>Ga0209201_1000098_pt1 | contig 138528 bp, 101 predicted proteins | sample AD_UKC055_MetaG_FD_184411 | JGI IMG/M metagenome (GOLD analysis project Ga0209201, IMG submission 184411) | Active sludge microbial communities of municipal wastewater-treating anaerobic digesters from USA - AD_UKC055_MetaG (SPAdes) (version 2) | ecosystem: Engineered > Bioreactor > Anaerobic... | reverse complement strand
AGGATTAAAGAAATACTATGGTTGGAGCAGATCGATCTATATGGGTATACATAAGACTGCAGATTATCTGGTGTTGAGAGCAATTGCTTTTAATCTTAAGCGCAGCCTCAAAATTTTACAGACATAAAATAGGAGAGGTGTGCCCGGATTTTGGGAAAAGGGCACAAAAAGATAGAAATTAGAGGTTATATGGTGGTAAAAAGGCAAAAAAAGAGCAAAATATACTCTTTTTTCTGGAAAAATTGCTTTCTAAACTAGAAAATAACCCTAAATATTTAATGCCCTAATTATTCAATGGTCTTTAAAAAGATACCGAACAGATAATATTGATATTTTTAATTAAAAAATTTGTCTAATGCCGTTAAAATTTCTTCCGGAGTCAAATTGCGCATACAATTAAAATGCTGTTGGGGACATTTATCACCACCATGAAGAGAACATGGCTGACAGCTTAGATTCTTACATAAAATAAAGGCTTTGTTATTTAGAGGAGCAAAACCAAGCTTGGGATGAGTAGCTCCAAAAATTGCAATTTGCGGTTTGTTCAAAGCTGCGGCAAGATGCATAGGACCGCTGTCATTACTGACTACCGCATCGCTTGCAGCAATTACATTTGTTAATTCCCTCCAATTAAATTGCCCGCATAAATTGGCGCAAGCCTCAGGGTTGCATTTATAGATTTGCTCGGCTAAAGCTTTTTCAGAAGCACTGCCTAAAAGCAGGAAATAATATTTACTGCTTCCTGCTTGGACAAATTGTTCCCATTGAGGAAGGGGATACATTTTAGTAAAATATGCAGCGCCTGGAAAAAGAGCTACAACCTTCTTCTCTGCTGCTTTAACCCATTTTTCTTTTAGCTGTTCAACCGCTTTGGGTTCCACTTCCAGTTTAGGATACGGCAAAGGCTCTGCCAGTGCTGGAATTGCCAATTTTTGAGCAGCTTTCTTTAAAGCGGATTGATACAAAATCAAGGTAGATTTTATCTCTTCGGAAGTTTGGTGTCTCACGATTTGGCGCCGCAAACTATGCTGCTTATCATAAGTGAAGATTGTCGCCGAAAAAGCAAAATATTTGAGCAGATACGAAGAAAACTTAGCGTGCAGATCAAAGACAAGGTCATAATGTGCTCGCCAAATTTCCCGATGTGCATAATATGTTTTTGAATAGGGAATTACATGTTTGACCGTGCCAAACATTTGCACCAATTCACAAAATTGCGGTTTCGTTATATAATCCAATTCCGCATCCGGAAACACTTCCCGCAATCTTCTCGCAATCGGTTCAGTAAGAACAATATCTCCCAGCGAACTGAAACGAATGATTAAAATCTTCATTTTGTCAAAAGATTTCTGGTTTCCTCTATTGCCATATCAAGTTTGGAAACATCTTTCCCGCTACCCATAGCACTGGTTGGATTGCCTCCTCCCTTGCCTCCGACAAAAGAAGAGATTTGTTTTACCAAATCACCCGCTTTGTATTTTGGCAATAAATCTTTACCGACAGCCACATTGATGACTATTTCATTATCTATTACGGCAAAAAGTGCGGAAATGCAATCCGGTTCAATAGCTTTTATTTTATCGCCTAATTTTCTCAATTCATCTTTGGAAGCAGCATTGACTTTTGCCAGAATTAATTTACCGTCTTTAATGGGAATGCTTGTTCGGATTAATTTTGCTGCCGTATCCTTAACTTTTTGCTCTTCATATTCTGCTAATTGTGATTCGAGCTCTTTTTGTAGTTCCAGAATTTGTGCTACTTTTTCCGACAACTTATTTTCGGGAGTATTAAGTTTTTGGGCAATCAGCGCCAATTTATCCTGCAATTCATAAATCCAATTTTCTGCCGTATCGCCGGTTACTGCTTCAATTCTTCTAATTCCTGCAGCTGAAGAAGTTTCAGACATAATTTTGAAAATGCCGATTTCACCTGTTGCCTGAACATGTGTTCCACCGCATAATTCTTTGGAAAATCCCTCTACGCTTACAACTCTTACTCTATCACCATATTTTTCTCCGAATAAAGCCATTGCACCATTTCTTCGGGCTTCTTCCAAAGTCATAATTTGCGTATTGACGGGAAGATTATTGCGAATTTGCTCATTGACTATTTGCTCAATTTTTCTCAAATCTTGATGTGAAACAGCTTCAAAATGTGCAAAATCAAAACGCAAATATTCCGGTGCCACAAGTGAACCTTTTTGCTGAACATGCTCACCCAAAACTGAGCGTAAGGCTTTGTGCAATAAGTGAGTAACAGTATGATTGCGCGCAATCCTTTTTCGCCTTACAAGATAAATTTCCGCAATAACTTCTTGCGAATCCGGCAAACCGAATTCCAGCTTTCCGTAATGGACAATGCTGCCGTTCATCTTTTTCACATCAGTTACGATGATTGATAATTCTTCGTTAAAAATTTTACCGACATCGGCAACCTGACCTCCGGCTTCCGCATAAAAAGGTGTATGCTCCAATTGGACGCAAATATCGTCATTTTCAAGCAGGCAGTATTTTGAAATATGGGTGCGAACTTTGTTATGTTCATAGCCCACAAATTCCGTTTCCTGATTTGGCAAAAGTTCAATCCAATTAAGCTGTAGATTATCGGCTTTGAAATTACTCCCTTGGCGAGCGCGCTGTTTTTGCTTTTCCATTTCTTCTTCGAAACCGCCAGTATCAATTTTTAAACCTTTTTCTTCTGCCATGAGAGCAGTCAAATCAAGCGGGAATCCATAAGTATCATACAGCAAAAATGCATCTTTGCCGGATATTGTGTCACCTTGCAGTTTTTGGATAACCTCGTTAAATTTCTCCAAACCTATGTCCAAAGTCTGATTAAAACGCTCTTCTTCCGCTTTAATAACGGCTTTTATATATTGCCTTTTCTCCGTTAATTCCTGATAGTGATGACCCATAATTTCAATTACGGTATCGACCAATTTATACAAAAAAGGCTCATGCATGCCCAACAAATGACCGTGCCGTGCTGCTCTTCTTAAAATGCGACGCAAAACATATCCCCTACCTTCATTGGAAGGGAAACCTCCGTCCGCTAAAGCAAAACACAGGCAACGAACATGATCAGTAATAACTCTGTGAGACATTCCGTCATCAGAACTATAAGGAACTCCGGTCAGTTCAGTTATTTTTTCCAGTAAAGGCAGAAAAAGGTCTGTATGATAATTGGAAACTTGACCCTGCAAAACTTGACAAATCCGTTCCAGACCTGCCCCGGTGTCCACATATTTATGCTTCAGATTATGTAATTTTCCTGCTTCGTCTCTGTTGTATTGAATAAAGACCAGATTCCAAAGTTCAATAAATCTTGCGCAGCCTGCATTCACACCGCAAACATGACCTTCGGTTCCGACTTTGTCACAAAAACCCTCTCCCCGGTCTATATGAATTTCTGAACAAGGTCCGCAGGGTCCTGTCTCCCCCATTTCCCAAAAATTATCTTTATCACCATGAAAACTGACATGCGAAGGCTCAATATCAGTGTCTTTGAGCCAAATTTCGTATGCTTCCTTATCAGAATGATGGACAGTCGCATATAATTTCTCTTTTGGGATTTTCCATATTTCCGTTAAAAGTTCCCATGCCCACACTATCGCTTCTTTTTTGTAGTAATCGCCAAAAGACCAATTGCCGAGCATTTCAAAAAAAGTATGATGGTAACCGTCTTTGCCCACTTCTTCCAAATCGTTATGTTTTCCTCCGGCACGAATGCATTTTTGGCTGTTCACCGCACGCGGAAAATCCGGTTCTTTCAGACCCAAAAATATACTCTTAAATTGATTCATCCCCGCATTCGTGAAAAGAAGGGTGGGATCGTCCTGCGGAATTACGGGAGAAGAAGGAACAAAAGTATGACCCTTTTGGATAAAAAAATCTATAAATTGCTGACGAATATCCTTACTGGAAATCATATTTCAGCTCCAAATTCATCTTCATGTTCGGTCACCCATTTTTCAGAACTCCAGGCCGCAATTGCACCGTCGGCGGCAGCAGTAATAACTTGCCGTAAAATTTTACTGCGAATATCACCTGCGGCAAAAACTCCCGGTATGTTTGTTTGCATGTATTCATCCGTAATGATAAAACCGGCGGAATCAAGCTCAACTTTGGATTCCAGTAAACCTGTATTCGGTAGCATACCTACATAAATGAAGACGCCGTCTACATGCAGCAGATTTATTTTGTCCGTTTTCCGATTGTAAATTTCAATCCCTTCAACTTTATTTTCGCCCTTAATTTCTTGCGGAACGGAATCCCAAACAAATTCCAGCTTAGGATTTTTGAAAGCTCTTTGCTGAATGATGTATTGCGCTCTGAGAGTATCCCTACGATGAATGATATAAACTTTATCCGCAAAACGGGATAAAAACATCGCTTCCTCAATGGCAGAATCACCTCCGCCTATAACTGCAACGGTTTTTCCCTTATAAAGAGCGCCGTCACAAGTAGCACAATACGAAACTCCCCTTCCGGTAAGCTTTTCCTCTCCGGGAACATTCAACCTGCGCGGATAGGCACCGGCACAAAATATTATGCTTTTGGCACGATAGTTGGCATCATGCGTCCCGATTATTTTGCAACCTCCTTCTAAGCCGATTTCCGTTACTTCTTTCGTCAAAAACTCAGTTCCGAAACGAATTGCTTGCTTTTGCATCTTTTCCGTTAAATCAAATCCGCCAATGCCTTCTTCAAAACCGGGATAATTTTCCACTTCTTCAGTGAGAGTAATTTTTCCGCCAATAACGGATTTTTCCATCACCAAAGTGTGCATTCCGCTACGGGCAGCGTAAATTGCAGCAGTCAATCCGGCCGGTCCGGCACCGATAATAATCACATCATAACGCATCTTTTACCTCAATTCCATGATTATGAAAAATCATTTTCTTGCTATGTCATAATTCGTCAATATCAAATTATTTAGAACCACCGATAAGAATAAAAGCCGGGAATCTTTTCTTTCGTATTGTAGCTATGAAACCATAAAACCGTTATGCTCCTATTTTTTTCTTAATTTTTCCCCTCTTTTTTATAAATTTAATCTTAATATCCACGCCGTATCCACCCCGAGTCCACGCCGACTTAGTCGGGGTGGACTCGGGGTGGATACGGCGTGGATATACAGGAAAAATGACTAAATTAAAAAATACTTGCCTGATTTATCATTATGGATATAATGGTTAAAAGTATAGAGATAATACTGTATTTGAAAGAGTGACTGTTCTGATATCAGTTAAGAGAATAAATTTTCATAAAAAATAAGATAAAGGAGAAAGCGGATGGATAAAGATAACCATCTGACTGATGAATTGGATTTGGAAAAAGAATTTCCGCTTCCAACTTGGGAAGAATGGCTGAAAGCTGTGGAACAAAATCTGAAAGGTGTCCCCTTCTCTAAAGCCATGATTACGAAAACTTATGAAGGTATTGATTTGCAACCAATTTACAGATATGAAGATACGGAAAATATACCTCACCTAAAATCCCTTCCCGGTCAACCTTATTTTCAACGTGGTTACCACCCTGCAGGTCATTTGCCATACGGTTGGAAAATAGCGCAGGCTATTGACATCAGCGATCCCGTTGCCGCTAATCGCATTTTATTGGATGAACTCAATCGCGGGTTAAATTCCGTCAATATCAAGATGGCAAGCTCCGCTAAATGCGGGAAAAACTTTTCTGCCTCATCTTTTGATGAAGACGGAGTCTGCCTATCAACCTTAGATGACCTGGCAAATTTGTTAAAAGATGTTGACCTCAGTGCCGTTCCTTTGTTCCTAAACGGCGGTTATGCTTCTTTGCCGATTTTGGAAGCTCTCATTACTTTTCTTAAGACCAACAATTTTGCCTGTGAAAAATTAGAAGGCTGCCTCGGTTTTGATTTCTTTGCCGAACTGGTAACAAAGGGAGAATCGCCGCTTTCCAAAGAGACAGCTTTTCAGCATATTTATCTGATGACAGAATGGGCTGAACAAAATGCTCCCGGTTTAAGAACAATTTTAATCAATGCTTCGGTTTACGGCAATGCCGGCTGTAATGCAGTTCAGGAATTGGCTTATGCTCTTGCTTCCCTTTCAGAATATATGCAAATGTTGACGGAAAAAGGTATAAGTGCCACCAAAGCCGCTTCCCATCTGCAGCTTAACCTTTCTATCGGACCGAATTTATTCTTGGAAATTGCCAAAATCAGAGCCGCCAGAATGCTTGTTACCGCCTTATTGGAAGCTTTTGGCGTTCCTCGTGAAAATGCGGAAATTTGGATTCACGGGGTAACTGCCGGCTTTAACAAAACATATTACGACCCCTATGTCAATCTTTTAAGAACTGCAACGGAAAGCTTTTCCGGCATTATTGGCGGGTTGGACAGCATAGAAGTTTTGCCTTTCGATTGCGTAGTGAAGCCCGCTGACGAATTTTCCAGACGCTTAGCACGCAATCAGCAAATAATTTTACAGCAAGAAGCTCATTTGGATAAGGTAATTGATCCCGCAGGCGGAAGCTATTATGTAGAAGTTATAACTTCACAATTGGCGGAAAAAGCTTGGCTGAAACTTCAGGAAATAGAAGCTGGGGGCGGTTTTTACAATACCTTGAAAGCGGGAAATATTCAGTCTGAAATCATTAAAACTGCCAATGAGCGGATTGAGAATGCGGACAGACGCAAAGATATTTTTGTGGGCGTTAATATGTATGCCAATCCGGAAGAACAGCCTGTGGATTATTCGCCTCCCGATTACGAAAGCCAAAACACGCTCCGTCTGAAAAACCTGCAAGCTTTGCTGCAAAAAGAAAGAAAGGAACTTCCTTCCCTCTTGGCAAAAATTCAAGCTGCGTCAAATTCCGCAGAATTAATTGATGATATTGCGGTTGCCTGGCAAGCTCAAGCTACTTTGGAAGAGATCTTCTCCGCTTTAACGCAAAATGAAAAACAGGAGAAAATAACACCTCTTCCCAATTTCCGCGTTACTGCACATATAGAAAATCTGCGCGGAAAAATCACTGCTTGCAAGCAAAAAAATAAAAAAGCGGTTTCAATCTTCCTCGCCAATATGGGTCCCTTGTCTCAACATAAAGCCAGAGCCGATTTTTCCGTAAATTTTCTGCAGGCAGGCGGTTTTGAAGTTATCAATAATGACGGCTTTGCTACGGTTCATGATGCGGTTGATGCGGTTTTGAAAGCAAAGGTGAAAGCTGTTTGCATTTGCTCCACCGATGATACTTATCCGGAACTGGTGCCGCAGCTAATTTCTCAAATCAGGTCAAAACAATCGGAAATGATTTTCATTTTGGCAGGTTATCCTCAAGATATGGTTGAAACTTATAAGACACAAGGCGTTAACTGTTTTATTCATCTTAAAGCCAATGCGTATGAAACCTTGACTGAAATTGCCAATCTTATGGGGGTGGAATTATGAAACCTGATTTGACAAAAATCAAACCTGATTTCGCAGCTTCCTCTCCTGATTGGCAAAAATATAAAAAACAGGTTGAACAGCAAGCTCGGCAAGATTTTGAAAAATTGCTCTGGAACACAAATGAGCAGATTAATGTTAAGCCTTTATACGCTTCCGAGGATGTAATAGATAACCCGCTTTTGCATTATTTATCAGGTTTACCGCCTTTTTTGAGAGGACCTTATGCTACCATGTATGTGCAAAGACCATGGACCATCAGACAGTATGCAGGTTTTTCCACTGCCGAAGAAAGTAATGCTTTTTACCGCAGAAACTTGGCTATGGGACAAAAAGGTCTTTCCATCGCTTTTGATTTACCTACCCATCGCGGTTACGACAGTGACCACCCGCGCGTGGTTAGTGATGTAGGAAAAGCCGGTGTGGCAGTTGATTCCGTGCTGGATATGAAAATTCTTTTTGACGGTATTCCGCTTGATCAAATGTCGGTTTCAATGACAATGAACGGTGCAGTCCTTCCCATAATGGCTTTTTACATCGTGGCAGCAGAAGAACAAGGTGTGAAACCTGAACAGTTAAACGGCACTATTCAAAACGACATCTTGAAAGAATACATGGTGCGTAATACATATATTTATCCGCCGGAACCGAGCCTAAGAATTATCGCCGATATTTTTGCTTACACTGCCAAAAATATGCCAAAGTTCAATAGCATAAGCATTTCCGGTTACCATATGCAAGAAGCAGGTGCCACTGCGGATTTGGAAATGGCATATACTTTGGCAGACGGCTGGGAATACATTCGCACAGGACTAAAAGCAGGCATTGATATAGATGTTTTCGCTCCCCGGCTGTCTTTCTTTTGGGCGGAAGGAATGAACTATTTTATGGAAGTCGCCAAATTACGCGGAGCGCGAGTTCTCTGGGCAAAAATCGTTAATAACTTTCATCCCCAAAATCCCAAATCTCTGGCTTTGAGAACACATTCTCAGACAAGCGGTTGGAGTTTAACCGAGCAAGATCCTTTCAACAATGTCACCCGCACTTGTTTAGAAGCTTTGGCAGCCGCTATGGGACACACTCAATCTCTGCATACTAATTCTTTGGACGAAGCAATTGCTCTTCCGACTGATTTTTCCGCCAGAATTGCACGCAACACTCAATTGTATTTACAGCACGAAACAGGCATCTGTAAAGTGATTGACCCCTGGGGTGGAAGTTGGTATGTGGAAACTCTCACTTATGAATTAATGAAAAAAGCTTGGGCGCACATTATGGAAGTTGAGAAATTGGGAGGAATGGCAAAAGCGATTGAAAGCGGCCTTCCCAATATGAGAATCGAAGAAGCAAGCGCTCGTCGTCAAGCTATGATTGATTCAGGCTTGGAAACTATCGTCGGAGTTAATAAATACCGTCTGCCGGAAGAAGTTCCCATTGATATTTTGGAAGTGGATAATGCAGCAGTACGGGAAGCGCAAATTGCTCGTCTGCAACAATTGAAAAGCCAAAGAAATGAAGCCAAAGTTCAAGCTGCTCTTGACGCTTTAACCAAGTGTGCCGAAACGGGTGAAGGAAATTTATTGGAATTATCAATATCAGCAGCACGGGAAAGAGCTACTTTGGGTGAAATTTCCTATGCCCTGGAAAAAGTTTTCGGCAGACATCAGGCACAAACCAAATTAATTACTAATGTATACAAAAGTGAGTATGGACGCATGAATGAGATTGAACAAGTCCGAGCTTTAACGGATAAATTTGCTGTCCGGGAAGGCAGAAGACCGCGTATTTTAATCGCCAAAATGGGTCAGGACGGTCACGACAGAGGAGCAAAAGTAGTCAGTACTGCTTATGCGGATATGGGTTTTGACGTGGATGTGGGACCTTTGTTCCAAACTCCTGAAGAAACGGCAAGACAAGCAGTGGAAAACGATGTCCACATCATAGGTATGAGCTCTTTAGCCGGCGGACACAAAACGCTTTTGCCACAATTAGTGCAGGAACTGAAAAAACTCGGCAGAGACGATATCATGATTGTCGTGGGCGGTGTTATTCCTCCGCAAGATTACGATTTCTTGAAAGCAAACGGTGCAGCTGCAATTTTCGGTCCCGGAACCAAACTTCCGGAAGCGGCAACTTTGATTATGCACGAATTATTTGCCAAATACGGTTTGGAGCAATGAACAAATCCGGCAGGAAAAAGTCTTTTCGCTTGCCGGAATGGACGCCCGACCAAGCAGGCAAAGCTTTTGCTTCCAGAATCGTCTCCGGCAAAACTGCAGACAAAAGAAAGAAAACTGATTTGCATAAATCTCCTGCTGCAAAAACTCCTGTATCTTACAATTTAGATGATTTGATGAAAGGTGTCTTGGCAAACGACAGAACCGTTCTTTCCAAAGCTATTACATTGTTGGAAAGTAATGCGCCAAAGCACTTTCTTCCCGCACAGGAACTTGTGAAAAAGCTTCTTCCCTATTCCGGAAATTCTGTTCGGATTGGCGTTACCGGTGTCCCGGGTGCAGGCAAAAGCACTTTTATTGAAGCTTTGGGACTTCTGCTCATCAGGCAAAATCATAAAGTTGCGGTTTTGGCGATTGATCCCAGCAGTTCTATTTCCAAAGGTAGCATTTTGGGAGATAAAACCAGAATGGAAAATTTGGCCAGAATGGAAAACAGTTTCATTCGTCCTTCTCCTGCTTCTGGAATTCTGGGCGGAGTTGCCAGAAAAACGAGAGAAACTATAATTGCTTGTGAAGCTGCAGGTTATGATGTTATTTTAGTTGAAACGGTGGGTGTTGGCCAATCCGAAATTACAGTCAGGTCAATGGTAGATTTCTTCCTTTTGTTGCAAATCACCGGTGCCGGAGATGAATTGCAGGACATAAAAAAAGGAGTGATTGAGCTGGCGGATTTGATTGTAATTAATAAAGCGGACGGTGATAATCTGCAAAAAGCGGAAGCTGCCAAAGCTGAAATTAATCAGATTTTGCCCTATCTTCAACCTCTTACCGAAGGTTGGAAAACGGTTGCTTTAACTTGTTCCGCTCTAACGGGTTATAATATTCAGCTTATATGGGATAAAATTAACGAATTTGTCAGGATCACAAAAAACAACGGAATTTTCCCGCAAAGAAGAAAGCAGCAGCAATTGGAGTGGCTGGATACTTTGCTGAAGGAAGAATTGCACAATTTGTTTTTCAGCAATTCCGTTATCAATCAAAACTATGAAGCTTATAAGCAAAAAATCTTAGCGGGAGAAACAACTCCCGTTTTGGCAGCAGCCGATTTAATAGAACTTTTTATAGAACAAGGCTTTTCCAAGCACAAAAAAGTATGATTTTATTACGCGGAGAATGATAATGAATTATCTGGAAATTGACGGAAACAGTTTAACTTGTGAAGATATAAAAGCTGTAGCCTGTAAAGAAATACCGGTCAGGCTGACAGCCCAAGCACGAAAAAATGTGGAACTTTGCAGAGCTTATGTGGAAGAAATCATTAGTGAAGGCAAAACAGTTTACGGCCTTACTACAGGCTTCGGTAAATTCAGCAATGTAAAAATTTCGCCCAAACATTTGGACGAATTGCAGGAAAATCTGATCAAGAGCCATGCCATAAATGTCGGCCAGCCTTATAGCAAAGAACAAACACGCGCCATTATGCTTTTAAGAGCCAATGTTTTGGCAAAAGGATATTCCGGAATAAAGTTAGAAACACTTCAGACACTGCTTGAACTATTGAACAAAAAAGTCCATCCCGTTATTCCGAGAAAGGGTTCAGTCGGTGCCAGCGGTGACCTTTCTCCGTTATCACATCTTGCGTTAGTTTTGATTGGCAGAGGGAAAGCAGAATTTAATGAACAAATAATATCCGGTGCTGAAGCTTTAGCCAAAGCCGGAATCAAACCTGTCACTTTATCCGCAAAAGAAGGTTTGGCACTAAATAACGGCACTCAAGTAATGACTGCAATAGGTGTTCTTACTTTGCTGGAAGCTGAAGAACTGGCAAAAAGTGCGGACATAATAGCAGCCATGACTGTTGATGCATTATTGGGAACACCTGCAGCTTTTGATCCGCTTATTCACAAATTGAGACCGCACCAAGGACAATCAGCAAGTGCGGCAAATCTGAAAGCTTTATTAAAACACAGTCCTTTAAGAGCTTCCCACATAAATTGCGACCAAGTTCAGGACCCGTATTCTTTACGCTGCACTCCGCAAGTTCACGGTGCGGTTAGAGACGCTTTAGCTTATGTGAGAAAGACTTTGGCAACTGAAATAAATTCCGCTACCGATAATCCTTTAATCTTTCCCAAAGAAAAGAAAGTTATTTCAGGGGGAAATTTTCACGGAGAGCCTTTGGCAATCGCATTAGACACCTTAGCAATAGCGGTTTCGGAATTGGGGTCAATTTCGGAACGAAGGATTGAACAAATGTTAAATCCGGCACTAAATAGAGGATTGCCTCCTTTCTTGGCATCCAGACCGGGCTTGGATTCCGGATTTATGATAACTCAACTTACAGCCGCTGCTGCCGTTTCGGAAAATAAAGTTTTGGCTCATCCTGCATCGGTGGATTCCATACCCACTTCCGCCAATCAGGAAGACCATGTCAGCATGGGCTCAATCTCTGCCAATAAAGCTTTGGAAGTGGTGGAAAATGTGAACACGGTTTTAGCTATTGAATTAATGATAGCATTGCAAGCATTGGATTATCGCAAGCTTCCTTCTTCTCCCGCTCTTGAAGCTGTTAGGAAGCAGCTGCGTAAAATAGTTAAACCTCTTCATCATGACAGGGAAATGTCCGCGGATTTAAATCAACTGAAATCCTATCTGAAAGAACATAGTTTGGCTGATATAGTCAGCGATTATGTGCACATAAAATAAGAAGCCACAAATGAAAAGCCGAACCCAAACAATCCTGCTCTTAATTTTTACCGTATCAGTCTTAGTTATCTCAAGCTGCAGCTATGACAACTCTCTTTACAATGCAAAGAAATATTTTAAGTCCGCACGCAAAAGACCATTAACGCAAGACGGCAGACCTTCTCCCCAAGCCGTTGATGAATATACGAAAGCGATAAAAAAGTGCGGATATATTTTAACAGAGAAAAAAAACAGCAAGCAAGTTGACGACGCTTTATTCATTTTAGCTCAATCACTTTACTACAAAGGGAACAGCATTTATCAGGCAAAAGATCAGTTTAACAGCTTGATAAATAATTTCCCCGAAAGTCCTTATGTGCCGGAAGCAATATTTTATATTGCACGCATTGACAGGGAAATTAATCAACCTGATGAAGCTGTCAGTATTCTAACAAAATTTATTCATGACCTTTCTAAAGCGAAATGGCATCCTCAAGCCTTGCTTCTTTTAGCCGATTTTGCCATTCAGGATAAGGATTTTCCGCAAGCTCAAATCTGGCTGCAAAAAGTCCTTACCGATTATCCGAAATCGGTAGCCGCCAAAGAAGCTTTATTTTTGAACGGGAAAAATTATTTTGCTCAAAATGATTATCAAAATTCTCTTATTCAGTTCCAGCGCGTGGTTTCTTATCGCGGTATTGCGAGACAAATAAAATTGGACGCCGAATATTACATTGCCCTAAATCTTTTCTACCTGCAAGATTATCAAAAAAGCCTTGCTGTAGCTAAAAAATTGCTTAAAAATGAATATAGACCGGAAACTGTTACGGCAACCAATCTTCTTATCGGCAGAATTAATTTGCATTTGGAAAACGAAGAGCAGGGAGTGGAGCAATTAACTAAAATTATCAAAAATAACAGCCGCACTCTTTATTCCGCTGAAGCTGCATATTGGTTGGGAGATTATTATTACTACAAAAAACATGACCTTGATAAAGCAACTGAGTATTACGGAAAAGTTCGAACCGAGTATACTTCCTCACCTTTTGTCTCTGCAGCAAATGATAAGCTGGAAGCATTAAATCTGATTAAGCAAAATCAAAATCTCAAACTCAGTGATGGAGCTCGTGCCTTTATTGATAAAAAACTGGAATTGGAAGAAAAATATTATCTTGTGCTGAATGAGCCTGATTCCGTTAATTCAGTCTACCAAAGGATTTTACGCACTCCGACAGAATTATCTCAAAAAATAGATTCTTTGCTGACGCAAAATACGCTGTTAATCCAAAAATTGGATTCTCTGGTCGTCATAAGCGATACCTTAAAAGCAAAAGCAGAAACTATCTCCGCACCGGATACCACCACTCTAAATCAGCAAATGTCATTTCCACCTGATTCTTTATCTTTACAAACAGAAGTTTCGGCTTATGATTCATTGCAATTTACTCAATCTCCAAATCAAAATACAGAAACGCCAAAACCCGCACCGATTTTAAGGAATCAAATATCCGTTTCGGACAGCGTTAATCAATTGCTGGCGCAATACAGGTCTGAAAGCAAAGTTCTTAATGAAACTATCACCAAATTAATTGCAATCAGAGACAGTCTGGAAACGGAATATATTCCCTATGCCATGTTTGCCGACGCTTCTTTACGGCAAAAAATCCGTCCCGATACCACGCTTCTGCGTCAGCGTTACAATGAAATGAATGAAATCTATCCGAACAGCAAATACACTCATGCCTTGAAATTAATGCTGGAAGGGAAGCCGGTTCGCATAGTCGATCTTGATTTTGATAAGGCAGAACAAGAATTGGATTACGCTTTAGGGAAAATTGAAACAGAGCCTGATTCCGCTCTCATTCTTTTGCAAAAATTTGCCAATTCCGATTATCAAGAACTCCGAGCAAGGGCAAATTTCGTTTTGGGTTGGTTTTATTTAACGCAGGAAGCTGATACCACCAAAGCAGCACCGTATTTTCACGAAGTTTTGCAAATTTCGCGGGACAACGATTTCGGGAAGATGACCTTACGCTTTTACGACGGTAAAAAATACTTATTCAAATCCGTAGAAGAAGATACTTTACTGACGGAACATGCTTTACCGGATTCACTGAAAGAAATTTTTCCGCCTGATTCTCTATCCCAAAACCTGCCTTCAGACTCTCTTAATCTTATCCCCGAAGAAGAAAAGAAAGATATTATCCCGAGTGATTTGAAATTTGAAGAGAAGCCGATAAATCAAGAAACAATGCCCGATTCGCTAAAACCTGAAATCATCAAACCCCAAAAACCCGAATAGACTGCATGTCTGCTCTTGATGATACCAATCTTTTCGTAAAACAAAATTTCTGGCTCAAATTAGCAGTCCTGATTACCGGTTCGGTTTGTGCGGTTATAGTTCCCCTTCAGAAATTGTTGATTTTGTTGATAATCTGCATCACATATTTGATGTTGTCGTATCGAATAATGCCTTTTGTCCTAAAGAGTTTGCGTCTCCTGTTGCCTTTTTTTGCAGCTTATGCACTTTTTGCTCTTCTTTTTTCCGTCCCTTATCCCGCTATGATTATTTTTCTGCTGCGTCTGATAATTCTCTCTCTGCTGGTTGTATATTTTACCGCAAGTTTATCCGTAGACAGATTACTGGGAGATTTGCAGCCTCTGCTCAAATCCAAATATTTCAATTCTGCAGCTTTTTTTTGTCTTTCCACCATACTTTATGTTAAGCAGTTCACTCATTATTACCAAAGCAGAAAATCACCTTCCGCAGATTCCCAAGAGACACCTAAAGGATTGATTCCCGCTATTTTGGAAGCAATCAGCGAGAATTGGAAGGACCGCGAGCAAATTCAAAAAGAGACGGAAGAGCTTTTGACAAAACAATATATTAGCCCCTCATTTTTGAATAAAAGCAATATTTGGGGCTGCTTATTTCTTACATTGCTGATTTTAATGCTGATATTTTAGAGCGCAAAAGGGAATAAAACATGACTGCACAAAGGTTTTTAATGAAAGTTGCTTATGACGGAACCGATTTTGGCGGTTGGCAGATGCAAAAACATCAAAGGACTGTGCAATCAGTTTTGCAGAAAGCCTTATATGAATTCAGCGGACATAAAACTCCTGTTACCGGTTCCGGGCGCACCGATGCAGGAGTCCACGCATGGGGCCAATACGCTCATTTTGATTATCGCGGAACTGCTACGGCTGAACAAATGCAAAAAGGTCTGAAGCGTTTTCTCCCACCGGATGTGCAAATCCTCAAAATAATTCCCGTCCCGCCCGATTTTCACGCTCGTTATGATGCCATGGAACGCTGCTATCAATATATAATCACGCTGAAGCCTACTCCCTTCAACCGTCTTTATGAAGGCAGTTTTCCCCGCAAAAAAATTAGGATTGAACTTATGCAAAAGGCTGCTCCTTTCTTTTTGGGAACGCATGATTTCAGTTCTTTCAGTAAAGAAAATCCTGCAGTTCCGGATCATGTCTGCACCGTCGTCCAATCCGATTTTGAAATTTATCAGGACCGCTATATTTACACGATCAGGGCAGACCGCTTTTTGCATAATATGGTGCGCAGGATTGTCGGAGCGTTAGTCAACATCGGTCACTTTGACCTTGAACCTTCTATCGTGGAAACATGGCTTCAGCAAAAACAGGCACGTCAGACATTAATCTTTCCTGCACCGCCGCAAGGGCTTTATTTAATGGATGTCCGCTATCCTGAAGAAAAATTAAATCCCGAACTTTTAAAATAAACAGAGGTGAAAAATGAACGCATCTTGGCAAGAAGAATTAAAAAGTAATGCCCTGAACTACTTTCTTAAGTATGTAAAAATTAACAGCAAGTCTGATCCTGCTTCCGAGACGCTTCCTTCCACAAAGGAGCAGTTGCAGTTAGGAAAAATCGTTGTTGCCGACCTTCTGGAATTGGGAATTACTGATGCGGAGCAGGATGAGCACGGTTATGTTTATGCAACTTTGCCCGCTTCAAACGGGGTAACAAAACCGCCGATTAGTTTTATTGCGCATTTGGATACCAGTCCTTCGGAAAGCGGAGAAAATGTTAAACCCGTTATTCACCCGAATTATCAAGGCGAAGTCATCACTTTTGCCGATGATCCGAATTTGATTCTTTCACCTCAAAACAGTCCCGAGCTTACAAAATTCGTCGGAGAAGACATTATTACCGCTTCAGGTTTAACCCTTTTGGGAGCGGATGATAAAGCCGGAGTTGCAGAAATTATGGCAGCTTGTTCTTGGCTTATCTCTCATCCGGAGAAGCGCCATCCGGAACTAAAAATCGTCTTCACTCCCGATGAAGAAACTGGTCGCGGAGTTGAAGCCATCAATCGTGCCAAAGTTGCACCGGTAGCATATACTATTGACGGCGGAGAAATTGGCGAATTGGAAGCCGAGTGTTTTGATGCCTGGAGCGTGAAAATAACCTTTACCGGGCGTAATGTCCATCCGGGAAGCGCTAAAAATATTATGTTAAATGCGGGCGCAATTGCAGCACATTTTTTTGCAGCTTTACCTGAATGGGAAACTCCGGAGCATACGGAAAAACGAGAAGGGTTTTATCATTTAGGTAACATTGCGGGTGATGAGAACAATTCCGCTCTTGATTTTATTTTGCGAGATTTTGCTCCTGAGCGGAATCGGCAAAGGCTGAATTATTTGGAACAATTGAAAAACCTGTTTCTCATCCGTTATCCGGGCTTAGACATCAATATAAAAGCGGCAAATTCCTACCAAAATATGTATTTTATCCTAAAAGATCATCCCGAAATTTTACAAAAAGCAGAGCAGGCATATCGCGAAGCGGGAATTGACATAATTCACAATGCAATCAGAGGCGGAACGGACGGTGCCAGATTATGTTATATGGGCATCCCTACACCCAATATTTTCGCCGGCGGATTAATGTATCATTCAAAACTGGAATGGATACCTGTCATCGCTCTACAAAAGGGCGCAGAAGTAATTGTCAATTTGGCGCAATTGTATGCTTGAGAAAATACAAAGATTTGACTGATAGAGGAAAATTCGAGAAGAGAAAAAATTGGTGCAGAAGGCGGGACTCGAACCCGCACACCCTTTACAGGCACAAGATCCTTAGTCTTGCGTGTCTGCCAGTTCCACCACTTCTGCTCTTATTCCAATTTATATTTTATTTGACTGATGGCAAAAAGCTATTTCTTGAGCGGAGCTTCCGTATTTATCCGCTTTTGCAATTCGGTAGTCTTATTGGTAGTTTTCATATTCTTGACTACAAAAGCCAAAAGCAGGCAGGAAACCAGAAATGCCGCACCCAAGTATTGCGTCCATTTTTTGAGAAAATTGGAAGCACCGCTGCCGCCGAAAACATTTACGGCAGCACCACCCAAAGTGGGATCCAATCCGCCTTTGGAGGTCTGCGCCAAGATTACCAAAACCAATGCCACGCAAATAATGACATGCAAGATCAACAATACGGTGTATAATACCATCTGAACCTCTGTTCAATCCTCTTATTTTCCTTATTTAGGCAACATTTCTTAACCGTCCTTTTTGTCAATTGAATTCTCTGCTAAAAATTGAATGCGCTAATACAAGAACCACCTTCTTATCTTTGAAAATTCTAACGTAAAATTTTTGAAAATCCAGGAAAACAAAATTGCAAATTTCAAAAACTTCCCCCTAAAAGTCTTAATCTCCTTTTCATAATTATCTTATTATCAATAAATTAATAAGAAATCAACTTCATCTCCTCATCTTTATTAACTTTTTCCCGTCTTAATAACAAATCTATGACAAATATAGATCAAATGTGTATCCAATATATATCAAATGTTGATTTCTATACATTTAACATACTTTTGATATACATTTGATATACTCTTGCTATGCTTTTGAACTTAAGGAAGGGAAAAGCTGAATAAAACAATAAATAAAGGTCACTCATAATAACGGAATACAGTTTATTATGCTATGAGTAACTCTTTTTAGTAGCTGCTACAAAAGGGATATGAATAGTCAAAACATCAAAAAGATTGACAAAAGAAGGCAGTTATTGGATGCAAAGTTTATGAAGCTGAAAAAAGAATTGCAAAACGAAGCGGAATATGTTCTGTTTATCGCTGCTTTAGCCATATTGAAATTGTTTCCCGCCAAAGTGAGGAAGACGATAGTTTTGTTCTTATTTGATGCGATAGGTTTCCGAATCGGCATCAGGAGAAAAGTGGCAGAAAGCCAAATTGCGGAAGTTTTTCCCATTATGAGCAAGGCTGAAATAAAGCAATTGGTGCGGCAAGTTTATCGCAATTTAGGCTTAAATGTCTATAATATTTATCTGACTAAAGCGGAAGACTTATACCGTCGTTCGCGTTTTGAGCACAAAGAAAATCTGGAAGAAGCGTTGGCACGGAAAAAGGGTGTGCTTTTAGCAGCGGGTCATTTCGGAGATTGGGAAGCGTCCTGTCGCGTTTTACCTATGGCGGGATTTGGGATGGCAGTGATTGTAAAGCGCCAGCGCAATCATAAATTTGATGATTATACTAATGCAATAAGATGTAGCACCGGTTGCAGTATAATTAATATGAATCAGGCTTTACGAGGCATTTTGGAACACACTAAGCATAATGATGCTATCGGTATTCTCATTGATCAGGATGCCGGCAGGCATGGTATTTTGACGGATTTTTTGGGCAAGCCGGCTTCGGTATGGAAGGGAACGGCAAAAATTGCGCTAAAATACAAAATTCCGATTGTGCCTGCTTTTGCTTTTCGCGATAAAGATGAAAATATATGTTTCCAATTTGAAAAGATGATAGACCCCGCACCTTTGGCGGATACGGAAGAAAATATGCTTCATTTGCTGAAAGAGATGAATGAGATTTTAGAGGAGAAGATTCGCCGTTATCCGGAACAATGGCTTTGGCTGCATAAGCGTTGGAAGGGCGCAAAATATTTTAAACCTGCAGCAGATTGATTAAAATCCGTAATGAATACTCAGACCGATAGTTGCCGGTTCCTGAGGAAGGGTTCTGAATATTGTTTTGCTTTTGGAAAGTAAATTATTCATTTCAATACATACAATCAAATCCTTTTGCAGAGCGTATTCCAAGCGTCCGTTAAGTTCAAGCGCTTCTTCCAGAAAATTGTCCAAATCATCTTGCGTGCGATAATACTGATTAAAGGAAGCAATCAATCTCCAGTCCTGCCAACTGTGCATAAAATCCGTCTTAAGAGTAACCAAAGGAATGTAAGGAAGTTCTTCATCGTTAAAGCCGTCCTTATAATCTTTTCTGATAGCGACTTCCTGACTAAATTTCGTTGAGCCGGTCGTATAGGTAACTTGCAAGGAGGCGAGACCTTCTAAAACATCTTGAGGTTTGGCAATCGGCAGGCTGTCTTCTGCTTTTTCAAGCCAGTAAACTGCATCGTCCATGCGATAATTCAACCCGATATCGAGGTAAAAATCAAGCGGCGCATTGTTCCGAAGCCCGAAACGCTTTCCCCAAACAAGATGAGCGTTAACAGGTTGAAAGGTAAAAAAGACATCCGATCTTTGCTTTTGCCAAGGTTGAGACAACAGTAAATCGTAGTTATCACGAACGCTTATTTCGGCTTTTTGGTAAAGATGCAAAGTATTGTTTGCCGGCAGGAAAAACCTTTGGGAAAGGTTAACAGCGGGACAAACTTTGTTATCAGTAAGGTAAAAAGCGAGGCTTTTGACAAAATCAAAAGCTTCGGGAGATTCCCTTTCAGGAAAATTAAAACCGATTGCTAATGCCGGTGTGTGATAAGAATAATAGCCGTCAATAAAATATTCCGCTCCCTGACTTAATTTTCCTTTCAATCCAATTTGATGATTATAGTGATAAAGGTCGGATTCATCAGTTTCATTAATATATTGAAAACGGTTGTTTTGCAGTTCTCCCTTTAAATAAAGCTTGGCGGGAGAGGAAAATAATTTCAGTTGCGAAAAGTTAAGATTTAAGAATAAAGTATTTACGGATTGGTAATCAAGAATGAAATCAGAAGAGGAATTTACGGTATTAAAGCCGGCAGACCAACTTAAATATCCGGTTTCCTGCCCAATATCCAAACCGCCTATAACCTGACGCCAATCATTTTTAAGGGAAGATCTTTGCAGTTCTATTCGCGAAAACAAAGGCAAACTCAAAACACTGTCCGCCAAGAAACAGGTTTGATAATCCCAATTACTCGTTGCTTTTGCATAAAGCCAATGTCTTTTGGGCAGAGGAACAACAGTTTTTTCTGCGGGAATTGGAGGTAACAAAGGAGGCAGGGAATCGGTTATATCAGGAATTCGCAGATAATTTCCCGAAAGTCCTTTTTTCTCTAAAATGCTTTTTAACTGAGAAGGACCGGTAATTTCAATATCGGGTAAATCTTCTTCGGCAGCAAAAATCAGGCTGAAAATAGTGAGCAATAAAAGTAGGGAAACGGTTTTCTTCATATCGTTAATGTTGCTGTTGATTTAGCAAAGTGTCAAAAGAGGCAGCTTCGTCCGCGGAAAGATCTGCTCTGATTTCTTCCAGAACCGTTCTCGCTTCAGATATGCGACTGGTTTCCCAATATGCTTTAATGAGGTAGCGTTTGGCTTCTAATACAAGTTCAGGTGAGTGGGCATAAAGATAACAGGTGCGATAGAGTTCCATAATGGCATTATCGTAATCTTTCAAACGATAAAGTGAAACTGCGTAGATTAATTGCGCTTGGGAGCGAATGGCATAATCGGGGTTCAGAATTAGATTTTCGGCTAAATTTTTGGCTTCTTGCCAGTTTGATTTGTAGTATTTTGATTTTAGGAGAATGAAGCGAGCTTGGTCAGGTAGGGAATCGACTTTTGCGCTATACTTTTTCCAATATACTTCCACGCTGTCAGGAGCGTTATCCAAAGCCGCATTGAGTAATTTAACAAAGCGCAAACCTTTTTTGTCGGTAAGAAAAGCCTGCTCAAGTTTGGCTAAAGCGGAAGAGTAATTTCCCGTTTTTAGTTGAAGTTCAGCCCATTCGGTAAGAATATCGGGAGTGGGTTCCAAAGCAAAAATTTGACGATAGACGCTATCCGCTTCTTCAGTTCTGTTCAAACCGGCTAAAGATGCGGCAACAAGGCGTCTGATTTCATTATTTTCCCGCTGGGGAAATTCCGCTCTCAATTCATCTGCCAACTGCAGAATATCGCTCCATTCTTCAGTTCCGTAATATACTTTCAAAAGTAAATATTCCAATTCAAACTTGATATATTCGGAGGAAAAGCTGTCTATCATATTATTGATTTCGTCCAAGATGCGTTGATCTTTAGACTGAAGAAGACCCCATTGCAATCCGGTAAAGACATTTGCCAGAATTGCCTGCTCTTCATCTGTGAAATATTTATTTTTTTGATATTTATTCAATAAATCCAACCACACGGGAAGAGCACGAGCATAGTCTCCCTGATTGTAATAAATATTTGCAATATTCGCCAGCGCGTAATTCGTGTTTTCACCTTCGGGATTTTCCTGCACATATTTTTTGAACAGGACAAGAGCCTGCTCATAATCTTTTGCATGATAGGAAGATTTAGCTGCCATTAATAAATAAGCGCTTGCAGATTCGGGTTCGGACGATAATTGAAGGTAAAGATCTTTGGCTTCGGAAAAGCGCTGAAGCCGATATAAAGTCAAAGCAAGGTAGCTGTTCACTTCTTTTTTCTCCGTTTCATCTTTGGCGGATTGCAAAGCCGAACGGTATGCATCCAGTGCTTGTGCGTAACGGAGTAAGTTGAAATATATGTTCCCTTGCAGCATATAAATTTGATAGGCATTATCGGAATTTATTTCCAACTTTTGGATATAAGAAAGTGCGGTTGCGTAATCTTCCAAATAATAGTAACATTGTGCCCGCCGGTAATCCAGATTTACCTGATTGATAAATTTTCCCGCAATTTTATTATAACCCTGAAGAGCTTTACTGTATGCGGCTTGATAAAAATCAATTTCCGCCGAAAGGTAATCCGCTTTTTCCCTAATTTCGGGATCAGCTTCCATTTGAGACAGTTTCTGCAATTGTACTCTCGCTTCCGCATAATTTTTATTGTCATAATAAATCAGAGCTAAATTATAGATGGAATGCGCACGGAATTTCCCTCGGGGATACAGATTCAAATAATCGTTATAACTTTGAATTGCGTTATCGGTTACTTTGGCATTAAACCAAATGTCGCCGAGCATGATAATAACATTATGTTCCAGTTCCGGAGTTATGGCAAGCTGTTTGAGTTGGAGCAAGGTTTTTACCGCTTCTTGATATTGTTTATTTTGGAACAACAAAGAGCCGTAAGTATAAAGGACAAAAGGGTCCTGCTCAGAAAGAGGAAACTGAACCAAATAATTTTTCAGATTTTGTAGTGCCTGATTCGGGTTCTTCTGATACAAGATTTTGATTCTTTCCAGCCAGGCAGCGACCGCAAGGTCAATTTTAGCGTCCGGCAAAACATCCTCAGCTGAATATTCTTGATGCGTCAGAACCGCAAAAATAGAATCGGCTTTATTCACATTCCCCGTTCCAACTTCAATTAAACCGTTCAAATAAAGACGATAAGCAGGTGCAACAGAACAGGCTGCAACCAGAGCTTTTGCCTTTGGATAATCTTTTTGCAAAATATGCGCCTGGGCAAAACGCAGACGAAGAGAATCATGATACAGTTTTCCGTTTTGCTCCAATTGCTGTTCTAAAAGCAGAACTTGCTCACAATCATTTGTGCCGATTAAATAATCCAGCCAAGTATTAAAAACGGAAGTATAAGAAAGCAATGATGCATTTTCAGAAATCAAGCCTTTTATTAATTCTTGAGCTTGCTCCGGGTCATTGGCAGACAAATATGAATTTAGCAATTGCTCTAAAGCTGCAGGGTCGTTATGTTTATAGTCCAACGCAAGCTCAAATTGGTCTATAGCTTGCAGGGGATTTAACATGGCAAGATAGATTTCGCCGCGTTGATAAGCAATTTTATATTTTGCATCATCAGTGGCAGCGAGTCTTTCCGCGGAATTTATAAAATCCAGCGCCGGCAGATAATTCTTTTGCTCGTATCTTATTCTGGCCCGATTGAGCAAAACTTCCGTCAGCATTAAATTATCAATTTTCCTGGTCATTAAATCCGAATATATATTGTCCGCAGTTGTAAAATCATTTTCTTGAAAAGCAATATCGGCTTTGATAAACAAAACTGTCGGCAACTTATCCGAGGTCGGATAATCTTGTTCAAATCTGCCAATTTGTTGTTTTGCCAGATTGTATTGATTATGCTCATATAAATTTATGATGAACAGTAAATCGTTATTTTCTTTACTTACCGCAAAAAGGGAGACGGAAAATAAGAACGGGCAGAAGCACAAGAAGAGAAAGATTATTTTTTTGTTCAGCATTTTCATCTTTTCCACCGTTTATTTTTCCTGTTTGAGGGGTAATCTGATAAAAACAGTAGTTCCTTCATTTTCTTTACTTTCAATCCAAATATTGCCATAATGCAATTCAGCAATTCTCTTAGCAGTAGCTAAACCTAAACCCAAACCGCCTGACCGGTATTCTACGGTTCCGGATTTATGAGAGTAGATTTCGTTTAATTCGTAAAATTTACGGAAGGCATTTTTGATTTGGTAAGGCGGCATCCCGATTCCGTTGTCCTGAACATAAATCACGAGAGTTTCCTTGTTATTGATTTTCTCGTCTTGAAAAGTGGAACGGCGGGCGCCGATTTTTATTGTTCCGAAGTCATTAGTAAAACGGATAGCATTCAAAGCGATATTATATATCATTATATGTAACGCTTCCCAATTGCCTTCAATTTCAGGCAAGTCTTTGGGAACTTCTACTTTGATAAACATCTTACGCTCGCGCAAGGCTATCTCTATTTCATGCTGAATCAAAGTCAGTATTTCGCCTACATTGATTTTCGTCATCGGTAGTTCGTTTTTCAAATTATAGTTATTCATCGTTATAATATCATTAGTGGTTAATATCAGCTTTTTGACGGCAGTTTCTATTTTACTGATGATATCATTTCTTTCTTCTTCATCCGCGAAAAGATTGCGTTTTAATCTGGATACATATCCCTGTAATGCCGATAAAGGAGTATTCAATTCGTGGGATACGATAGCCATAAACTCATCTTTTAAGGATTCCAAAGATTGCAATTCCTGGCTTTTTTGAATTAGAGACTCATATTGAATTGAGTTTTTCAAAACGACGCTTAACTGGTCAAAGAGCAATTTGATAAGTTCTTCATCTAAATACATACTCTTTGTATTATCAAGAAAATTATCCAGATAAATAAACCCGTAAATTCTGTCATCCAGCAGCAAAGGAGCACAAAAAATCGCGTGCAGTTTATAATCCTGCACACTGATCGAACTCTTAAACCGATTATCTTCCAGAGCATTAAAGGTGGAAACGAAAGTTTTATTCGCCTGACAGTAACTGAGCACGGTTTTACTGATGGCGGCAACATTGGAAAGAGGAACTTTTTGCGCATCCAAGGCAACCTGATAAATGTTGTTGCCGTCGGCATCTTTTTTAATCAAAAATCCGCGTGAACTGCCGATAAAATCTATGCACGCAGATACTATCTCAGTTTCTAATGTCCGTATTTCCATGGTTTTCAGCAAATTATGCGTAATGTTCATCAATTGATTCATCATTTTTATTCGCTGAGTAATTTCTGCATATTCCTGCATGCGAACAATCAACCCGGATAAATGCTGTTTTATTGAACGCATCAGTGAAAGTTCAAACTTGGTGAATTTAGCTTCACCTTGGTCGGATATAATGAGAAAGCCTATTTTTTGATATCTTATTTGAAGCGGAATAATCATTAAATGAGCGTCTTCGTGCTCCACAGTTACCAAAGCGTCTATCTTAAAAGCTCTTTCTATATATTTATATAAATTGGAGGAAAGGCTCAAATCTTCTTTACTGTTTTCGGAGAGATAAAGCGAATAAGTATTCAGCTTTTCCGAATAAAGGAACAACTGATATCGCCAGGGAGCAATCAGTTCTTTGAGGCTTTTATCAATGAAAAATTTAATCCTGTCAGCATCATGAATCCTGATAAAACCGGCTTGCAGCTCATGCCATTTGTTTCTTATGTTTTGATAACGGGAGGCAATTTGGTCTGATAAAAAGTCTTTTGCTTCTTTATTGTAAAAACCGTTCAAGCGTAAGTAATTTTCTCTGTCGTCGTTTTGAATTCCTTTGGTGACTTCCTGCAAAAGGATTTTATGCTTTGCTAACCATTCTTCAGCTTCCGCATCGGCATTTAAGGCAACTAATGAGGAAATGATTAAGCTTGATAATTTTACTGTTATCAAATAGTAGGAATTGGATGTTGACTCTTTATAAGCGGCTAAGAGATCTCTGATGATTTTCCTGAGAGGAATTTGCCGGTCTGCTAAATCAATTACTGCTTTAAAATACTTCAGTTTGGAAATCCAATACGAATATTGATATTTTTGAGCAATTTCCATCGCTTTGGAGACTATCATTGTCGCTTTCGCATAGTCCCTTAATCCGATATAGCATTCTATTTCCGATAAATAAAATACGGTAATAGCATAATGATTATTGACTTCGCCCGCATATTTTTCCGCACTTTTGAGGTAATCCAACGCCTGACCGTAATCTTGAGTCAGAATAGCAATCATACTGAGGGTATTGTAATAAAACTCGTCTTCGTGGATTTCGTGATAGTCAATATGCGTATTTTTAGAGAGCAATTTTTTCATCTTTTTAGGCAGACCTAATTCAAATAAATAATAGAAATAGGTCTTGACCAAGGGATTAATTTCTTTAATAATTCCTGATTTGAGTTCAGGCTCCTGTTCATTGATGAAATCGTAATAATATTGAAAATTCTTAATTTTACTTTTTGCGAGAGCCAAATTAACATTTATGGCACCTTGGAATTTACCGCTTTTAATTTCTTCCATGAGTGCTTTGGCTTTCAGTAGATAATCTTCCGCGGCTAAGAATTTGCCCATTTTGATATTTGCTTCACCCAGATTTAATAAAGCTAAAGCCATAATGGCAGTTAAACCTTGTGCAGCAGCAAGTTCATATCCGGTTTGAGCGTAAATTTGTGCTTGTTGTGTAATTCCCTGTTTCAAGTATAGGTCAGCCAAGTTATTATCAATTAGGCCCAAATAGCGCTTAATATTAAATCTTTCCCAAATTGAGAGAGCGATGTCAAAGTGCTCTTTGGCTTCGGGAATATTTTTCACCGAACTGTATAAAACACCGATATTATTATGCAAAGACGCCAGTCTGAGCAGCACTTTCGTATCTTGAACAGAAGGCATAGCAGTCAAAAAATCTTCTGCAACTTTAATAGCTTTCAGAGTATCGCCTTTAAGGTTAAGATAAACGGTCATCCTGTCTATATAAACAATTTTGAGTTCCAGCGGGAGATTTTCGGCAGACAGAAGCTGTAAATATTCAAGCATTTGATCAGGATTTTTCTGTGCATAGACATGGACAAAATATAACCAGGTAAGAACTCTTTGCTTGCCTGTTATAATATATTCGGAAGCCTTCTTAAAATGGGAAAGAGCAGAGTTCAAATCTTCCCGAATAAAATAGATAGTGCCCAAGATATAGTATTTTTCAAACATGGGAGGCAGTCTTTTTAATTTAGCAAGCAAATCATTTTCAAAGGAGCAAATGCCGGTCAATTCCGTTTTTTCTTGAAATAGCATCAGATCTTTTATCAATTGAGCAAGAGGAAGTTTTTGCCGAAGTTCAAAATCAAGCTTGAGGACAGAAAGAATAACCTGATAAGCATTATCTTGATCATGCATTTCGTCAAACAACTCAAATAACCTGAAAGTATACTTTCTTTCAGAAGGAATATCTTGTGCAGCAATTGCATTTTTGATAATGCCTTTACATAAAGAAATATCGGTAACGTTTCTTTTTTGGTAAAAGGAGAGCACTTGTTTTGAGACTTGTTGAATTACATTTTTACCGTTTTCTTCTCTGAGTTTGGTTTTGGCTTCGAGATATACAAAAGCGTAATAACCGGGCTGTTTGACTAAGACTTCATTATAGACCGCATCATTGATAAAATCGTATAAGGCTTTATCGTTAATTTTTAAGATATAAGAGATCAAATCCTTTTCCAGCGGGCACTCAACAACCGCCAGAAGTTTCAGATATTCATAATGCCGGTGCGTCAAATGATTCAGCCTTACATTAATGACATTTACCAATTTTAGCGGCAGATGATAATCATCAAAATTATAATTTAGTTTAAGTTTTCCTTCTTGGACAATCAGTTTTTTCTGAATTAAATCCAGCAAAATTTCTTTGATAAAATAGGGATTTCCGGCAGAAACCGAATAGATTTTATTGATAAAATTCTCATTCACATTCGCATTAAGCAATTTACTTACATATTCTCCTGTTTCTTGATAAGTTAATGGCGGAATTTGAATAATGACTGAATGAGTTATTTGACCGACTTTGCCGTAATCGTCAAAAGACATCAGAATTAAAATGCGCTGTCCACTGATAAATTCAGATATGTAATTTACAAAATCAATTGTGTATTTATGAATATAATTAGCGTTTCTGACAATGAAAATGATGGGTTTTTGCTCAGCTAAACCCGCTAATAAGTTTTTGACGGATTCAAAGTCTATCATCAATTCTTTTTGACTTTGTGAAACTTTTTTAGCTTCTTCTTCAGATTGGAAGAGGTAAAGACTAAATTTAGTGGAAATATGCGCAGCCTTTTCCAAATCCGAAATTTGTTCCTTATTTAAGGATTGCATAAATTCCTTGATTAGAGCGAAGAACGGTTCGTGATCTTTACGGTTGCAGGCATAATCAAAAAGGAAGTATTTTCCAGTCAGAAGATGATATTTGAACAGGGAAAGAATATTATCTTTTCCCATGCCCTCACTTCCGACAACAGATACGACTTTACCATTACTTTTTTCCGCACTGTCCAGATAATCCAAAAGTTGATGACTGTAATTAGCACGGGCTAAGTAGCTGTTAAATTTCATTCTATTGACCATCGACCACTCAATAGAAAAAGGATATTGTTTGGATTGAATTCTATTTATATAGTTAATAATCTCGCTTGCTGATTGGAATCTGCCTTCCGGATTTTTTTCCAGGAGGCGTAAGATGAATTTTTCCAAAGCGGGAGGAATATCCTCATTCAATTCGGAAGGAAACTTGGGAATGAAGTAATGATAAGTATTCGTAATCAGGGCATTGATCTGTTCTATGGAAAAGGGAAAACTTCCCGTTGTAAGTTTATATAGCATAACTCCCAAAGAGTAGTAATCACTGCTGGGCAAAGCTTTATGATTTAAATACACTTCCGGAGCCAAATAAGGTAAAGAGCCGGAAACGCTTTGCTGGTCTTTGCCGGAATCTACTTTCGTAAAGCCGTAATCAATGACTTTGACATCAATTTTATTGCCTTCAATCTTATACAGCACATTTTCCGGTTTCAGGTCTTTGTGAATAATATCCTGAACATGAAGAGCTTCCAAAGCGTAAGTAATCTGAACAATTATACTGTATAGGATTTCCAATTGAGATTTTTTAAATTTATAAGTTGAAAGCGGCTCTCCGTCATAGTATTCCGTCAAACTGTAAATATGATCGCCTACATGACCGAAATCAGTTATGTGTCCCAAATTCGGATGTTCAATTTGGGTAATGTGATGCATCTCTTCTGCGGAAAATCTCTCATAAAAATCCGCAGACGAGAGATATTGATACAGTTTGAGAGTAAAGAGCTTCCCTGTTCTTTTATCCACAACTTTGTAGACATTGCTCCAAGCTCCTGAACCTATGCTCTCTATAACTTCATAACGATGGTCAATTATCATAGCCAAATCATCAGCTCCTTTTCCTTGTGCCGAAATTGTCTTTTATCGGCTAAAAAAAGCGGAAATATTCCTCCCTCTTTTTAAGGCTTAAAAATCAGCCAAACCGTTAAGGTTCATTTCTGAAATAAACAGAGCTTTATCACCCTCAAAACTTTGCCACAAATCATAAATCTGAGCATACTCTTTCAACCCCGGAAGTGACTGCATCGGATTAAGGGCAGTATTCAGTCCGTCCAGTTTAAGAGAAACGGAAAATTTCTTACCTCTGGGAGTAACATTCACCGTTTCCACCTCACCTTTTATTTTGGCTAATTCTTTCAGCTTTTCGGTTGCAGCTTGCATTCCGCCGATTTCATCTATAAGGCCGTTTTGCAAAGCCTGTTCACCTGTCCAAACTCTGCCTTGAGCAATGGCGTCAATTTCCTCTTTAGTTTTATTTCTGCCGGCAGCGACTTTTTGAACAAAATCATCGTAGGAAGCGGCAATCAAATTTTGCATCATCCCTTTTTCTTCGTCTGTCCATTTTCTGGTGAAATTACCAAAATCGGCATGCTTCCCTTTTTTAACCAATGACCAATTTATATACAATTTATGAAACAGCTCTTCCGCACTGATCGTTAAACCTACCACACCGATGGAGCCGGTTAAAGTTCCCGGTTCCGCACAAATGTAATCGGCATTGGAAGAAATATAATATCCGCCTGAAGCAGCCACACCGGACATAGAAACTACGACAGGTTTTTTGTTTTCAGTCTGCGCCAATTCAATCTCCTTATAAATAATATCGGAAGCTTGAGCAGAACCGCCACCGCTGTCTACGCGCAATAAAATGCCTTTATAATCTTTATCTTTTCTGACTTTGCGGATTAAATCGGCAGTATTTTTCCCAGAAATTACTTTGCCTATCGTCCCCTCCCCCATAACAATATTGCCTTGAGCATAAATTACCGCCACTTTAGCTTGTTTGGGACGATGCCATGCGTAATCATAATAATCGGTTATTTCGTTAGTTTTGTGCTTCTTCCCAAAATCAGCCTTCAGTTTTTGATCAAATTGCGCTCCGTAAATCAGTCCGTCCACCAAGCCGTCTCGTAAAGCGTCTTCCGCTAAATAATAAGGACCGTTGTCAATGATTTCTTCTGCCGATTTGGCTAATTTATCGCCTCTGCCGGAATGAATTGCTTCGCACATTTGAGCATACAAACTTCCCAAAAGGCTTTCATATTCGGCTCTTTCCGCATCCGTCATTTCAGATTCGCTGAACATATTGCCGGCACTTTTATAGGCATGACTGCGAAAATTCATCACTTCCACCCCGATTTTATTAAGAGCCTCACCCAAATACGGAGAATTTACGGCAATACCTCTCAAATCTACGGTTCCCTGAGGATTTAAATAAATTTTATCAGCAACCGAAGCAGCGAATACATAATCCCCGTTACCGATATTATCATAGTAAAAAACAACTTTCTTGCCGGTGGATTTGAATTCCTTAACCGCATCAGTCAATTCCTGACGCAAAGCGAAAGAAGAAGTGAAATTCTTGTTTTCAAAAACGAGACCTTGGATTGTCGGATCCTTTGCTGCCGCATTTATTTCATTTATCAAATCTTCAATGCAGGTTTGTTTGCTGTCCATAATGTTAACAGGACCGATTTCATACTTAGGCGCTTTGTAAGTGACCAATTCGGATTTTATGGTCGGAGTATACCATTTACTGTTGCAAGGCGTGAGCAAAGACTTAAAAGCTTTGTCCGAAAGATAGACAAATCCGAGATTGCTATCCTTATCATCAGTAGATTGATAAATATTTCCCAATTGAAGTTTGGGCGCGCTAAAACTGAAGGAAAGCATCCAATTTTCCTTTTCCCAATCATAACCTCCGCCGATTTTTACACCGTCTAAAAGTTCTGTCTTAATTCCGACAAAAGGGTTGGAAAATTCATAATCTTCATCTTCTTTGGCATAATTGCAATCTGCCGTAAGTTCCAACCGATAATCAGACATAAAATCAAAATGCGCCAAAGGACGCCAACCGATACCAAATTGATAAGACGGAGAGCAATGATAGGAATTATCCCAAGTAGCGGCAAAAGATGAAAAATTCCATGGTCTGAAAAGTAATCCGGAGCGAAAAGCGCCTTCGTCAAATTTGTCGTTTACCCATTGATAGGAAGTACCGGCATAAAGATTGGAAGGAAACAGGTTTCCCATAAGTTCAAAGCCGGTCGCCAAATGATGCGTATTGACATCTTCATCGTTTTTCTCATAAACATAAGATAAATACTCGCTATTAAAGAAAAGCCTGTATTGATCTTGCCATTTATCGTTTTTAATCAATTGCTGCCAACCTATTCCCGAACAGTTTTCGAAACCAAGTAAAGCAGGATTGGCAAGAGGTGCCAGCATCGGATCCGAAACTGCAATTGCATAATTTTGATTAAATTGTGCCTCTTCCGCCGATGCACAAAAAACAGACACGGACATTAACGCGATTAGGATAACCAAATATCGTTTCATTGACTCCTCCCAAGTCTTTTTATCTGTTTATAATACATTTTTTTCATTAATAACCTTAAAATATAATCCCAAATAGTTGTAAAGTATCTTGTCAATTTTAGTTTTTTCTTTCCAACTACCTTTGGCATAATCATTTCTTATGAACCACGCCGTATCCACGCCGGGTCCACGCCGGTAAAATCGGCGTGGACCCGGCGTGGATACGGCGTGGATATAGTGTAAAAGTCATGCTTTTTTTAAATATAATCCAAATTTCAAGTAAAAAGTGACTCGCTATTTTGCAGAAAGTTACAGAAGGTTAAACTGAGCTAAGGCTTTATGGTATAGACTATGCCTTCCGTCACAACTAATTTTTGGAAGCGATTAGGGATATCGTGGATGAAACTAATTCCATCGTAATCCTGATCGAAAGTAGAATTCCAGGGATCGGTTGAACCAGATTAATGAATATTACTTCGACAGATGTAACTTCGATAGCTCCTTATTAATTATGGAGCTAAAATAAAATGCGTAATTTAATTGACAAGAAATTTATAGATATATTATTTGTCCATTATTATGCGCAACAGTCTTTTATTTTAAACTGTAGCTATGAAACCATCTCCCTGTATACCAACAAATCAGGTTGCCTAAGAATGCGAAAGAATTTTATTGACAACTCTTAACATTTAATTTTTAATATATTATATAGTTCATTTCTATATCTGGTGAGTATTTGTTTAGCGGCTTGTTTTGAAAACATTATATAGTTAAATTTGTGTTGTTGATTATATAACTTACCTTAACTAAAAGGAGAGAACTATGAAAAAGACTGTGACCTTATTCCCGAAATTTACACCACCGGAAGAGTGACACATTGGTAAGCGCGTGTCGTTTTTTTTTGATCAAAAATTTCCCGCTTTACAACAGAAGTTTGCCGGAATTCATCGTCTGTGACAACTACCCCGAATTTCGTAGTTCAGTAATGTTCAAATGGGCTCAGGATAATAAGATTGATCTCAGCTTCATTGCTTCCGGTAAACCTCAGCAGAACGCTTATTTAGAAAGCTTCACCGGCAAGTTCAGAAAAGAATATCTTGATATGAATTGTTTTGGAGATTTATTGAAATAAGAGATGTGATTATGAATTGGCGGTTAGATTACAAACAAAATCGCTCCCACAGTGCCCTAAATTACATTCCGCCCGCAAAATTCCGAGAATACTATGAAAACAATGTCGATAGCAAAAGTATCACCTTACACATGGTGTAAAAATGGGACATGGTCAGACACGGTGAGGCTTACAGTATATAACATTAAAGGGCAGAAGATTAAAGAACTAGGCAATATGACTAAACTTGCGGGAAAACACAAGATAGAATGGAACGGTAGAGATAACAGAAATAACATTGTCTCTTTAGGACTTTATTTTATCAGGATTGAACAAGATAATACATCTTCGACCAAAAAAATGATGTTGTTGAGGTAACATAGAAAACCAGGAGGTTCTGTATCAACGAAACCTCCTTTCATCAAATACTTTATGAAAAAGACAATTTTATTTATCATCGCCTTAACAACACTCTACCATCTCTTCTCAATAAATGTGGGCGGTCATCTTACACAAAACACCACCTGGAGTCCGAATAACAATCCTTACGTAGTGACCAGTTTCCTATATGTGGATAGTGGAGTGACTTTGACCATCCTGCCGGGTGTGCAGGTCGAGATCGTGGCTACCAATATGAACAACTACTTTGCCTTTTGGTGGAATGGTAATACCCAGCCTCAAGCAAAAGGTATTGTGGTAAACGGAAGGATTATAGCAAATGGAACAAGCGCTAATCCCATCACCTTTGACAAACACGGTACCGCTGACAGTCTTAAATGGGCTTCCTTGCAAATTAATGCTCAAGCACAGAGGTGCAGCTTTGAACACTGCACATTCAGTAATTCCCTCGGTTGTAAACAGAGTAGTGGTGATTGGAGCTTTGGGCCTATATACTTCCTCAACGGAGGTATCAACGTAAAGCACTGCAATTTTTACAATAATTTCGCTGCTATCGAGGGTTTTAATCTCAATGAAGAATTAGTCATCTACGACTGCCGTTTTATTGTGGATGATGAAGACTATCCACCACCATTAACAGATTGCACATATATCGTTCTCAGGGGCGTTACAAACCCTGTGCCGGAAGAATGTTATAATATCACGATTGCGAATTGCTATTTCAGTGGTTTTGCTGACTTGTTTAGTATATATGGCTATACAAAGTTGGTGTTTTTAAACAATAATTTTGAGAACTTCCGGGATGCTAATTCAAACAACATAAGACCCACAACAACTGGCTATATTTCCTTTTATGGCAATAGAATAAGGGGACAGAGCGATATAGAATTGATATGTGCTGCTGTGAATGACACTGCTTATTGCCGCAGAAACGACTTAGATACATCAGTTTATTCATCTGGTTTGGGTAGTGAAGGCACATTGAGTACATTAGGAACCCCTGTATATTATTTATCAGATAATCGATTGGGTGAACATAGGATTATACGATTGAGCCGTGTTTCAACAGCAATTAATTTCTGCTACAACAACAAATTGTATTCGGGCTATAATTTGAGGAATGATTATCCTGATTTTGGTGGTGAAGTTCACTTATTCAACAATGTCTTTGTAAAAGCGAGTACTAGCCCCTCTTGCATGATGAACTTGTGGGAAGTATATCCAAGTGTATATAACAATGTGGGCGTCGGCTTTAACGGTATTCATAGTGGTTTTTATACTGGTATATGGGCAAACAATATCGCAACTGGTTTAACCTTAAATCCAAATTATGGAGTTGATTCCCTTCATTATGCTTACTACCAATCTAACTGTTTCAATCTACCTTTGCTGGATTTACCATACATTATTGATTTAGGAGGCAATATTGTAGCCGACCCTGTCTTTGCCGACACTCTCAATTCTGATTACCATCTGGCGGCAGGCTCTCCCTGCATTGATACCGGAGCACCTTTTCCAGACAGTTTGGGAGTAGCGGGGCTTCCTCCTTTTGATGCAGATTATCATGTAAGGACGGTGGGTGCTGCAGCTGATATGGGAGCTTATGAATATGGCTCTGTTTATATTGGTGGCATAAGAGCATATGTATACGACTCTGCCACTAATCTTCCTATTGATTGTGCAAAACTGGAGATATCAGGAAAATTACCTGAGTTCAGCGACAGTCTTGGCTACCAGTCCTATCCCACCGGAGCGGGAACATTTACTCTAAAAGTCACAAGATGGGATTACCAGGATTTGATTATTCCCAATATACAGATAAGTACCGGAGAGGAATTACAACTCCAGATACCATTGGTTCCCAGTACCGTGGGTAATGAAGATGATACCCAAACTCCTTTAATCAACACCATTAACCTTAGCAACTACCCTAATCCTTTCAGCACATCTACCAAACTTAGTTTCATACTTCCGGAAAGTGGAAAGACCAATCTTATTATCTATAATGCCAAAGGGCAGAAGGTCAGGACTCTGCTCTCCTCGCTTCTTAAAAAGGGATATAATGCAGCGGATTGGGATGGCAGAGATGATAATGGCAGAATGGTCGGTTCTGGACTGTATTTTAGCAAAGTAACTTATAATGGCAGCTGCTCAGCCCATAAACTTTTACTATTGAAATAATAACAAAGTGACTACATATCTACATAACAACTCATGTTATAGTCTATCGGAATGAGATTTCTGTTATCGTCCTGCATTTTCAATGGAACGGTGGGAAAGGAGTGTGGGTGACCAAGTGTCACTTTTTGCATATTGGTTTGTCACATTTTATCAAGTTTTCATTTGACAACAGAGGCATTCTCTCCGTTTTGCCTAATAATTAAAGTTGAAAATAAGGAAAACGAGTTGAAGACAAAAATTCTGATTAAAGGTGCCCAGGAACATAACCTGAAAAATATAACTCTGGAACTTCCGCGTAATGAGATGATAGTGTTTACGGGCGTCTCCGGTTCCGGCAAATCGTCCCTTGCATTTGACACATTATATGCTGAGGGTCAACGCCGTTATGTGGAATCTCTATCCGCTTATGCGCGTCAATTTTTGGGACAAATGGAAAAACCGAAAGTTGATTATATAGAAGGTCTCTCACCGGCCATAGCCATTGAACAAAAAGCTGCCAGTAAAAATCCGCGTTCAACAGTGGGAACCGTCACTGAAATTTACGATTACTTGAGGATTTTATTTGCCCGCATAGGAAAGCAGTATTGCTATAATTGCGGTGCTGAAGTTGGCGCTCAAACCATTGATCAAATGACAGATAACCTGCTGAAATATCCAATTGGTGCCAAACTGCAAATTTTGGCTCCCATTGTGCAAAACCGAAAAGGCGAACATAAAGAGGAATTAGACGCTTTAAGACAACAAGGGTTTGTGCGTGTTATCATTAACGGTAAGCAGCGTTCGCTGGATGAAGACATCGTTTTGGACAAAAAAAGCAAACATAATATTGATGTAGTAGTAGATCGCATAGTCATTAAAGAAGGTATCAGATCCCGATTGACTGACTCTTTGGAATTGGCTCTGAAACTGACTGACGGCTTTGTCAAAATTGAATATCAGGATGAAAATTACAGCGAAATCCTTTCCGCCAAAAATTCCTGTCCCAATTGCAATATCGGATATGAAGAATTAACGCCCCAGCATTTTTCCTTCAACAGTCCCATTGGGGCATGTCCAACCTGCAGCGGTTTGGGCTATAAACTGGAATTTGACCCTGATTTGATAGTTCCCGATCCGGAAAAATCATTGTTGGAAGGAGCAGTTGTCGCTTGGGGCAAATTGGAAGATAAGCAAAGCAGTTGGACTATGCAATACATTCGCAACCTGGCGCGCGAGTTTAATTTTTCGCTCAGCACCCCTTGGTATAAATTGCCGGAAGAGATAAAAGACCTGATTCTATACGGTTCAAAAGGCAAACGCTTCAAAGTTAATTGGCAAAGCAAATACGGCTCAGGTCAATTCAATTCCAGATTTGAAGGCATCATTCCACAATTGAATCGCCGAATGATGGAAACAACTTCGGAAGAAATGCGCCGTTATTACTTACAATTTATCAGTGATAAACCTTGCCCGGATTGCCAAGGCAAAAAGCTAAAACCGGAAAATTTGGCAGTTAAAATTAACGGGAAGAATATCAGTGATGTTACCGAAATGAGTATCCAAGCAGCTTATGAATTTTTCTCTCAATTAAATCTTACAGGCAATCAAGCCATTATTGCAGCGGAGGTTTTGAAGGAAATCAAAAACAGATTGGGTTTTTTGCTCAATGTAGGCTTACATTACTTAACTTTGGACAGGCGTTCTCCTTCACTATCGGGAGGTGAAGCTCAGCGGATAAGATTAGCCAGTCAAATCGGCAGTCAGTTAGTGGGTGTAATGTATATTTTAGACGAGCCGAGCATTGGTCTTCACCAAAGAGACAATCGTAAGTTAGTCAATATGTTAGTGCAATTGAAAGACCTTGGCAATACAGTAATTATTGTTGAACATGATGAAGAAACAATCAGAGCCGCAGATATGATAGTGGATTTTGGTCCCGGTGCCGGAATTTACGGGGGTGAAATTGTCCATGCGGGCGACCTTACTTCCTTGCTGCAAAACAAAAAATCTTTAACTGGACAATACCTTGCCGGCAAAAAAACAATCAAAATTCCGGAACACAGGCAAAAACCGGATAAAAGAAAACTCGTGATCCATAATGCGCGTCATAATAACCTTAAAGGCATAGATGTAGAAATCCCTTTAGGAATGATGATTTGCGTTACAGGCGTATCCGGTTCGGGAAAAAGTTCTCTGATAAATCAAACCCTCTATCCATATCTGCACAATTATTTTTACCACACTTCCCACCGTGTCGGCAGTGTATATAATATAACTGGAATTGAAGAAATCGATAAAGTCATTGCCATAGACCAACAACCAATTGGGCGCACACCAAGATCAAATCCCGCCACTTACATCAAACTGTTTGATTCCATTCGCACATTATTTGCCGAATTACCCGCTTCCAAAGTGAGAGGTTATAATGCCGGACGCTTTTCTTTTAATGTAAAGAGCGGAAGATGCGAAGCATGTGAAGGTGCGGGCTTAAAACAAATTGAAATGCATTTTATGCCGGATATTTATGTAACATGTGAAGTTTGCAAAGGAAAACGCTATAATAAAGAGACTTTGAACATTCGTTACAAGGGAAAGAATATTGCCGATGTTTTGGATATGGATGTCCAAGAAGCAATTGAATTTTTCGGAAACATCCCCGCCATTTATAACAAACTGTCCCTTTTGCATGAAGTAGGTTTGGATTACATCAAATTGGGTCAGCCTTCTACTACTTTATCGGGAGGAGAAGCTCAGCGCATTAAACTAGCCAGAGAATTGAGTAAAGTCAGCACGGGCAATACACTTTATTTGCTTGACGAACCGACTACCGGACTACATTTTGACGATATGAATAAATTGCTTTCTGTTCTGCGCAGGCTTGTAGCGATGGGTAACACGGTTATCGTAATAGAGCATAATTTGGATGTAATCAAATGTGCGGATTGGATAATTGACCTTGGCCCGGAGGGAGGAGATGAAGGGGGTTATATTGTCGCTCAAGGCAGTCCGGAAAAGGTAATGGAAGTTAAAAAATCTTATACGGGACACTTTTTGAAAAAGTATCTGGAGACTGCAGGAAAAACAGAAAAGGAGAAACAATAAAATGAAAAATCAAAAAATTATAATAATCACAACAGCGTTAGCCGTTCTTGTATTCTTGATTCCTACTTCCGGTTGTAAGAAGAAGACTCCTCAGGATACAAAAGTAACGACTGATTCATATGATACAACTTTTACCGAAGATTATGCTGCAGATTCAGCGTCAATTGCAGCAGATTTCAAATTAACGAATTATGATACTCCTCCTCAAGCTGTCAAAAATCCCATGCCGGCTTACCCAGAACAATATAAATCAAGCGGAATTCAAGGTGTGGTTGTGCTGGAAGTTGAAGTAACTGCAGAAGGGAATGTCCGAAATGTAAAAGTAATGAAATCTCTTTTATCCGGGCAAAATGCTTTGGATGAAACTGCAGTAAACGCGGTCAAGAATTGGGTTTTCAAACCGGCTCTTAAGAACAACAAGCCGGTTGATGCCAAAGTAACAGTTGCAGTGCCTTTTACCCTGATAGATGATAAATAAAAAATGCCGGATACAAAAATCCGGCGCTAATCATCTTTTAGCTGAATTATTATTCTTGAGGAGCGGATTGTTTGTTGATATAAGCAGCTAATCTTGCTTTACGTCTGGAAGCGGTACGCTTGTGAATCACACCTTTCTTTGCTGCTTTATCCAACTGAGAATAAATTTTATCCAAAATTTTTTGCTTTTCTTCCAAAGGCATATCTTCTTTTATTTTTTTGGATAAAGTTCTGATAGTCTTTTTAACATAATTATTGCGCGCTTCTCTTTTTTTATCTGTTTTCATGCGCTTCATTGGTGATTTATGCTGCGGCATAATTTCCTCCATCTATGTATTAATGTAATTCTTAAATAATTAGTCGTTGTTATTGTCAATAAATATTTTTCTAAGTTCATGTTATTTTATTGTCTCATTGTCAATTATCTGCAGCAGAGTTTTAATTTGTTGCTGAACTGACCAAAGGCTGCAATCATAGTCATTTCTGACAGGCTCTCCGTGTTTCCAATTTTGATATAAAGTTTTAATATACTCCCAAACCTCAGAGTTTAATTCGGAAAAGACTTTTCCCGCTTTAGAGCTTGTTATTACATTTGCTGCTTCACCCGCAACAGGTCCTAAACACATAATCGGTGTTTGTGAAGCAAGATATTCAAATAATTTAGTAGTCAAGATACCGAGATTATCGGCAGTATCATTAATAAGCAGGATAAGCAATTCGCTGTTAATCATTTCTTCTATGGCAGAAGCGTGATTGACAAATCCCGTGTTATAAACGGGAAAATTATAGTTTTTTGTCTCCGGTTTAACATTTCCTACAAAAGTAAAAGTAATATTAGTGATTTTATATTTTTGCACCTGCTCGGATAAGAATATTAAAAAAGGCTCAATATCTTGTCCGGCGGTAAGTTGCCCGATATATTTAATCCGGAAATCGGAAGCTGGGGCATAATGCATATCAGTAAAATCTGAAGGGTCAAAGCCGTTATAAAGAACCTGTTTTCTGCCTTCGGGTAAACTATCTGCAATTGCTTTAGAAATAATGAGATTAACATCCGCATTACTTACGACCTGCCTTTCCCAAAATTGATTTAGCTTGCGGATTAAAGGATTTTGCTTCTCCAATTGCAAATAGTGAATTTTGGTCCAAGGATCGCGAAAATCGGTTAGCCATTTAACTTTAACTTTTCTTTTCAGGTATAATCCAATCAGATGAGTCGAATGCGGCGGGCCCGTTGTAATAATCAAGTCGCTACCGCGTTCCCGCAAAAGAGAAAGAGCTTTTTTCTTTGCAGACGGGTTCCAAACTATTCTGGCATCGGGAGCAATCAAATTTAACCTCAGCCAAATAAGCAATCTTTTGGTAAAGGACGCGTGCTGACCACCCTCTATTTTTCCATAAGGCAAAGCTTCATTTTTGCCTGTAATTTTTTGCCACAACTTTCCTAATTTCGGTACTGAAGTTCTAATGACTTCAACTTCCGGAGGGATTTTTTCCAACAAAGAAGGATCTAAAACGGGATAGTCTCCGTCTTTTGTAGTCAGCACGCTTACTTTATTACCCGCTTGCACAAGCAAGGGTAAAAATCTAAGCCAGCGTTGAACAGGTGCCCCTCCGCACGGTGGAAAATAGTATGTAATTAGCAATATATTCTTCATTTCAGATATGCCAAAAGTTGATCGGTAAAAGCATCCCAAGAGTAAAGCCGATTTTGCGCTCTGATGTTTGCTTTGAATTTTTCCCTATCCTGACGCGTAAAAAAATCAACGATTTTATCCGCTAAAGCTTGAGGATTTTCAGTCTCTGTCAAAAGTCCGTTAACACCGTCAATAACTTGTTCCTTAATTCCTCCGACACGTGTTGCTATTACGGGAACTTCATAAGCAAAAGCAAGCTCTGCAACTCCGCTTTGAGTTGCACTTCTGTATGGCAGAACACAAACATCACACTCGGAAAAATACTTCTCTACTTGATCCTCAGAAATAAATTCAAAAACTGTTTTAATCCGATCTGAAATTCCCAATTCATTAATCAGATCGTAATAGACTTTTTTATTGCCGTATACATCGCCAACTATGGTTAGCGTCAAGTCTGGAAGTTTTTCGCCAGCAATGGCAACGGCTTTTAACAAAATATCCAATCCCTTGTAAGGTTTGACAAATCCAAAGAATAAAAGGCGTTTTGCAGATGAATCATCATTTGTGTTCTTTACCGCGGATTTTTGATAAACAGGATGAAATAACAGAATGATATTTTTCCGCTTGTTTTCGGGAAGAAGAGATTTTAGTTCCTCAACCGAAATCTTAGATAAAGCTAAGTAATCATTTGCTACCGTAAGTGCGTATTTAGTTAAAGTTGAACTGAATAACCAGCGTTCATGAGACTTTACATTATGGAGCAAATACATAGTCCTGACCTTTTTCAAGCGCCTGAGAATAAAACCAAAAGCAGGTGCCATGAGCGGAATCCAATAAGAACAAATCAAGACATCCGGTTGCCAATTATTAATCGCTTTTATTGTCGGTTTCCATGTCAAAGGATTGTAAGGGGTAAGAATTCTTAATGTTTCTATTGAAGAAGGATGTGCCTTGTCAACAAGTTGATTGCCACCCGGAAATAGAATTTTTGGATATTGGCTTTTGAAAGTGAACATAAAAACCCTGTGTCCTCTATCGGCTAATTTTTCCGCTAAAGTTTGAGCAAATTGAGAAATGCCGCCTCTCCATGGAAATGAAGGCCCCAAAAATCCTATTCGCATTTTATCCTTACCACCTCCTGTTCACTAACATGTCAAATTTCATAATCATATTGTTAGTTAGAAATAAATAAGCAGGGTAATTGTCAATTATCTTCTGGAAAAAATTGATTTCACCTCTATTGTAATGCATTATAGAAAAATGTCGACTTAGACCAAATTTTATGGATTTTTAAGAGTAAAACTTATTTTTTAATGGTGGGCAGAAAAGTGCTTGACGAAAAATTTAGAATTAAAATTAAGGAAAAAAAATGAAGCTGTCTGCTTCTTCCTTATGGCTGAAAATGCTTGTAAGGACATATAATACAGATTATTATGTTATGTAGCAGGCGGATAAATTCCGCCTTTTTTATTTCCGGAGCAAAATTCGGAATTAACCTTTAACAAGGAGGTTTACAATCATAAGGTTTAGAAAAGGCAAAGCCAAAACAAAAGAGACTGTTCCCAAGGAAAGGATCAATCAACAGATTACCGCTAATGAGGTTAGATTAATTAGTGCGGATGGAAAAATGCTGGGTATCTTTAAGTTAAAAGATGCTTTGAAAAAAGCTGAAGAAGCTGATTTGGATTTGGTGGAAATATCGCCGAACGCCAATCCTCCCGTATGCCGAATCCTTGATTTCAGCAAATACTATTACCAGAAAGAAAAGAAAGTCAAAGAATCACGTAAGAAACAACATGAAGTTGAAATTAAGGAAATTAAATTCGGGCCTAATACTGAAGAACATGACTATAATTTTAAGAAGAATAACGCTATTAAATTTCTTAAGCAGCATAACAAAGTAAAATTCACGGTCAGGTTCAGAGGACGGCAAATGGCTCACCAAGAACTGGGATACGATGTGCTTGAACGATTAAAAAATGATTTACAATATCTTGCAGATCCCGATACTGATCCGTTCAGCGATAGAAATCTTCTTTCCATGATTATGACTCCCAAAAAAGATATTGACCGTATTTTAGAGAAAATGGAAAAAGAAAAGGCAAAACAGCAAGCAGCACCGGAAAGTAATCCCCAGCCAAGTCAAGCTAAAACTGAACCGGATAAATCCGATACAAAGGAATAACTTCTTAGCAGATTAATCTTTATAGAGAACTAAAAGGAGAATAAAGATGCCAAAGATCAAAACTAACAGATCTGCCGCTAAACGATTTAAGGTTACAGCCACGGGAAAAGTCGTTCGGCACCATGCTAAAGCGGCACACATTAAAACAAAAAAGAGTCCCAAGCTGAAAAGACTGTTGCGTGATGACGAAATATTGAAGCAGTGCGATAAAAGCCGCGTGAAAAGAATGCTGGGATTATAAAGGAGACAATCATGCCGAGAGCAACTAATAATGTAGCAGCAAAAAGACGCCACAAAAAATATTTACGCGCCGCAAAAGGTTATTACGGTGCCAGAAGCAAGACCTATAAAATTGCCAGACAAACCGTGGAAAAAGGTCTGACTTACGCTTTTAGAGACCGTAAAGCTAAAAAACGTGATTTTCGCCGTTTGTGGATTGTCAGAATTAATGCCGCCTGCCGTTTAAATGATATCAGTTACAGTAAATTTATAGCCGGATTGCATCAAGCCAATATTAAGATTAATCGCAAGGTTCTGGCTCATCTTGCTTGGCACGACGCCCCCGCTTTCGCAAAATTGGTGGAACTTGTTAAAAAATAATCAGGCTGATGAATTAATGCAAGACTTAACCGCCTTGACAGAGGCTGCCCAGACTGAGATTACTCAATGTTCCAATCTGAACGAACTATCTAATCTTAAGGCAAAATATCTGGGAAAGAAAAGTTCTTTAACCGCTTTTTACGGCACATTAAAAGAACTTCCTCCCGAAGAAAGACCCGCTTTCGGACAAGCCTTAAATGAAGCCAAACAAAAGTTGGAAGCAATGGTCCAGGAGCAGGAAGAGAAAATTCGTCAACGATTGTGGAATGCTCAAAGCCAAAATCAGATAGATTTGACGCTTCCGGGAATCTGTTCAGACATAGGAAGTTTGCATCCTTTGACTTTGGTCATGAGAGAGATTGAGGATATCTTTCTGAGTATGGGCTTTGAGATTGCCGAAGGATATGATATCGAGGACGAATTTCATAATTTTGACGCTCTGAACACACCTCCAGATCATCCTTCTCGAAATTTGGCGGACACTTTCTTTCTCAGAGACGGAAACCTTTTAAGGACACAGACTTCTACCGTTCAGGTCAGAGTGATGGAAAAATATGCTCCTCCCATCAGAATTATTTCACCCGGACGATGCTATCGCAATGATAAAGCAGACGCTTCTCATTCGCCCGTGTTTCATCAGGTAGAAGGCTTGGTTGTAGATGAAAGAACTACTTTGGCTGATATGAAAGATGCTTTGCAGAATTTTGCCAAATTGATGTTTGGGGAAAAGGTGCGAACGCGTATCCGTCCTCATTTTTTCCCTTTTACGGAACCCTCCGCCGAAATGGATATGAGCTGTACTATCTGTGAAGGAAAGGGATGTCGAGTTTGTAAAAATACGGGCTGGTTGGAATTGTGCGGGGCGGGAATGGTAGATCCTGCCGTTTTTGATTTCCTGAAAATAGATTCCGAAAAATATACCGGTTATGCCTTTGGTTTGGGAATAGACAGAATCGCAATGATGAAATATGACATTCCCGATTTGAGAATTCTCTACGAAAATGATCTGCGTGTCTTACGCCAATTCAGATAAGGGGATTGGTAATGCAAATTTCTCTTGAGTGGCTGAAAGACTATCTAAAAATAAATCAAACTGTTGAGAATATTAGGAATTTACTGACTTTTTCAGGAATTGAAGTAGAAAATCACTTTATTTACGGAGAGCTTCCGGAATCCGTTATCACTGCCAAAATTACTGAATGTGAGCCTTTAAGCGGAAGCGATCATCTTCAAATTTGCCAAGTCGATACCGGCAAGGAAAGAATTCAAGTCGTTTGCGGAGCTCCAAATTGCGCTAAAGGCGCTATAGGCGTATTAGCATTAGAAGGAACAAAATTAACCACATTAGAAGTTAAAAAAACAAAAATCAGAGGCGTAGATTCCTTTGGAATGTTGTGCTCCGAAAAAGAACTCGGCTTATCAGATAATCATAACGGCATAATTATCCTTCCGGAAAATACTGAACTTGGTGTATCATTTAAACATCTGTTTAATCTTCCGGATGATATATTTGAACTGGAAATAACGCCAAACAGACCCGACTTATTAGGCTATCAGGGTTTAGCTACCGATCTTTGCGCTAGTTCCGATTCAATATTAAAGATTCCGGAGCAGCCTGATTTAACCAATAAGGAAAATCCTGCTATGCCCATCGGAAATTACCTTAATTTGGAAAATCAAGCGTCGGATTTATGCCCGCGATATGTTGCCCGCGTAATTCAAAACGTTAAAATTACCGAATCTCCTTTGTGGCTGAAGTTAAGATTAATCAAATCCGGTTTAAGACCAATTAATAATGTGGTTGATGTAACTAATTACATAATGCTGGAAACCGGTCATCCACTTCACGCTTTTGACTATCATTCGCTATTAGGAAAGCAAGGCAAGCCTTCAATTGTGGTCAGAAGGGCTAAAGATCAAGAAATGTTTCCGGCTTTAAACGGTGAAGTTTATACCCTTAATACCAATAATTTAGTGATTGCGGACAGCGAAAAACCTGTCGCTTTGGCAGGTATAATCGGAGGTCTTAATTCTCATATCACTGAACAGACAACAGCTATAGTATTGGAAGCTGCTTGTTTTAAAGCTTCTTCTATCAGAAAAACTGCTTATGAACATAAGCTTTCAACTGATTCATCCTATCGTTTTGAACGCCATCTTTCTCCCGCTTCCTGTGAATATGCAAGCACAAGAGCAATAGATATGATTCTTAAATTAGCCGGAGGAGAACTATGCAAAGGTTCTCTTGATGATTGGAGAGAAAAGCAAGAGGCTTTAATCGTTACGCTCAGACCAAAAAGAATTGAGAAAGTTCTTAACATCTCTTTAGAGAACTCAATAATCATCAATTACTTATCAAAATTGGGACTATCTTATTTAGGCAATGGAACTGCGGGAGAAGACTTTAATACATCCTCCAATAAAGAGCCATTAGAAGAAACACTGCTTTTCAAGATTCCACCTAAGAGAATAGATCTTACCAGAGAAATTGACCTGATTGAGGAAATAGCAAGACTTTATGGTATGGATAATATCCCCCAGACAAGCAGTTGTCCAGCAATTATGGACAGGCATGCTTTTAAGATAAAAAGAAAATGTTGTGATTTTCTAAGCCAACACGGTCTTTATGAAATTGTGAATTTGAGTTTTACAGATCCCAATCAAATCAAAAAATTGAATCTGGAAGAGAATGATATCCGTTTGAGGCAAATAGAACTGCTTAATCCGCAAAATAAAACTTTCTCAGTGATGAGGACTTCTTTGCTCCCGCAATTAATCAACACTGCTTTATATAATATCAATCACGGAACTAAGCAATTAAAAATCTATGAACTGAATAAGGTATATTTTGAGAATAACTCTCTTCCCAAAATTGAATCTTTGCAATTAAGTATTTTGTTAACAGGCAATAGGTATGACCTTTCTTGGCGAGAAAAAGCTCAACCGATAGATTTTTATGATCTTAAAGGATTAATAACTTCATTATTGGAAGATTTGGGGCTTGAACAAATCGAGAATTCCGATAAGGTTTCCGGTTATTTTTTAAGCGGTGAGGCACAGAGTATTTTTTATCAGGGCAAAATGATTTGTGAATACGGAAAACTAAATCCTTCCATAGCAGCAGCCTTTGAGCTTGATATTGCTGAGTTAAAACAAGATATTTGGTTAGCTGATTTAAACTTAAATGCCATAATAGAAATAACCAGAAATAATTTAAGGAAATATCACGAAATTCCGCGTTTGCCGGTAATTGAAAGAGATATTTCTTTCACAATCAATAAGGCAATACAGCATGCTCAAATTTTAGATTGTTTCAAATCTATCGGGTTAAAATCAATTTACGACATAATTTTGATTGATGAATATGAGGGAAAACAAATTACTAAAGGCAACCGCAGTTTAACTTACCGCATTATCTTTTATAATCCGGAAAAAACATTGACAGATGATGAGGTTGATGCGGAATTTGATTTTATAGTTAAGACATTGAAATCAAAATGGGATATAGAATTAAGGTGAACTATGGAAACGACGACATTACAACTTCACGATAAAGTTCAGAAACTGATTGAACAATATACTGAAGATAAAAAACGACTTTCGGAATTGGAGCTTTCATTAACTGAAAAAGAAAAAGAGAATAAAGCCTTAAAAGAAGAAATAGCTAAGTTACGACAAGAGCTCCAGCACGCGGATTCAAAGCAAACGGAAGAGATAAATAATCTGAAAAAGAGAAATCAGGAACTTGAAAAACTCCTTGATCAGATTGAAGGCTTTGCTTTGGAATTAGATACTCAAATAGACAGGATTTTACCCAAACTGGGGAAACCGGTTAGTTAAGTAGAAAAATGAATTCGGTAGAAGTTGAAATCTATGGCAGAAAATATAAGCTAAAAGGTGAAAATGCCCAAAAGTTGCGCCTGATAGCAGAAAAGCTGAATGAGAAGCTCATCCAATTAGGCGAGAATTATGAGTTCACTGATTTCAACAAATTATTATTGCTTTGCAGTTTGCAACTTCAAGAGCAACTGCTTGATTTAACTCAGGCTAATCAAGGTTTAAAAGATGAGCTGGAACGAATGAATGAAATGATTTCCACATTCATTCGGGAAAGCGGTAATAATTAATTGCCTGCGATATGCGTGATTTAATTTGTAGTAGAGTCACAACCGTCAAGGGAATCAAGCCATTGGTAGCGCGCAAGCTGTCTTTGTCACAGACACGTAAAGCCAACAAGGTAGATGCCCACCTTGAATTTGACTCTTGACGTTCAAATTAACACGGTATTCGCGGGCATTATAATATAGAATATGCGCCAAGCTGAATTTGCTTCAGCGGGATAATAAAGTGAGGTATAAATGTTTACAGATATAAATCTTCTTTCCATCGGAATAGGTATTATTCTCGGTCTTATAATTGCTCTGGTGATTTATCTTATCAGACGCAATTCTTCCTTCAAAATGATTTCTCAAGCAAAAACCATTGCCGAATCCATAACCCAAAGCGCTCGTACCGAAGCGGAAAATGCAAAAAAAGCCGCTTTACTGGAAGCGAAAGATGAGTGGTTCAAACAAAAGAACATTTATGAGAAAGAAATTAAAGACAGGCAAAATGAATTAAGGATTCAGGAAAAGAAATTCAATGACCGCTTGAGTAATCTTGATAAGCGATTAGAAAACTTGGATAAAAAGGAAGCAGCGCTTACAGAACAAGAAAAGCAGTTGAAAAGCAGAGACGAAGAAATTAATCGCAAGTTAGAAGAATATGATCATATAATTTCAGAAGAAAAGAATAAATTAGCAGAAATAGCGGGAATTAGCAGAGAAGAAGCCCTGCAGAAGTTACGCGAGGAATTAATTGAGCAAGCCCGTCAAATTGCTGCTAATGATGTTCGTCAAACTTTGGAACAGCTTAAGCTCGATGCAAATCAAAAAGCTGCTGAAATCCTATCTACGGCCATTCAACGTATGGCAGTTGATCATGTCTCCGAAACAACTGTATCAGTCGTTTCACTTCCCTCAGATGAAATGAAAGGTAGAATCATAGGTAGAGAAGGACGCAACATTCGCACTTTTGAAAAAGCTTCAGGCGTTGATTTAATAATAGACGATACTCCTGAAGCCGTAGTTTTATCATGTTTTGACCCCGTTCGCAGAGAAGTGGCAAGGTTAGCATTGGAAAAATTAATTGCGGACGGCAGAATACATCCCGGCAGAATAGAAGAAATTATTTCCAAGACCAACAAAGAAATGGAAGAGAATCTCGTTAAACTGGGTGAGAAAGCAGTTCTTGATACTAATATTCACAATATTTCTCCCAATTTAATTAAACTCATCGGCCGTCTGCATTATCGCACCAGTTACGGACAAAACATATTACAGCATTCAATTGAAACAGCTTGGCTATGCGGTATTTTAGCCGCCGAATTGAATCTGGATCAAGAAATTGCTCGCAGAGCCGGTTTGCTGCATGATATAGGTAAAGCAATTGATCATGAATTTGACGGCTCTCATGCTATCTTAGGCGCTAACGTAGCAAGAAAAAACGGAGAAGGCAAAATTATTGTCAATGCCATTGAAGCTCACCACGAAGAAGTTGAACCCATATCAGTTTACGCTGTTTTGACTCAAGCTGCGGATGCTATTTCCGGTGCCAGACCCGGCGCTCGCAGAGAAATGTTGGAAACCTATATGCAGCGTTTGACTAAGTTGGAAGAAATTGCCAATTCTATCGACGGAGTAAATAAGTCCTATGCCATCCAAGCGGGAAGGGAACTGCGTATTATCGTAGAACCCACTTTAATTGAAGACGCCCAAGCTTCTATCATCGCCAGCGATATTGCAACAAAAATTGAAAAGGAAGTCCAATATCCGGGACAAATTAAAGTAACAGTAATTCGGGAAACTCGTCAAGTGGCAATCGCAAAATAATGAATATAATATTTTTAGGTGATGTTTTCGGTAAACCAGGTCGGGAATTGGTTTTAAGTCAATTGGACAGTTTAAGGAAAAAATACAATCCGGATGTGATTATTATTAACGGAGAGAATATAGCAGACGGAAAAGGATTAACGGAAAAAACCACTAAACCTTTATTGGAAGCAGGCATCACATCTATAACAAGCGGAAATCATCTATGGGACAGGTCGGAGGCAATGGAATATTTAACAAGAGAAAAAAGAATTATCAAACCTTTAAATTATCCGTCCGGTGCTCTGGGCAGTCCTTTTTTCCAAGTTAAAACCGATGTTATTAATCTGACTATTTTATGTCTCACCGGTCAAGCATTTATGCCGTCTTGCGATTCACCCTATACGGCAATGGAAAATTTCCTTGCCTCGCACAATGATTTAACCGGTCCAATTCTTGTTGATTTTCATGCCGAATCCACTGCTGAAAAAAGAGCTTTTGCCTTTATGTTTGAAGGTAAAATCAGTGCTGTCATAGGTACTCATACTCATATCCAAACTGCCGATGAAGAAATTTTACCTCAAGGAACCGGTTATATTACAGATGTCGGAATGACCGGACCGCATGATTCAGTAATCGGAGTAAAAAAACAATTGATTATAGATAAAATGAGAACAGGTATGCCGGTCAGGTATGAAGTAGCAAATTCAGGTATGCAGCTCAACGGCATATTTCTTAACATAAATCAGAGAACACGTCGAACAGAACAAATAATACGAATTAGAGAGATTTTTCAGGATTAATTATGGAAAAAATATTATATGGTAAACCCGTAGCACATAACCTCAATGAACAAATAAGAATAAAAGTTGATCAATTATCCTTAAAACCGGGTCTATCCATCATAAAATTCGGTTCCGATCCGTCTGCCGTTTTTTATTTCAACAATATTATACGCCGATGCGAAAAATTGGGTATTCAAACTTATTTGGAACAATTGACGATGTCTGTATCTACGATTGAGCTATCAGAAATTTTATCGCGAATAAATAAAGACCCTCACATACACGGTATCATTATCCAGAAACCATTACCACCGCAAATAGACGAACAAGCCATTTCTAATTTAATAAATCCTTCCAAGGATATTGATGGAATTAGTCCGATAAATTTAGGTAAAGTTTTTTTGGCTCAGAAATGTTTTACCCCCTGCACAGCAGCGGCAGTGATAGAAATTATTAAATATTACGGAATACAAACTCAGGGAAAACATGTCGTGATCCTTGGAAGAAGTCCTGTCGTAGCCAAACCTTTAGCAGGATTATTGCTGCAAAAAAATGAACTTGGGAATGCTACCGTGACAATTTGTCACACTTATACGGAAAATTTATCTGCTTTAACTCAATCTGCAGATATATTAGTAGCTGCTATCGGAAAACCTGCATTTGTAAAAGCAGATATGATTAAAGATGGTGCTATTTGTTTAGATGTCGGAATCAATAGTATTTTAAATTCTGAAGGAAAATCTGTATATATCGGAGATATAGATTTTGACGACTGTCTGGAAAAAGTTAAAGCTATCACACCTGTTCCCGGCGGAATAGGTTCAGTTACCACAGAAGTATTGTTGGATAATTTGTGTAAAGCAGCTGCTTTATTTATAGGAGAATAAATTTATTGACTTTTTTATCCATATTAATTCTAAGGATTAAAGAAAGAGTTATATTATCTATAAGTGGAGGATAAATGTATAAACAGTTGAGGTTGATCTTCACCTTCATAATGAGTTTAGCAATTTTAACTTTATTAATATCCGGTTGCGGGAAGCAAGGTTCTCGCTATGGTAACAACCCTCCGACAATTGCTATTACTTCCTTTGAAGGATATAGTGCCGATAATCCATATTCCGATTCCACGGCGATAACATCTTTTCAGCAAAAAATTTATTGGCACGCTACCGATACGGACGGTATTGTAACAGGCTATGCATATCGTATTTTAGATAGTTTGGGTGTTCCCATTTCTACTGCCAGAAATGACTTTATTGATACTGACGGTTCAGTAACTCCCAGTAATGTTCTGGAAAAGTTCGGGGCAGGTTGGGTATTGCATTATAAGTCAGGTGCTGATCAAAGCATTCCTCTTAATAATCCTGAAGCAAAACGAACTATTTGGACAAAACAAAAATATGCGACTATTAACTTTATTGCCGCAGATTCTTTAGGTAATCCTTTAGTTACCGTGAGCCAATTTGAAGTAATTTGTATTGATAATCGCGGAGCTATTTGTGAACATTTAGCTTATAGAAAATTCAAATCGACTTCTGCAAAGCCTTCTTGCTACCTTTCTACTACACGAGGCGATCCGGCAGGTGCTCAGGTTGGAACAGGTATTAAGTTAGATTTTAAATTAGAAGATTATGATCCCTATCTTCAAGCTGCCGCTTGGTATTATGAATTCCAAGTTTGCAAATGCGACAAAAATACAAATCAACCAATCCAACCAATCGATCCGAGGTGGTATTCCACTAAAAACTTGCCTGATATTTCTAAATATAAACTGACAAAGCATACCACTCCCAATTTGAGTAGTGATTATGATGCAGCGGGCAATCAATTAACTTATACTCGCGTCATAGCCAGAGTTTATGATCTTGCCGGCGTGAAATCGGACTGCGATACAATCAAATTTATCGTAAAGGAAGGTTTCCATCCCAAAACCCTCATCTACTTGCAAAGGACTTATGCTGTCGGTTCTAACCATTTTGTAGAGTCTTCGGATGAGACAACTCCTGAAATATGGCCTTATACTGTCGTTGGCAATAAAAATTTATATGCCACTCACTTCTTTAAAGATATTGCCGGTGATTATACAGTTGTTCAAAGTGAAAACTTAAAAGTTTGGATTCGTTGGGGCTGGCATGGCGAATATGCTAAGGTATCAACAGTGGGCTCTTCTACAAATTATGATTTTTCTGAAGATAATCCCTATAATAAAAAAGTTGATATGCTTTTGGATGAAGATACTAACCAAAATTATTATAGTGAAATTACTCATTTTGATCTTAGATTGGACGGTGCACCTTATAATTATCCTCCCTTAGCGGATAGCATTATAACAGATCCTAATACAGGCTTAAGGTGGTTAAGAGTACCGGTTCACAGTTCTTTGGGTCAAACAGTTGTGCTGAGTAATCTTTCTGCCAATACTGCAGCAAATCCGTATCATACTTTTGAAGTAAGAGCAGTAGACTTACAGGATGAACCTGATCCTACGCCTGCTGTTTTTAATTTTAAAGTTGTGCCTGCTGTTCCTCAAGCTTCTAAATCCGGAGTATTAATTATTGATGATGATACTAATCATCCACAATATTCACCTGCAGCTATAGTAGATTCTTTATGGATGAGTTATTTTAACGGAACTGGAATTACACCTTCAGTAATTCATTACACTGATTTATCAACATACGATAACAGAAAATTAGCTCTAAGCGATATTGAAGCATATAAGTTAGTCATTTTCCATAGTGAAAGATTGGACCAAGCTTCTAATTTGGATTGTGAAAATGATTGTATTAATATTTACTTGAAACAGGGCGGAAATTTATTGGTTACTTTAACTGGAAAATCCAAACAAACTGTGGATAACTATTTTATAAAAGGGTATTCAACTCTTAATCAATACTTTGGTATTCCTTATCGTAACTGTCCCGCCATTACAGGCAGTATAACGAGTCTCAATCAGCCCTATTTTATCGGCGCAACAGGGCAAACTGCAGGTGCAATTACTTTTAATAATATTCCTTTACGTCTTCCAGGTTTCAACAATTTTGTTAATAGTCGTAACGGTCTATATAGTGTAACCTATTTTACTTTTGCAGAAGCTGAAAATCCAAATTTAAAATTCATTTATACTTTTAATTGTAAACAACCTAATACTGATAGTTATTCACCCAGCCAAAGTGATTATAACCAGCTCAACAATAAACCTGTCGGTATCCGAAAAGTAAATCCCAAAGTTGCCCATACAGTAGATAATTGGACAAAAGACAGTAAGTGTTACATGTTGGGATTTCCATTAAGCTATATGGATACTGAGCAAGTTAAAGCTTTCATTGCCAAAGTTCTGGCTGATGTTATGTAAACTCATCTTTAGCGAAAAAGCAGGAAGCAATTCCTGCTTTTTTTCTTGACTTCTAAGACTATAATTCTCAAATAGTCAAATAAAATGTTAGTATAATTCTAATTCATTGATATATTGAGTGTTAGATATTTTACCATACTCCTATACTGATTGAATGTATCCTACTATTAGGAAAAAGATAAAATGAGGAAAAGGAATAAATTTATTAAGGAGATATTAGAAAGAGGGTAGCAAGGAAGATTATATGTTAAACGAACAAGAAAAAAAACGACAGATAATAGATGCGGCTGATAACTTATTCTGCCGTTTTGGCTATGCAAAAACATCGTTAGAAGATATAGCCAGAGAAGCAGCTTTAGGAAAAGGCACAATCTATTATAATTTTGACTCCAAGGAAGAGATCTTTTTTGAAGTTGTAAAGAGGCACTATCAGATTTTTTATGCTTCATTAAACAAAGAGCTTACAAAGAAAGAAAATTTTGCGGACAAATTCTCCACTGTCATTCAGCTTCCTCTAAAATTGATTTACGAACATGCACCAATTCTGCTTGATGCAATGAAAAACTTAGCCGATAAATATATGCAAAAATTATGCGCTTTTCGTAAGGGCAACCGTGAAAAAATGACAGGGCTATTAACCGACATTTTGGAATACGGAATCAACAGAGGTGAAGTCAATCCTTCTTTACCAATTAAGAGAATTGTTAATATTATTTTTGACTGGTTCCTATTAGGAGATTCCAATATTATAATCAAATCACCGGAAGAATTTATAAAAAAAGCTGAAGAAGATTATGATTTGATTGTCCAAATCATGCTTCAAGGCTTATTGTTAAGAGGATAATAAAGATGAAAATTATTTTGCGTATCTTAACACCACTGCTTATGGTGTTAGTATTCCCCTTGTATTCACTCACGTTGGAACAGAGTATTGAATTGGCTAAGCAGAATAACAAAGCATTGCTGGCAGCCAAAGAAGATGTTATCATAGCTGATCAATCCTACTATGAAGTTCGAGGTTTGTTGTTACCTCAACTTAATTTGCAGGGAGCTTATCAGTTAAGTAAAACTTGGATGCCTGAATCCACGCAATTGGATAAAGTAGATTTTTCTACTTATTTGGATGATAATGCCACATCCAATGACAGTATTTTGGCAGGTATATGCTCAAAGCTTACTAATAGCATGATTCCGGATAAAACCGTAAAGGAAGGTTCAATAGCCGGACAGTTGAAATTAGATCAAATTATTTTTTCCGGCGGAAAGCTTACTAACGGATTACATGCTATAGGTCGATATCGCTCTATTCAAAAACTTAGATATAAACTTAAGGAACAAGACCTGATTGCCGCTACAACTGATATGTTTTACCAAACACTGTTAGCGCAGAAAGTGAAAGAAATCCAACATGAAGCTTTGGATATAGCCATTCGTCATTTGAACCAAGTAGAACTGCTAAATCAGGAAGGGCAAGTCTCGGAATTTGATCTTTTAAGAGCTCGTTTGGAAGTGGCAAAGCTTCGCCCCAATGTCGTTCAAGCACAAAACAATTATGATTTAGCTTTGTCAGCTTTTAAGAAACAGATCGGCTATGCTGATTCAGTAATTATTTTGGAAGGAGAGTTTTTACTTCCGCAAACATGCGAAGAAACTTTGCATGAAGCTCTCTCTCTAGCTGAAAAACAACGCATTGAGTTGCAATTAAGTTCAATAAATACGGAAATTATGAAAATAAACTATCAGGCTGAAAAGGGGAATTATCTTCCCAATATCGCATTAACTGCAGGTTATTCTCTTTTCACGGCAGCAGACGAATACGCTATAGAAAGAGATGATTTCGGTACTGCTTTTAATGTTGGAATCGGTTTTAGCATCCCATTATTCACCGGTTTAGCCAATACCGCCAAACGCAATCATGCAAAACACACATACACTCAGGCAAGAATTAATGAAACAGATACGCAAGAAATGATAGCTTTGCAGGTAAAGCAAGCCTGGCAGCAATTACAAAGTGCTTTGGAAAATTACAATGTCCAAGTGGAAAATACGAAATTAGCAGAACGAAGCTTGCAACTTGCTCAAGTCCGATATGAAAGTCAAGTCGGAATTCAATTAGAAGTTTTTGATGCCCAAATATCATTAAATAGCGTTAAACTTGCATATTACAATTCAATTTATAATGTAATCAGTTCTAATCAACAACTTAAAAAAGCCATGGGCTATAATTTATAATGGAGAAAAGGAAAATGAAAAAAATCATCATCATACTTTCAACAGCCATAGTCATAATGTCATTTGCTGCCTGTGGCAAAAGGCAAGCAAGCAAAAACATGGAGCAGATTCAAAGAGAAGAAGGTATTCCTGTCAGAATTCAGGAACTTCAACCGACTACTTATGTACAATCCAATACATACAATGCTACTTTAGCAGGAATTGAAGAAAGCGTTGTCTCTGCAAAAGTCAGTGATGTGGTTGTGCAGATAAACGCAAAGGTAGGAGATTATGTTAATAAAGACCAAGTTATTGTCACATTCCCTCAGGACACTCCTTCCGCGCAATTTATTCAAGCATCTTCCGCTTATCAAAACGCTAAAGTAACTTATGAACGTATGCAACGCTTATTTAGCCAAGGCGCCATAAGTCAGCAGGATATGGATAATGTAACAACTGCCTTTAATGTATCTAAAGCCAACTATAACACTTCCTATAATTTAATTAATGTTAAGGCTCCCATCAGCGGATATATTACGGCAATATATGTTAATCCCGGTGATTTAGTAGGACCCGGAGCTGATCTTTTTACAGTATCAAATACAAGTAAATATAAAGCAACTATTTGGATTCCAGATACGGAGATCAAGAGCATGAAAAAAGGCTTAAAGGTCACAGCCAAATGGAATGATGATACTTTAACCGGTTACATTTCTTCCATTGCCATGGCAATGGAGCAAAGTAAAAAAGCTTTCCGCACCGAAGTTATTTTTACCAATAAGCCGAAATATATAACCAGCGGCGTAACGGTAGAAATTACAATTAACACAGAGACTATACCGAACGCAATTGTTCTGGACAGATCAGCTATGGTTGAATCAGCCGGGAAAACTTACGCATGGATTGTCGTGAACAACAAAGCTATACGTAGAGAAATAAAGATTGGTCATAATAACGGAATTGAATATGAGATTACTGCTGGGCTAAATCCCGGAGATCAATTAATAACTGAAGGCTTGACCATGATTTATGAAGGTTGTCTGGTTAAGGTAACGGAGTAAGGAGAAACAGCGAATGTTCCTATCAAAAATATCAATTGACCGTCCTGTTTTGGTCATCATGTGCTATCTTGTTTTAATTGTCTTTGGTATTTTGGCTTATATCGAATTCCCCGTTAATCTGATGCCGGAAATGAAAATACCATTCATCAGTATTTCCACTGTTTATGCTGGTGCAGGACCTCGAGAAGTGGAAACTCAAATTACCAAAGTAATTGAAGACGCAGTTTCAACCGTAAGTCAAATTGATTATATCCAATCCTATTCTCTTGATAATGTTGGAATTACATTAATTAAATTTGACATGGGTAAAGATGTTAATGTTGCCAGTCAGGAAGTCAGTGACAAAATAGATGCCATAATTGCTAATTTACCCGATGATGCCGAAAAACCTGCAGTTCAAAAATTGGATATTAATGCTTTCCCCTTTATGCATCTTGTGCTTTCGGGCGACTTGGATGGTAGGTCATTATATGAACTTGCGGATAAAAACTTGAAGGATAAATTTTCTCAGTTGGAAGGTGTGGCAACCGTTGATATAGTAGGCGGTTACAAGCGACAGATAAATGTCACCTTAAAAGACAGGACAGTATATGAAAATTCTCTCTCTTTGGCGCAATTAAATCAAATCCTGGCAGCTTCCAATTTAAATATGCCGGCTGGACAGTTTGTAAAAGGGACTCAGGAGTATTCGGTCAGGTTAAAAGGTGAATACAATGACTTGCAGCAATTGAGAGAAACTGATATTCCGACTACTTACGGGGTAAAGAAACTCAAACAACTTGCCGATGTTGAAGATTCTTACGCAGAAGTCAGAGAAAGAGCCATATTTTTTAATGCGCAAACAAATCAAGAAGATGACAATGTAATAATGATTTCTCTGACCAACAGTTCGGACGGAAATGTCGTTAAAATAGCCAAAAGCGTGAAAGCTATGCTGCCTGAACTGAAAAAAGAATTACCGCAAGGAGTTGAATTAAACATTACTCATGACCTTTCGGAATTTACTCAATCTTCCGTCAGTGATACCCTGAGTAATATTATTATGGGTATTATTCTAACCGGCTTGATTTTACTGCTATTTTTACACGATTTCAGATCAACATTAATTGTAGCTGTTTCCATACCTATATCTATGATAGCTACATTTGTTTTTATGCAAATGTCCGGTTTTACTTTAAATATGATGACCTTGATGGGGCTGTCTACAACAGTCGGAGTGCTCGTTGCCAACTCAATTGTGGTTTTGGAGAATATTTTCCGACATAAAGATATGGGTCATCAACGCATGATTGCTGCAGAAAGAGGAACTTCCGAAGTCGCTATTGCTGTTTTAGCTTCCACTTTAACCAATGTTGTTGTTTTCCTGCCGATAGCAACCATGTCTTCTATGATCGGACAGGTTTTTAAAGAATTTGGTTTAACCGTAACTTATGCAACCTTAATTTCCCTGCTTGTCTCTTTTACCATTACCCCGATGATGGCATCCAGAATTTTACCGCATAAAGTTACTCTTACAAAATTCGGAGTTATGTTCGAAAACTGGTTTAATAAAATAGCTATCGGTTACGAGCATACTTTAGCTTGGATCTTACGCCGGAAAAGAAGAGCGGCATTAATAATTTTAGCAACTTTAATTCTGTTTCTTGCCAGTTTTGGCGTTATCCCCATCATCGGTACAGAAATGATTCCCACTATGGACCAGGGATATTTGAATATTAATGTCGAACTTCCTCAAGGCGCAAGTCTTGATCAAACAGCAAAAACTCTCGATGATATTACTAAAAGAGTCTCTCATCATAAGGAAATAAAAAACATTGTTACCAGCATCGGTTCTCAAGGCAGAATTGATACGGGAACAAACTTAGCTTCTTCAACGGTTCAACTGGTTGACGCTACGGAACGCAAACTTACGACTATGCAGATGGTCGATATTTTAATCAAAGAATTAGCCAGCGTCCCCAACGCTAAAATAGCTGTCTCAACTTCAACGGGAATGGGTGGCGGTTCTACTTCTCCAATTGATTTTTATGTGAAAGGAACAGATATAGACAGACTTGAAGAGCTGCGTAAAGAGATTATGGATAAGATTCGTGATGTTCCCGGTTTAATTAATCTGGACACCAGCTCCAGAAGCGGAAAATCTGAAATTACCGTAATCCCTGATCGCGTTAAAATGGCTCAAGTCGGAGCAACAACTTATGACCTTGCTATGGCTTTAAGGACTTCTGTTAACGGAAATGTCATGACTCGTTATCGTGAAGCGGGTAATGAATACGATATCAACCTTTCTTTAGATGATACTTCTGTAGATTCTCCAGAAAAAATTCGTAATTTACCTGTGACAATTTACGGTAAAAATTACATTCTTTCGCAATTGGCAGATGTTACTTTCAGCCAAGGTGTAAATAAGATCATTCACAGAGATAAAGCTAAAGCGATTGAATTTATGGGATACGTTGCAGAGGGTACCACTTTGGGCGATGTCAATAATGAAATCAAACGACGCATTAGCACGATTAGTATGCCTTCAGGTTATAGCATTACCTATTCGGGTATTTCCAAAGAAATGGAAGATATGATGCATGATATGATGAGAACACTAATTTTGGCTATACTACTAACATATATGTTAATGGCAGCTATTTTGGAGAGTTTTTCCCAGCCTTTAATTATTATTATGACGGTTCCTATGGCTATGATTGGTGTGTTTGCTTCGCTGTTAATTACTAAAACAACCATCAATATAGTTTCTATGATGGGCATTATCATGTTGGTCGGAATCGTCGTTAATAATGCTATTCTGCTACTGGACTATGCCAATCAAAAACGCAGAGAAGGGTGGACGGTGCATGACTCCGTTTTGGAAGCCGGCAGAATGAAATTGAAACCAATAATAATGTCTACTTTAGCAATTGTAATAGGTATGTTGCCTATGGCGGTAGGAATGGGAGCCGCGGGTAAACAAATTCGTCAACCCCTCGGTATCGTTTCCTTCGGCGGTATGATTGTATCGACAGCTTTGACGTTGTATATCATTCCTGCATTATATTTCTTGACAACAAAAGCGCATCCGGAACAAGATAAAATTATGGGAAATGTGGATAACCAAAGTCCGGAACCTGATAATAACATAGCGGCTCTAAGTGATGAGAATTAGAATGTTAAGCTCGGTAAAAATAAAGCTAAGGAGGTTCCCATGAAGTCCATCATGCGTCTAATTGCCCTGTTAGTTGTAGTTGTTATGTTAGTTAATGTAGCAGGCTGTTACGGCAGTTTTGCATTAACTAAAAAGGTTTACGAATGGAATGGAACTTTCGGTGATAAGTGGATAGATTCCATTGGTATGTGGGTTTTGATGATGATTCCCGTATATAATTTCGCTAATTTTATTGATATCGTCATCCTAAATCCCCTAGAGTTTTGGACTGGTTCCAATCCTGTAACAATGAAAGAAGGACAGCAACTTGTTAAATACGCCTCGGGTAAAGATGCCGTCTACAAAATCGTCACTACTAAAAACAAATTGTCCATAATAGAGGTTAAAGGCCCCGATAAAGGAAAAACTTTAACTCTGACTTATGTGCCGGAAACTGGTAACTGGACTATGAGTGACGGCAGCAATCAAGCTCTCATTGCCAAGGTTACCAATGATAATTTGAAGCTTATCTATCCGAACGGCAATGAAAGAGAAGTAAAAGTTGCAAGATAATTATATCAACAAGGAGTAACAGTGATTGATAAAGAAAAGGTGAAAGAAATCCTGGATAAAATTAGGCCTTCCATTCAAGCAGACGGCGGAGATGTGGATCTGGTAGAAATCAAGGATGACGATGTTGTGGTCGTTCGCTTGAAAGGAGCGTGCGGAAGCTGTCCGATGGCTACTTTGACTTTAAAAGCAGGAATTGAGCGAGTCTTAAAGGATGCAATCCCGGAAATTAAAGAAGTGATAGCAGGTTAAAAAATTATATTGAAAGGGGATGGCAATAAATGCCGTCCCCTTTCTTTTTTCATAAGCATAGCAGGAAAAATAGGGGAACTTGAATTTGATTTCCATCATAGCAGCTTTAGACAAAAATTATCTCATTGGCTTTAATAATCATTTACCCTGGCATATCAAAGAAGATTTGCACCACTTTCGAAAGTTAACCTACGGTCATCCCGTAGTAATGGGAAAAAATACTTGGATGTCATTGGGAAAGCCCTTAGAAGGCAGAACTAACATCATTCTCACTCACGATAAAGATTTCCATATTGACGGTTGTATTACTCTTAATTCTATTTCCGAACTGGATAATATATTCAGGGAAGAAGAGATTTTTGTTATAGGCGGTGCAAATATTTTCCGCCAATTTTTAGCTATAGCCGATAGAATGTATCTTACCCGAATTGACTATGCTTTTAGCGGTGATACATATTTTCCGGATATAGATTGGCAGCAGTGGAAACTAATTTCTTTTGAACAATTGACATCCGAACAAGGCTATAAACTTGCCTTTGAGCAATGGGAACGACAAACCAGATAACGCCGATACTGCTTAAGGTTTAATCAAATGTAACCAATCTCCTAAGAGAAATTGTAATCTGCCGATTAAAAGAGATATTCTTGCCATTACAGTATAACCGAAAGAAGCTCCGAAACTGATCATCAAAAACCAAATGCCAATTTTGGAAGTAGCAGCCAAAACTCCTTCCTGCTTGCGACTGAAATAAAAATACATAATCACGCAAATCGTCCCTATAATCAAAATAAAGCTGCCGATAATTGCGTCTATTGAGCCTTGCTTTAACGGATTCATCATTGTAGCAGTTAACTGGGATAGCACATCCGATTTCATATAACGCAGAATACTAATTCCGGCTGAAGTTCCGATTACTAAAGAAATCGGGTAAAGACTCAGCCATTCCAGTTTAGGTATAAGCCTCAGCAACATCATTACTCCCAAAATACCGGGAATTAATAATATGGTGTTGCGCGAAAAATCAGTTTGCAATTTTGTGAATAAATTGGGGATGAGAATGCTGTAAATTGTGTAAATAAACCAATAACCGGCAGAAAGACCGACAAAAATCTGTTCCGCCAATTTGTAAAAAGGATTATCTTTATACAGAAAACTGAAAATACAAAGAGTGAAAAATGCCCCCAACCAAACTCCTAAAACTGTCATAAAGTGCGCCATATTTTCTTCTGCCTTATATTTTATTGCTTTTATTTAACGAAAAATATTCCTCTTGTTATAATGCTCTTTCTCTTCTTCTCAGATACAGAAATGATAATGAACATATACTCGGGAAAAAGGCTGTATTTTTTGACAAAATCATCCGAAAGAATGAAGATAAACCCAGGAAGAGGAAAGTAAGAAAAAGAACCGCTAATGATGATATTGTGAATTTGCCGTGTTTCTGCTTATGAATAATCATACTATGCCTTTGCGCTACTTTTTCTCTTTGTGTTTTGCCTGATTTGATAAGCTCTGTAATTGCCCATAATAATGAAAACAATTATTAAGACATGAGCAATTGATTGAGCGTCCATTCCGCTTGTGGCAGTTCCCTTTACTTGAAGTAAAGATTCGTATTCAGCCGCCCCTTTTAAGCCACCCAATAAACCGTATAATTGATGAAGATTATTAACATAGGGCAAAAAACCTGGAGTGGAAACAGCGGTAACTCCTCCCGTAACTTTAATACCAAACATATCATGCGCCGCCATAATATATTCTTTCAGACCGGGGTCACCTGCTGACAAAGATGCTATATAACCGATTTGTTTAAAGCTTTTCACATTTTTCATCATTTGGATCTGCTCGATCGGCGTTCCTTTAAAATCTTGAGGAAAAACTTCCCTGAAATTGCGTCCCATGGCTTGAATTGTTACCATTCCGCCTGTCTTGTAACCCAGATTCACATAATCCACTCCATATTTTTTATCCGGATATTTGACCAAAAGTTCATTGAATGCCTGCTCTGCCATTTGCACACCCTGCGGCCACAAAGCAACAGCAATAACTTTTTGCCCTTTTCGCCAAGCATGCTCAATCAGCACTTTAGACATAGGCTGCAACTCTGTGACGGTGGATGGATCATAATCAAAAGAAATCATGACATTTGAACCCGCAGGAGTAGATTCCACCAAGTCATAGACTTGTTTTACCAAATCAGTAACCTCAGAATGAAAGCCCAAAGGCACAATTAAAGGAATTGCCACGCCAATCAGTAGAATTAAGTAGATAATCCGTCGGTCAACTTGCCTGGGAACTTTATTCTCACTCAATCACCGCCTCCCAGATATGACCTTTCTATTCCCAAAAGAATGCGTAAACTGCTTCCCACTATTCCTAAAGCAGCACTGATCATAATTGCACGCTGAGCCGCATTATTGGGATAATTCATAATAAAATCAGCAATATTTGGTAAATGCACCCACCGCCATCCCTGAGGCAACCAAGCAGTTAACGAAGTCCCTATACTTGTTCTTCCCAACATTACCACAACTGCTGCAAGCATTAACAAATTGGATTCAAAACTGCGGATAATAAAAGCTCTGTAAGCTGCTGAAGCAATAAAAAAGGCAAGCAGAGCAAACATAGTGGAGGAAAGGTGCTGATAAATATTGCTGAAGAGATATTCAAAAGGCTTCTGACCAAAGAATGCAATCAGTTTATCACCGTTTCCCGCCAAACCTTTCGCATCTTCCGTTCCCCACAAAATTCCGCAAAGTACCATCACTCCGAAGCTGATCAATCCGACTAAATAATATTGCCAATTCTCTACTTTTTCTTTGACTTTACCGCTGTTGACTTTAATTAAACTGAGCTGGCCTAAAATAATGGCAAAACTGGAAATTATCAAAAACCAATTTTCCAATCCTTCGTTGATGTAATTGAAAGGCTTGTGAGGAATAAATTCCGAACTGATAACGATTAGGCCTACCAGGAAAGTTATGCCTAAGGGAACTGTTTTTTTCATCTTTATATCACTCCAAAGTCAAAAGTGTTTTGAGCCACGGAATTCCAACAATTTCCAATACAACACCCAAAATAATGAAAACCACTATAACCAGCTTGCCCAAATCCTGACCTTTCAAACTTCCCAATTGATCAGGCGCTTTGGATAAATAAGCTGAAGCGGCAAATAATTCTTCCCCGATTAAAGTGTAATCACAAGTGACAACGAAAAAAGGCAATTGATGAGGTTGAGCAGTACCAGCGGTTTGCATGGCTCCCGTTCCAAAACCGGTTTCCGCCAAAATTAATGCTTCAGCATAAAAGGTTCCCAAAAAGAAATTTGCCGCCGGTTGTTCTCTAATCATAATTCCGTCTATGCCTGCCACATAACCGAATTGATCATCGGTTAGATAAAATATCTTGTCCTGATTATACATATCCGGTTTGCCCGCTTTCAAATATGCTTCCTTAACAATTTCTCGTGCCGTGGACAGTACCATTGATTTACTGACCGGCACCAACAGATCGGCATTATATGTGGCAGCTTTGTAAGCCAATTGACTTAAAATAGTAAGACCGGCAATAGTTTGAATGTCATCCAAATCACCTATACCTGGAACAAAGAGAATGGGCTTTCCCTTTTCCGTAGCACGTCCGACCGCTTCGTCCATAGATTCCAAGCCGTTAATCTTTCTGATGAATAAATCCCTACCCTTTTTTGCAGCCAAAATGTAGTATATTACAGCTCCGCACAAAAGGACAATCATAATCAGCAAAGGCGTTTTCTTGTAGTCAAACCATTGGGCAAAAGAAACTGTTTGCGCTTCAAAAGTTAAGGGTTGTTTCAACTCATGAGCATAAGCCAAAAAACGATAATTGAAATTCTGACCCGGGGCTATATTGTCGGAATCTGTATAATGAGTTTGCTCGGGATGCAATTCTTTTAATTTAATCCAATTTCCCAAAGAATCCTGTTTTTCTATCACGAAGGAATTGTAATGCAGGAGAACTGGTTCTTGTTGAGAAGCAGTTTTAACATACCTTGGAAGTTGCCAGAAAAGATCTATCGCAGTGCCGTTATCGGAAGGATGATCTTTCGCTTTAAATTCCTGCACTCCCCAAACAAAGCTTCCCTCAAACAAAAACAAAAAAACAAAAATCAGATTTCGCCTCATTTGAATTCCTCTCAATCCGCTTCTTTGCCGCTAATCAGCTGCCAAAGATCTTTTTAATATCGGCGGTAAGTGAAATCAATTGTTCTACCTGCTCTCGGGAATAGGTATTATCAACAGGCTTGTCTATAATCCGCTTAATCTGAAGCAGTTTCTCGTATGAAGGTTTAAAATAGGAAGCAGATTGAATAGAAGGTGTATTAATATATTCCATATTGCTGATTAAATGATTCAAAGTCCCTTGCTGATTTAACACTTTGGTTTTGTCTTTCTGATAATTTCTGCTCACAAACCAAGCAACGCGATTTGTCCCTTCTATCCATCCTCCCAATTGCATTAAAGTAAACTGATCATATTGTTGAGATTGGTAAAGCGAGCCTTCAACTTCACTTTTGTAATACTCTAAGGCTTTTTCGAGTTCTTCCCATTGATCGTTATTTACCAATTCCTTCAATTGATCAGCCAAACGCAAGATACTTTCATCTAAGCCCAAAAAATTGGAAAGGCGTATCATTTCTTCCGCTATTGCATTAAGTTTGGATTTGTTATGTCCACGCACGCTGATAATGCCGTCCGCAGTCAACACTCCCAAAGCGAATGCAGCATGCCCCGTTTCCTGCTTTGTCCTATATACCTTAGTCGGAACTGCTTGATCGTAATCACCCAATTTAAGATAATCCAGAATCTCAAAAATCGTGTGAAAAGGCGGTAACGAAGCATAAATAAAAGGGGTAGTTTGAGTATCCGGCGGCGGTAATTTTTCTTTCTGGCTTGATTTACAGCCGGATAAAATGACTGCGATAACTAAAATCCCGACTATGATAACTTTTTTCAACAAAATTTGCCTCCTAATCATAATATTTTAATTTTATCAACGTAATAACATTAAATATAATAATATATAAAATCAGAATTATCGCGTTGAAAGACCAAGAACGCACAACTAAACCGCCAATCTTTTTATAGCTGGATAGAAATACATTCTTGCCGACATTCATAAATCTTCCATCCATCAGATTTACGCTAACATTCAGATAAGAATTGGAATATTTCTCTTCAGGCCAGCGTTCAGCTATTCTCGTTTTCAAAGTATACAGAGCATCTAAACTTTCCATATATTTTTTATAATCAATTTCTCTTTCATGAAAACGGTGCTCTAATGTCAATCTCTTTTTTTCCACTTTTTGAATTTTTCTTTGGTAGACATTTTCTTTGGCAACAGCGGTCGTAAGACCCTCAAAAAGCCAGCGGGAAGGAATGAATTGAACGACTTCGGGAATGGGATTTTGTTTTATAACGGTGAGGTTACGGTTCATCTTTTCAAACTCAATGACAGCCCCGCCAAAGATTATCTGTGGAATTAAGATTAAAGGCATAATATTTATAATTGCGCGATTATCTTTCAGAAAGGAAGAAGTCATCAATCCCAAAGAAAAACCGATTACGGAAGCGAGAAAATAATAGCATAAGGTGGCAAAAGTCACTCCCCGCATGCCTAAAACAAGCCATGTCACCAAATAATAAAGCAGGACTTGCAAAAAAGAGAAAAACGCTAAGGTTATCAGTTTGGAGAAAAGGTAAAAACGCATTTTCAAGTTCATTAATTTCTCTCTGATTACCATTTTGCGTTCATCTAATATTTCTTCCATGCTGTTTGATAATCCCAGAAAGATAAAGACGATAATAGAGACAAAAATATAGATCCCAACATTAATGTTTTGATAATAGGAATAGTGCTCTCCCGGAGGAGCAAGCCGCAAAATGAAACTGATAATCAATGCCAAAAGAGGTGCCTCCAGAAAAGTGATGAAAAGATTTGTCCGGTTACGCATCTTCATTGTGAAATTACGCATAAGAAAATACCAAAATTGGGTAAATAACGATTTATAGTCAAATTTATAAGCTACTCTTTTGGGAACCGGTTCATTCTTCTCTTTTTTTGTTACTTCCTGATGGATAATTTCATAAAGGGTTTTCCGCTTAAACTTATCACGCCAATATTCGGGTGTAAATTTGCGCTTTACGGATAATGTTTTATTTCTTTGCTCATATATGACTTCACCATTTTCACCGTATTCCGGATAGGCAATTACTTCATACATAAAATCGGTAGCCTGAGCCTGCTTTTTTTGCAGGATTTCGGTTTTTTTAATTGTTATTTGCTCAATTTCCTCATCAAAATAACTGAAGCATTCATCCGGAGTGCCGTAAAATACTTGCTTTCCGCCCATGTCCATCAGCAACACATTATCAAACTGTCGGAAAACATTAGTTGTCGGCTGGTGGATAGTCATAATGACAATATTACCTTGGTGAGCAAGATTTTTAAGAATGGCAAAAATTTGTTCCATATCGCTGAAAGGCAATCCGGAAGTAGGTTCGTCGCAAATGATGACAGTCGGTTCAAACAATAGTTCCAACGCAATATTTAATCTTTTTCTTTCACCTCCGCTCAGATATTTTGTTTTGAAATCACCGACCCTTGTGTTTTTTCTATGGGCTAAATTTGTTTGGCTGAGGATATTATTGATTTTCATGTCCAAAAAGGATTTGGATATTTTTGGCAGACGCAATCTTCCCCTGTAATACAAATTTTCATATACTGTCAGATAGGGATAAAGCAAGTCATCTTGTGGCACATAACCAAAATGCTGAGTGTAAAAAGTTATATTATCATACAGATTTTTCCCGTCCAATCTTATTTCACCGAAAGTTGGGATAATTTCCGCACTGATCGCTTTTACCAAAGTAGATTTTCCGCAACCGCTTTGGCCCATAATGCCGATTAACTGACCTTTCTTCATATCAAAAGAAATGCCGTCCAGAGCAATTTCTCCGTCTTTAAAATAATGCCTGAGGTCTATCACGGAAAGCTGCTCCAGTTCAAAAGGAATTTCCACCAAATCATAGAAATTATTCAGCCGGAAATTGTGTTTATTGATCGTAATTATATCCGTATTTAGTTTTAATTCTGTGGTATCTGTTACTTTTTTCTCATTCAGATATACATCCCAACCGCGTTTTGGCGGATAAAGAAAAAACTTGCCATCTTTAATTTCTATGTAAGCTAAGGTATGAGATGATTCTATGCGCGAAATATAATAATAGTCATTTTCAAAATTAATAAACAGCTCATTGGGAACAATGTTGTCAACCCCGATTCTTAAACGTTCTCTGATTAAATCCAGTAATTGAAATTGCGAATATCCTCTAATCTGAAGGGTATCATCAAAGAAGATGTGATAATCACGATTCAACTGCATGATTCTGTCGTTCAAATAAATTACTCCTGAATTCACGCGTAGACTGTAATGATTATATTCATTGGTAACGACAAAATCGTAGTCATCTTTCTGAAAGGTTAGTTCGTCTTTTTTCTCTCTTCCTTCATATATTTTCCACAGCACATTGTGCTCGAACAAAATATCGCCTATGCGCAGTTTTGCCTCTTTCGGTAAAAAATACAAACGCCCTGATTCTAATTTTATTCCGTTCATCAGAACATTGGCATTCACATTTGCCGCTGCAAATTGATATAAATCAATTGTAACCAAAGCCATTTCATAACCGGAGACTGCAGGATTGCGGAAACGAATGTCCGCTTCACTATCTCTTCCAAAAATCAAATAATCGGAAAAAAGAGAGTTAAAAATGCCTGTAAAAGGTTGGTCAAAAGGAATAGCAATAGGTTCCGGTATTTTGTCTTCAAAGTAATAGACAAAATTCATAAAGCCTTCTGTCGGCAAATGAAACTTATTACACAAATCAAGTATTGTATTGATTTCGGAAATTGCAAATTCGTTATCTGTATTCGCCATAATAATCAAACTCAGCACTATCCGGATTTTATCTATTTGGATCAGGTTCCGGTTCAAATAATCAATCACGACGTCAATGTCATAAGGGTGCTCCATTATTTCTCTGACATAAACTTCCCATGAAATTTCCATTCCTCGAAACAAGTCTATCAGCAAATTATATAAAATTGCCACTTCCTGATCTGTAATTTCATGTTCAGTTTTCAGCATATAGACATACAGTCGGGTAATCATATCAATGGTTTTTTGCCTTTTCAGCAAATTGCCGTGACTTAATGTCCCGATATCTCTTAACATTTTTTCATCTTCCTGATTTACATATTCTGTAAAAGTTTTTGTCTCTCTGCCAAGCAAAGTTCGCACAAATGATAACTGCAATACTTGTAATACAAATTTATCAGACCTTGTTGCTGAGCATAAGAATTAAAATTGGAAGAACGCTTTGGCAGAGCCAGTTCGTTTCGCATAAATTTTGTGATATAATTTTCATTTAAATGCGGGAAACGAATATACATCTCTCCGGTTTTATTTTGCAAAGTCGGATTATTTACTTTTGCGGCATAAAGATAGACAATCGGCAGAATGATATTTCCCGTCAGGGTAAGGATTAAATTTAAACCCGGTTGACCAATTTCCCTATAATTTGAAGGTTTTGGAGTTAGAACATCATATAGGCTGCGGATAAATTTATTCATTTTGCTTAATTCCGCCCTCTCAAAAACCGGAAGAAGAGTGGAAAGAAAGCCTTTATCCGCCAAAGGAGTAATTACATAAGCAGCTTGAAGCAAACGCCGCAGCGGATGATTGGCGGGACGAATGCGAAATAAATTCCACTGCAGCTTCGCTTTGTCGATAGACCAAGTCTGCAATTCAAATGCTTTCTCCAAGTCCCCCTTAAGTTCCGCACTCAAAAGTTTACTGTTTTGATAAGGCAAGCCGGAATAATTCAACCAAATTGCCGCCAAAGTTATTGCGTCCATACCTTCCTGACGCCATTTGGTCAAAAGTTCCCAAGGATAATGATATGCTATGGAAAGAGTGTTAAATTTGTTTTTGTCATAACCCATCGCTTCCATAAAACCCGTGTACAACAATTGATCAAAACTGCTGAATTGAAGTTCTGCGTTGAATCTGTTACCCTTTCGCAAAAACCTCTCCCAGGAATTTTCCCGCAATAAAATAATTAATTGCTCGTCAGAACTCAGCTCACCGAAATCGCATAAACCATATGACTGCAAATCAGGATTGGATGTATAATCTTGAAATAATTTGGCAATATTGCCGTCTATCTGATTTTTCAATTCCAAAATTTCTATTTCTTGCGCATCCTCTCTGACAGTGAAAGCGCTGTTCCCTTTGTGTTCCAGAACTACATGTAAAATTGTTTGATTGTATGCAAAATCCTCTTGATGCTGATGCGCAGTCCAGTCGTATGTTTTTTGATGGATTTCCACATCCCCCTGGAGAGTCTCTCCTCCAACATTAATAACGGCATGCCGGAAATCAGGTCCGTTAGATGTATTATATTGTCCCTGATAAATTATTTTTACCGGTTTTCCGCTGACGGTAAAAAGTTCGGGTAAAAGGTGACGCTGATCCCAAATATGGTAAAGGAATTTTTCGTTGATTTCCATCTTAATAGACCTTTTGCAGCATATTATAACGCTGCGTAGCTGACCTACTTTTATAATAAGTTTGGGGTGAATATTTAATCGGATTGGTCATAATGGAAACCAATCGCATAGTTTGTTCCTTATTTAATTGTTTGATACCGGTTCCGTAATAATATCGAGCCGCAGTTTCAATTCCGTAAATACCTTTCCCCCATTCAACATAATTAACGTATAATTCCAACATCCGTCGTTTGGTCATTATAAGCTCCATAATGACAGTAACTTGAGCTTCCAAATATTTACGGAAATAATTCCTGTCGGTAGTTAGAAAAAGAGTTCGGGCTAATTGATTACTGATCGTGCTTGCGCCCAATTTAATTCTACCTGAACGCTGATTTCGTTTCCAGGCATGTTTTATTGCTTTCCAGTCAAAACCGAAGTGATGATAAAAATTTGGGTCTTCCAAAGTCATAATCATATTGACACTTCGCTGGGGTATCTTCTCCAAAGGCACATAATAACGCTTATGCTGGTCATAACCTCGCACCAAATATCGCTGTAACATTAAAGTGGTAACCGGCGGATTTACAAACTGATAAATTATACAGAGACAAGCAATTATCCCCCAAAACCACAAGTGCAGTCGAACAATCCATATTAGTATTCTTGCCGGAAGTTTCCTTCTCTTCTTTTTCATTACTCATATTCCTTTTTCATCAAGTTTTAAACAATTAATCAAGTCAACTCTTTTTTCCAAACTCATGATCTTTAATAGCCACGCCGTATCCACCCCGAGTCCACCCCGACTTCACCGGCGTGGACTCGGCGTGGACTCGGGGTGGATACGGCGTGGTTATTAAGGAAGGAAAAGATTCTTTATGTGTGTTTTGTAATTACGGAACAATCAGAAAAATAGTAAATTAATTCCTTCTTGACAAATTGTGGCATTAAAAATCAGGGTGATATGTCAAATTTTTAAGTCAGATCTGAGGTTAAAATGGCAGTGCAAGTAAAAGAGATCATCCATCAGTTTATTCTTGATCACTTTTTAAACTCTCCTCTTTATGAAATATTAAAGAATAACAAACAAAGCCACTTGATAGAGATTATCGGTGGTCCGGGCAGTGGTAAAACTTTTTTTATCGACCCCATGCTGGAAGCGCTTAGTGATTATTATCAAGAAATCATTAAGTTTTCACCCTATCCTTTTTTGGATAATCATCTGCAAATACTCCTTTCCAAACTTACGGTTCTCTCTCGCCAAGAAATCGTTTCGCTCTGCCTTAATAAAAAGAATATTCCTTCTTCCGGAAATAAACACGACTTCTTCTTCTATCTCTCCGAAAATCTTAAACCTCAAAATGCCTTTAAACCTTGCCTTCTGGTAATTGATGACTGTGATATATTGGATAAATACAGCAGAGATTTTTTGCAATATCTTATTCAAGTTGAAGAAGATACAGGCATTCAAGTAATTGCTTTATCCCACCAAAAATTGTTTCCCTTCTCCGAAGTAGAATATGTGTATCCACTGACTACCGAACAAATTGAATCTTTGCTCCGTAAATCTTTTCCCAATCAAGATTACGGTTACGCCAAAGAAAGCGAAATCATTAGAAATATCTCTGAAGGTAATTTATTGATTATCAATACAATACTAACCGAATTGACACATCAAAAATCCAAGCGACCCGATATATCAAACTTCCTTGCTCGTCAGTATAACGCTGAAGATATTTACTTGCAAAAGATTAAAAATCTGACCGAGGCACAGAAAAAAACTTTGATCTGCATTTTTACCATGGACGGAATATCTACTGCTGAAAACATTCAAAAAATAACGGGAAGTAAAACTCTTTCTCAAGATTTGGAAAAATTGCTGAAAGCTGACTTAATTTATAAATTAGATAACAACTGGACTGCGCACAAGAAAATTTCCTGCGCCAAATGGTTAAACAGCCTGGATAAAGAATATGTGGAAAAGATATTCAGCAAAATTTTACAATATGGCGAAAAAAAAGATTGCTGTGTTCAAATGCGGGAAAAACTTACCCGTTATTTGGGACGCTACGATGAAAGATTGTTCACAGATGCTGTTGAAGAATTAAAACAACTTTGCGATAATGATGCTTTATTGGAAATCTATCAATATATTTTACCTTTCCAAACTGCTCCTGAAAAGCAATTGGAAATCAATAAAGCCATAGGTATTACATATTCTCGCACCTACCAAAAAGATAAAGCGGCAGAATACTTCAGACATTGCCTGCAAATATGCTCGGATAACGATTTACCGGCAGAAGAAATTGTCTATCTTTTGGCAAATAATCTCTATGCCATAAATGTTTCCAACTTTGCTTTAGAGGTCATCAGCAAATATTCACCCGCCAATATAGATCCGCTCTGGCAATGCAAAATCTTGTTGCAAAAAGCCGAAATCCTGAGTGAAATGGAAGAATTTGGAGAAGCTGAAGAAGTATTGAATCAGGTTATGCATAACATGGTTAAAATTGATGATATGAAAGCACGCTATTCCATTCAAGGTGATACCCTAAAAATAAAAGGACGCATCCATTACTACAAAAATGAATATGACCAGGCGGACAGTGCTTTCAATGAAGCTGAAACAATATATTCCTTAGCTAATAATCAGGAAGGTTTGGCGGCTGTTTATAATAATCTTGCGGTTTTGTATATGTTTCAGGGTGAGTGGACTGAAAGTGAACAATATTTCATCAAAAGCTTGAATTTGGAAAAGGCAAATTACAATCTGAACGGAATATCCGTCTGTTATAATAATTTGGGCGGTTTGATGGATGATAAAGGTGATAGAGAAAAATCACTTTATTATCTGGAAGAAGCGCTCAAAATTCAAAAATTACTGAGCGAACCGTATAACATTACGAATATTTATAATAATATAGGCGTCACTTGGATGGACGCAGGTAATTATGATAAAGCTGAAAATGCGCTGAAGAAATCATTGGAAACTGCCATTAACTTCAAGTTTTATCGCAATATAGTGGCGTCTTTGAATAATTTGGGGGCGCTGTATTTTAAGAAGGGAGACTGGAATAAAGCGATAGATTATTACGAACAAGCAATTGATAAATCGCAAGAAAATAACTTTGTAGAAGGGTTACTCCGGTCCTATAACAATTTAGGTGAACTCTACGAAAAGCAGGGTGAACTGAATTTGGCTAATGACCTTTACTTCAAGGGACTGGAGATGCTGCCCAATGTGCATGACGATTATATCAAAGCCGAACTTTACGGCAATTTGGGTTCAGTGCTCACAAAGCTGCATCGCTTTAAGGAAGCTTACGGATATTTAGTGGAAAGTTTTGACTACTTCAAATCCATAAATTCTAAAGAAAAAATCATTGAAGGTTGTCAGAAACATGCTTATTACTTCATTCTGACCCGCAATTATGAAAGTGCTGATTATTACATCTCACAGTCAATGAAGCTGGCAGAAGAATTAAACAATTTATTCGCTTTGGGACGTGCTCACTATCTACGCGCTTTATTGGAAAGAAGAAATTTGGAGCAAGCGCGGCAACATTTGAATGAAGCGATAAGACTATTTGTTGAAACGGGAAATAACTATGAACTTTCCCTTGCTAATTATGAATTGGCAAGTGTTTTGAATGAGCAAAAAGAATGGGAACAGGCTCTGCAAATTCTGAAAAACAACCGTAAAATCATCCAGCAGTTCGACTCTATCAAACTTCTTGAACAGAATGATATCCTCCTTCAAAAAATCAATCGCGACTATTCTGACCAAGTAAACGAAGCCAAAACAGAAGAAACTTTATTAAATCAATTCTATGAAATTACTCAAAAACTGAATGCAATTACGGATTTGGATGTGCTGATCGAACAAACCCTAAATTCCTTAGTTGATATTTCGGAAGCGGACGGAGGTATTCTTTGTCTGTATAACAATCCCACTATTCCCGAGTCTTGGGATTATAAAGTCTATAATGAATACTCGCAAACCGAAAAATCCTATGAAATGTTTATGGACCTCTTGCGACAGTCATGGTCTGAAAACACGATGCTAAATATCAAGCAGCCTCATTATGCTCCCGAATACAACAACATTTTGGTTCTGCCTTTGGCAATGCGAAAAAATGCATTAGGCGCGGTTCTTTTGTTCAGTAAAAGCGGTTCTTATTATTTTCCCGAAAGAGTAATCAACCTTTTAAGCGCATTGGCAAATCAAGTTATAGTCATCATCGAAAACATTCGCGCAACTAATTTGGAAAAATCACATGCTATAATTCGCGAACAACTTAACGCAGGTAACATCTACGCCAACATAATAGGTCGCAGTCCAAAAATGATGCAAATTTTTGACATCATAGAAAAGGTTAAAGACGCACCCACGACAGTTCTTTTGGAGGGTCCCAGCGGAACCGGCAAGGAATTGATAGCCAGAGCTTTACATTACAGCAGCAACAGACGCAACAAAGCTTTCGTTGCTCAATATTGCGGTGCTTTACCCGAAACTTTATTGGAAAGCGAATTATTCGGTCATGTAAAAGGTTCCTTTACGGGCGCCACTTATGATAAAAAAGGCTTGTTTGAAGTTGCGGACGGAGGAACATTTTTCTTAGATGAAATTGGCGATATCAGTCTTTCTACGCAAACTAAACTTCTTCGCTTTCTGCAAGAAGGAGAAATAAAAAGAGTAGGCTCCACTAAAACTGAAAAAGTCAATGTGCGCGTAATTTGCGCCACGAATACCCCTCTTTTGGAAAAAGTGAAAAAAGGAGAATTTAGGCTGGATTTGTATTATCGCCTGAATGTCATTAAAATAGAAGTTCCGCCTTTGTCGGAAAGGCCAGGTGACATTCCTTTGCTTGCCATTTTCTTTTTGGATAAATATAATAAAAAGATGAATAAAAATGTGTTGGGTATTTCGGAAGAAGCGATGAAATGTTTGGAGAGTTATGAGTGGCCTGGTAATGTTCGCCAGTTGGAAAACGAAATTGAACGTGCGGTGACTTTGGTGGAAAATAATACTTTTATTAATCCTTCCGATTTCTCAGAAGAAGTCTATAAATATGTGGATAATACAAAAACCATTAATCTGCTGCAACGCAAAACTTCTTTAAAAGATGCAATGGAAGATTTTGAACGGAAAATAATTTCTGATGCTCTCAAAGCCAATAATTGGGATCTGGCTGCAGCTTCTCATGCCTTATCTCTTTCTCCTCAAACTTTAAGTAAAAAGATAAAACAATATACATTGGAAAGAGATGACCAATCCTGATTTGAAGACTTCTCCCGCTCAGAAACAGCCTCCCGATAATTTTAACCTGCCGGTTTTTTCCGTCACTGATTACACTGATATTGTCTCTCTGGATATTGAAACAACTGGCCTCGATGCCACCCAGGATGAAATTATTGAAATAGCTGCTGTCAAATTTTCCAAAGACAATAAAAAAATTGCTTACAACAGTTTTGTTCACCTCACAGGTGAAATTCCTCACTATATTGAATACCTGACGCATATTACTTCTCAAGAATTGCGAGACGCTCCGGAATTAAAACAAGTGTTGAATGAATTAAAAACCTTTGCCAATGATGCCGTCATAGTTGGTCACAATATCAGTTTTGATTTGGATTTTATCAATGCTAAACTTATCAACCAAGGTGAATTACCATTATTTAATCAGTGGTGGGATACAAGCGAATTAGGCAGGATTTATCTACCCTTTAGCGTAAATCACAGGCTCGGTTCATTATGTGAAGAATTCGGCATTTCCCTTACTCAGGCACACCGAGCTATCAATGATGCTGAAGCTACGGCAGAACTTTTCTTCCAATTGATAGAATATATCCTCCATAACTTTGGCGTCACGATTAATTCAAGAATTTTGGGATTAAGTCGTCAAGCGCAAACTGGAAGCAATTTAAGCGGCCTTTTACAAATGATAGTTGACTTTCAGAGAAAATATGCTTTAATCGGAGGTAAACCTCATCCGGTTTCTGCTCCCCGCAATAATATCGTAGAAAATAAATGCCTCAAACCCGAAGTTTTCTCTCAAGAACAAATATTCTCTCCTAATGGGATCCTGCAGCAAAATTTTCCCCAATTTGAATTTCGTGCCGGACAATTGGAAATGGCAGAACTTATAGAACAAGCTTTTGATGATAATCATTATCTTTTGGCGGAAGCCGGAACCGGCGTCGGAAAATCATTTGCCTACCTTATTCCTGCTTTGCAATTCGCTTATCAAAAGCAAAAAAAAGTTGTTGTTTCCACTAATACTAAAAATTTGCAAGAGCAACTCTTCTATAAAGACCTTCCCGTGTTGAAGAAAATTCTCCGCATTCCTTATATAGCAGTTTTGGTCAAAGGACGAGAAAATTACGTCTGCATGCGCAAATGGGAAGAACTCATGCAGGAACAAATCAGAGGAATTACTCCCTACGAAGCTGCAGGTCTTTTGTATCTGCAAGTTTGGAAACTGCAAACTAATACCGGTGATATTACCGAAAATTCTTCTTTTGACCGCAACAGATTCAGCTTCCTGTGGCATCGTATAGGTTCAGACCGTTATACTTGCGCAGGGAAAAAGTGCTCTCATTTCAATCAATGCTATGTTATGAAATTACGCCGCATTGTGGATAGCGCAGATTTAATCGTAATTAATCACTCATTGCTTTTGTCCGATTTGAAAAGTGATAATGCCAGCTTGGGAAAATATGAACATTTAGTCATTGACGAAGCGCATAACCTGATGCAGAATGCCTCACAGCAATTAGGTCTGGAGCTGAGTTATGCCGATTTAATCAACCAACTGAATCAGATTTCCAAACTCTCCAAAGGAAAAAATATCGCTCTGCTCGGGCAAATAGAGAAAGCACTGTCCAATAGTGTGCTGTCTGATACTGTCAAAGAGCAAATCCGATTTCTCTGCTCAGCTTTATCTGAATTGATAGAAAAGCATAAAAAAACGGTTTTGCAACTGTTTGAATATATCACTTCAGAATTGGAATTACGCGGCAGTTTTGGCAAATTGCGAATCAAAAAGGAAGAAGATTTTACCGCTTTAAACCGATATTTAACCGACATCGTCGCCTTCTGGAAAGACCTGCTTAAAAACTTGCATGCTTTGAATAATGTATTTTCCGGCTTAAATGCTCAGCAAATGCCTTCCTATGATCTTCTGTATGAACATTTGCAAGGAGTGGAAAAACGAGCAGCAGATACTGAAAATGACCTTCTGGTCTTGTTAAATCCTGATCTCGAAGATTACACTATGTGGCTCGAACTTGCTCAAAGACAAGATAAAAATATACCTTCCACAATCATTTGTTATACTCCCATTGAAGTGAACCGTCTTCTTAAAGAAATTGTCTATGACCGGATTCCCTGTATTGTTTATACTTCCGCTACTCTTGCTTTGCGAAATTCTTTCAAATTTTACAAACATCAAGCAGGTTTGGATTTGCTAACAGACAAACAAATTGTTGAAAAGGTAGTGGATTCTCCTTTTAATTATCATACTCAATCAAGACTGATGGTAGCGGGTTTTCTGCCCGAACCGAGTGAAGAAAAATACTTTTTGCCTCAAGCTTTGGATGTAATGGAATTAGTTCTTGAAGGTGCACCTGTGGGAACTTTGACTTTATTCACTTCGTATAAAGACCTTGATGCTGCATATTTACGCTTAAACGATATTCTTTACCGGAAAAACCGTCCTCTTTTTGCACAAGGCAAATGGAGCAGCCGTTCCGGAATTTTGGATGAATTTAAAAAGCATAATAATGCAGTGTTATTGGGCACTAATTCCTTTTGGGAAGGCATAGATGTGCAAGGAGAATCCCTTTCTTTATTGATTATTTTCAAGCTGCCGTTCCAAGTTCCCACCGAACCTGTAGTTGAGGCTTATATAGAAAAACTGCAAAAACAGAATCTTAATCCTTTCTTACATTACACTTTGCCTAATGCCTTATTAAGATTACGACAGGGTTTCGGTCGTTTGATAAGAAGCAAAACCGATACAGGCGTAGTTCTGATTTTAGACCCGAGGGTCGCTACCAATAAATTCTACGGACATTTCTTTCAAGAAGTGCTTCCTGCCGATTGTGTGATTGTTGATGATGCCTTAACACTGCAAAGCAACATTATAGAATTCTTTAAGCGCAACCACTCCTATTTTAATCAAGATTAATATGTCTGTTTCCAAAAATCTTATAGAACAAATCTTTACTTTAATCGGGAAAGATAATCTGAAAATAAATGAACCGATGCGCCTTCACACGACTTTTCAAGTCGGCGGTCCCGCTGATCTGTATTTAACACCTAAGGGAATTCGTCAACTTTGCGCACTCTTATTATGGCTAAAAAAGTCTCAGATACCGGCATTTGTCATCGGCAGAGGTTCCAATCTGGTAGTTAGCGACAAAGGTATTCGCGGAGCAGTAATTAATACCGACAAGCTTAATAGAATAAGACTGAAAGATGATTTAATTCAAGCTGAGTGCGGAGTAAATTTATCCTCTTTAAGCAAGTGGAGTGCAAAGCACAGATTTACGGGATTGGAATTTGCATGCGGAATTCCCGGTTCCATCGGCGGAGCTGTTTATATGAATGCGGGAGCTTATGATGGTGAAATCAGTCAGGTTTTAGAAAGCAGTCGCGTTCTGGTTTTTGATGATGAAAAAGAAACTTACCGAATTATAAATCTGAATTGGGATGAACATGCCTTTTCTTATCGCCACAGCATATTTCAGGACAAGCCCCTAATCCATCTTTCTTCCTCTTTCAGATTAAAAACTGAGCAACCGGAAAAAATATGGGCTGCCATTGAAAGCTATACTCGCGCCAGAGAAGAAAAACAACCTTTGGAATTTCCCAGTGCGGGCTCAGTTTTTCGTCGGCCCCAAGGATATTATACAGCAAAATTAATTGAAGAATGTGGCTTGAAAGGTTTTAGAATCGGCGGAGCTGCAGTTTCCGAAAAACATTGCGGTTTTATCATAAATTTGGGAAATGCAACGGCACAAGATATCTGCAAAGTTATTGAACATATTCAAGAAACCGTATATGCAAAATTTGGCGTAACCCTGCAAACGGAAGTCAAATTCATAGGCGAATGAAAAGAAATAATTCATCTCGGCAAGTTATCCTTCCTTTATGTTTTGCTTTGTTTTTACTGGTGATTTGGACTGTTTGGACAAGTGCTAATAAACAGATCCGCTGGATTCTTCCCACTCCTTTTTCTGTATTCCAAGTTTTTTACAAATATCCGTCTTTACTTTTTTCTCACGCTGCTGTTACTATTTTGGAAACTATGCTGGGACTTATTTTAAGTATTATTTTGGGAAGCTTGCTTGCAATCGCTATGGACCGATGGAAACCTGTCCGCCAAACTTTTTATCCGTTTCTTATCGTCAGTCAAACTATCCCTATAATGGCTCTGGCACCGCTTTTTATCTTGTGGTTCGGTTATGGAATAAGCGCCAAAATCTTCATTGTTACTTTAGTGTGCTTTTTCCCCGTGGCAATAAACCTCTTTGACGGTTTCCGTAAAGTGTCGGTGGAATATTTGCGTCTTTTGCAAAGTATGAATGCCAAACCTCGGCAGATCTTTTATCTTTTGAAAATTCCTTCCGCTTTGCCTGATTTTTTTACAGGTTTGAAATTGGCTGTTTCTTACAGTGTAATGGCTGCCGTAATCGGTGAATGGTTAGGAGGAGAAAAAGGCTTGGGAATTTATATGACCCGTGCTACAAAGTCCTATCAGACCGATCAGGTTTTTGCCATTATCATCATCATTGTGCTTTTTTCTTTGCTTTTATACGGAATTGTAATTCTGCTGGAGAGAATTTTTCTCAAATGGCATTTCACTCATTTAGCCGAATATATTGATTCTAAGTAACTAATAAAGGAAAGTAACTTTATCTTTTTTACTAAATTTTCCCGGTAATTACTTTGCTTTTTGATATGTCGCTCAAGAATAAATAAGCGGAACTAAAAAACATATTTTACGCCCAGCCCGAAAGATCTTTTAGTTTCTCTGAGCCAATTTATCTCACCGCTGTTGTCTTTATCCTTATAGCTTTCCTCATATTTTCCGATTACATACCATCTTTTCTCAGAAACGCGAAAAGTTAGACTGGTTCCGATTTCCGTGTTAGGCGAAGGCAATTCCAAAGCCAAATCGTTCACTTTAGTTTTATTATAATACAGTGAAAAATTCTCCAACCGCTTGTATTGGCTGTCCACCCACACTTTAAACCACATGGACTTTGCGTTTTTAATCTCATCTCCGAATGTATTTTGCCAAGCGAACATAGCTTTTAATTTTTTACCGATAATGCCTTGTATCTTTCCTGACCAACCTTGTGATGCTTTCAGCCCTCGCAAAGTGAGTTCTTTATACATCGGATTAAGCTCAACCGAACCGCTTAAAGAATCGTATTCCGGATTGATTATTCCGCGTTCTTCTTCATAGTCGCTGTCAAAAAAGCCGGGAGTAAACTTATCGCTGTAAATTCTATACTCCAAATTAATTTTGAGGAAATGGAAATCGGTATAAATTCCGGGTAAAATGAAGCCTGTGCCGTAATCCTGAATATGCGCTATTTCAGCATATTGACCCAAAATAACTTTTTCCGTTTGAATGAGCGGAAGCGTATATCCGAAGCCGTAAGCGCAAGCAGAACGCGCGGGAAGATTATCCGCCAAATCGGATAAAGAATCCGGTGCAATATATTTCAGGTTCCCGTATTGATTTCTGTCAAAGACGAAGGACATACCCAAAACTATCTGATCCAAAATCTTCACCGTCGAATCCGGAAAAGGTTTACACTGCGCCGCAAAAGACATAATCTGGTAATGCCTGATGTCATTCATAAATAAATCAAAAGAAGGATTAGTCGGTAAATTCGGTTTTATTCCGATTTGGACACCAACATTATGCATATCGGGATACAATTTCATATTGGAATAGTTGTTCATAATCAAACCGTTCCCTTGTGTCAGACTCGGAAAACCTCCCACATGACAATAAAACGGATCTTCATTCAACCCGTATTTGATATAATATATTTTGTCTACAATATTATCCAGATTGTCCCAATCATCCTCTTTCAGATGATAATCTTTATCAAACAAAAAGTCCAAATCCAAACCCACTCCGACCTTCCATACATTAAATTCCTGAATTAAACGCAACTTGTAATATTTGACGGAATCCACTTTTTCATAACCGACAAGACCGGAAACATTAAACTGTGTTTTTGTTCTTACGGCAAAGGGATCCGCTTGTGCTAATAAACAAAGCGGTAAAAACAATAAAATCACAGCTACAATCTTTTTCATAAATCGCCTCCCAAAACATTGAATATATTAATGATATTCCTTATTATTCTTATGTAACTTGTCAAGATTTACTTATGCCAATTTTCAATACGACATGATATAACTAAGCCTTGAATATGGTATCTCATTTTTCAGGGCAAGAAAAAAGGCAGGGATAAAGCCTGCCTTCATTTCTAAAATAATAACCGGATTTTACAGATACTGTTTAACCCTGTCTTCAATTAATTTTTGGATTCCCAGCATTCGTTCTTCGGTTTGAGCTTCAAAGCGCAGAACCAAAACAGGGGTTGTATTGGAAGCGCGAATCAGACCCCAACCGTCAGGAAAAGTTATTCTGGCGCCGTCTATATCGTTAACATCATAGCCTTCATCCTTAAAAGATTGGCATACTTTTGCCACAACTTCAAATTTGCGCTCGTCAGGACAATTGATATGAAGTTCGGGAGTGTTATACATTTTAGGCTGATCCGCCAGAAATTTACTCACCGGTTGCTTGGTTTTGGATACAACTTCGGCAAAACGGCAGCTGACATAAATAGCATCGTCATAACCCAAATACCGATCCGCCAAAAAGATATGCCCGCTCATTTCTCCTGCAAATTTAACTCCTTGCTGCTGCATATAATTCTTGATATTGGCATGACCCGTTTTATACATTATAGCCTTTCCGCCTCGTTTTACTATATCGTCAAACAAGTTTTTGGAACATTTCACATCGGCAATAATGGTTTCTCCGTAATTGGTTTTGAGAAAATCCCTTGCCAAAATGTTCAGAATCTGGTCTCCGAACAGCATTTTACCAGTTTCATCAACCACTCCGATCCTGTCTGCATCTCCATCTAAACCGATACCGAATTCAGCTTTTTGTTCAACTACGGTTTTAGCTAAAATTGTCATATTTTTCTCAATTGTAGGATCGGGATGATGATTGGGAAAGTTTCCGTCCGGCTTACAAAATAGTTCCGTCACCTCACATCCCAAACGGCGAAGGATTGGAGGCAGATATATCCCGCCCATACCGTTTCCCGCATCAACAACAAGTTTTACTGGTCTGGCTAAACTGATATTATCTGCAATATAATCCATATAATCAGAACCGATTGTTTTATTTTGGACTAATTTTCCCTCTCCGGAAACAAAATCTTCCTGCTGAATAATCTTTAAAACTTCCTGCAGTTCTTCTGCATAAACACTCGCCAAACCCATATTTAATTTAATGCCGTTATATTGAGGAGGATTGTGACTTGCAGTAATCATTGCCCCTCCGTCCACAGCCAATTTCCAGATTGAAAAATAGAGCACGGGAGTTGCCACAATGCCGATATCCGTCACTTCACAACCGGTCTGCAGCAAGCCTTTGATGAAATTGTCCTTAAATGCGGGAGTGCTTAAACGGGCATCACCTCCCACCACTACAGTCTTTTTTTCTTTTCTGCGCAAATAAGTTCCGAAACCTTTACCGATTTCCAGCAGAACTTCATTGGTAAGATCTTCACCGACAACCCCGCGAATGTCATACTGGCGAAATATTGTTCCGTTAATCATTTTAGACCTCTTTATTTTTCATCATCATTAAAATATTCTTTTAGAACCGGCAGAATATTGCTAAAAGCTTTCGCACGGTGGGAACACAAATTTTTCTCTTCTTCATTCATTTCCGCATAAGTTTTTCCCGTGCCGCTCACTTCAAAGATTGAATCGTAACCGAAGCCGTTTGAACCGCGCTCAAAAGTCGTGATTTTCCCCCGCATTTTTCCTTCGGAATATGCTATAACTCCGTCGGGAACAGCCAAAACGACAACAGTTCTAAATTCCGCTTCCCGCTCATTTTTTGCTTGCAGCAGAGACAAAACTTTTTTGCGGTTATCGGCATAGGAACAACCCTTTCCCGCAAAACGAGCGGCATAAACACCGGGTGCACCGTTCAAAGCGGAAATAAATAAACCCGTATCATCAGCCAAAGCAGGTAGACCTGTTGCTTTTGCCGTCTCTATCGCTTTTTTGACTGCATTAGCCAAAAGCGTCTCCTGATCTTCAATAACCTCAAAATCCGGCAAAAGTTCTGAACTGAGGATAAATTCAAGATTAAGCTCACTCACCAAAGCCTCGATTTCTTTCAGCTTGTCCCGATTGCGTGAAGCCAATACCAAGCGCGTCATTTCAGCTTCTTTTGGAGAGCCATTTTTTAATTCTGGCATAGACATTTTTATCCAAAGTTTGTTTAGCTTTGGCGGAAATAGTTTGCAGTAATTCCAAAATATCGCCTTCTCCGCTCCAGTTATCAATCAGCACCTGCTTGTCTATCTCGTTCAAAATCATATTTAAGCCCAGCACTATCAAGACTAAATCATCCACATAACCTATCCCGAAAAAGAAATCCGGAATAATATCAAACGGCATCATAACATAGGCAACAATCGCACCAGCCAAAACTTTCTTCTGTGCAGGAACTCTTTTATCCATTGCCAGGCGCGTAATCAGGACAAAGAAGTCGGGAAGCAGGAAAAGATATTCGGTTAATTTACCGGTCGTTTTATTCTTACTGCCGGAATAGTTACGCACTTTTTTCCGCAATTTCTCATAAAACTGAAGTTTACGCAGGTCATCGGTAAAAACCTCTTTTTTACGCGCTTCTTCCGCTTCTCTTTCATTCAATTCTTTAGCATGAATTTCTTCCGTATCTAAAGATGCACTCATAACTTTCTCCTTCATGGATTAACTTTATTTAGCACTAAAGGCTGCCGTCAATATCTTTTTTAAGTTTTTCAGATTTTCCGTATGATTAATTTGGTCACGCAATTTAGCACTTCCCGCCAAACCTTTGGTATAATGACAAAGATGTGCCCTGATTTCTTTCACGACTAATTGTTCGGGTTTAACGGCAAGAAAATAATCCAAGTGCCGGAAAATTATCTCTAACTTTTGTTCGGGTGTCGGAATCGTTATTTCCTCTTTGGCAAAAGCATCCTTCAATTGACGAAACAACCAAGGTTGACCCAAAGCTCCTCTGCCGATCATCACTGAAGCACATCCCGTTTGCTCAAACATTTTCAGCCCGTCTGCAACTGATTTTATATCGCCGTTGCCGATAACGGGAATATTTAATTTCTGCTTCAGTAGAGAAATATGTTCCCAATTACTGCTTCCGGTAAAACCTTGTTTAACCGTGCGCGGATGCAAAATGACAAAATCAGCGCCCGCATCTTGCACAGCTTTTCCGAAATCAAGAAAATTAAGATGCTCAAAATCTATTCCGGAGCGAAACTTGACGGAAAGAGGAAACTCGCTCGGAAGAATATTTCTTACTGCCCGAACAATCTTTGCAGATTTATCAAGATCAGCCATTAGAGCACCACCAGCACCTCTTTTAGTCACTTTTTTCACCGGACAGCCCATATTCAAATCAACAAAGTCAAACTCATAACTCAGGACAGCTTCCGCCGCTTTAGCTAAAGTGGCAGGTTCAGAACCAAAAAGCTGCACTCCCAACGGCTTTTCTTCCGGCAGAAAATCAAGATAGGCTAAAGTCATTTGTTGCTTTCGGATAATCCCGTCCGCGGAAACCATTTCGGAAACCATAACATCAGCTCCGCACTCTTTACAAATTCTGCGGAAGGGCTGATCGGTATAACCCGCCAAAGGAGCAAGCCAAAGTTTCTTCATTGTCAAATGCGGAAAGCGGTCAGTCAATTTTATCCTCATGATAAATCTTTTTGATTTCAGAAATTTCTACTTTATCAATTTGCTCAGATTTCATAAGTCGTTGAGCAAATTCCAGATACAATCCCGAGTCCAAGATCAAATCCAAAATATCGGCATCAATTTCATTCTTTTTTGCGCTCTGCGCCATGATTTTCAAAGTTTCTCCGAGGCTGTTACTCTTTTTATACGGTCGTTCCGGAGAACTAAGTGCCTCAAATAAATCGGCAACGGCTATAATCCTTGACTGAATAGGAATTTGATCGGCTTTCAGACCGAAGGGATGTCCCGAACCGTTTAATTTCTCATGATGAGAAGCTGCATACAAAGGCACATTTTTATATTTGGACGGAAATTTCAATTTTGAAAGCATCTCCCAAGTAATATTAGCATGTTCATCGACAATTTGCCGCTCTTGCGCAGTTAAAGTGCCGCCTCTGATTTGAAGATTATGAGCTTCTTCGGCAGTCAGCAAAGTCCATGTCTCACCTTTCCAATTCAAGGAAATTTTACCGATCGCCGTTATTCTTTCCACGCTTGCATCGGATAAATATTCCGCTCCGTAGTTAACTTTCTCCAAAAATTGCCTGTCCTTCTCCAAATTATCAAATAACTCAGCAGCATCGGAAGGCGGCTTCTCCGGATACCATTTCGTCGCTTCTTTCAGTAATTTTTCCTCACCTTCCACCAATTTATACAATTGCAGAGCTTGCTTAAACAGCTTAAAGCGTAAATTGACAAGGTCAATACGGTCAGTTACACTTTCCAATTTTGTCGCTTTATTGATGAGATGCTCGGGAGTTATAATCTTGCCTGCATCATGCATCAGACCTGCCATTGTAAGTTCCTGCAATTCGTCAGAGTTGAATTTTACCCGACTGAATTTACCTTTTTCGACCGCATTGATTTTTTTTGCTATCATATCCGTCAAAAATGCCACTCTTGTAATATGATTAGAGGAATAGGCAGATTTGAGCTCAATCCCTTTGACAAAAGCCTGCATAAACTGAAAGAGTAGAGCCTCCAAGTCATTGATAAGTTTGCGATTAGTCATTGCAATGGCGGCAAGTGAGGCAAGAGATTCTAACATAAATTTCTGTTCATCATCAAAAGCGACAATCTCTCCCTTATCATTCATCGCATTAATGACTTGCAAAATGCCGAGAACTTCTTCTTCATGGCTTTTCAATGGAAGTGTCAACATGGATTTCGTGCGATAATTATTTTCCGCATCAATCGCTTTAGTGCCTGAAATATCATAATCCACAGTCAAATAAACATCTTCAAAATTCAGAGCTTTACCGGTGTGATAAACATATGCCGCTATATGCTTAAGATTTGGTTTGCCTTCATTGTCAAATAAGGGAATTTGAGTCCAAGTTATGGGATTTTTCAATCCGCCCATATGCAGTTTGAGAGCCCGGTTATAGACAACGACAAATTCCAGAGCTTTTTTGCCCTCCGAAACACGATAAATCGTAGCTCCGTCAGCATTCGTAAAAGCAATCGCTTCCTGTAAAATCAGGTCAAATATTTCTTCCAAAGAAGCGGCGGATGAAAGAGCAACTCCAATTCGCGTAAAATTTCTCAAATGATCTATATTTTTATCTCTCAATGCAGAGTAATCAGCATTTTTCAATTTTCCCTTTTCCCCTTTCTTTTTCTCTTCCATAAAGCTTTTTCCCGAACTGATAAAAACTATATCCTTCATTTTCAATAAAATACTGTAAAGAAAATTCCCTCTATTTTGTCAACTGCTGTCTTTCTTAATAACCACGCCGTATCCACGCCGAGTCCACGCCGACTTCATCGGCGTGGACTCGGCGTGGATACGGCGTGGTTATCAGGAAAGAGAAAATAATAAACAAATTGACATCACAGACAGGTTAAGCAATTTGGCATATATGATTAGAAACATAATCCCCAAAAGACATAAATTTATTATTCTTGTCTTTGCGCTTTGTCTTTCACTCGGATGGCTGACCGCTGACGAATTGGACGACAAAATGCAACAGTTGCGTCAAATTGAACAACAAATTGACACTATCCAGAAAAAGGCTAAACAAGCCGAACAAAAGAAACAAAAAACTCAAAGTGAACTCCAAGTTTCCCAAAAATTAAAAGCCGAAGCTGAACAAAAAGCCTCCTTACTCAAGAAAAAAGAAACTGTCGTCTATGATTCTTTACAAGCAGTAATTCAACGCGTGCAAACAAATGAAGAAAAAATAGCGGATTTGAAAAAAAATGCCAATTTTGAATTTTTACGCCTTTTTTACATTGATCAACAAGACCAGTTTGTCGCTAAAGCCACTCCGGATAAATTTTTACTTTCGCTCATGATCAGTATTACGCAGCAAAAAATACGCGATTTGACCAATTATCATCAGCAGCTTGTGAAAACTGAAGAGCAGCGCAGAAAGGAATACCTCACCGTAAAAAGCAGCCGTATTCAACAATTTAAAAAAAGCCAACAATATCAAAAGAAAATCGTCTCTTTAAATAAACAGACAAAAAAACTCGAACAAGAAAAAATGTCTTACGACCAACAAATAGCACAATTGAAAAAGGATGCGGCAGAATTAGAAACCTTGATTGCCCGCCTGAGTGCTTTGTCAGGCAAGCAAAGTAAAAGTTATCAATTTTCGGGACCCCGCATTCCCTGGCCTGTAAAAGGTAAAATTATCCGCGATTTCGGTGAAGAAAGTCGCGGTAATAATACCAGCGTCATCAGCAACGGAATAGATATAGCGGTTCCTGAAGGCACAAGTGTTAAATGTATAGAGGACGGTGAGGTTGTTTTTTCCGAACGTTACGGGGGCCAAGGTAAACTGATCATCGTTGACCATAAAAACGGATTTTTCTCTGTCTACGCTTACAATAGCGAACTTTTAGTCAGCAAAGGCGCTTCGGTAAAAAAGGGGCAGGTAATTGCTAAATCCGGAAAAACAGGTTCTGCTCAACAGCCTTCTCTTCATTTTGAATTACGCAAAGACGGCAGAGCTGTCAATCCTCTTAATTATTTAGAATAAGGGAAAATTCTTTTGAAGCTTTTTAAAAATCCTTCTCCCGAAAAATTGGAAAAACTGGTTAAAAAATACTGCGGACCGGACAACACTATTCTACATTACACAGGTCACATGTTCGGTATCGGGTGCAGGCTGAGCAGTCTGAATGCCATTGATCGAATAAGCCGTTATAAGCAGCGTAAAGAAAAATCCGGTTACATAGCTTTGATTCCTGATTTGCAATGGCTTTACGATAATGAAATTTCTCCCCCGGTTCCGCTTTTGCCGATTTTGAAACAATACTGGCCCGGAAATTTGACTGTCATTTTCCCTCTTAGGAAAAAGGAATTTGAGCATATAGCGGTCAACGGTAAAGTTTCATTCCGCGTTCCTGCAGATGAGTTATTGCGTCATCTAATCCGCTGCTTAAATGAACCTCTGCTCAGCACCAGCATAAATATTAGCGGTTTGCCTCCGGCAAATAACCTAAAAGAAATTATCCGCCATTACGGAAAGTGGTTTGATGTGGGTTTCGTGCCTGCTAAAACAGATTTGGCGGAGCCATCTACAATTATTGAATACATCGATGAGGACGCTGAAGGCAAACCTCTCCCCCCTGCTCTAAAATGCCTCAGGGAAAGCACTATCCCTTTTTTCAATATCCGCCAAAATTTTCGGGAACCGACAATCCTTTTTGTCTGCACAGGAAATATCTGCCGCAGTCCTATAGCGGAATATTTATTCAATCATTACAACAAAACGCATAAACTTCCTTATGCTGCACGCTCTGCCGGCTTGTGTGAAAGCGGTGAACCTATCTCTCTCAGTTCCAAATTATTACTTGCCGAACAAGGAATTGACGCTTCCGAACATTCCTCACGCAAAATTAATCCGGAAATTATGAATAGCAGTTGGTTGATTTTGACTATGGAAGAAAGACATAGAGATTTGCTGCGCAATGCTTTCCCTGAGCAAGTGCATAAAATTTATACTTTGAAAGAATATATCGGCGAGGAAGGTGAGATTGCCGACCCGATTGGCAAAGATGTTGATTATTACAGAGATATCTATAATCAGATAGATACCGCTTTGAAAAAATTATTTGATAAACTGGAACACTTGCAATGAACGAAAAAATATCCGATGAAAATGTAAAAATCACTCCTCAACTCGTGCGGGAGCATGGCCTAAGTGAAGAAGAATATAATAAAATTCTGCAAATTTTGAGACGCGAACCCACTTGGGTAGAATTGGGCATTTTCAGTGTTATGTGGTCCGAACATGCCAGTTATAAAAATTCGGTTCTTTTGCTGAAAACCTTACCTAAAGAGGGCTCTTGCCTTTTAACCCAAACGGGAGAAGAAAATGCCGGCGTGGTAGACATCGGAGACGGCTTGGCAATTTCCTTCAAAATTGAAAGTCATAATCATCCTTCCGCACTTGAACCTTATCATGGTGCCGCTACAGGTGTGGGTGGAATCTTGAGAGACATTTTTACCATGGGTGCACGACCCGTTGCTGTTTTAGATTCTTTGCGCTTTGGAAATCCCGCTCAGCCTCATGTTAAACATCTGATCACGGAAGTTGTAAAGGGAATTGCAGATTACGGAAACTGCTTCGGAGTTCCCACCGTCGGAGGAGAAACTTATTTTGACGAATGCTATTCCGGCAATCCTCTTGTCAATGTCATGGCAGTAGGCGTGGTAAAACATTCACACTTGGCAAAATCAGGTGCCCAAGGTGCGGGAAACTTAGTCGTCTATGTAGGTGCAAAAACGGGAAGGGATGGCATTCACGGTGCCACTTTTGCTTCCGTGGAACTAACCGAAGCCTCGGAAGAAAAACGCACTGCTGTCCAAGTCGGTGATCCTTTCACGGAAAAACTATTGATGGAAGCCACCCTGGAAGTAATTCAAAAAGATTTGGTTGTTGCTATTCAAGATATGGGTGCAGCCGGTTTGACTTGTTCCAGTGCAGAAATGGCAGGAAAAACAAAAATGGGAATTGAAATCGATGTTGCCAAAGTTCCACAACGCGAAACAGGAATGACTCCTTACGAAATTATGCTGTCCGAATCGCAGGAAAGAATGCTGGTGATAGTTAAACCGCAAAATATAGCCGCTCTGCAAGAAGTCTTTCATAAATGGGATTTAAATGCCGTGGTAATCGGACAAGTTAATTCTTCCGGTTTGCTGACAGTTAAATGCGAAGATGAAATTGTCGCTCAAATTCCCGCTGAATATCTTGTTCTCGGAGGAAAAGCTCCCGTCTATAAAAGAGAAGCCGTCAAACCTGAATACTTTGATGAAGTTAAATCTTTTGAACCGAACTTTGTTTCCGACCCCGGTAATTATTCCGAAATCCTTTTAACATTATTGCGTTCGCCGAATATCTCAAGTAAAGAAAAAATCTACCGGCAATATGATCATATGGTTCAAATTAATACGATAACCGAACCCGGCTCCGATGCAGCAGTAATCAAAATTAAAGGCACAACCAAAGCTTTGGCACTTTCTACTGACTGCAACAGCCGTTACTGTTATCTTGACCCCTATGAAGGTGCGAAAGGAGCCGTAGTTGAAGCTGCACGCAATGTAGTTTGCTCAGGGGCAAAGCCTTTAGCCATAACCAATTGCCTAAATTTTGGCAATCCTTACAAACCTGAAGTGTATTGGACTTTTCAGGAATGCATAAGAGGAATGTCTGACGCATGCCGCGTTTTAGAAACTCCCGTTACGGGTGGAAATGTCTCTTTCTATAATGAAAATCCACAGGGTGCGATTTATCCTACTCCCGTTATCGGCATGGTCGGTTTGATTAATGACGCCGATAAAGTTATAAATCAATATTTTCAAGAGGAAGGAGACCTTGTCTATTTAATCGGTTCAGAATGCAATGAAATCGGCGGTTCGGAATATTTATCTATAATCCACGGTTTAGAAACCGGCAAGGCTCCGCATGTTGACCTTGAACAAGAAAAAAGTTTAATCTTATTGATGGAAGAACTTACGGAAAAAAGATTATTGGCAAGTGCTCATGATTGTTCGGAAGGAGGTTTGCTTGTCAGCTTGGCAGAATGTTGCTTCCACCCGAGTAAAAATTTCAGAGGCATCAATATTCAATACGAACCTTACTGGAGAAAAGACATTGCCTATTTTGGAGAAACTCACGGAAGGATAATTGTCAGTTTGCACCAAAATCAGGAAGCTTATTTTCTTCAAATCGTGCATGATTACGAACTGGATGCTCTCCGCTTAGGAAAAGTGGAAGGCAAGAATTTTATTCTTAATCGTGATATAAATCTTCCCGTCTGCGAATTGTATCAAGCATGGAAAAACGCAATTATATAACTAAGATGTTCCATAAATATATATTCCCGGTTGCAGTTATCCTTTTATTTATACCAAACTTGTTTGCCGTTAAAATTGGTTATGCATTCAGTGGTGGAGGAGCAAGAGGTATGGCTCAAATCGGCGTCTTAAAAGTAATGGAAGAAGTCGGTTTAAAGCCGCAATATATTTCCGGTTCAAGTATAGGAGCCTTAATCGGCGGTTTGTATGCTATGGGATATAACGCAACAGAAATTGAAAGCATCTTTGTAAATACCAATTGGACATCCCTTTTTCAGGATAATTGGAACAGAGAAGATTTATCCATTGCACAAAAACGCTGGGCTCCTTATGGGAATGCAACTTTCCGTATTGATGAACATTGGAATTTACAACTCCCGCAATCCGTCATTATGGGCAACAAAATCAATCTGGAACTCTTTAAATTATTTGCTCCCGCTTCCGAGATTAAATCATTCAACGATTTGCCAATCCCTTTTTCTGCCGTCGCTACAAATTTGGTAAACGGCAAAATGGTCGTCTTTCAATCGGGTTCACTTATGCAGGCAGTTAGAGCTTCACTTTCCATTCCAAGCATTATGCAGCCCTTTCCTTTGAACGGAGAATTATATATTGACGGAGGAATTTCACAAAACTTACCGGGACGGCAAGTCAAAGACCTTGGAGCTGATTTCGTAATAGGAATAAAAGCAAATTCGTCTTTGCATGATAAAGATGACCTTGATAACCTGATTAAAGTTTTAGACCAAACCGTCAATATCGGTATGACCAATCGCGTGCAAGAGGAATTGGCATATTGCGATTATATTTTAGAACCGGATTTGGATGCTTTTTCCGCAACCGATTTCAGGCGAGTGAAAGAAATCATTCAAACCGGAGAAGATTATGCCCGTGCTCATATTGACGAATTATATACTCTTAAAGATTCAATTGGCGCACAGGAAACCATCACTACTCCAAATACATTACCTCTGCATCAGAAAACAAAATACAAATTCAATCATATTTCCATTCAGGGAAACGAGAACATTTCCTCTTACATAATAAAAAACTATCTGGCTCTTAATCTGAATGAATCATATTCGGTAAATGATATTATCAGAGCCGTCAACCGAGCTTGGAATTCGCAGCTTCTGGAAATGATTTATCCCGTTATCCAAAAAGACGGAACCGATTGCCAGCTTAACATAATAGTAAAAGAGAGAGAAAGAAAGCATTTGGTAATTGATTTTTGTTATGATAAGGAAAACGAATTTGTAGCGGGTGCAGTTTTATCCCTGCAAAATTTTCTGATGAAAAATTCGAATCTGCTGGCGGAAGTAAAATTAGGTGGAAAAAATGAACTGAATGTGGATTTCGTAAAGAACTTCGGTCAACTTTTCGGAGCTTACTACCGAATCTTTCCCTATCTCAATGAAAAAAGGATTTATTTTTATGATGACAATCACGATAAAGAATCCAGTGTCCGTTCACTGGAATATGGATTAACTTCAGGAATAGGTATGTTTGCCGGAAAGGCTATGGTGCTTGAAGGTTATGGCTTTTCATCAGCAACCAGACTATACAAAGAAGTTTCCCAACCTGATTCCATGGAAAACAGGTTAAAAAAATCAACCATAATTTCAGGTCTCGGGCTAAAAGCTTATCACGAAAGCTTGGATGATTACACATTCCCGACCAAGGGGACCAAAATGTTTGCTCAAATTTCCTTCGCCCGCAACAATATCCTCAGCGAACAAAATCTGAATAAACTCAAAATTGACTATGAGATATATCATCCTCTTTCTTCTAAATTCTCCGCTTGTTTGGGAGCAAAAATCGGCTCTCATTTCAAGCAAAATGATCAGAACAGTTTAGATCCTTTCTATTTGGGCGGGTTAAGTAATTTTGCGGGATATGCTTTATACGATAAAAGTGCGCCGTTTTTTGAATTGTTGCAGACGGAATTGACTTTCAAATCAAACAAGAATTTGTTTTTGACGGCAAAAGCACAAGCTCTGAATTATAATGATACAGACGCTTTTATTCCGGACAAGGGATTTATCACCTGCGGAGTTATACAAGCAGGATATAAAACTTATTGGGGACCGATAAAATTAGCTTTTGCCGTTTCGGAAGATAACTCACCTCAATATTATCTTGAAGTGGGTTACACTGACGATATTTTTCACTTTTCCAGGCGATGAATATAAGCTAAAAATATCTTTAGCTCAAGTCAGAAGTTAATTTGCCGATTGTTTCTCGGCAGAGTTTTTTGGATTTATCGTAATCATCGCTTTCCACATAAATACGGATCACAGGTTCAGTTCCGGATTTGCGAATATGAACCCAAAAGTTATCACCCGAAGCTTTTATCCCATCTTGAGTATCAAGCTGCAAACCGTCAAAACAGGTGCTTGCTTTTTGCATAATTGCTTCTATCCGGTCCGGTGAAGAGCTGATTTTATCCTTATAAGTATAATAATGCGGCAAAGAATTCACTATTTCACTGAGAGGAACTTTTTGTTCAGCAAGGAAGCCAAGCACCAAAGCCATTCCCGTTAAGGCATCTCTGGCATAATTAACTGCGGGACAAATGACGCCTCCATTGCCTTCACCGCCAATCGGACTTTGAATTTCCAGCATCTTTTTCCCTACATTGATTTCGCCTACTTTCGTTCTGTGGACTTGAACTCCAAATTGAGCGGCTATATAATCGGACAGCATTGAAGACGATAAATTAACGACAATATCGCCTTTTTGCTTCGGCAGGACAAAAAGTTCCGCCAGAACAACGGTATATTCTTCCCCGATGCAATTTCCTTTTTCGGAAACAATGGAAAGCCTGTCCACATCAGGGTCGGTGGCAAAACCGATATCCGCACCGGATTTTTTGACCGCTTCTTCCAAAGCTGTCAAATTTTGATTCAAAGGTTCTGCCGGATGACTGAATATGCCCGTCGGTTCAGAATTAAGTTCAATTACTTCGCAACCGAGTTTTTTCAGCAAAATTGGCGAAATTAATCCTCCTGCACCGTTGACGGAATCGATTACAACTTTGAAATTGCGTTTGCGAATTGCCTCCAAATCCAAATAAGGAAGCGATAATATTTTATCTATATGTGTTTGAACGGCAGTATTGTCACTCGTAAGATAACCTATGTGACGCCAATCTGACCAAACAGGTTCACGCCTCATTTCCGAAATAAATTCTTCCGCAACTTCGGGGAAGAGAAACATTCCGTTCGCACCGATTAATTTTAATGCATTCCATTCAGGCGGATTATGAGAAGCTGTAAGACAGAGCCCTCCCGCAGCATTCAGATTTTTCACGGCAAGTAAAGTTGTGGGAGTGGGGACAATCCCGAGGTCAATAACATCGCAACCAACGCTCATTAATCCTGAGGTTACGGCTTGGAGTAAAGCAGGACCGGTCGTCCGACTGTCTCTTCCGACAACGATTTTCTCCCTCTTACAAAAAATGCCGAAATTTGCAGCAAAAGTTAATGCCCGGGCAGCGGTTAAAGAAACTCCGTAAATGCCTCTGATGCCGCTGACGCTAACCATCAAATCATTCATTTTCTTCTCGCAGGAAAGGAACCTTACTTTGCCGCTTAGAAATTAAAATCCTGCCTGTTATCAACTATTTTGACATTCTTCATCAGATTGTCATACCATCTGTTCCAAGCCTGCTCTTCCATGCGATCTTTATACTTTTTCTGCGCATCTTTATCCTTCAGGAAAGCGTTAATATCAGGTTTCACTCTCTTCTCGCAAATCACGATAAACTGTCCGTCTTTCGTATCCAACAAAGAAGAAATCTGTCCCGTATTCAATTTAAGAGCTGCCGCATTGACTTCTTTGACGGTACCGACACCTGCAATGGAAGTGTCCATTTTGAAATTCTGAACGGGAATTACGCGAAGCAGGGTATCGGAAGCGGCTGCAGTCAAATATTCATTCGGTTGATACCGTTTTACGAATTCTTGAGCATGGGGTTTGATTGCGGCAATTTTCTTCTGTTTTTCCAGTTCGTATTTTATGCGCATTTTGGCTTTGTCAAACGGCACATACGGATCTTTGGACTTTTGCGTAATTTGCGCAACTATATAATTTCCGCGTCTGTCTTTTTCCACATTGGAAACAGCGCCCACACCTTTTTTGCGCAGGAATTTCAATAATGCATCATGCTGACCGATACCCGGAATGTAATCAGAATCTTCATAAATAGCATCGGTATCAATTGCTTCCATTTTAAGCTGCTTTGCGGCTTTATCAATGCCGACTTTCTTAATCAAAGCTCTGGCATTTTCAGCTTGTTGCATCAATGCATCTTTCGTTTCCACGGAAGCTGTCACTTTTTTCAGAATGTGACTGACTTTAATTTGCGGCTGACCATCAACGCTTCCGACAGAATCTACCCGCACTATATGCCAACCGTAAGAAGTCTTAAACGGCTTGGAAATTTGACCTGCACCCAATGAAAAAGCCACTTGTTCAAATTCAGGCACCATTTGACCTTTACTGATTGTTCCCAAACTTCCGTTTTGAGCAGCACTTCCCGGATCGTCTGAATAGTCTTTTGCCATCTGGCCAAAATCAGCACCTTTAATCAAATCGGCATAAATATCGTCGATATCTTGCTTGGCTAAATTGTAATCTGCATCCGATGGCTTCACTTCAAAAATTAGGAACTTCATTATCGCAAATTTGCCTTTCTTTATCTCTTTGTCCGTATCTTTATTTTTCTCGTAATAGGCTTTAATTTCTGCATCGGTAACATCCGGCTTCGGCATTTTATTGTAATCAAAAAAGATAATCTTGCCGAACATCTCGTCATTATCTTTTATGTATTCAGCTTTGAGGCTGTCCAAAGTAATATTGGCTTTGGCTTTGACTCTTTCAATCAATCTGTCGTAAGGAACTTTTTCTCTGTAGTAGTTTTCCAGAGCATTAAAAAATTGTGTATCTTGTTTTAGAGCGGAGAGATATTTTTTCCGGTCGAAGCGACCGTTTGTCTGCAAAGATGGATTTTGCATCAATTCTTGAGGAGGATTATTTTGCATTTCGCGCAGAATATCGTCATCCGTAACTTTAATATGGAATTTTTTTATTTGCTTGTCTAACACTATTTGTTGCACTAAACGCTGCCAAGTTTGATCGGAAAGCTGGCTCATCAAGTCCGTATTTATTTCCGCGTTAGGATTTTGCTGCCGATAATTTTCCACATTTTTTTGCAATTCATTCATGAAATAGGCATAGGATATTTTTTTGCCGTCAATGATACCTACGGTTTCGGATTTTTTACTAAATATTCCGCTTACACCCATAATTGCCATACCGACTATAAATGCAAAAGCTACAATCCAAATTATATACTTTTGATGCTTTAGTATTTTATCCAGCATTTATTCCTCCTTCAAACGGATAAAACAGCTGTTTTCCAGAAATGCCATATTTTTAAACTTGCTTATTTGGGCAAGTTTTTTTCTTCTTTTAACTATCTTTATTTTACATTCAATTTATAAAATTACTGCTTATGAACCACGCCGTATCCACCCCGAGTCCACCCCGACTTCACCGGCGTGGACTCGGCGTGGATACGGCGTGGTCTCCGGGTGGATATTATGAAATAAGCAGTTACGAATTTTACGGAAAAAAATTCAACTTAAAAAAAGAATGAGCTTGCCTAAATTTGAGGAATAATGATTATTGCAATATGAAACCTTATGAACTTATAGCTGTTGTGCAGCCGGGTCTTGAAAAAATGGCGGAAAAAGAACTCAGAGAATTGGGCTATAATGATTTACGCATAATTCGCGGAGGAATTTTGCTAAAAGGTCATCAAAGCACGATAATGAAATTAAATCTGGCTTGTCGCTGTATCAGCCGTGTCTTAATCGGTTTAGCGGAATTCAAGGCAAAAAGTTTTGCCGAATTGGAAACAGAATTAGAGCAAATTCCTTGGCAGGATTATCTCAAAGACCAAAATATATGCATCAGAGTAACTTCTCGCCAAAGTTCACTTTATCATGAGCGCGCAATTGAAGAGCGTTTGCTTGCAACATTATCTTGTGTTTTGGGAAAAACCATTTCTTTTGTTGGCAGTCCGGACGAAGAAAACACGCAATTAATCGTGATTCATGCCCGCCACGATGTTTTTTCCGTGCGGTTAGACACTTCCGGTGCACATTTGCATAAACGCGGTTACGGACTTTACAAAGAAGATGCTCCTTTGCGGGAAACGGTTGCTGCCGCTTTTCTTAAGAAGATAGGCTGGAGTGAAAATATTTTTTGCTTATGTGATCCGCTTTGCGGGTCAGGAACAATACCTCTGGAAGCGACAGTGATGGCAGCCCGAATTCCTTTATGTGAATTTCGTCAATTCTCTTTTCAAAAATGGCCTTCTTTTCAGCCGGAGGTTTTTGTTAAAATCAGACAAACCTTTATGGATAAAATGATCCAGCAGCCAAAGGTAAAAATTCTCGCTTCCGATTTAGATGCCAAAGCCGTCAATTCCGCTATAGCCAATGCTCAATCCGCAGGAGTGGATAAGCTGATTCAGTTTGCAAGGGCTGATTTGAAAAATTTACACATTGACAAAAATTATATAGTTGTAACTAATCCTCCCTGGGGCAAAAGAATGGATTCCTCACAAATAAAAAATATTTGGATGAAACTGCATTCTATTGTCAAATGCGGTTCAAAGGTATATTTAGTGCTAGCGGAAAATCAAATTAGTGAATTTAGATATAAATTTAAAACTTTACTTCGCTTTACGGCAGGAGAAATGAAGCTAAGATTTATCAAATTGGAGGCATAAATATGTATCAAAAGTTGATGTTATTTGTCGGCATTATTTTATTGTTGCTTTGCATAACAGGCTGCGATGAAAGGAATTTGAAAGTTCCGTTTGACCCTACGCAAGTCAATGATGACGATGTAAAGCGGGTTTTGGCGTTCAGATATGACAATAGTTCCCAAAGCGGGGATAATTATTATATTGCTTTATTCAATACGGAAACGAAGGGGATTGACACGAATGACACACTTGTGCAAGTCGCTTTAGACGATAGCATGATCGATTTGCAGTATATTGATAACCCTCCATTTTACCCGGGATGGTATTCTGAATTCAGCTATCCTCTTTACAGCATAAGTAAAATCAAGCTTTATATTAATGACAAACAGATTTTTTCCTCTGACGTAAAGCCAGTCGGTCTGGCAAATGCAGCTTTTCCGCAAACCTATGATTACACAAAACCGCTGAAACTGAACTGGTCTGTCAGCAGCAAAAATCAGTATCAATTCGTGTTTGCCGAATCTTGGGACACATCCGCAGAAGGATTAATCCACCCTTACAGTTCTTATGTTAAGCAGATTTCAAATACAACCGCAAGTTATACTTTCCCTGCTAATTGCGTTTCTTTGGTGATGGGAGATTCCTTACGCACAAGTTTTGTTCTGGGCGTGAAAGAAGTGAATTACAGACTGATCGGAAGCAGTGCACTTATGGTTTATCAGGAAGAAATGCAAACTTACTACGCAGGGTCACCTTCTGACCTAAGAAAAAATAATATGTTTTGTGAACGAAAATTGCTTCCTTATTGCGCTGATAGAATTTTCCGTCTCCTTAATCCGGAAAACTGAAAAACACGGGTAAATAAAGATACAAAGCTATTTCAGTTAAAACTGATATTTTTTTAAAATAGAGAAAAGGCAAGGGGAAAAAATGCAAAAAATCGGAGTTTTAGTTTTATTATTGATGGTTTCCACTTTTCTGTCGGCAATGGTGGTGGAAACAGCTTCTTTTGACAATTTTATTTACGGTTCGGAACCGGCTTGTCAATACGACAATTGGATTTCACATTTAGCGGAAAAGGTCGCAATTCCCGGTTATAATGTCTATGCACCATGGGATCGTCAAACCGCGGGCTTCGGAAATTTCCATATTCCTACTACTACTGAATTAACTGAGTGGGGTGCAATTATTGAGGAATTCAGAGCTCAAAATTGGGAAAATGTGGATAATTTACTCGGTTTCAGCGTTTTTCCGTATCAACTGGTGGAATTTCATGATACGGATACGGACAGAACTTATTATATGTTGAGAGAAATTCCCGATACTACTGTTGACGATAACGGCACTCAGGATCCTTATGATGATGAACAAGGTGCCTTCACTTGGGGCTGGGGGTTATATGTTTTCAATCCCGCCGCTACGCGTAGAATTATAATAACAGTTCCCCATCCCTGTGACGATTTTCCCGCTCCTGTACTTGCAACTTACGCTTTCAAAACTTGGGATGCCGAATTCTTAATGATTGCCGGTGCAGGAAGAGAAGTGGCTTGGACGCAAGTTGGTTCCTTTACAAACAGCAAATCTCTCAGCGATCCTACCCGCACGACAAACCATCCTTTCTATCCGGCTTATACTAAATTCTGCGATAAAATCAGAACCGATACCGGCAAACGCGAATTTTCAGCTCAAATTCATACTTATGACTCCACTCTGCATCTGGGCTTTGCTAATGTGCAAATTTCCGCCGGCTACAACAGAACTTGTCCCAACTTGCCAATCAGAGACCTTTCCCGCTTTAAAAACGACTTGATTAATCATTCCGATTATTTAATGATTCCCGCTAATACAATCGGCAGTAACAACGATGTCTATATCAATGATTATTACACTGTCCAATGCGAAGTCTATCCTTTTACCTATAACCATAACGGCGAACAAATTCCCGTTAATAATTATATGGACTTACCTGCTTATTCGCAAAATGTCCTGATGAATTACACAATCAATGACTGGACAGATTACGATACCTATGAGCCTTTCTTTCATGCCGAGATGGATGAATTACCGAATTGCTATGTGCAAAATAATGCCAACTATTACTGGTTTTATAATTGGAATATACGGACGCAGCATTGGAATATGGGACACCTGTTCGATCACACTCTGCAATATTATTCCATTTGGATCAATAATATGAATGCCGTTTTGGATGACGCTCTTAATCCAAACGACGGCTCGGCTCCTTTGCCTCCGACTAACCTGACAGTCTTCAATCAAGCTTATGACTACATTACTTTGCAGTGGCAGAAAGCGGATGACTTTGATTTCGATTCCTACGAGATTCTCTATTCCAATTCGCCTATAGATTCCATTGGATACAATATCTATTCTCGCACGAATGATTCTTCCTTAGCCAGCCCCTATTGCCAACAAGTTAATGTCTACGGTCTAACCGTCGGTCATCAATATTACTTTAAAATTAGGGCACGCGACAAAAACGGAAATTATTCCGAACTGTCTAACGAAGTGAACGCCTATACAGCTCCTGTTCGTATCTCCAATTTGCGGGCTATTGGAAAAGACGACAGAGTGCAACTCAAATGGAATGTCATCAATCAACAAAATAATCAAGGTTTTAGAATTTACAAAATGACAGACAGCGGAAATTTCCAAATGCAAGCAGGTTTTGAGACCGATAACTCTTTAGCGGGCGGTGCTTCCTCTTACACTTGGAATGATGATTCCGTAGTAAACGGAGAAGCATATTCTTACAAAATCGCCTCTGTAAATGCAAGCAATGTGGAATTCTTCAATAATGTTGTTGTCACAGGATATCCTCGTGATTATTATACTCTCTATTTAACCAGTCAAAACACCAATCTTACTGATTCTTTATCCTTTTCTGCCAATCCCAATGCCACAACCGGAAATGATGCTGATTATGATATTATCAAAGCCAGTGCACCCTCTACCAACTATGTCTATGCAGCTTTTTGGGAACAGTATTGGAGCACAAACGGAATTTACTGCCAGCAAGATGTGATTGATGACTTTGATCCTCATTCCGTAATCAGATCATGGGCAATCCGCATTAAAACAGATCAATTGAATACTCCTTTGGCTTTGAGTGTCGATCCGTCTTTCACGCGATACAGCGAACGCCTGTTTTTAAGAGATTCTTCTACCGGAACTATGACTGATTTGGCTCAAGGACCTTATGTCTTCCAGGTTAGCAATACCAATTATAAGTCCTTTGTCCTTTATTGGGGCAATTTGCAACCAATTCCAAGCATCTCATCTTTACCGAATCGTGTTTTTCAAGGAAATTCCGGTCAAACTTTTTACTGGAGCAGCACTTACAGCTTCCTGGTTGATCATTACAATCTTTCCGTTCAAAATGATACAGACAGTATTCTTGTTGCGGAAAACCTGCCTAATTCCACAACTACTTATTCCTTCACTTTCCCGGACGGAATAACTATGCATAACTGCAAATTGGTATTGGACACTTGGTCTTATGACGGGCAGCTGATTAGAACCTATTCCAATTTCATTTTCGGAATTGCGCCTTCTTCCACAGTCTATGCTGTGGAACCAGGACTGAATATGCAAGCTAATACACTCCCGGGTTCGTCCTTAACTGTAACTCAAGTTTTCGGTGAAAATGCACAAGGTTGGACAATTGATACAAACGGTGATTGGTGGAATATTCCGCCTTTTAATTTCGGTTTGGGTTACTGGATCCAAAAACCTGATGCTTTTCAATTTTCCACAAGCTTACCTATCCAAAGAGACAGCATATCCTTCAGCTTAAGAACCGGCTGGAACATTATTCCCAATCCTCATATGTGCCAATACAGAGTAAAAGATCTGTGCTTCAGAATTTCTCCGACGCTTTATTCTTTTGCCGAAATGCTGGACCAGGAATTAATTTCCCGCGGAGTTTATGTCTACCGTGACAGTGCTTATATCTTATCCGATATAATTTATCCGCAGGAATCTTTCTTAATAAAATATTACGGAGATACGACTTTGCAGGCTTCAATTGTTTTCATTCCTTATAATTCCGGAACAAACATTCAGCCGCCAGATCCCCTCTGGGCTCTTAAATTAACTGCCGGTCAAAACGAAAGTGATAACGATGAACTAATTATCGGAAGCTATAGAAACAGTCTTGACGATTATGATTTTCGTTATGATCTTCCCGAACCGCCAATCAAACCGATCGAAAATCTCACCAGACTATACCTCTATAAATCACCTTCAGATGTCAATTTTATTGATCACGAACTCAATACTGAATATAGAAGTATAATGCCTGCGGAAGAACAAGCTGAACAAATCTATGATTTTCGTCTGGAAGCAGGAACGACTGAACCGGTGAATTTTACCGTTGATAGATCTTTATTCCCCGACAATTATGGTGCCTCTGTTCACATAGGTGATTTTGCTTACGATATTCAACACGGAAACACTTTCACTTTTGTTCCCTCACATACAGGAACTTTTGCCGGACAAATCATCATCCACAACTACTTCACCGGCGTTGAAAACCAGACAGCCTTACCGCCTGTAACCTCTGTTTCCGTTTATCCTAATCCGTGCCGTTCTACCGCAACAATCGCATTTAGTTTAAATAGAAAAAGCCCGGTTAGCATTGATGTCTATAATATAAAAGGCCAGCATGTTCGCTCTTTGCAAAAAGGACAGCTCTCCAAAGGCGTACAGCAAATCAAATGGGACAGCAAAACTGAAGCAGGTCAGAATGCCGCTTCGGGTGTGTATATTGTCAGAATTAAAGCAGCGGGAATGGAAAAAACTGTTAAGTTGATGCTGCTGAAATAACCTTCAAAGAACAAAAAGAAAAGCGGCGGTAAAATCAATTTACCACCGCTTTTTTCATTTATTCGAATTAAAATTCCGCTTTGAGCAATCCGCCTAATAAATAGACTAAATTCGTATCATGATCTATTTGTTCGCCGGTCTGCCCTATTGCTAAAACCGGATTAAATGTCAAATGGTCTATTACCTTATAATTCAAGCCCATATTCATTTCAAAGCCGATTAATTTATCCGCATTAGCCATACCTATTGCACCGTAAATATCTAACTTGTTATTAATCGGATATGAAGCAGTTCCGACCAATGATAAATATGCTACAGGATCGCCGTCTTCATCAGTCCACCCATTGTAATCAGTTGATATTTGGACACCGTCGTAAGGAAGCTGGTTTCCGAATAAATATAAACCGTTAACATAATATGGCGATAGAGTATGAATTCCGTCTTGCGTTACTACTAAGAAATCTCCGCCTAACTTGAAATTATTTTCATACTCCACTTTAGCTGAGACTGCCACTCCTGTCTTACTGTCATCATTATAGTAATCATCGTTATATAATTGCTCGTTAATTACGACCGTTAAATCAATATTAACAGGTGCCAAGTTCATTGTAATATATGGCATTAACCAAATATCGGAATATTTAAATAAATGATTTTGTCCGAACATGGCCATAACACCCCAATCAATGGGAGTCTTAAACACGATATTGCCAAAAACGGAATACTCGTCATCCTGCTTATCTTTCAAACCTTCGTGTCCTTTTACATAACCGAGTTCGATCGGAATTCCACTCAAAGTCAGGTCGCCGGTAATTCCGGAAAAATAATCATCCAAAATCAAACTGCGATGGTCATACCAATACTGCTGTCCCATTCGTATTTTCATGTCCAGACACTTCAGCTGATAATCCATATACAATTCTCTTGTTTCCAAAGCCGGTGGTTTGTTGCCAAAATTTTCCCATACAAAATCTCCGAGGTCGGTTGACCAGCCTAAGCCTATCTGCTGTCCCAATTTTGCAGCTAAATTAAACTGCAACCTATTATCTAACCACCCCCCGTCATTTTCAGCAGGGTCGTTATTCAGAATTGCTCTCGTTCTAAATTCACCGCCATAACTGAGATCTAAGCCGTTTCCCAATTCCATGGGTGTTAAATGAGTAGCTGTTAAGCAAGCTACAATCAATAAGGGAACCAAGGTGAGGATGATCTTTTTCATTCTCTTGCCTCCTGTTTTTTTTATATTTCATTTTTTATTAGCACTCAGCAGTCTGTCAAACTATTTTTCCGCTGATAGGTTTATAATATTCAAATCCAGCTCTTTTTGCATGGCGATTATATTCTTTTGCAGATTGGGAACCAAAGGTATTCCTCTTTGTCGCACCAACTTCTCCGACTCATATTCTTTTTCGCCCGCTACCCAAATTTTGTCCTTTCCGGGAGCGATTTTTGTAGCTTTAATAGTTCGCAAAATCTGACCCGTTGTGTGTTTGAAATCCGCTAAATCGGTAAAGAAATCGATATTTATCGCCAGAAAGAAATGGCCTAATTTATAAGGAGCGGGTTTACCGTCTTCAGTCGTGCCGTGTAAATCAGCTAAAAAACTGCCGTTTTGCAAAGCAGCACAAAGGATTTCCACCATTACGGAAAGACCGTATCCTTTATGACTTCCGGTAATTTCTTCTGAACCTCCAATCGGTAAAAGCGCTGCTTTGAGATCTAACAAATCTTGTAAAAGACGCTTTGTATCAGTATAAGGTCTGTTTTCCATATCAATAGCCCAGCCTTCGGGAGTAGGTTTCTCTTCTCTGTCCAAAACTTCAATTTTGCCTCTTTGCGTAATGGAAGTGGCTGCATCGTATAAAAACGGATAGGGCAAATCGGTCGGAGCTCCGAAGCAAATAGGATTTGTGCCCAAAATAGGAAAAACTCCGTTAGTAGGACAGACGGATGGGCGTGCGTTTGTAAAAGTCATTCCGATCATATCTTGCTGAATTGCCATGGATGCATAATATCCGCAAATGCCGTAATGCGTGGAATTACGAACTGCGACAGCTCCCAAACCGTATTGTTTTGCTTTATCAATGGCAGCTTGCATAGCTTTAACACCAATGACATGCCCCATACCGTGATTGCCGTCCCAAACTGCAGTGGCAGCTTTGTCTCTGATTACATCAATTTTCGTCACCGGTTGCTGAACTCCTTGTTTAATCCTGTCGTAATACATTTTCAAGCGTCCTATACCGTGGGATTCAATTCCTCTCAAATCAGATGCAATCAAGACTTCCGCACATATTTGAGCATCTTCTTCCGGAACCCCCAATTTGGTAAATACCGCTACCATCAATTGATGCGCCTGCTCAACAGGAATATATAACATAAAAACCTCCAAATTTTACAATATTATTTCTCTTAAGGGCGGAAAGCCGTTGAAATTGACTGAACTGTAACTGGAAGTATAAGCACCGGCGGTAAAAATGTAAGCTCGATCACCGGGCACAAGGGTATTCGGCATCCGGTATTTGTAATGCTCATACAAAATATCCATGCTGTCACAAGTCGGACCTGCTAATATGATATCTTCCGCAGTTCCTTTTTTGTCAAAATAGATGGGAAACTTAATTGATTCGTCAATCGTCTCAATTAACCCGCCAAATTTGCCGATATCAAGATAAACCCAATCATAAATATTATTCTTGGACTTTTTAGAAATCAAAATTACTTCACTGACAATAACACCGGCGTCTGCTACTAAAGCGCGTCCCGGTTCCAAAATTATTTGCGGAATGTTATCGCCGAAATCTTCTCTCAAAAAGCGTGTCACTTCTTCGGTATATTGTTCAAGGTCAAAAGTGGGGTCCATATAATTTGCCGGAAAGCCGCCTCCGATATTGATCATCTTGAGTTCGATTCCTTCTTCGGCAGTAGCATCAAAAAGATATTTGCAACGCGCTACAGCATCATCCCATTGGCCTATATCCCTTTGTTGAGAACCCACATGGAAAGAAATGCCCCAAGGCTGAAGACCAAGTTTGACGGCTTTTTTAATCAAATAATAAATCATATCGGGATGTGCTCCAAACTTACGTGAGAGAGGCCAATCCGCACCTGTGCCTTCAGTCATGATACGAAAACAAACTTTTGTTCCAGGAGCTTTCGCTGCCAAATTCTTCAAATCATATTCCGAATCCGTGGAAAAAATTTCCACTCCTTTTTGATAAAAATATTCAATGTCTTTAGCCTTCTTAATCGTATTGCCAAAACTCACGCGTTTAGGAGAAATCCCCATCTGCAATAACTGATCAAGTTCATAACGACTGGCAACATCAAAATTGGAACCCAGATCATTTAAAAGCGTTAAAATCTCGCTCATAGGATTGGCTTTCAGCGCATAGTAAATAGTCGCATAAGGAAGGCAGTTTTTCAGCTGCAGATATTTATCCTTGATTTTGTCTAAATCAATTACTAAAATTGGTGTTTCTAAATTTTCCGTTCTTCGCTTCAAAATTTCAAATTTCTCTTGGCTGATGAATCTTTCCAAAGGAAAATGATAAGGCTCTTTATACATTGAACAAACTCTCCTGCAATAAAATTCGGTTCCGATAATTTTGCTGATGACGAAATTGTGACAATTGTCTGCGTGTCAAATAAAAATCTTTACTTGAAGAAAAACTATTTTTCTTTCCTTAAATAAATTCCCCTTTACTGTCACTTAATAATCCAATAATAACAGTCAGAAGGTAATATCCGAAGAAATGAAGCAAAATGTTGAAAATGTATTTTTCCGCTTGACGAAAAAAAATAGCTTTTATTTTAGGTTATTTAATATGCCGAAGTGGTGAAACAGGTAGACGCAGTGGACTCAAAATCCACCGAGCTTTTGCTCATGCCGGTTCGATTCCGGCCTTCGGCACCATATTTTAAGAGGAGATAGAAGGGGATTTTGTTCTCTGCTAAATCATTTGCGTTGAGCGCAATATTAATCCGGAATATGTATATATGCTTAAGGGTTGTATTTGTTTGATTAAGGAAAAGCATTATACTGAAAGTGCAGGAATTTTTGCGGCAGTCCTGTTTAACAGAAAATCCAAAAGGATATTGGATGGAGGTAATTAATGTTCCGATTTAACTTTAAAGTGTTGACGCTGAGTGCGTTGATACTAATCCTGATGATAATTCCTTTGGCTATAAATGCTATTTCCCAAGGGACTATGACTTTTCTGACTATCGAACCCGGCTCCAGAGCTAACGGAATGGGAAACGCTTATGTAGCTGTAGCGGATGACGGATATGCCGGTTGGTGGAATCCCGCAGCTACTGCTTTTAACCGTAAAACCCAATTCGCCGGTATGCATACCAACTGGCTTCAAGGCTCCGGTATTAATGACCTGTTTTATGAATATCTGGGCTGGAATCAGTATTTTGAAAATATCGGCAGTTTGGGACTAAATGTAGTGTGGATGGAATATGGCGATCAGGAACAGACAGACGAAGACAATAATAATCTGGGTATTTTTTCCAGTAATGAATTTGCCGTTTCTGCCATTTACGCTTCTGAAATCGTAAAAAACAAAATAGGCCTCGGTCTCGGTTTCAAATTCCTCTACAGTAATTTGGGACCTGGCACGGAAGATTCTAACGAAAAAGGCAAAGCAATGTCCTATGCTTTTGACGTCAGCTCAAAATTCAAAGACATCCTTACGCCCAGACTTGATTTTGGCGTAGTTATTCAAAACATTGGTCCTAATGTCACTTATTTAAATGACTCGGACAGCGACCCGCTTTGCATGATGCTGAGAGTCGGTGCAGCTTATCGCGTGTTTGACTCAATCAGCGATCCTGAGCATCCGGGACTTTTTATTTCACCCGGCTCCTTCAAACAAAAATTAACCCTTTCAGCTGACATGGCAAACGAACTGGCAAACGAAGATCCATTACTCCAAAGATTTGTCACTTCCTGGGACGGTGAAGAAATTTTCAGTGCTGGTGCGGAATATAACTATTTGGATATAATTTCTCTCAGAGGCGGATACTTCTACGATCATGCCGGACACATCACAGGACCCTGTTTCGGAGCCGGCTTCCATTATACATTCGCACATAAATATCGCATTTTTGCAGACTTTGCCATGCCCACCGGCGGTGAGTTGACAGATTACAATAAAACTTTCTCACTCGGACTGGAATTCTAAATCTCCCGAAAACTTAAATTGCCAATCCGACATTTGAATAGCAAAGTGTCGGATTGGCTCAAAAGAGCTTTCAGACTTGCTAAAGCATAATTTTATGCATAAAATAATTCTGTTATTTATCCCGGTTTTGATGCTGCTTTTAATAGTGACACTGCAAGCCGAAAAAATAACAGTGCAAAGAGTTGATGCTGTTCAACCGCCTAAAATTCATCCTTTTACTTCATTGCTGTCTGCTCAAAGCGAACGCTTCCCGGCAAATAAAAAAGCATCTAACTATGAAAGATTGCTCGTCATTTTAGTTGATTTTCAAGAAGAGAGTCCCGATGATCCTTTTACTACAGGAAAAGGAAAATTCCTTTTGGAGCAGGATCCGACTTATAGAACTACGGTAGGCAGCCCTCCCCACGATCAAAATTATTTCTTAGCCAATCTTGAAGCTTTGCGTTTTTATTATTTAGCTGCCTCGCAAAACAGTTTTAACCTGCAATATGACTTATTTCCCGTTTCCGGACCAGCATATACTTTACCCCATACAATGAGTTATTACAATCCTGTCGGCGCTTCTTCCGATTTGTTTGTGCAAAGAATGCAAGAATATTTTAAGACGGCGTTTGAATTAGCAGATTCGCTTACTCCGGCAATTGATTTTTCTTCATACAGTCACTTCATGATTATTCATGCCGGTTCTGATTGGCAGCATGATTTAGCGGGAAATACGCCCTGCGATTTACCTTCTTTCTTTATCAAAGTGCCTCCGGGTAAAGAAGCCTTGGTTGATAACGGTTCAGTTCTTATCAGTCATGCCTGTAATGTCCCTTCCACAATTTCTCAAGACTTTGACAGCTATGAAGCTGACGGAAAAACATATTATACCGGCTACGGAGTTTTGAACGGAGTTATGGCACACGAATTTGGCCATTCTTTAGGTGCTTTGGACTTGTATAATGTCAAAAATTCCAATCCTATGATAGGACAATTTGATATTATGGACAGCGGAGGTTCTGCAGTAACGGAAGATCCGTATAATCCGGGCGTTTTAGTGGAAGGAGAGTTGCCTTGTCTTCCGGGCGCATTCACGCGGGAATTAATGTTTGGCAATTACTTAAGCCATCATGGTTTAATGGTTGTTTCTACAGATTTAATCGCTGCCGGAGGTTGTGACCAAAAAATAAAAATATCGGCTTCCAGCCAATTTCAACCGGAAAATAACATTATCCCGAACATTATAAAAATTCCTTTAACTGCCAAAGAATATCTTTTAGTGGAAAATCGCTCCGTTGACCCTGATAATGATGGCGGCACCACATTACAATCAGCCCTCGAGCAACGCGTAGTTCTTTATCCCACTCCCGCCGATGACCCTGAAAGCAATCCTACTTACGAATATGATTATCTGTTACCTTCTTTCGTTGATCCGAATTATCATGCCGTAGGAGGCGGACTTTTAGTCTGGCAGATAAATTCCGATGTCATATATAATCAAGGTCAGACAGATGCCGAAGGCGTTTTTACTTCCAATTATCAAAATAACAGTATCAATACGGATTATAATCATAGAGGCGTTAAAATAATAGAAGCGGACAATTTAAACGATCTTGGTAACCCCAATTCTTATTTTTGGACCGGAACTCCTTACGAATATTTCTTTAGGCACAAGCCTATGCTAAATGCGTCCGGAGAATTTATCACTTGGTCATCTCTTCCTTGGCGTCCAAAACTTAATGCACAAAGTTTTCCGCCCTTATTAGACGCTAGTCATCACCCTTCTTTTTACGGCTTAAGCGAAATCAGCCAACCGAACAATGTAATGACCTTCAAGCTTACCGCCGGAATGTTTTCATCTTGGCAGGAACTCGGTTCTGTCGCTCCTTATCAACAACCATTACCAATCATCAATTCTTCTCTAACTGATTATATTTTGCCTGTCTTGAAAAATCACGCTCTCCGACTTTACTTTTATGATGTCGCCGGTAATGTAATCTGGCAGGAACTGCTCAATCCTGTTAATTTAAACATTGATTCCTTAGCTTACGCGCCCGTTTCAGCAGATCTTAACCAAAACGGATATAAGGAATTATGCATTTGTTCAAATAATATTTTAAACATTATTGAATTTGCCGAGGACGCTCCGGAAGTTACAAAAATCACTCCCGCACCCATATCCCCCCCTGTTTTTGCGGGAGGAAAACTTTACGGAGCTACTTTAAACCCGCCTCATCAGCAAAACATCGCCAATTCTGAACGCTTAAAATTTAACATAGAATGGGTGCGAGCGGATAAATTAGCTGCTTCTGACAGCTTGCTTCTCATCTTATATAATAAAAATCTGATTCTTATGAATCTCTTTTCATCGGAGCAAAAAAGAATTCCTTTACCGGAAGATTTTACTCTTTATGAACCGATTATTGTCAAAAATGAAGACACGCAGCAAAATAACTATTTTCTTATTTCCGATAAAGGCAATATTTATTCCTCCGAAGGAAGTTCTCTAAATCTGATTTTCACAAATTCCAAACCAAAATTGAAGTTAACAAATCTTGCCGCTGCATGTATAGGAAAATATTCTCCTTGTCTCATTTTCGGACGCGGACATGAATTATTTATTCTCAAAGCAGACGGAAGTTTGCTTCCAAATTATCCTCTTTACCTGGAAGATTATCAAGCGGAGCCGTTTTCGCATCTTAAAATCAGTTCGCCTGCTACTTCAGTGGACGGTGTCTGTTACATTTATTTAAGAGTTGAGGGTGGAGGAATTTTGGCTCTTGCTGCTGAAACTGCCACTTTGGATTATCTGCATTCCATTATGGCCGTAAAATATCAAACTTACGACCAATTCTGCTATTTGCCTTCAGAGCAAAAATTGTTCTGGTTCTTTACCGCCAATGATAAAAGCCTGATTGCCGCAGAACTGGACGGGCAAAATTCACAACCTTTCCAATGGTCAGGTTTCAGGAATGGTGATTCAGGCCTCATAACTTTGAAGTATTCATCGCCTGCACCCTTATCGCAAAACATTAAAATAGCAGTTTTCCCCAGTCCGGTAAAAAGCGATTTGGCAACAATCAGAATTGAAAATCCCGCCTCTTCCGTGGCAATCAGAATTTATGATGTCGCGGGAAAACTTGTGTATCATTCGCAAAAATTCACTGCTCCGACGGATTATCTGGACATTCAATTGGATGTCTCTAAAATGTGTTCCGGCGTTTATATAGCGGTAGTGACCTCTAAAAACAAAACTGCCAAAACTAAATTCGCCATTGAAAAATGAAGAAAATTTTAGGAGGTCTTTTATGCGTAATTTCTTAATTTTTGCTCTGATTGCCTTCTTCTTGCTTCCTCTGGTTAAATTATCCTCAAAAGAAGAAAATCCTTTAGATAAATCTTTATCCAATTCTAAAGATAATTCTTCAAGTGAGAAATTAGACCTGAACAATGCCAGTGAGATTTTCAAAGTAAAATACAACCGTAAAAATCCCCAACTGGCAATGGTGATGTCTTTTTGCGTTCCCGGTGCAGGCCAATTTTATGCCGATAAATCTTCTCTTACCACATATATTTTCCCCGTTTTGGAAGCCGCTTTAATCGGCGGAATTATTTATTTTGACAATCAAGGCGACAAACTGACCAAAGACTATAAAAAATTCGCTACGGAACAAACAACTTTAACCATCAACGGTCATGATTATTCGGGCCCGCGCTACAACCGTAAATTTCAGAAAAAAACAGCAGAATACTTAATCGGAATCAGGACTACTGATATCTATATACCCGACTTGTTTAAATTGGATGAAACAAATACTAACACCTTTTATCAAGTAATCGGAAAATACAATAAATTTATATTCGGATGGGTGGATTGGTATGCAACTTATGCTGATCCTACAATGTTAGACCCCGATCTGTGGCCAGATAATTACACGGGTTTTGCTCCGCAATTTATTTATGAAGTAGGACCGAACGATCCCAATTATGAGTCAATTGACAACACTTGGGCGGAAAACTATGTTTACGGAAGCACGACAGAACACCATAAACCTTACTCCGAACTCCGATACAAATACAATGATCTTCGCTCTGATGCCAAAAATAAATATGACAGTTCCCATTATATTTCTTTCGGTTTAGCCGCAAATCATATTGCCGCCGCCATCGACGCTGTCATAGTTACCAACAATGTAAACCGCTATTATTTGGCTTCCGACAAACTGCATTTTAATTATTATGCAGCTGATTGGAACGGAACACTGACGCCCATGCTGGCTTTAAATCTGGATTTTTAAACTTATGAATTTCAAAATAGGATTGTTTCTTCTGCTTGCCCTTATTCCTTTTTCAGTTCCTTTTGCCGTCAATGCAAAGTCTCTTCCGCAAGCGATGTTTATGTCTGCCGTTTTACCCGGAACGGGTGAATTGTATAACGGAAGTATGACACGCGGTGTCGCTTTTATTTCCGCGGATTTAGTCATTCTTTTTAGCGCCTGCAGATTGGGAGAAGAAGTGCAATTGCTGGGTAAATCTTATCGCCGATACGCAGAAGCAAATGCAGGGGCTCCTCATCATCAAAATTCTGATTATTATGACCTTTTGCAAAAGTATTACTGCAGCGCGGATTATAACGCGGATATGGAACTTTATTTTCGGAATCTGGGTTTGATGCAATATAACAATCCGGACTATTATGCTAATGAAATTTCCGCTTACAGTATCCCCGATTCGGTAGCATGGCAATGGTCAAATCATCAAACTTGGAAAAAATATAAAAGTATCCGTCGCGACAGACAAAGAACTCTAATGAACCAAAAACTCGCCATAGGGGCGGCTTTCGCCAATCGTGCAGTCAGTATTTTGGATGCTATGTTTCTCACTCGCAATAATAATGAAAAAACCAAATCAGGCATTATCCTCGCTCCGGACTTCCAAAGAAACGGAGCTTTCCTAATTTATTCTATGGAGTTTTAATATGTTCATCCGCTTGAAAAATTTGAAAATATTCCTTTTGCTGCTTGTCTTTTCTTGCCTATTTTTTGCTCTTCCGGCAAAGATTTATACACCCAATCCTCTGTTGAAATCGGCATTAATTCCCGGTTGGGGACAGCTTTCCCTCAATCACAGTTACGGCTATGCAATGTTGACTGCAGAAATATTATGCTGGTCTGATTACTATTATGCCACCACCGAACAGGATTTGAAAGAGCGCTCTTCCTATGAATACGCATTGAAATTTGCCCACATCAACCCCGGAAAATACTCTTCTCAATACTACAGAGATTTAGCTAAATTTAATTCCAGCGGGTTTGACGCCGGAGGTTATAACGCTATGGTCAGACAAGAAGCGATAAATCTTTTCCCCGCTGATTTAGCAGCTCAGCAGCAATATATTGAAGAAAAAGGCATTCCGGCAGATAAGGCTTGGAATTGGGATAGCATCTCTAACCGAAATAAATACGCAGCTATGCGTAAAGATATTCTGGAACTAAAAGACCAGGCACAAATCATAACCGGTGTCCTCATCGCAAATCATATCTTCAGTTCCATAGATATGCTGCGCTTAAAGCCACAGTGGAAAAATGTTCACGCTTCGGTCCGCTACCATAATTCCCAACCTGAACTTAATTTATCGGTAAATTTCTAAAGCGGAACCTGCCCCCTCAACCCTCTTAAGGCATAATTTATCTCATTGTGACGATTTTTTTTTACTATCTCTTAAATTTCGTTCGTTAATAATTCATAATTCAGAACGGATGGCAAATAACCGGTATCCACGGCTGCTCTAACTGATATGCAAGGTAAATGCTGTGCATAAATTTGTTCCCTTGTCAAAGTTTTCAAATCGCACAAACCGTCCTTCTGCAAAGCCCACAGCATTGAAATATACAGATTATACCAACCTGCAATACTTTTCTTCGCTTCAGGCAATTCTTTGTAAAGCGCGGTATAAACCTTAAAATCCTCTCTGTATGCGGAAGAAGGATTAATCTCTTTCAGATTTTGCGCAATCATTTTATAGTCTTTATGGTGCTCTGAAACGGTGAAATGACCGGGTCTGCGCCGTCCTATCAGCACATCACAATTCGGCAATGTGTAAAAAATCATATCATCCACGTTGCCGGTATAACCTGTTAACCCGTATTTTGATTTTGCTTTCATAACTTTCTCCTTTTTAGTATATTACTTTGTCTTTTTTCTTATATAAATTCTTTTTACCTTTTGACCAATACCTGATCAAAAGCAGATCAAAAGTATATCCAAAGTATATCAAATATTGATTGGAATACATTTAATATGCTTTAGATATACTGTCAAGATATATTTGATCAAGAATTGAGCAAGAGGAGAAAAAGAAATTTATATGAGTATTCTTGAAGATTGGCGGGAAATATTTAACTTATGCTAAAATAATGAATGATATAAATATAATATTTATTATATAAGGTAAAATATTTTTTAATAGTGCTATAAGTGAAATTACGTATTCACTGAAAATGAATATTTTATGCCAAAAAAATGCTTAAATCAAAATAACTGATTTTCCAGCCCTAAATATTAGGAAAAAAAATATGTGAAATCACTAAATTATGAAAACGGTATTTATATACAAAATAGTAAAATACATCATTGATGCAAATTTTTGTTGACAATAATTTTATTGCCTAAACTATTACAATGTAGAGTGATGATTATGAGGTCAAAGGAAGTGCCCCGTCCGATTGACATATTTTATAGATAAAAGCAAGAGGGGTAAAGGAGTTAATATGAATGCCAAACCAAAAGCCAAACCCGTAGCTAAACCCAAGCCTGCTGTTAAGCCAAAACCAAAACCGGTTGCAAAACCGAAAGCTGCTGCAGTTGCTAAATCTAAGCCTGCTGCGAAGCCAAAACCAAAACCGGTTGTGAAACCGAAAGCTACTGCGGCTGTTAAACCAAAAGCCGCTCCGGCTGCAAAGCCTAAACCAAAACCGACGGTAAAGCCGAAGGCAAAGCCCGTTGCGAAGCCCAAAGCTGCTCCGGTTACAAAACCTAAAGCTAAGCCTGTGGCGAAGCCAAAAGCCAAACCTGTGGCAAAACCTAAGCCAAAGGCAAAGTCTGTGGTTAAAAACTAATCATATAACCATCACCCCTAATGCGAAGCCCTCTGAAACGGGGGCTTTTTTGTTTCTCTCCAAAGTTTATTTTATTTTATCATCATCCGCAGAAATAATAAATATATTCATTCCTTTGTAATTACTTATCTCAGTTCAGAATTGAGGTAAGTTAAGTAAAAGAAATTAACCTCTAAGTAATACTACTATAAAGTATAATGCATTTGGGGTAATAATAAAACAGTAAAATTTCTTTACTAAAAAAATACTGCCGCCAAAAATGGCATTAATTGATTTTGACATGTAAAATTGAGATACAAAAGGATAAAAGAATGATAGATGTAATTCACTTGAGCAAGACATTTCCGCAAAAAGACGGTTCGCTGCTGGCTGCCGTGGACGACCTTTCCTTTTCTGCTCAAGATGGTGAAATTGTTTGTCTTTTGGGAGTGAACGGAGCAGGTAAAACAACTACTATGCGAATAATTTCCACTTTGTTAAAGCCTACATCGGGAACAGCAAAAGTCAATGGTTACGATATTTTGCAAGAACCTCAAAAAGTGCGGGAAAATTTGGGGTTTCTTTCCGGTGACACAGGTCTTTATAATCGTCTTACGGCTCGCGAATTTATCACCTATTTCGGAAGACTTTACGGAAAAGATGACAACTATATTGACGCTCGCATTGAAACTATGGCTGAATTGCTTGATATGAAAGATTTTCTGGATAAAAAAATAGATTTCCTTTCCTCGGGAATGAAGCAAAAAGTGTCCATTGTGCGCTCCATAATTCACGATCCGCCAGTGATGATTTTTGATGAACCTACAGGCGGTTTGGATATTTTAACCGCAAGACATATAGTTTCTTTTATCCGAAATTGCAAAACTCAAGGAAAATGCGTATTATTCAGCACGCACATTATGCGCGAAGCGGAAAGAATTGCCGACAGAATTGTGATGATTCATCGGGGCAGATTATTGGCTGAAGGCACATTGGAAGAACTTCGAGAAGTATCTTCACAACAGGATTTGGATGACATATTCGTTTTCTTTATCAATAGGGAAACATCGGAAACTGAGGTTAAAGCCAATGAATTTTAGCAAAGCTCTCGTCGTTTATAAAAAAGAAATGCTGGAAATGTTCAGAGACAAACGGACAATTTTTTCCACCATTATTCTCCCCTTTATCCTTTATCCGCTTATATTTATCGGCGTTTCTTCCCTGATGGTGAGGCAAACTGCCAAACTGGAAGAAAAAGGCGCTGTTATCGCTCTGGCGGATAGCGTGCAAAATCAAGATTCACAATTCCTGATTGATAAACTTCAAACAATTGAACATTTTCAGTATATACCCTATTCCGTAAATGCCGACAGCCTTTATCAACAAAAGAATATCCACGGCATAATTGTCATTAGAGATTCTTTGCAAGAGAGCGGAATTCCCGTATTTTTGGTTTCAGTTCAATTGGACCAATCAACAGATCAGGGCAAGTTAATTTCCGCTAAAGTAAATAAAGTTCTGCAACAAGCCAAAGATGAAATGGTAAAACAGCGCCTTTCCGCTTACGGTCTAACAACACAAATAGTAAATACCGTTCATTTAACGCAAAAAGATACTTCCAGTCCGCAAAAGAAATTGGGTTCGCTTTTGGGTGCAATTCTACCTTATCTGCTCATTATGCTGTTAATTACAGGCGCTTCCATCGTTGCTGCAGACCTTGTTGCCGGCGAAAAAGAAAGAAAAACTTTGGAGACACTTTTGGTGTCATCTACACATAGAAATGAAATTGTTCTGGGAAAATATCTCACTATTATAACTTTTGCTCTGATCAATGTTTTGGTGAATTTATTCAGTCTTTATTTTTCCATGCGAAGTATGGTAAGTCAAAGCGGTCTGGAAATGACGGGCGTAAAATTTCCGTTCCAAAGTTTCTTAGTTTTATTTATAGCCTTAATTCCGCTGGCAACCTTGTTTGCAGCTGTTTTACTGTCCATTTCAACTTTTTCCAGAAATATGAAAGAAGCGCGCAGTTATGAACAACCGGTTCTTTTGGTGTCAATGCTGTTGGCGATAGTGAGTTTTTTCCCCGCGATAGAACTTAACAACGGTTTGGCGCTAATCCCCATAATCAATATTTCTTTACTGTTCAAAGCGGTGATGATTTCTGATTACAAAATAATCCATCTGCTTTTAACTATCTGTTCCACCTTGGTTTTGGATGTTTTTGCCGTGATTTTGACTGTTAAGTTATTTAACAGTGAAAATGTCCTCTTTCGCTCGGAAGTTGATACCGGCATCAAACAGTTGAGAAAAAACAAACGCAAATTCTTTTCTCCTTATTACGGTCTGGTGTATTATGTTTTGGCACTTCTGGCACTATATTACATCGGAAGTGCCTGGCAAGGAAAAGAGATTGTTTCCGGAATGCTGAAAACGGAAATTATTCTTGTTCTCCTTCCTGTTTTGTTAATCCTCGCAGTTATGAAGTTGGATGTTAAGTCCACTCTCCGCCTCAATTCCACCCGTCCGTTGAATTATTTATTAGTGTTACTGATTGCTGTTCCCGCTTCTGTATTAGTGACTTTAGTTTCTCAATTGATTAATTTGGTCTACCCCATCCCTCCCGAATACTTGGAAAAAATGTCGGAATTATTAAATCTTCCTCAACTCAAACTTTGGCAAATAGTTACGTTAATTGCAATCTTACCTGCTATCTGCGAAGAGATTATGTTTCGCGGATTTATTTTCCGCTTTTTTGAAAAAGGTTCAAAATGGTTTCCAATCCTTGTCAGTGCAGGTCTTTTTGCCTTATTCCATCTTGATCCCTATCGTTTTGTGCCGGTTTTATTACTCGGAATTCTGTTGGGTTGGCTTTTATACAAATCAGACAGCATTTATGTGACGATGCTATTTCATGCGACAAATAACACATTAGCAATTTTAATTTCACAATTCGGGACAGCTGCTTGGCTAAAAAACTTCATGCTGGACCAAGATAACTTGCAATGGTGGCTGTCAATTCCCGCTTTGATTTTATTAGCTTTAACGTTATATATATTCAACCAGAATAATAAAAAACTTTTAACTGCTTATTCTGATTAAGGAGAAATTTATGTGCGGAATTGTCGGATACATAGGAAAAAGAAATGCAATGCCTTTACTTTTGGAGGCAATTAAACGGTTGGAATATCGCGGATATGACTCTTCAGGAATTGGAATAATCCATGAAGGAAAGCTGATGGTTATTCGCAGACAAGGCAAAATAGTTGAATTGGAAAGAGCTATTCCTGAACCGAATAAGGGAACAGGCAATATTGGTATAGCACATACCAGGTGGGCTACTCACGGTGAACCGAATGAGCTGAATGCCCATCCCCAAGTTGATTGCCATAACAGCATTGCTTTGGTTCATAACGGAATAATAGAGAATTATAAACCGCTCAAGGAAAAATTAATTCAGCTTGGTCATAAATTTACCAGCGATACGGATACAGAAGTGGCGGTTCATTTAATTGAACAGTTTATATCCACGGGTTTAACCTTGGAGAGTGCCGTCAGCGAAACGATGAAACTGATAGAAGGCACATACGGTATTGTAGTAATCTGCACTCAATATCCCGATCGCCTCGTTGCTTTTCGTAAAGGCAGTCCGCTAATTATCGGCATAGGTAAAGATGAATATTTCGTTACTTCCGACGTTGGTGCCATCATAATTCACACACAGAAAGTGATTTATCTGCAAGATGGCGAAATATGCACAATGACTGAAAACGGTTTTGACATACGAAATTCAGATAATCAAGTGGTCTCTCCTCTTATTTCAACCGTGGATTGGGATATTTCTGCCATTGAAAAAGGAAATTTCAAACACTTTATGCTGAAAGAAATTTTTGAGCAGCCGATAACGGTGGGCAATGCTTTTCGCGAAAGAATTAACGACCAAATAGCATCAACTCGCTTGGGAGGCATAAATTTAAGTAACAGCGACCTCAGAAAAATTAAAAAAATACAGCTTGTAGCATGCGGGACTTCTTATCATGCAGCTTTAATAGGAAAATATGTAATAGAAGATTTGGCACGTGTTCCGGTGGAGGTTGAATACGCTTCCGAATACAGATATCGCAATCCTATCGTTCCGGAAGACACTTTAGTTTTCGTCATCAGTCAATCGGGTGAAACTGCAGATACATTAGCCGCTTTAAGAGAAGCAAAAGCAAAAGGCGCTTTGGTGATGGGTATTACTAATGTTGTGGGCAGCACAATAGCACGCGAGACTGACGGAGGGACATACATTCATGCGGGCAGCGAGATCGGAGTGGCTTCCACAAAAGCTTTTACTTCACAGGTTACAATTTTGGTTCTGCTGGCAATTTTATTGGGCAGAATGCGCAATCTTCCTCAGGTTAAGGGATTGGAATACACTCGCGAATTGGAAGCAATTCCTTCTAAAATAGAAAAAATCCTGCAGCAAAACGACGCTATCAGAGAAATTGCCAAGCGCATTAAGAATTCCGATCACGCACTTTATTTGGGACGCGGAGTAAATTATCCCGTGGCTTTGGAAGGTGCTCTTAAACTGAAGGAAATATCTTATATTCATGCAGAAGGTTATCCTGCAGCAGAAATGAAGCACGGTCCTATTGCTTTAATTGATGATAATATGCCCGTTATCGTCATTATCACGAAAGATTTATTATACGACAAAGTGTTTTCTAATCTGCAAGAAGTCAAAGCCAGAAAGGGAAGAATTATTGCAATTGCCACAGAAGGAGATACCCAAGTGGAAGCAATTTCGGAAAGCGTGATTTATATTCCCGATACATTAACTAATCTGCAACCGCTGTTGACCGTAATTCCTTTGCAGCTTTTAGCTTATCATGTTGCTGATTTACGCGGTTTGGATGTTGATCAACCGCGTAATTTAGCCAAAAGTGTCACAGTAGAATAAGCATAAAGGTCTTGCAGCTTTTCCTATGACTTCATATAATTTTGAGCAAGTGATGAATGAATATGCCTTCACACATTTGATTTGTGACGGAAATCAACCCCTTATCACTAACGCTTCTTTGGAGGAAGAAGCCATGCTTTATAACCTTAAACCGGAAGTTCTGCATAAAGTCATTACTCTTTTCAAACAAATTACCGATAAGGAAATTACTCCGGAAACCGATATTTCTCAACTTTCAGGCGGACAAAAAGTGGTTTTGATGATTTTATTGGCTATACATTCCAAAGCGGATAAAATTCTTATGCTCAATGCAAAATCTGCTCTCGATCCCGAACGTTCTGATGCAGTTCAAACTTTGATTAAGCAGTTCCAAGCTTCCAAACAAGAAATCTTGCAGCTTGACTTATGATGTGGAAAATAGCAGCTTCAGTTTATGAAGTGTGGAAAAATTTCAATCTGGAAGTAAAGGAAGAGTTTGCTCTGCAAACCGGCGGAACTTATCATTTAACAGGTGCGAACGGAGCGGGCAAAACTTCTTTTTTGAAACAAATTTTAATTCCTCAGTTGCAGTCTCAACCTGACCAACAATACATATTGTATTTGGAACAGCAAACGCAAAATCAATTGGATGCAGTAAAAGCCTATTCCGCCTTGCAAAAAACTGCAGTTGAAATCAACGATTTTGAACAAATGCTAAATTACCTGCTTGAACTTTACCAAAATGCTTTGACAGATGCATTTCGTCCGCTGCTGATAATCTCTGACGAAAATCCTTATTCGGAAAAATTGGCTCTTTGGCTGGAAAAATTAAACAGAGGAGATTATTGCCTGATTTATGTTTCTCACGGGATTTGCGCTTTTGACCAAAGTTCGAATTTACGCAATATAAGCCTCACTCTGGAAAAAGCCGGACAAGCAAATCTCACATTACTATGAAAAGTTTAATTAAATTGCTTGTTCTTTTACTGGTGCTAACCGGCTTCATAATTCTCACGGGATTTGTTTTAATTCAATCTTTAGAAGCGCAAATCATCATTCTTATATTGACTTTCCTTTGCTTTGCGCTCAAAATTGATTTTCGCAAACTGCTTGCCGAGTTCAAGCTTATTTTGCCTTTTGTCATCTTGATGCTGGTTGTTTATGCTCTGCTCGGACTTTGGGGCGTAAAATTTGACCGAAATTTACAAGATGAAAATAACCTGCTGCTTGCAGCTCTAAATTACGGTGGAATCCGTTGTTTACTCTTTACGTGCACAGTGCTGTTTTTCCAATTTATCCTCTCATTTATTGAAATGAAAGACATCCTTTCCCTTCCCGTTTCCATGCGAAGCAAAAAAGTCATAATATTGGGGAAAACGCTTTTTGTATTGGCACTGGACAGCATAGGCAATCTGGATTTGCATTTGAGACTTATGCCGGAGTATCAGAAAAAAAGATTGACTTTACGACAGTATTTTTTTCTCAAATTGCAATTGTCTCTTGCCCTGATTATGCTTTTATTGAGAGAAGCAAAATTGAAGGGAGAGCTGATTGACAATCGGATTTTGCATTGTTTTAATATATAGGAAGATAGAAATATGAAGTGGTATTATGTCGTCGGTTTAACAGTAGCAATAACTATCATAACTTATCTGATCAAAATACCTTTGCCCAGCAAAGGATATTTTAATTTTGGTGATGTAGCAGTCGTTTTCAGCGGTCTTTTTTTAGGCTGGAAGGGCGGCGGTATAGCAGGAGGAGTAGGTTCCGCACTTGCAGATTTAATCGGAGGTTTTCCTTTGTATGCACCTTTAACTTTAATTGCCAAAGGAGCGGAAGGATTGCTTAGCGGTCTTGGCAAGAACAGAAAAGGGTTTCTGCATTATTTCTTTCCTCTGTTGGGAGTAATAATGATGGTTGCCTTCTATTTTGCGGGTGAAATTTATATGCCGCAAATCGGGATCGGGGGTGCAATTGCAGAACTTCCTTCCAATTTAATCCAAGCGGGCGTAGGATTAGCGGGCGGTATTTTGCTCGATAAAGTCATCCGCGATTAAGAAATTCATTTGACAAATTTCGCCTATACATTTATTAAGAAATAAAGAGGTGAACAAATATGATCAACATAAACTCCCGCTTTTAATGAAAATTCACGCAGCCCAATTCCATTTTGTCATTAAGAAGGAGTTTATATGTTAGAAGACGATTTTGACAATTTTGACGAACTTGACCTGGAAGAACAATTAGAAGAATGGAGAGAAGTTTCCCCATCCGAGGAAAGTGCTTTTCTTGCCGCTTTGGGAATGCAAGCAGATAAACCCGAAACTTTGCAAGCTGAATTAGCAGAATTGGAACGCTTAGCGGATACTGCAGGCATTACTGTTTTGGGCAAATATTATCAAAAGCGCAGCAAACAAGAAAAAGGAACTTATTTCGGAAGAGGCTGGTTGCAGGATATCAGTCAAAAAATGAAGCAAGCAGGCGCTTCGCTTTTGATTGTAAATGATGAACTTGCTCCCATGCAAGCCCGCAATATTGAAGAGCTTTTTGAGATCAAAGTGGTGGACCGCACGGAAGTCATTCTCAATATTTTTCACAATCATGCCAAAACTCGCGAAGCAAAGCTGCAAATAAAATTAGCTGAACTGGAATATCAATTGCCCCGTCTAAGAAGGATGTGGGAGCATTTTGATAAGGAAAGAGGGAGTGTTCGCTCAACAGGCGGGACTGCAACAAGAGGAATGGGTGAACAGCAAATTGAGATTGATCGTCGTTTAATTAAACGAGAAATCGCTAAAATCAACCGCTCCTTGAATCAAATCATGCAACAAAAGACAACCCAGCGAAAGCAACGGGAAAAGACAAAAAAGATTTGCCTTATAGGTTACACAAATGCGGGAAAGTCCACTCTCTTTAATGCTTTGACCAAAGCAGGAGTGTTAGTGGAAGATAAATTATTCGCCACTTTGGATTCTACCACTCGTCAAATCAAACTTGATTTAGGTGGAACTGTTGTTCTTTCCGATACAGTGGGCTTTATTTCCAATCTTCCGCATCAGCTGATCGCATCATTTAAAGCTACTTTAATGGAAGTTCAGGATGCGGATTTGCTTCTGCATGTAGTAGACAGTTCCGATGAGCGATTTGAAACTTATATTGATGAGGTGAATAAGGTTCTGGAAGAAATCGATGCCCAAGACATCAAACAGATATTAATTTTAAACAAAATTGATTTACTATCCGCAAGCAGCATAAGTATTTTGCGCAAACGCTTTCCTGACGCTGTTCTGATTTCCGCGGCAAAACAAGAAAACTTTGATCAGCTGTTAGATATGATTGATGCCACACTTTTCAAAGCAGAAAAGTTTTCTCTGCTCCTACCCTATTCTGAAGCACGCTTAGTTTCCCGTTTGCATCAAACTGCTCAAGTTCTAAACGAAGAATATTCAGAAGCCGGAATTAAATTGGATGTAATTTTGAGCAGCGAAGAAAAATATCTTTACGAAAAGTTCATTCTGCCTGCATAACTCTTTATATAATAGTAAGTTCCATTAATATTTTGCCCTAAAAAGAAATATCTGCCCCTTAATATCCACGCCGTATCCACGCCGAGTCCACGCCGATAAAGTCGGGGTGGACTCGGCGTGGATACGGCGTGGTTCATTTCCAAAAAACAGCAGTCTTTCTTTCCATAGTGATAACAATTTGCAAAATCAATGAATAGGAATAACCCCAAAAGAAGCGTTGACTTTATGCTTGACAGAAAAAGGGAGGAGAAAAAGAAGAAAAAAAGATATGCATCTTTAGCTCAGTTGGTAGAGCAACTGACTCTTAATCAGTGGGTCCGGGGTTCGAATCCCCGAAGATGTACCAAAAAATAAATTGCGGTATAATTTACTTAACTTTTAGTTAAGCAGATATAAACTGCATAAGATATAAGGCGGTGATTTGCCCTTTGCTCCGCATGTAAAATGTGCTAAAGTGCTTGCTTTGCAGCCGGCTTTAGCGCCGGCTCTTTTTTTTGATATAAAAGGAGATAAAAATGGATTCAGACAAGGAACTTCCATGCAGACGGCGAAATGAATTTGTCTTTACTTCGGAATCTGTCTCTGAAGGACATCCGGATAAGGTATGTGACCAGATTTCTGATGCTATTTTAGACGAATATTTAAGCCACGACCCAACTTCCCGAGTAGCTTGCGAAACTATGGCTACTGCCAATCACCTGATTATTGCCGGGGAAATTACTTCCCGCCACAAAGCCAATTTGGAAAAAGTTGCGCGCCAAACTATTCGCGAAATCGGATATACAGTTCCGGGAAAAGGGTTTGATGATAATTGCGAAATCACTAATTTAATGCACAAACAGGAATCCGCATTAAAAAAAATCGGGGAAAGCAAAGTATTGGGAGCAGGAGATCAGGGTTTGATGTTTGGCTACGCATGTGATCAGACCCGGCATTTGATGCCGATTCCCATTGCTATGGCACACAAACTTTTACAGAAATTAGCCAAAGCACGAAAAGACGGTTCGATTCCCGAATTGCTGCCGGACGCCAAATCTCAGGTAACCTTCAAGTTTTTAAACCGTTTACCCAAAGAATTAATGACAATCGTGATTTCCACGCACCATCATAAAATAACCGAAAAGAAATTCAAAGCAATGAAAGACGCCATTATAGAATTAGTTGTCATACCTGCCATTAACGAAATTGAAGAGGAGAGTATCCATTCTTTTCAAGTAAAGAATTGTGAGATTAAAATCAATCCTTTGGGGATGTGGGTAGATGGCGGACCGGCTTTTGATACGGGTTTGACGGGACGCAAAATTATAGTGGACACTTATGGCGGTTGGGCTTCTCACGGCGGTGGAGCTTTTTCGGGAAAAGATCCCACGAAAGTTGATCGCAGTGCATCATATATGGCACGCTACATAGCTAAAAATATCGTTGACCAAGGTGTCGCTAAAGAATGCCTCATTCAATTCAGTTTTATTATCGGAGAACCCAAGCCGATCTCTCTGATGGTGCACACTTACGGCACCGGTATCATGCCCGATAAACAAATCGAACAATTGATCTTGGACAACTTTGACTTGACAGTTAAAGGAATTATAGACCAACTGATATTAAGAAGACCAATCTATAGACAAACCGCGTGCTACGGACATTTTGGTCGCTTAGATCTTGATTTGAGTTGGGAAAAATTCAAGAAATTAAAATTTTAATGCTTGCCCGTCCTGATTGAAAAAACAGAAGGAATTATGTCTAACCTGTATTTTGAACTCAAAAATGCGGAACCTTTTTTCCTAATTGCGGGTCCGTGCGTAATTGAGACCGAAGCCATAATGTTCCAAACTGCCGAAACTTTAGTCCGGCTTACGGAAAAATTTCAAATCCCCTTGATATATAAATCTTCTTTTCTGAAAGCAAACCGCACTTCCGCATCCTCTTACAGCGGACCGGGAAGAGAACAAGGTCTGAAACTTTTACAGAAATTGAAAAACGAGTTTGGCATTCCTATTTTAACCGATGTACACGAAACAAGTGATGTTCCTGCCGTTGCAGAAATATGTGACATTATTCAAATACCCGCATTTCTTTGTCGTCAAACAGCATTACTGCAAGCTGCGGCTTGCAGTAACCGTATCGTCAACATCAAAAAAGGTCAATTTTTGGCTCCCGAAGATATGAAAGCTGCGGCAGAGAAAGTTTCCGAACAAGGTAACAATCAAATTTTGCTCACGGAACGCGGGACTTCTTTCGGCTATCATAATCTGGTTGTGGATTTCCGCGCCTTCACCGTATTAAAGGAAATGGGCTATCCCGTAGTCTACGATGTTACTCACAGTTTACAAAAACCATCTGAAACATCCGTTTCCGGAGGAAATCCGCAATATGCAAAAATTATGGCTCAAGCCGCTCTGGCAACGGGCTGCGTGGATGGTTTATTTATAGAAACTCATCCCGAACCTACTAAAGCTCTAAGTGATGCTGCCAGTATGCTTCCTTTGGAGCAAATGGATAATCTGCTGGAAAGTTGCATCAAAATCAAAAATGCTTTGGAGTAAAGAAATGGAAAGAGTCATAAAACCTCCGGTAGATTGGCAGTCTGTTCAGTTAGTTATTTTTGACTGTGACGGCGTTTTGACGGACGGAAAAATGATATACGGTCCTTCCGACACATTTCATCCTATGGAAATTAAAAACTTCAATGCTCACGACGGATTGGGTTTTACTTTGTTGCGTCAAGCAGGGTTGCTTATGGCAATTATCACGGGACGCTATTCTTCCGCACTGAAATACAGGTGCAATATCCTAAAAATCAAATATTTATATCAGAATGTTGAACACAAGCTTAAAAAAGCAGAAGAGCTTTTAACCAAGCTAAATTTATCTTGGCAGCAAGCTGTGTATATGGGTGATGATTATAACGATGTTCCGTGCATGCAAATGTCCGCCTTTTCGGTCTGTCCTGCAGATGCAGTATTAGAAGTTCAAAAGCTTGCTGATATGGTCACGAGCAAAAAAGGCGGTGACGGTGCAGCGAGAGAATTAATAGATTTTATCTTGAAGAAAAAAGGACTTTATGAGCAAGCAGTTGATGCTTATCTGCAAAGTATTTCCTCGTAAATTATCAACAATGAAGCCGGCACTTCTCATTGCTTGTTTTACTCTTTTAATGCTGTTTCAGGGTTGCGGAAAAAGTGTCCTCAATCAAACTACAGAAGTCCTAAATCGAAGTCTTCCCGACGAAATCAGCAATAATGTCAGTATCTATGCATACAAAGACCAAAAAGTGGATTATTTATTAACTGCAGCGCAAATGGAACGCTTTTATGATACGCGGCAATTACACGCATGGAAGGTGCATCTTGTTACTTACGATAAAACGGGAAAAGTTAAAAGCACGATTACTGCTGATACCACCTTTGTTGATGAATCAAGGAATCTTATTCAGGCTCGCGGAAATGTTGTCTATACCACTTCCAACGGTATTATTAAATCCGATGTCATTAATTGGGACAGAAATATTGATGAAATTTATTCTCCCACTCGAGTAACTTTGCTCAGAGAGAATAATGTTCTTACAGGAAGCCAGTTGCGAACTAATTCCACTCTCAGCTATGCGGAAATGGATTCCATTTCGGCAGAAGGTATAGTTAAACCCAATGAAATTAACTGGTAAACTGTTTTTTTCGCTTTTCTGGTTGGGAATATTTTGTTCTCTTGCCTTAAGTCTTCCGGCAAAAGGTCAAACAGCCGCAGCTAATGAGAAATTCAGACTTATCCATTCCGATAAGTTATTCCTCAGCAATGTTAACGGTGAAAATATTCTGGAATTATTCGGCAATGTTCATTTTTTTTATGGAAATACAGAATTTTACGGTAACAGAGCCACAATTTTCAACACCCAAAAAATAGCACGCCTTATCGGAAATGTCAAAGTCAGTAACGACACTATCAATGTCCGAGCAGACAGCATTTCTTATTATCGCATTCCGGACAAACTTTCACTGGGCGGCAATGTCATCATAACCGAGCAAAAGAAAAAAGGTTTATTCAATACATTTAATTGTAACGCGGGAAGTTACGATAAAGCGAACGACATTGTGACAGCCACGGGCAAAGTAACCGGTTACAGTGAAGAAGAAAAAGTCCGCGGAAACTGTAATTACGCATATTGGGACAGGAAAAACGGTTACGGCTACATGATAGAACAGCCGGAACTTTGGTCAGAAGACAAAGATTCACTGAATATCAAGTCCGGCAAAATGGAATTTTTTGATGCCGATCACAAAGTCATTGCCACTTTTGAAGTGCAGGCAAAAACAAAAGATTATTTGGTTACCAGCGATTTTTTGCTCTATTTCTTAAAAGAAGACAAAGCCATTTTTCAAGGAGAACCGCGTTTTGATTCAGATTTTGCGGAAGCGGAAGCTACAGAATTTTACTTGTATTTGAGGGATAGGAAATTATCCGGGGCGGAATTAAAAGACAGTTGTATAGTTTATTTTGCCGAAGAAAGAGGAAGACCAAAAATCAATTGGGTGAAAGCCGATTTCATTACAATGAATTTTAATGACGATTATCTGAAAGATTTTACGGCAGAGAATCAAGTTACATATTATTACAAACAGGAAAAAACGGAAGAGAAAGATTTTTTCTCCAATAATGCCGCGGGCGATTTTCTTTCCGCATTTTTCAATTCGAACGGTAAACTGGACATAATGCATATGCGGAATAAAATCACAGGCGTTTACAGATTTGAAAATACAGGGACAAAATAGCTTTTATTGGTTCACGTTAAAATAAAACAACTCACGCTCGTCATTCACCCAACTGTAATGCACTTCACCGATATAAATTGTGTGGTCTCCGCTATTAACTTGTGTGACAATTTCACATTCAAATACGGCAGCACTTTCTTTTAAAACAGGAAGTTTGTGCAGTTTTCCGGGAAGCCATTCCACCATACTTTCGGCAAATTTATCCGTTTCGCGTCCGGAATTTGAGCCGGCAAAATTACACAATTGGTGAAGCTCTTTGGAGGGTAAAACAAGATTAAAGAAACGGTTTGCTTCCAAGCACTCGTGCGTAAAACGAGAATGTCCGATTGAAATAGCAAACATGCGCGGCTCCATAGAAGTGCGCATAAACCACTCAATAGTCATTATGTTATAACCGCTTAAAGGCTTTTCCGTCACTACCAGAGCAACCTTAGAAGGCAAATGTACTTTGGAGTATGCAACGGCAAAATCCACTTGTTTTATCATTCCCGACCTCCTTTCCTCCTTTTTATCTTTCGGCAGAAAATATTATTGACACAAAATCTAATCTTCCTGAGTAATGATTATTGTCAATAAGGAGCATACAAGAAAAGAAAGGATTTTCCCTTTCTAACTATAAGGAGTAAAAATGAAAAAAGTTATTTTGATCCTTTTGCTGACTATCTTTTTGCTGTTTAGTTTTTCGTGCGGGAAGAAAGCCAGTTCTACCAAAATGACAATTAATTTTTGGCACGGTTTGGGCGGACCTTTAGGCGATGCGCTTACTGAAATGGTCAAAGAGTATAACAAAACTCATCCTGATGTAGAAGTGGTGCTCAACGGTGTTTCTACTTACGAAGCTCTGTCCCAAAAATTGATGGCTTCCATTCAAGCAAATAAGCAACCTGACATCGCTCAAGTGTATGAAAGTTGGACTTCTAAATATATTGAAGCCGATGTTCTTGCCTCAATTGATGAATTGATCCGGGAAGATAAAGAATTTCAGGACAAAAAACTGGAAGATTTTTATCCCGTATTTGTGCAAAGCAATACCTTCAACGGCAAAATGTGGTCTTTCCCTTTCAACAAAAGCGTTCGCATGATTTTTTACAATAAGGATGCTTTTGTCCGCGCCAATCTTGACCCCAATAAGCCTCCCGCCACATGGGATGAATTTCGCGCTTATTGCAGAATTTTCACTAAAGATCTGAACGGCGATAAATTACCTGACACTTACGGGACTAACTTCGCTCCTAATGCTTGGCAATTTATCAATCTTTTGTATCAAGCCGGCGGAGAAGTAATCAATTCCAACGGCAAAGTGGTGCTCAATCAAAAGCCCGGTGTGGAAGCTTTGACTTTCCTTACCGACTTAATCAACAAAGACAAGACAGTGTATCTCGTGACAGGTTACAACGGTCAAAATGACTTTTTGGCCGGTAAAGTTGCTATGTATGAAGGTAGCAGCGTCAGCATTACCCACATGAAACAACAGACCATAAACTTTAACATGGGCTATGCCCCTCTGCCTGTCTACAAAACTAACAAGAGTGCAATCAGCGGTAGTAATGTCGTAATCTTTAAAAATAAAGATCATACCAAGGAAGTGGCAGCATGGAATTTTATTAAATGGTTTACCGATACTGAACAGACGGCAAAATGGAGCGCTTTGACAAATTATATGCCCGTCCGCAAAAGTGCAATGCAGACAAAAACCATGCAAGATTTGATTACCGCTACTCCTCAACTGAGAGCCATTTATGCGGAATTGGATAATGCTATTACTGAACCGCAAATCCCGGAATGGTTTGACGCTCGCACGGACTTGGAAAAAGCTATCGAAGCCGCATTACTGCAAAAGAAAACCCCTCAACAGGCTTTAGATGATGTTGCTAATAAACTTTCCGCAGCTATAGCTGAAAACAAAAAGCCAAATAAGAAATAAGTCATCAGAAAAAAAATGAACCGAAGTTTAGAGCTTCGGTTCATTTTTTAAGTAATACTTTTATATATTAAAAAATCCCTTGCCTAATGCTGAAGAACAAGTAAATAAAAGATTTATTTTTCAGCAGTTATTGGCTCTGCCGGCAGCGAAAGGATTAAGAGACTTTTTTTCCGTGTCCTTTTCAATTTGAGATTTTCCCGGAAGAGGGATAATGCAGAGGAACTTGAGCGTCTCTGTTCCCGTGTTTTTGAATTGATGCATTTTATCCGGGTCGACAAAAATAGCATCATTAGCGGCAAAGGGATATTCGTTTCCTTCAAAGATTAAGACACCTTGTCCTTCCAAACAGTAGACCTCATGTTCCCACGCGTGTTTGTGATAAGGTGTATGTCCTTCCGGTGCAACTTCAAACATTCGGAGCGCAAAATTGGGGGCACCGTCCTTTTCCGCTATCAACCAACGAATATTTGCTCCCGCGGCTCCTTCCTCGGACACCGGCTGAAGTTCCACTTGATTGTAATGTGCTACTTTCATTATCGACTCCTTTTTTGCATGACCTTCAAAAAAAAATAAGATAAAAAGCGGATACAAACCGGAATTGCATCCGCCTTGAACTAATGTTTCGGACTACCTTCTTTTCGGCTGTGACTTACTTGTCAGTGCTTGTAAAGAAGATCTTTCCTTTTTAGTAACATGATAATATTCAACGACCAAACTGCTTGCCACGAAAATGGAGGAATATGTTCCCAATATCAAACCGAGCAGCATGGCAAAAGCGAAATCGTGAATGACGCTGCCTCCGAAGAAATACAATGCCAACAGAACAATCAGAGTAGAACCTCCTGTTACGATGGTTCGTCCAATAGTTTTGTTGATGGCATTGTTGAAGACAACTTGGTAAGGGTCTTTTCTGTATATCCTCAAATCCTCGCGGATACGGTCATAAATTACTATTGTATCGTTAATGGAATATCCTACAATCGTTAAGAGTGCAGCAATAACCTCAGTGGTTATCTCCTTGCCCGTTAGAGCAAATATACCGACGATGCAAAGCACATCATGGAAGAGGGCGATGATTGCCGCTATTCCAAAAGTGAGTTCAAACCTTATCCAGATATAGATAATCATCAAAATGAGCGCCACGATAACCGCCCAAATCGCTTGCTTGCGCAGTTCGCTTCCCACTTTGGGACCGACTTCATTAACCTGAAGTATGACATCCTTGCGCAAATCCTGTCCCTTTATATATTGAGGAAAGTTATTCACCAAAATTTGAATAATCTTATCTCCGGCTCCTTGAGCAGTGCCTTTACCTTTAATCAAAAAATGGGAAGCGGAAACGTCCCCGATGTTCTGAATTTCAGCATCCTCAAAACCGTTGTCTTCCAAAACTTTCCGCAAATCGTCAATTTGGAGCGGAGGCAGAGATTCATCCGAAGGTGAAAGGTTGACTTCCAAAGCAACACCGCTGGTAAAATCAACACTCCAATTCATTCCTTTAACAAAGATGGCAATCAAACCGGGAATCAAAATCAGAAGAGACAAGATATAAGCGTAATATCTAAGTTTAATGAATTGTATATGTGTATTCGTTAGTAAACGCATCTTTCTCTCCTAAATGCTAATCTTTGTTTTATTGCTTTTGAGCACGAAGGCATCAAACATAGCACGGCATACGACGATGGCCGTGAACATTGAACCGATGATACCGATGGTCAGGGTAACTGCAAATCCCCTTACCGGACCGGAACCCATGTTGTAAAGGACGACTGCAGCTATTAAAGTGGTCAATTGGGAATCCCAAATTGTAACAGTGGCGCGTTTGAACCCTGCATCCACAGCACTGCGCGGTGTCTTTCCGTTATTCAATTCTTCCTTGATGCGTTCATAAATCAGCACATTGGCATCCACTGCCATTGCCACTGATAATATGGCTCCCGCAATACCCGGTAAAGTTAAAGCCGCGCCAAAAGCTGCAAGCATCGCTCCAATAAAAGCCGCATTCAAGAGTAAGGCTATGTCCGCAATGACACCGGCTCCTTTATACAGAATTACAACAAACAAGAGAACAATGATCAGACCTATCAAACTGGACATCATTCCGCTCTTAATACTGTCGGCACCGAGAGAAGGACCGACAATCATAGTCCGTTCTTCAGTTACGGGTGCTTTCAAATTCCCGGTCCGCAGGACAATTACTAAATCTCTAACTTCATCCAAAGTGAAATTTCCTGAAATTTGGCCTTCTCCGCGAGGAATACGATCTTTGATAACGGGAGCGGCATAAACCACACCGTCCAACAAAATAGCCAGTCGCTTGTTGATGTTATTTCCCGTAAGAACTTCAAAGCGACGAGCACCTTCGCGATTAAGCTTGAAGGAGATGTATGGCTTGTTGGCTGTAGAGGGGTCGCCGGAATTGGGATTGCCTATATTAACTTTGGCGTTGTCAATGTATTCGCCGGTAAGTTCGGTGTTCGAGTGCAAGATGTAGACATCCCTGTCCGCTTTGGGATCTTTCTTGTTTTCTTGACCCAAGGCAATCTGATAACCGGCCGGGATGTTATTGGTAAAAGTTGTATCTTTTATCATTGCCTCAAGAATATCTGCATCTTCGTAACCAACGGTAAAGCCGCTGCTTCCGCTGTTTATCAGGCTGGAAAATATTTTATCGCGACCGGAAAAAGAAAGGGAATCCGCCTTCGCAGAATCTCTTTCGGCAGTTTTTAGCGGTTTGTAGATATCCGCCAGAGCCGGATATTTTTGCACATTATTGGCAAGATAATTATCCAGAGCAGTAATAACTTTTTCCGCTTCATTTTGTTCCGCCACAAACTTAAACTCGAGCATGGCGGTTTTTCCAATCAAATTGCGTGCCCGATCAAAATCTTTAACGCCGGGCAATTGAACCATAATCCGCTTCTCGCCGATTCGTTGAATCGTCGGTTCGGAAACGCCGAATTGGTCCACCCGGCTGCGGATGACTTCTATGGCGTTATCAACAGCATCTTTGGCATCGGCTGCGGAGAGCTTGGATGTATCTACATCTAACAAAATCTGCATTCCACCTCGTAAATCCAATCCCAATTTGATTTTCTTCTCTCCCCACCAACCCGGTAAACCGGGAATAAACATCGGAGCCAAAAAAAACAAAGTAGCAAGGACAAAGATAAAGATGGATGCACTGCGCCAGCTAATATTTCTCATTCGCAATTGCTCCCTTTTATCATAATATATTCATCTGATTAGCTTAATTTATCCAGAACTTTAAAGCCCGCTTTTTCGTCAAGAAATTTGACTGCTTAACCTTCCGAGGGATGACCGGTCTTAAAACCCACAGTCTTATTGTCACCTTGCCCGATCAGTTTAATTTCGCCGAATTGGGCTTCATAATTTTCAATATTCTTCTCCAGCAACTGCATCAATTGCTTCGCATGTTGCGGAGTGGTCATTACGCGAGTGTAAATCCGAGCGTCTGGAATTCCGGGAACAACCCGTCCGAAATCCAAAATAAATTCCGACGGAGAATTGCTGATAACAAAAAAGTTCGCGTAGACACCTTCTCCGACTTTTTCGTCAATTTTCACATTAATCTGCTGTTGAGGCGGTGTGGGATGTGACATTTTATACTCCTTTTAGCGGTAATCGTCTATGCAAATAAATCCCGCTTATTGCTACACAGACTGTATGAGCCAAAAAAACTAAAGGAAAAATAAGTCAAGATATTATTCTGAACCAACGCTGTCTATTCTGATGATTTTACCCAGTTTTTGCACTATATCGTAGATGCGATAGTAAAATTCGGACTGAGTCAATATTTTGGAGCTTCCCAAAATAATCAGTTGTTCTCTGGCACGACTGACAGCCACATTCAATTTTCGGTCAACAGTCCCCAATTGATTTATGGATTGTAACATCGCTAATTCGTGACTATAACGTACAGGAAGAGACATAATAATGCAGTCCCTTTCCGAACCCTGAAAACGCTCGACTGTATCAACAGTGATGTCGTTGAATCTATTCTCCAGAGTTGAAATAATACACTGGTCCTGGGCTCTGAAAGGAGAAATTATACCAACTTTAATAGCAATTTCGTCCGCGGGCATGATTTTTGCCAAGCACTCAATAAACTTTTTAATCCATTTCGCCTGTTCAAGGTCCGCCTTACTGTGAAGAGAAGGTTCCGTTTCAACCCAGACAACTCTCGCCGCCAAAACCTCGCTCAGCCAAGTGTCTTTCACTTTAAGCCAGGGTTCTTTGGAATGTTGCCTCTTCGTATCGGGAATCAGTTTTTGTTCGTAGTTAGAGCTGACTAAAGCGGCAATGTCGTTATGCATCCGATAATGATGAGTAAGCATTCCGCAGCAGTTGGTAAAAAGCTTTTTATTGGCGTTGATAATCATTTTTTCTAGCACTGATTCCTTGCCGTTGTCTGTTTGTTGCAAAATGACGGGCGGAAGTTGATTTTGGTCTCCGATTAAGACTTTCTTCGGGATTTTGGACATCAATCCGATGATATGATGCTCCATAATTTGTGAAGCTTCGTCTATAATAATTTCGTCAAAATCTATTTTAGCAAACAAATCAGGAGCGGCGGCAAGAAAAGAATAGATTGTTGAAACGAAAACGCGATTGGTTTGAAAAGCCTCCGTTGTAGGATAGTTTTCCGAGACTAAAGTTATTTTCCCCAGTCGGATATAATGTATCCCTTCTTTGACTAAATAACCGCAAATTTCATCAACAGCCCGATTGGTGTAGCAGCAGAGCAAAATCTTTTTCTCAGTGTCATTGACCAGATGAAGAAGATACTGTATCAGGAGACAGGAAGTTTTACCAGTTCCGGGAGGACCTTGAACCAAATAATAATCCTTTGCGGCAAGCATGCCCTTCAGACATGCGGAAATATCTTCCCTCCATGAATTTCCCGCTGAAATATCCGTTTCCTCGCTTTCAGGAGGGGTTTTTCCCAGTAATTTATTACGAACTACGGGTTGTGCACATAAAAGAGCGAAACATTGACTGATGCCGCTGTAAAGCGATGATTCCATTAAGTCCTGCTCTATCGCCCAATATGTGTATTTATCGAAAAGATTTTGCCGATTGATTTTGCAGCGCGTATTGACTTCCACTTTTTCGTTGTCAAGATAACTCAGTGTTCCCCTGATAAGCTGCTGTTCGTTTATGGGCAACCCTTGTTTGTAAAGAACGACAATATCGCCAATGCGCAAATTGGATAATTCACCCCCGTCTTGCCTGTGAAAAGTAATTGTGTGGTCGTTCACTTCTTCAATCCAGAGATTTGCCAAAATTCGATACTGCTGCTTTTTTTCTGCCGGACTGCAATTCCAAAGGGAACTGAAACCGTAATTTCCGTTTTCGTTTTCGGCAAAAGCACCTGTTTTTAAGGCCCAAACTTCTCTGAAGATGAATTTCAATTTGTTTTCAAACCAAAGCAATTCATCCTCGCTGACGCTGTTAAGAACAGAGGAAATATTAATCGCTTTGGTTTGCAAGAACTCGTTGGAATAGCAGCGCCTATTGTTTTTCAACCAATTGACAAAGGACGCCGGCTTCGTTGCCAATCCCTGTAAAATACCTATAATACGGTTTCGGCACATCAAAAAGTCCTGCTCTAACTGGATATTGTTGACTACATGACGGAGCGGAGTTTCATTACTTTTTGAATAAAAGATAGAGCTGTTCGCCAATTTGGCTGCACCGAAGATTTCTTTCAGAACCAAATTATAACCCACAACCTGCATTTGATGTGCTTTCCAGACATCGTAAGGATGAGCAGAACCACTTTTCAATTCCAAAATAGAATATTTATCTGTTTCTGTATTTGGAAGGGAAAGGGCATCTAATCTACCATGTAAACCGTATTTGACTGATATGAAAGAAGGTTCTAATTGGCAATTTTGCTTATTCAGCCGTGCTGCGACAGTTTTCAATTGAGTATAATGCTCAGCTATAATTTGGTCGTAAATCTGGTTCCAAGCTTCTTCGCCCAAAGCGAAGACATGTTGAGGATTCTCTTGCAAGTAATTCCGGAAAATGGTTTTCAGAGGTTTATCCGGTTCGGCAACCAGTTCGTCAAAAATGTAGTTAACGCATTTTCCGCGTGCTAAAGGAATAGTTATAGTCTCCGTGAAAAACTTGCTGATAATGAACATCTCCGGAAAATAATCATTATTTTGAAAGCAATCCGCCACAGCGGAAACATCCATGAGAAAATCCGGTTCCAAAATGACTAAAGTATTGTGAGTAGATTGGAAACGATTTGCTACACCTTGAACCAAAGAAAGATTGTAAAAACTAATATTGCAGTATCGCCATAAAGCTTTGTCCAAAATCGTCCAACGCCGCCCTTGATTGATATTTTCCATCCTCTCCCACAGAGTAACTATAATCTGTGTTCCTTCAGAAGTTTGGCAGGTGATTTCAAGATAAGAATTGTTCGCTTTAGCGGGTGAGCGTTTCCACTCTGTTACCACACCGAAAATATGCTCAATTGTCTGCTCCGAAACTGTTCTGAAAGGCTGTAACGGTTTAGCGTTTCGTTTCCTGATAAATTCTTCCAGCTTGGGATTTAGTGGTTGAGCGTTTCCGGAAAGATATTGAACGGTTTCGTTCAGGATACGAATTGCGCTTGCAAAATCTTCTTCCCCAAATTCAAAATCGTCATGATGAACGACTTTATTAGTCAAAAGCCTCAAAAGCTGCAATTGTTCATTTAGTTCCGGTGATAGAACAGAAGCTTCATAGGCATATTGCATACGCGCATATAAACCCGTAAAAGCGATATTAGTGTCTGCCGTGACAGCTTTAAATATCTCCTCCATAATCTGACGACAACGAAATAAACGGTCAGTCAGACTCGCTTCAGAGGAAATTAACTCTTCCAGTTGTCCCTGAAGACGCTCTGCCAGCGCAGAACTAAGACTTGAACGCTGCGAACTCACAAAGCCGCAATATCTTTTTTATCTTAAATGTATTGTTACTTTTTAGGAATTTCTTTTGATTTTGGTTTCGGTTTTATACCAAAAACTTGAGTTTTAATCCAATTCCAATTCAGACTGATGTGCACAATTGCTAAAAGAATAAAGAGCCCTCCTGCAACTTCATGAACTTCGGCAGCTTGTTCCGTGCCCCGTAAAGACGGGAAAAGAGGACTCTTATAAAGCAGAAGACCGATGAGAACTATGATGATTAATATAAACATTATGGGATTGAGTATTTTCAAGATATTTTGCTTATTCATATTAATTTTCCTTTCCCTGATATTTAACTTTTGCATTTGTAGGATATGCTATTGTTTTGTCAATAAAAAAGCTTTCCGAAGTTCATTCATCTTATGAACATCCGACATTTAAAGGTTAGAAATAGCGGTTAATTGAACTAAGTGCTTCGTATGAATTTAAGATATAAGACAAACTATTCCTTATAAAAAAATTCAAGCTTATAAATATCCTGCTTATACTAAATTTTGCTTTTCGCACAACTTCATAATTTAGAATTTAGAATAATCTAATAAGTCTAATTTAGTTAAGCAGCTTCAAAATTCATCGCAAATGTGGAAATCTGACAAAAAAATTGGAGCGGGATACGGGGCTCGAACCCGCGACCCTCAGCTTGGGAAGCTAATGCTCTACCACTGAGCTAATCCCGCATTCTTAAAATCTATAAATTTTCGCCTGAGGCTTTTGTCAAGTCGGTTGTGTATTCTATTTGGGTGGTAAAGGTAAAAAGTATCCCCTCTTAATATGCTTTCCTAGCAGATGCATATAATTGTCAACAATAATTGGAGGAATCAGAGGAATAGGTTTATCAGTATTCAATTCGGATTGGAAGATTTG
>Ga0209201_1000091_pt1 | contig 143458 bp, 116 predicted proteins | sample AD_UKC055_MetaG_FD_184411 | JGI IMG/M metagenome (GOLD analysis project Ga0209201, IMG submission 184411) | Active sludge microbial communities of municipal wastewater-treating anaerobic digesters from USA - AD_UKC055_MetaG (SPAdes) (version 2) | ecosystem: Engineered > Bioreactor > Anaerobic... | reverse complement strand
AATAAGCATGGCCTTCATACGACCCGGATAGGGTTCCATACCTCTCTTTTCAACAAAATACTTAGGCAGATAACCGCCGCCTATACTAAGCACCGTCACTATAAGATATAGTGTAAATATGAGCATGATAGCCTCTTTTGAGTCCGAACGGTAGCCGTATTGGTCCGAAAAATATGCAGGCGCCCAAAAGAGGAAGAACCACCATACGCCATCGGTGAAGAATTTACCGGAGATGAAAGCCCAGGTCTGACGGAAGGTGAAACATTTGAAAAACGGAATTGTCTTCTCCTCTTTACGTTCGACCTTTTCATCGGCTTTGAGAGCGGCCAATTCGACTGCATCATCCTGATTTATATATTCAAGTTCGCTTTGGTTGACAAACTTTGATTTTTCGGGTTTTTCATACAGTCCCATCCAGAAGAACATCCAGACAAAGCCCAGAGCACCTATTATTATAAACGCCGACTCCCAGCCCCATTTGGCTGCGATAAGCGGAATGGTGGCAGGAGCAATCAGGGCTCCTATCGATGCACCCGCATTGAAAATGGAGGTGGCAAACGCACGGTCTTTCTTTGGGAAATACTCGGCGGTGACCTTAATGGCAGCGGGGAAGTTACCCGATTCGCCGATAGCCAGAACCGTACGGCAAAAAATAAACATCACCACCGAACTTGTCGATACGGCCAAAGCAAGGGCGCTTCCGGCCTTGACAGCCCTGAGAGCTTCGATTGACTCTATGCCGTTAAGCTGCATGGTAGCCCAGCCGCAGGCCGCATGAAGACATGCGCCTATCGACCAGATGAATATGGCCCAGAGGTATCCCTTTTTGGTGCCAAGCCAGTCAATAAACTTGCCCGCAAAAAGGCATGCGATAGCATAAGCGATTGAAAAGACTCCGGTAATGGTTCCATATTGACTGTCGGTCCAATGGAAATCCTCAGCGATGAAATCCTTCCATGTTAGCGACAAGACCTGACGGTCCAGATAGTTGACTGTGGTCGCCACAAAGAGCAAAGCGCACATGACCCAACGAAAATTGGTTTTCTTTGCGCCGATTGAAATTGGTTTGTTACTCATTTTACATTTCAGTTATTTGGTTTTTTTAATTATCTGTCAGAACAGACACTCAGGAGTGAATATTGACTTCCGAATGTCGGCCGCTGCAATTTCTATTCCATATAATAGACCCTCTTAACCCGAATTGAGACATTGGAAATTATCTCATACGGTATAGTTTCCAATATGTCCGATAAGATGTGAACCGGAAGGTTGCGTCCAAAAATCTCCACACTGTCACCCTCCTTACAGTCTATGCCGGTAACATCGATCATGCATACATCCATACAGATGTTGCCCAGGTAGTAAGCCTTCTCTCCGTTGACAAGGCAGTAGGCACGACGGTTTCCCAGGTGGCGGTTCAGTCCGTCAGCATACCCTATGGGTATGGCTGCTACGCGCGAACGTTTAGTTATTTTACCCTCACGATTGTAGCCCACAGTCTCTCCGGCTTCTACTTCACGTATCTGCAATATGGTGGTTTTTAATGTACAAACAGGCTCAAGCGAACTGTTGTCAAGCGGATTGATACCGTAAAGCCCAAGTCCGAGCCGTACCATATCGTACTGCTGTTCAGGGAACCGCTCAGTTCCTGCCGAATTGCACATATGACGTATTATGCGATGTTTGAAAGCAGCCTGTATGATGTTCGCAGCCTGATTGAACCGCTCGGCCTGAAGTTTCGTGAAATCATCGAACCTCCGGCTGTCGCTGCCTACGAAATGCGAAAAGACCGAACGGGGAATGACAGCGGTCTGACGTTGCAGCCTACTGACCAGTTCGGGTACATCCTTAAGGTCAAACCCCAATCTGTTCATTCCGGTGTTGATCTTTATATGTATCGGGAAATTCGCTATTCCGTTTTGTTCTGCAGCATGGATTATTGCATCCAACAGATTGAAGCTGTAAACCTCCGGCTCAAGCCTCTGGTCGAAAAGAGTGTTGAACGATGTCCGCTCGGGATTCATGACAATTATATTGGTCGTGATCCCCGCCCTACGCAATTCCTGACCCTCATCGGCCACAGCCACGGCAAGATAGTCCACCTGACTGTCCTGAAGTGTTCTGGAGACTTCGATAGCTCCTGACCCGTAAGCCGATGCCTTGACCATACAGACAATTTGGGTTTCAGGCTTCAATATGCTCCTATAATGGTTAAGATTATTGACGAGAGCCTGCAAATTGACCTCTAAAATGGTCTCATGCACCTTAAGTTCAAGACGTTCGGCTATCCTGTCGAACCCAAACGGACGGGCACCTTTAATAAGAACCAGTTCGTTCCGGATATTATCAATTATACCGGATTTGAGAAATTCTTCGGTCGTTCTAAAAAAATATTTTTCATCTATATCGAACTTTCTGGATTCGGACGAAATATCGTCGCCTACACCTATCAGTTTGGCTACGCCCCGGTTTTTTACAAGTTGAGCCACCTTTCGATAAAGTTCATTGAGAGACCATCCGGACTGGAGTATATCAGAGAGGATAAGCGTACGGCTACGCCATTTCTCATCGTGCCGACGGGCCATAAAGTCAAGCGCTATACCCAGCGAAGAGAGGTCCGAATTATAGCTGTCATTGATGAGTATGCAGCCCTGCTTGCCCTCCTTTACCTCAAGGCGCATGGCAAGCGGCTCGAGTTTGGCCATCCTCTCCGAAATCTTTTCGGGCGACAACATCATATAGATGCAGACTGCCAAACAGTGCAGGGCATTTTCAATTGACGCATCATCAATGAATGGTATGGTAAAAACGTTTTCCAGACCTATATAACGGTAATGTATCTCGGTCGATTCATCACCTTTTATAATCGATGATATATAGAGCAGTTTCTCCTGATTCTTTCTGGACCATGCAATTTCACGGGCAGTGATTACCGATCTGTTAACACAGTTTTGTATCAGATCGTTGTCGCCGTCGTAAATGATGACGTCACATCCCTGAAACAGCTTAAGTTTTTCAATGCACTTCTCCTGCAATGACTGAAAATTTTCCTGATGTGCAAATCCTATATTGGAGAGTATGCCTATTGTAGGTTTGATAACCTTCCAAAGGTTACGCATCTCGTCTTTTTTGGATATACCCGCCTCAAATATGCCTAGTTCCGTCTGCTCGTTCATAAGCCAGATGGAGAGTGGTACCCCTATCTGGGAGTTGTAACTGCGAGGAGAACGGGTTATAAGATAATCGGGTTCAAGAAGCTGATACAGCCACTCCTTTATTATGGTTTTACCGTTACTGCCTGTAACGCCCACAACCGGGATGTTGAATTTTTCGCGATGCTCGGCAGCCAATAGCTGCAAAGCAGCCAATGTATCAGGCACAAGCAGAAAATTGGATTCAAGATAATCATCCATGCGACTGGGCAAACGGCTTACCACAAAATTTCTGACTCCAAGATTATAGAGATTGCGAATATATCTGTGTCCGTCATTTCTAGAGGTTACCAGAGCAAAGAAAAGAGTTTCGGCAGGAAAGAAGAGAGAACGACTGTCGGTAAGCAGCCAGGAAATAGTTGCGGGACAGAACCCGTGCCTCGCAGCGCCGGTCATGCTTGTAATGTCGTCTATAGAATATGTCATTTCAACGCGTTAGAATACGAATTTCAAAATTAGGCAAAAAAAAAGAGACCCGGAACATCAATAGAGGATTTGATGAGTTAAATTGGACAAAACAGTGCAAAATATATGATATATCGTCCGATTTTGATAACTTCGCAGTGCAAACATTCATGTTTTAGAATGAAAGATAACTCCAAAAGTCAGGGTTCTGAAAATCTTCTCAAGCAGATAAACTCACCCGCCGACCTTAAGAAGCTGACTCCCGAACAGCTCCCACAGGTATGTGATGAGTTGAGGTGGATGATGATTGATGAACTCTCCCGTAACCCCGGGCATTTCAGTTCCAGCCTTGGAGCGGTTGAACTGACAGTCGCCCTTCATTACGTATTCAACACTCCCGACGACAGAATAGTATGGGATGTGGGACATCAGGCTTATTCACACAAGATACTTACCGGCCGGCGTGACCTGTTCAGTACCAACCGTAAATTCGGAGGGCTGAGACCGTTTCCTTCACCTGACGAGAGCGAATATGACTCTTTCACAAGCGGACATGCTTCCAACTCCATATCGGCAGCTCTGGGTATGGCTGTAGCCAACAGACGTAACGGTAACACGTCCAGACGGGTTGTAGCGGTAATCGGGGACGGCGCCATTGGAGGCGGATTGGCTTTTGAAGGTATAAACAATGCCTCCACGACCGACAACGATCTGCTCATAATACTGAATGACAACAATATGTGCATATCTCAAAGCGTGGGAGGTATGCGCAGTTACCTCACGCAGCTGCAAACATCGCGATCATACAACACTTTCCGATACTACGTAGCCAGAGTCCTGAATAAGCTGGGTTTGATGAACGACCAAAGGCGCCGTAACATAATACGTTATAACAATCGACTGAAGATGAAACTCATGCGCCAGAATAACCTTTTTGAAGGTATGGACCTGCGTTACTTCGGACCTGTTGACGGACACAATGTCCAGAATCTGGTAAGGATCCTCTCCAATATAAAAAATATGCACGGACCCAAACTCCTGCACATAAAGACCGTAAAGGGGAAAGGATATGAACCGGCTGAGAAAGACTCGGAAAACTGGCATGCACCCGGCCTGTTCGACAAAGAGACCGGCGAGCGTGTAATCAAATCCGGCGATGACCGGCCGCCGCTGCTGCAGGATGTTTTCGGCGAGACCCTATTAGACCTTATGAAAGAGAACAGCCGGATAATCGGAATAACGCCGGCCATGGTGCTGGGATGTGGGATGAACACACCCATGAAGGTTTTCCCCAAACGTTGCTTTGACGTGGGGATTGCCGAAGGACATGCCGTAACTTTCGCAGGCGGTCTTGCTAAAGAGGGAATGATACCTTTCTGCAACATCTATTCGTCGTTTCTGCAGCGCGCATACGGCAACTTAATACATGATGTGGCTATTGACAACCTGAATGTGGTATTTTGTCTCGACCGTGCAGGTCTGGTAGGCGAAGACGGCCCTACCCATCACGGTGCATTCGACCTGGCATTCCTAAGGCCGATACCCAATTTGACCATCGCTTCTCCTTTCGATGAAATTGAGATGCGGAACCTGATGTACACCGCACAACTACCCGACCAGGGACCGTTTGTAATAAGGTATCCACGGGGACACGGTATCCTGACCGACTGGAGGAAGCCCTTTGAGCCGATAGTGGTTGGGACGGGACGAAAGATAAGAGAAGGCGCTGATGTTGCAGTACTCTCAATCGGTCCTATAGGCAATCTGGCAAACCATGCTATAGAACTATGGCAAAAGGAGAACCCCGGACTGAGTGCAGCTCTGTATGACATGCGTTTTCTTAAACCTATTGACACCGCCATTCTGCATGAAGTAGGAAAAGGCTTCAAGAAGATCCTGACAATAGAAAACGGCGTAATCGCCGGTGGAATGGGCAGCGCTGTCATTGAGTTTATGGCTGACAACGGCTATACTCCCGCAATAAAGCGCCTGGGGCTTCCCGACAAATTCGTGGAACATGGTTCAACACCCCAGCTGTTGCATATATGTAACCTCGATGTGGAGGCCGTAATGGCAGCTATTGACGAGTTGACTCTTAAACCGAATTAACTCTCAAACCGAAAAACCGATATTATATGAGAATTGTTATTGCAGGAGCCGGAAACGTAGGTACACATCTGGCAAAACTCCTGTCAGGTGAGAATCAGGACATTACCCTTATTGATGAAAATGAGGAGAATCTGAGTCGGATGGATTCCAACTTCGACCTGATCACAGTTCAGGAATCACCGGTTTCGCTACGTGGCCTGAAAGAGGCCGGAGTCGGTAAAGCCGACCTGTTCGTAGCCGTAACCCCCGATGAAAGTCGCAATCTCATATCCTGCCAGCTGGCGCATTACCTGGGTGCAAAAAAGACCGTAGCCAGAATAGACAACCATGAGTATCTTAAGCCAAAACATAAGGAGTATTTTGCCGGGACGGGGGTTGATTCGCTTATCTACCCCGAGATGCTGGCAGCATTTGAAATCGTAGCAGGAATCAAGCTGAGTTGGATACGTCAATGGTGGGAATTTGCCGACGGAGCTTTGGTGATGATGGGCGTCAAACTGCGCAACAGCGCCAAAATACTCAACAAACCCCTATCAGAGCTGGGCAATGAGCTGCCCTATCATATTGTAGCCATACTGCGTGAGGGTGTCACTATAATTCCCGGAGGAAACGACAGCATACAGGCAGGTGACCTGGTTTACTTTATGACCATGAAAAAACATATACCGTATATCCGCATGATAGCCGGTAAAGAGGAGCTGCCCGATGTGAGAAATGTAATAATCATGGGAGGCAGTCGCATAGCCGTACGTGCGGCAGAGCTGATGCCTGACTACGTAAATATGAAAATCATTGAAAGCGATCTGGCGCACTGTAACCGGCTGACCGAACTTGTTGACACCCGGGTGATGATAATAAACGGCGACGGACGCGATCCAAGTCTGCTGATGAGCGAAGGCATAACGCACACCGAAGCATTTGTTGCCCTGACCGACAATTCCGAAACAAACATCCTGGCCTGTCTGGCCGCAAAACGTTTCGGAGTGACCAAGACCATTGCCGAGGTGGAAAATATCGACTACATAAATATGGCCGAAAAGCTCGATATAGGTGCGGTCATCAACAAGAAGAAGATTGCTGCAAGCCACATATACCAGATGATGTTAGATGCCGATGTTACCAACGTCAAATGTCTGACCTTTGCAAGTGCCGATGTGGCCGAATTCAACGTCAAAAAGAGAGCACGCATAACACGTAATCCCATCAAAGAGATACCGTTGCCGCGCGGAGTTACCATTGGCGGACTGATACGCGACAAAGAGGCCATTCTGGTTACCGGAAACACCCTTATACAAGAAGGAGACCGCGTTGTGGTCTTCTGTCTTGAAGGCATGATAAAATCCATAGAGAGATTCTTCAATTGATACATCCAAGAATCATACACCGCATATTGGGTATCCTGCTCCTGATTGAAGCCGGAGTACTTCTACTCTGCTCGCTGCTCCCCGTTTACTATGGTGAAAAGGACTTTTTTGCCTTTATAATGGCATCGCTGATCACAGTATGCTTTGGAATCGTATTCTTTATTATGGGTAAAAACAGCGGTGGAATGGAGAATGTCATAACCCGCCGTGACGGATATATTGTAGTTACTGTAAGCTGGATACTATTTTCCCTGTTCGGCGCGCTCCCATACTACATTAGCGGGCATATCCCCTCTTTTACCGATGCCTTCTTCGAAACCATGTCAGGCTTTACGACAACCGGAACAACCGTAATTCAGGATATAGAGGCGCTACCCCACGGACTGCTCTTCTGGCGCAGCCTTACACAATGGATAGGCGGTTTGGGGATAGTTTTCTTTACGGTTGTAGTACTGCCCATATTCGGAGCCGGTGATGTACGTCTGTTTGCAGCCGAGGCCATCGGCCCCAAACGGAGCAAGCTGCATCCGCGCATAAGCGTCAGCGCCCGCTGGATCCTTACCGTTTACCTTATCATAACGATCCTTTGCGCACTGGCTCTGAAACTTTGCGGAATGGGGATATTCGACAGCATAAACCATGCATTATGTACTGCTGCAACAGGAGGTTTCTCAACCAAAAATGCAAGTATAGCCCATTTCAATTCGCACAGCATAGAATATGTAATTACCTTTTTCATGTTTCTCTCAGGCATCAACTATGGCCTGCTCTTCTTCGTGATGTTCAAGGGTAAAATAGGCAAACTCATTGAAGACACCGAGTTCAAATGGTATCTCTTCCTAACCCTTATCTTCGCCCTGATCGTAGGCATAAGTCTCTATATTTCCACTCCCTATGACGGAGAAACTTCATTCAGATACGCTATTTTCCACATCACATCCACCATAACTACGACCGGATTCACAACCACCGACTACACCATGTGGCCCCCGTTCATATGGATGATAATAGGACTATGCATGTATTTTGGTGCCTGTGCAGGTTCAACATCAGGAGGCATGAAATCCATCCGTCTGGTAATTCTGATAAAATCTATGCGCAACGAATTCAACCGCATACTACACCCCAACGCAGTGCTTCCGGTCAGGGTCAACGGCAAAGTCGTATCTACATCGACCAAACAGAGCGTACTGACCTTCAGCATATTCTTTTTGCTGTTAGTCTTCGTGGGATGGTTCTTCTATCTTGCAATCGGAATAGATATTGCCGATGCTTACGGCACTTCGCTTTCATGCCTTGCCAATATAGGAGTCAAGATAGGCAGTAACGGGTGTAACATTCCCTGGGCAGATATGCCTGCCATAGGCAAGTGGTTTTCAGCTTTCCTTATGCTCGTAGGCCGTCTTGAGATCTTCGCTGTCCTGCTCCTGTTCAATCCCTCGTTCTGGAAGCATAGATAAGAAAGAGTTCAAGTCTTCACGCATACGGTCGTAGAGTTCGCAATCGCGGTAATTGGTGTTTTTACGCAGAGCTTCGGCTATATCCATCTGACTATGCTGATAAGCGCTTATCTCATTACGATACTGCTGATCGTGCAGGGCAAGGCGTCTTATATCGGTCTCCCGTTCCTGTCTAAGCTTAGTACATACCGGAGTGAGCAATCTTAAAATGACATTCTCGACCAGACTGTGCCCCTGCAAATAGAGATAGGTATCATTCTCTTTAACACCCATCTGTTTAAGCTCTTCGCTCAGAGCCTCAATTTCAGGAATGGCTTCAGGATAGTTGGTCTTCAGATACTTGATTTTGCGATTTACTCTGTTTGATACCGATATTATAACGTTCTGGGGGTTACTCAGGTCAACCGACTTGATACGTATGTCGATGCTCATGTCCTGCATACTGAACTCACTGTGACGCCGTTTACGATAAAACCAGACATTCCAGACGAATAGCGGATATACGGCCACCGAATATAGCTCCATAAATGCCTGAAAATCTATAATCCTGCGGTCATTAAGCGTACACTGAACACATATGTTGTGCAGACTGCCCGAATAACATCGGTAATTTTCAATGGCGTAGGTATAGGTCTGTATCACGTAAGGGTTGTTGATGATCTCGGCCGATGTACCGGTTGCTCCCTGCAATAGCCAATCATAGTCGCTGTCAACACAGGCAATCATATATTTGCCCAAGCCAATATGTTCCATACATGAACGCAGAGCCGATTTCTTCCCCTTAGTGAGTCCGCACTTATTGGGTAACATTATCTGGAAGTACCGGGAACCGTTCTCGAACTCGTCAAGCAACAACCGCCAGAAAGCTACATCGTCGTAGCTCTCCACAAATGCCACAATCCTCCTGCGATTCCGTTTCGGAAGAAGCCTGTTGGCAGCCTCAACATACTGTGATGTTACGTTGTCAAGGAGTCTCTTCATCTGTAACGGTTTTTCGGTTCAGTGTTACTTATTTTACAACAATATCATCGACATCGATTACAGCATCCATCCAACCGTCCATTATCAATGCCGGTGAATGGGTTGCAATTATTATTTGGGCATTGGGATTCAATTCCCTCATTCTGGACACCAACTGCTGCTGCCACTCAATATGCAGTGAAACCTCCGGCTCATCCATAAACAGTACATATGGCTTATTGTCCTGGACAAGAAGGGTGAGCAAGATAACCAAAAGCTGTTTTTCGCCCGACGAGAGATTGTATGGAAAAAGCCTGCCTCCATACTGGTCAAAGATTATCTCATTGCTTGTGCGGACTATTTTCTTGCCCGTATCGGCAAACAGTTCATCAACAATGTCCATGAACAGGATTTTGGGATTTGAGACCTTTTGGGCTTCGATAATGTTTTCGGGTTTTCCCGATGTAAGCAGAGCTATTGTGCGATTGCCTATATTGACCTGATAGTCCAAATAACGGCGCTGAAGTTTGTAGAGTTGTCGGTCAAGCTCGGAAACCACATTACCGTTCAATATCTTTTCAAGTGAATTGTGCATCAAAGGACGGTCGATGGTTCGGATTACGTCAAACCTGACCCTATTCCGTCCCTCCGGGTAATAATCAATCAACACATCGGAGTGCTCATCCTGAGATTCACCCGCAAGGTATTCCAGACGTGCCACAGTCTTGTTAAGGATGGTACTTTTGCCCGTCCCGTTGACACCGCTCAAAATATTTATATCCGGTCGCAAGTCCCATACTATATGTTTGCGCCCCCAAAGAGAATTGATCTCTATACGGCTGATACCGTCGGCATACTTATTTTCCATAATCTCGACCTGTTTCACACTTATTTTTGGTAAAAATACAAAAAAAACGAAGCAAACAAAATGGATTGCCCGGATTAAGATCCCATCCAAAAAGTCAGATTTCGGTTCCGTCCAAAAGTTCCATATATACAGGTACGGCTCTCTCAAGTTCGTCAAGACGGATATACTCGTTGGCAGTATGAGAGCGTGACGACTGCCCGGGGCCCATTTTGAAAGAGGGGCAGTCCAATATGGTCTGATCCGAAAGTGTAGGGGAGCCATACGGCACAAGCCCCATTCCGACAGCCTTTCTGATGAGCGGATGAGCCGGATCAATCCTTGAGGAGTTCAGATTGAACGACCGGGCCTTGACATCACACCATTCGGGCAAGAGTTCTTGTATCATCTCAAAGATACAACGGTTGGAATAGAACTCATTGCTGCGGATATCGGCCGTAAAAGTGCAGATATCGGGTATAACATTGTGTTGGGTACCGGCATCTATTATGGTAACAGTCAATTTGACAGGGCCCAGCAGGTCCGACTGTTTCTCAAATTTGAACTCCCTGAGTTTGTCTATTATATCAACCGCACGGTACAAGGCATTGATACCTGTGTTGTGGGCGGCATGAGCGGATTTGCCATGAACGGTGAAATCCAAAACCATCAGCCCCTTCTCGGCTATGGCAGGCTGCATACCGGTGGGTTCGCCTATCAGAGCTACCGCTATCTCAGGCAGACTGCTTACTGCCAGCTTCATACCGCCGGGACCGTTCATCTCCTCCTCGACGGTGGCAAGAAAAAGCGGATTATATGGCTGCGACTTGCTGTCAAGCTGATAGAATGTATAAAGAAGCGAGACAAGGCTGCCCCCCGCATCATTGCTACCCAAGCCATATAGGCAGCCATCCTCTATTACAGGAGTAAATGGGTCCCGCATCCAGCCCGATACCGGTTTGACGGTATCCATATGGCTGTTAAGGAGAAGTGTAGGTTTGGAGGGGTCATAAAAACGCCCGTAGCAGAGCAGGTTAAGTCCGATACGTTCAGGAATGTAGCCATGCTGTTCCATATCGGCACCGACTATAGTTGCCACATCGTGCTCGAAGCCGCTGATTGAAGGGGTGGCTATCAACTTCTTGAGTAATTCTATCATAGGAGATGCGTTATTCATGCCACAAAGTTAATCTCTTTACTCAAATATGCCCTTTTCACGAGCAGAAAGTTCCCGGATAATACTGATAAAGAAGGGAAAAGCAACCATGAAAGTGAGTACATCGGAAATTGCCATAGTAGCCTGGAGCCCTTCCAGCCCCCATATTCCGGGTACTATAAAGAAAACGGGATAGAAGAAATAGCCGTGACGGCTCATGGCCAGCAAGGTGGCTTTTTTGGTGCGGCGTATATTCTGGAGAAGCATATTGGTAGGTGTGGTCAGTCCCACGAGCGGGAAAGCTATACATTGCCACCGCAGTACCCTGACGCCTACACGGATCAGTTCAGGATCCTCGTCCCGGAAAAAGGATATTATTTCCGGAGCAAATATCCATCCTGCAGCCGATGTAAATAGGAGTATTATTACACAGACAGTGATGGTAAAGAGGTATGACCGACGCACCCGGCCGTAGAGTTTGGCGCCCCAGTTGAATCCGCATACGGGTTGAAAACCCTGTCCGACACCAAGAATTACAGCCATTGCACACTGCATGACTCTGGCTACAATGGTAAATGCGGCGATTGTGGAAGCCTCCTGTCCCTGTAAAGCGTAGCTGGCGGCAGCCCAATTCATAAAGATAGCAGACAAACTGGACAGCGACTGACGCATAAGTGAGGGCAGACCGCCTGCCGCTATTTCACGGAAACGCTCTACCGACGGAACGAAATTACGGAACCTGATATGGACATTCCCATCCAATGAGGTGGCCCACAGGAGCAGCAGCCACGATATGAACTGACTTATGAGTGTGGCTAAAGAGGCTCCGCTCACCCCCATATCGAAATGTCGTATGAGCAGCCAATCAAAAAAAATGTTCAGAAGAGCTCCGGTGGTTATTCCTATCATAGCCATCATGGCATTGCCCTGCAGCCGGAGCTGGTTGTTCAGAGTTATCTGCGATATGAAAAACGGAGTGGCTATAAGCAGCCAACGGAGATAATCGTTGGAGTAAGGGACCACATCGGGTGTAGCACCCAACATCCGCGAGAGCGGAGTCATAAAAAGAGTGCCCAACACCATAAGGACAATGCCCACCAAAAATGATGTAAAGAAACCGGTTGCAGCCATACGGTCTGCACCGCCGGTATTCCGAGCACCTAGGGCGCGGGATATATAGTTGCCCGATCCGGAACCGAAAAAGAATCCTATGGCCTGTATGAACGCCTGATATGAAAAGGCCACACCGACTCCCGCTGCTGCGGCAGTACTGATGTGACCCACAAACCAGGAATCTACTATGTTGTAGATGGCAGACACCGACATGCTGATGATAGTAGGTACAGAAAGGCTGAGTATGAGCCGGGGAATCGGCGCCTCTGTCATCCGTCTGTACCTAGCCTCACTCTTCAGTATGTCAAGTTCAGCACTCTGCACTTATCTGTAATAATCCATGCTTTCCGGAGTCCGGGACATTATCACGCTGTAGTGACCGTCCAACTGTGATAGTGAATAGTCAATGAAGACTTTAAGAGGCTTGTCAAAAATTTCGGCAATCTCAGTGGAGTCACGTAACAACAGAGTACTCATTACGCAATATGCGGCACTTTCCATAAGGCGGCGTCCACAGAAATCATTGAATTCCTGAGACTTAAACTCCGTAACGTAGGCTGTCATTGCGTCCAGCTTATCAACCATAGCCATTATTGCCTCTTTTTCCTTTGATTCGGGCAGTCCGGAAAGCATCTCTCTGACGTACTGCAAGTAGCTTCCGGCTGTCACATAACGCAATGCTGCCACCACCTGAAGCTGTGTGGTACCCTCGTATATTGATGTGATACGGGCATCGCGATAGAGGCGTTCGCATGCGTAATCACGCATAAATCCCGAACCGCCGTGTACCTGAATACTGTCATAGGTGTTCTGGTTGGCAAACTCGCTTGTCATACCCTTGGCAATAGGTGTAAGGGCATCGGCCAGACGGCTGTAACGTTTGCTTTCGGCACGCTCCTCGGAGGTGAGTGCACGTGTCTTGGCAATGGCATCAAGCGATTTGTATATGTCAACGTAGCGCGATGTCTCATAGAGCAGTGAGCGGGATGCCTCCAACTTGGCCTTCATCAGAGCCAACATTTGATATACTGCAGGAATACTGTCAATGGTTACGCCAAACTGACGGCGCTCAGCAGCGAAAGCTACAGCTTCCCGCCAGGCAGCATCCTGAATACCCACGCTCTGGGTTGCAATACCGAGACGGGCTCCATTCATGAGTGCCATGACATATTTTATAAGCCCCAAACGGCGGCTGCCGCAAAGCTCTGCCTTGGCGTTGTTGAAGACCAGTTCGCAGGTGGGCGAACCGTGTATGCCCATCTTATCCTCAATGCGGCGTACATTAACACCGCCGTCCCGCTTGTCATAGATAAAGAGCGAGAGTCCGCGTCCGTCGGTAGTACCCTCTTCGCTGCGTGCCAGTACAAGGTGTACGTCACTGTCACCGTTGGTGATGAAACGCTTCACACCGTTCAGGCGCCAGCAGCCATTCTCCACATCTTCGGTGGCCTTGAGCATAACACTCTGCAGATCGCTTCCGGCATCGGGCTCGGTAAGGTCCATTGACATTGTGGCCCCCTCGCAGGCCATCTTCAGATATTTCTCCTTCTGCTCCTCACTGCCGAACTCGTAGATGGTGTCGGCACAGGACTGTAGTCCCCAGACGTTTTGGAATGATGCATCGGACCTTGAAATCATCTCACATACGGCGCTGAAGACGGTAACAGGCATATTCAGACCGCCATACTGACGGGGAAGTCCGAATCCTGACATACCTGCCTGATGCATGACCTTAAGGTTCTGTGCAGTACCTTTGGAGTACTGAACGCGGCCACCGCTGCAGTGTGCGCCTTCGCGGTCCACACTCTCGGCATTGGGACCGATCACATCGGCACAGACGGTGCCGGTAAGCTCTAACACACGGTCATAATTGTCCATTGCATCGGCAAATCCGGTCGGCGCGTAATCGTACTTGCCCGCCTCGGCGTAGAAGTTCTCTTTAAGCTCCACTATGCGCTCCATAAGAGGAGAGTGCATGCGGGCCTCCAATTCAGGGGTATCCTTATATCTGTTCATTTTGAAATTTCCTTGTAGTGACGAATGAATTTGGGAATCACATCCTCAACACGGCCGGTTACAACATAATCGGCGATTGAGTTGATCGGGGCGTTGGGGTCCTCGTTGATAGAGATGATCAGACTGCTTTCACGCATTCCTGCTATATGCTGTATCTGACCCGATATTCCGCAAGCTATGTAGAGCTTGGGCCTTACTGTCAGACCGGTCTGACCAATCTGACGGTCATGGTCGCAGAATCCGGCATCCACGGCTGCACGGCTGCCACCCACCTCGGCATGGAGCAGGTCGGCCAGCTTGAAGAGCATATCGAAATTCTCGCGGCAGCCCATTCCATAACCTCCGGATACAATTATGGAGGCGCTGTCCAGATGGTGTGACGGCTTCTCCATGTGGCGGTCAATCACGCTGACCGCAAGGTCGGCCTGAGTAACATAGTCCGACACCTTGTGGGTTATAACCTTACCCTTATAGCCACCCTTCAGCGGCTCGTTCTTCATCACACCCTGACGGACGGTAGCCATCTGGGGACGATGGTCGGGATTGACGATTGTAGCGATTATATTGCCTCCGAATGCGGGACGGATCTGATAGAGCAGGTTTTCATAGACCTTATCGGCCTTCTTGTCCTCATGGTCGCCGATTTCCAGATTTGTGCAATCGGCAGTAAGGCCGCTACTCAACGCCGATGAGACTCTCGGACCGAGGTCACGGCCTATTACAGTAGCGCCCATCAGGGCTATCTGCGGTTTCTCATTGCTGAACAGTTTGATCAAAATGGCCGAATAGGGCGCAGTGGTATATAATGCAAGGCACTTATCGTCAAACAGGTGCAGTATGTCAACTCCATACGGAAGAATCTGATTCTCTATACCGTCAAGATTACTGCCTATCGCTACAGCCTCAAGTTTGACACCAAGCTGCGCTGCAAGTGAACGACCTTTGGTCAACAGTTCCTGACTAACGGGGGCAACTTCGTTACCCTCCAGCTCACAGTAAACAAAAATGCTGTTCATGGGGTTATCCTATTATGTGATTAACGGCCAACTCTTCTATCAGAGCAGCTATATCGGCATCTTCCGAGCCGTAGCGTTTGTTCTCCTTGGCCTGAAATACTATATTCTCTATCTTCTTAACCTTGGTCGGCGAGCCTGACAGTCCGCACTTGGCGGGGTCAGCCCCGACATCGGCCACAGTCCAGACGGGCACTTCATAGTTTTTACGGCCCATAAGCAGCCTGGCATTACGCGGACGACAGGGGGCAGCGCTTCCGTTCACAGTGAGCAGACAGGGCAGCGGAGCCTTAACTATCTCAGTACCGCCGGTGATTACGCGCTTTACGGTTACGGACTTGCTGTTTATATCAAGCAGTTCCTCGACATAGGTTACCTGATCCAGTCCCAACTTTTCGGCCACCTGGGGTCCTACCTGAGCGGTATCGCCGTCAATAGCCTGACGACCTCCGATTATTATATCCACCTGACCGATCTTGCGGATTGCCATTGAGAGGGCATACGATGTGGCCAGCGTATCGGCGCCGGCAAAGAGGCGGTCAGAAAGCAGATAACCGCCATCGGCACCGCGGAATACACCCTCCAAAACTATCTCTTTAGCTCTCTCCGGACCCATCGTGAGCATAGTCACTCTGCTGCCGGGGAAACGGTCCTTTATATCAAGGGCCAGTTCCAGGGCATTGAGGTCCTCCGGGTTAAACACTGCCGGAAGTGCGGCACGGTTTATGGTGCCGTCGGCATTCATGGCATCCTTACCCACATGACGTGTGTCGGGTACCTGTTTTGCCAAAACAATAATATTAAATTTGTCCATAAGTCTCTTTTATTTTCTCTCGAGCATGGATTTTTGGTTCTCGCGCTCAAGAGTATTGAATTTAGAATATGTCTTTATTTTAGCTATCGTGGCGGTAATGACCTGATAGAGTTCGCTCCCTTCGGTATAGTCACCCGGGCAGGCAAAATTCACACGCCCCCGCTGCACCAATCTCTTGGCCTGAGCGCAACTGTTCCTGTTGCCGGGCTTATATATGGCTACAGAATGGCCGCCCTCGGTCTTGACTATGCGCATACTGGGTATGTCGGTCTCACCGTCGCCCAGATAGATCATATTTTGGAACGGTATGGGACGATCCTCTTCGGACATGGAATCATTTATCCTCACATTGTCCCATATCTCGTGTATTCCCTTGTTGATCATGAATATAAACTGAGTCTTGGATGTGAAATCCACTGCCACGGCAGGCCATACGGCTGCATCGTCTTCATACATGAAGGAGCATGCATAGATCTGCTTGAAATGTTTGGCTATAGGCGTACCCTCGATAAGTTCCTTAAGACCCGATGATATGATGTAGTGCTCCACATTTACGCCCATCTCACTGCCTTTGCGATTGATCAGGTCGAACCACTCCTCCACTCCGGGAAAAAAAACTATTCCGCGGCCGAATTCCACAAACTGCTGACGACGTATGCTGATACCGTTCTGTTTGGCCCTCTCCACCATCAGCTTCATATAGGAGAGTATGGTACTTGAATTGTGCAGCTTAGCCAGATCTTGCGAATCCATCCAGAATGATTTCTTGTCGGTAAGTCCGATGGCATCCATAAAATCGTACTCCTGCATATTAGACGGCGATAGTGTTCCGTCAAAATCATACATAAGTGCAACAGTGGGTCTATCCATATAAGAATTCCGGTTTGGGCCTACAAAGATACCGATTAACCCGCCCATACCCTTTGTACCGTAGGTGAAAAGCCCCCAATTCTGCACAGATATTTCTATTATGTAAACCTAAACATCTATAACAGATTGAACAAGTAACCTTTTCCTTCTGTTAGGAACAGTCAGGTCACGGCACTATTTCAGTTAGTTTCTACCCCTCTTCCTTATAGTCACCTTAGCTCAAAAATCAGGAGGGAGGAATCTGACCTCAGAGAATCAAACGCGAAGAGTCACCGTAGCTTAAGGAATTAAAAGGGAAGAATCGCCGTAGCTCAAAAATCTGAAATCATTCTCCAGAGCATAACGGTAAATGGTTTTCCAATCGCCATTCACAAAGGCGGAGACCAGGAGCAGAAGAGTGCTCTGAGGTTGGTGGAAATTAGTCACCATCATTTTTACAATACGGTATTTATACCCCGGAACGATTATTATCTGGGTGCCGGTCTTCAACACGTCCAGATTATGACGGTCAAGATAGTCCAGAATATATTTGAGAGATTCGACGGCGCTCATCGCGGGATCGGTTTGGTAAGGTACCCACTGGCTGACCTGCAACTCCTCATCGGCAGCGTCAGGATGAGTGCTTAAATAGACACCTATATAATATAGGCTCTCCAGAGTGCGTACCGATGTGGTGCCGACAGCTATGGCCTCTCCGCCGTGCGCAATGAGCCTCTCTATGGTGGAACGTCTTACCGATATAAATTCGGTATGCATCACGTGACCGGCAATTTCTTCCGATTTCACCGGACGAAAGGTGCCTGCCCCAACGTGCAGGGTAAGCTCCTCGCGCTCTATCCCGCGGGCGTCCTGCTCTTTCAAGACCCGTTCGGTGAAATGGAGTCCCGCAGTGGGCGCCGCCACACTGCCCTTTATCTTTGAATAGACGGTCTGATAGGTGGTTTTATCGCTCTCCTGTGATTCGCGGTTAAGGTAGGGCGGTATAGGAATTTCGCCCGCCGCCTCAAGCAGAGCGGCAAAGCTGACGCCTCCGTCCCAGCTGAAATCTATCCTGTGGCCGGCGGCGCCGGACGGCCCGCGACGGGCGGTCAGCGTAACACTGAGGCCGGCTACCTGAAAAGTGCCGCTGAGCGGGAGCGAGCTCTCTCTCCAGCGCTTGAGATTGCCCACAAGGCAAAACCAACTACACTCTTTAGTTTGAGTAAATATAAGCTGATAATCCTGCGGCAAGGCAGGCTGTATGAGGAAAATCTCAATCAAAGCTCCATGTGACCTGGACTCGCCGGCAGGCTTTTTGCGAAAAATAAGACGCGCCTGAATTACTCTGGTGTTGTTGAAGACCATAAGGGCCCCCTCAGGCAGATATGAGGGCAGATTCCTGAAGAGGTCCTGCGACACCCTTCCGCTTCTGTAGAGCAGCAGCTTGGAGCTGTCGCGCTCCGGGAGTGGGAACTTTGCTATTCTGGCATCGGGCAGAGGATAGCTGTAGTCACTTATATTGATATGCTTTACTCTTTCATCCATTTCCGGAGCGCAAAGTTAACCAAAAAAAGAGTGCTATTCCACTATGGCAAGGGTAAATACGCTTATCCTGATATCGGGAGCAGCCTTCTCCATGGTCTGTATAAGCGAACAGAGAGTGGCGCCTGTTGTCATAACGTCATCTACGACAAGCACGTGACGGCCCGCCAGAGATTCAGGCTCTGCAACAGAGAAGAGTCCCTCGGCATTATTCCAGCGCTGGAATCTACCGAGTCCGGCCTGTTTTTGATTGCTGACTTCGCGTGTCACTATGCAGTCGGCAACCGGAATCTCTATGACACGGCTTATGCCCTCGGCTATATATGCGGATTGGTTATATCCGCGGCGACGCTGTTTGACACTTGAGAGAGGGAGGGGAATGATCATCTCCACTCCATCCAAAAAGCCCTTATCGCGCAGCTCACGGGCGCCGATTTCGGCCAGCCAGGAGCCGACCGAGGGGTGGTTGTAATATTTCAGATGATAGATGATCTTGCTGTAATCACTCTCCTTTTCGTATTTAAGCATCGATGCAGCCCTGACCACATTGCGCTCGGTCAACAAAATACGTTCGGCAAGGCTCAGCTCTTCGGGCAGATATTCCAGGCGGGGCATACCCAGAAAACATGATATACAGAGATGCTGTTCACCCATGTCAAGCCTTCGGCCGCAGACCTTGCAGTACCGTGGCAACAGCAGGTCCGTGACAGCCCTGATGAGACCCATCGGATTAATCGGTAAAATCGGGACTTTCGGTAAAATCCAGAACCTCTCTGATAAGCGGGATTTCAAAGCCCCTGCCCGCTATGGATTTCATGGTCTTCATTTTACGCTCATACTCGTCGGCTCCCTTGACACTCTTGTAACGGGAGACCAGCAGTTCTCTCAACACAGCCATATATTCATCGGGATCTACCGATGAAACGGCCTCTTCTGCGATTTCCTCAGGTATGCCCTTAAAGCGGAGCGCCTGCATGATCTTGATACGTCCCCATTTGGTCAACAATACTTTGTCATGGACGAATGCCCGTGAATAACGGCTCTCGTCAATGTAACCCTCTTTTTCAAGATGTCTGATGATCTCTTCGATGGAGTGTGGGGAGAGGTCGCGTCTCTCTAGCATCGCCCTCACCTCACTCCTGCAATGTTCGGCTGCCGAGCAGTAAGCTCTGGCTTTTTGCAGCCCCTCTTTCTCTTCCTCTTTCATGTATCAGCTTTTATCATGCGCTCTTTCCCATATAGGTCTTTACGCAGTTCAATATTATGGTATCCCCCGCTTTCCAGCATAAGCACAAGCTCATGTGCAAACAGCGGGTTGATTTCAAAAAACAGGCTTCCGCCGGCAGTCAAGTTAGCCGATGCAAACCGCGATATGGCTCTGTAGAAGAGCAGCGGGTCATCATCAGGGACGAACAGCGCCAAATCCGGCTCATAATCGAGCACCCTCTTTTCCATATCGAGTTTCTCGCCTTCGGTCACATAGGGAGGATTGCTGACTATCACATCGAATTTAATATCCGACTGCGGGTTTGTCAGAATGTCAACCCTGCGAAAAGTGACGTCAGTGCCGTTAAGTTCATTGTTCAAGGCAGCCAGACGGAGAGCATCAGGGCTGATGTCCCACCCCTCGACACTCCATCCCGGCAGTCTGTGCGCCAGAGTTACGGCAATGCATCCGCTTCCCGTACCTATGTCAACCAGATTGCCGGTCTCCTGACGATTCTGCAACACCCACTCTACCAGTTCGCCGGTTTCCGGCCTGGGGATCAGGACTCTTCCATCCAGACGGAAAGAGAGTCCGCAGAAAGGGGTGTTGCCGCATACATACTGCAAGGGCTCACCCCCCGCGAGCCGCCTTAACGCATCCTCCAGCAGCCTCTCCCTTTCAGAGTCAGGTTCCAATGGTTCCTTGGTATAGAAAGAGAGGGCATCTATACCCAAAAGCTCGGTGCAAAGGGCTTTACGGACAGTCTCAAGACCTGAAGCGTCATATATGCCTGCAAGGGCATAATCGATACGTTTCAGGAGATTTTTCATGACTCATTCCTTAGGCTTGACGGTGACAGTGCCCTTCACGGCAGGGTCCACCACGCCGGGAACAACCGTATATCCTCCCATCTCATAAGTCATATATCCTTTTACGGTAGGCATACTCATGCTGAGAGTCATGCCGAACTCCACCTCGAATGTACCTGCCGACGAGGGAACCCATCTGATAGAGGGGAGGTTGGACATAGGATCCACAATAATGACATAGGCAGTCTTCTTGTCAACGGAGAAATCCCGGTAGTAAACCTGCGGTATGGGCGGCGGCAAAAAAGTTCCGCCATTAATGGTCCAACGGCATCGAGCCCTGTAATATTTGTCACCCAACGAGCTGGCCTTAACCTGCAGGGTCAGGGTGTCGCCGACCTTAGGATTACTGTTAAGGCATATTACCGAATCATATTTGGGCGGAGTGGAATACTCCTCATCCTCACATGAAACCATTGCGAAAAATCCGGCAGTAAGAGCCGCAATCAAAAACAATCTTTTCATTGATTCAAGCTATTTCAAGTGCAACTTTCATCATATTGACAAACCCGGAACGGCGCTGTTCGGCCGATGCATGGACCTTATGGACCAGTTGGTCCGAAATGGTGCATATTGTCAAGGCTCTCTTTCCGGCAACAGCAGCATTGAGATAGAGTCCGAAAGACTCCATTTCAACGGCTTTTACACCGAATCGGCTCCACTCCATCTGGCTGTCGGAGGGGTCATAGAAGACATCGGCCGAGTAGATGTTGCCTACGTGAAACTTAAAGCCATTCTCACGTGAGACACGTACGGCATTCTCAAGCAGACCGTAATCGGCTATCGCGGAAAATTTAGCCGGCATTTTGTACTGGTGGCCGTAGTTGGAATCGGTACAGGCGCCCATGGCAAAGAACATTTCACCTACATTCAGCTCCGGAGCAAGGGCACCGGCCGTACCCACCCTGATGATACAATCCACATCGTAGAAATTGAAGAGCTCGTATGAGTAAATCCCTATTGAGGGAATACCCATTCCATGACCCTGTACCGAGAGACGTTTTCCCTTGTATGTGCCGGTGAAACCGTACATTCCCCGTATATCGTTATAGGGAACGGGGTTCTCAAGAAAGTTTTCGGCAATAAATTTCGCGCGGAGCGGGTCACCGCTCATCAACACTGTCTTCGCTATGTCGCCATAGGCGGCCGCAATATGCGGCGAGGGGGTATTTTCCTTACTCATAAGTTCAAATTTTCTCTTCAAGCGGCGGTGAAATCAGGCATCCTTCAACATATTCTATCTCTCGCTTTTTTTCTGACGGAGGAGCAATGTGTACCTTGCGGCCTGCAACACTTACGCGGCCTTCGGCATACCACTGCAAAGCCTGCGGGAAGATACGGTGCTCCATACGGTGGATCAGCGCCTCGAGCTCCCCGATAGTCCCCTTTACAGGAACGGCAGCTTGAATTATGACCGGTCCTGCGTCCAGTTCGGGAGTGACCAGATGTATTGAACAGCCGGTAATACGGACACCCTCTTCATAGGCATCGGCAATGGCTGTTGCACCTTTGAAGCTGGGCAGAAGCGCCGGATGCAGATTCAGGATACGGCCCTCAAAGGCGTCTATAAAGGTCTCACTCAATATACGCATCCAACCCGCCAAGGCAACGGTATCTACACTGTACTTTTTAAGTGCATCTATCACAAGCGAATCATACTCACTGCGGTTTTTGTGCCCCTTGGATGGTATTATCTCAACCGGTATTCCAAAATTGCGGGCACGGGCTATAACGCCTGCTTCCGGCCTGTTGGTGAGTACAACGGCCACAGCGGCATCTATCCGTCCTTCACGGACAGCTTCAATAATTGCCTGGGCGTTGGATCCGTTGGACGATGCAAGTATCGCAAGTCTTATCATATGACAAAGGTAGTAAAAAAATAATAGTGTCACATTTGGGCGACACTATTACTTTTTTCACGCTGTTGCCGGTTAATCCGACAATCTAAATTACATCATTCCGTCCATTCCTCCCATTCCCGGGTTCATGGCAGGCATAGGCTTGTCCTCTTTTTTCTCCACAATTACACACTCGGTAGTAAGGAACATACCTGCTATTGAAGCGGCATTTTCAAGAGCTACGCGAGCAACCTTGGCGGGATCGACCACACCGGCCTTCATCAGGTCTTCGTAACGGTCGTAGCGGGCATTGTAACCGAAATTACCGGTTCCCTCGGAAACCTTCTGGGCAACCACGGCTCCCTCCTTGCCTGCGTTGATGACGATCTGACGCAGAGGCTCCTCTATGGCGCGACGGATAATCTGAATACCGGTATGCTCATCGGCATTTTCGCCTTTCAGCTTGTCGATAGCGCTTATGGCACGGATATAGGCTACACCGCCGCCGGCAACTATGCCCTCTTCAATGGCTGCACGGGTAGCGCAAAGAGCATCGTCAACACGGTCTTTCTTCTCCTTCATCTCGGTCTCACTGGGAGCACCCACCTTGATGACGGCTACGCCACCTGACAGTTTGGCAAGACGCTCCTGAAGCTTCTCCTTGTCATACTCACTTGTAGTGGTGGCAATCTGAGCCTTGATCTGAGCTACGCGGGCTTGGATATTCTCCTTCTCACCCTTACCATTTACAATGGTGGTATTATCCTTGGTAATGGTAATCTTCTCGGCAGTACCGAGCATCTCCATTGTGGCCTGCTCCAATTTGACGCCGCGCTCCTCGCTTACCACGAATCCGCCTGTAAGTACGGCAATATCTTCAAGCATCTCCTTGCGGCGGTCACCAAATCCGGGGGCCTTGACGGCACAGATCTTAAGACCTGAACGCAGGCGATTCACAACCAGGGTGGTCAGAGCCTCGGAGTCAACATCCTCGGCAATGATAAGCAGGGGACGACCGGTCTGTACGGCCGGCTCCAGAATAGGAAGCATATCCTTAAGATTGGAAATCTTCTTGTCGTGAATAAGGATTTGCGGATTCTCCATGACACAATGCATCTTTTCGGCATCGGTCACAAAATATGATGAGAGGTAACCACGGTCAAACTGCATACCCTCGACAACGTCGATGTATGTTTCGCGTCCCTTAGCCTCCTCGATGGTTATAACGCCATCCTTGGAAACCTTTTGCATGGCATCGGCAATATGCTTGCCTATCTCGGCATCGTTGTTTGCCGAAATGGCGGCCACCTGCTCAATCTTTTCAAAGTTATCGCCTACAGTCTGCGACTGGCTCTTGATACTCTCCACAACAGCTGCTACAGCCTTGTCTATACCACGCTTCAGGTCCATCGGATTGGCTCCTGCAGTGACATTCTTAAGGCCTACGTTCACAATGCTCTGAGCGAGAACGGTGGCCGTGGTTGTACCGTCACCGGCATCTTCGCCGGTCTTTGAAGCTACCGACTTGACCAACTGAGCTCCGGTATTCTTGAATGAATCGGCCAGCTCAATCTCTTTAGCTACGGTTACACCGTCTTTGGTAATCTGAGGTGCACCGAATTTTTTCTCAATTATTACGTTACGACCCTTAGGTCCAAGGGTTACCTTAACTGCATTTGCTAACTCATCAACACCCTGACGCATCAGATCGCGGGCATTGGTATCAAAAATTATTTCTTTTGCTGCCATAATAATATTACTTTTTTATTCTATAACGGCCAAAACATCGCTCTGGCGCATAATCAGATATTTCTCTCCATCAATTTCAAGCTCAGTGCCCGAATATTTTCCATAAAGGACCCGGTCACCTTTCTTGAGGATCATAGCCTCATCCTTGGTCCCGTTTCCTACTGCTATTACCTGACCCTTCAAGGGTTTCTCTTTTGCCGTGTCAGGTATGATAATACCCCCGACTGTCTTCTCCTCGGCTGCTGCCGGAAGAATCAGCACACGGTCTGCTAATGGTTTAATGTTCATTTTAAGTAAAAAATTTATTTGTGATTAATCAATGCTAATTCAAGCCCGTATTTTTAACGGACACTTATAGGAATGCGAAAAACGTGCCAAAACGGTAAAATTGGCAACATGTCACCATATATGACAGTTTGACACGTCCTAATGGGTTTTATCTGACATGTTCTGCCAGATAGTTTTTAAGTGAGATGTAATCGAGTTCACTTTGAAAGGAGCCCTTATGGAAAGCTGTTATGACACCGGTCTCTTCCGATACGACTACCGCCACAACGTTGGTCCTCTCGGATATTCCCATTGCCGCTCTGTGACGCAATCCGAAATTTTTGGGCAGAGATTCCGATTGGGATATAGGCAGTATGGAGGCCGCCGTCTCTATCTTGTCACCCGTTATAATCATGGCACCGTCATGCAAAGGACTGTTTTTGAAGAAAATAGTTTCAATGAGCTGCTGGTTAAGATCCGCATTGATCTCTTCGCCTTTGAGTTTGAGGTCCTGCAATTCATCATTCTCGTCCACCACTATCAAAGCGCCCTGTTTCTTATGTCCCATATTGACGCAGGCGTTTACCAGAGGCAGCCATCTCCTGTCGTCGCCTTCGCCTTCGCGCCTGCGGCGGGTCAGCCATTTGAAAATCCTTCTGGTCGTTTTTGTACCGCCAAGGTCATGGAAAAAGTGGCGTATGTCATCGGCAAACAGTATAATTATCGCCAACACTCCCACGTCAACCAGTTTGTTCATCAGGACACCCATCAGCCGCATCTTCAAAAGATGAGATACGACTATCCAGACAAGCAAAAAGACCAGAATACCGATGAACATATTAAGTGAACCCGTTCTCTTCATCAATCTGTAGAAATAGAACAGAAGCAGTACTACACAAAGGATATCAATCAGATCCTTTATTCCAAAATTCATCAGGTATTCACTCATTTCACTTATTCTCTTTGACAGCGTTAACTATTTTTACGGCCTCTGCCGCCTCGAGCACATCGTGTACCCTGAGCCAGTCGGCGCCGCGTTCCAAGGCGATGGTGTTCATTACCGTGGTCGCATTCAAAGCCTCTTCGGGAGTTATTCCCAAAAGCTTGAACGCCATGGACTTACGGGAGAGTCCCGCCAATATCGGAAGACCGAATTTTTTAAGATCGGACATATTGGCCAGCATGGTGTAGTGCTGCTCCAAAGTCTTTCCAAACCCGAATCCGGGATCAAGTATGACCTTGTCCGACACGGAGACGCCGCATTTTGCCAACTGTTCCAGTCTGTCATGAAAGAAGTTCTCCGCCTCTTTCATAACATCGGCCACCACCTGTTCGGCATAAGTGAGCAGATAAACGGCTCCCGTACGGGCCACCGTATCGTACATGTCGGGATCTCCTCCCAATGTGTCGTTTATACATGTTACGTTCCACTCCTTAACACAACGTTCGGCTATACGGGGACGGAAAGTATCGACCGATATAAGCAGTTCCGGGAACTCCTCTCTCAAAACCTCAAGTCCCCATGAGAGACGCTCCATCTCCTGTTCTTCGGAGGCGAAAGTACAGCCCGGGCGGGTTGAACATCCTCCTATGTCAATGGCATCGGCTCCATCGGCCATCATCTGACGGACGCGCTCTACAAGGGCATCCGGATTATTAATTCGCGAACCGCTCCAGAACGAGTCGGGAGTGATGTTTACTATTCCCAGAATTTTTGTCATATCACTTTTCGGCCGCCATGAAAGCATTTATCTGACGGCTTATCTCCTTCATGCCGGCTGCCGTAGGATGACCTATCGCCTTGTCAATGCCCTGAAGCTTGATAACAGGCACATCGTATCTGGCACCTATGGCTTCCATGGACTCGCCTATCTCGGGTTTGAGTCCGTCATTCAAAAGCAGATAGATCTTCATCTTGGGATAGAGCCCTTTCAGTCCGTTAAGCAGATAAGCTAGCGCCGGACGGAACGAGAAGAGATCCTGCTTGGTCCAATCCGAATAGATATATTCGCCTATCGGAGAGTTTGCCCACGCATCGTTGGTGCCGCCGAATATGAACAGTATGTCCGGATTGCCAATGTAGTTGATCCTCGATATGAAGGCACGGTCCGAAAAGTCGGCACGTCCGTAGCCGGTATTGCAAATGGTGCTGCCCGAATAGGAATTATTGATTTCAAGTTGCCATCCGTTCTCCTTGATGAGTTGTCCCCACCAGGTCTGGTCGGCCTCCTTCACGTCAACCTGATCGTGAGGATAGAATATGTCGTACCCCTCGGGTATAAGACCTCTGAAAGAGGAATATGAATCACCTAAAATAGAAACTTTAAGTTGTTGTGCCGATGCGGCGCAGGTCAGCAGAATTGCAAATAGGAATATTATTCTTTTCATATACAGCTTGTATTTTTTACGTTTCGCAAAATTACAAAAAATCCTTCACTTTTATCATATTCATGCTATTTGAACCTTTTATAAGAATGGTCTCTCCTTCGACAGGATTTGACTCCAGCTCAGTCCTGACATCATCAACATTGGCAAAGAGCCTGAAATCCGTACCGGCGGCAGCCTTTGAAAACTCTTCACCCACAAGCCATACATTGGTAAATCCGTATCGGCCTATCAATTCCACTATCCCTCTGTGCTCTTTTTCCGATACCTCGCCCAGTTCACGCATATCGCCCAATATCAGCATCTTTCTGTCGGCTTCAATCATGCGGAAATTGTCCAGTACTGCCCTCATACTGGTGGGGTTGGCGTTATAAGAGTCAACCACAAGGCAGTTGCGGGCAGTCTTGATAAGCTGCGAGCGGCTGTTGGAAGGCGTATAGTTTGTTATAGCATTCGATATAGCCTCCTCACTCACTCCAAAATGCAGTCCTACGGTTATGGCGGCCAAGGCGTTGTCAATATTGTAAGCGCCTATCAAACCGGTCTGCACCGTATGCCAGCCACCCTTACCGCTGCGCCAGCGGAACCTGACGTACGGATTGCACTCCAGCACCTCACCCTCGGCAAGCAGGCCATCCTGACACGCCTGACCCGAACGGCCGTACTCGATCTGCGGCAGACCGACGGCCATCGCATGCAGGTATTCATCATCACGGTTTACGAAAGCGGTTCCGCCATGCTCCCTGAGCCAGTCGTACAGCTCACCCTTAGTGCTCATTACTCCCTCCAGCGAACCGAATCCCAGCAGATGGGCTCTGCCGACATTGGTTATCAGACCGTAATCGGGACGGCTTATCTCCACCAACTCCCTTATGTCGCCCGGCTTGCTGGCTCCCATCTCCACGATGGCATATTCGTGTTCCGGCCTTAGAGCAAGAAGCGTTATGGGAACACCTATCTGATTGTTGAGGTTGCCTTGAGTGCAGAGAATATTGTAGGTGGTCTGCATTACGGCACTTAGCAACTCCTTTGTGGTGGTCTTGCCGTTTGTTCCGGTTATGCCTATGACGGGCGTTCCCATACGACGGCGATGAAATGCGGCCAATACCTGCAGGACCTTCAGTACATCGGTAACAAGGATCATACGGCCGTCGGCGGGATTGTAACGAGTCTCATCGTCCATCACTGCATAGCTGCACCCCTGCTCAAGCGCATCGGTCACAAACCTGTTACCGTCAAACCGCTCTCCCTTGAGAGCAAAGAACATCAATCCCCGACCGCACCGGCGACTGTCGGTGGTTATTCCGCTGCACTCCAAAAATCTGCCGTATATCTCTTCAATAGTCATAGCAGCACAAAAATAGGATATTAATCCGTTGTAATGATGCCATTTGCTAATTTTATACAGCCAAAACTTCTTAAAACTTCTTGAAATTTCCAGATTCCTCCAGAATCAAGAAGAAATTAAACAAGCAAAACTGAAACAGGCTGTGTTTAGAGCAAACCTCTATATCGGAAAAATAAACCGACAAAATAACATTTTTGGTTTATCGGGTGAAGCCCGGCCGGAGGCCGGCCCGTTTCCGACAGGAAACTGAAAAAAGGAAGGACTCTGGGTGGCGGGGCCGCCCAGAGTCCTATCACCCGTACAAAAAGAAGCGGCCTATGCCGCTCTTTTTGTACGGGTGATAGGACTCGAACCTACACATCTGAGATACTAGATCCTAAGTCTAGCGCGTCTACCAATTCCGCCACACCCGCGTGTGCGCGTTCCCTATTTTTTTGCGAAACGCGCCGCGAAATTATACCATTTTTTTAGAAATACCAAATCAGCGTATCTCTATGATGCTCTCCATAAGCAGCATATTCTGAGGCTCGGTGAGATTACGCACTCTGGCAGCAGCAGGAAAAAGTCCGTCTAAAACTGATTCCGTATCGATATGCGATGTAGCAGTCTCATCGGAATCGCCGGGCTCAGCGCCTGAAAGTATTTGCATTAAGGAGACTTGTTTAACCTCCGGATAGACTGATATGCGGTAATCATTCTTTTCCAGACCAACCTTTTCGGCGGCATATGCTATGGCATCCACAATACCTCCTAGGGTGTCGGCCAGACCCACGCCCAGAGCGTCGTTTCCGGACCACACACGGCCCTCGGCTATCTCATCGACCGCCTCTTTGGTCATATCCCGGCCATCGGCCACTATCGTTACGAATTGGTCATATATCCCCTCAATGGATTTGGAGAAAAACTCAACCTCGCTGTCAGTGAGCTTACGCATTCCGGTAACCATATCGCTGCGGCTTGTGGAACCGACAGTCTCAATGTTTATCTTAAGATTCTTACGTATGGCATCACCCAAACTCGGAACAATGGCAAAGACTCCTATTGAACCGGTAAGAGTGGTGTTGTCGGTAAAAATATAGTCAGAACCGGCCGAAATCCAATAACCGCCCGATGCGGCATATTCGCCGAAGCTTACTATCACAGGCTTCTCTTTACGCAGTAACTCAATCTCACGCCTGATAGCCTCGGAGGCCTGAGCGCTGCCGCCGGGTGAGTTGACGCGGAATACCACAGCCTTTATTTTCTTGTCATTGCGCACCTTGGCCAGAGTGGAAGCCATTTTGCTGCCGACTATATCGGATGAAGAGCCGGAATTGACTATCTGACCGTCGGCATAGACCACGGCAATCATATTCTTGCGACTGCCCTTCTTGAGCTTTGAGGCATACCTGTTCATCTTAACGAAGCCTACCTGTTCTATCTTTTCAACGTCATAAAGCTCACAGAAGTAATCGTTCACCTGATCCTTATACCACAGCTCGTCAACAAGCCCTTTCTCCTTGAACTGTTTGGCATCATAGAGATCGAGATCCTCTATCCAGGCGTTGAACTCTTCGGCCGTGAAACCGCGTGAAGCAGCTATTTCGCTGCACATTGAGTTCCACAAAGAGTTCATAAGCGCCTCGTACTGCCTGCGGTTTTCGGGACTTGAAGTGTTGCGGACAAACATCTCACCGGCCGATTTGTACTTACCGTGACGGATAATCTGAACGTCAACGCCCAATGTGTCCAGAATGTCCTTGAGGAAGATCTGCTGTGTTGCCAAACCTGTGATGAAAGATTCCGAAGCAGGGTCCAGAATGATTTTGTCGGCAACCGAAGCCAAATAATAAGAGCCGTTGGAGAACGTGCCGCAATAGGCGACAATCTGTTTTCCGGACTCTCTGAAACGCTCAAAAGCAGCGCGCAACTCCTCAATCTGGGAGAGACCGGCACTGATTTTATCGGGAGTCATATAGATCATCTCAACTTTCTTGTCCTCGGCAGCGGCATCAATGGCTCTGACATAACTTAGTAGCGAAACAGAGGGTTTGGACTGATTCACAATTGACATGATATCAAAGGAGTTTCCTCTATGACCGTACTCGGAGATAGGATTTTTAAAGTCTATCTTCAAGACTTTTCCCTTTTTGGCAAGACCCGAAACAGGTATAACAAGCATAAAGGCGATGAACGCCACACATAATTTTACATTTCTCATTTTCCAAAAATATTTTAAGGATTTATTATTTTGTCGTTTATCCATTTTCTTGCCGTCTCTATCAGAGTATCAACGTTTTTTGCGCGGTCACTGTCGGTAAGGCTTACCCAAACGTCAGGATCGACTCCGCCTTCGATATCGTTCATATCGGCATCGAACATCGGAGCCGATGAGAATCTGATTGACCATCCGTTGGGGAGTTCGGATGAGATGGGCAGTCCGCCGCCGCCACCCGTCCGATCTCCGAATACGGTTACATTCGGCAGAGCCTTCATCTTCACAGTAAAGTCGTTTGCACTGCTGAAACAGCCCCTGTTGACCAACAACGCCACCGGTTTTTGCCATCGTAACTGTGTTGTGGCAGGTTCGACATAGATTGGCATAGCATCTGAAAAATCGTTCCTTCCCGGACCGGTCTTATATTTCATATATCCGGCAAGCACCTTTTCCTCAGTAAAACGGGCTGCTACCTTCTCGGCTTCGGACACAATGCCTCCGCCGTTCTCCCTTAGGTCTATGATTATGCCGTTACAAAGCGCAAACCAACTGATTATAGCATCCAGCTTCGATTCCGATATAACGTTCGAGAATGATTCTATGGTCATATAGCCTATATTGTCAGGCAGAATAATATAGTTGTAACCCGCTGCAGCAATGAAATAATCATTGCCAAGGTAAAAACTCCTTATCTCGGCGGAATAATTTGAAGGGTAGTCTGTCTTCCATGTCCAGTTACGCCCCACGTCATAATAGCCGTAGAGATTGACATGCCCGTCCTTCAGTTCACGAAGCATATTGTTAAGGACCTCATAGAGGGAGAGGTCACTCATATCTTTATCTATGAGTTTCTCATACTTCACGTAAACAGAATCCCAGTCCACGCCAAGCTCTCTCTTCTTCAAATCAAAGAAACAGTAATGGCGATCCATAATGTTCCAAAGAGCCTTAAAATTGCCGATGGGAGTGTTTTCGAACGTTGCAGGAACATAGGCGGTTTCAGTACACGAAACCGTTGCCATAAGTGCAAAAAGTATCAAACCGAATGTTTTCCGAATATATCCTGATCTCTTCATCGTCCATTGTATTTTTGTTCAAACCTGTGCACATAGCCCACTCCAAACTGATAGTGGGTAATCTGCGTACGTTTTCCGCCCATATTGTCACTCGTCATATCAGCAGAGAGCGAAACAGAGAGTTGGTTCCTGCCTAACGGTATAAGCAGAGCTACGTCGTTGTATGATGTGGGCGCATTAATGGGACACATAAAATGGATTGCTTTACCATAAAGGCCTTTTTCTACCAGCATATAATAGGGCATATCATAGTCGACAGCGAACCTCGCTCCGGCTAAAGGCATCCAGAGTGTTGCCCACAATGCCACAGGCAGGCGGCCTATCCTGAAACGGAATATGTTATCGACCCCTACTCCGGCTGCCAGCCATCCTTGAGCCGAGGCGGGATTGTTCGAATTCCGAAGATTCCATAAGACACCATATGTTCCCATAACCGAAGGGCCTGCCAAAAGATCATATCGACTATATTGGAGCAGAGGCTTTTCCCACGAATGAAACATATTTCCCATTATCTCTATCTGAGAGCCGTTTCCCGCCTCATTGGTCATAAGACTTGCAATCAGACTGTTCCGGCTGCGTCCATACCTGAAATATTTCTCTGTTTCCGAACAATACAACCGGTCATTTCTGAACACAAAAGAACCGCCATGATAAGTATTAGGTGAGAGGTACTCGTCCAATGCTTCGGAGAGACCCGTACCGATTGATATGGCCTCAACCACCTGAAAAGGTTGCGGCAATACCCCTGTCATACTGCCTGTAGTCTCCTGAGCAGACATCTTTACAGGAACAGACAGCATAATTACTGCCACCGATCCGAAAACAAATTTAAAACAGCGATAGCTGACCGTCGTCAGAATTCTCTTTTTCATTATCAGAATCAAAACCGTTATCGTTATCGTCGTCATCCAAATTAACCACGGAAACACTTTTTTTCTCTTCCTTCTTTTCAGGAGGCAGGCGTAAAGGCTCCAGTTCCTCAACCTTATCGACATTAAATGTAGTTACACGGCGCCCTCTGGCTCTTACGCTCTTTACCCCAACAAATTGCTCGGCGTCAACCTCTATGGGTTCGCGGAAACTATCATCTCCGCCCAAGGTAACCAAAATACGCGGATAGAATGTATCCGTCAGAAGGAGGAGACGGTTCTCATCATTATCGCCAAGAAAATTCAACCTCTTTGATGTGGGATCCAGACTGAACCTCTTAAGATAGAGATATCCCTTCTGAGAAGCATCAAATAGAACCGCTGTCCAGACCTTACCATGATCGAATTTCTCGAGTCTGATAATTCCGGCGTCGAAATGACAGTTGGAATCGATCTCAGTGGTGTAGTATTCGCCGTTAGTCATCATCACAAGCAGCAGGTCATCATTATCAAATTCACCCAAGAAACGGCCGTGACCGTCAAGGTTAAGACGGGTTACATCTTTATCGAACCAGACTTTCCGTCCGCCCAGGGTAGAGACACCGTGAGACTTGAGTCCGATTCTATGCACCTCATTGCGTGTGAGCAGGTTTCCTTTTGCCTGTCTGCCCTTGATAAGAATTTCGCTGAAGTCTTTATCGAAAACCGGTTTACGCAGTTTGGGATTGGGTTTCAGTGTCACCTTGATGATTTCGGCCTCGCCATTATGGTTAGCCGAAAAATAGACTACCCTTGAACCGTCCTTTCCCTGTGTCAGGTTATACTCTTTGTCACGCGTCAAACCGGTTGCCGCAAACCTCTTTATATAGTAGGCTCCCCTTTTACCATCCCTGTAAACTACGTTGTATATGGTACGCTTGTCGTTTCTCTTGAAGACATTCAGATAGAGGACATTCTGACCCACAAAGACCTTTTCGGCCACTTTGATTACCTTGTACATTCCATCCTTGTAGAAGATTATCACATCGTCTATCTCGGAACAGTTACAGACAAATTCATCTTTCTTAAGGTCGGTTCCAATAAATCCGTCGGCACGGTTTATGAAGAGTTTGAGATTGGCTTCGATAACCTTGGTCGCCTCTATGGTGTCAAAACTTCTTATTTCGGTGCGGCGGGGATATTCAGCGCCATACTTCTCCTTGAGAGTAAGGAACCACTTGATTGTCACCCTCACCATATCCGAAAGATCCTTGTTAATTCTTGCTATTTCGGATTTCATCCTGGCCATAGCCTCCTCGGCCTTGGTTTTGTTGAATTTGAGGATACGGGCCATCTTGATCTCCATGAGTTTAAGGATATCCTCCTTGGTCACTTCACGTATCATCTGCGGATAGAATGGAGTAAGGCGGTTATCGATATGCTCACATGCCGCATCAATATTTGCAGCCTGCTCAAATTCAATGTCTTTATATATACGTTCCTCTATGAAAATCTCTTCCAGCGATGCAAAGTGCAGCTGCTCCAAAAGCTCATTCTTTTCGATCTCAAGTTCGAGACGCAGAAGCTCCATGGTGTTATCCGCCGATCTCTTCAGCACGTCACTTACACGGAGGAAATGAGGCTTGTTATCGTCAATCACACAGCAGTTCGGTGAAATGCTGACTTCGCAGCTGGTAAATGCGTAGAGAGCGCTAATTGTTTTATCCGATGAGACTCCGGGTGCCAAAGAGATCCGTATTTCCACCTTATCGGCAGTAAGATTTTCAACTTTGCGGATTTTGATCTTTCCTTTTTCGCCGGCCTTAACGATGGAATCACACAGCGTCATCACATTCTCACCGTAAGGGATCTCTGTTATCACAAGAGTTCTGTTATCGGCCTCTTTCGTTATTCGGGCACGGACACGTACCGCCCCGCCTCGCTCACCATCATTGTAACGGGAAACATCAATCATACCTCCGGTCTCGAAATCAGGGTAGAGATGGAACTCTTCGTTTTTGAGATATGAGACGGCAGCGTCACAGAGTTCATTGAAGTTGTGCGGAAGTATCTTACAAGAGAGTCCAACAGCTATACCTTCGGCTCCCTGAGCAATCAGCAGCGGAAATTTGACCGGAAGCGTGACAGGTTCCCTGTTGCGCCCGTCATACGAAGACTTCCATTCGGTTGTCTTGGGGTTAAACAGGGTTTCAAGAGCGAATTTGGAGAGTCTGGCCTCTATGTATCGCGGAGCCGCAGCCTTGTGTCCCGTGAGGATATTTCCCCAGTTACCCTGACACTCTATCAACAAGTTTTTTTGACCCAACTGCACCAAGGCATCGCCTATTGAGGCATCGCCATGAGGATGAAACTGCATGGTGTGTCCCACTATGTTGGCTACCTTGTTGAAGCGGCCGTCGTCAAGACGTTTCATAGAATGAAGAATACGTCTCTGTACAGGCTTCAGACCATCGGCAAGATGGGGTACGGCACGCTCCAAAATGGTATATGAAGCATAATCAAGGAACCAACTCTGATACATCCCTGAGAGCTGATGGCGTATTACCCCTAAATTATCCTTGACCGGAGTATAAGTTGAATGTTGTGTTGGTAGCCCGTTATCCCTTTCCTGATTGTCCTGAACTATTTCGTCAATATTGTCGTACTCTTCACTCATTTTCTTAATAACGTTTTCGGATGCGAATTTAATGCTTTCCAGCGGATTTTCCCAACCTTGCGTATCTGCATTTCTCTTATTTATGTGAAAGATTTATTAACGACCCGGGTAGAACCATGAATTTACACTTTTTCTTAATTTGGAACCTACCGGCAGCATTTGAACAGCTTTGACCACCTATAATAAAATAAAAAGGCTACCTTTGCGGAAATTTTCCGGAATTTATCCATAATATGACACAAGAAGAGGTTTTCAAAAAAATTGTAGCGCATTGTAAAGAGTATGGGTTCGTATTCCCGTCAAGTGAAATTTATGACGGACTGGGTGCTGTCTATGATTATGGACAGCTCGGAGTCGAATTGAAGAATAACATTAAAACATATTGGTGGCAGAGCATGGTACTGCTGCATGACAACATTGTAGGCCTTGACTCTGCAATATTTATGCACCCTACCATTTGGAAAGCATCGGGTCATGTTGATGCCTTTAACGATCCCCTGATAGACAACCGCGATTCCAAGAGACGCTACCGCGCCGATGTTCTGATTGAGGAGCAGATGGCCAAATACGATGAAAAAATAGAGAAGGAGGTAGTCAAAGCCCGCAAGCGTTTCGGTGACTCTTTCGATGAAGCAAAATATCGCGCCACATCGGCCAATGTACTGGATTATGCAGCCAGACGCAATGCGTTGCACGACCGCTATAAGAGAGCAATAAACGAAAACAATCTGGACGAACTCAAACAGATAATTGTTGATGAAGAGATTGTATGTCCCGTAAGCGGTACACGCAACTGGACCGACGTACGTCAGTTCAACCTCATGTTCTCTACCGATATGGGTTCCACTGCCGATAGTTCCATGAAAATATATCTGCGCCCTGAAACAGCTCAGGGTATATTCGTAAACTATCTGAACGTGCAGAAGACCGGCCGTATGAAGATACCTTTCGGAATAGCCCAGATAGGCAAAGCTTTCCGTAACGAAATTGTAGCCCGTCAGTTTATATTCCGTATGCGTGAGTTTGAGCAGATGGAGATGCAGTTTTTCATAAAGCCCGGTACCGAACTCGACTGGTTCTCCAAATGGAAAGAAAGCCGCATGAAGTGGCATCAGGCGCTTGGATTCGGCGCTGAACGATACCGTTTCCACGACCACGACAAGCTGGCACATTACGCAAACGCAGCTACCGACATAGAGTTCCTCATGCCGTTCGGATTTAAGGAGGTGGAGGGCATACACAGCCGTACCGACTTTGACCTCTCACAACACGAGAAATTCAGCGGGAAGAGCATAAAGTACTTCGATCCCGAAACTAACGAGAGCTACACTCCCTACGTTGTGGAGACATCAATCGGTCTGGACCGTATGTTCCTGAGCATTATGTCCGCCTCGTACGATGAAGAAGTTCTGGAGAACGGAGAGACCCGCACCGTGCTGCATCTGCCCGCACAGCTGGCGCCTGTCAAACTGGCCATACTGCCGCTTGTCCGGAAGGATGGACTGCCTGAATTGGCACGCTCCATTTTGGACGACCTTAAGTTCCATTTCAACTGCCAGTATGACGAAAAAGACTCTATCGGCAAACGTTATCGCCGTCAGGACGCCATAGGTACCCCGTTCTGTGTGACAGTGGATCACCAGTCGCTTGAGGACAAGACCGTAACCCTGCGTGACCGTGATTCAATGGAACAACAGCGTATAAAAATAGGAGATCTCTGTAACGTATTATCGGATAAAGTTTCAATAACAAGCTTACTCAAAACCCTGTAATCATGAAACGACTGCTGACATTGTGCCTGTCAACCGTTATGGCAGCAATCTCTTTCAGCTCCTGTGAAGAGACGAAAGAGACTGATGACCGACATAACTGGGAAGAACGCAACGCCGCCTATATAAGTGATATAGCGGCAAAATGTGATATCAGCCTGACTGAAAAGGATGCCGGCGTAAACAGCATCTTCAGGATTCTTTCGTTTAAACTTAATCCAAAGGAGAGTGACCATAATATAACGACGGATTATGTTTACTGTCAAATATTGGCTAAAGGCGATGGAAAGGAGTGTCCCCTTTATACGGACAGCGTTAGAATAAACTTCCGTCTCAGACTTATTCCTACGGATAACTTCCCCAACGGTCAGGTTTTAGACCAGTCTTACACCACGCAGGAACTGGATCCCGAAATAAACATACCGGCTTCGTTCGTGATTTCAGGACTTGTTGACGGGGTGGCCACCGCCCTTCAGCATATGAAAACAGGTGACAGTTGGCGTCTATATATACCATACAGTTTAGGCTACGGAAAATCTAACGTAAGGAATGTTCCCGGTTATTCGACTCTCATTTTCGACCTCAATTTGGTAGAATATGCGAAAACAGGGAACCCTTTATCACTAAAATAAGTATATCAAACTAACTATCTATCATGGCAAAAATACAAGGTGCTGTCACAGTTGACAAAGAACGTTGCAAAGGATGTGGATTATGTGTGTATGCCTGTGACAAAGAGGTACTGGGCATTTCATCATCGGTCAACAGCAAAGGTTACCAATATGCTTACATGGTCAATCCCAAGGCATGTATTGGTTGCACCAACTGTGGCGTTATATGCCCTGACGGAGTAATTTCAGTCTATCGGGTAAAAGTAGAAGAGTAATTTATGGAAGAGAGAGAACTTAGACTTATGAAAGGCAACGAGGCTATTGCAGAAGCTGCAATACGTGCCGGAGTTGATGCTTTTTACGGATATCCCATCACCCCTCAGACCGAGGTAATGGAGTATCTTATGGAGACCGATGCCACGGCACGCACTGGAATGGCGGTTCTCCAGGCTGAGAGTGAAATTTCCGCAATAAACATGGTTTACGGCGGCGCAGCTACAGGACACAGAGTTATGACCTCATCGTCAAGTCCCGGAATAAGCTTGATGAGTGAAGGTTTTTCATATATTGCAGCAGCCGAACTGCCCTGTCTGATTATCAACATATCACGCGGAGGTCCCGGACTGGGAACCATACAACCCAGTCAGGCCGACTATTTCCAGGCGGTCAAGGGCGGCGGTCACGGCGATTACAAATTGCTTACACTGGCTCCGTCATCGGTACAGGAACTGGCTGATTTTATCGCTTTAAGCTTTGACCTTGCATTTAAATACCGTAATCCTGTAATGATCCTGGGCGATGGCGCTCTGGGTCAGATGATGGAGAAGGTATATCTTCCCGTACAGCGTCCCCGCATGACCGAATATCCGGACTGGGCGACAAACGGCACCCCAAAAGGTAAGGAGCGTCGTTTCATCAGCTCCCTGAACCTGCTGTCGCAGGATCATGAACGGGTCAATATACGTCTCCAGGAGAAATACCGCGAGATGGAGAAAAATGAGGTGCGATATGAGATGATTCAGTGCGATGATGCCGAATACATTATTGTAGCATTCGGAATCATAGCACGTATTGCACATAAGAGTATTAAGCTGGCACGCGCCAAAGGCCACAAGATAGGTCTTTTCCGCCCCATTTCACTATATCCGTTCCCATATGACCAGCTCCGCGAGTTGGCCGATAATGAACGCATAAAAGGCTTTATGTCGGTCGAACTGAGTGCCGGTCAGATGATTGAGGATATACGTCTGGGCGTTGAAGGTCGCAAGCCCATAGGGTTTTTCGGGCGTCTAGGCGGCATGGTACCTACACCCGAAGAGATTGAGAGCGCTCTGTATAACCACTTCAACATCAAATGATTGCAGCAATGGAAATAAAAAATATAATCAAACCTGAAAATCTGGTCTATCAGAAAAGCCGTCTGATGGCGGAGAAGCCGTTCAACTTCTGCCCCGGCTGCGGCCACGGCGTTGTTGTCCGGACTATTGCCGAGGTAATTGAAGAGATGGGTATTGAACATGATGTAATAGGTATATCACCGGTAGGATGTTCGGTATTTCTATATGATTTTTACAAATTCGATCTGGTTCAAGCTGCCCACGGCCGGGCTTGTGCCGTGGCTACCGGAATAAAAAGGGTACTGCCTGACAAGTATGTCTTCACCTATCAGGGTGACGGTGACCTTGCGGCAATCGGCACGGGTGAAACCATACACGCCTGTAATCGCGGCGAAAACATAGTGATTGTCTTCATAAATAACGGAATATACGGAATGACCGGCGGACAGATGGCTCCTACCACACTGGAAGGTATGAAGACCACAACATGTCCCCGAGGACGTGATGTTGAAACGATGGGCTATCCTCTCGATATAACCCCGCTGCTGGCTCAACTTGAGGGAGTTTATTACGTAACCCGTCACTCGGTCCACACACCTGCTTGCGTACGCAAACTGAAGAGAGCCTTACGCAAGGCCTTTGAGAACCAGCGTGAAAAGAGAGGTACATCGGTTGTTGAGGTCGTTTCAAACTGTAATTCAGGTTGGGGTCTGGCACCCCAGGCTGCCAATGAATGGATGGTAGAGAATATGTTTAAAAAATATCCTCTGGGAGATATGAAAGTTGATGGCAAGCTTGTCATGGACATAAATGCACCCAAATAAAAAGGAGACACTACTATGACAGAAGAGATAATCATAGCCGGATTCGGAGGACAGGGAGTTCTATCAATGGGAAAGATAATAGCCTTCTCAGGCCTTATGCAGGGCCTGGAGGTATCATGGATGCCATCATACGGTCCTGAAATTCGCGGAGGCACAGCCAACGTAACCGTAATTCTGAGTGACAGTCGCATCAGTTCCCCCATACTGCAAGAATTCGATACGGCAATTATTCTGAACCAGCAATCCATGGACAAGTTTGAACCCATGGTAAAGCCCGGCGGAGTACTTATATATACTCCCAGTACCATAACCCGTAAACCGGAACGTACGGACATTACGGTTTATCCCATAAAGGCAATTGAAGAGGCTGCAAAGATCAATGCTACAAAAGTGGCCAACATGTTTTTGCTTGGAGCTTTTATGAAAATCAATCCAATCCTTAAATTGGATTACGTTATGGAAGGTATTAAACGTTCGGTTTCCGAGCGAAACTGGAAATATCTGCCTTTAAACGAAAAGGCCCTCAAAGCCGGCATGGAACTGGTAAAATAACCGATTATGCCTAAAAAAATATCATTAACCTTTCTGACGGCGCTCCTCTTTTGCTCTGTGCCGGTTGGGACTTTTGCCTGGATCCCGAACGTTGGGGTCTCCCTTGAAGCCGGAACTACAGGAGTAGGCTTTGGAGTGGAATCACGGCTGAACAGCATGTTTCGGGTACGTATGGGATATGACCGGATGCCCCGTTTTGAGTTTCCCATGCAGTTTACCATTGAGGTTGGCAATGACGGCGATCCCGGATATGATGAAGACGGGAAATCCCGTTTTGACCGGATGTCCGCCTATCTGGAGGAGATGACCGGATTCGAGATAGACCAGCAGATTGATATGGTTGGCGAGCCCAATTTTCACAACTTCAGGCTTCTTGCCGACATATATCCTTTTGTGAACAAAAAATGGTTCTTTACGGCAGGTTTCTATGCAGGACCGTCGGTTATAGGTCGCGCCCACAACACCACAGAGGATATGACTACCCTTATCTCCGTCTCCATGTACAACAATATATACGACAAGATATATGATATTGAGTACAACGAGGACTCACAACTGGACGGAGTGTTTATGGGTATTGAACTGCCTCCCTACGTAAACCGCAGGATACTTGATGCCGGACGTATGGGAATGCGCGTAGGTGAACGCAAAGACGGTACAACCTATATGCTTGAGCCTGATAAGGACAATATGGTCAAAGCCGAAATGAAAGTGAATGGCTTCAGACCGTTTCTTGGAGCCGGATATGACGGACTGATTTCCAGGCATAACGATCGCTTGCGCTTTACCGCATACGGCGGAATGATGTTTTGGGGCGGAACACCCAGAGTCTATACCCATGACGGCACCGAGATAGTCCATGGACTGGACAATATTATAGGCCAAGTGGGACGTTATGTCGATATGGTAAAACCTTTCAAGGTCTTCCCCGTAATAAATCTGAGCATATCGTATACATTCTCCAGAATACTCAGATAAACTTAATAAAACCATTTGTCAGGAAAACGGAGAGAATAATATTAAAAACATCCGAAAAACGGCACTTCGTTTTTCGGATGTTTTTATGTTTTGGATGCGGAAACTCGCAGGATAATCACTCTCCTACTACATATTTCCTGTTTCCTACAATATATATACCCGCAGGAAGTTCACTGAGCTGCGAATCGTTCAAATCGCCCACCTTGCGTCCGGAAATCATATAGACAGGATATCTATTCTCTCCCGCAACGGCTTTAACGGATGCATTTTGACGGTCTTCGAGGAATTTCTGATACTCCCTCTCGGTCATGACCGGTATCTCATCGGGCATACCGGGTTCAACTATAAGATAGGACTGGTTTGCAGCAAGATATTGTTTCTGAGTCTTTGTGTCAACCGGAGCGTTTGACAAGACATAACCAAGATTGCCGTCCGACATTGTTCCCAATACACGCATAGTATTACTGTCAAACACCTTTCTGGAGTCAACCGATTTAGGCCTGTTAGGATTGTTGAAATAGACACCTTTAAGCTTGTTGCCGGCCGGCCCGGCTGCATACGAATATCTCAGGTCAATCTTGTTGTCAGACACCGATTGCGATCCGCACTCTATAATGAGAGGAACACGGGCAGGGATCAGTCCGGCATCAAGTTCGCTTATGATGGCAGCCTCGGTTTCAACTCTGGATACATACCATACTTTCATCCCTTCAGCAACAGGTATAAAACCGAAGTCGGCATAGAAAGGATGGAAAAAGCGACCGTTACATTCAATCGAAGGAGTGATCCCGAACCATTCGTCACTGCCAATATCAATCCTGTCGGCTAACCAGCGACGATAGTTTCCTTTACGATCTATTCCCATATATCCTCTGTCAATATCGGTAGTCTCATTGTCACACAAATACTTTCCCTCAGCATAAAGTTGATATGATCCATCCGAGTAGTACAAATAAATATTTTTATTGATTATCTCATATATACCTGTACCCTGACTCTGTAAATTATAATATGGTCCCCCTGAATCAACACCCTTTTTCTTCAGATAAACCACAGTTGCCGGATCGGAAACTGTCCTGGAATGGTTTTTCCAAAGTTGCAAAGCACCAAAATCTGCCGTCATTGCCTGATAGTTGATACTGCCGGTGTTGTCGGTAATAGAGACATAGCGCTCCGACCCCAAATTGTGGACTCTATAATATCCGTCCTCAGGATTCTGAGCCTTCAGAAACAAGGGGGAAAGGAAGGTAAAAAATAGAAGTAGTGATTTCCTCATCAGTATTGGATTGATATTGATAAAATTAAAAAGTCTTGCCTGCCGCCTAAAAAACAGAGGTAAACAGGCAAGACTTTATTATATTACGTTGATAGAATTACTTTCCTATGCAGACGCATACACGGTTCAGCTCAAAGCTGCTGTCACCGTAGAAGTTGGCGGTATCGCCCTTAGCCACGGTGGTAATACGTGAGCTGCTGATACCGTAATCATCGGTAAGTTTCTTGGCAACCTCGGCAGCACGCTTCTCAGACAGAGTCTGATTTATGGCCTTGGTACCTGTCTTACTGTCGGCATGACCGGTAATTTCAACCTTAGCATCAGGATTGTTCTTCAGGAAGTCGGCAATCTGGCTTACCTTGTACTCTTCGGTCTTTGCGATGTTGTACTTGTTGATTGTAAAGTAGATCTCCTGATAGAGATAGGGAACCTGCTTTTCGACCTCAACTCTTTCAACAACTCTCTCGACAACTCTCTCAGGCGCTCTCTGAGCAGCCATGGCAGCAGCAACGGCAGCAGCCACAGGATCAGCAGCAGGCCTCTTTGAATAGGTCTGTCCAAAGCAGTATTTAACCCCTACCAGACCATTGAAGTACCAATCAGAATTGGCAGCCTTCTTTGAGTTGTAAGAGTCACCCACGATGTTAGCGTTTGCTTCGAGTCCGATACTCCAGTTGTCGTTAAGACGGTAATCATAGAAAGCGCCAAAACGTACTACTGCATTGGTTCCTCTCTCACCGGTTATAGGCTCTTTCTTAAAGGGATCGTCCCATAGGAGCTTAAGTTGAACCTCGTTGGGATCAAGACGATTAAAACGGGTTTTGAGTTCGTTATTTGCATCATAAGCCTCATCGTTGGCGAAGCCTATGTTGGCGCCGAGACCGGTGAATACGCCGATAGAGAATTTGCGCTCTTCAGGTTTGTATCCTCCCAGGAAATTGGTCAAATCAAACATTACATCAACTGAAGGAGCTACATACTTCCATTTCCAGTAAAGGGGTGTACCATTGTTGCCCAGGTCAGCCCATTTGCCTTCTATACCGGCCTTACTCTGCCATGCGTTGAGTGAGAAACGGCCTTTTACTACAGGATTGAACTCATAACCTACAGCAAACTGTACGTTAGGTGAAAGTAGCTTTCCGAACTCAACCTCACCCAGAGTATACTGGCCGCCGCCCTGAAGTTGTATGAACCAATGGGGATTGAAATCATATTCATACTTCTGACTACCGGCATTCTGTGCCTGTGTAGGCAATACAGCACATACTGACATCATCAGTATAGCTAATACAAATTTCGATATTCTTTTCATGTTGTTCATTTATTTACAAGGTTAGGTTACTTAACAGTTACGTAGAATCTACGAGTTGAAATCCAGCCCTGATAGTCAATGGCTGAATAGAGAATCTCATAGGTATAACCGGCCGTTGTCGGCTTAAACTCTACAGAAGCGACGTTGCCTTCAAGTATAGTGTTGAAGTCGGCACTGCTGTTCGTACCCTGCAGGATAGCTGTGCAACCTGCATCACCGCCCTTCGCGCTAACGCCGCTGACGTTATTGATAACATCGGTAACGGCGATGAACTTCTTATAGGCAGGTGCCAGAAGCTCAGCATTGAATGAGGTGGGATAAAGTGTATAGGTAGCTACACCATTGAAAGGTGAAGGCACACCTGCATTGGCGCTTGCAGGATGGTATTGTTTGTCTTTACCATAATAAAGCAAGGTAATATCAAACAGATTATCTGCATTATCAATAATACCGTTAATTCTGTTGATCAGTCCATTGACCCTTGATATCATGGCACTTGAACCGACCTGTGTCTTAATGTCGTCGATTATATCACCGATGTTATCTTCTACCTGAGCCTCAAGCGGTGTCAGTATATTGTTGACCTGAGCCTCAATACTGTCTATCAAAGCAGCAATCTGAGTTTCAGCGCCGTTAACCGAACCGTTCACATCGGTAACAAGTTTATTGATATCGTTCTGAAGATTGCTGATATCGACGCTGGCAGTACCTATAACAACATCAGCAGCATCCTTAACCTGAGCGTTGACAACGCTACCGCCGGAAGGAGTGTAAGTAATGTCGGTAAAGGTTATACTGTGACCGCTGAGATCAAGAGTTCCTACATTCAACGTGAATTTAGGCTTTTTAATTGAAGCAAGAAGGTCACCGATAGGATCAACAGGCAGTTTGGCGGGGAGGAACCCACTGATTGAGGTGTGGTATGAAAGAGGCTTCACAGCAGCGATAGCCAAATCATAACCAGACCTTACCTGATGGGTGCCAATGCTGTCAGACCATGTTACCTGAATTGCATTGGCATCAAGTACCTCGTTGAAAGCAGTGAGGACCGATTTGGTAATATTGCTGAGATTAACACCGCTCTTGAAGTTCTTAAGGTCTTTAGCTATAGTCTTCAGTGCGTCCTTGTCAATGTTTGGCTTCAGTGCATCGACATCGGCAGCGTCAATCTTAACATCTGCCTCATAAAAACCGTTATTGATATCGGCAGCATCAACACCGGCCTTTGTGCTGTAACCGAATGTCAACTTGTCGGTCGAAGGCCTTAAATTACCAAGGACAGCCTTGCTCTCCACACCCAGACTGTTTACAATCTTGAACTCATAAGTGTTGTCAAGAGCAACATTATTGGGGTTGACAGTCAGATAAAGTTTACCGGCATTGTCATTATCACCACTGATTACTGTGCCTGCGCTATAATTCTCCGATGCAAAACCAAGCAGAGCCTTCTCGGCAGCCGAAATCTGAACATCACCGCTTATAAGATGTGCGGTAGCGGTTGTCGGGAACTCGATAACAGCATCGAATTCACCATAGTATGCCATCAGCAGATTCGACCTGATTCCTACAGGAAGTGAGAATGAACCGAAAGCAGGAGTCTTGGCGCCCTGTACAAGCAGACTGGAAATACGCTTCTCCTCGACATTCTTAAGTTTGTCCTCCAGAGCAAGCAGTTTCTGGTCAAGAGCTGCTATGTCTTCAATGTTCTTCTGAACAGCTGCCTGTAGAGTGGTGAGTAAATTCTCCAGCTTATCAACCCTCTTTGTCAGCCTCTCAAGATCACGGCCAAGTTTACGGATAGTCGTTTTCAACACATTGCCTACCGAATCGGCTACCTGGCGAGATACTAAATCAGTATAAGCCTTGGCGGTAGCTAAATTCTCTTTTGCAATAGAATAGACACTGTCATAAGTGGCATAATCTGCAAGGGAGAGTTCAAGAGCATCGATTCTCACAGAATCTCTGAATGCCAGAGCGTAAGCTAAAGCAGCTGAATCATAAGCCGCCTGAAGTTTTGAATCCCAACCAACGATAGCGGTCCTGATGCTATCGGCAAGATCATAAGCTGAATCGGCCTTGCCAAGAGCTGCCTGAGCGCTGGCTGCAGCCAGACTGATCTTCTGGTTGAGTGCGTTCAACTGCCCGTAGTTCAGGGTGTCCGTAACGGCAGCAAGGCTGTCGCACACATCACCGAGTCCACGAACGGCATTCCAGATTGATACCGTGTCATAATTAGTCGCAGCCTGTATGCTGTCACTTAAAGTGTTGACACGATTCTTCAATTGGTTATAATAATTATTCAGCGTGTTATAATTCTTATTGATCAAATTCTTCACGCTAACCAGAGAATCGTTGAATTCTCTGGAATTCTTGTCCTGCGACAACTCCAGATCACGGACCATGTCATCTGCGTAATCATTACAGGAACCAACGAGGCTCATGCCTACTACAGCGCAAGCCAGAATCAGAAAACTGACAAATTTCTTTTTCATTTGTTGTTTAACTTAGTTAATATATAAAAATAAACTCTTTGAATATCAAATTTTAATTTACGATTTTTATTTCTCATGTGCAAATGTACTTTCATTTTTTTACACTCCAATACATAAAATTGACTTTCATCAGACGAATTATTCCAAAGGATAGTATTCTTGAGTCACAAAGTTATTACCTTTTTTAATACGCGCGCATACTTTTTCAAAAAAATAGCGGGAAAAAAAGCTTTTTTCCACTGCTTTAATTGTTTTTTCACGTTTTTTCATCCGAAAAACCGAAAAAATGAAAATAATCCCCTGATTTTGAAAAGAGAACCATTTCTTATTTTTCAAAAAATCTCTCTATTCTACAGATTTTCTCGCTCCACCCTACAAAAAATCTTACTCTATTTCTCTGTTTGTTTTGCGGAATCCCTGTCGCGTATTTCGACACGTCTTATCTTGCCGCTGATGGTTTTTGGAAGTTCATCAACAAACTCAATAAGGCGGGGATACTTGTATGGAGCCGAAACCTTTTTTACATGGTTCTGAATCTCTTTTATCAAAGCCTCTTTGTCGGGACAATCCCTGTACTCTTTTGAAAGTATCACGGTTGCCTTGATAATTTGGCCGCGGACCTCATCCGGAACACCGGTTACGGCGCACTCCACGACAGCCGCATGTGTCATAAGGGCGCTTTCGACCTCGAACGGTCCGATACGGTAGCCGGAGCTCTTTATTACGTCATCGGTACGACCTACAAACCAGTAGTAGCCGTCACTGTCGCGCCATGCCACATCGCCCGTATGGTATATGCCGTCACTATGAACGGCTTTGGTCAGTTCGGCGTCCCGGTAATACTCTTCAAACAGACCCACCGGGAGACGTTTGTCTGTACGTATGATTATTTCGCCATTCTCGCCGTCTTCGGCAGAACGTCCGTCTTGAGAGAGGAGATCCATGTCATATGCCGGATTGGGAACGCCAAGCGACCCCGGCTTCGGCTCCATCCAGGGGAATGTACCTATGGTCATGGTCGTCTCGGTCTGACCGAACCCCTCATGTATAATCAGTCCCGTAAGCTGTTTCCAACACTCGAATACGCTCGGGTTGAGCGGTTCACCGGCGGTGGTGCAGTATTCAAGCGCGCTTAAATCATATTTTGAGAAATCCTCACGTATCAGATAGCGGTATATGGTAGGCGGCGCACAGAAAGAGGTGATACGGTATTTGGCCATTACAGCCAGGATGTCGGCCGGAATGAACTTTTCATGGTCATAGACGAAGACCGCTGCACCGCTCAGCCATTGTCCGTACAGTTTACCCCATACTGCCTTACCCCAACCCGTATCGGCAATGGTAAGGTGGAGGCTGTTTTCATTCAGATTGTGCCAATATTTGGCTGTGACTATATGCCCCAGAGGATAAAGATAATTGTGGGCCGCCATCTTGGGATTACCCGATGACCCCGATGTAAAGTAGAGCAGCGACATATCACGATTCTCATTCACGTGTTGAGGTCTTACAAAAGGTGCCGCACCACTGATTCCCTCATCAAGACTCAACCAACAGCCCTCCTTGTAGGACCCTGTTGCAACAGTTAAGCTGACGGTAGGAGAGTCGGGAAGCGCCTCTTCCACATGTCGCAATATTTCCGGTTCATCGGCGCATACTATCATCTTTATGTCGGCTGCGTTGGACCTATAGATAATGTCTTTAGCCGTAAGCAGATGCGTTGCCGGTATCGCCACAGCGCCTATTTTATGTAATGCTATAATGGAAAACCAAAATTCTATCCTGCGCTTGAGCATCATCATCACTTTGTCGCCTTTTTCTATACCGAGTGATAGGTAGAACGATGCCACCCTGTCAGACATTCGCTTCATGTCGGCAAATGTGTAGCGGTGCTCCTCCCCCTTATCGTTTGTCCAGAGGAGAGCCAACTTGTGAGGAGCATTCCTAGCCCACTCATCAACTACATCATAACCAAAATTGAAATTGTCAGGTACCTTTATTTTGAAATTAGTGCGAAAATCATCAAGTGAGTCAAAATTGACTTTTTGTAAGTATTTTTCTAACATAAATTCTATATTATTATGGCCAAAAATCTTGCCGGCTCCCCGTTAAGGGCCTTCATTCCATGAGGCTGTGACGAGTCGAAATAGACACTGTCGCCCGGGTCCAATATAAGCTCACGTCCGCCTATACTCAACATCAGCTTTCCTTTCAGAAGCAGATTGAACTCCTGTCCTTCATGTGAATTAAGGTGCATGGTCTCCTCCATTTTAGGCTCGACCGTAACTATGAAGGGGGATGCTTTAGCATTTTTAAAACCCATTGCAAGAGCCTGATACTTATAGGCCTTCTGGCGTTCGATAACAGGCCCCTTGCCTTTACGCACAAGCCAGTAGCTGCTCATTTTAGGCGTGTAACCCGCAAACAGCTCAAGCGGTTCGACACCCAGCACCTGGGCCGCATTACAGAGAAAGTTCATGGGAATATCGGAGTTACCCGATTCATACCTGTTAAGCTCATCGGAAGTGACACCGCACTTTTCGGCCACATCTTCAACAGTCATTTCAAGGTCCTCACGCAGTCCGCGCAGACGCATGGCCATCTGTTTGATTTGTTCATTAATTTCCATATCAGACTACTTCTATGTTCTGTTCTTCGCACATTTTAAGGCTAAGCTCGCGAAGTTTAAATTTCTGTATCTTGCCACTGCCCGTAAGCGGATATTCTTTTACGAAGAATACATATTTCGGGATCTTGTAGCGGGCAATCTTTCCCCTGCAATAGTCACGCACCTCTTCTACGGTCATGGATACTCCTTCGTCAAGTATTATGAATGCTCCGACCTCTTCACCATATTTTTTTGAGGGGACACCGACCACCTGTACGTCACGCAGACCGGGAAGATGGTAGAGGTATTCCTCTATCTCTCGCGGATATATATTCTCTCCACCCCGTATTATCATGTCCTTTATGCGGCCCGTAATGCGATAATTGCCATTCTCATCCCTGACCCCCAGATCACCGGAATGGAGATAACCGTCTTTATCTATTACCGCATCAGTAGCCTTGGGGTTTTTGTAATAACCTTTCATCACATTATAACCCTTGCAGCAAATTTCACCCTGGGTGCCGCACGGAACCTCTTCGTTAGTCTCAGGATCGACTATCTTGACATCGACATATTCGTATTCACGGCCGACTGTGGTGTAACGGACCTCGTCGGGGTCATCAATACGGGTCTGGGTTATACCGGGTGAAGTTTCAGTAAGACCATAGACGCTTGTTATGCGCAGATGCATCTTTTCCTCAACCTTGCGCATAAGTTCTATCGGACACAAAGAACCGGCCATTATACCGGTCCTAAGAGAGGTAAGATCAAACATATCGAACATGGGATGGTTCAGTTCGGCTATGAACATGGTAGGAACACCGTAAAGTGCCGTACAGCGTTCCCTGTGAACCGATGCGAGGGTCACCAGAGGGTCGAAACGTTCGACCACCACCTCGGTGCACCCATGAGTGAGACAGTTCATGGTGGCCAATACCACTCCAAAACAATGGAACAACGGTACGCAGACACAGAGTTTGTCCTCCTGCGTGAAATTCATATGTTCACCCGTAAATAGTCCGTTATTTGCTATATTGTAATGAGTAAGCATGACACCTTTCGGGAAACCGGTGGTTCCCGAAGTGTACTGCATGTTTACCACATCGTGACATCCTACCGATTTGCGCAACCTGATAAACTCATCATCGTCGGTGTTTTCACCCAACAGAAGAATTTCGGCAGTGTTATACATGCCGCGAAACTTCTCCTGTCCTATGTAAACCACATTGCGCAGTTCGGGAAAACTCTCACTTCTGAGATGACCCCGCTGGAACTGCCTTAATTCCGGGATCATATCGTAAGTCATATCGACATAATTGGTCTCCCACGTGCCGTCGGTCAGACAGAGAGTATGCATATCGGAGTCCTTGAGAAGATACTCAAGTTCGCTTTGCTTGTAACTGGTATTCACCGTTATACAGACGGCGCCAATCTTTGCGCAGGCATAGAGGAATGTAAGCCAGTCGGGTACATTCTGCGCCCAGAGTCCTACATGGGTCCCTTTAGTGACCCCTATGGCTATGAGGCCGCGCGCCATATCGTCAACGCGGGCATTGAACTGTTTCCACGTGAATCTCAGATCACGGTCGGAATAGACGATACACTCTCTGTCGGGGGTATGTTCGGCCCAATACTCCAGATAATCGCCCAAGGTCTTTTCAGACAACTGTAACATAATCAGAATCAGATTGGTGTATAAACGACTGCAAGGATACGGGCAGGATTGCCTCCATATCCATGCACGTGATGTTTTACTATGGAATCATAATAGATACTGTCACCTGTTTCAAGCAGATAAGTCTGCTTGCCGTAGTTAATCTCAACCTGACCCTCCAGCACATAGATAAATTCTTCACCCTCATGGGAAGAGGGTTCAAAGCTGCCACCCTCAGTAGGGAGAATATCTATTACAAACGGATCCAGATGACGGTTGTTCTTTCCATCCGACAGCGAATGGTAAATCATATTTTCACGGCCCTCGGTTCCGTAGTTCGAGAACCTTACGCTTTCCCGTTTATCCTTATGCCGGCTTACAACCGCACCCGCCCCCTGTTGGTCATCCAGAAAAGTTCCAAGTCTGACGCCAAGCACACGGGCTATCTTTATAAGGGGAGCAAGTCCGGGCAGCGGACCGTCTTCCTCAATAGTTTTTACCTGTTCCAAAGGAAGCTGTGCGCGTTCGGCAAGCGTCTCAATATCCATCGTTTTAGACTCTCTCAAAGAGCGGATTTTACTTCCTACTGACACTTTAACATTCATATACTTTCATCGTTTAATATAGAAAATTCATCGTTTGCGCTGCAAATTTACAAAAAATAAAGTAGCCATACAGAGAAGCGTTAAAAATACCCTCATTTAATCGGAGTATTCTATTTTTAAATAATGTATAACCAACTATTTTTACTATCTTTGCATGTCTTTTTCGGATAAATCGAAGAGACATTGAACGACTTTTTATAATTAAAGATGAACGACCATACACATAATGGTTCAGAGAACTATTCAGCAGAGAACATTCAGGTTCTGGAAGGCCTGGAAGCAGTGCGCAAACGCCCTGCAATGTACATTGGAGATGTAAGTGATAAAGGGCTTCACCACCTTGTATATGAAGTAGTGGATAACGCCATTGACGAATCAATGGCGGGATTCTGTACGCATATTGAAGTAAGCATAAATCAGGACGGCTCTATAACGGTACAGGACAATGGACGAGGCATTCCGGTTGATTTGCACCCCAAAGAAAACAGGTCGGCGCTGGAGGTTGTCATGACTGTGCTTCATGCCGGCGGAAAATTTGATAAAGGCTCCTATAAAGTTTCAGGAGGCCTGCACGGTGTAGGAGTGTCATGCGTAAACGCCCTCTCTTCCCGAATGGTTACCGAAGTCTTCCGCGAAGGTAAGATTTACCGTCAGGAATATTCGTGCGGCAAACCGGTTACCGGTGTAGAGTGTGTAGGCACTACCGACATTAACGGTACGCGCCAGACATTCTGGCCCGACAAGACAATATTTACTACAACGAACTTCAAATATGACATTCTGGCGGTCCGTATGCACGAACTTGCATTCCTTAATGCAGGTCTCAAAATAACCCTGACGGATTACAGAGTAATGGAAGATGGAGAACCCAAAAGGGATGTATATCTGTCGGAGGATGGAATTAAGGAGTTTGTAAGATATATTGATGAAAATCGTGTTCCTCTAATACCGGAACCCATATATCTGAATACGGAAAAGCAAAATGTACCCATTGAAGTAGCTATACTTTACAACACCGAGTACAAGGAGAACGTGCGTTCATTCGTGAACAATATCAATACCATTGAAGGTGGAACTCACCTGGTCGGTTTCCGTACGGCGCTTACCCGTACTCTGAAGAAATACGCCGAGGATAATAAATTTCTCGAAAAGGCTAAGGTAGATGTTGAAGGAGAAGACTTCCGTGAAGGACTTACTGCAGTACTTTCAATCAAAGTGGCCGAGCCTCAGTTTGAAGGTCAGACCAAAACCAAACTCGGCAATACTGAAGTAGGAGGCGCCGTACAACAGGCTGTAGGTGAAGCTTTGACATTCTATATGGAAGAAAACCCCAAAGAGGCTAAACTTATAGTTGATAAAGTGATACTTGCGGCACAGGCGCGCGTGGCAGCCCGCAAAGCCCGTGAAAGCGTACAGCGCAAGAGTCCGTTCAGTGGCAGCGGCCTTCCCGGCAAACTGGCTGACTGCTCAGACAAAGATCCGGCTAACTGCGAACTCTTCATTGTCGAGGGTGATTCGGCCGGTGGCAGCGCCAAGCAAGGTCGCGACCGTCATACTCAGGCTATTCTACCCATTCGAGGCAAGATTTTTAATGTTGAACGTGCCATGTGGCACAGAGCATTTGACCACGAAGAGATTAATAATATAATTCAGGCGCTGGGTGTTCGCTTCGGTCTTGATCCCGAAGATTCAAAAGCCGCCAACTATGAGAAACTTCGTTATTACAAAGTTATTATAATGACCGACGCCGATGTTGACGGCTCCCATATAGACACCCTGTTGATGACTCTCTTCTTCCGCTATATGCCGGAACTGATAGAGAACGGTCATCTCTACATAGCCACCCCGCCCCTCTATCTCTGCACCAAAGGCAAAGTAAAGATGTATTGCTATGATGACGTACAGCGTCAACGCTTCATTGACCAGTACGGGGGCGGAGTAGAACAGAATATCACAACACAACGATACAAAGGTCTGGGTGAGATGAATGCCGAACATCTTTGGGATACCACCATGAATCCTGAGAGCCGTCTGCTCAAACAGGTTCATATACAGGATGCCTCAGAGGCCGACCGTATTTTCTCAATGCTTATGGGCGAGGATGTGGGGAAACGCCGCGAATTCATTGAAAGGAATGCTACCTACGCCAATATCGACGCATAAAGAACACCATTCGCATAAAGAACAATCATACAACAAAAAAACGTGGCGGAAATCCGTCACGTTTAATCATTTATAACAGCAAGCTTTTTTATTGCTATAAGCTCAAAGTCAAACTAAAACTTAATCCAGCTTAGCAATATGAGCCGAGAGCTTAGACTTGAGGTTAGCGGCCTTGTTCTTGTGGATGATCCTGGTCTTTGCCATTTTATCAAGCATCTTCTGAACTTTGGGATAAGCAGCTATCGCCTCCTCCTTGTCAGTCATTGCACGGAGCTTGCGAACTGCATTACGCATGGTCTTTGCATAGTAACGATTGTGAAGTCTTCTCTTCTCGCTCTTTCTGAATGCCTTTAGGGCTGATCTGTGATTTGCCATTATTTTTAATCTGATTTTGTTTCTTTGTAGCGCGTATGAGAGTCGAACTCATCCTGCAAGAATGAAAACCTTGAGTACTAACCGATATACTAACGCGCCAAAATCCTTGAAATTAAAATCCAAGAGCTTCTTTTCAAAAAGCGAATGCAAAATTAGCCATATTTTCCCAAACACCAAAATTTCCCGGCTTTTTTTTCTATCTTCGCATAGAGAAGATTTTATATCAGTCTATGTGGCAGTCAGAAAAGGGAGTTGTAACATCGTCGGTGCGTCATAATGACGGTACATGTGTAGTAAGGGTCTTTACCCTCTCATACGGTATGGTGCCATTTATATTCTATCTGTCAAAAAAAGGAAAAAAGGCCTCCCGAAACACACTGATACAGCCGATGACTCAAATTGAGTTCGAAACCGACTACATTCCCTCCGCTACCCTTATGAAGATGCGTGACATTAAGAATGCCAAACCATATAAGGAGATACCTTTCAATCCAAAAAAAAGTGCCATATCACTCTTTATGTCCGAATATCTGACCCATGCATTAAGCAGGGAACAGAGTAATCCCGGATTGTTTGACTACATAGTTAAATCCATTGGCTGGCTTGACAATGCGAATGAGGGCAAATTTGCCAATTTCCATTTACTATTCGCACTGGGCGTCTCCTCTTACACGGGGATCTGCCCCAATACCGATGAATACAGGCCGGGATATCTGCTGAATCTGAGAGAGGGAAACTTTATACCTTCACCGCCCGGCCACAATGACTATGCCGATGCCAATCTGTCGTACAAGATAGCCCTTCTTGCCGGAGCCGACTTCGACACTATGTCAGATATACCGCTTACAGGAGCAGAAAGAGTCGAGATTCTCAATATCCTCAACCATTACTTCAGACTTCACATACCGTCTTTTCCGATTCTAAAATCGATTGAAGTGTTGCAGGCCGTCTTCGGATAAGATTTTACCATACGTGTCATAGTTATACAGCAGAGCGCAGAGACTTTATCTCGGCCAGCTGTTCACGCGTACGCTGGTAGGTCGGCGATGTCTCCAATGCGTCAATAAGAATATCGTTATCAAGGTCCTCATCGGTCAAATCAAACAGACAGAGGGATTTCTTATCAACTCCTTCACCATATAGCTGCTCTATTACCATGTCGGTGGTACTCTCATCGGAATCTTCATCCATCATGGGAATGCTATCCATTCCGAAGCCTGTGGCAAGGACGGTGATCTTGATCTCATCGTCAAGTGAATTGTCATTTGCCAAACCCCAGATGACCTCGATGTTCTTGTCCTCGAACTTATCCATAAAATGACGGATTTCATTCATCTCATCGAGAATAAGCTGGTTTTCGACTTTTGGACTCTGATATATGTTAAAGAGAAGTTTCTTGGACTTATAAATGTCGTTGTTATAGAGCAGCGGAGAGTTGAGTGCAGCATCAAAAGCCTGACGGACACGATTTTCACCTTTTGCCATACCGGTGCTCATTATAGCTACTCCGCCGTTGCTCAAGATCTTTTTTACATCACGGAAATCGAGATTGATGATTCCCCGACAGGTTATCAACTCGGCAATGCTCTTGGTTGCAGTGGTCAGAGTTTCATCAGCACGTTTGAAACCGTTTGATACAGACTTGTCAGGATAGATCTCAAGAAGTTTTTCATTACTGATCACCAGCAGGGCATCAACATGCTGGGATATCTCCTTTACCCCTTTGAGCGCCTGTTTTATCTTGGGACGCATCTCAAACTTAAAAGGAAGCGTTACGATACCGACGGTCAACATACCCATCTCCTTGGCACAGCGGGCAATTACCGGTGCGGCACCGGTACCCGTTCCTCCGCCCATTCCTGCGGTGATAAAGACCATCTGAGTGTCATCCTTGAACTGTGCCTTGATCTCCTCAATGCTCTCTTCGGCAGCTTGACGTGCCACCTCAGGGTCATTTCCGGCGCCAAGGCCCTTGGTAGTCTGACGGCCCAACTGGAGCTTGATCGGAATATCGGAATCGGCCAAAGCCTGCTGGTCGGTATTGGCTATAACGAAAACCACATCATGAATTCCTTCGCGGTACATATTTTTAACGGCATTGCCTCCGCCGCCACCAACGCCTATAACTTTTATTATCTTTCTTGATTCGGTAGGAAAATTGAAAGGAAGGACCTCTATCTCCTCAAAAGCCTTTATTGTGTTATTCATAACTGTTTCGGTTTGATGTTATTAATTAAAATCCTGGTCGCTATCGAAGAACTTCTCGCCGGTATCCATTATATTATCTATGATCCGCTTGAAATAGTTGCGATATTTCTTACCTCCCGTACCGGTTTGCCGGGTATCGGGCGCATCGGTCTCCTCACTTTTTTCGGATTTCTGTTTCCGACGCCGACGGTCACGATCCTCCTGGGCACTCTCACCCTCCTCATTGAAGAGTCCCGGCATACCCAGCTTGTCCATATCGGAGGGAGTCAATTTGTCGATTTCGTCCATTTTGGGTATTTCGCAGCAGTTTTCACTGCCCTTAGCCATTACTGCAAGCAGTGAGACCTGTGAACCGTCTCCTTTTTTCCAATAAGGCTCATCCCAGATAACTCCGCAATTTGGTTCAACAACAAAACGGGGGTTACGCAGGTCAGGCATAATGGAGTGGAACACCCGGTCAAGTTGGCGGAGTTTGGAACCGCCTCCGGTCACTATTATACCGGAATAGAGCACATCATAATAGCCCGATGCCTTTATCCTTGATGCCACATTCCTGACAATTTCCTCATTGCGTGCCTCAATAATGCCGCCAATCTCTTTAATGGCAATCACATCTTCTCCCACAACAATAGTCTCTTCGACATCCTGACTGCCTATAAGGGTACAGAGTCCGTAAGTGCATTTTAGATTCTCAGCCTGCTCTTCGTCAATCTTCAAGATTGTTGCCAGGTCGCGGGTTATCAGGGCACTGCCAAGCGGAATCACCCTTAGATAGCGTAGCAAGCCGTTTTTATAAACCGATACCGTTGTGGTGTCGGCTCCGTAATCCACAAGTGCACAGCCCTGCTGTTTCTCCTCCTCGGTAAGTATGGCATCGGCCTCGACAACCGGCGTAACGAATCCGTCCAGAATAGTTACTCCAGCCATATTAAAGCACTGGGCCATATAATCGGATATCTGCTTTTTTAGCAGGATATTCAGATAATTGCCCTGAAGAGAGGTGCAGGCTACACCCATCGGATCGGTTTCGGTTCCCCGTTTATGGTCAACGACATATTCAAGCGATTCCTGTGAAAGGATCTGGTATCCCTCGTAGTCTTTAAGTTCACATTCGCTGAACATACTGTCTATTATCTCTTGACTTATTACAGTCTTCTCGTCGAATGTTCTCTCTATCGTATTTACTTCGGATCTCAGGCTTTTGCTGTTATATCCGATAAATACCTTGTTTATCTTAACTGAGAGCATAGAATCCAGCCTGCTTATCACCTCGGCAATAGCATTGGCTGTCTTGTCCAGATTATAGACAGCCCCATGTCTGATACATGACGAAGATGGTGTGGAGGCATAAGCCATAACCTTGAGCCTGCCGTCATAAAGAATCTGTCCGGCTACGCCCGAAATCTTGGATGAACCAAGTTCAATTGCAACTATCAGTTTTTCGGTCTCCATATTTTATTAACGTTTCTTACATACTATCTGATTCGCATAAGCTACGCTTACCGATCTGTATTTATTCCAACCTATCTTATCCAATCCCTTGCCGTAGAAGTTGAAAAGACGGTCCAATTTATTCTCCAAATCATCGGCCGAACCCAATATGAGCAGATGGTTGCCCACCCTCGGGACCAGTTCAATATGACGGTCCCTATTTACATTTATCTGAACGATCTGGGCTTTCCAGAAATCCGATTTGTTTATCGCATTTACCACATCGAGAAGCTCTTTAGAAGCAAAACTCCTCTCTATATAGCCCGTGGCTACAAGCAGATGAACCGACAACATACGGTGTGTAAGCAGTTCACCCCTACTGTCAACATAATAGTCTTCACCCCTGTTGTTCATAACCCTGACCATGGGAACCTTGCTGCGTACAATGATTTTGACCTCCCCTCCCGATGTCTTGTAACACTCTGCAGCAGCTATCAGGGGATGCGTCAAAAGCAAATCCTCCATCGATTTCGTATCAATTGCATCCAATAGCTTGCCTTGCGGCTGAAGATTCCCGGACTCCAGTAAGTCGCATATCATGTCACTGTTAACAATGGAGATATCAAGACTATCCTTAATATGGATCCCGACACCCTGACATATCCTGTCATTATCCCCCTCAGACATGAAGAGAATCGAAAAGACCATATATCCGGTAAGGATCAGGGCCACGAGTATGGATAGAATCTTCTTAATCACTTTTCTTCAAGAATTTCGGTTATCATATCGGCGCAATCCTCAATATCTCCGGCACCCACTGTCACAAGCACCTGCAGGTCGTCCTTTATTGAGCGTACCAGTTTTTTTACCTGATTCTTTGAGATGACTCCCTTACATACACCCGGCTTCATATTATCGGCTATGAGCTGACTTGTCACGCCCGGAATAGGCTCTTCACGCGCCGGATAGATGTTCAGAAGCCAAACCTCATCAAAATGTGACAGACTTTCGGCAAACTCATTGTAAAAATCCCTGGTCCTGGAATAGAGATGAGGCTGGAATATGGCGGTCACCTTACGGCCGGCATAGAGAGAGCGCAGCGATAGAGCACACTGTTTCAGTTCAACCGGATGGTGGGCGTAATCGGTCAAATAGACCTTCTCCCCCTTCAAACGGAAATCAAAGCGACGCGCACATCCCATGAAACTCTTCATTGCTTCACGGATAACATTCTCCGTGGCTCCGCTCAACTGAGCCAGAGCAATGGCACCGACTGCATTCTCCACATTGACAAGGATCGGAACGCCCAACTCAATATCGACTATACTGCCTAAAGGCGATATAAGGTCAAATTTCAGCTCACCGTTACCGATACGAATGTTGTAGGCATGGAAATCACCGTTGTCAACACCATAGGTGTAGAGTTTAACACCCTTTCGAAGCTGCGGTTTGAACCAGGGTGTCAACATCTCATTAAGCACAAGAGAGCCTCCGGGTTTGATCAAAGATGTATATTTGCGAAAACTCTCCACATAATTTCCATAGGTTCCGTATATGTCAAGATGGTCGGCGTCAATTGACGTTATGACAGTACGTAACGGTTTGAGGTAGTGAAAAGAACGGTCAAACTCATCGGCCTCAATGACCACATTGCGACTCTTGGAGCTGATCAAGAGGTTACTGTCGTAATTCTTCAGGATGCCGCCAAGAAATGCGTTACATCCTTCAGGCATACCGTTAAGTATATGGGCCAGCATAGATGAAGTGGTGGTTTTGCCGTGTGTACCCGCAACACACAGCCCGTCAAGGCTGCGCGTAAGCATACCCAGTACCTCCGCCCGTTTCTTGATATTGAAACCGTTTCGACGGAACCATGACAACTCCCTGTTGTTGGACGATACGGCCGGAGTGTAGATCACAAGAGTGGAATTTTTATCCTTAAAGCCATCGGGGATCAGCGACTCGTCTTCTTTAAAATGTATTGTGGCACCCTCGTTTATGAGTTCGGATGTTATTGCAGTTGAGGTACGGTCATAGCCGGCAACGGTGCAACCGCGCGAGAGGAAATAACGCGCCAGAGCACTCATACCGATACCGCCTACACCGATAAAATAGACCGATTTTATATTTGACAAGGAGTTTCTTCCGATAGGATGACCCGCAAGCGCAAGGACTTCGCGGGCTATAATGACAGCCGAATCGTGAATTCCCAGCCTGAGAATATTCTCTCTAAGCAATGTCAGACGGGAAACGTCATTAACAATGGCAATTGCAGCAGGAAAAAGTTCCTTGGAGACTTTGGAATCGGGAATATGAACGGCAGCATCCTTGATAGCCAGAGCCATGGCATTCTTAGTCTGATGATCCTCGGCAACGTTGGGTGAAGGTACTAGAATCACCGCTTTTCCCAACAGAGAGAGTTCCGATATGGTACCGGCTCCGGCTCTGGAAATCACCAGGTCCGATGCGGCGTACGCAATGTCCATATCCTGCAGAAAATCGGTCGGGAAAAGATTATTCACCGTTTCCGATTCTGCAAGACGACGCTTCATCTCTTCAATGTAAAACTTTCCGGTCTGCCAGACAAACTGTATATCCTTAGAGGCACGAATAAGCGCCAGACTGCTCATGACACTCTCATTCAGGGAACGGGCGCCAAGACTTCCACCTATGATGAGCACAATTTTTTTTGCAGGATTGAGTCCCATCTTGCGGGCAGCCTCATCCCTTGAGATGAGATTTTGCGTAAGGCTGGGACGTACCGGATTTCCTGTAAGGATTATCTTATCGGCCGGGAAAAAACGCTCCATACCTTCATAAGCCACACAGATCCTGCGGGCTCTTTTTGCCAACATCCTGTTGGTTATGCCGGCATACGAATTCTGTTCCTGAATCAGAGTGGGGATTCTCATCCGATTGGCCACCATTAACGTAGGACCGCTTGCATAACCGCCCACTCCGACCGCAACCGAAGGCTTGAAATCCCTGATTATTTGGCGCGCCATCCTCTTGCTGCGTATTATTTTGAAAAAAACCGATATGTTTTTAAACGGATGTTTACGGTCAAATCCGGAGATGGGAAGTCCCTTTATCTCAAAACCGGCAGCAGGCACACGCTGCATCTCCATCCTTCCTTCAGCTCCTACAAAGAGTATCTGCGCTTCGGGACATAATGATTTGACGGCATGCGCTATCGATATGGCCGGGAAAATATGTCCCCCTGTTCCTCCACCACTTATTATTATCCTTGGATTCTCTTCCTTACCCATATTATTTATCTATTAGATTCTTATTCATCAATAATCTGAGGCATGTCAGGCATAACCTGTTGTTCACCGGCCGCCTCCTTTTCAAGCGTATTACTTATACCGAGCAACATTCCTATACAGAAGCTGGACATAAAAATCGATGTTCCGCCTTTGCTTATGAGCGGCAGAGGCTGGCCTGTCACCGGCAACAGCCCCACTGCCACAGACATATTTATAAATGCCTGCAGACCGAACATTGTTCCGATGCCCAAAGCCAGATAAGCCGGATATTTGTCTGTGCATCGGACCGCCAGCTTACCTATCCTGAAGAGCAACACAATATATACTATCAGTACAAAAACAGCGCCTATCATGCCCAGCTCCTCAATTATGATGGCATAAATAAAGTCACAGCTTGCCTCCTGCAAATAATCCCGTTCAACCGAATTGCCGGGACCTTTCCCAAGGAAATGGCTCGAGGCAATGGCTATATTCGCATGAGTCTCCTGAGGCTTTTCGGGCGCCGTATTTCTGGAATATTCATAGGCGCTCACCTTCGATTCGGAGCCCGAATTGGTAAAGTCCAAAATACGCGCCTGCCAGGTCACCGCCCTGGCGGGTACAAATTTCAAATCTCTCAAGGTTCTGGGCGGCACAAGTATGAACAGCAATATGGCTGACACAAATATAACTGTTATCACTCCCGTCAATCCCAAAATCCGGCGCCATGATATACCACCCAGTATCATCATCAAATAGACCGTAGTTCCAAGAATAATCGCAGTCGAAAGGTTCTCTGTGAAAATAAGAATGCAAAAGAGTCCCGTCAGTATAATAATCTTCATGAAGGTGGCAGACTGACTCTGCTCATCGTCAACTTTCAACTTGGAGAGATGTGCGGCTACAGCCATGACAACCGCAACCTTGGCTATCTCGGACGGTTGAAGCTGGAAGAATCCCATGTCAATCCATCTCTGGGCTCCCGATGAGAATTTGCTCATGAACCACAGATATGCCAGCAGCGCCAAAGAGACGGGCACCATGATGACAGGGAAAAAATTATACCATCGATAGTGGATCAGGTGGACTATGTACATTACTGCCAGACCTATCATCAAGTGTATGACATGTGAAATGATCGGTGTGAGAAAACTGCTTTTTCCAAAGGTGAGACGGCTGCTTGCGCTGAACACCTCAATAAGAGATATACTGCAGAGGAAAAGTACAGTTATCCAAATGTAAATATCACCTTTGAACACCAGTCCTCTTTTTGTTTTCACTTCATCCTGTTCCATATTGCCAAATGTTTTACAGCGCCTTAACAAATTCCTTAAACTGATTGCCCCGGTCCTCATAGTTTTTGAAAAGATCAAAACTTGCACAACAGGGACTGAGCAGTACAATCTCACCTTTTTTTGCCATACGATAGGCGGCAGCCACGGCATCCTTCATGGAGCGCACATCGGCCACAGGCAGTCCGAAACCGTCAAAGAAGTCGTGAAGTTTTTCATTGTGCAGGCCCAGATAGACCAAACCGCAACATTTTTCGCGCACCAGATCGGCTATCTCACTGTAGTCATTGCCCTTGTCCTTCCCGCCGAGTATGAGTACGCACTTGACGGGCATACTGTGCAGAGCATACCAACAGCTATTTACATTGGTAGCCTTGGAGTCATTTATGAAATCAATGCCGTTGACTCTTGCCACCCTCTCCATACGGTGTTCAACACCTTTGAAGGTCTGAAGCGCCTTGCGAATGGTCTCGCATTTTATTCCCGCTATGTTAGCCGATATTCCGGCAGCCATAGAGTTGTAAAGGTTGTGCTTACCTGTAAGAGCCAGCGACTCCTGCTCCATATTAAAGGCGTACGGGCTGTTAAAATAGAGCATGTCATTGTCCACGTATGCCGCAAGCTCCTCCTTCTTGGCTTCGGCAAACGGATAGAGGGTCGCCTTCAGACCGTATCGCTTGAGTTCCCTACATATTATGGGGTCATCGTTCCAATATACGAATGAGTCATCTTTGGTCTGGTTGCGTATCACACGCATCTTGGAATCCACATAGTTCTGCATCCGGTTATCATAACGGTCCAGATGGTCGGGGGTTATATTCATGAGAACGGCTATATCGGCCCTGAAATCATACATATTGTCCAATTGAAAGCTGCTCAGCTCAATCACATAGTAGTCATAGTTATGTTCGGCCACCTGCCTTGCCAGACTGCTGCCTATATTGCCCGCCAGACCTACATTCATGCCGGCCATTTTGAAAATATGGTATATGAGCGATGTTGTAGTTGTCTTGCCGTTGGAGCCTGTCACACATATCATCTTGGCATTAGTGTAACGTCCGGCAAACTCTATTTCCGATATGACGGGTGTCCCCTGCGCCATGAGCTTTTGAACGATGGGGACATCCGAGGGTATGCCGGGGCTCTTGATAACCTCGTCGGCCGTCAGGATACGCTCTTCGGTATGCTGCTTCTGTTCCCACTCTATACCGCGGGCATCCAGTTCACTGCGGTAATACTCGTTGATCTCCGAAAGATCCGACACAAACACATCAAACCCTTTGGACTTGGCCAGGATGGCGGCGCCCGTTCCGCTCTCACCGGCCCCAAGTACGACAATTCTCTTCTTCTCCTCCATACTGTTCATCGGATTTTCAAGGTCAATATAGTCAGTGCAGCCAGACCAATGCTGATAATCCAACTTCTCAGGGTTATCTTGGTCTCAAACTGCAGTTTATTGTCGTTTCCGGGGAACCTGACCGTACTTCCCGGATCATTTTTCTGTACCTGCGCCATGCTGGTACGGAAATGGTCATGTATGGGAGTACGCTTCCACAGACGCTGACGCACTCCCTTTCTCTTGCCGAGCTTATAGTAGAAACGCTGGCATATTACCGAGACACTCTCCACAAGGAAGACACCGCAAAGTATAGGCAGCAGCAACTCCTTATGTATGCACAAAGCGGCCACCGCAATGATCCCGCCTATGGTCAGGCTGCCCGTGTCGCCCATGAATATCTGTGCCGGATACGAGTTGTACCAGAGAAAACCTATCAGAGCGCCCACAAAAGCACTCATATAGACCACAACCTCCTGACTGCCCGGAATGTACATAAGGTCAAAGTGACCTGCCGTGACCACGTTACTGGAGACATAAGCCAGCACACCCAATGTCAGTCCTATGATGGCCGAATTTCCTGCGGCCATACCGTCCATACCGTCATTCAGATTGGAGCCGTTCGAAACCGCCGTAACGACAAATACCGTAAGCAGCACAAAAAATATCCATCCGGCCTTATATTTACTTTTCTCACCGAGCCAGTTGAACATATCTGCATAGTTCAGATTGTGGTTTTTGAAGAAAGGGATTGTGGTACGGGTTGACTTGACATCGGGAGTCTTGATCACCATCTCCGTATTGTTCTCGATGCGGGTCTCGACCTTCTCATTTATCACCACCTGAGGACTGTACCTCAAGGTCAGGCCCACTATCAGACCGAGGATAACCTGTCCTGCCACTTTGAACCATCCGTTCAGACCATCCTTATTGCCGCGGAAGGTCTTTATGTAGTCATCGGCAAATCCTATAACACCCAGAATAACGGTGGTAATGAGCATGAGCAACATATATACGTTACTTAAATCTCCTATAAGCAGACAGGGAACAATTATGGAGAGTATGATTATCAGACCCCCCATGGTTGGAACACCTTTTTTCTCCACCCCAAACGGGTCGAGTTTGGTATCACGCTGAGTCTCCGATATATTGCGGCGTTTCAGCATATCGATGAAACGGCTTCCGATAGCTATCGCTATGAAGATTGATACCACCATAGCGAATATGGCACGGAATGTCACATAACGGACCATTCCACCACCCGGAATGTCTATCCCCGCATTATTCAGATATTCAAATAAACTATATAACATCGTTCTTCTCGTTCAAAATAATTTCTCTGATAACCTCGTGGTCGTCAAAATGGTGTTTGACTCCCTTTATCTCCTGATAGTCCTCGTGACCCTTGCCGGCCACGAGTATGACATCTCCGTCTGATGCCATCATCGTAGCAGTCCGGATAGCTTCGCGACGATCGACTATGGTGATAACCTTAAGCATATCCCCGCGTGTAATCCCTGCCAGCATATCGTTAATAATCTCCTGCGGATCCTCAAAACGGGGATTGTCCGATGTGACTATAACCTTGTCGCTGTATTTGACACTCTCTTTGGTCATAAGCGGCCGCTTGCCCTTGTCACGGTTGCCTCCGGCGCCCACCACCGTGATTATCTGCCCTTTACCGCCCATTACATCTTCGATGGCAGTGAGCACATTGGTAAGCGCATCGGGGGTATGGGCATAATCCACTATTGCGGTGTATCCTCTGGGAGAACGTATGGCTTCAAACCGTCCGTTCGCGGGAGTAAGCGTGCTCATGACGGTCAGCACCTCCATCGGGTCACGTCCCAGCATGACAGCCGTGCCATATACCGCCAGCAGATTGCTGGCATTGAACCTGCCAATAAAACGGAAGAATGCCTCCCGGCCGTTTATCTCAAGCAGCATACCGTCAAACCCCGATTCCAACAGACGACCCTTGAAGTCACTCATACTCCTGAGCGAATAGGTCTTGACCCTGGCTCTGGTGTTCTGTGCCATGACGAGTCCGTTACGGTCGTCCAGATTGGTAATCATAAAGGCATCCTTGCCGAGTGAATCGAAGAACATCTTCTTGGCCTTGAGATAGTTCTCAAAGGTCTTGTGATAATCCAGATGGTCGCGGGTCAGATTGGTGAATATGGCACCGGCATATTTGAGTCCTCCTATACGTTTCTGCACTATGGCATGTGAGCTGCACTCCATGAAGACATACTTGCACCCCTCATCGGCCATACGCCCCAGCAGGCGGTTCAAAGTCACGGCATCGGGAGTGGTATGGTCGGTCGCCACAACCTCGCCGTCTATATAGTTACAGACCGTGGAGAGCAGGCCGCACTTGTAACCCATGGCACGAAACATGTTATAGAGCATAGTGACAATTGTGGTCTTGCCGTTGGTACCGGTCACGCCTATCAGACGGACCTTGTCGGTAGGATTGTCAAAGAAACGCGTAGCCACAGGTCCCACCGCATCTTCGCAATCGAAGACCTGAATATAGGTCACCGTGGGTTTGATCTGCTGGGGAATAGTTTCACACAGCACGGCAACCGCTCCAAGCTCAATGGCTTTATCTATATACATGTGTCCGTCAACTACCATGCCGCGCATAGCCACAAAGAGAGTGCCCGGCGTCACTTTTCTTGAGTCGAGTTGGATGTCGGTAACAGATTGGTCGATGTCGCCTGTCACCTTCAAAGTCTTTATAACCGAAATAAGATCCCTGATAGTAGCCATAGTCTTCTACATTGATAAGTTTATCCTAATTCTGTCGCCCTTACGGAACCGGCTGTTCCCGGGCAAGCTCTGACTTCTGACACGTCCCACACCCGCTATCTCAACTCTCAATCCTGCACTCTCCAAGATGTAAAGGGCATCTTGAGCGCCCATCCCCACCACATTTGGCACAAGTCCTTCACGTTCAATGATCGGCGTCATCCTGAATTGGATTGAATCGAGCGTAACCCTTCCCCATGTCAGGCTGTCACTCTCCTTCCATTCGGGTTTCATACCCAGTTTCCTGAGTACCAGACGAGTGCTGTTCATATCGCCTGCAAGGACCGCGGGTAAGAATTGGTTTACAGTATCGACCGCCTCGGATACGTTGCGCAGGATACGTCTTGCCATCACCTTTTCCGAAATCTCGTGAAAGACCGGGGCCGCCATCGTGCCGCCTCCGGCAGCGCCGCCCGATGTGCTGATTGATACGATACAGGTATATTGCGGTTTGTCGGCCGGAAAATAGCCGCAGAATGAGACCATGTGAGTTCTAATACCGTTTCTGTATCCGGCTGCACCCTGCGATATCTGCGCCGTACCGGTCTTACCGGCCACCTTGAAATGGCGGGATGCCGCCTTTTCGCCCGAACCTCCGTCAACAACGCCCTCAAGCATCATCTTTATCTGTTCAAGGGTCTTATCCTTGCACATGCGCTCCCTGACAACTTTTACCGGTATGCGTTCAACGACTTTGCCTTCGTGCCGTATCTCGGTGACCAATCGGGGTTCTACCATCTTACCTCCATTGGCAATTCCGTTATAGAATGCCAAAGTGTTTATTACCGGCATCTGGCTATTGTATCCTATTGACATCCAGGGCAGACGTGTAGCATCCCAATAGCCGTCTTTACGGATAACCGGTGCACCGGTGCCTATCAGCTGCATTTCGAAGTGGGTGTTAATTCCGGTCCTGTATATACCATCAACAAAAGCTTGCGGATCGTCTTTGTAGGCAGCCGTTATGAGCTTTGAAGTTCCTATATTGCATGAATTCTTAATGATTCCGGGGACGTCGAGCCATCCGTAACCGATTCCCGCATCGGTCATTACCGCTCCGCCGCCGAATCCGGCATACCGGCCCCATTCGCAGAAGACACTATCCATAATTGATATCTTGCCGTCATCGAGAGCTACCATGAATGAAACCAGTTTGAATGTGGAACCGGGCTCAAAAATATCCCTCACCGCATTGTTCTGGATCTCATAATAACCGTTCTCCGTACGTGTCAGGCTGGCAATGGCCTTTATGTCACCTGTAGCCACCTCCATCAGGACAGCTGTGCCCGATGCGGCATTTACCAGTTCGAGTTCGCGTCTTAAAGCCACTTCGGTGACATCCTGCATATCGACATTTATTGTCGTCACTATATCACATCCGTCAATCTGAGGTATATCGGCCACCATATGCGACACATTCTGAACTTTCTCTATATGACCTATTCCGGGAGTTCCCCTCAAAATCGAGTCGAACGAGAGCTCTAAGCCAAAGCGTGCCGAATCCTTACCGGCAAACATATCGCCCAATGTACGGGAGGCAAGTGTTCCGAACGGCTGCTCGCGGGAAATTTTCGATTCCAGACTGTAAAACCAACCTTCGTTTTTGGGTCTGAGCCATACCGTTCCGGTAAGTGTTTTGTACTGGTTATATGAGATGGGATATAAATTGCGCGACACTCCCGGTAGAAGCGGCCATGAATGTTTCGATTTGGATGTCCTGCCGGTTATAAAATGCTGTCTGAGCTGCCGGACCGAATATTGGGGGAACATTCTGTTGATTTCCCGTGCAAACTCATCTATATGCCTTTCAAAGAGAGTATCTTTTCTGTGCTGATCGGCCTCTGCACGTTTCTGATTCTTCTCATAAGTGGCAAAATCCAGAAATATGCGGTAATGCTTCATGCTGCTGACCAACAACAGTCCCTCATCACTCAATATGTTGCCGCGACGAGGCTCGATGGTACGGTTGGCCGGGATCAGATTCTTGGAGACGTCATTCCAATATTGACGCTCGGCAAACATCACAATTGACATTTTGACAATAATCAGAACACCCCATAACATTACGAACAGGAATATGGTCAGATATCTGCGTGACACCCTTCTCTTCTCAGAATTCTTCTCTTTGACTTTCCCGGCCATATCCTATTTTCTCAAGTCGTATGCAGGTTCGGTGGAGATTACCAGCTCCGAACCGTTGGATACAACAATCTTTTCAATATATGACGGCTTGCTCTTGGCCGACACATCGCTTGTCGTGTTCAGGGCCTGATATTCCATATCAACAAGTTCCCTTCGAAGCTGTTCTGCCAGTACCTGATCACGCTGATACCCGTATCGGTTGCCGATATAGAGGACTATGCACAAAAGAATCTCTGCTATTAAAAGCAGGTTTCTTCTGACAAAATCCGATATCTCTGCTTTTGACAACGACATCAGACCTCTTCTCTTTTTTTCCTCCTTTTCCATATCACAATCTCTCGGCTATTCTCAGTTTCGCGCTTCTTGAACGCGGATTCTCTTTTTGCTCCAAATCATCAGGTACAACAAGTTTGCCTATACTGCGAAAAGGTATCTCTTTGTTCCCATAGAAATCGGACTTTACCTTCCCCTCAATATTTCCGCTCTTCATGATGTTCTTAACCATACGGTCTTCGATTGAGTGGTAGGTGATGACTGCCAACCGGCCACCTGTACCTAGCAGCTGCACAGTCTCCTCCAAAAATTCGCGAAGCGCATCAACCTCATTATTCACCTCCATACGCAACGCCTGAAAAAGTTTGGCAGTATCCTTTTTTTCCCGTTCCCTTCCAATTGCCGGACTGATTGCCTCAAGCAGTTCGGGTACGGTCGTTATCCTCCTGTTTTGTCGGTAACGGACTATTGATTTGGCAATCCGGCTTCCATTTCTCAGTTCACCGTACATCCAAAACAGCCCGGCCAAACGCTCCTCGGTATAGTCATTCAACACATCGACGGCGCTGATCCCTCCCCTTTGGTTCATGCGCATATCAACAGGACCGTCAAAGCGGAAAGAGAAACCGCGGTCGCTCCGGTCAAAATGGTGCCAGGAGACTCCCAGATCAGCCAGTATCCCGTTGACCCTTTTATAACCGTACCAGCGCATGAAATTGCGCATATACCGGAAATTTCCGTAAACAAAGGTGAATCTCGGATCGTCGGGAACATTGCCCATTGCATCGGCATCCTGGTCAAATCCGTAGAGTCTGCCTTCAGAGTTGAGCCGTGACAATATTTCGCGGGAGTGGCCGCCGCCGCCAAACGTGGCATCGACATAAACCCCGCCCGGGTCTGTAACAAGCCCCTCTACACTCTGTTTAAGAAGGACCGGTACGTGATATATCCCTCTGTTCTCCAATGCAACGATATGTATATTGTACGTATCACTCCGTCATGAATTTCTTTAGTTTAGCAGCAAAGTCATCATCGGTCATGAACGCCTGATCGTTATCGACAGCGGCATTTTGCAGGGCCCATATCTCGATGGTCTGCTCCATTCCCACAAAGAGCACGTCCTGCTCAATTCCCACTCTCTCCAACATATGTTTAGGCAAAAGTATGCGCCCGTTGGCATCGAGCTGAAGTTCCTGGGCTTCGGAGACCAGTTTGCGATAAACCATCTGTTCGGCGGCATTGAAACGGTTGAGCCCGGAACGGACCTGCGCCAACTCCTCCTGCCACTGCGACATTGGGTAGATAACCAGACAATTCTCAAAGTAGTCTCTTCGGACCACAAATGTCTGCTGACCGGACTGCTGCAGTATGCGGCGGAATCCGGCCGGCAGAAAGAGTCTGTTTTTGGTATCCAGACGTGCCGGGAACTGACCTATAAAACTCATTTTTATGCCTGTTAACTATATCAGGTTTCAAAGTTAAATAAAAATAACCCACATTTACCCACTTCACCCCACTTTTTGAATAAAAAGTTTTAAACAACCTGTTAATAAACCACTGGTCTATAAATCAGCTGTTTGTAGATAAAGTCTTAAAGTGATTGTTCAGGAGCTGGTTTTTTCAGTCTGATTACATTGTTGATAACTATTGGATTCATGTAAATAAAAAAGACGGTGACGGAGATGAATGACGATGGACCCCGAAAGTTTTTTCCAACTTTCGGGGTCCATTTCACTTTTTTGTGATCCTTAGCAGATTTGAACTGCTGACCTCTTGCCTGTCAAGCAAGCGCTCTAAACCAACTGAGCTAAAGGATCGGGATATTGTTTTCGTTAAATGACGCGACTGCAAAAGTACATCTATATTCCGAAATATACAACAACATCAAACAGAAATATGATTGGAACACCGGATAGCGAACCATCCATCCGTGTTTCGTCGCGGATTCGAACCGCGGACCTCTTGCGTGTGAAGCAAGCGCTCTGAACCGGCTGAGCTAACGAAACAAAATCTCTTTAGGACTACATGCTATTTCCAATATTTAATTTCACGCCTCAAAACTTCGACGGGCAGATTGTACCGGTTTACAACCGTCGCTTCAAGCCAGTTGCCATGTTCATCGAACCCGGAATATTCGATATAGAGAATCTCTTCGCCGTCCGGTGTAAACGAATGTTTCTCTATGATATTGTGGTCAGCATCATATGTGTTTACATCACGGCTCTCAACGCCTGTCCTTTTGTCCGTGCGCCTCACTTCTAGCGGATAGCCCTGCTTATCGGTAAGAATTATGCTCTCGCTTACCGGCACACCGTCCTCGCTTACGGTTGACCTGCTGCGCTTGAACCTATAGGTCTCCTCTACCTTTATGCGTGTCGATCTGTTTGCTGCTATCCTGTCATATTCGAGTGCCTTTCCTTTGGCCGAGACAAGCTTTAATTCGCCCACAGTCAGTCCGTACGATTTCTCGGTACTCCGTATGCAAAGCCCGTTATCGAATATGTTCTCTGCCTCGGATTGAATATTCTCAAGACTGTCAAGCAACGCTGAACATATCTCATTGCCCGCCGGGTCATATGCAGCCACTGTTATATACATGATTTCGGACTTGTCGGTCCCCGCACGCCAGACATCGGGCATAAGATGCCAGGTTTTGACCATCTCCACTCTGCCCTTCATCCCGCCGAAAGGAGGTTCCGAATATTTTCGCGGAGAACAAGACAATGCCAAAAACGACAGCAGAGCAAACAGTAAAATATCTCTCTTCATATGGATCGGTGTCAAATAATTTCCTTTTCCTTCAACTCCCGGGCTGCAATCTCAAGTTCGTCATACCACTCCTGACCGAAACGGCGTATAAGTGGCTCCTTCAGATACTGGTAAACCGCTGTTTGCTCGCGCTGACCTCTAACGACAGCCGTATGGCACACGTTCCACCGGTGATAATTAAGCGCCCACAAATCACCGAATTTACTCACTCTGATAGGATAGAGATGACACGAAATCGGCTTAATAAAGTCGATACGGCCTTCACGATAAGCTTTTTCAATGGCACACCGGCAGCATCCGTCGCTGTCCCGGTATGAGAGCACACACTCTTTGCCATCCACAATCGAAGTTACCGATTCTCCTTCCGGGTCGGTATATGCCACACCCTGTTCGGCAATGACCCTCAAAGCCGCCGTTGAGAGGTCGGCCCTTATGATTGGGAGCAACTCCTCTATCAGTTCAACCTCGACAAAGGTCAGGGGAGCTCCGGCATCACCCTCGACACAACATGCCCCGCGACATTTGGAGATATCGCAGCAAAACTCTTTCGTAAGTATATCGAACGAGACGATTACATCCTGAATCTGAAGCATGGGCCTTACTTTTTTACAATATGCAAAAATAATCAAAGAGTTTTATCTATTTTAGCGGAACCAAAACAAATAACGAACAAAAATGTCTGTAACACTTATAATATTTGCCGTAATTTTTGGAATTATAGGTATTATAGGCAGTATTGTACCCGGATTACCCGGTCCGCCGCTTAGCTGGGCAGGCCTCTTGCTGGCATATTTCGGACGACGCATCGGCGATAGCGACAATCAAATTACCCTGACATGCCTGCTGGTCTGGCTGGGCATTACAATTGCAGTGACCATACTGGATTATATCATTCCCGTTAAGTTCACAAGGATGGTCGGCGGCTCAAAGGCCGGCAGCCGGGGTGCGCTGATAGGAATGGTCGCAGGAATAGTATTCAGCGCAATAGGTATGATTGCCGGCAGTATTCTGGGCGCTCTGATAGGCGAACTTGTAGTTGAGAAGAAAGAGTTTGGCCCTGCATTTAAGTCGGCGCTGGGAGCATTTGCAGGTCTTATGGCGGGCACCGGAATAAAACTGCTTACATCGGGAGTAATGCTGTTCTATATTATATTCTGAATGACCGAATAGCCAAGTAAATAACCGATATCCCGAATGACCGGCAAAACAGGTTTAACACGTAAAACACAGTATGATTAAACTGGCTGATGACAGACTAATTTTGTAAACATACTTTAACTTCCGGAGAATAAACGACTATTATATTAATAGACACATATTTATAAATAAACATAATCAATTCCAAAGAAAATTTGAAATGAAAAAGAAAATTTTGACAGTTGCGGCAGCTATGATGTCGCTTGTATGTTTCGCTCAGTTCCCGGGCGGAGGTTTCGGTGGCGGTTTTCCCGGTGGCGGCACGCCTCCAACGGGCGGAGGTTTTCCCGGATTGGGCGGCGACCAGAGTTCCCAAACCAGAGCCGAGTATTCTGAAAAATTCGCTGACATAAACTATGCAGGCGATGATGGTCAGGTATATCATACGCTTGACATCTACCTGCCGAAGGAGGTCAAGGAGAAATATCCCGTGGTGGTACACATCTACGGCAGTGCATGGAGCAGCAACAGTTCCAAAGGTGCAGCCGATATTAACACCATCTGCGCAGCCCTGCTCAACGCCGGATATGCGGTGGTCACCCCTAACCACCGCTCCATTGCCGATGCCCAGTGGCCGGCTCAGGTCAATGACATCAAGGCAGTCATACGCTTTATCCGTGCAAATGCAGACAAATACAAGTTCGACACATCATTCATAGCCACATCGGGGTTTTCATCGGGCGGACATCTTTCGGCCGTCACAGCCCTGTCAAACGGCGTGAAGATAGCCAAACGCGGCACCGCCGAGTATGACATAGAGGGTAACGTAGGCCCTTACACCGGTGAGTCCAGCGAGGTTCACGCGTTCTGCAGTTGGTCCGGTCCGACCGAACTGCTGCAGATGGATTGCGGCAATGCCATGGCGTTCGGAGCCGCCGGCAATTCTCCCGAAGAGAGACTCATAGGCGCACCCAAAGAGGGCAACGAAGACAAGTTCATGCTGTTAAGCGCTTCGGGCTTTCTAGATAAGGACGATGTTGCCGGATACCTGTTCCATGGTGATGCCGATTTTGTTGTGGCTTCTTGCGTAAGCCAGTATCTATACGACCAAATGCAGGAGACAGGCGTAGAGAGTTACATACTTCGCGAGCCTCAGGGCGGACACGGCATGGGCATGTACTCCGAGGACAATCTTAAGAAAATGACCGATTTCCTGGACGCACAGCGCGCCAACACCATCTTAAACTAACAAAGACAGTATCTTATAAACTGTTATAATAGAGAAAGCCGGACCAATCCGGCTTTCCTGTTTTTATGGGTAAGTATTGTAAACTGCCCTTTCAGACAATCAGTGTTTAACGATCTTCTTACCGCTTTGGATGTAGATACCTGCAGGAAGTGACTTGAAGTCATTGCCTACATAGCGACCGAGAATATCGTAAATGGGAGATGTATCCGCCTTGCCGGCATCATCCATGATAAGGTCAACACCTGTTGGATCTTGCGGCCCTCCCAGACCGCGTGCAAAACCGGCATAGGCATGCTTACGGTACCAGTCGAGTGTCCAGATCCCTACAGGGGTGTTTGCACGCCAGCCGCTGTTCGTTGGAGAGTCGGTCGCACACCACTGGCAGATACCCCATTGCTGGTCAGCGGGAATGATCTCCAAATACTTTTTAATGATCCATTCGTAAAGGTCTGCCATACGCTGATGCATCGCTTCCGTCATATTGGCTGTCGGCACATTATTGCCGCTGGCATCGACCATACCCATATCCAGTTCGGTAATGCGGACCAGCTTGCCGGAAGCCGCCATTAGCCTGAAACTGTTCTCTATGGCTCTCTTTTTGCTGTTCTGGGTGGTCTCGTTCATATAGCACGATATGTGCATCTGTGAGCCTATACCGTCTATTCGTGTGACACCGTCGGCTTCCCAACGCTCTATCCATTTGATCAGCGATTTCAGTTTGCCGTTGTTGTCCCAGTCACTTTCCAGATTGTAATCATTCACAAACAACGTCAATTTACCATCGTCACCACCTTTTGATTCCATAGATTTGGCATAATGCAGACGGGCAAGACGTACTGCCTGACGTACGTATTCAAGGTCACCCATGTGATCCTGCCAGAAGAAATCTGCGTCATTGCCGCTGTAATGGTGAAGGTCGTAAACGCCATCACCGTCGGAGTCTCCTCCTGAAATAGCCTCGTTGACCACGTCCCAGGCTTTTACCTTACCGCCGCAGGCATTCATCATACCGCCAATCCATCGGTCCATGGCATAGACCAGCGTGTCATGCTTGACCTTATCGGACAATGGGATGCTCTGAGGCAGTTGAACATATTGGTAGTCTCTTGTAATAGTAGGCGTAACAGTACCTTCGCCGTAGCGTCTCCATGCAAACGATGAAGCATCGGTTCCATCGAAATCGCCGTTTCTAACACGTTCCACACCATTTATCTTGAAACTGACATTGTCGAAATAGTAATTGTTGGCTTCGGCAAATTCGCTGAGATTGAACGCAATTGACTGTCCGGAATTGGTGAATGTTCCTTTTTTGGTCACCGTCTTCCATTCTGTCGTGAAATTGACATCGCCGATTGCCTGCCAAGGTACATAACTTCCCGGATCATTATGTATTTGAGTTGAAGCCTTAGCTGCATTGTCTGCACGCACTTCGGCAGAGAACTCATAGGTGTCGCCCGAACTAAAACTGCCCGGCTTAATCCATATCTGATTATCCCATACATTCTCATTCTTTGCAGTGGCATTCATTATCAGACAGGTACGGGTAGCTTTCTTTCCCTCCACGGACTTTTCAATCTTGATATTATTGATCCAGATATCACCGACAAAGTGTCCGTGCTGGAAAAGCAGAAAGCTGTTGTTGACAGTGCTGTTGTAGTTGATGACCACATCCCTCCATTCCGATGTGAAGGGTATTGTCGCAGTTGGTCCGCCGCCCCAATCCCCAAGTTTGGTGTGAATATTGCCGGATGCCGAACCTTTAAGGGTGATGGTCATTTTGTAGGTCACGCCCGCCTCAGTCGGAATATTGTCCATAACTATGTACTGAACATCCCAATTGTTGGTAGTACGTTTCGTGGTATGCACCAGAAGGCCGTCACTGACAAAAGAGGTGGTATAACCAAACTCCGTTTTATTGGAGGACCAGCCGATGCTCTTTTCCTGCGTGAAGTCCTTTGACTTTAACACCGCCCACACAGTGGTGTCACTGCCTTCAATAGGCAACGGATCCAGATCCTTGATCAAACCGTTCAAATAACCTACAGGCTGTTGTGCATGCCATGCCAGCGTATGTCCGTAAATATTTAAACCGGCTGCCGATGCGGTATTGACGAAATTGGTGACTGTGTTGAAATTCATTGAGCCGTCGTTTCTCACACAGCTTGCCATCTTCATCTCATTGCCTGTAACGGTCTCGGTGAAATAACCGTTTACAACAGCCCTGACGGTAGCATTGTTTAGGTATTCGTTGCCGCCTATGGCAAGTCCCAACTTGAAGTTGGGATACTTTTCATAGTCAATATATTGCTTGAGCGGCAGATAATGCTTCAGGTACCCGTAATTCGCTTCATCAGCCGGATTGCCGGTCAAGTAGTTCTGCGCACCTGCTGTCATCGTAAAGCACGCGACTAAAGCAAGTAAGAAAATTCTCTGTTTCATATCGTAGTATTATTGTTTTTCGGTTAAATAAATATATTTCTACAAATATACACTATTTTTTTAATGTATTTAACATGAATTATAAGCCCCTCAGAAGTCTTCATCCAGAACGTAAGGTGTGCCGCCCGCTGTTATACCTGCTCCGGTTATATTAAACCTGGTGCTGTATGAGTTGTTGTAGAACTCTATGCGTGCATTTCCGAGCGAATCCGTTATAACATTGGGATTCCAGTAAAGCGTCCGGCGGTAATCCTTGGTTCCTTCGATTGGACCGTCAGGGTACTGGGGACTGTAGAACTGCACCGGATAGTCAAATCCCCGCAACGTTGTTATACGTCTACCTCTATTCATCTTCTCCTTTTTGGTTTTGAGTTGGTGTTCATCTTTCATCTTTATGTCTATCAAGGTAAATTTCCGGCTTGTCAAATGACCTCTCATAGCAAGTATTGCAGCGGTGTTGATATGTTTATCTATAGCATCCATGAAAAGTGGAACCGACTCTGATATTTCGTACAGACTTGCAGGTTCATCAAATATCAGAATACTCTCAATGTCTTCAATGTCTAATTTGATAGGATCTTGAAAAGATAACTGATACAGTTTTTCAGAATCATGTACATACCAAAATATGGGATAATCATCCAAATATCCGGACTCTTCGAAAGCATATGCTTCCCTTCCAAAATCGTCCAAATATTCCATAAGACCTATGTCAGTATATTTAGTAGTCGTGCTTATCATAGCATTTCCACTGAAATAGGTGTATCCTTTGTCTAAAAGATATCCCAACACGTCAGTTGTCCATTCTCCAAAATCAAGCACCATTTCCACCTCCTTCTCAACATCGAATGCTTTAAATGTAAAAAAATCAATGTATTTTCTTGGTGCCATTATTTCAACTTCAGGCAGTTCTATCGCATCATCAAGCCTTGGTGTTTCAGGATATGCAATCATGTTAGTCGTTTCGGTTTTATTACTCACTTCCCTTTTACGAAAAGATAGCTCCTCATTCATAAAAGCTCTGACATTTGGTTGTATTGCCCGTTCCAATATCATATTTGCCCCGGTATTTCTCGCAAATTTTTCCTTCCTTTCCAAAAGCATGACAAGATCAGCTTCATCATAAAAGTCCAAGACATTGAATCCAAAATAGCCGTCTTTGCCGGTTGTGTACTGTGCATATTGAACAGGTAAATCATTGCCTTGAGGAGCTACAGTAATATATACCTTGACATCTCCCAGCTTGACTTTGTTGCTCCAATATGAAGTAACCCATCCGTTCACACTGAGGCTGTCTTCCAACCTGTGTCTTTCATTGAAAGGAACCTTACCACTCATGGTTTCCCAATCATAACGTTCCCACCCCTGTACCATCATTAACAGGTCCATAGCCAAACGGTGTTCCTCATCATTTGACTCGAAATAGTAGTGTGGGTCATTTATCAGCCCCTTCAGGTCCGAAGAGAGTAATAACGATGTGGCTAAATTATCCTGATACAATGTCTCAAATGTGTTTGCATCCTTTACCGACAAACAGAACCTATCGCGGAATGGACGACCCTGCCCGTCAAGTAGTGAAAGCGATAATCCGACCTGCTCATATGGAGCATAACTCTCTTTATCCGATTGTACGGAAAGCTGCGGAGGACTGAAATCTTCCCTATAGTTAAAAAAATGTCTGGTTGCATAAATCGAATAATTATCGAACAGCGTCAATTTGCAAACTCCCATAGGAAAGTTTGCAGAGGATATAGAGAATTTAATATAAGTTGAATCAGGTACCCACTCGAAAGACTTAAAGGTTAATGGCATTCCGGCGCATGTTACCGCAAGTCCAAACGTTCGGTCCATATAAGACATATTTTTTTCATATATAAACAGATGAAGAGAGTCATCCGTTTGGCTAAGCGTTATAGAAAAGTTATCCGTTTCATCCGGCACGGGCATTTTAACATTATATTCCTTCCCTTCATGAATAAAAACAGCTTTCATATTTCGTTTGGCAGATTTTAAACTGAAACATCCCATCCCGTCATGCACAGTATGTGCCTCTATCTCACCCTCGCTCCTTGAAATGGTAATTCTAAGCGTTCCTTCAATCGGGAATCCGTTCTCATCGGTAGCTTTAAATGCAACTCTCGATGGCATGTCAATCGTCATTGAACCTCCTTCCGGAAAGAAGGATACATTTATACCTTTAGGGTTCCGGATTTCAGGCCGTATACTCTCCTTGTCTTTTTTGTGTGTTTGAAGTACCGGATTGCTGTAGTAACCGGGAACGACAGGCTCCTGGAAAACCGGTAAAACTCTTGAAAAAATTATGCTTTCGTTAAAATTGAGCATATTTTGGGTATAAGCTCTGATTTCATAATATCCGCTCGGATACGGCAGTACTCCACGCAACTCCCTTGCCTGTTCCGTCGATTTGTCATACAGATGGAAGCATCCGTCCGCCTGTCCTGCTGCAATCTTTAGTTTCTGCTGATCCAAAAGCACTCCTGTAGGTGAAAGCAAATCAACATACAGAACGGTGCTTTTGGCACGTGTAAGCGTTGATGCATTCACCACAAAAGCCTTGAACCATATCGTTTCCCCTTGGAAATAACTTGTGTTGTCAAACTGAAGATAAACCTTCTCTTGAGGAAACGAAAGATTGAACTCATGCACATTGTTTACATGAGACATCAGGTCGTCACGAGTCCACTGCGCCGGTGCAACATTCCACAGACAGAGAAGCAGTGTAAGTATGGTCAGCTTTTTACACATTAAACGATGTAATTCGATTTAAAAACGCAAGATACAAAAAATATAGTTTAATGATAACTTATATTCCATAATCCGTCCATTCAGAAGTCTTCATCCGGAACGTAAGGTGTGCCGCCCGCTGTTATACCTGCTCCAGTTATGTTCAATCCGGTGCTGAAATGCGCTGCCACACGGAGAGGAAATTGGCTCCCCAGATGCGGGTGAGTTCGTATGGGGTAAGCCCTTCGGAGATCAGCCTTCCTGTGAAGGAGACAAGCCATGTGGCGTCGCTCAGGCCCGGGACTCCGCCTCCGCCGTCAAAATCGGTGCCGATCCCCACATGCTCAATTCCCATAATGTCAATCATATGCATCAGATGGCGGACAGCATCGACAACGGTTGCTCCACCGCCTTTCTTCAGGAATCCGTCATACATACAGACCTGTGCAACACCTCCGGCTGCAGCCAGTGACCGCAACTGGTCGTCGGTCAGGTTGCGGGGGTGATTACAGAGTACCCTGCTTGACGAATGTGAACATATTATAGGTTTGACGCTGCATTCCAAAGCGTCATAAAAACTTTTTTCCGATGCGTGTGAAAGGTCAACCATCATACCTGCACTGTTCATCCGTCTGACGACCTCACGTCCGAAATCGGACAATCCATTATGCTCGTTGTTCCCCTTGGCCGAATCGCATATCTCATTGTCGCTGTTATGGCAGAGTGTCATATAAGCCACGCCCATTTCGCGGAACCGGGCCACATTGTCCGTGTCAAGCCCTATGGCGTAACCGTTCTCTATCCCCTTGACGATTGATTTTATGCCCTGATGGCGGTTGGCGATTACCTCATCAGGGGTATTTGCTATCCGCGCGTATGGCTCACAAGCAGCTATACGGTCATCTATCAGTTTGAGCAGACGGCCGGCTTTGGCTGTGGCTGCCTGCAGCGACCCTGTGTCACGCCCCTCCTGGCGCAGATAGGCGACCATGAAGCTTACGTCCTGACGGCCTATGGTCATTTTATGCAGGTCAACCAGCGGATTGTAACTGAATGTCGGGCTGCCGTCCGGTGATTTTTCACACACATAGTCATATTCGACCTGAATGCCGGGATTCATGATATCGAACCGGGCGCCTTTGTCAAAAAAAATGGGAGTGTCGCAGTGGCTGTCCAAAACAATTGCACTGTCATGGAGCTTTTTGGCTTTACGGTAAATAAGTGCTTCATTCTTAAGCCAGTCAAAGAGGGGCATCATGAAGCGGTTACCGGCCAATATGAAGCATTCGGGATGCCACTGTACACCAATTACCGGATTGAAGTCCGTTGCCTCGATCCCCTCAATTATACCGTCAGGCGACAAAGCTGAAATGCGAAAGCCGGAAGGCGCCTCTTTAACAGCCTGATGGTGGAATGAGTTTACCATTACAGTTTCACTGCCTAAGATGGAGCAGAGCAGTGAATCTCTTGCAATTGTGACGCTGTGCGATGTTTCGGTGCGTGCACTCTTTTGATTATGGGCAATATAAGGTTTTTCGTACTGAGTGGCTATGTCCTGATAGAGTCTGCCCCCGAAAGCAGCCGCCAGAATCTGTATGCCCCGACAGATGCCCAAAATGGGTATATGCCTTTCATATGCCAGCCGCGCCAGCAGCAGTTCCGGTATATCGCGCTGCGGGTTTATCTGTACGCTGTCCAGCGGTTCTTCGCCAAGGAATACGGGGTCTATATCGGATCCGCCGGAGAGTATAATGCCGTCCAATCTGTCAAGCAGGCTGATTATCCCCTCGATGGTGTCAACAGGCGGTATGATAAGAGGCATGGCACCCGATTCGACTACCGACATCCAGTAGCCCTGAGCCAATGTGCAATCGCCCTCTTTGAAATTGCCGCTTATACCTATCAGCGGGATATCCGATTCAAGTATTGCGGTACCCGAAAAACATTCGGTCAGTCGCAACTCAAGTGCCTGCGTTTTGTCCATAGCTGTCGGTCAGTCATCGATGGGAATCTCTTTTTTTATGCTCTCATCTAGTGAAATCAGCGTCTCGGTAGCGGCAACACCCTTAATTTCCTGGATCTGTCCGTTGATAAGTTCCATAAGATGCGAATTGTCGCGTGCATACAGCTTGATCATCATCGTATAACGTCCGGTGGTAAAGTGGCTCTCCACAACTTCGGGGATCCTGTCCAGTTCAGATACTACCTGACGGTACATTGAGCCTTTTTCAAGCGTCAGTCCGACATAGGTGCAGGTGCTGTATCCTATGCTTTTAGGATCGACATGATATCCCGAACCGGTAATGACACCGTCATCGAACATGCGTTGTACACGCTGATGGATAGCGGCTCTGGAGACACCGCACTGCTCCGCTACATCCCGGAACGGGATACGGGCATTGCGTGAAATAATGCTTAAGATCCGCCGGTCCAAAGAGCTTATCCTGTCGGTGCCGTTTGCCTGTTTTTTTGTACTCATTTTGTCAATCGGAAATGATATTATGTAAAGTTACACCCCAAAAATATCAACATTTTCCCGCATATGCAATATGTTTAGCTGACAAAATGAAATAGGTCAAAGGAAATCGATGAGGATGAATATCAGCCGGAATATGTGTGCCTACAAAATGAAAATAAGTAACAGCAGCAGGATGTGCCTCTGTGACCGGACAAAATTGTGCCTGCAGAATTATTTTCTGAAAAGAGTGCGCCGCTTTTCCCTGCGCTCTGCCCTCTGCTCTCTCTCTTTGGCTGTCTGAGCTGCTTTTTTCTCCTCGCGTTCAATATTCTTCCGGCGAATATCTATTGTGGTCTTGTTGCTCTTCTGCTTTATAAGTTCCTCGGGTTTCTGTCTGAACCTCGGAATTTCATTTATGTTCCAGGGCTCGGTCTCATGGTACCAGTCCTGCTTAAGCTGGAATTTATAGTTCAGATAATAGACCTGTTCGGGCTGTCGCTGTTCTTCATAGTCACCGGTATCCCACACCCCGTTGCCGTTGAAATCGTCAAGCAATCCCACATAATAGGTACCCGGATTGAGTAGGAAAAAGTCGGCGGCACCATTCTCTAACCGTGCGGTTTTAACAATCTTACCGCCTGAATCAAATAGCAGCGCCACAAAAGACGGACGTGGATTTTGGACATGTACGGTAAGTGTGCTGTACATGTTCAAAGGGTTGAACTTCAGAGTACTTACGATATGGTCATTATGAAGACCGTAGAGTCCCTGCACAGATGCCGAATCGATGGTGATGCGGAATGTCTCTTCCGGCCTCCATTCGGCATATATGAAGTATTTCAGAATATCCAGGGTATCCTGTTCAATCTGAAAAGGTTCCTCTACCCATAAGGAATCCATCTTCTTATGCAGATGGATAGCGGTATCCGAAAGGAAGGTCACAGGCTCGGTAAAGGTAAGTGTTATCTGTTTATCAACACTATGTGAACCGTTTGTCAAGTTGGCTCTAAGAAAGACTCTCTTAGGCTCCATAAGCTTTAGCAGGCCGATTGAATCATTGGCTCTCTCAAGTCGTTTTATCTGCCTGTCCAACTCCTTGGCATCGTTCTCGGCCCTCCTGGCCTCATCACGGAGAATAGCTTCGCGGCTTTTTTTCGGTATCAGATTAATGGTGTCGGTGAAGGGGACCAGCATGCCGGTTGTGTCGGAAGCAAGAAACGAGACGCTGAGTCGCAGAGTGTCATTGTAATATACCGCGGAGTCCTTCATCCAGAAAACAATTGAGTCGTAACGTGCCGTGTGCTGCACCACATAAGCATCGGTTTCGTCAAAGTTCAGTCCCTTGATTGCCGGCATGGAGTCAAGCGGCAAGGCAAATGTAAGGGTAAATTTTTCATGGGTGGAGCGGTCGTAATTCGACATATACTGTATTACCGGCGTAGGCTGGAAAGCCAACAGTGTAATGTCATCGGGCATAAACCGCGTATAAGGGACGCTTAATATGGTGTCGGTATCGTTGTTGCGTTTTATGGTGTCTTGCCGTATGCGCATTTCACTTGACGGGATTATGACCGAGTCCATCCAGGCTATCTTTTCACTGCGTTGCGAGTAGGTGAACGTCTGGTCCATGTCCTGCACGGCATAGACTCTGTATCTGCCCGGAGCCAGACCGCGAATCACAAAATAGCCGTCACCATCGGTGCGTGAGACTCTGTCAAAGGGTTTTGTGGTGAAGGCCGAATCGGACAGGTCGCTGTGAAGTCCCACCGTGATACCTTTGACAGGTTCCAAATCAGTAGCGTTAAGCACATATCCCGAAACTTCCAGAGTATCTATTGACGGGCCGGTACTGAATCTGAAACAGAAGTTCCCAAGCGGATTACCTTCGTTGTTGTCAACTATACCGTCAGAAAAGTCAATGGTGTATGTGGTGTTGGTCTTGAGTGAGTCGAACAGATCGACCTGAATTTTTTTTCCGCTTACTTTGATTTCGGGCTGTTGCTGCTGCGGAGGTGAGATTATCACTTTTTCGGCGGCATTTTCAAGTTTAATGAATTCGTTAAAGTCAATGGTTATTCTCTTGCCCTTGAAATCTGTGGACTCCATGTCGGGATTACTGCCTATTACACGCGGCGGAGTTTCGTCATAAGCGCCGCCATCGGGGTTAGAGACCGCAGCACAACCCAAAAATGCGGCAAAAGCCAAGGTTGCCAATGCCGCATTCCTGATTCTGTTTTTTATGGAGTCCGGTATGTCCAACTCAATCTTTAAATTTTTTGAAAATGATGCATGAATTGTGACCGCCGAATCCGAACGTATTTGAGAGGGCGGCACGTACTGTTCTGCGCTGAGCCTTGTTAAATGTAAAGTTCATGCGATAATCAATTTCAGGATCGTCGTCTCCCTCTTCATGATTGATCGTGGGAGGTATAATGTCATTGTGAACGGCAAGCACTGTAGCTATGGCTTCGATTGCTCCCGCTCCGGCCAGCAGATGGCCTGTCATTGACTTGGTCGAACTCAGATTAATCCGGTATGCCTCATCTCCAAACAGGTCTTTGATAGCCTTACACTCAACTATGTCGCCTAGTGGGGTTGATGTGCCGTGCATATTTATATAGTCGATGTCGGCCGGTTCGAGTTTAGCATCGGCAAGCGCTTCACGCATTACCCGCATAGCACCGTTCCCCTCAGGTTCGGGTGCAGTCATGTGATAGGCATCGGCTGTGGCTCCCCATCCGGCAACTTCGGCGTAAATTTTTGCGCCGCGTGCCTTGGCATGCTCATACTCCTCAAGAATAAGAACGCCTCCGCCTTCACCCATCACGAAGCCGTCACGGCTGGCGCTCATCGGGCGCGATGCCGTAGCCGGGGAATCGTTTCTAGTTGAGAGCGCATGCATCACACCGAATCCGCAAATACCGCAGGCACATACTGCTGCCTCGGCTCCGCCTGTTACAATAACATCGGCCCGGCCAAGACGTAGCATATTTACAGCATCAATGATTGCATGTGTACCGGAGGCACAGGCCGAAGAGGTGGTGTAGTTGGGGCCTTTCAGATTGTACATGATTGAAATCTGTCCGGCAGCTATCGAGCCCAGGATACGCGGCACGAAGAAAGGGGTAACCTTAAGTTCCTGTCCCCGCTTTGCCTGTTCGGTGATAGTCTCAATACCCTCTACAAATGAACCGACTCCACCCATGCCGAAGCCTATTATAACACCAATCCTTTCAAGGTCCTCTTTCTCCATGTCAAGTCCCGAATCCTCTATAGCCTGCACTGCCGATGCGACAGAATAATGGGTATATCTATCCATTTTTCGTGCCTCTTTACGGTCTATGTACCGGTCCAGATCGAATCCTTTCACTTCGCATGCAAATTTGATCTTGGTCTTAATTGCATCGGTGTCAAAATTGGTAATGGGCGCAGCGCCGCTCATCCCCGCTATGGCATTGTTCCAGAACTCCGGAACGGTATTACCTATAGGGGTGACAGCGCCAAGCCCCGTCACAACAACTCTTTTAAGATTCATATGTGATGTGAATTGTTACGGCATAGACTATTATTCAACAGCCTTACCAATCATTTCGATTGCTTCACCTACAGTTGTGATCTTTTCAGCCTGATCGTCAGGAATTGAAATACCGAATTCCTTCTCAAACTCCATGATAAGTTCAACAGTGTCCAGTGAATCAGCACCCAGGTCGCTTGCGAAACTTGCCTCATTAGTAACTTCAGAAGCCTCAACACCTAATTTGTCAACGATGATAGCTTTAACTCTCTCAGCAATCTGTGAATTTGCCATAATTTTCGATTTAAAAGTTTATAAAAAAGATATGCAAAGTAAATCAAATAAAGCCTTTCGCACAAACCTGCCGATTTCTAATTAGCAATCATATGCACAGAATTGCAATCAATGTGAACCCATGATATGCTGATTTTGGATAAAAAATTGATTTTTATTAAAATAACAGCTACTTTTGTTGATATAAACAATTAATTTGACTGATTATGTCATTCAGCAGTAAAAGTCTTGCGGTATTCAACCGTTCAATTAAGGATTATCACGTCAAGGATAACGTTGACACCCCAATAAATAATCCTTTCGAACACAAAACAATTGACTACTATCTTTATTTGAAAAACTGGATTGATACAGTCCAGTGGCATCTTGAAGACATAATACGTGATCCCGACATAGATCCGCTTAAAGCATTGGGCATCAAGAGACGTATAGACCGCTCAAATCAGGAACGTACCGATCTTGTTGAACTCATAGACAGCTATTTTTTGGACCGTTTTAAAGATGTAAAGGTAAAGCCTGATGCAACCATTAATACCGAAAGTCCCGCCTGGGCAGTGGACCGTCTCTCGATACTTACACTTAAAATATACCATATGTCCATCGAAGCAACACGTACCGACGTTACCGGTGAGCACAGGGCACGTTGTCAGGAGAAACTCAACGTGTTGCTCGAACAGGAAAAAGATCTGTCTCAAGCCATAGACATGCTGCTTGAAGAGATGGCCGAAGGCCGTAAGTACATGAAAGTCTATAAGCAGATGAAGATGTACAACGATCCTTCACTGAACCCCGTTCTATACGGACAGAATGCCGGCAAATGACCATATAGCGTACAGAAACGTCCTGCTTATACGTTTCTCGGCCATAGGCGATGTAGCCATGACCCTGCCTGTCCTGCACTCTTTGGCAAAAGCATACCCCGACAGACATTTTACAATGTTGACCTCATATAGGTTTGCGCCTTTTTTTTCAGGACTGCCGGACAATGTATCCCTGCTGTATGTGGACCTGAAGCGCGACTATCATGGTCGGGGAGCCATAAAAAGACTCTATAAAGAACTCTCGTGTAAGGGTTTTGATGCCGTGGCCGACCTTCACGGCGTACTGCGTACGCTGGCTTTGGGCTCACTTTTCAAGTTACACGGCATACCTGTAAAACGTATCAGAAAGGAGAGGATTTCACGTTATCGCCTGACCAGACTCCATTTTAAAGACCTTACGCCCCGCCCTACTTCGATTCAACGCTACCTCCATGTGGTTGAACGGCTGGGCTTTAAATTCGACCTGAACTTCAGCTCCATTTTTCCTGATGGAAAGGCCGATTTTAATAGTATCGGTCCGGTAACAGGCGCAAAGGAGTCGCCATGGATTGGGATTGCTCCTTTTGCTGCACACAAAGGCAAAATTTACCCTGTGGAACTTATGGAGAAGGTGGTTGCAGCGATTGATGCTTCAGGTCCATGCCGTCAGTTTGTCTTTGCCTATGGAGATGAACGTTACCGGGTATGCGAATGGGAGAGCCGGTACAAATCCGTATCAATAATAGATTTGCGGCTGGGTTTCCGGGGTGAGCTGGCACTGATAAGTCATCTGGATGTGATGCTCTCCATGGATTCTGCAAATATGCACCTTGCATCGCTTACCGGTACTCCGGTCGTTTCGGTCTGGGGGGCTACTCATCCGGCAGCAGGTTTTCTGGGATATGGGCAGAAGCTGTCAGATTGTCTGCATCTGGACCTTCCGTGCCGCCCATGCTCCATATACGGAAAAAAGAGGTGCCGTTACGGCGATTGGCATTGCCTGACCGATATTGATCCCGATTTGATAAGCTCTAAGGTACTGACATATCTGGGGCGCCGGCCTTAATGTCATTTCCCGGCAGCGGTGAGCAGCAACTTTGCTTCCGGACCGGTATTGAAGAGAAGGTCCAGTATTGATAACCCCCCGATAAATCCATTCTCTGACTTGAAAACCTGCCAATATTCGCCAACGCTTTGCCGGGGAGTGACCGACGGGTCTATAAGGTGACGCAGGTCAACCATATCGGGAAGTTTTAAGTATCTGTCAGTTAGTCTGATATTTGCCTTTATATCTATCAGTTCCAGAATCTTCTCTGTTATTTCGGTATTGAAATCGATAAGGAACTCCCACCGCCTTTCAAAAAAAGGATAGAGGTCATCAGTGTAGTAGATAAAAAAGGGGCTGTTCATATAGGCCGTTTTCAGCGCATTCCAGTGCAGCCTGCGCCAATTGCCGTGGTCGCTTATCCGCACATCCCTCATAAGCTGTTTGGAGTTGCCCTTCACCACAGGTACTGTCAGTGACTGCACTCCGCTGTCAACGGCAATCATGCAGCGGTTGCGCCAGGTCTGCTTGCTGTAGCTGTCATACTGTTCAATAACAACTTCACCGCTACGTGCCATAGCGGTGAAGAAATGTATTGGCGGCATATATGCCGAACAGAGAAGCGTTGCCAACATAGGCATGTCACTGTTTTTAGTTGTAGCTCTTCACACTGCGAAATACGCGATTCCAGCGTATCTTGCCTTTTTGGCCCCAATTCTTGTCTTTATCAAGCGAGAGCCAGACAAAAACGGGACGGCCCACTATATGATCTTCGGGCACATAACCCCAAAATCTTGAGTCGGCACTGTTCTGACGGTTGTCACCCATCATCCAGTAGTAGTCCATGCCGAATGTATAGCTTGTGACTATCTCTCCATCTATGATTATGTCGCCGACATTTGTAACATCTATGTCGTGACCCTCATAAACTCCAATTATCCTTTCGTAAAATGGCAGATTATCAAGTGTGAGGTCAACAGTACTGCCTTTTGCAGGAATCCATATAGGGCCGTAGTCATCGGTAGTCCATCCGGTGTTCTTGTTGAGAGGGAAGAGCCATTCGTCATTGGAGTAACTTACGGGAGTGATATCCTGAACTATCTCTTTATGGCTGCTGAGTACCTCCGCAGCCTGTACGGTAAGGGGAAACACATGCAGGCCCGGACGGTTATCGGCAGCCGGCAAATCTTCCAGACTAAGCTGAAGCTGACTTCTAAGCCTATCGGGGATAGGATGAAGCAGATTGACGCTGTAGTTGGTCTGTGCACCTTTGGGCTGTCTGTTCATTACCCCGTCAACGTAAATTATGCCGTTCTTTATTTCGAGAGTCTGACCGGGCAGACCGACACATCGTTTCACATAGTTTTCACGGCGATCAACCGGTCTGTGACTTACCTTGCCGAACTGTGATTCATTACGTTCAATGTAACGGCGTCCCAGATTGTAGTAGAAGTCATAAAGACTCCTCTCTTCAAGCAGAGAGAGAGAATCCATGGAGGCAGGGACCCTGCCGGCAGCCGATGCAAGACTCTTGCCAAGCGGATAGGTTATCATACCGTAAAAATCGGCGCTCATGTATTGCGGATTTCCCAAAATGGTATCGCCGCTCGGATAGTTGAAGACCACAATCTCATTAAGGCTTATCTTGCGAAACCCCTTTATCCGCTCGTATGGCCATTGCGGTTTATCCAGATAGCTTTTACCGCCTCTCGGAAAACGGTTCTGCGTAAGAGGCATGGTGAGCGGTGTCATAGGTTTGCGCGGTCCGTAAGCAACCTTGCTTACATAAAGATGGTCGCCCACAAGCAGTGACTTCTCAAGTGACGATGTAGGTATGGCATAGTTCTGGAACAGGAAAAGGTTCACAAAATAGACTGCAATCAAAGCGAAAACCAGCGCGTCAATCCACCCCATTATCTGATACAACAGTTTGTTCTCAATCTGCCTCCACCAATCCCATTTAATTATCCGGGTTGTAAGTGCGTCAACGATGAACGGCAGCACAATCAGTCCCATCCAGCTCTTAACCCAAACTAAAAAAACCAGATAGAGGAGACTCAGAATCAATGCTCTTATCCATCGCTTTCGACCTATTTCGGAAAACTTTCTCATCTCCTTGATTTTATATTATCTCACGAAAGGGAGTCCATAAGGTCATCCATGGTCAGGAATCCGCGGCGGCTTACAGTATATTCGGCAGCCATTACAGCTCCAAGAGCCAGTCCGCTGCGGTTCTTTGTATTGTGAATTATCCTTATAGAGTCAACATCCGATTCGTATGTTATCTCATGTATTCCCGGTATTTCGCCTTCACGTACCGAATTAATCAGGATCTCGTCAGTACCGCAATCGGCAGAACCTGTAACCGTACCGTCAGGATTTACCAGCGTGCCTCTCTTCCAGGTGTTTTTTCGATCTATTTCATCAATGATTCCCTCAGCTAAGGTAATGGCAGTACCGCTGGGCGCATCAAGCTTATGAATATGGTGAGTTTCGGACATTGAGACCTCATACATAGGATAGCCGTTCATAAGCCTGGCAAGATATCTGTTGACCTTTGAAAAGAGAGCTACGCCAACGCTGAAATTGCTTGACCAAAACAGGGTGTTGGCTCCGTCACGGCAAAGTCTTTTCATCTCATCACAGTGGTCATTCATCCACCCGGTGCTGCCGCTGACTACCTTCAATCCGGCATTGAAAGCTTTAATAACGTTGCCGTATGCCTGCGTGGGTGCGGTAAATTCAATAGCCACATCGGCCATGCGGAACTCCTTACTGTCGAAATCCTGAAGGTTTTCCACATCGATTTTAACTACAATCCGATGCCCGCGCGATAGAGCCACACGCTCAATCTCACGACCCATTTTGCCATATCCTATGAGGGCTATATTTAATTTTCGCATACTGTTTTTATTATATGAAATCAGAAAAAGTTTTCCGTATTCTCCTCCACATGCTGGAGCAGGTTATAGAATTTATTGTCGAGTTTGGTTGCGCTAAGTGTCTGCCATATCTGGAATTTTTCATTGCCAAGGGCTCTTTTGTACCTTTTCTCATATTTCTGACAAATCTTATCATAGGTACTTTTAGTCGCAATGGTATCAAAAACGACAGTTACCGGCTCTTGCATCAGTGCATTATTGCGTCCGCGTGAACCGAATCCGCCGCCGGACCTCATCTGATACTCCATAACTGCCATCTGAAGGTTACGGCAAAGCTCCTCATACTGCCTTGTATAGAGTTTGATCATCTTATTAAAAGTCTTCTCACTCATATCCAGACGTCCTGCAACATCAACAATACGGGCATCGGCTATCGAATCGGACTCCAATTCATAGAAAGATTGGCCAAAATTGCCGGGTGGCGGACCACCCATATAGCCGCCCATAGGTCGGCCCATAGGTTGTGCGTTTGCTATTAAAGCAATCGTACATGCACATAGAGTTAGAATAAGTTTTTTCATTGCAATTATAATTTTTGGTTTGAATTATGCTTATCAAAACAAGAAACTCTTTCCTGTCCCGAAGGCCGGAAAGAGTTCTCGGGTTTTGTTTATGATATCAGCATTGGATTATAGCTTCGGCCCTGCTGAAACAAGAGCTTTTCCGGCCTCGTTACCCTCAAACTTTTTGAAGTTTTTGATGAAACGGCTTGCCAAATCCTTGGCCTTCTCTTCCCACTCCGATGCACACTTGTAGGTGTCACGCGGATCCAGAATCTCAGTGGCAACACCCTGAAGTTTTGTGGGAACCTCAAAGTCAAAGAAAGGAATCTTCTTAGTAGGCGCATTATCGATTGAACCGTTCAGGATAGCATCAATTATACCGCGTGTGTCGCGAATTGAGATGCGTTTGCCCGTACCGTTCCACCCGGTGTTGACCAAATAAGCTCTGGCACCGGTCTTCTCCATCCTCTTGTTCAGCTCCTCTGCATACTTGGTAGGATGCAGCTCGAGGAAAGCCTGACCAAAGCAGGCAGAGAATGTAGGAGTAGGTTCGGTAATGCCGCGTTCGGTACCGGCCAGTTTTGCCGTAAAACCACTTAAGAAGTAGTATTTGCACTGTTCGGGAGTCAGGATACTTACCGGAGGAAGTACGCCGAAAGCATCGGCCGACAGGAAGATGACCTGCTGGGCTGCAGGACCCTGCGATACGGGACGTACAATATTATCTATATGATATATCGGATAGCTTACGCGGGTATTTTCGGTAACGCTGCCATCGGTAAAGTCAATTTTACCGTTCTCGTCAACTGTGACATTCTCAAGCAGAGCATCACGACGGATAGCTTTATATATATCAGGCTCCGACTCTTTGTCAAGATTGATAACCTTAGCGTAACAGCCGCCTTCCAGGTTAAATATACCCTCATCGTCCCATCCGTGTTCGTCATCGCCTATAAGCAAGCGCTTGGGGTCGGTTGAAAGGGTGGTCTTGCCCGTACCCGACAAGCCAAAGAATATGGCGGTGTTCTTGCCGTCCAAATCGGTGTTGGCCGAGCAGTGCATCGAAGCTACACCTTGCAGCGGGAGGTAGTAATTCATCATTGAGAATATTCCTTTCTTCATTTCACCGCCATACCATGTGTTAATGATAACCTGCTCCTTGCTGCTCACATTGAAAGCAACGGCGGTCTCCGTACGCAGGCCCATTTCCTTATAGTTGTCAACCTTAGCCTTAGCAGCACAGTAAACCACAAAATCGGGTTCCTGATCAAACTCTTCCTGATTCTTGGGACGGATGAACATGTTTGTCACAAAGTGTGCCTGCCATGCCACCTCCATAATAAAACGAATTTTCATGCGGGTTTCCTTGTGAGTTCCGCAGAAACCGTCAACAACAAACAGCCGTTTGCCTGACAACTGCTTAACTGCAATATCCTTAAGTATTTTCCAATTCTCCTCGGACAGTGCGCGGTTATCATTTGGATATTCCGGAGTATCCCACCATATGGTATCCTTTGACTTGGCATCCATGACAATATATTTGTCCTTGGGTGAGCGACCTGTATAAACACCGGTCATCACATTAATAGCACCAAGTTCCGTTACCTGACCTCTGTCAAAGCCTTCAAGCTCAGGTCTGGTCTCTTCGTTGTAAAGAACCTCGTAAGTGGGATTGTAAAGAACCTCAGTTACACCGGTAATTCCGTACTTGTTTAATTCGTTTTTTCTCATTGTTTTATTGGGTTAAATTCAACATTTTCAGTTTGTTAGGCCAGTCATATGAGGACATTTCCGATGCTCTCCTATATACCGGTTGAAAAATACGGTGCAAAGATAGTCTTTTTTTATCTTTTTTGATGTAATAATAACCATTTTGATGCCGTGTTGCGTTTATTTAATATTTGATAACAAAAAAGAGTTCCACGCTATCTTATATCAGACAGGGGCGCCATGAAACGCCCCTGTCTGATATAAAAATCCTGTTCCGAATCAATTCACTTCATTTCATTTTCTGTCACGTACCGGCAGGATGGGATATGCGTACAAAGCCGATGAACCGGAGGGTGTCAGAGTCCATTCCTCATCATTTGACAGTGAATATAATTCCGGCGCATAGATCCAACTGCCGTTAGTATAATAATAGCAAGGACCAACGGTTGTTTGAGTGCCGGTATTTTTATTTGTATTGATAAAGATATCGGAAGCCCAAAAATAAGCATATGTTTGGTCGTTTCCCGATGTTTTACTCATACTTATACCGCTGCCGTCCTGTTTGGTTCTAATATATGCATAATCCGAAGTCGGAACTTTTATGACTTTACCGCTCTTATTTATGGTAAGCAGGTTGTCACAACTAAGGTGGACAACAGGTAATTTAACCTCTCTGCCATCACCATATACAACAGTAACATTCTCTAACACATCGGCATTCGGATCCATCTCCACATCAAACTTACAACTGTTCACCAACTCCTCGAATTCAGCCCTTGTCGGAGTGCGCCAGCCTTCACCCAAAGCATAGGTCGCAGCATCGTATCCGGTACCGCTTATGCTGAAATCAGGCCGGTTGGGCGCAGTTACATTTTCGTAATAGACTCTGTTCCGATTTCCGTTCTCTGTATCTATAACAGGACTGTTGGTTGCAGCCGGATTTACGTCACCCCACAGATAAAAGTTCCCTCTCTGACCCTCTTCCTCGGCGCCAAGCAGCAGCCTTGACCACTCTACACTCAAACCAAGGTCTATGGCCATATCGTCCGCACTTTTGGATCTGAAGGCAATATTGTTGCCATAAGTGTAGTCGTCATGACCCGCAGGCTGTATGAAAATGCGGCAGTTGTACTGTCTGGAGGGCAGCAATCCTCTTAACGTGGTTGATAATACGGTCTCTGAAGCGTTCTCAATTTCAATTGTTCTGCCGCTGCCGACCGTAGGATCCTCCTCTTCGGAAACCACGAAACCCATAGTGCAGGCTTTGCGGTCGGCAGGGTCAAGACCTTTTATTCGACCATTCAGAACAACGCTATAATAGCGCACATCCGAAATGTCTTCGGTAATGGCTTGAACATCAAAGTTCCCGGTCTTGAAGGTGAACGTCTTGCTAACAATACGCTTCTTGCCGGTTGAAGGCCTGAAAAAGAGACAGGCACTGTACGAGGTGTTCGGCTCAAGACCTTCAATCGTAGTCGATATAATACCGTTGTTACTCTTTTTGGTCCAGCCTCCCATCTTAACGGAGTTCTCCGGCAAATTACCCGTACTCTTCCACTCCTGAAACAGATCAGTGGCATTATCCCGTTCGGTACAGTACAATAATCCTATCATACCGTAATTGATCTCGGCTTGCTCGACACCGTTTACGGTGCCTTCAACCGTTACAGTTAAAACTGTTGGAACAATCCCTTGCTGAACGATGGTTCTATCATCCGAGCCGTTCGGAATATTTCCACTTTCATCATTGTCGCCGCAAGCAGCGAACACAAGCATTGATATGCATGCTATTGGCAATGCAAATTTTTTCTTCATAATGTATCAGATTTAATGTGATTTTCAATTGTATTATTACTGAGTTTTTGCCTGTTTTATTTTTATTTTTTTGTTACCATTTATAGTTGTTGCGCCACAGGTCGGGCAATAGATGATAGTAGAGCAGATGACGCCAGGTGACAAGATCATGTGCTCCGGGAGCATCATCGTCGTACACATGCCTTACTCCCAGTTCGGTAAGCTGGTTATGCAGGGTCGTATGACGTCCCATGGGGCCGGATTCGTACTGGCCTCCACCCACCAACATATAGTCTATACGGTCGTTGACATCGGGCTCTTTTATAGCGGGAGTCTCCTCCAAACCTATGGCTGCGCTCAATATACCGACCGAACCGAATACGTCAAGGTTACGCAGCATCACATATTGGGACATGCGTCCACCCATGGAGAGACCGCTCAGCGCACGTGCGTGTCTGTCCTCTATGCAACTGTAATTTGACTCCACAAACGGAATGATGCACTCCAGAAGCTCCTTCTCTATCAAAGGGAAGGCCAGCTCGGTGTGACGCGGGTGACTGCGGGTCACCATCTGGTCATTGGGGAAGCATACTATCATCTCCTTGGCTTTACCTTCGGCAATAGCATTGTCCAGAATCCAGTTGGCGCGGCCATGCATGACCCAGGTTTCAGTGAGGTCTCCCGAACCGCCCATAAGATAGAGCACGGGATATTTTTTGTTGGGATCGTAGTTAGCCGGAGTATAGACTATCATATCCCTCAAACCGTTTGTCACGGTTGAGTAATAGTAGTGTGTGGTGAGTGCACCATGAGGTACATCGGGCTTAGGATCATACCAGGCAGGTTCATCGCCATGAACAAACAGCATGCTGAATGAGGGCATGGCGGCATGACCGGTGAACTGGTTATTGGCATCGATGTTCTGCACTCCGTCAATAACTATATAATATAGGTATATTTCGGGGGTAAGAGGTCCGATTGTAAGTTCCCATACACCGTTATCACCCTTCGTAAAGTTGGGGCGCTGACGGTTTTGGCCTATGAACATGGAGCCTGTAAGCTGTACAGTTTGAGCATTCGGGGCCCGGACGCGAAATGTGACGGTATGGTCATCATGCACTTCGGGCGACAACACCTGTGTGCTGAAAGGGAGTATGCCCTCGGGCTCATTGCGCTGGGGATCATACTGTATGTTCACTCTTGACTGCTGTGCCATAAGGGGCAGAGCAGCTAACATAAATACTGAAATAATTAGTAGTTTTCTCATTTGAACAGTTCTTTTAAGGTTAATTCAAGAAAGTCACGGCAGTTCATCCATGTGTGACCTCCTTCAGGATTATAGAATGTGTGCTTAAAGCCTTGATCGGTCAGATATTTGTCCAATCCGCGCGATGCCTGGATCAGGAAATCGTCATTACCTGTACCCAAAAAGATAAACTTGAGTTTTTTCTGCAGATCGCTGACCGGAGCGTATGTTCCATCCTGGAAATTGGTCTCATACTCGTTGCCGAATATTGCGGGTGCGTAAGTGGCTACGTAATGGAATATATCGGGATTGCCGAATCCGGCGGCAAGACTCTGTCGTCCGCCCAGTGAAAATCCGGCTATGGCACGATTATCGGCATTGGCAATGACATTGTAATTGGCCTCGATAAAGGGTATAACCTCGCCCACAAATTCTTTGGTGGTAAGCTCTACATCGGTTGCATTATAGGTTGTTGCTTTACCCTGTGCAATCATTTCAGGATAGGGATTGGCATATGGCATTACCACTATCATACGCTTGGCCTCACCTTTGGCTATCATGTTGTCCAGTATGTTGTTTGCACGGCCCACCTTAAACCAGGTCTCATAGGTGTCGGTCATACCATGAATAAGATACAGTACCGGCAGTTTCTCATCCCCGGCAGGGTCATATCCGGCAGGCGTATAGACACACATGGGACGTACTATACCGCAGGCCTTCGAAAAGTAGTAACGGTATGAAACCTTGCCGTGAGGCACTTCCTGAATGTCCTGTACCGACGGGGTCTCACCGCGTACGTCACAAAGGCTGTACTTGAAACCCTCATTGGGGAACATGTGCATATTGTTGGGGTCGGCTATCTGCGTGCCGTCTATACGGAAAGCGTACGGGTAGATGTCGGGAACATCGGGCTTAACGGTTAAGCTCCAAACTCCCCTGTCATCTTTCTCCATAGGCCTGGTACCGCTGAACATCTGGCACTCCAGAAGGACCTCAGTGGCAGCAGGAGCCTGACAACGGAATGTTACGCTGCCATCTGCATTATATTCGGGAGACTTGACACCGGCAGGGAACAGACTGCCCATGAGTCTGGGAGTCAGACGTGACTCTTCGCTGCCTGCAGCCGATTCCTGACGGACCTTTTCGGCCTCTTCAAGACTCATACCTTTCTCGGCATTGATAACATCCCGATCCTGAAAGAGCAGGCGGAACGATTTGTCAAGCCAATAGCGGGCGTTCATCCATGTATGACCGAACTTGTCATAAGTGAATTCTTTTATATTTTTTATGCCGTAATTATCAAGAGCGGTCATAAAGTCCTTTGAGTTGCCGTACAGGAAATCGTCAACACCAATGCCCGACCAGAAGAGGCGGATCTTGCTGTTAACCGCATCGGCATCGTCAAACTGACCGGGACGTATCTGTGTGAAAGAGCTGTATGAACATAGGAAAGAAAACTTATCGAGGTTGGAAAGTCCTATACTCAAACCTTGATTGCCCCCACGCGAGAAGCCGCCTATACCGCGGTGGGCAGCATCGTTGATGGTGCGATAGTTTTTCTCCACGAAAGGCATCAGGCACTCAATGAAATCAGTGTTAAAATTATAACCGCCGCCCATTCCGAAACCGCCCATTCCGGGTCCGCCGGCCGGCTGTGAAGGCTGACGCTCAGTCTTTAGAAGTGTGGGATTACCGTAAGGAAGTACCAGGATCATCTCCTTGGCTTTGCCCTCGGCAATAAGATTATCGAGAATCAGGTTCATTTTACCCACCTTGAAATAGACCTCTTCGGTATCGGTCGTACCGCTTATCAGATACATTACCGGATATGACTTGTTCCGGTTCTTGGCATCGTCATAGAAAGGCGGAGTATAGACAATGACAGGGACAAACATTCCCAATCCCTCGGACCAGTAGTGGAGATAATCAACGCTGCCGTGCGGCACATCTTTAAGAGCGTGAATCAGATTACCATCGCCACGAATGTCAAGTAAGCTGTTTTTGAATGTCTCGTTGGGAAACCAATCGGCGCACTGCGGATCCATGACACTTATGCCGTCAACGACATAGTGGTATGGATAGATATCAGGCACAGCAGGTCCTACGGTCGCCGTCCACACACCTTCCCCACTCTTCTCCATAGCCTGTTGGCCTGAAAACTGGGTCCATATACTGACCTCCTTTGCATTGCGGTTCTGGTATCTGAAAGTTACCGTACCGTCAGCATTAATGACTGTCGGGGCTGCCTGCTGCATCGCACCGCCGGGTTGTGCGAACAGACTTAATGCAGAGGCGGAAACAAACAGCATAAAAGCTGTCATTCTTGTAAATAATCTCATAATGTTTTAATTAGTGCAATAATTATTATATGGCACGAAAATACCCAAATAAATATACGAAACCGATTTTTTAACCGCAATAATATTCAAAGTAAAGATTTTTTAACAAAACAGTGTTTAGTTATTGTATTTTATTGCTTTTTTTCGCTTCAGACAGTCTTTATTTTTAATAAATCATCTACCTTTGATGACAAATTTTAGTAAAAAACCCATATTACATCAATAAAAACATGGAAGTAATAAACTTTGATAAAGTTAACAGCATTTTAAATCAGTTCATTGCTGAATTGCGTGACGTCAATGTGCAAAAGGATCAGATGCGTTTCCGCAGGAACATGGAGCGTATAGGTGAAATCATGGCTCTCGAAGTGAGTAAAAGACTGAATTACGTGACGAAGGATATACAGACTCCGCTCGGAATTTCAACCATCAACGTTCCTGAAGAGGATATAGTTCTTGCCACTGTTTTCCGTGCCGGTCTGCCGTTCCACCAAGGTTTCCATAACTATTTTGACCATTGTGAAAACGCCTTTGTATCAGCATATCGTAAATATCTTGATGAGGTTAATTTTGATATTCACATTGAATATATGGCATCACCGAAATTGGACGGTAAAACCCTTATCTTGGTGGACCCGATGCTGGCAACAGGAAGCAGCATGTTTCTGGCTTACCGTGCCCTTCTGCTCAAGGGTACTCCCGCCCGTATTCATCTGGCAGCTGCAATAGCGGCGCAACAAGGCGTTGATTATGTGACCAAGAAGTTTCCACAGGATATAACGACTCTGTGGTGCGCCGCCATAGACCCCGAACTGAACAAGCAGGCCTATATAGTTCCCGGTTTGGGTGACGCCGGAGACCTCTGTTACGGTGAAAAGTAAAGTTTTAATTCAAATAGTACTTCCGACCATTCCCTATACGTAACCCCTTTGAACCATAAGAGGCTGGATTGCCTTTAAGGTCATAGTAGCGAGGCTGACCGTCGTCAGGAACCGGAATAACGGCTGTCGGATCGGGATTAAGGTCCTCAACTATATTAAAACCTCTCCAAAAATAGTCGGCACGGTATTTGTCGCCAAATCCCGGCATAACATGAACGGTACACCCTTCGGGGAAAGTGCTTGACTGTATCTGAGGCGGGGTTTTAGCATAGCAGTATATATCCTTAAGTGACGTGCACCCTTCAAATGCCGATGCGCCGACAGCCTCTATACCGTCATGTAAAAAGACATTCTTAAGACTGGAGCATCCGTAGTATGCCTCAAGCTCAATATTAATAACGCTGCCTGGCAAACTCACAGTGACAATGCCGTCAAAAGCTTCAAAGGCGTTGGCGCCTATGGTAACAACACCGTCCGGAACAACCGTATAATTACATCCCTGAACAAGTCTGTCGGTCTTAGTCTCAATAATTGCGTTACAATTGTTACGCGAATCAAAATGAGGATTGCCCAAACTGACGGACAGATGCTCCATATTGTTGCAGGAACCGAATATACCTCCGTTCAAATAGACCAACGACGGTGGAACAACCACTTCTTTAAGGCGGCTGCAACCGTAAAAAGCATAATCACCTATCTGATAAACCGAAGCAGGAATGAGAAGACCTGAAATATATTTATTGCAGAAGAAAGAGTATGTTTCTATTATTCCGACCGGATATGTTTTCCCGTCAATAACAGCTTTTTCGGGAATGGTCAAGACTCTAACAGAGTCATACGCATGTATTATGCCCCGAAAAACAGCATAGTCCCCGTATAGCTCAAATATACCATCGCCGTCACGGCATGTGTCATCATAATCAGGTACAATGCCAATGACGGCCAGCATGTTGCTGCTGAAATTTACATCGATCTCTTTAAGGTCGATTGCACTTGAAAGGTAGAAACCGTCACAGTAGCCGTTCCAACCGAAATTGTAATGAAAATAATCCTGACTGTCATATCCGTCACAAATAAACGCATGACCGATAGTCCTATCAAGAGTATAACCGCCGTAAAGAATCGGGCGGCCGGCGTCAAGCTCCTGCTTGAGAATATTATCCCACTCTGATTCACAATCTTTGTGCTGAATCATTTTAGCCGATGACGCATAGTCAAAGTATGTAATAATCGCTTTTTGAACGTCCGAAAGATAGGCTGCACTGGCTGAACTTCCATATGTCGTGTTTATGGCAATACCGCAATCATACATAAGTCTTTGTACGGCCGCCTCCTGTTCGGCTGTTCCGCCCAAACTATAGTCCTCAATCATGTTATCCCAGTCATATACAGACTCGTCAAAGTTGACGCAGAGCGTGGTGTCTCTAGTGTTGAAGTGCAAGCCTTGTCCTCGGGCAGGCCATTCCCAGTAATTCATAGTCTGAGCCATAGCTGTAGCCATACAACCCGTCAAAGATCTTAAACCGGTCTCTTTATCAATGGGACAAAGGAGGTTGAACGGAGGGTCCTGATCCCAGATCGTTCTGATGAGAGGCTTGACAATAACCTCGGGCACACCGTTACGACCGGATTGCGCGGCAGCGCCGGCACGGCTGTGTCTTACTGCTTCAATCTGTTCCCGATAAAAAGTGAGTATCTTTTCCACATTGGAAGGTATGAACTCATCATCAAATGAACCCTGATCCGAATAGGCTAAAACAGACTGTTTGGTACGCAAATCGGCAGAAACAATTACAAAGCCGTTTTCATCACCATAATTGAATACATAAAAGTCATTCGATCTGCCGGTCTTGGCGGTGTAAGACAAAGTTACAGATATCTGATCCCTTGAAACGGACCGGTGGGAGACCGGCCCTGAAGCGGCAAACTGCTGCGCAACAAGCAGGGCGGCCTGTTCGCTGACCGGCTGGGCATCAACAAAGCTCGTGGCAGTCAATACCATCAAAAAAAGTGAAAATATTCTCTTCATATGGAGTCAATTTAACTGTTTCAGGTTAAACAGATAGGGTAATAAAAATTTGACAAACGCAAATCTACGTAAATATTTCTGCCAACAGAGTGTTTGCTGTAAAAAAACACCGTCTGACTCATTCATTTGTTAAGTCAGACGGCATTATTGCAGAGAAGACTTTACTACTTTGAGGACTGCGGGGTAAGACGGTACAGGATCACGTCATGACCGGGAACAGTCACGCTGACAGGCTTGGCTGTGGTCACGATGCGGTTGCGGCGGCCGGTGTTTACTGAAGTGTTCCAGAGATCCTTTACAGTGTAAGTAATCTGATCAAAGCTGGTCGAGAGACCGGAAACTTCATCATCAGTCAGGTTGAAGTCCTGCCAGTCGATTGTAAGGTCAACAGGCTCCTCAGTGCGGTTCAGAATGCAGAATGCCCAGTCTCCGTCAACAAGGGGCTTGAACCAGTACTCAATATCATTCTCCGACTTGTAGCGGAGACCCTGAACACCAAGTCTGTCCTGGTCAATTGCAATCACCTCCTTATTCAAAATAATAGCGCGGGTCTCATCGGTCATATTGGAAAGGTCATTGCCAAGGATGAGCGGAGCGGCCATCATGCACCACATTGTGAAGTGTGCGCGGTCCTCATTGACGCTCATGCCGTTGCCGACCTCAAGCATGTCGGGATCATTCCAGTGGCCGGGGCCTGCATACTTACGCAGGGGGGCGTTCTGGTCAATGATCTGGAGCACGCTCTGACCCCATCCACGCTGAGGGGCGTTTCCGCTGAAGCGGGCTGTGATATCACCGGTGGTACGCCATGAATGGGCAACATCTGCTGCCCATTCCCAGGGCTGGTTGGTGCCCCACTCGCACATGCTGAAAAAAATGGGACGGCCGGCTGCACGCAGAGCATCACGCATCAATGTGTATGCACCCCTCGGATTTATGTTCTCAGTGTTGCACCAGTCATATTTCAGGTAGTCAATCCCCCAGCGGGCATACTGCAAGGCATCCTGATACTCATGGCCATAGCTGCCTGTACGTCCTGCACAGGTGCGGCGACCGGCATCGGAATAGATGCCGATCTTCATTCCCCGGGCATGAACATAATCAGACAGGGCATGCATGCCTGAGGGAAAAGTCCTGGGATCGGGCTGCACGAAGCCGTCAGCGTCACGTTCTCCATGCCAGCAGTCATCAATGTTCAGGTAAATGTAGCCGGCATCGACAAGACCCTCTGCAACCATGGCATCGGCCTGCTGCTTGATAAGTTCCTCACTGATGTTCTGTCCGAACTTGTTCCAACTGTTCCATCCCATCTGGGGTGTGTCAGCCAGGCCCTCCCACTTCATGGGCTGCTGCGGCTGTCTTGTCCTGGGCTGGGCGTTCACAATTGCGGGCACACTGACCATAGCCAAAAGTGCCAGAATTACTGTAGTTTTCTTCATATTGATAGGTTATTATCGGTTACTTCTCATTCTGTTCATGGGTCTGGGATTGTTCCTGGTCAGCCAGACTACCATGTTTCCGTTGCCGCGGTGAGCCCATGCATAGTACGGGATCAGGCGCAGGCGCACGTTACGGACATGCTGGGAGTTGCCTGTGTAGTTTTCTATGGCATCGGTTTCAAGAGCGTAGAATTTGTAGTCACGTCCCTCAACTGTCAAACCGGCGGGGACCACGTCAAACACTGCAGCGGTTGAGACCGATGTGTTGAGCACATTGAAATCGTTATCAGCCCACTCTGCGCAGTATACCAGCGGTCCGCGTTCAACGGCAATTTTGCCGCGGTCTTCACGCACCAGGTCATTGGCCTCAACAATACGGGTTTCCATGTCAAAACGGATCTCCACAATGTCACCCTTCTTCCACTTACGCTCAATGACCTGATAGCCGTCCTGCCTCTTTGATTTGTCAACCTCCCGGCCGTTCACTGTGATGGCGTATTCAGGATCCTTGCCGTCTGCGTATGAGTAGAGGTCATCGGGAGTGGTTTTGTATCCGTCAGTTGAAAGCACGCGGTTCTCAACCCATCCGGGTATGCGCACGAACAAAGCAAATTCCTTTGCAGGAGCCTTGTCTATAATTATTTCAATGTTGCCGCTCTGCGGATAGGCAGTGGTCTGCGAAAGCTTCAGTGCCTTGCCGCCGATCTCTGTCTCAAGCGTGCCTGACATGAACAGATTCACATACAGACGGTTGTCCTTGATGGCGTAAGCGTAGCCGGGAACCGAAGGGATGAAGCGGCAGATGTTGCTGGGGCAGCATGCGCAGCCGAACCATGCCTGACGCTGGTGCTGGCCGTGGCTCTCAAGCGGATTAGGATAGAAGAATGTGCCGCCGTCAAGGCTCACACCGCTGATAACGCCATTATATAACGCACGCTCAAGGACATCAATATATTTGGCCTCTCCGTGCAGCAGGAACATGCGGTGGTTCATATACACGTTTGCAATGGCCGCGCAGGTCTCGCAGTAGCCGGTCATGTTGGGCAGGTCATAGTTCTCTGTGAATCCCTCACTGCCTCCGGTTGAGCCGATGCCTCCCGTAAGATACATCTTCTTGCCCACCATATTTTCCCAAATGCGGTCAATGGCTGTCACGTATGACTGGTCACCCGTCAGAGCAGCCACGTCGGCCATGCCTGAGTACATGTATCCTGCGCGTACCGAATGGCCCACAGCCTCATCCTGTTCAATCACGGGCAGATGTGACTGGTCATACTTGTCCTTGCGGGCGGTCTTGCCCTTGTTGTCAAGGAAGAGCTTGGCCTCATCAAGGTACTTCTTTTCACCAGTCAACAGATAGAGTTTGGCCAGCGCCATCTCAGCAATCTGATGGCCCGGAACCAACACCTTTTGGCCCTCACCGTAACCTATCTCACGGCATACGCAGTCGGCGTAGCGGATAGCAATGTCAAGGAACTTGCGGCTTCCGGTAGCCTGATAGTGTGCAATTGCACCCTCAATCATATGGCCAAGGTTATACAGCTCATGGCTTCCGGTCTCTTCGCCTGCCCATCGGGTAGCGCCGGACCATGCATGCGGATGCGCCGGGTTCATTGTGCGTGCGGTATACAGGTATCCGTCGGGTTCCTGGGCCGATGCCACAATGTCAAGCACGCTGTCAATGTATGCCTCCAGTCCGGCATCGGGATATGTCTGGAGCAGATAGCTCGCACCCTCGATTGTCTTGTACACGTCTGTGTCGTCAAACGGAAACTGCGTGGGTCTGTAGTCACTGGAATTATCTCCACGGGCCGTCTCAGCCATCTTTGCAGCCGCATTTTCAAAGTTAGTGTATCGGTCTGTCTCCTCACACTTGCTGAATGCCAGCGGAATGGTCACCTCACGGCTCTGGCGGATTCTTTCACCCCAGAAACTGTCGGAATTAACCTTGACCGACGTAAACGGAACATTGCTGATCGGATAGCTTGGCTTGTCAGCGGTTTTGGCCTGTGCTGCCAGTGAAACGGCAAGCATAGCCACAATAAGTCTCATTTTCATTGTCTGCGAAATTTGGTTCCTGCAAACTTAACCATTTCTTCGGAAAATTCGCTATATTTGCCGCCGATTTACAATAGATGCCTCTGTAGTTCAATGGATAGAACGAAAGTTTCCTAAACTTTAAATTTGGGTTCGATTCCCAGCGGAGGTACTAAGAAAACTATACATCGGCTGGAATATTCTTATAATTTTGCGCCGTTTTAATACTAATACAACAGAACTATCAATACAGAACAAAAACAATCAACACTATACAAAATATGACAGTTAAAGATTTGGATAAGGTTGTTGTACGCTTTTCAGGCGATTCGGGTGACGGAATGCAGCTTGCCGGCAATATCTTTTCGGCTGTTTCGGCTACGGTCGGGAACAGCATAAGTACCTTCCCGGACTATCCTGCAGATATCCGCGCCCCGCAAGGCTCCCTGACCGGCGTATCCGGATTTCAAGTGCATATCGGTGCAGACAAGGTATATACGCCGGGTGATGAATGTGATGTGCTGGTGGCCATGAACGCCGCTGCGCTCAAGACTCAGCTCAAGTATGCCAAGCCTAATGCCACAATAATCATTGACACCGACGCCTTCAGGAAATCCGATCTTGAAAAAGCCGCTTTTAAAACCGATGATCCGCTTGCCGAGTTGGGTGTGGATCCGGATCGTGTTATAGCATGTCCGCTTACTCAGATGGTCAAGGATGCCGTTGCCGATATGGATTTAGATGCCAAAACGGTACTAAAATGCCGTAATATGTTTGCACTGGGTTTAGTCTGCTGGCTTTATAGCCGTGACCTGGAGATAGCGTTTAACTACCTACGTAAAAAATTCGGCAAAAAACCGGGACTGGTCGAGGCCAATATCAGGATTATTCAGGCCGGTTATGACTACGGTCACAATACCCATAGCAGCGCCGCCAATGTTTACAGAATAGAATCCAAGACAAGGGAACCCGGCCGCTATATGGAGATTACGGGCAATAAAGCTACCGCATACGGTTTCATAGCCGCCGCCGAAAAGGCCGGTCTGAAACTCTATCTGGGCTCATATCCCATTACCCCTGCTACCGACGTTCTGCATGAGCTCTCCAAGCATAAGTCGCTTGGCGTGACCACGGTACAGTGCGAGGATGAGATAGCGGGTTGTTCATCGGCCTTGGGTGCATCATTTGCAGGTGCTCTGGGCGTGACATCGACCTCAGGTCCGGGTATCTGTCTTAAGTCCGAGGCCATGAACCTTGCAGTTATTATGGAGCTGCCTCTCGTGGTACTCGATGTTCAGCGAGGAGGTCCGGCTACGGGACTTCCCACCAAATCGGAGCAGACAGACCTGCTGCAAGTACTCTTCGGACGGAACGGAGAGAGCCCTATGCCTGTCATTGCCGCCATATCGCCTGTGGATTGCTTTGACGCTGCTTTTCAAGCCTGTAAGATAGCTTTGGAGCATATGACCCCCGTGGTACTTCTTTCCGACGCTTTCGTGGCCAACGGTTCAGCCGCATTCAAGCTGCCCAATCTGGATGACTATCCCGCCATCAACCCGCCCTATGTTCCCGAAGAGCTCAAAGGCGAATGGACACCTTATATGCGCAAAGAGAACGGTACCCGTTACTGGGCTCTTCCCGGACGTGAAGGATTTACCCATATTCTGGGCGGTCTGGAAAAAGACAACAAGACTGGCGCTATAAGCACCAATCCCGAAAATCATGACCTTATGACACGTCTGCGCAAGCAAAAAATTGATAATATCAAGGTGCCTGACCTTGAAGTTCTGGGCGATGAAGCCGATGCAGACCTGCTGATTGTGGGATTTGGCGGAACATACGGACATCTGCGGGCCGCTATGGATGTGTTGCGTGCTCAGGGCAAAAAAGTGGCTCTGGCTCACTTTAAGTTCATCAATCCGCTGCCTAAGAATACTGCCGATGTTCTGAACAGATATAAGAAGGTGGTAGTGGCCGAACAGAACATGGGTCAGCTTGCCGCATTCCTGCGCATGAAGGTGGACGGATTCGTTCCCTATCAATTCAATCAGGTGAAAGGCCAGCCCTTCGTTGTAAACGAACTGGTCAAGGCTTTCAACGATATTCTCAAATAAGAAAAGGACAAGATTATGGAATATACATCACAGGATTTTAAAAAAGGACAGCCCCGCTGGTGCCCCGGATGCGGTGACCACTTCTTTCTGGCTTCACTGCACAAAGCTATGGCCGAAATCGGAGTTGCCCCGCACAATACAGTGGTTATATCGGGAATAGGCTGTTCAAGCCGTCTGCCTCACTATATGGCTACCTACGGCATGAACACCATACACGGACGCGCCGCAGCCATAGCTACCGGCTGTAAGGTGGCAAACCCCGACCTGACCGTATGGCAAGTCTCCGGCGACGGTGACGGACTGGCCATAGGCGGCAATCACTTCATACATGCAAACCGCCGTAACATAAATCTGAATATGGTTCTGCTCAACAACCGCATATACGGACTGACCAAAGGGCAATATTCACCCACCTCACCCCGCGGATTTGTGAGCAACTCCAGCCCCTACGGAACTGTTGAGGACCCGTTCCGTCCTGCAGAGCTCTGCTTTGGCGCACGCGGCCACTTCTTCGCCCGGGCCGTAGCTAATGACAGTCCCGGAACAGTGGAGATACTAAAGGCTGCCCATAACCACAAGGGAGCATCGGTATGTGAGATCCTGCAAAACTGCGTGATTTTCAACAACGGTACTTATGATGCGGTCTATACCAAGGAGGGACGTGCCAAAAACGCCATCTACGTAAAGCATGGCGAGCCGCTTGTGTTCGGTGAAAACAGTGAGTTCGGACTGGTTCAGGAAGGATTCGGTCTGAAGATGGTTAAGATAGGCGAAAACGGTATTACCCTGAAGGATATTTTAGTGCATGATGCCCATTGCCGGGATAACACAATGCAGCTCAAGCTGGCTCTTATGGGCGAAGGCGATGGTTTCCCGATTGCTCTGGGTGTTATACGCGATGTTGAAGCTCTCACCTATGACGAGGCTGTTTCAGCCCAGATTGAGGAGGTTAAAGCATCCAAAAAATACCACAATTTTGCGGAACTGCTTGAGACCAATGACACTTGGGAGGTAAAATAATTCTTTTACCGAATCTACAAAATCTATGTGAAAACGGAAACAGACAAGAATCGTAACTGTCGATGATAATATAGTGCGAATATCTAAAAGAAGAGGGGTCTGCATTAAAATTGCAGACCCCTCTTCTTTTAGATATCATATTCACCTCCCTGCTTTAAGCCTTGTTAGTAACAAGAGCATACTTCTTGGATTTCTTCATAACCATATAGGCAGTGGGGGCGGCCACAAACAGTGACGAGAATGTGCCGAATACTACACCCAGGATCATTGCGAAAGAGAAGCCGCGTATGCTGTCTCCACCTAGGAAGAATATGGCCAGCAAAACGATCAATGTACTTACCGAAGTATTGATTGTTCGTGCCAGCGTAGTATTCAAAGCACTATTAAACAATTCTTTACGGTTACGCTTGGGGTAAATTCCCGTATATTCACGCATACGGTCAAATATGACCACCTTATCGTTGATCGAGTAACCGATAGCTGTCAGAACGGCACCTATGAATGTCTGGTCTATCTCAAGCGTAAACGGCATCCAACCCCAACATGCCGCATAGACTCCTATTATAATAATGGCGTCTGAGGTGAGCGCCACAAGCGCTCCAACCGAATATGCAACATTGCGGAAACGTACCAAAATATAGAGGAAAATAGCTATCAATGCCAAAATAACTGATATTACAGCACCGCGTGTGATATCCTCGGCAATTGAGGGGCCAACTTTCTGCGAACTGATAATTGAACCTCCTTCGCGGTTTTCACGATCGATAAAGGTAGCCAGAGTCAAGTTGGGATCAAGTTTACCTGCATCTTTAAGTGATGTATAGAGAAACTCTTCTATTTCAGCATCAATATCATCCGATTCCTCCTCAATACGGTAGTTGGTTGAGATACGGATTGTCTTGTGATCAGTACCCAAAGCTATGGCCTGAACATTGTCCTCGGTAATCACATCATTAAGGATTGATCGGATCTCCTCAGGCTCGACAGGCTCTTCAAACTGTACCACAAAGTTACGGCCTCCGGTAAAATCAATACCGAGACTCTTGCTGAGTCCGCGTACGGAAACGGTTGTTATACAGACTACAATAATGACTCCAAATACAACGAATGCCTTTTTTGCGTTCTCCATGAATCTGAAATTGGTGTTCTGCATAAGGTTTTTGGAAAAACCTGTAACAAATGTCAGATTATGCAGTTTGCCCCTCTCAAGGAAGTGTTCATAGACAACACGTGTCAGGAATACTGCTGTGAAGAATGAACATAAAATACCTATAATCAAGGTGGTAGCAAATCCGCGGATAGGTCCCGTACCAAAATAGAACAGAATGATACCAGTGATTATAGAGGTAAAGTTAGAGTCAAAGATGGCCGAGAAGGCGTTCTTGTAACCGTCAAAAAGTGCATTCTGAACACTCTTTCCTATACGCAGTTCCTCTTTGGTACGTTCATAAATAAGCACGTTGGCATCGACCGCCATACCCAAGGTAAGCACAATACCCGCAACACCTGACATGGTAAGGGCTGCCTGGAACGACGCCAGAATACCCAGTGTGAAAAAGAGGTTGAGCAAAAGCGCACCGTTTGCAATCATACCCGGAATGATTCCATAGATGGAGCACATATAGATCATCAGTATGATGAAAGCAATTATAAAAGAGGTAAAACCCTTCTTAATTGATTCCTGACCAAGTGACGGACCTACAATATCCTCCTGTACGATACGCACCGGAGCAGCCATCTTACCGGACTTGAGCACGTTGGCAAGGTCTTGAGTATCTTCAACAGTAAAATTACCCGTAATCTGTGAACTGCCACCGGTAATCTCCTGACTGACGTTAGGTGCGCTATATACGTAACCGTCAAGTACGATTGCTATGGGACGGCCGACATTCTGCTTAGTAATAGTTGCCCAGCGACGTGCGCCCTCGGCATTCATGGTCATGCTGACTGAGGGATTGCCGTATTGATCAAAGTCGGCCTTTGAGTCCGATACAACATCACCGGTTAATGCAGGCTGACCATTTTTTGTGGTAACCTTAATTGCATGAAGTTCAAAATATTGTTCATTCTCGTCGAACGCCTTGACTGCCCAAAAAAGTTTCAAGTCACGTGGTAGCAAAGTTGCAACCTCGGGCATTTCAAGTATACGGTTAACCTCAGCCGTATCACTATAGTGACTGATACCTACTATGCTGGAGCCCTGATATGGGGGCGGGTTGAGGCGCGCCAACAGAGGATTGCTCTTGCGCAAAGCCTCCATCTGCTCGGCAGATTGAAGAGTCTCGTCAGTCCGGACCTCCTCGCCTGCAAGTATCTGTCCCACACGGCTGGTATCAACATCAGCCTGAGCCTCCTCAGCGATCAATTGTGAGTCTTCATTTTCAGTTACTGTCTCAACATCGGCATCTTCTAAAGCCAAACGCAGACGGTTGTCAACATTGTTTAATACATCGACAATCTCTTCATATTTATAGCACTCCCAAAATTCCAGATTAGCGGAGCCCTGCAGAAGCTTTCTGACACGTTCAGGTTCCTTTATACCGGGAAGTTCGATCATGATGCGGCCCCGTCTTCCTGCAAGTTCCTGAATATTGGGCTGAGCAACACCGAAACGGTCAATACGTGTACGCAATACTATAAAAGAGTGGTCAATAGCCGAATTGACCTCTTCCTTCAATACTGCAATTACCTCCTCATCGGTACTCTGAACATGGATACGCTCCTTAAGTGCCGATGTGGCAAAGAACTGGTTGAGATTCATGCCGGGATTGAGTGTTTTGAACTCCTGGGCAAATATATCAACAAAGTTCTCCTGACTGCTTACCGAGCGTTTCTTGGCTGCATCAAGGGCGGAGGTAAAGGCAGGTTCTGTGGAATTGTTGGCAAGAGCCTTCACTACGTCAGGAATTGATACTTCAAGAACGACATTCATGCCGCCTTTAAGGTCAAGTCCGAGGCCGATCTGCATTTCACGACACTCCTTGTACGAATATATACCCAACCAGACCTTTTTATTCATTACAGAATCCAGGTAGGCCTGCTCGTCCTGACTCTGCTTAGCGCGTTTTTCTATGCTGCGCGTCTTGAATGTAAAGGAGAGATAGAAGAGACATACAAGTGTCAGAGCTATCGCTAAAACCTTTACGAATCCTTTGTTTTGCATACTTTATTTTGTGTTAATTATATTTCTTAACGTGCGCGTAAAATTTCAAAGGTGCAAATATAGGTATTTTTTCAATCCGCCTTACTTTAAGGCATCACTATTTTACCAATTTAATTTTGGAAATAACAGGATAGTGGTCACTATCTTTATTGCGACGGTCCACCCATGTGTAGAGCGGAGTCATGTTACGACTGCAAAATATGTGGTCAATGCGATAATAGAGCCGATACTCGTGATAGGTAATTCCCGGTCCTACTCCGGACCGGGAAAAGGCATCATTCATAAAGCGGTCAAACAGACGATGCGAGAATGAAAAGGGAGTATCATTAAAGTCACCGCAGACGATGAAATATCGTGCCGTCTCGGTTCCGGCCATATCGGCTATCATGCGTGCCTGCCCGGCGCGCAAGGAGGTGGATTCCAACAGCTTTTTGAGCACAGTTTTGGATGCCCTGTAGTGAGTACTGTCAGTGGGTTTTTCTATAAACTGTCGGTATTCAGCCAATTCGTCCTTTTTTAGATGGTTGGACTGTAAGTGACAATTGTAAACGGCCAATGTATCCTCGGTCGGCAACAGTATGCGCAAATACTGGCAGGAGTTCCTGCTGTCTTCAAAATAGAAGGTTTCAGCGTGAATTATAGGGAATTTCGACATACAGGTTTGACCGCTTGTCGTACTTTCGGTTTCTATGTAAGGATAATCAGCCGAGATGTCCTTGTCGCGTTTTGCAGCTCTTACAATATTAGCATGGGTCTCCTGTATGAGAATAATATCGGCTTCAAATCCCAGAGCATGAAGCAGAACGGGATTATTTACGCTCCACTCCTTGTTAACACGGGTTCCGAAACTCTCAGTATTGTAGGAAACCACGGTGAGATCCGCATCAGCCGCACGGCGAGGGGCCAGAAGATGCATAGGGCAGTATTTCAGAGTCGGTCCGATGCAAACGAGCAGCGTAATCAACGGTAATAGCGCTCCTTTACGCCACAATAAAAGCCAGAAGAGCAGAAACAACAGGTTTACAATAAAAAGAAACGGAAAAGCAAGACCGGAGAGCGAAGCAAACGGCCATTGTCCCATAGGAGCGGCAAGCGAACCGTAACAACTGAATACAAGAAGCAGAGATATTACCCAATTCACCGCCCAAATGAGATATACTAATATTTTACCTATCAGTTTCATCAGGAGTTATTTCCTTCTTTTCTTCCAGCGGTTTATAAGATTATCTATCCAGACAAAAAAAACTGTCACCGGCTTGGTTATGTCAACTCCTTTGCGGAGCAAACGGTTAAACATAAATCCGGCTGCCGCAGCACCTATATAGGCTAAGTCGGTGGCAGGATTGGTTTTAGGCAACAGGGCTATATCAATAAGAGCCAATATGATGACGATATATTTTATTTTTACCTCTCCTATCAGCGGGATGGCCTCCTTGTGTTCAGGTGCTCTGAAAGCCAATGCAACTGCTATCGAAAGAATGCAGGCTGCCGTCATGGGCATAGTTTGAGACCAATCCTTGAACCTAAACGCAGGGATAAGCATAATTCCCGTATAGCAAGCCATAGTTGTTAAACCGCCTATAATGTAGAGTCCACGCAAATGGGTGTTGGTAAAAAACTTTTGAAACAGACTGCCTATCCAGTAGAGTGTCAACATATTAAACAGAAAATTCCAAAGCCCGTAACTGGTGAACAATGCAGTTATCGGCGTCCAGGGCCTAAGGAGCAGAATTGCAGGGTTCCATGGATACTGAAACAGTTCTGTCGCAAATCCGGTTCTGCCGACTGTAATAAGAGTGAAGGTTATGTCCAGCAACAACAAGAGTACGAAAACTCCGATGTTGATAAACAGCAGACGGGTAAGTACGTCACCGTTCCGGTATCGGTTTTTTAAATCATCTATCAGTGCCATTACCATGAAAATGTCATATTATTATCGTCACGTCTGCGATCCTTGCGTTTCCAATAGAGCATGATGAGGAATCCTGCAAGCATCCCTCCAAGATGGGCAAAATGGGCAACATTATCGGCTGCATTTTGTCTGATACCCAGTCCAAGTTCAAGTATCACATACCCGATAACAAGCCATTTTGCCTTGATGGGAAAGGGAAAGGGGATTATGAACAGAGCATTGTTTGGAAAAGTCAAACCATACCCCAAAAGTATTCCGTAAACGGCTCCCGATGCACCCACAGTAACAATCTCATCCAGGAATACCGACATGGGAACAATGATCCCGCCCATATTTACTGTGGAATATCGTGATAACACCATCTCATAGTGTACAAGCTGGCATAACTCCTGTGTCAGACCGGCTCCTATACCACAGAGCAGATAAAAAATAAGGAACCGCTTTGAGCCCCATTCTACCTCCATGATACGGCCGAACATCCAGACTGCAAACATATTGAAGAATATATGTTGGAATCCTTCATGCAGAAACATGTAGGTTACCAGCTGCCATATTCCGAAGGTCGATGCCTTGAAGAAGTGTAACCCAAACAGGTCGTTCAGGTCAATCCCGTACTTGCGGAGCGCTAAGGTGCCCATCCAGACAAGCACATTTATTATTAAAAGGTTTTTCGTTACCGGCGGCATTTTATACATACTTTTCCATTTATAAGGTGACAGGCCGCAAAATTAGCCTTTTTTTCAGTAACTTTGCCAACTCCAAAAACAATATATGAAAACAGAATTTCTGATAGCCGGTCTGACCGCGCAGGCAGTTAAGGATTTGTACGGACTTGAAATCGATGAATCGTCAGTCCAGGTCCAGAAAACCAGGAAAGAATTTGAAGGACACCTTACCGTGGTGGTGTTCCCCTACCTGAAAAGTTCACGTAAGGGACCCGAACAGACGGCTGCCGAGATTGGCGAATGGATTAAATCCAATTCTGATGCGGTGAGCGGTTATAATGTCATCAAAGGCTTTCTGAACTTTTTAATATCGCATCAGAGATGGGTCGAAACATTGAATGAGATCAATTCGGACACCGCTTTCGGTATGGTAAAAGCTGCCGATGACGCCCCTTTGGTAATGATTGAGTATTCGTCGCCCAACACCAATAAACCGCTTCACCTGGGTCATGTACGTAACAACCTGTTGGGGAGCGCACTGTCTAACATAATCGCCGCCAACGGCTGCCGTGTCGTCAAGACGAACATTGTCAATGACCGCGGCATTCATATATGTAAATCCATGCTGGCATGGCTCAAATGGGGCAATGGAGCAACACCTGAATCAACGGGCATGAAAGGCGATCATCTGGTGGGTGATTACTATGTGGAGTTCGACAAACGTCTCCGCGCTGAAGTAGATAGTCTGCTGCCGGCCGGCTATGATGAAATGGACGAAAAAACCAAGGAAACAGTCAAAACCGAAACCGAAAAAGCCTCGACACTCATGCAGGAGGTTCGCGCCATGCTGGTCAAATGGGAGGCCGGTGATCCTGATGTCTGTGCCCTTTGGGAGAAGATGAACGGTTGGGTCTATGAGGGATTTGATGAGACATACCGCCGGCTCGGGGTAAGTTTTGACAAGATATACTATGAGTCAGAAACCTATCTTGAGGGTAAGGAGGCCGTGATGGAGGGGGTTGAAAAGGGACTCTTTTTCCGCAAAGATGACGGCTCGGTATGGGCTGACCTCTCTGAAGAGGGATTAGACCAGAAACTGCTGCTCAGGAGTGACGGCACATCGGTCTATATGACTCAGGATATAGGTACCGCCAAGCTGCGCTTTGAAGATTACCCTATTGACCGCATGATCTATGTTGTGGGCAATGAGCAGAATTACCATTTTCATGTTCTCTCCATATTACTGGACCGTCTTGGGTTCAAGTGGGGTAAGGATCTGGTACATTTCTCATATGGTATGGTGGAGCTTCCCGAAGGCAAGATGAAGAGCCGTGAGGGGACGGTGGTCGATGCCGATGACCTGATGGATGAGATGATCGAGACGGCCCGCGCCACATCGATGGAGCTGGGCAAACTGGACGGACTGAGTAAGGAAGAGACCGATAATATTGTACGAATCGTTGGAATGGGTGCCTTGAAGTACTTCATCCTGAAAGTTGACGCCCGCAAAAACATGACATTCAACCCCAAGGAATCCATCGATTTCAACGGCAATACAGGTCCGTTCATACAATATACCCACGCCCGCATACGCTCGGTAATGCGCAAGGCAGCCGAAGAAGGTTACGACACTGCGACCGGTGCCCATATCGATGCTGCCATATCGGAAAAAGAGATCGGCCTTGTCCAAATGTTAGGTGAGTTCGATGCAACAGTACGTCAGGCTGCCGATGATTTCAACCCGTCGGTAATAGCCAACTACTGCTACGACCTGGCCCGTGAGTTCAACCAGTTTTACCATGATTACAGCATCATGCATGAACCTGATACCGAACTGAAACGTTTCCGCATTGTGCTGGCCGAAAATGTGAGCAAGGTCATCCGTCTGGGAATGGGACTGCTCAATATTGAGGTCCCCGAAAGAATGTGACGGACAGAATGATGTAACAAGCAAAATGATATGGCACCCAAAAACAAATTCTATGTAGTCTGGATAGGCCTTAACCCCGGGATCTATGATTCATGGGAAGAGTGTCGCAATCAGGTTGAAGGATGGAAGGGTGCCGTCTATAAGGGATTCCCCACGCGTGAAGAGGCCGATGAAGCCCTTATGTCACCGCCTGAACTGTATTTTGAAAAGAAGACTCCTGCCACAAGAAAAAAACAGAGTAAAAAGCGCAAACAGCTTCCGCCTGAGGTTTGTCTTCAGGCATTGGCCGTGGATGCCGCCTGCAGCGGCAATCCCGGACCGATGGAGTACCGTGCCGTCTATCTGGGCGACATGAAAGAAAAGTTTCGGTTCGGCCCGATTAACGGAACCAACAATATTGGAGAGTTTTTGGCTATTGTACACGCTTTGGCACTATATAAAATCCGCGGTCTGGACTGGCCGGTTTACAGCGACAGTCACAACGCTATCCTGTGGGTAAAAGCAGGCCGATGTAAGACAAAACTGGTAAGGGACTCCAATACGGAAGCGGTATTTGAAAGGATTGACAGCGCCGAAAAGTGGCTCAGAGAGAACCGTTTCACAAACCCCATACTGAAATGGGACACCTCAAAATGGGGTGAGATTCCGGCTGATTTCGGCCGAAAATGAGACAAGGGATAATTATGTCGAATAAAAGAGGATACAGCGTAAGAATAAGATCTCTGGCAGAACACTATCTGAGGCTTTTGTTAATATTCATCCTTCAAAAACCGCTCTTCATGATTTATACGGGCGGGTTGAATCATGATTACAGTTTAACTGACTGGATCAAGGTTATTTGGCATGGTCTGCCTGTTGACCTTTCGGTCGCCGCATATCTGACCATAATCCCGCTGCTGCTGGTGATATTTGCAATATGGTGCAACCGCTGTCCCGTCAAGACGATATGGAGAATCTATAACGGTATAGTGGCACTTCTGTTGGCGCTGATATTTGTCGGTGACTCGGCACTTTATCCTTTTTGGGGATATAAGCTGGACGCCTCCATCTTTTTCTATCTAAGCAGTCCGGTTGAAGCTTTTGCCAGCATCTCACCTTGGCTGACTGTAGCGGGTTTTGCGCTGGTCATTTTCTTGGCCTGGATCATATTTCGGTTCTTATCGGGAGCTCTGAAACCGTTTGATGAGCCCTTCGCCCCTATCCTGATGCGATGGCCGGTCACTCTCCTCTTCCTGCTGTTGATTGCCCCTCTGCTGCTTGCCATAAGAGGCGGATTGCGGGAATCAACCATGAATGTGGGATATGCCTACTTCAGTCAGGACCAGTATCTTAACCACTCGGCAGTCAATCCCGCATTCAGCCTGTTCAGTTCAATAAGTAAGAGCGACAATGTATGAGTATTTTGATGAAGACGGGCGCAGTGAGCTGTTTGAAGGTCTCTTCAACACCGGCGATTGCGGAACTCCAAAACTGCTCAAAACCGAGCGTCCCAATATTCTGATCTTGGTTCTTGAAGGATTTGGCAGTGAACTCATCGGCACTTTGGGCGGACAGGAGGGGGTGACGCCCTGCCTGGATTCTTTAGTTACAGAGGGGATATTCTTCAGCAACTGCTATGCCGGCAGCTTCCGCACCGACAGGGGAATGGTCTGTCTGATGAACGGTCATCCCGGACTGCCGGTTACATCAATCATGAAAATACCGGCAAAAAGTTCAAAACTACCTTCAATATCGGGTAAGCTCGTGGAGCAAAGCTACTCGGCTTCATTCATGTACGGAGGTGACATAAACTTCACCAATATGAAAAGCTGGCTGCTGAGTCACGGTTACAGCAAACTGACATCGGATATTGACTTTTCGGTATCGGAACGAAAGTCCAACGCATGGGGTGTTAACGATGATATAACCTTCAAACGCCTGCTTTCCGAACTGAAGGATAACCGTGATTCGCTTTGGCACGTAGGAATGCTCAGCCTTAGCAGTCATGAGCCGTTTGAGGTGCCTTATGACAAGTTTGATGACAAGATTCTGAACTCGTTCGCATATACCGACAGCTGTATGGGCGCTTTGGTACAAGGACTGAAAGAATCAAACGTATGGGACAATCTGCTTTTGATAATAGTTTCCGATCATGGGTTCAGCTATTCCAGAGATGGGTTTTTACATACTCCGCGTGTACACCACATCCCGCTTCTATGGTTGGGTGGCGCGATAGCAGAACCCCGAACAGTAACGGAGCTTATGAATCAGTCGGACATTGCTGCAACTCTGCTTGGACAAATGGGAATAGACCACAGCGATTTTTTGTTCAGCCGGAATGTGCTTTCCGACTGTTATCAATACCCTTTTGCCTTCTACACCTTCACTAACGGATTCTGTATGATTGACAGCACCGGTACTACCATCTTTGATGACAACGCCGGGAAAACCATCTTTGTCGAAGGCGACGGTAATGAATTGCGTCTGAACCGTGGAAAGGCAATCCTGCAGACTCTCTATGACGATCTAGATTCACGCTGACCACCGTGACCGGCGTTCCTGTTTACCGGCGCTCTTTCAGCATTTAGCAGTGTCCTTTCAGCGGGTACCGATGCTCTTGTCTTCCAGGCCGTTTTCGGCCAACCACTCCTGAAACCCCTCCCACGTACGTTTCCATCGGTTATGCGTCCAGAGCCATAGTGGCGGATCTTTTATTATATCCTCTTCCAAAAGTCGTGTGAATTTTTCTGTTATGGCAAAGGGTTCTGCATCGGGTTCCGACTCGTACATCGGGATCAGTTCATATCTGTAATAACCACGTTTTTTGCGCGTTGTACGGCCATAATAAATTTTCAGAGCCATTTTACGCGCTATGCGCTCGGCTCCGGTGAAGACGGGGGTATATTGGTTCATAAAATATGTCCAGTAATGTATGTTCCACCAGAGCGGCACCTGATCTGCTATCATCCCCACAATAAAGGTCTTTCCCTCATTCCGGTATTCCAAAAGCTGCCGATATGTCAGAGCCATAGGAATGCTTATTGCACCATATTTTCCACGGAGTTTCAACATCAACATGTCGGTAACAGGATTTTGCAGTCTGTGATATATCTGACATACATATGGACGTAACTCCTCCATATCTTTGAATTTCAATGCCAAGGAGGGGATCCACTCCCAATTTCCCATATGTCCCATATAGACCATAACCGAGTGGCCCGAAGCGACCTGCTCGCGCACTTTTTCATAATTGACAATCTCAACATGCCGCTCTATCCATCTTTCACTCATAGATGCCACTTTCAAACTCTCCAAAATCTGATCCAAAAAATTCCGGTAGAACCGGCGTTCGATTGACCTGATCTGCTTCAGACTTTTTTTGGGAAATGATGCTACGAGATTCTTTCTGACTATCTTACGGCGATATCGGAGCGGGGGGCAAAGATACATTAGCAACCATACAATGTCGGTAAACAGATAGAGAATCCTCAACGGAATGAGCGAAAAAATATAAACCAAAACATACAATATGTAATATATGATTTTTTGCATGATCAGAAGGTTAGACTGTAACGTGTTCCTATTATGAATGATGTCCACATCCTGCTATAAGCGTCTGCACCAAACAGAACCGATAATTCCGAATAGGGTGAAGCCCGCATCGAAAGTGCAACCGTACCGTTAAACCTGACACCGTCAGGAATGGTCCATTCCAACGGGTCTCCCTGAACGGTGGTAAAACTGTATTCATTTCCGCATGAACCGCCTAACAGCAATTGTGAATCAACGGTAAATATATCTGTCAACGGCATCCGTGCCGTGATTCCCGCCCCGAAATTCTGTATGTTGGGCAAGGTGGTATAATCCGGCAAGAAAATATAATCGTTGCCGGTCCATTTCAGCCTGGTGAATCCGGCATAAACGGTAGTTCCAATCCGGTCTGGCATATATGTGGCAACTATTCCTGCCGTGCAAGCCGGTTTCATATCTACATGTCCATATCCGTCATTTGCGTATTTTGTGGTTATGAAGTAATCTGTGGCTAACGAAAAACTCCATTTGCAGTCGGAATATTCACCTCTGTTTTTCAATGGTCTTCCAAGATAGCGTTCTTTGAACAGCAGGTCGCTCAGGCTGTATGCGAATTCAGAAGAGAACATGCCGGCACCGGCACCGGCAAGGACATCGGAAACCCAGTGACGGTTAGTCTCAATACGCATAAGTCCGGTAACGGTAGCCATACCATATCCGGCTACGCTAAACCATGGACTGACTGTTTCACCATATTCTTTATGGAGCAGTGTAGCTGCCACAAATGCCGTGGCAGTATGTCCTGAAGGGAACGAGTTGAATGAAGTGCCGTCAGGTCTCTCCCTGCGCATTGTATATTTTGTTCCATAAACAATCGCGGCCATTATACCGACCGACATGGCATCGGTAACAATCATCCTGCCCCAGTCGCTTCGACTCTCAAGTCCACAAACCTTAAGTCCGAACATCAACAGAGCGGGACCATATTGCACATAATCCGATGTCGAACTTATCGGCTTTTGCATTCCGTTTACTATACGTTCATTCAGATTGTTATCCCTATAGAGAAGACCGGTGGCAAACAGGGCACCCGGAACGACAGAACGCTGAATCAGAGAGTTTGTATGGTTTTCCGAAAATGGAATGTTGTTTGTCATAAACGCAGCAGGACTCGCCGAAAACGCATTCCGGTTTTCCGTTAACAGCGAGTCGGAGTCAAATTCGGTTTCAATTGTTGTCGCACTGACAGAAGATACAACAATCATAAGTAAAAACAGTATGACAACACTTCTTTTCATCTCTTTCATCGCTGTTTTCTGCCGGTTCCGGTATTGAATCTGACCATTATAAGCTGTTGGTTATGTACCGGACTGTTCGGAGTGAAGTGCATATTCCAGCGGAAACAGAAATCCACATTGCTGTCCGAAAACAGGGTTATCCCTATTCCCGTCCTGTTATAGAATGTGTGGTTGTAGAAAGGATCGCTACGGTGAAATGCCATGCCGGCTTCAGGGTCATCAAGAAAAGGCATCTGGCGATCACCGGTATAGACAATGCTCTTAACTTCAATCATTCTTCATCCGGCTTCAATATCACCTTTAAAACCCGTGGGAGTATGCCACTGCCCGTCCTTACGGCAGCGTATCAGCGAGCTCAAAATTCCGGCTTGAACCCTTAACCGGAGCCCTATATCACTTTTGTCTGCCAGGTTCAGACTGACATAGGGATTTAGCTGGAGCTTATCATATATGAAATGACCCGGCTCTTTGGGTTTGGCAAAATGGGTCATTGCAGCATACCATCCTGCTCCGAACAGCTTCTTGTCCAGATAGCCGTCCCAGACTATACGAAATGCTTCACGGCGGGTTTCGCTCTGACGACTGTACCAATTGCAGTAGAGCTCAGTACTCAGAATTTCTCCTCTGTATTGTAATAGCGTACCGCCTATTAGCGGTTCAAAAAATGCGATGGAATCATATAAAAACGCTTCGGGAAGTTCTCTTTGCAACCTTTGGCGCGGAATATTGCCGAAGTATGCCGACCATCTGTCTAAGTTATATCCGCAGTATAAAATGATTTCGGGAGTGACAGGCTCATCAGAACCGAACTCCCATATTCCGGAAAGGCCCGCAGCCAGACTGCCGTTTCCGTCTGAATAGATTGCTTCGGGCATAATCCTAAGCCCGTATATGGTCTGCGGAAGCATGTCATTCTTGTATTCCCGGTTGTCTAAAAGACCATCGGAGCGTATATTGAAATCCAAACTCCGACCGGCTGATCCGATGCAAAAAAGAGTCAGTAAAGCAGTTAAGGACAGTTTTGTACGTTCAGTCATTTTTGCAAAACATATTAACTCATGCGCAAAGTTACCTAATTATTATACAATTGAGGCTTATTTTAGCCGTTTAATTTGTACCTTCGCGGCGCAAACCATAGCATTCCGGCTTAATGAAAGAGCTACTCGCCTTCCTTAAACGTTTCGTCAGGCCCTACCGAAAAAATCTTGTAGGCAGCATTTCATACAATCTGCTTTCCGCCATACTGAACGTCTTCTCTTTTGCCCTGATTGTTCCCATTCTCCGTATTCTGTTCAAAATAAGTACCGAGGAGTATGAATTCATTCCGCTTTCCCAGGCTGAAGGTGTAAAAGATATGCTCCGGATTCTAAAAACAGACTTCTTTTTTCAAGTTACCGGTTTTATTGACCGTTACGGAGAGTCCCGTACACTGTTGATTCTGGGGCTTACACTTATCGTGATGACCTTGTTAAAGACCGCATGTTATTTCGGGGCATCGGCAATCATGGTCCCGTTAAGGAACGGTGTGGTACGTGACATCAGGGTCAGAGTATATGATAAGATATTAAATCTGCCCATGAGCTTCTTCTCAAAGGAACGCAAGGGAGATATCATTACCCGCATGAGCGCTGATGTGTCGGAGATTGAGAACTCAATAGCCCAATCTCTGGATATGCTTATAAAGAATCCTATTCTGATAATTGTATATATAACCACTTTGATAGCTATAAGCTGGCAGATGACCATATTCACACTGGTCATCGGTCCGCTCATTATTTGGGTAATGGGCTCAATAGGAAGGAAACTCAAGGCCAGCTCATTAGTGGTTCAGTCCTTCTGGAGTGACACCATGTCGCAACTTGAGGAGACCTTAGGCGGGCTTCGGGTTATAAAGGCGTTTCTGGCTGAAGGCATGATGTCAAAACGGTTTGCAAAAAGCAGCGAGCAGCTTCGCAAGGCGTCAAATAAGGTCCATATCCGTCAGGCGCTGGCGCATCCGGTAAGCGAATTCATGGGGACTACTCTAATTGTTGTGGTACTATGGTTCGGCGGCACTCTGATCCTTGGCAACAGAGCCACCATTGACGCTTCGACTTTTATATGGTACATGACCATTCTGTACAGTGTCATCAACCCCATAAAGGATTTCTCAAAGGCAGGATATGCCATACCCAAAGGGTTGGCCTCGGTTGAAAGGATTGATAAGATCCTGATGGCTGAGAACAACATCACCGATCCGGCCGTTCCGGTTGGCGTGCCGGAACTGAAGAGTGAAATCCGTTACAACGGCGTTTCATTCGCATACGACGGAGAACGGGAGGTTTTGAGCGATATTGATTTGATTATTCCGTGCGGAAAAACACTGGCGCTGGTAGGGCAGTCCGGTTCAGGAAAATCAACACTGGTGGACCTGCTACCACGTTTTTATGATGTATGTAAAGGCTCAATAACCATCGATGGAGTGGATTTGCGCGACATGTCGCTCAAGTCGTTGCGTGGAATAATGGGTAATGTAAATCAGGAGGCAATACTGTTCAATGATACATTCTATAACAATATTATGTTCGGAGTGAGCAACGCTACCCGCGAACAGGTGGTCGAAGCGGCCAAAATAGCTAACGCCCACGAGTTCATTATGGATACGGAGCACGGTTACGACACCATGATAGGCGACCGCGGATGTCTGCTCTCAGGCGGACAGAGACAGCGCATCAGCATAGCCAGAGCCATACTAAAGAATCCGCCGGTACTCATTCTTGACGAGGCTACCAGCGCTCTTGACACCGAATCCGAACGACTGGTACAGGAGGCCCTTGAAAGACTCATGAAAGACCGTACTACAATTGCAATAGCACATCGGCTGTCAACAATCAAAAACGCCGATGAAATCTGCGTTCTGCATGAGGGACGTATAGTGGAAAGAGGCACACACGAAGAGCTAATCATGTTGAACGGTCATTACAGACGCCTGCACGACATGCAACAACTTTAACAGACCTTTTTACAAACTAAACGGGAATAAATCTACGTCAAACTTTATCATTTTCAGAATGACGAATCTGCGGTTTTTCCCTTTCATAAGTTATAATCTGTATTTTTCAGCGAAGTCATGGCTGACATGGTTTGAGAGGTTAAGACATGTCTCGGTACCAAACGCTATCCCATATCCGACAAGTCGTGACCATGTTTCATCATCCATGCTGTCAATGTTCTGTCCGGTAATGTTTTCCCTGATCAGACCGTAAACAATACCCGCATTGAAGTTATCGCCGGCACCGATGGTGCTTACAGGCTCTATTCTGATAGAGTCAAATCCGTATTCGATACCCTTGTCTATTACAGTCACCCCTTCCGGGCCCATTGTCCGGATGAACAGTTTACAGTAAGGCGAGATTTGATTATTATAAATTTCTTGAGCGTCATCATGACCAAACAGATTTATAAGATCTTCATGGCTGCCACGTACTATGTCGGCAAGCATAAAATTCTGTTTGAAAGTATCCCTTAGCGATTCTACTTCGTGTGAATGGCCGGATCTGAAGTTCAGGTCATAGTACATGACGGCACCCCGTGATTTGGCGTACTCCAGAAAAGGCCCGACTTTGGGCCGCAGTACCGGATTCAGAGCGAAATATGCTCCAAAGACTACAATATCATCCTTTTGGATTGGAGGCATTTCAAAGTCCAGCCGGCTGTTCGGATAATCCTTGTAAAAGCTGTAGCTGGCATCATTGTTATCATCAAGAAAAGCAAGCGAAACAGCTGTCTTCTTTCCCGGATAACAGGATACGTAATCGGTGTTAATGCCGTTTTCCCGCATGAATGAGAGAATATAGTCGCCTACCCTGTCAGCCCCTATATCGGTAATGAAGGTACAGTCCAAACCAGTACGTCCCAAAGATATCAGTCCATTAAACACAGAGCCGCCGGGAACGGCCGCTACAGGTTGTCTGTTACGGAAAAGAATATCATAGATGGTTTCGCCTATACCGTAAATGCGTCTCATAAAAGTCTGCGTGAACACTGTCCAAGATAACCGCCGTGATGGCGTTTATTATACTCCTCTACAGTAAAGTCTATCTTTTTCATTGTCTCAACCACCAAAACTTCGCCTATAACATTCATAACGGTAGTACTTGTTGTCGGTGCCAGTCCCAGAGCACAGACCTCTTCAGGATTGCCTGTCGAGAGAACAACATTGGCTAATCGTGCAAGAGGACTGTCGGTATTTCCGGTAAGCGCAATGAACTTAAGCGTCGGATCAAGCCTGCGACTCAAGTCTGCCAGTTCCAGTATTTCGCGGGTCTTACCCGAATTGGAAACCAAAAGGAACAGGTCATGCTCCTGGAGAATGCCTAAATCACCGTGTTGTGCCTCGCTGGGATGCAGAAAGACCGAAGGTGTACCGGTTGAACTGAATGTGGTTGCAATGTTCATGGCTATCTGTCCGGCTTTTCCCATTCCACTTGTGATAAGCTTGCCTTTCAACTCATGAACCTGACGAACTATCAGTTCCACGGCTTTCTCATATTCATCCCCTACAGGTATGTTCAAAATAGCTTGGGACTCACGCCATATTATGTCCCGTATTGAATCAATCATCATTACGTTTCCGGTTTATGATTATCCGATTTGCAAAGATATGTATTATTTTTCATGTTTTATATCCTAAGACTGTGGTTTATTTAACCCGGAAATCCATCTGCCCCTACGGCCTCGTTTCTCTGAAATTGAATACAGAATTTGTCTGTTTCCGATTTCTCCCGAAAGATTTCGTCAAAACCGGTTTTTAAACAGTCAAGTTTTTGATATTGTTGGATAAATTGAGTAATTTCGCCGCAATTTTTATTACTTTATCAGGTATATTTTTAAGACATTTTTTTAACCATTTTAAGATGAACATTGTAACAAAAGAGATTCAGTTGCCCGATGGAAGAACCATCAAGTTGGAGACCGGGAAACTGGCAAAGCAAGCCGATGGAGCCGTAATGCTGACATGTGGCAAAACGATGCTTCTGGCCACTGTCTGTGCCGCTAAAGATGCAGTTCCCGGAACAGATTTTATGCCACTGCAGGTAGAATACAGAGAAAAATATGCTTCCATAGGCCGTTTCCCCGGCGGTTTTACCAAACGTGAAGGGCGTCCGTCAGACTATGAGATTCTTGTCTGCCGTCTGGTGGACCGCGCTCTGCGTCCCCTTTTTCCCGATAACTATCACGCCGAGGTTTTCGTAAATATCATACTCTTTTCAGCTGACGGCGAAGATATGCCTGATGCTTTGGCCGGCCTGGCCGCTTCGGCTGCTCTGGCTGTATCGGATATTCCTTTTCAGGGCCCGATATCGGAGGTCCGCGTAGCCCGCATTGATGGTGAGTATGTTATAAACCCGACCTTCAAGCAACTTGAAGAGGCCGATATGGACATTATAGTTGCCGCTACATACGACAATATAATGATGGTCGAAGGTGAAATGAAGGAGGTCACTGAAGCCGACCTGTTAGACGCCATGAAAGCTGCTCATAAGGAGATAAAGAAGCACTGTAAAATTCAGATGGAGCTCACCGAAGAGGTAGGTAAGACCGTTAAACGCGAATACTGTCATGAGGTCAATGACGAGGAGCTTCGTCAGGCAGTGCGTGATGCCTGCTACCAAAAGGCATACGAATTGGCGGCAGAGGGAAACACCGATAAGCTATTACGTGTGGCCGGTTTTGAAGCCCTGCGCGACGAATTCAAGGAGGCTTATCATGCCTCTAATACTAATTTGACAGAAGATGAGCTGGCCGAGAAAGATGCCCTTATAGACCGATACTATCACGATGTGGAGCGCGACGCCGTACGTCGCTGTGTGTTGGATGAAGGCAAGCGTCTGGACGGACGAAAGACTACCGACATACGTCCTATATGGTGCGAAGTGGATTACCTGCCCGGACCCCACGGATCTTCACTCTTCACACGTGGTGAGACTCAGGCTCTCTGCACGGTCACTCTGGGTACCAAAGACGATGAGAAGATGGTTGACGATGTGCTTGACCAGCATGACGAGCGTTTCCTGCTCCATTACAACTTCCCGCCCTTCTCTACGGGTGAGGCCAAGCCTCAACGCGGCACAGGCCGTCGCGAGATAGGTCACGGACACTTGGCATGGCGTGCCCTGAAAGATCAGATCCCTGCGGACTATCCCTACTGCATACGCATTGTTTCCGATATTCTTGAGTCAAACGGCTCTTCATCGATGGCTACCGTCTGCGCAGGAACGCTTGCCCTAATGGATGCAGGTGTAAACATTGCCAATCCCGTGTCAGGTATAGCAATGGGACTTATCAAAAACCCCGGTGAGGAGAAGTACGCTGTACTTTCCGATATTCTTGGCGATGAGGACCATCTTGGTGACATGGACTTTAAGACCACCGGTACGAAGAATGGTCTTACCGCTACGCAGATGGATATCAAGTGTGACGGACTCTCATACGAGATCCTGGAAAAGGCTCTCGCTCAGGCCAAGGCCGGTCGCGAGCATATCCTCAGCAAGATTACCGATTGTATGGCTGAACCGCGTGCCGACCTCAAACCGCATGCTCCGCGCATTGAGATGCTTACCATACCTAAGGAGTTCATCGGTGCCGTTATAGGCCCGGGTGGAAAGATCATACAGGGTATGCAGGAGGAGACGGGCGCCAGTATCAACATTGAAGAGATTGACGGCGTAGGTCGCATTGAAGTGGCTGCTTCAAACTATGCCAACATTGAGGCCGCACTGGCCAAGATACGTGCCATTGTAGCTATACCTGAAGTAGGTGAAACTTATCTTGGCAAGGTGCGTAGCGTAATGCCTTACGGTGTATTCGTAGAGTTCCTTCCCGGCAAGGATGGTCTGCTGCATATCAGCGAGATTGACTGGAAACGTTACGAGACAATTGAAGATACCGGTATCCATGAGGGAGACAACATTCAAGTCAAACTGATTGAAATAGACTCCAAGACCGGCAAATTCAAGCTTTCACGCCGTGTGCTGCTCGATAAGCCCGAGGGATATGAAGAGCGTCCGATGCGTCAGCCCCGACAGGATCGCAGCGAGTATCAAGATCGTCCGCGCCAACCCCGACAGGACCGCGGTGAACAGCATCAGGACCGTGGATTCCGTCCGTTTGGTCACAGAAAGGGCAATCGGAATTTTGACGACCGGAACAATGATCAATAATGAACAGATCTGATTTAGCAGTTCCGGTAATTTTGCTTTTGACCGTAGCCTGCCAACCCTCTGTTGACAGGTTTACGGTCAATGGTGAAATAAAAGAGGCTGACAGCAAAACTCTCTATCTGGAACAGATCGGACTGAGTAAAATTGTTGCACTCGATTCGGTCAAACTTGACTCGAACGGTGGGTTCAGTTTCAGTTCGCCCTCACCAGAGGACTGTTTTGATTTCTACAGGCTCAGAGTTGATCGCAAGAGCATAAATCTTGTCATAGACTCGACCGAAACACTCCGGATCACTGCAAGTCTGCCCACAATGCAGTCAAACTATCAGATTGAAGGCTCCGAAAATTGCTCTAAACTTAAAGAAATAGTTTTATTGCAGATGGATTTGATGAATAATCTGCGTAATACCATTTCAGACAGCGGAGGAATAATGGTAAGCTTGCGACAACAACGTATAAACGAGCTTATCGAAATCTTTAAAACAGACCTTAAAAACGGTTACATATTCCCCGACCCCAGTTCGCCTTGTGCCTACTATTCACTCTTCATAAGCGTGGACGGGCAAATGGTATTCGATCCTCAGGGTGACCGTGATGATGCCAAATGTTTTGCTGCGGTGGCAACTCAAATGGATATACTCTATCCGGATGCGGTTAGGACAGCTCATCTGCACAACACGGCTTTGAAAGGCATGGTCAAAACCAGAACCGCAACTACTGAAAGTCCGGAATCGAGCGAAACGGCGCAAACACTTGAATCTCTTGTAGAAGAAATCGGCCATTTTGAGATTGAACTGCCCGATGTAAAGGGCAAGGTGCGCACGCTGGGCAGCCTTAAAGGCAATGTAGTCCTGCTGGACTTTACCGCCTACAAAACAGACTGGTCGCCAAACTACAACCTGACCATGCGACAGCTTTACAATAAATACAGCAGTCAGGGTTTCGAGATATTTCAGGTATCGGTTGATCCGGATGAGAGTTTTTGGGTAAATGCAGCAGTAAACCTGCCATGGGTATGCGTATATGATGAAAACGCTCTGAACTCGAATTATCTTAAATTGTACAACGTGCAATCCATCCCTGCCGCATTCCTTATAGACCGTGAAGGGAATTTGGTAGATCGCCCTGAAGACCAGAAAAGCCTTGACGAAAAGATAGCGAAACTGCTGGCCGAATAAGAACGGTAAGAGAGTGAAGCAGGTAAAAGCGCCGAGAACACGTCCGGTCTCAACGGGATTGCCGGCGAAAGCACCGACCGAAAAACAGGACGCAAACAATCGTTTAATTGAATTTTCATCTTTATTTATTGGGTAGGTATTGAAATAATCCTATCTTTGCATAGAAAATACATAAGAACATAAGAAAAAGAAGGTTCCAACATCAAGACGAAATGTTGGGATTCTTTTTTTCTCATTTTGCGATTGACAAAATAGAATTGTTGAATATATAACATATTGATATTATGGCTTATATGTCAGAAGAAGGCTACAAGAAATTGGTAGCCGAATTACAGTATTTGGAGAGCGTACGCCGTCCGGAGATAGTCCAGCAGATAGCTGACGCGCGTGACAAGGGGGACCTGACCGAGAATGCTGAATATGATGCTGCAAAAGAGGCTCAGGGAATACTTGAAGCTAAAATTGCCAATCTGAAGGCCCTGATCATCGATGCCAAACTGATTGATGAGAGTATGATTGATACATCGACCGTTCAGATTCTCACAACGGTCAAACTGCGAAATTTAAAAAATCAATCAGTGGTGGCATATTCAATCGTCCCCGAAAATGAGGCTGACCTGAGGTCGGGTAAGATTTCCAGCAACACCCCGATAGCCAAAGGTCTGCTTGGGCATAAGGTAGGTGACACCGTTGAGATTGCCATTCCCAGCGGTAAGATCAGCTTTGAGATTCTTGATATAACACTTTAAAACGGACTGTTATGACAATCTTCAGCAAAATAATCAAAGGTGATATCCCCTGCTATAAAATAGCTGAAACTGAAAACTGCTTTGCATTCCTGGATATCAATCCATTGGTACGCGGTCATGTGTTGTGTATCCCTAAGCGCGAGGTTGACTACCTGTTCGACCTTACCGACCGGGAGCTGTGCGACCTGCAGCTTCTTGCCAAAAAGATCGCTATTGCTCAGAAAAAAGTGTTTGGCTGTATCAAGGTCGGCCAGGCCGTCCTTGGACTGGAGGTGCCACACGCACACATTCATCTTATCCCGCTGCACTCTGAAAAGGACATGCTCTTCAGTAATCCCAAGCTGAAACTGACCGATGACGAATTCAGGAAGATAGCGTCCGATATCTGCGCCGTCCTCTAAAGAAGGGATGGGTCGGACTGAACAAACAGAGCCCTTCGGCATTGCTGAAGGGCTCTTGTTTGTTCGGTAAAAGATAGAATTTGTCAGGAAATATGGAATCGCTCCGAAAAACATTGAATCACTTTCGAAAATATCGGCCTACAAGAGGAAGTGAAGAGAGCGGCACATCTTTCTTTATAATGTATGCAACGTAGAGAAGCAGCAGGACCGTATTAATTGTCAGGCTGAGCCATGTCGGCAGAGGCCGGCAGATCAAATAGACAATATATAGCAGGGCGGCCAGAAGGAGATAACCCCCTATCTCCCTGAGCGGATAGTTGACCGGATTCTTTTTCTGCCCGATAAAATAGGATAGCAGCATACAAGTTCCATAACCTGCAAACCCTCCCCAGGCAGAGGCCATATAGCCGAACCTGGGAACAAAAAGGATGTTTATGGAGATCATCACCACCGCTCCTATGCCGCTCATTAAGGCACCCCACCAGGTATTATCCTTCAGTTTGTACCAGAACGAGAGATTGAAGTAAATTCCCATAAACAGTTCGGCCATCATGACTATAGGCACAACACCCAGTCCCGACCAATAATTACGGTCTGTAATAAGATATTTCAGTATGGGAAGATAGAACATTACGGCAAGGTAAGCCAGAAGGCCGAATATGATGAAGAACTTCATTCCCATGGCAAGTGTTTCGCTTGAGTTTTTATCTTTTGAGCCTCCGAATACCAACGGCTCATACGCATATCGGAAGGCTTGTGTAAGCAGCGCCAAAATCATGGCTATTTTGCAGCAGGCGCCATATATACCGAGCTGCACCTGAGCATACTCCTTGTCATCCAGAATATGTTTAAAAGCTATCTTATCAAATACCTGATTGAGGATTCCCACCAACCCCAGCAACAGTAAGGGCAATGCGTACGAAAGCATACGGCGGGCCAGCTGCCTGTCAAATCCATAGAATATGCCTTTAATCTCCTTGATAAACCCAAAGCTGACAATAAATGTGCAAAACAGGTTGGCAAAGAATATCAGTCCTACACCATAGTTGTATTTCACATAGATATTCTCAAGTCCGGGGAATGATCCGAACATTTTGGGCATGAGCCAGAATATAAAGACGTTCAACAGGACATTGAGAAAGATGAACGAGAGCTTCAAGATCATGAACTTGACCGGCCGGTGCTGCTGTCTTAAACGGCTGAAAAGTATGGCCTGAAAAGCATCAAGCGCAACTATGACAGCAAAACATTTTACATATTCGGGATGGGTGGAGTAACCCAGGAGTCCGGCTATCGGACCAATAAAGCTGAATACCAGCACAAGAAAAATCAGACCCACCATGCCTACCAGGCGAAGTGTGGTGCTGTAAACCATCGGCTCGTTTTCACCCTCTTTGCCGGCAAACCGGAAGAAGGTCGTCTCCATTCCAAAGGTGAGAAGGACAAACAGCAACGCCATCCAGGCGTACATTTCGGTAACAATACCGTATCCGCCGCTTTTAGGGTCTATAAACCATGTGTGCAGAGGTACAAGCAGATAGTTGATGAATCTGCCTACAATGCTGCTTATCCCGTATATAGCCGTGTCTTTGGCCAGTATGGCCATTTTTCCCTGTGACATTAACCTCTTTTTTTGCGAAATTAATCCATTTTCGGCAAGTTATGGCATATGAAAAGGAAAGCTTTTGTGAGCTTCGTTGAAAAGGCGCAGACGCTCCTCAAGCACGGGGAACTGGTCATCGCGAATATTTGATGAGCAGCCGCGTATGCCCTGACGGTCGCTGCCGGTCGATGAGAGCACTATACCACTTATGCCGAAATATAACAGTTCATGCAACAAGCGACCTCCCTCCATAGGAGTGCCGTCAGGCAGGTTGTAACCGAATGTAAAGTAGAATCCGTCACTTACCTGCTCTTCAAGATCCTTGTCGTAGGTAATGTGAAATCCGTTACGCAGCATAGCCTCCTTGATCTTCTTGGAGCGGCGTGCATATTCGCGTATATCTTCACGGAAACGGTATTCACCATCACATGCAGCCTTTAGCATGGCGGTCATGGCAAACTGCACTGAATGGGTCACTCCCGAAGACATGGCATAAAGCATGTCATATGCATAGACCGCTCCGAAACGGGATATGTTGTATCGTTCCTGAAGAGTATGGAATTGACGCTCAGCCAGTTTATCGGAGATGCATGCCACGGCTATACGCTCACCGGCATAGCTGAATATCTTGCTTCCGCTGATTATCATTATGTAGTTCTCGGTGTAATGTGACACACTTACCTGATATGGAGGTTGGAAAGGTATTCCAAGTCCGTCACGACGGAAATCCATAGTCATATAGGCCAAATCTTCCAGTACTACGGTGTCATATTTTGTAGCCAGTTCGCCTATGGTCTTTATCTCCTGCTCGGTCAGGCACATCCAGCTGGGGTTATTGGGGTTGGAATATACTATGCAGCAAATATTACCTTGTTTAAGGTAACTCTCCAACTTGGGACCCAGCTTCTCTGCACGATGGTCGGCTACATCGAACTGTGCAAACTCGACACCCATGACCTGACACTGCATCTTCTGGACCGGGAATCCCGGGTCTATAAAGAGTATGGTGTCTTTTGCGGAATCAAGTTGGGAACAGAGCAAAAAAGCGGCAAAGGTGCCCTGCATGGCTCCGCATGTAGGGGTACAGTTCGATGGTTTTATATCTGTGTTGATAAAAGCCTTGACGAAACGTGCAGCCTGTTTTTTCAGTTCCGATATGCCTTCAATACTGGGATACTTCGAGGCTACATCACGGTCCAGCGCCTCTTTCTGTGCCTGAATGCCTATTGCCGATGCGGGCAAGCCGGGCACGCCCATTTCAAAGTGGATAAACTCCTGACCGGTTACCTTCTCTGCATGCAAGGCGCATGCGAGTACCTGACGTATTGATGCTTTGTTAAGGTCGGTAACCTCTATACTCTTAAGGTAATCGTCTATGACGTTTGCAGGAATCAGCGTTTTCATCGGCATATTGGGTTATTATTTACAGTTACGGCCTATCTCAAGGGCCTTTATATTCATCTCTACTACAGCCTCGCCCTTGGCGCCGAATATGGTGCGTACACTTTGGCAAAGCTTTTCAAAATCAATACTCTTAAGAGCTTTTGATGCCGCACCCAGTAGGATCATATTGACAGCCTTAGGCATCCTGTTCTCCTTACCTAAGGTATCGGTGTCAATCAGAATGACGTTCTTCATCTCTTTAAGCTCAGCAATTACGGTATCAATATCGGGGTAGTTGCCTATGTTAACAAACGGATTCGACGAGGTGATGATCCAACCGTCGGCTGCCAGGTAGTGCTTATAGCGCAGAGCCTCCATTGGCTCCATAGCAATTATTATATCGGCCTGCCCAAGTGATATCAGGTCGCTGGCAATGGGTCTGTCGGATATGCGCAGATTGGACTGCACATCACCTCCGCGCTGGCTCATTCCGTGCACCTCGGCCTGTTTTATGTAAAGGTTTTCGGCAGCAAGGGCGGCCTGGGCTATTACAGTGGCAATTGAAAGGATGCCTTGTCCTCCAACGCCTGCTATGATTATATCTGTTTTCATCTCTTCTTTGCTTTTGCCTTACGGGCAAGAGTCTGAATACATTCGCGGCGCGGTATGATGACCGACAATCCACGATATTCAATCTCTTCACGCAGGATGCGTGTAATTTCATCCATATTCTGTGGCAATGGTACCACAACCTTCAAATGGTCGGGGTCAACACCTATTCCGCGACAGATGGCCTCGTACCTATTGGTGCCGGCCGACTCCTGACCTCCGGTCATACCCGTGGTAAGGTTATCACTGATTATCACTGTTATGGGGGCATTGGCATTGACTGCATCAAGCAGACCTGTCATACCTGAATGGGTGAAGGTGCTGTCACCTATTATGGCCACTGCAGGGAAGACACCGGCATCGCTGGCACCCTTGGCCATGGTTATGCTGGCTCCCATATCAACCGTACTGTCAAGTGCCTGGAACGGGGGCAGAGCTCCAAGTGTGTAGCAACCTATGTCACCGAACACCTTGGCTTCCTTGTAGTCCTTTAGAACTATGTTTATAGCTTCATAGACGCTGCGATGACCACAGCCCTGACATAGGACAGGCGGACGTGCCACCACGTTTTTTGCCATATCGGGATGAACAAATTTCGATATGCCCAAAGCAGTCTTGACAATGTCGGGGTTGAGTTCACCCTGACGCGGCAGTTGACCGGAAAGGCGTCCTATAATCTGACACTGCGTAGGAAGTATGCCGCGTACCTGCTCCTCCACAAAAGGCTGTCCGTCTTCAATGACAAGAATTGTGTCACACTGTTCGGCCATCGTACGGACAGTCTCAACCGGTATAGGGTATTGTGAGAGCTTTAAGACCGGGAATGGTATGCCGTCAGGGTAACACTCGGAAAGATAGTTATATGTGTTGCCGCAGGCTATCGCTCCCATTTCGAAGCGCCTGGCCTCGGAGCAATAGCGGTTGAACGGGGATTCTTCAGCCAGACGCATAATCTCAGGCTGAAGTTCTAAGAGTGATGCATAACGACGCTTGGCAATGGCCGGCAGCAGCACCCAGTCGCGAGTCCCACTAAGGGGATTGAGCCGGTTCTGGGCACGCTTCTCCTTGAGTGTAACGACCGAACGGGAATGAGCCAGACGTGTCACGGTACGCATAAGCACAGGCAGCTTAAGAGTCTCGGACATATTGTAGGCGTAGGACATCATATCGTAAGCCTCCTGCTGCGTAGAGGGTTCAAGCATGGGAATCAAGGCGAATTTACCGTAAAAGCGGGTGTCCTGCTCATCCTGTGATGAGTGCATAGAGGGGTCATCGGCCACAAGTACAACAATTCCGCCATTTACTCCGGTAATTGAAGAGTTTATGAAAGGATCGGCCGCCACGTTCATCCCCACATGTTTCATACAGACAAGCGCACGCTTGCCTGCAAAGGACATGCCGAGCGCAGCCTCCATTGCTGTCTTTTCATTGGTGCACCAGCGGCAGTGTATCTCTTCTTCAGGGTTATTACAGCAGTAGTCCTGTATATATTCTGTGATTTCGGTGGAGGGTGTTCCCGGATAGGCATAAACGCCGCTAAGTCCGGCATCGATAGCGCCCTGCGCTATGGCCTCATCGCCAAGTAACAGTATTTTTTTCATAGTGCTCTCAATAACTGAAATGCAAAAATAGTCATTTTTTTGCTCCTTTGGCATCCATAAGCGATGTTGATGCACGTACCGTCACCTCGCGGTTGTAACAGTCGAACATCTTTTCTACCTCGTCCTTATTCTTTACACGGGTGAAAGCGCTGACTATCGGTACAATCACCAGTCCCAAAAGCATAGCCAGCACACCGGCATTGATAGGGGAACTGAAATAAGGACTGATAAATACCGTTTTTGTAAATGTGCCGTACATACAGCCGCACATAATGGCCACACCCGATATAAAACTTGCCCAGACCGCTGCCTTGGTTGTCTTTTTCCAATAGAGACCGTATAGGAACGGAGCCAGGAAAGCACCTGCCAGAGCACCCCAAGATATACCCATAAGCTGGGCTATAAATGTAACGGAGCTCTTGGCCTGAATTATGGCAAGTATAGATGATACTATGATGAAGAAGACTACCAGAATACGTATGGAGAGCAGCTGTGATCTCTCACTCATGCTCTTTCCGCTTTTGGCAACAGCCGGTTTGATTATGTCGAGCGTTAGGGTTGATCCCGATGTCAAAACCAGCGATGAAAGCGTTGACATTGACGCTGAAAGCACCAGAATAATGACTATGCCAATCATCAGTTCAGGCAGATTCTGGATCATTGAAGGTACAATACTGTCATATATGGGAGTGTTGTTGGGAGTATATTCGATTATGTTTCCGTAGAGACGTCCGAATCCACCCAGAAAATAGCATCCCCCGGCAACGATCATTGCAAAGAATGTAGATATGAATGTTCCCTTACGGATGGCGGCTTCATCACGAATGGCATAGAACTTACCCACCATCTGAGGCAGCCCCCAAGTACCGAGCGATGTCAAAAGCACCACTCCTATCAGAAATATGGGCTCCGGTCCCAAAAAAGAGACGAAGGCTCCGTTCAATGCGGGAGCAACCTCGCTGGGAACCCGCGAAAGCTGTTCAACGGCTGCTACGAAACCGCCGTTATCGTTTAACACCGAAAATATTACGGCCACTATACCTGCTAGCATGATAACACCCTGTATGAAATCGTTGACAGCGGTTGCCATATATCCTCCTATCAGCACATAAATACCGGTGAGAACGGCCATTCCGATTACACACCAGCTGTAATCTATTCCGAACGACATGCCGAACAATCTCGACAATCCATTATAAAGCGATGCTGTGTAAGGTATCAAAAAGACGAATATTATTGCCGATGCAGCCACTTTCAGGGCTTCCGAATCAAAACGTTGTCCAAAAAAATCGGGCATGGTGGCGCTATGCATATACTGTGTCATCAGCCGTGTGCGACGACCCAAGATCCTCCATGCAAGCAGTGAACCGATCAAAGCGTTTCCTATTCCTATCCATGTGGCCGACATACCGTATTTCCAGCCGAACTGACCGGCATATCCTACGAATATAACAGCCGAGAAGTAGGATGTTCCGAATGCAAACGCCGTGAGCCACGAACCTACCTTACGATCTCCAAGCACAAAGCCCTGTACATCTTTGGTGCTTTTACGGTAATATACTCCCACGCCGATCATTACGGCGAAGAATATTACAAGAATTAAAATTTTCAAAAACATGGTTTATTTTACGTTATAGATATCAATAGTACATTACTCCCATCCGCGGATAAGATTGAGGCCATTGCTCAGAGCAACTTTTTCAGCCTTTTCCAGATTTGAAGGACGAATGATAAGTACCAATTTACCGGCCTTATGAAAAGTGTAGAGATAGTTTATTGTACATCCGCCGGACGTCAGGACATCGATGGCATTAGCAAACGCCGCAGTGTCGGATTCAACCTCAATGGCAAGCACCTCGTTTATGATTACCAGATGTCCTTTGGCTGAAAGCAGTTCGGAGGCCTTCATCTGGTTCGATGTTATGAGGCGAAGGATTCCGTAATCGATGGTATCGGCCACTGAAGCGGCCTGAATCTCTATATTTTCGTCTTTGAGTGCGGTTAAAATATCACTCAGCTTACCGCGCTGGTTTTCAAGAAAAATTGAAATCTGCTTTATGGTCTTCATAATTTTCTGATATTAAAAGTTTTTGCGTAAATCATTCACTCTCTTTGCCTTGCCCTCAGACTGTGGGATTACTCCCTTGCCTACGAGCTTGACTATAGGGGTAATCAGTATCTCACTCTTGAGACGATAGGTTATCTCCTTGCTCAGGTTCCGCAACAGGCCGTAATCATCGGTGGCCTGTGCCAGCTCGGCCTCGACCGTCATCTCGTCATTATCGTCAATGGTTTCGATGGTAATTAGGTAGTCGCTTGCCAGTTGGGGGAACTGCATGAGAATCTTCTCAATCTGGATGGGATAGATGTTCACGCCCTTGACTATCATCATGTCATCGCTGCGACCCTGGAAACGTGCCAGACGTTTGTGGGTACGGCCACATGGGCAGTCGCCCGGTACAATAGAGGTCAGGTCACGGGTACGGTAACGGAACAGCGGCATAGCCTCCCTGTTCAGCGTGGTAAGCACAAGCTCGCCCTGTTCGCCTTCCGGAACAGGCTGCAGAGTATCGGGGTCCAGAATCTCTACAATGTAGTTATCCTCCCAGATGTGCATTCCGTTCTGTTCCCGACATTCGATGGCCACGCCCGGACCGCACATTTCGCTCATTCCGAAATTGTTGTAGGCTTTGGCACCCCACAGCTCCTCAATCCGTTTGCGCTGTGCCTCAGAGTGAGGTTCGGCGCCTATTATGAGAGTCCTGACCGTGGTATCACGCGGGTCAATCCCCTCCTCCAGGAAGGCGGCGGCCAAACGGTTGGCATAACTCGGTATGCAGTGCAGGGCTGTAGTGCCGAAGTCGGTTATGAACTTGACGTGACGCTTGCTGTTGCCTGCGCCTGCAGGAACGGTCAAGGCTCCGAGGCGTTCGGCCGCATACTGTATTCCCAGGCCGCCGGTAAACATTCCGTAGCCCGATGTGTTCTGTATTATATCGGTGTTTCTCAGTCCGATGCAGTACATGGAACGTGCCATGGCATCGGCCCATTCGTTCAAATCTCTCTGTGTGTGCAGTATGACAGTGGGATTACCCGTAGTTCCGCTTGACGAGTGGAGCCGTACCACCCTGTCCAGCGAAATAGATGCAATACCGAACGGATATGTACTCCTCAAATCGTTCTTCGTGGTAAACGGGAAACGCCTGATGTCTTCTATTGATTTGATGCTGTCGGGGGTGATTGAGAGTTCTTTAAACTTAGGAGCGTAAAAAGGGCTTCCCATAGCTATTTCCACAGTTTTTTTGAGTCGCTCAATCTGAAGCTGTTCCAGCTTTTTGCGAGGCATAGTCTCAATCTCTGCATTCCAGAATTTACTTACCATAATATTCCTGTTTTTTTTAAATGTTTTATCGTATAATCAAAGGTTCTCTGTTCCTGCCGGCCGACAGACTGTCGGCAATCTGTAAAAGACGCTCCGGACTCTCTCTTCCCACTCCTATGTAGTAGTACAGAGGTTCACCCCTACGTATCATATGTCGGATTACGGCATGGCCGTCAGGTCCTTCAGTACGTGTTTCGTCAGCTTCGGGCATATAAATAGATGCGGTTGTACCGTCTGTTGCGGTAACGGTTATACTCTTCTCCCCTGTATTAACCTTATATCCTTTTAAGGGAAGTCCTGCCGCTACGTTCAACGCGTCAAATCCGCCTGAATAGAAATCGATTACCTGAATGACCGGACAGTCCCTGTAAACCGTGATCTGTTTGTCAAGCTGTACAAGGACATCCTGTATCTCCCATTCGGGATAATGAATAACCAGAGTTGCCATCTCGGGAGTGCGCATAAGCAACTCGGCGCTGCTGTATCCGGACGGATAGTAGAGCCCCTCTATTCCCATCGGGGCCGATGCTCCGAACCCGAGTCCGTAAACATCGGCTTTAGAGGCTTTTTTGTCGCCGGTAACCCATGCCCTGAAGGCCGGCATATCGGTACCTGCTTGGAATGTAACGCAACTGTTCCTCCAGCTGAAGCTGTTCTTTTTGACGCTGATATTTATGGGGAATTGCTCTCTACTGCTATTACCGCAAGCCGTAAAGAGCAAGCACAATCCTACAATTAATATTCCTCTCTTCATTTTGAGTATGCTAATGCGTAAGTCTTTATCTGTTTCACCATTGCAAGCAGACCGTTGCTGCGGGTAGGTGATAGATGCTGTGTGAGTCCTATGGCATCAATGAAATGAAGATCGCTGTCAAGGATCTCACGCGGTGTATGTCCCGACAAGGCCCTGATAAGCAACGCTATCAGACCCTTGGTAATTATTGCATCACTGTCGGCCTGAAAGTGCAGCAGGCCGTCCTCAATAGAGGCATATACCCAGACCCGACTCTGACAGCCGTCAATAAGGTTGTCATCGGTCTTGAGCTTTCCGTCAAGAGGCGGTAACTGGTTACCTAAGTCTATGATCATCTGATATTTGTCCATCCAGTCGTCCGAAATCTCGAATTCCCGGATTATTTCATCCTGTATCTCATCTATGGTCATGGTCTCTCCTTTTCAATTACCTTAAGTACTGTTTCGCCTACAGCTTTAAGTACATCCTTGTCAATGTTGCCGATATTGTCCTGCAGGGTGTGCCATGTGGGCCCGAAACTGCTGATGTTTCCAATAGGCTGGTAAGGCACAATGTCTATTGCGGGAATTTTGGCAATGGTGTTTATGTAATAATGGTCATCGGTAACAAAAGAGCCGTCAACCTTCATGAAAAGACTGCCGTGTCCCAGCTCCGCTGCCGTATTCCACACTTTGTCAACGACACTTTTAGCGAACATTACCGAGTAGCCTTCCAAACAGAATCGTGCGCCTCTGCCGCCAACCATATCCAGAAGCACTGCATATCTGGCCCTGTACCCCTCTTTATGGGGATTCGCAGCCCAATACTGGGACCCCAATCCCCAATAGTTGCCATCTTCGCCGGTATAATCATCGCCCGGTCCCCAGTCTTCGGCATCAAAAAATATGCAGTCAACACCTATGGCCGGCGCTTTTATCTGAAGCTGACGGGCTATCTCCAGAATCACGCCCACACCGCTTGCGCCGTCATTTGCTCCGTCAATGGGAGTGTTGCGGTTTGCGGGATCGGGGTCATTGTCGGCCCACGGGCGGCTATCCCAGTGTGCACACAGAATAATACGGACAGGATTATCCGGATTGATTTGACCGATAATATTATAACACTCCAATTGAGTGTTGTCAAATGTCACGGTCCTAAACTGCTGCACGATAGTGGTTGTACCTAGTGAGACCAGTTTCTTCTCAAGCCACTCGGCACAGGCTCTGTGAGCCGGCGTATTTGGAACTCTAGGACCAAAGTCGGTCTGAGCCTTAACAAAGCTGAACGCACTGTCGGCATCAAAAGCCGGTGCAGTGGTATATGTCGTAACAATATTCGCCCTCTTCTTCTTACCAATGTTTCCGCAAGCTACTGCGGTCAGTGTCAGGGCAAGCAGTATGTATGAAATCTGTCTCATTTCAGGTTAAGTTTCCAGGTTGTACCATCCTTAGTGTCCTTTATTTCGAATCCCAAAGCAGCAAGTTCATCGCGTATCTTGTCGCTGGCAGCCCAGTCTTTGGCAGCCTTTGCTGCGGCTCGTTGCTCCAGAAGCATGTCCACGACTTTGCCGAAAACCTCTTCGCGGCCGCTTTCACCGCCATATTCGGGCCTGATACCAAGAATATCGAACAGAAATGTATCAAACAGGAATCTCATTTCGCCGACATCGGACTCCGTAAGTTGTGCATTGCCGTCAATAGCCTGATTGATGACCTTTGCGGCATCGAACAGATGGCTGATTGTTATCGGGGTGTTCAGATCATCGTTCATAGCCTCATAGCACTTCGCGGTGAACTCCTTTATATTTACGGTGCTCTCTGCGGCAGGCACGATATGGTCAATAGCACTGTAGGCCTCCAAAAGCCGGTTCATGGCTTTTTCAGCTGCCTGAAGCGCCTCATTGCTAAAATCTACCGTACCTCGGTAGTGGGACATAAGTATGAAGAACCTTATGGTCATAGGACTGTAGGGTTGCTGCAAGTTCTCATTGTTACCCGTAAAGAATTCATTCAGGGTGATGAAGTTGCCCAAGGATTTGCCCATCTTCTGGCCATTAATGGTAATCATGTTGTTGTGTATCCAGTAGTTGACCATATCATGCCCCTGAGCGGCTACAGCCTGCGCTATCTCGCATTCGTGGTGAGGGAAGATGAGATCCATGCCGCCTCCGTGAATGTCAAATCTATCGCCCAGATATTTACGGCCCATGGCGGTGCACTCGCAGTGCCAGCCGGGGAATCCGTCACTCCAGGGTGAGGGCCAGCGCATGATATGTTCGGGCTGGGCCTTTTTCCAAAGAGCAAAATCCGAAGGGTTGCGCTTCTCCTCCTGTCCTTCAAGTTCGCGTGTGGCGTTAAGCACATCGTCGAGATTGCGGCCTGAAAGTACGCCGTAATGATGGTCAATGTTATATTTGTTTACATCAAAATAGATGCTTCCCCCGCTTTCGTATGCATAGCCGGCAGCCAGTATCTCCTTTATCAATCCTATCTGCTCGATTATGTGACCCGATGCCTGAGGTTCTATGCTGGGCGAAAGAACATTGAGCGCCTCCATTGCCTTATGATAGCTCAGTGTGTAATAATGCGCCACCTCCATAGGCTCCTGCTGACTGAGACGGGCCTTTTTTGCAATCTTGTCCTCGCCATCATCGGCATCATGCTCCAGATGTCCCACATCGGTTATATTTCGTACATACCGTACTTTGTAACCGAGATGTGTCAGATAACGGAACAGTATGTCAAAGGTTATGGCAGGACGGGCATGTCCCAGATGGGGGTCGCCATATACGGTGGGACCGCACACATACATACCCACATGAGGAGGGTTGATGGGTTTAAAGAGTTCCTTCTTGCGGGTCAGAGTATTATAAACAGTCAGTTTGTGTTCCATAATCAGTTTTTAAGGGTGTTTTCAATAAGCCTGAGAAGCCTCTCCACAGCCTGCTCTTCAGGTATATTCTTTTCTATGCAATCCTTACCGCGATAGAGGCTGATGCGGCCGCGACCTGCTCCGACATAGCCGAAATCGGCATCGGCCATCTCGCCCGGACCGTTTACTATGCAGCCCATGATAGCGATTTTGACCCCTTTCAAATGTCCGGTGGCAGCTTTTACACGCGCAATGGTCTCCTCCAGATTATAGAGTGTCCGACCGCAACCTGGGCAGGATATATACTCCGGCTTGCTGAATCGAATGCGTGCAGCCTGTAAAATAGCCTCCTCGGTTGAGCGCAGCTGCTCCTCAGATATGACGTTGCCGCTGTTTTCCAACCTAAGGTCACGGGCTTTGCCGTCAATAAGCAGTGCTCCCGCATCCATCGCCGCTTTAAGCTGTAGATTCTCAAGGATATTTTCGCTGTAACTGAGCTTCAGAATCCCCTCCTCTATCACGGCTGATGCCCGTACCTGAGCACTCTTTTGAATGTAATCCACCAGCTTGCGGGCAACCGGGATCTCCCGCTCGGGAGCTTCCGAAAGAGAGACTCTTATGGTGTCGCCTATCCCTTCAGCAAGCAGCGCACCGATTCCCACAGCGCTCTTTATGCGTCCGTCTTCACCTTCGCCGGCCTCAGTCACCCCAAGGTGTATCGGGAAAGCCATCCCTTCGCGGTCCATCTCGCGGACCAGCAGTCTCACGGTTTGGATCATTACCACCGTATTGCTGGCCTTGATCGATATGACCACATCCATAAAATCCTTTTCCGCACATATACGCAGAAATTCCATGCAGCTCTCTACCATTCCCGCCGGCGTATTGCCGTAACGGCTCATTATACGGTCTGAGAGCGATCCGTGGTTTACCCCTATGCGGATGGCCGTACCATGCAACCTGCATATATCCAGGAACGGGACAAAACGGTCATATATACGGTTAATCTCCCGAGCGTACTCGGCATCGGTATATTCCAGATGTTTGAAGGTGCGTGCAGGGTCAACATAATTACCCGGGTTTATACGGACCTTCTCTACATATTGCGCCGCAACATCGGCAACGTCAGGATTGAAGTGAACATCGGCAACCAGGGGGGTGTCGTAACCGCGTGCCTTTAATTCCTCCTTGATGTTCTGCATGTTCAATGCTTCACGCCTGCCTTGAGCCGTCATTCTGACCAGCTCCCCTCCTGCTTCAATTATGCGGATGGCCTGATCTACACATGATCGGGTATCCATAGTCGGGGCGGTGGTCATGGACTGCAAGCGTATGGGGGCCTGACCTCCTATTGTGGTGGCTCCTACACGTACGCTTACTGTTTCCCTGCGGCTATAAACGGCCATAATCAATTGGTCTTGAAGCTGTATTTTATCTGAGCCAGATCGTTGTTGGCTTCTACTATTTTCTCTTTCAGTCCCTCTTTGTATTCCGCCAGACGGCCGGCAAGTTCCAAATCGGACAGGGCAAGAATCTGGGCGGCCAGTATGGCTGCGTTCAGGGCGCCGTTGACTCCTACTGTGGCAACCGGAATGCCGGGAGGCATCTGGATAATGGAGAGCATGGAGTCAAGACCGTCAAGCATCCCTTTAATTGGAACGCCTATAACCGGCAAAGAGCTGTTTGCCGCTATCACGCCGGGCAGAGCTGCCGCCATGCCGGCTGCTGCGATTACCACCTTTATGCCTCTGTCGGCCGCACCCTTCGCAAACTCTTCGACCTCGGAAGGGGTACGATGGGCAGAAAGTGCGTTCATTTCGAACGGCACCCTGACGCTGTCCAGAAAGACAGCCGCCTTTTCCATTATGGGCAAATCCGACGTGCTGCCCATGATAATGCTTACAACAGGTTTCATCTCTTTATATTTATTTTATCTCTTTCTAAGTCTTGCTACCGGAATGCCTATCTGCTCACGGTATTTGGCTACTGTGCGACGTGCTATCTTAAAGCCGCGTTCAAGCAGCATTGAAGCCAACTCCTCATCAGTCAACGGAGAAGCCTGATCTTCATTGGCAATCAGGTCTCTTATTATGCTATGAATCTTTTTGACAGAGACCTTCTCGCCGCTCTTTTTTCGTACTCCATCGGTAAA
>Ga0209201_1000090_pt1 | contig 144826 bp, 128 predicted proteins | sample AD_UKC055_MetaG_FD_184411 | JGI IMG/M metagenome (GOLD analysis project Ga0209201, IMG submission 184411) | Active sludge microbial communities of municipal wastewater-treating anaerobic digesters from USA - AD_UKC055_MetaG (SPAdes) (version 2) | ecosystem: Engineered > Bioreactor > Anaerobic... | reverse complement strand
TAGCCGGGCAAACTCCCGCCTCGCCGGAAGCGATCATCACCGCGTTGGAAGATACGGCGGCTGGTTGGAACAAAAACCCGACGCCTTTTGAATGGGGCGGGAAGCGCGCCGCACGCCGCCAACGCGCCCGCCAACGTAAGCATGCGCTGGGCGGTTCGGGGGCTTGCACCCGGCGGCCTGTCGCCCGCCGCGCGACGCTCGTCCAGAAATGGCAACGAGCAAGCCAAATGACCCACTAGGTTTGCGATCGCCCCGTCATTCGTCATTCAGGCTCGATAACGACAATCTTTCCCAAGGTCGCGCCCACAGCGTAGGGAACGCCATCCGGTGATATGGCCGCGACAGGTGTTATATCGGGATACGAATACATGCCGGCCCAGAGCGTATACGCGCCCGGCGGCAGGTCTGGCGGCAAGTCGAGCATAAAGCGGCTCAACACCAGATCTCCGGCGCGCCACTGCTCGGCGGCAAAGGCGGCGTGATCGTGCTGCGCGTGCGAGACGCCCTCTGCATCGAACAGCTGCACCGTGAAGTGATAGGCGTTCCTCGATGGGGGTGCGTCCAGCAGCCACCACGCCAGCCACACGGGGTAAATCTCGCCGGCAACTGCCGTCTTCGCAGCCTCGAATCCGGCGAACACGACCCGATTGGCGAAGAGAACGCCATTCTCCAGCAGGGTCAGGCCGTCCAGCAAATCTGTGCGTGCAGCTGCTTCTTGCAGGTAGAGCCGATAGACCGGGCCATCCGGCAGGGCAATGGGCGGCAGTTTCGTCACCGCTGGAGAACGCTCCAGTCGTTGCAGCACCGGTTCCATGCTGCGAGGGTTCTCCGCTTCCAGTAACGGCGCGGCGATGGTCACAGCGCGCGGCGCATCCGGCGTCAGCAGGATGTTCCGCCCATCCACAAAACGGTGTGGATGCCCGTACAGCAGCGCGGCGAAAACCGTTGACGTTTCCGCAAGCAGCGGCCCGGTTGCCTCGCTCATCACGATGATCTCCGCATCCCCGGCAGCGCGCAATGCTGCGCGCGCCGCTTCGCGGGTGTAGTGCAGTGGAATCCCGTAGCCGCCGGTCGAAGGATGGTCGCGCATGTAAGCCCGCAGCCGTTGCGTGACGCCAATCTGCCACCCGCCCCAGATCACCAGCATGGTAGCCAGCAGCCATCCGGCGCGGCGCAGCGCCATGTCCCCCATTGCCTGTTCCAGACGTTCCAGCCCGGCTTCTAACAGAATACCGATGAGCATGAACTGCACGGGATATAGCATCACAAAGTAATGGAACTGCGTCGGCGAGGATAAGCGCATCTGCAACGCTACCGGCGTGAAAAACCACAACAGCAGCAATCCGAAGCTGCGTCGGCGCGCCTGTTCCGGCGCGCGGAAAGCCTGAAAGAGCGCATAGCCCAGCGCCAGAGCCAACAATCCGTGCAACACCCCATTGCCGGCCCAGAACGGCGGCGTTTCCTGGCGGAACTGCGCATAGAAAGGCCCTGCCTGCCCCTCGATGCCGGCGCTGCTGCTGAGCATGAAGGCGTAGCGGAGGGCATCCCAGGAGAACTGCCCCTCGCCGCCGCTGCCATAACGCAGTAAGCTCAACGTGTTCTGCCAGCCGTGCGTGGCATCGTAGATGAAATACGGGCTGACCAATAACACGGCCAACAGCACTCCCATCCCCAACGCCCGCCAGTCAATGCAGTCACGGTTCAGCAGCAAAGCCAATGCAAAAATGGGGATGAAGGCGATCGCTTCCAGTTGCAGCCCCACCAGCGCTGCCAGGCTAATGCAGGCGAGTGGCCATCCCCAGCGACGCCGCTTCACGACAGCCGCCAGCAGCGCCCCGAAGAACAGCAACGTGAACGCGGGCATCGTCCGCGCCCAGACCTTGCGCGCGTACAGCACTGCCCACGGGTTCACGGCGAACAGAAATGCTGCGATCAGCGCCGCTCGCTTGCCAAAGAAAACGCGGGTGAGCCAGTAGCACAGGGGAACAGCTGCGGCGTTGAGCACGGCGATGAACACCACCGCTGCCAGGGGATCGGCGCTCAGCCGCAATGGCAACGCGGTGAGATACAGCGTGAACGGTAGATTATGCGTCCCAAACGAGGAGGGAACGCCTATCGCAGGGCGCGCCCCCGCGCGGGCAATGGCCTGGCTGAGCCAGACGATGGTCGCTTCATCGCGTTTGAATTCCACCCAGGTGGGCTGGATCAGGCGCAAAGCCAGAGCCAGCAGCATAACGCCCACAACCAGGGCAAAATCTCGCTCCCGGCTCCAGCTCCTCAATCCCTGCCCGGCGCGGCGGCGAAGATGGTTCAAGCTATTCAAAACTCCCCCAGTGCCCCACTAGCACGGCGTCATCAGGCACGCGCGCACCATCCACATACGCTGGGAAACGCTCCGCATCCCGGTACAGGCCCACGAACACGGAAAACGGCCCGGCAGCGTTTTCTGGCAATGTGATGTAACGCACATCGCGGACGCGGTCGCCGGGATGTACAGCCCAGAAGGGCAACAAACCGCTCGCCATTGCGCCATCGGCCTGCGCCACAACGTTTCCGGCGCTCTCGCGCACATGCACAAAGACGGTGGCATCGAGGGGCGCTTCCATGATCCAGTCGAAGGTCAGTTGGTAGGTGTGCGGCAGCGCCGTGAGAAGCACATTCACGCTCAACAGCTGCACACCGCCTTCAAAAACCGCGCGCGGCGCGAGATCTGCGGCGCGCTCCGGCGTGGGCAGCACCCCGCCGACCTCCCAGAGATGCCAGCGGTTGGCAGCTTCATCATAGCGGGCCAGCCAGTTGGTGCGATGCTGCGCCAGAAAATCGCGCATGTCTACACCCTCCAGCCACGGGCCCTGGCTGAGCCAGAATGGATCGGTCTCCTGAAACAATGGCCCATACGTCGCCACATTCGCTGCTACAGGCCCTTGATTCACTGCGAGAAACACGCCAAGATTGGTGTAGTCCGAAGGGACGAAGACGGCGTTCGCGGTTGTCAAAGCGTAGGTGCGCTCCTGCCAGATCAGCGCACCGGGCAGGTTGATAAAGCCCAGCGGGGCATTGCCTGGCTCCGCTGCGACGGTCAACACTTCCTGATACAGCGTGTGCAAATGTGTATAGAGCGTCTGTTTGTGACGGATATATGTGAAGTTTTGTGTCAACAGCAATGCCGTCGCCAGCATTGGGATGAGCAATGCTGTATAGCGTCGTTTGGGGAGAAACAGTTGCCCTATCGTATCCAGGAGACCAGCCCACAGCATCACTGTGCCGGGGGTCGCCAAAGCGTAGAGTCGCTCGCCAACGAAGAACGCACCGTATCGAAGCGAGAGCATCGCTGGCAAACCGCCCACAGCCCACCAGCAAAGTGCGTGCAGTATCCACTGATACTCGCGACGCCGCAAGCCCAGAAAAAGCAGCACGCCGCCCAAAGCCAGCCCCGATCCACCGATCAGGGCGAAATCGCGCCAACCCCAACGCTGTACTGCGGCCCCGATAAATGGCCCCACTGGGTAGAGCAGCCCGTGAACAAAGAACATGAAATTTGCGGGCAGATCGGGCAAGCCCGCAAACGAGCCGGTGACGACTGCGCCCGGAATCAGCGTGCGTCCCAATAGCGCCGCCACATTCAGCAGCACGCCACCAGTCGCCAGCACCCAGCGGCGCGGAGAGCGCCATCCCGCTTGAAGGAGCACGCCGCTGCCCACGAAGACACCTGCCATGACGCCGCTTTCATGCGCCAGGGGCGCTGCCGCCGCGGCTGCCAGACTCAATGCCCAAAACCAGACCGGCCCTTCCAGCTCTGCTTTCAGCGCCGCCCAGGCAGCGAGTAGCGTCAAGGCAATCACCTGCGGATGAGAAAGCGCAGTTACCCAGGGGATGGCTTCGCTAAGAAAAGGAAAGGCCACAAACAACAGGGATGCAATTGCGGCGCGATTGAAGCGCCGTTCACAGAGATGCACAATGGCAAAAACCAGCACGGCATTCAGCCAGTGGAGCGCAAGATTGACGGCGTGCAACGCGAGCTGGCGCGCACCCAGCGGCAACATCAATCCCAGGCGATACACCGTGAAAGCTAATGGGCGATAATAAGAGTTTTCCTGGGAGAACCAGACTTCCCGCCAGCCCTTATCCCGAAGCCAGGATAAAATCGGCAAATCGTCGTGGAAAAAGGGCAGCTGGAGCGCGAACCCATAACATAGACCTACCCAGAGGGCAAGTGCGATGAGCACCCACAGCGTTCGATAGCGCATGATCAGAGACCGCATTGTCCGCATTCAGGCATTCTCAACGCGGGGATAGCCCCGTCAGCGTATCCAAGACGCGAAGCCAGGCGTCGCGCTCGTCGCCCATCGGCTCGTGCTGGAAGCGGTAGTCGTTTTTGCGAATGAATCCATCGAGCTCTGCCATAAGCACAGTCCAGGCTTCGCGCTGCGCTGCGAGGAGCGCGGTGTGGCTCTGCGCCGGGCCAGAAGCGCCGAGAGCTGTCCGCAAATGGGGCAGGCACAGCCCCCCGGCACGCACCAACGCCGCTTGTACCTCCGGGAAGCGCAGATCCTGCAACAATATTTCGTCGAGAATGCGCTCGTAGGTGAGCGAATCGAGGAAGCGCTGCTCGTCCCGTGCTGCCAGATGGCACAACGGGCAGCCGCCCTGAGCCAGCGTCTCGCGCAGCTCGTGTTGTAAAGGACTCAGTGTTTGATCGGCCATGCGCAGATTATAACGGGAAAAAGCCAGTCGCCAAATTCAACACAACTGAAAACGGCGCATGAGAATGCCCCTGCGCCGCTCTGGCGGAGAGGGTGGGATTCGAACCCACGGTAGCCCGAAGACTACAACGGTTTTCGAGACCGCCCCATTCAACCGCTCTGGCACCTCTCCGATGCAATTATTATACCATGAAAGTCGGATGTCGCAACACGCGCGAGCGCGCGCAGGTTTGACTTTGTGTCCCCTGTGGGTATAATTTTGCCAGCCTGGAGCAAGGGCCACTCTATCAACGAGCAATGACAAGAGATGACTGTGACCGCTACACCCCGTAACCGGATTGGAGCCAACCGCAAAGAGCTCACGCGGTTTCTGAAATTTGCCGTCGTCGGCGCCATTGGCGCCATGGTGGACTTTGGCATCCTCTACCTGCTGCACCGCGTCGTTGGCCTGCCCATCGTGCCCGCCAACACGATCTCGTTCACCTGCGCCGTCATCAGCAACTTCACCTGGAACCGTTATTGGACGTATCCCGATTCCCGCTCGAAGCCGCTCAAGACCCAACTCGTGCAGTTCTTCATCGTCAACATTCTGGGATGGGCGATCAACACCGGCATCCTCACCCTGCTCAAGGATCCGCTGACCGGGCTGACCGCCGGCTTCTTCCCCACGCTCACGGCGAACACCGCCTACACCATCGGCTACAATGGCGCCAAGGTGATCGCTACCGGCGTTGTCATGTTCTGGAATTTCTTCATCAACCGCCTTTGGACTTACAACGACGTCAAATAACGGCGGACTTACGCCCGGCTCTCAAATCTGACCGCGCGTCTCACCATCCCTTGCGATGAGACAGGTGACCCGCTATGCGCATTGCCATTGATGACACCTCAGCCATCCGTCAGGGCGCCGGCATCGGGCGTTATGCGCGCGAGCTGGTAGACGCCATCCTCGCGGAGCCATCGCCCCACGAGTTCGTATTGCTGGCCGCTGCGGCCGGCGTGCGGGACCGTTGGGAGCAAGAACAGACCCGCCTGCGGGCCCTGGCCGCCGCGCCCGAGCGCCTGGATTTCCGCACCCTGCCCCTCACCGACGATTGGACAGCGCGGCTGTGGCAACGCCTGCGCCTGCCCCTCCCCGCTGAGATGGTCACCGGAAACGTGGCGTGCTTCTATTCGCCGGATTTCGTGCTCCCGCCGCTGCGTCGTCGGACGATCGCTCTGCTCACGGTTCACGATCTGTCGTTCCTGCGACATCCGGAGACCTTCACCCCCGCGCTCCAACAATACTTGCAACGCGCCGTACCGCGCAGCGTCGCCCGCGCCGATTTCGTCCTGGCTGACTCCTGCGCCACGCGGCAGGATCTCATCGAATTACTGCACGTCCCCGCCGAACGGATCACGGTGCTCTACAGCGGCCTATCGGCGGGCTTCACGGCGACCCCCGAGCCAGAGGAACGCGCGCGCCTGCAGGCCCGCTACGGCATCGGCGCCCGCCCCTACCTCCTCACCGTCGGCACCGTTCAACCGCGCAAAAACTACGTCCGCCTGATGGAAGCCTGCGATCCCCTCATCGCCCGAGGAGACATGCAGCTGGTCATCGTGGGCAAACCGGCCTGGCTTTCCGAGCCGATTCTGGAAGCGGCTGCCCAACGGCCCTACACGCGTCTCCTCGGCTTCGTCGCCGAGGAGGATCTGCCGGCGCTCTACCGCCAGGCGACGGTGTTCGCCTTCCCCAGCCTCTACGAGGGCTTCGGCATCCCGATTTTGGAGGCGATGGCGTGCGGCACCCCCGTCGTCGGCTCCACCGCCTCCAGCGTGCCCGAAGTCATCGGCGACGCCGGCCTGCTAGTGGACCCGCTGGACATCCCCGGTTGGAGGGCGGCCCTCCAACGGCTGTGCGACGATAGCGCCCTGCGCGCCGACCTGCGGGCGCGTGGCCTGAGACGGGCGATGGAATTCTCCTGGGAGCGTGCCGCGACGCAATGGCAGGCACTGATCTCCCAGATTGCAACATCACAACATTGAGGGAGGCACTCTTGCGTATCGCCATCCTTACCGGCGAATATCCCCCGCTCGAAGGCGGCGTCGGCGATTTCACGCGCGCTCTGGCGCTGGAACTGCGGCGGCAGGGCCACGAGCTGCACATCCTCACCGGACAGAACGGCGCTCCCGCCATCGCCGACGAGGACGGCGTGCACGTTCACCGGTGCATCCCCAGCTGGGGCATCGCCTGCCACAACCAGATCGTGCGTCAGGTCGCCGCGATCCGGCCGGACGTGCTGAACATTCAATATCAGCCGGCCATCTACGAGATGAAGGGCGCCATTCATCTCCTGCCGCGCTGGCAAAAGCGGAACATTCAGGTGCCCATCGTGACCACCTTCCATGATCTGCGCGTGCCATACTTGTTTCCCAAGGCGGGGCAGCTGCGGGAATGGTCGGTGCAGCAGCTGGCCGCCAACAGCCAGGGCGTGATCCTCACGAATGACGAGGATTACGCGCAACTGACCCGCATGTTGGGCAGCGGAAGCCCCGCGCCGCAAGTCCGGTTGATCCCCATCGGCAGCAACATTGCGCCTGCTCCACCGCCAGGCTACGAACCGGCGGCCTGGCGCGCCGACCAAAAGTTCAACCCCGAGGATTTCCTCATCGGATACTTTGGATTCCTCAACCGCAGCAAGGGGGTGGAAACGCTCCTCGAGGCGGCGGCGGCGCTGGTACAGGAAGGGATACCGGTGCAGCTGCTGTTCATCGGCGGGCGCACCGGCTCCAGCGACCCCACCAACCGCGCTTACGCCGCCGAGATTGACGCCCGCATCGAGGCATTGGGGCTGAGCGCGCGCGTGCGGCGCACCGGTTTTGCTACCCCGCCGGAAGTCTCAGCGGCCCTGCTCGCCTGTGATGTCTGCGCCCTTCCCTACCGCGATGGCGTCAGCCTGCGACGGGGGACGTTACACGCGGCCCTGGCCCACGGCAAGGCCATCGTCACCACCACGCCGCAGGTCCCCTCCAGGCAATTGCGCAACGGCGAGAACATGCTCATGGTGCCCCCTGAGGCGACGCCGGAATTTGCGGAGGCGTTGCGCCGCCTGTGGCGCGAGCCTGACTTGCGCGCGCGCCTGGGGCAACAGGCCGCGCTGCTCGCTGCCGGGTTCAGCTGGAACCGGATCGCCGCGCACACTGCCGAGTTCTTCCGGCAACTCTGTCGCCAGGCGGAGCCGCCGGCGTCATAGCCGCATTCCGGCAGCCTCTGCAAACGACAAAAGCACACGGCGGCGTTCCTTCAACGCCGCCGTGTGTCATGCTGCCTCCAGGAGCCGACAGGCTTACATTTTCCGTCGGGAGAGGAAGAACAACACGCCCACCGCCACCGCCAGCAACGCGACAATGATGCCGCTGATCTGCACGATCTTCATCAACGGCGAGGTCGGCTGAGGCGCACTTTCAGGGGTTGGAGTCACCGTTGACTCAGGAGTGGCCGGTTCCGATCCCCCTTCTGAATGCTCCGCTGCCTGCACACAGCCCAACTCCAGAGCGTAGGTCTGCCCGGCAATCAGAGCGACCCCCCACTCCGCGGGGCCCGTCGCCACGTAGCCCGCTGGCGGCGTGTAACGCAGGACGTAATTTCCAGCCGGAAGGTTTTGGAAGCAATAGGGTTCGCCGAGGCCGTCGGTGGTGTATGAACCCGCAGGTCCACTCGCGCTCACCAGGGAAATGCCCGCGCCGGGGACCAGTCCCTCTGTAGCTACCTGGCGGAGCATATCGCTGTCGACGTCATTGTAGACCAACACGCACAGCGCGGCCTTGTCAGAGAGGGGCGTCGGCGCTACCGTAGCCACAGGCGTGGAGACCGTCGGTGTGGTGATCAGCGGCGTTGTGATGGGCGTCGTCGGCTTGGGTGTGGGAGTAGGCGTCGGCAAAGCCAACGGCTTCCCGGAAATGACCAGCTCCTGCCCCACGATGATCAAATCGTTCGGGCCCAGCGTTCCAGCGTTCAGGCGACGCAACTCATCCAGATCAACCCCATACTGAAGCGCAATCCCCAACAGCGTATCACCGGATCGGACGACATGCACCACGGAGCCATCAGGGCGCGGAGTTGAAGTGGCCGCCGGCACGGCGGGCGCGGCAGCAGTAGGTTGAGGCGCGGCCGGCGTGGCCGGTGCCGTCGTCGGCTGAGCCTGACCCTGCCCGATGGCGACCAACGAGCCATCATCAATGTACACATCATTGTCAATGCGGGGCCAGGGTTCGGGCCAATCGGCGCGAGAATAAGTGAACACCGTGACCGTGCTGGCCTGCGCCGTGGCCTCGACGGTGAACAAGGTCCACACGTCGTAGGCGTCAATTTCGGGGCTCCAAACGACCGTCGGCGCCCAGGGATTGGTGCCGCCGGTGGGATCAATGCCGACTTTGGTGTGCATCGGCGCCGGACGATGGGACAGCGGTGAGGTCGGGCAATTGTTCCACTCGCCTTCAGGCAGGCAGGACCAGGTTTCCATATAAATCTGGAAACGCAGCAACGTGCCGGGTTGGATGCCACTCACTTGCTGATACAGTCCGGCCTCGTGCTGACGGTTCCAACTGAAATACTTTTGCGCGAGGAAGCCGCCGTGCACGCGATAGGAGAATTCAGCCGCACTGATCCCCCGAAATTCCGGGCGTCCCCACCCACAGTTCTTGTCCTCCGGCTTACAGTAGTCGGGCACTTTCGCATAAGCGGGGCGATCATCCACATAGAAAGCACGCCAGCCAGGGGCGATCTGCACTTCACCGATGCCATCCTGGAACGGCCAGGCCCCGCCGGTGTCCATCTCGAAGTCGCCATTAGTCAACAAATTGGGACCCGGCGCTTGCGCTTGCACGGAAGCGCTCTTCATCCCAAACCCCAACAGGGCTGCCAGAATACCAAGTGCTATAACCAACGACACCAACCTACGCGACATAACCTCATTCTCCTCTAAAAATACGTAAGGCGTAAGTGATCTTCTCAGAAAATAACGATCAGTGAGCCATAAGTCGAGAGCTGTAGCAGCCTTCGATCACGACTCACACTCTCATTCTCGGTAGTGTGCCGGAAGAACATGTCAACTCTCAGGCCGCTATTTTTCAACGCTGATTCCTCTCAGCGGCTACAAATCTCCCGCGTGGGAAACAGCAGTGAGGATTGTAACACAAGCGGTGAATGCGTCAATCCGGCCTCGCCTTCACGAAAGATTTGCGCTTCTGCTCGCTTCTGGTATGATCAAGCCGAATGTGCACAGCAATGGTCCGCAAGTCCACAGGTATCATACTGCTGGCAACTGCAGCAGTCGCCATCGTATTGACGCTGCTCCTCTACTATCCAGCCCTGCAGCTGCCGCTCTGGGCCGACGATCTCCTGCAGGTACCGTGGGTCAAAGCCACTCGCTTTGCGGAGCTCTGGCGCACCGTCGGTCCCTACGAGGATTACCGACCCTTGCACTTCAGCCTGTGGCGCGGCTTGCTGGCGCTTTCGGGCCGTCTCGAGCCGTGGATGTTGCATTTGCTCAATCTCGTCGGCCATGCGCTGAGCAGTGGCCTCGTCGGGCTTTTGGCCGCCCGCTACTCCCGGCGTCCCTGGGAAGCGGCGCTTCTCGGCACGGGCTTCTTCGCCCTGTTCCCCTTCGCCTACGACACCGTCCTGTGGGCCAGCTCCTTTTCCTATCCGCTGACCCTCATCCTCGCCCTGGCAGCGCTGCTGCTATACTCACAGGCCCATTCCAATGGAAAGGTCGGCCTGCACGTCGCGGGGCTGCTGCTCACGGCGCTGGCGGGTTTCGCCTACGAGGGCGGCGTGATGGTGGGGGTCAGCGTGGTCTGGACCGAGGTTTGCCTGCACCGCCGCCCCTTTTCGCGCTGGAGCCTGGCCTATCTGGCCGCTTCGCTCCTCCCCTTCGCCGTCATCACGACCATTTCACCCGCGATGCCCACGGAATTCCTCACCGGGTTGCACCCCAGCTACAATCTCGTCATCGCGCTGCAATGCCTGGTGTTCCCCCTCGCGCCGCTGGCTGAACCGCTCGCCCACCTGAGCGGCCTCAGCGACATCACGGTGCTGGTCATCCTCGGCGCGGGCGCGCTGATAGGCGCAGGAGTCTGGCTTTACCGGCGGCAGGTCTATCGCAGCGCCCTCTTCGGACTGGGCTGGGCGGCGCTGTGGAGCATCATTCCGCTCGCCACCCAGGCTTTCAACTGGTATCGAGATCCGCCGCGCGTCTTCTACCTCAGCGCCGCCGGGATCGCCCTCCTGTGGGCAACCCTCGTGGAGCAGCTGCCGCCTCAGCACTGGGGAACGCGAGCGCGCGTCCTGACGCAGGTCGGGCTCAGCCTGCTCCTCCTCGCGCCGGGGGCCGCCTTCGTCAAACAGGAAGTAACGCTGCACCAGCACGTCGGCGAGCTGCTGTGGTCCACAGCGAGCCAGGCAGAAACGCATTCCGGCACGCTGTTCATCAACCTACCTGGCCGCATCACCTTCGCCGGGCGACGCTATCCGCTGGGACATGAAGGTGCCATCCCGCTGCCGCCCCCCACGGATGGGGAACTGTGGCTCGCCGTCCACAGCGGGGGAACGCTCCAGGCGACAGCGCGGGCCATGGGCGCCATTCTGCCGCCGACGCCCTATCTCCTGGAGCTGGCAGACGCCGCGGTAGATGGCACGAGCTTGCGCGCCGCGACCCAGATCATGCAAGTGCGCTATCAGCCCGACACGTTGAGCCTCGCGCCCCTGGGACGGGTCATCCCGGAGCAAACACCGCCGACCCACGTCGCCGGGACCTTCATCAGCCCGGCGGGCGCCCGGCTCATGTTGCGCCGTGCCGCTTGCCGCCAGACGCCGCCGGCAGAAATCACGGTCGAAATCGAATGGCAGACCCTCTCCAAGATGCCGGGCGCGCCCACGGTTTTCACGCACTGGTGGGACGCCCAAGGGACGCTCCTGACCCAGGCCGACGGGGATCCGCTGGGGGGACTGTATCCGCTCGCCCAATGGGAGCCGGGGGAAGTCGTGCAGGAGACACGACTAATCGAGACCGCCGTCCTGACGGGAACGGTGACGCTGGGCATTTGGGATCCGGAAAGCGGGACGCGCTGGCAGGCGACCGCGGCAGACGGGCAGCTGCTGGCGGACGGCAGTTTTGTCCTGCCGCCCTGTACGCCGCCGTGAGATCGAGGCGAGATGAAACAGCGGCTGATGTCCACAGAACTTGCCCCCCTGCTGGCCCTCGCGGGCGTCGTGCTGCTATTCTTCTGGCCCGTGTGGATTGCGGGATACACCTTTCCGCAAGGGGGCGGCGATTTGTGGGGGCAGCTCTACCCCGTGTGGACCTACGTCGCCGAATGGCTGCGGCGCGGGATCTTCCCGCTGTGGAGCACGCGCATGATGGCCGGCGATCCCATCATCGCCGAAGCGCAATACGGCCTGCTCAACCCGCTCAACTGGCCGCTGTTCCTGTTCTCGCCGATTCCTGAATGGCTGGTGCTGTTGCGCGCCATGTTTCCGCTCTGGTGGGCGGGTGCCGGCCTGTATCTCTACCTGCGACGCAGCCGGTTATGGCGCCTCCGCCGCAGCGCCGCGCTGACGGGCGCCATCGCCTACATGCTGTGCGATTCCTTCATCATCCACCTGGGACATCCGCAGTTCAACGATGCGATGGCCTGGCTGCCCTGGGCCTTCTGGGCAGTCGAAGGGGCCGCACGGCGCAAACGCGCGCTCCCGCTGGCCGCGGGGACGCTGGCGCTCATCCTCCTCTCCGGGCACGGCCAGGCGTCGCTGTACAGCGCGTTGGCGGTGGGGATCTACGCCCTCTGGCAGCTGCCCGCGCGCGACTTGCGCGTCGCCATGAAACGCGGCGGACGGTTGCTCCTGGCCGGCCTCCTCGCCGCGCTGCTGGTGATGCCGATGCTGTTGCCCGGCCTGGAGCGCTTGCCCTACACGGTACGCGGTCAGACGCCCGAAGCAGCTCGCAGCGGCGCGCAGTTGATGCTCAGTGGGCTGATTGATTTCGTCACGCCGCTGTATCACGGACGGGGCATGCGGGGTTCGTGGCTGGGCTGGGCCCGCATGGAGACGGGCTACATGGGGCTGACGGGGCTGCTGCTGGTCGGGCTGGGGCTGGTGACCGGCTTCAAACAGCGCCGCACCTGGTTCACGCTGCTGCTGGGCGGTCTGGCCTACGCCTACGCGCGCGGCTACGACGGTCCGCTCTACCCCCATCTGGCGCACCTGCCCCTCTTCTCCGAATCGTGGCGCACGGTGCGCGCCGTCTTCGTCCTCTCGCTGGCGCTGGCCCTCGCCGCCGCGCTGGGGATGCAGGCCCTCGACAGGTCCCATCGCCGCGCCCTGCGATACGGCGCCGTCGTCTGCGGCTTGCTCGGCGCGGGTCTCTGGCTCGGCGCACCGGGATGGCTCGAGGCGGTCCCCGCGGGCGCGCCGCGAGCACAGGCGCTCACCGGCTTGCGTTTCGCCGCGGTGCTGTGCGCCGGCAGCGCGCTCTGGCTGTTGCTGGGCAGCTGGCGGCCAACGCTGGGTCGCGCCGGGCTACTGCTGCTGCTAACCGCGGAGCTGGTCGCGCTGGGAGCCCTCGTCGAGACCGAAGCGCGCGCCGCCGCGCCCGAACCCTACGCCGACGCCCTCGCGTTCCTGCGCAGCGATGCGGGCTGGTTCCGGGTGGACATTGACGCCGCGGCGCGCGGGTTGTGGTCGCCGGCGGGATTGCAGGCCGACGGCTTCGACGTGCCCCAGAGCACCGGCAATCCCATGGATCTGCAAAGCGCATTGCAATTCTACTGGAGCATCCCGGATAAGGGCGCGCCGGCCTATCAGCTCTTCGGGGCCAAATACATCATCGTCCCTAAGGGTGCGCAGCCAGGCGGTCCGGGAATCTGGCCCGTCTACACCGACAATCCCTGGGTGGACATTCACCTGAACACCCGCGCGCTCAATCGCGTCTGGATGGTGTACGCCACGCAAAATGTGACAGACACGGGCGCCGCGATGCTGGCGACGCTCGATCCCACATTCGACCCCCAGCACACGGCGATCGTCGAGCAAGGACCCGTGCTGCAAGGGGACGGCGAATTCACGCTGGAGGTGCGGGCCTATGGCCCCAACCGCGCCGAGTTCGGCGTCAAGACCAGCGCGCCGGGGCTTTTCATCCTCTCGGACACGTACTATCCCGGCTGGGAAGCCTTCATGGATGGGACGCCGGCGTCGCTCATCCGCACCGACGCCATCTTTCGCGGGGTGCTGGTGCCCGCAGGGGAACATATAGTTACTTTCTGCTTCACCCCTGGGACTCTCAAATACGGTATAATTGCATTTTTATATTCTCTTATAATAATATACAAGATATTTTTAAGAGAGGTATTCCAATGAATAAAGAAGGTAAACTCCTATGGGTACTAATCGCGCTATTCCTCTTAATAGGCGGTTGGTACAGTGTAGCTATCCCTCTTGGCGAAGGTGTAGATGAGGTACCACATTTTGATTATGTGCGTTATGTAAAAGAAAACCATGCTTTGCCAATACAACCGTGGCAAGATAATGGTCGCCCCCTCCTTGTTTCAATGGGACATCATCCCCCATTGTATTATGTACTTAACGCCCTGGTAATTGCAGGTATAAACACCGACGATTTTTCTACTACATTCATACCCAATCCGCACTTTGAATGGGGTGGGAATTACCACAATGATGGCTGGAATGTTTATCTTCACCCGCCTGTTCAGGATTGGCCATGGCGTAACAGTGTATTGGCAATGCATCTGGTGCGTTTTACAACGCTATTACTTGGAGCTATAACGCTCTATGCAACATATCAAATTGGTACACAACTCTTCCCCAACACCCCTTGGATTCCGCTTACCAGCATAGCATGGCTTGCATTCAATCCTTCCTTTGTTTTTATGGCATCAACGGTTCATCACGACACCCTCATGGCAGCTGTTTTTACACTTGGGCTATGGTGGTTAAGCACTCTCTCTAAAACAAACCTCTCTCCCCAACGCGGCGTTATCGGAGGCTTATTATTAGGTGCGGCGATGCTAACCAAACTGTCAGGTTTCAGCCTTGTCGCTGTCTATGGCCTCACTTTTGCATATTTCGCATTCCGGAATCGCTCTCTAAAGACTATACTTCCTTGTGCTGGCAGCACCTTCTTAATAGCCTTCATGGTGGCAGGCTGGTGGTATCTACGAAACTGGTATTTATATGATGACCTGCTGGGTTGGGGGATGTTTAGAAATATTCATGCACATATGTTACGGCAAGGCAGCTTTACATGGGATACTTTCACGCATGAATTTCTCTATCAATTAGGGCAAACTTTCTGGGGCGCATATGGATATATGCATATTGTATTTCCAGAAGATCGCTGGTTAAACCTATGGAAAGGGGCAGCAATTTTATGCCTCATCGCCGTAGGAGTAATATGGCATAAACGGAAATCCTGGTTCACAGGCAAGCAACTAGAGATATGGGGAATTTTAGGAAATGGCTTGTTGTGGTTATTTCTATCATTCGTGAGCTTCGCTATCTCCACTAGTGGCGCCGGTCATGCACGATATTTATTCGGCGGCGTGACCATCTTTGTACTGCTACTAGCTATTGGGAGCCATGCATTAACCTGTTTTAAGTATCAGCCCATTATCACCCTTGTTATAACTATAGGCTTAGCCGCCTATAGTATCTTACTTCCAGTAAAATACATCCTCCCCCTATATCCATCAACAAACACTTTTATAGTTTCCCAATTACCGAACGAAACCACCATCACCAATATTCATTTCGGTCAAGACCTTACACTAGTTGGTTACAAAATTGGCACGCCAAATAAATATGGACAAACAGATTTAGAATTATACTGGCAAACAAACTCTGAACATTCCCCAGACCTTTATGTCAATCTCTATTTGCGCCAAGCAGACAACACCCTAATATTACAATATAATTTTTGGCCCATTCCAAGCTTTTCAACCGTTGGCTGGGAACCCCATACGATTTATATCAGCCAACGCACACTTCAAATTCCACCGGGCACACCACCCTCAGAACTACAGTTAGGTCTGACAATAACCGAGGGGCGAAACGGAATAGCACTCACACCTAAAAACGCCAAGCTGATTAATGCTACAGAAGCGGTTGTTGCCGTACTACAATTGCAATCAACCGTTGTATTCGCAGAGGAGATCAAATACCCCCGTGCAGACGTTTTTGAAGCTAATATTGAACTGTTAGGATACAACATATCTCCACCTCCTTACCGCGCCGGACAAGCTTTGGATCTGACCCTGTATTGGCGATCTAAAAGCCCTATTCAACAACAATTAGTTGTTTTTGTTCACGTTCTCAACAGCGAAGGTCAATTAGTTGCACAGCATGATAGCGCACCCAATCAGGGTCGTGCTCCCACCACTCTCTGGCAGCCAGGAACCATTGTCACTGATCTACATCCAATTGTTCTAACCGAGAATCTACCTTCGGGTACATATACGCTCTCAATCGGCATATATGATTGGCCCAGCATTCAAAAATTGAAAATATCAGGAGGGCCATTCAAAGACAAAGACGCATTGATAATTAGCACAATTGAACTACCATGACAGGAAAAACAAATAGGACAAATTTGTTAGTATTGGCAATTATGCTTCTGGCAGCCATGCTGCGTCTCCCCACCCTCGATAAACAATCCTTCTGGGTGGATGAAAGCTACGCGGTGTGGTTCATTGATCGCCCGTTCAATGAGGCCCTGCAGCTCATTATCACGCCTGAAAACAACGGCCCGCTGTATTTTCTGTTGTTGTGGGGCTGGCATCGCCTGGCCGGCCCCTCGGATTTTGCCGTGCGCTATCTTTCAGCGCTGTGTGGCGTGCTGAACATCGCCGTGCTCTGGCAGCTGGGGCGCACGTGGTTCAATCGGCGTGTGGGAAGCTGGGCCGCGTTGCTGATGGCGCTCTCTCCCTTTGCGATCTGGTACGCGCAAGAAGCAAAGATGTACGCCCTGCACATGCTGCTGGCGACGCTGGCGCTGCTGCTGCTCACCCGCGCCCTGCGCCGGATGCGCTGGCAGCACTGGCTGGCCTACGTCCTTTGCGTCAACCTCCTGGCCTACAGTCACTTCTTCGGCGCGTTCACCATTGCGGCGCAGGGGATGCTGGTCCTCATCACCACCTGGCACGACTGGCGGCGGCTCGGCGCCTACGTCGGCGCGATGGCGCTTTCGGCGCTGCCGTATCTTCCCGTGCTGCGCTTTGCCTGGACGCTGCTGCCGACCTTCCAGATGCAGGATCCCAGCAAGCGTTTCGTCCCGCTGCCTCAGATGCTGCGTGAGTTGTTGCTGGAGTTCAGCGTCCGCGCCTGGAGTTGGGAACACGAGGGGCTGTGGCTATTCGGCCTGAGCGCGTTGCTCGTGGGAGGGATGCTCGCGGCATGGCGTCGCGGGTGGCGCGCGGGCGCCTGGCTCACCGGCCTGCTGATCTTCCCCCTGCTGCTCTTCTATCCGGTTTCATTCAGAATCCCGGTCTTCACGCCCAAATACCTCAGCGCGATTTTCCCCATCTTCTTGCTGATCCTGGCGCTGGCAGTGGAAACCTTGCGCCGCCGGCAATCGCTGCTCGCGTTGGGCGCGGTAGCCGTCCTCCTGCTGGGACAGACCCAGGCCGAGCTCCGCGATCTGAACGACCCGGCATTTCAACGCACGGATTGGCGCTTCGTGGCGCAGTATCTCGAAGATCACGGCGCGCCCGATGATATTATCGTCATCTACACCGACTACATGGACCGCGTCCTCAGCCGGTATTACCGGGGGCCCATCAAAATTTTCTCTTATCCGTATGATCCCAAAGCGCCGGAGCCGCTCTACGAGAAACTGCAAGGCGAAGGGTTTGGCCGACTCTGGCTGGTACTCCATCATGATCTTGTGTACGCGCCCGATCACCGGCTCATCGAAGCGGCAAGCGAGCGCTTCCCCAAAATCACGGGGCAATATCCCACCCTCGGACAAATTCGGCTGCTCGGATTCGACATGAACTGGCGTCACACGCAGCTTCCGGCTGCCGCCGCGCCGGTAGATTTCACCTTCGAGAACGGCCTGCACCTCGTGGGCTATCAGGTAGACGCGACGCGCCTGCCCGCCACGGAGGAGGTGAGCCATCCGCCCAGCAATTGGATGCATCTGACGACGTATTGGAAGCGCACGACAGAGGCCGCGCCCGATCCCCCGCGCCTGGACGGGCTGCTCACCGATGCGGGCGGAGGGGTGTGGGGCCGCGAGCTGGTGTACGCTCCCACTGTCTTCGATTTCGATCCGCCCGCGCAATGGCCCGCCGACGCCATCATCGAGGCTCACCTGGACGTCAATCTCAATCCCGTCACGCCGCCGGGGATGTACCGTTTGGCGGTCGCTCTGGAAAACACGGCAGGCGAACGCATCCCCCTCGTCAGCGGGGAAGCGGAAGCGCTGCTCACCCCCATCGAGATCATCAAGTAAGCGCCATGCGTTTTGTAAAACGGTCCACACGTCTTCTCATCCTCCTGCTCCTGCTGGCCTTTTTCGCTCAGGGGATGGCGCACCTCCGCAGTGCATCGCTCACCTTCGACGAGGGGCCGCACCTGGCGACCGGCTACGCCACGCTCCGTACGGGCGATTTCCGCTTGCAGCCGGTGCACATCCATCCGCCGCTGGCGAACATGCTCTCCGCCGTGCTGTTATTGCTGCAAGACGACCTTCCCGATCCCCGCACGATTGACGGCTGGAACATCGCCAGCCTCTCGGCGGTGACCGATGCCGTCGTGTGGCAGTATCCGCATCCGGAGCGACTGGCGCTCGTGGGCCGGCTGCCGATCCTCTGGCTGGCGGTGCTGCTCGGCGCGCTGATCTGCCGGTGGGCGCGCGACCTGGGCGGCCCGCGAGCCGGGCTGCTCGCGCTGACGCTCTTCGCTTTCGATCCCAACAACATCGCCCATGGCACGCTGATCACGACGGACATGGCAGCGACGATGTTGAGCGTGGCGACGTTGTACGCGGCGAGTCGGCAGGTTAGCGAAAAGGCAAGAAAGCAAGAAAGCGAGAAAGCGAAAAGGCGAGAAGGCAAGGATTTTGTCGGATGGCTGGGCGTAGGAGTGCTGCTGGGGCTGGCATTGCTGGCGAAGGTGTCCTCTCTGATGCTGGTTCCGGTGCTGGGACTGGTCGTTGCGGGTTACGAATGGCGAAGGGCGAAGGGCAAACTTCACGGTTCACGCCTCACGCAGTACATATTGCGCCTTATACCTTACGCCGCGTCCCTCGCCTTGCCCGCGATGCTGGTGGTATGGGCCGGCTACGGCTTCGAGGTCGGACAGGTTCCCGGACTGCCTTTCCCCATTCCCGCCGCGACTCACGTCCGCATCTACCAATCACTGCAAGAGCACTATGAGCTGGGACATCCCACCTTCCTGCTGGGACAGGTGAGCTCTCACGGCTGGTGGTGGTATTTCCCGGTCGCCTTTGTGCTAAAAACTCCGCTGCCGGTGCTGCTGCTGACGTTGTATGCCGTCGTGCGTACTGCGTACCACGTACGGCGTGATATTCTCACTCACTCATCTCACGCATTACGTAGCGCGCATTACGTAGCACTGCTCTTTCCCCTGCTCTACGCTGTTACGAGCCTCTTCAGCACCGTGAACATCGGCTACCGCCATTTGCTGCCTTTATTGCCGTTCCTCTACATTGAAGTTGGTCTCTCTGGCAGTAGAAAGTATGGCGTAAGGAAGTCCACATCGCCACAAGATCACCCTCACTGGTATGCCCTACTCCCGACTCCCCTCCTCCTTACTCCCCTGCTTCTCTGGCTCATCCTGGGCACCCTTGCCGTCGCCCCCCATTACCTCGCGTTTTTCAACGAGCTGGCAGGCGGCCCGGCGGGCGGGTACCGCTATCTGGTAGACTCCAACCTGGATTGGGGACAAAATCTATGGCAGTTGCGGGAGTGGATGACGGAACACGACGTGACGGAAGTCTATTACGCCCATTACAGCCCCGCAAGGCCACAGGCCTACGGCATCGAGGTGAAGTTCCTGCCGCCGGATCCGCGCGCCGTGACCTTCACCCCCTGGCAACCGGCGCCGGGATGGTACGCCATCGGCGCGACGGTGCTCCAGGGCCCTTACGCGCCCGATCTCAATTCCTACGCCTGGTTTCGGAATCGTGAGCCGGCGGCACGACTGGGATACGCGCTCTGGCTATACGAAGTCGCGCCCTCGTCGCCCCCCGCATGGGCAGTGCTCTGCGCGGAGACAGGCCTTTCCCCCGAACAGGTGCGCGCGAACGTCGGACAAGCCACCCTGCGGGTGATCCAACCGGACTGCAGCTCCGCCGAGGTCTACGCGAAAGGAACGGGGCTTTGGATCGGGACAGCGGCTGAGCGCCCCGCCGCAGGAACGTTGGAATTGTCTCTCCGCGCCGCGAATGGCGCTGAAAGCGTCCGCATTGAGCGCCTGGAAGCCGCCCCCTCCCCCGCGTCCCCGTATCCGGTGCAGACGGCCGGGCCGCTGGACTTCCTGGGCTACGACGTCACCCCGCACCCCGAAAGTTCCGAGATCGTGCTGCGCACCTACTGGCAGGTCAAGGAGTGCCCCGAGCGTCCCCTCTCCCTGATGGCGCACCTCGTCGCGGCGGATGGCACGACCCTGCAGGTCGGCGATGGGATGGGGTTCCCGATTGACCAGTGGCAGACAGGTGATATAATCGTCCAACGACATCGTCTGCCGGCCCCCGAATCCGAGGACTACGCCTTTCGCCTGGGCGGCTACTGGCTGGATACAATGGAACGCTGGGCGATTGTGAACGGCGAAGAATACTGGCTGCTCGAAAACCACAACTGAGGAGGAAAAATTCTCAAATGACACGGCAGCGATATATCCTGTTTTTTCTCGCGTGTTGTTTCATTATGTTTGGAATAAACCACAGTGCCGTCGCACACCAGGCCAGTGCACTTAATGGTAATGTGCTGGTCAACGGTAATTTCGATGAGCTGCCCTTCTATGGGCCACTATACCCCAATCACTTCATTCCCGAAGGGTGGGAACGCTGGTGGATCCACGGATCGGTTCTCCCTGAATATGATGACGTCAATAAACCAGGCGGCGTCCGCAAAGACATTTACGTGGATGGGGGCCATGCCCTCGTTTACTTCAAATGGGGGCCGAGCTATACTGCGGGCGTCTTCCAGGTAGTGAACGGCCTGACGGCCTGCCGTCCTTACCAGCTCACGATGTACGCCCGCAACCATAGCCTCGCCGGAGCGCTGCCTCACGCGCGGATAGGCCTGGACCCACTGGGACAATCACTCACGCCAGATGGCGCAGTTCACGACCCGACGCCGCTGAACCGCGCGATCTGGTCGCGGGAACAGACAGATCTTTTTGTATGGGAGGAGCTCTCCGTAACTGCAGAGCCCCTGGGAGATAGCCTGACCGCTATTCTGTACGCCTCGCCACAACCTGGCAGCGACGATGTGCACTACTACGACACCTTTTGGGATGCTGGCGCCCTGCGCCCGGCGCCCTATGCAAATGACCGTCTGCCCGCTCCTGGCCAGGCAACGAACGGATTCATCAACAATGTAACCGCCGTCGTTTCCGAGGGCCAGGCCACACTCAACTGGAATCTCAGCGGCTCTGGAATGACGCAAGTCTGGTATAACCTCATCACACCCACCAATCCCATCACCGATACCTCACCTCTGACCTATACCACCTATTTCCCTCTCATCGTCAACTTCTCACTCAACTTTGCTCATGCCACACCCGTGGACTACGAAGCCACATCCGGCCCACGCTCAGCGACCATCACCGACTTCACTCCCGGGCAAATCATCAACTATATCATTCTGGCGCGCCGGCTGGAGGGCAACACCTGTATCACTGAGTTCGCGGGGCCCTATGAGATTGTAACGCAGCCATAGATGTCGTCCATTATTGGTCACACGCTCAACACAGTTGGCATCTATGCCAATAGCCGACAACCTGAGATGGAGCGACCATCCTGGTGGTGGTCGCTCCTCTGGTTAGGTTGGCTCGGATTTGTGGGCCTGGCACCCGATCTGAATTATGTGATTCCCCAGCTGTACGTCACACGCCGCTCGATAGAAACCGATCCACGGATCACCCCCTCACTAATGGGCGCATGGCTCTTCCCATTGCTCACGATGGCGGCGCTGGCAGTGTTCCCGCTACAACACCAGACGCGGCGCGCACTTGGCATGCAGGTGACGTTAGTCGGATTATCTCACCTCATACTGGATATATTAGTAGGTGTATGGCCTTTGCCATTACTCTGGCCCTTCAGTGCTGCGCGGTTCAAATTGCCCTTCGGCATTCTCCCCAGGGCGCCGACATTCCAGATGAATAATCCCTACCTGTACCGCAACATCCTCATGGAACTGGGAATCTTTGTGCCGGTTTACGGAGGGGTATATCTGTGGCGGCGCACGAGCGGCCATTCCAAAGCCTGGGCCATGTTGCTGTGGACCTGCGCAGGAAGCTTCATGGCCTGAGCCTTCACGTTGGCGCGATGAGGACGCTTTTTAGAAGCCGCATGGATCTCTCCATCATCATCCCCTGTTATAATGAAGCCGAGAACGTCAGCCTCCTGGCGGAGACACTGTTCCCGGTCGTGGAAGCGCTGGCGCAAACACAGACGATCGAGGTCGTCCTGATAGATGACGGCAGCAGCGACGACACCCTCACCCGGTTGGAAGCGCTGGCGGCGCAACGACCGGAGGTGCGCGTGGTGCGTCACGAGCAAAATCGCGGCCTGGGCGCCGCGATGCGCACGGGCTACGCCCACGCACGCGGTGCGGTACTGGTGACCACCGACAGCGACGGCACCTATCCCTTTACGGAAATCCCACGCATGTTAGCCTTACTAACGCCGCAAATAGACCTCGTCGTGGCCTCACCCTACCACCCCCAGGGCGGCGTGGAAGGTGTGCCGCGCTACCGCTTGATCCTGAGCCAGGGCGCATCGCTACTCTATCGCATGTTGCTCAAGTGGGACCTCCACACCTACACGGCGATGTTCCGCGCCGTGCGCCGCGAGGTGGCGCTGCGCACTCCCTCGGAGGCCCCCGGCTTCCTCATGCCCGCCGAGTTCCTGGCAAACGCGCTCCTGCTGGGCTACCGAGTCGCCGAGTTCCCCACCGTGCTCCATGTCCGCCGCTACGGGCAGTCAAAGGCGCGGGTAGCGCGTATCATCCTGGCGCATTTGCGCTTTCAAGCGCGACTGCTCGCTTATCGTCTCACCGGACGCAAACCACAACTCAAGAAATCCGTCGCTGAAAGCAAATAATTTTTCAACACGGGGGTCCAGAGAATACGGAGTCCTTCACATCTTCTTGCATTCTTGAGCCGTCGTTGTAAAAAATTCTCAATAAATTAAGGCATCTCAATGCAGAAATCCAAAATCGTCACGGTTGTCGGCACGCGACCGGAGCTCATCAAACTTTCTCCGGTGATTCCGCTCTTGTGCCAAACTTTCGAGCATCGGCTGATCCATTCCGGGCAGCACTACAGCTACACAATGGACGCCGTCTTCTTCGAGGAGCTACGCCTGCCCACGCCAGATTACCGGTTAGAAGTCGGTTCCGCCTCCCACGGCGTACAGACGGCGCGTATTCTGGAACGGCTAGAATCCGCCCTGATCATGGAATCACCCGCCGCTGTCATCGCGCTGGGCGATACCAACACCGTGCTCGCGGCGATGCTCGGCGCGGCGAAACTCCACATTCCGGCCATCCACCTCGAGGCAGGCTGTCGCTCCTTCAACCGAGACATGCCAGAGGAGCTCAACCGCGTGGTGGCCGATCACGTCGCCGCATGGTGCTTCGCCCCCGGGGAACGAGAACAGGCGCACCTGCAAAGGGAGGGCATCCCCGAAACCCGCATCCACGTTGTCGGCTCCACGGCCATTGACGCCTGTCTGCGCAACGTGCCGCTTGCCGCCAACCGCGCGCTTTCGCAGCAGCTGGGGCTCAAAACCGACACCTATGTGCTGCTTACCCTCCACCGTGCGGAGAACACCACCCCGGAGACGCTGCGCGGCATTCTGGAAGCCATCAACGCGCTGGCGGAGACATGGGATTTCGTGTTCCCCATCCACCCGCGCACCCGCGCTGTGATGAAGGGCCTCGCGCCGCGCGTACCGCCGCATCCTCGCCTCCACATCATCGAACCAGTGGGCTATCTGGATCTCCTCCAGCTGGTCAGTCATGCCCGCGCCGTGCTGACGGATTCCGGCGGACTGCAAGAGGAGGCCGCGACGTTGGGCATACCGCTATTGATCGCCCGGCAAGAGACCGAGTGGCGGTATCTGGTAGACGCTGGCGCGGCCGTCATCGTCGGCAACGACCGCAACACCATCCTGGAGATCGCGCCGGGCCTGCTGCGGCAGGGACGCGCCGCTTTTGCCCCGGTGGACATGACCCCGCAACGCGGCGCTGCAGAACGCATCGTTCAAAGGATTTCAGAGCTTGGATTTTAATTTTTGGATCCAAAAACGTCGTCGCTGGATAGTGCTGCTTCTGACGCTGGTGTTTTTTGCACAGGCGATGAATGCCGCAACGCAGCTCTCCCTCACCAGCGACGAGGGACCGCAGCTCACCAGCGGTTACGCCTATCTCACGACAGGCGATCCCCAGCTCATCGAGTACGACGGCCACCCGCCTCTCGTCAAAGTCTGGAACGCTCTCCCACTGCTCTTCGTCCCTGACCTGGGCTCGCCGGCGGCTGCACCTTCATGGCACTCGCCCGATCCCATCAGCCTGCTGTGGGTGACGCAAGAGTTCTTCTACCCTTACCACCCCCTTGAACGCATCGTCATCCCACCGCGCGCGATGACGGCGCTGCTGGGAGTGCTGTTGCTCGCCGTCATCTACCGCTGGGCGGCAGAGCTGTTCGGTGCCAGAGCGGGGCTACTCGCGCTCTTCCTGGCAACCTTCGATCCCAATCTACTGGCACATGCGAGCCTGGCGACCAATGATCTCGCGGTGACGCTGGCCTGTACCGCCACACTCTTTGCCTGCTGGTGTTTTTTGCAGCGCCCCACGCTACGTCGGGCGCTGGTAACGGGGCTCGTGCTGGGGCTATCACAAAGCACCAAGATCAACGCCATGCTGCTGCTCCCCATCGTGGGGCTGTTCCTACTCGTACAGATGGTGCGCCTTTACCGTGCTCCTCACCGCGAGCCTCTGTGGCGTTTCTTCTGGCAATCCTGCGCCCTCTGCGGCGCAGCGGCTCTCACCCTCTGGGCCACCTACGGTTTCGAACTGCGTCTGGTCGCCGGACTGCCCTTCCCCCTGCCAGCGGGAAGTCACCTGCTGCTATTTGAACGGGTGCTCAAGGCCACCGGCGGCGGACATCCCGCCTTTCTCATGGGCAAGCTCTCCACCGAGGGCTGGTGGACCTACTTCCCCGTAGCCTTCGCCATCAAGACGCCGCTGCCCACGCTGCTGCTGATGTTGGCAGGAGCGGTAGCTGCCCTCATAGCACCTCGCCGTTGTTGGAAGGACACGCTGCCGCTATGGCTCTTCACCGTGCTCTATGGCGCATTCGTCATTTACAGCCGGCTTAACATCGGCTATCGGCATCTGTTGCCCGTGATCCCGCTGTTGTACGTGGGGCTGGCAAGCAGGGCATGGCGCATAGCGGATAGCAAATTTCACGTTTCAAGCATCACTCACTATGCATTCCGCATCACGCATTACGGCTTACTCGCCTGGCTCACCCTGGGCACACTCAGCCTCGCGCCGCACTATCTGGCACATTTCAACGAGCTGGTTGGCGGGCCAGATGAGGGCTATCGCTATCTGGTGGATTCCAACCTCGATTGGGGACAGGTCTTTAAAGAACTGGCGCGCTATCAGCAGGAACACCAAACGGGGACGGTGCTCATCTCCACCCACATTGAGTATGAGGATGCGCTACGCAGCTACGGCTTGGACTTCGCGCCGCTCCCGCCGTTGCACGCCGCCCCCGGCGTTCTCCCACGCCGCTTCAATCCCGCACCGGGAGTCTACGCCATAAGCACCACCACGCTCCAGGGCATCCTCACTGCCGACCCGGAAATGTACGATTGGTTCCGCCAGCGCGAACCGGACGCCAAACTAGGGCATGCCCTCTTCGTTTATCATGTGACGGAACCAGCAACGCCCGCCACCTGGATTGCGCAATGCACCGTCCCTGTCACGCCGCTACCGTCAGAGGTCATCGCCGAAGGCTTCGGGCGCGACGACCTGCGCCAGGTCACCTTCGACTGCACCCAAAGTTGGTTTCTGCCAGGCGGCAGCGCAGCAGTGCCCGGCTGGGTCGTCCTCTTCCGCGAGACAGCCATCAGTGACGATGTCTTCATCCAGACTCAGCTGGCGACCTTACGCAAGAGTTTCGAACATCTCACCACTGGCTACCAGCCGCCCTTTGTCATCTATGAAGCCGCCGCTCCGACTATGGCACCCACATTTCCGGCCCGCGAGGACATTCGTATCGGCGGATTGACCTTTCTGGGACACGCCGTCCAACAATCCGATACCACAGTGGAAGTGTGGACATACTGGCGTGTGAATACCGCGCCCACTACACCCATCTCGCTCATGCTGCACCTATTGGGGCCGGATGGAACGCCGGTCAGCGTGGGCGATGGGTCGGGTGTCCCGCAGGAACAATGGCAGCCCGGCGATGTGCTCATACAACGCCACCGTCTGTCGCTGCCGCCCCATGCGCCGCCGGGAGCTTACACCCCCCAAACCGGCGTCTACATTTTAGCGACACTGGAGCGCATCCCCGTTCTGGTGCAGGGACAAGTAGTCGGAGATGCACTTGTCCTGCCGCCCCTCACATCCTCCCATAAAAAACCTCCGCAGATGTTGATACCCGCGGAGGTCAAGCCTCAAAAGATGCCGCTATGGCGCGGTGAATCGCTGCGGTGACGAAACCCAGGTGACGCAAGCGCTGCCACTGAGACCCCGTGAGACAGCGATGTACTCATATGTCTGCTCTGCGCTCAAACCGGTCAGCCAGATACTATGTGAAATCGCCGGCGTCTTGTTGATAGGCGAGGCTATCCAGGTGGAAGGGCTACCGCCCATGACCAACGGCAAATACACCTTGTGTGGGTAGTCGGGGGGCGTCTCTCCGCCGGCGGGAACTTGACGGTAGTACACCTGGCTCACAGCGCTTGCCGGCGTTGCCCAAGAAATCTGCACCGAGCCGGTGCTGGTGATCACTGTAGGTGAGAGCGAGGCAGGAGGCAACGCCGCCGGATCGTGCAACATGGCAGGCGTCACTTCCTGAAATTCACCGGTATCCCACACGACGGCATGTTTGACCCCACCGTAAGCAAGCGCCCGCGTGTAGACAGTGACCTTATCGGAAAGCGCCTCAGCCGTTACCTGCAAGAGGCCAAATGTGGGATACTTGAAGTCCTGTGGTGCGCTCCAGACGATACTAGCGGGATAATACCCCGGCACTGCCGGATCCACGGCCGGATCGCTATGCCAGCCAGTGGGGTCAAGACCCACGCGCAATTCCGCCGTGGGATTGGACACGTTCGTATCCGGGCGGGAGAGCGCATGCATCTGGAACTGGTACTGCAAACAGGGCGTCACATTGTAGATGACCTGATACAAGCCACCTTCCTGGACGTTGCCGTCATAGGAGCGCAACACCACCGATTCGACGCCAGTGTGAACAACGCCACTTTCGGGGAACGCCTTCAACAGCGGCGTCCCACGCATGTACCACAAGCGCCAATCTTGCAGCCGCTGCCCGTCATCATCATCTGGCACCCACGATCCTTTGAGCCACGTTCCATACCGATCGTTGAATTCGTACCAACGGTGGTTGTCAAAGCCAGAGTTCTGCAACACGGGCATAACAAGTGTGGTCGTCGTCGTGGGATCATCCCCTTGCTGCGCATTCGCAGCCATGCCGCGCCCAAGGCTCAGCAGCAAGAATCCTCCTAGCAGCACTAATCCCAGCCTCATCCATAGTGTCTTCATAAACCCAACCTCCTTAAAGCTACAGAGAATAGTCGCACAGGGTTTGTCCAAACGGAATCTCGATGCTCGGTGGGTAACCCCCAGCGTCCAACCTCGTCAGGAATCAAAAGATCATGCAAGACACCCACCCAATAGTATAACCAGAAAACTACCTGCGTCAACTTGCCGCGTAGAGCGTAGGGCTATCGCATTCGACCACTGTGACAGCAATACAACCCAAAGGCCAGGGATAAGAAGTCGCTTAAGCGGCACAACAGGCATCGCAATGGGACGAGTTTCCTAAATGCAACAGCCCTGGTCGTGTTTTATGGAGACGTTTCCAACAGGAGCACTGGTCTGAAAGAAGCTCGCGTCTACCCTCTGCCTGATAAACCAGATAAGGGCAAACGTGCCTGAGCGCACGACGACTCACCGTGGGCCTAACAAGCTTGTAAAAGCTGCAGGGGCCAGTATAATGCCCTTCGATGAGACCACAACGCCCCTACATATTAAGATACGGAGCCGTAGTGCTACTGTTGGCATTTTTTGCACAAATTGCCTTCGCCGCACGCGAGACCTCTATCACATTGGATGAGCCACTACATATCGCCAGCGGTTACGCCTGCCTCAGCACTGGCGACTATCGGCTGGTGGAAGAACATCCCCCGCTGCTCAAAATGCTACAAGCAGCGCCGCTCCTGCTGGCCGATCCCCCCTTGCCCGATCCGCGTACCGTCCCTGGCTGGGCCGAGGGTGATCTGATTACTTTTGCACAACACAGCATCGTCCCCTATCGCCCCATGGAGACACTCGTCTTCGCCGCGCGCGTTCCGACGATGCTGGTAGGCATCTTGCTGGGCGCGGTGATCTTCCGGTGGACGCGAGAACTGACTCGCAAACACAGTCTGCTGCCTTTATTCGCCCTGTTTCTCTTTGCCTTCGACCCGAATATGCTGGCACATGCGGGCGTTGCAGCCACAGACCTGGGAGCAGCCACCGGCATCGTCGCGGCCATGCATACCTTCTGGCGCTGGGCGGAACAACCAACCCTCAAGCGCGCGCTGGTCGCCGCAGTGGTTTTGGGATTGGCTCTGGGCGTGAAGAGCACTGCACTCATGCTGGGGCCAGTCTACGCCGGGTTTTTGTTGTGGGGCTGGCTGCACCGCCGTGACCGAAGATCCTATTTGCTCCAGGGCGTGTTGATCGCGGCTGGTGCATTTCTGACTCTCTGGGCCAGCTATCGCTTCGAATTCGGACCGGCGCCGGGATTGCCCTTCCCCATCCCTGCACCCAGCCACCTCTTGCCACTGCTCAAACTTCGGCAGCACATGGAAGGCGGACACTCAGCCTTCCTCATGGGGGAAAATTACCATCATGGCGATTGGCGCTATTTCCCAATTGCCTTCCTCCTCAAGACACCGCTGTTGACGTTATTCCTCGTGACAGCGACGGCGGCGCGTATAATAATTATGGGCATCCGCCCCCCCCACAGGCTCAAATCACACGCACTGCGCATCGCCGCTCTGGTCGCATTGCCCACGTTCTACTTCACGGTAAGCCTTACCAGCAGCATCAACATCGGCTACCGACATTTGCTGCCCATTCTACCGTTTCTCTACATTGGAGTGGCAGCCGGCAACTCGCAGGTTATCAGCTATAAGTTCAAATCACGCTTCACACACCCCATATTACGTATTCTATTTTCGGCCCTCCTCTTGAGCTACGCCGCGACCACACTGGAACTTTTCCCCTGGCATCTGGCGTATTTCAACATCTTCGCCGGTGGGCCTGAGGGGGGATACCGCTATCTGGCAGATTCCAACCTCGACTGGGGCCATACGTGGAAAGCACTACATCGCTATATCAAGGACGAGGGAATCACGGAATTCGGCTTGAGCCAGTACACCATCAACGATCCCCATGCCTACGGCCTGGACTACACCCCCTTGCCGCCCTGGCCTGCTGCCCCCCCCGTGCTTCCCCAGCGTTTCTCACCCCCAGCGGGCATCTATGCCATCAGCGTCAACCAGCTTCAGGGGTTGACCATCGCCCTGCCAGAGATGTACGACTATTTCCGCAAGTTAGAGCCCGTCGCACGCATTGGCCATGCGATGTTCGTGTACAAGATTCCAACCCGTGCCCCCATTGCCTGGGTGGCGCAATGCAATGTTCCCGTTACACCGCTGCCTCCTGATGTCGTGCAAGAAGGACTAGGCATTGGAGACGAGGTCCCCCGACCCGTCTTCGATTGCTCCCAAAGCTGGCTCATTCCCCCTGGAAGTGGTCGGTATGTGTTGTCACTGGAATATGCCGGCGCCCCCTGGACATCGGCATTTCAAGGAAGGCTGGCTTACGAGCAGAAGCGTCCAGGCTTCACGCCGCCCTTTGCCATCTATGAATGGGATGCCGCTTTACCAACCGTGCCCCACCGCACGACAACCCCCGCTACCATTGGCAAGGTGCTCACCTTTTCAGGCTACGACGCGGCTCCTCTCCGCGCCGGCCAGACCGGCGTCGTGGAGACCTGGTGGCGTATCGAAGCGCGCCCGGAGCAGCCGCTATCGCTGATGGCGCACCTGCTACGTGCTGACGGTACCCCCCTCGCCGTAGGCGATGGCCTGGGCGTGACAGTGGATCAATGGCTCAGCGGTAGCCTCCTCATCCAACGCCACACATTCACGATTCCAGCGGAGACACCCCCTGGCCACTATGCTTTCTATGTGGGGGCCTATACCTTCCCCGATCTGGAACGGCTACCTGTTACGGTAGAAGGCGAGTTGATAGGCGACCATCTGCTAGTTGGAATGCTGGAGATCACCCCATGAAACCACGTCCTGCCCGCCGGCTGGCGGTGACGCTGCTGCTTCTCCAGTGGGCGCTGTTGCTCCATGCCGCGACCCGGCTTTCCGCCACCATTGATGAGCCTTTTCACATCACCAGTGGCTATGAATATCTGCGCACCGGCAACGCGCAGCTCTTCGACGAGCATCCCCCGCTCGCCAAAGCGCTCTTCGCCTGGCCCCTCTTCTTCGTGCCCGATCTGGCCCCGCCCGAGACCGCCAGCGATTACGCCAATGGCGCTCTGATCGCCGTCGCCCAGGAGACGCTGCTCGCTTACCGCCCGTTGGATCGGGTCATCGTGGCGCCCCGCATCGCGGCGGCGTTGCTCACCGTCCTCCTCGCCGCCACGATCTACCGCGTCGCCGCGACCCTTGCCGGGCCCCCGGCAGGCGCGCTCGCGCTGGCGCTTTGCGCCCTGGATCCCAACTTCCTCGCCCATGGCAGTTTGGCGACGACCGACATGGGAACGACGGCTTTCAGTCTCTGGGCGCTGTGGGCGGGGACACGCTGGCTGCAACGGCCCACGCGCCGACGGTGGGGGCTCGCGGCGCTGCTGCTGGGATTGGCGCAGGGCGTGAAGCTGACCGCCTTGCTGCTGTATCCGGTGCTGGGAGTGGGGGCCGTGATCAACGCGGAGGCGCAAAGGCGCCAGGGAGGCCCGTTCCCCTGGAAGACATTGAGGCGCTTTGTGACCCTGGCGGCAGTTTCGGCACTGGTGTTGTGGGCGCTGTACGGCTTCGAGCTGCGCCCGGTCGCCGGACTGTGGGGCGGGATTCCCCTCCCCGCCGCCAGCCACATCGAGCGCTGGCTACGCCTGCAGGAGAACCTCGCCTATGGCCGCGAAGCCTTCCTGCTGGGACAGAACTCCATGCACGGCTGGTGGACCTACTTCCCGGTCGCCTTTGCCCTCAAGACGCCGCTGCCCCTCTTGCTGCTGGGCCTGTACGCCCTTTTCCGGCGCTTCTTCCGCGGCCCGGCTCGCCCTTTCCCCCTCTCCCTCCTGCCGCTGCTCCTGTTCCCCGCCCTCTACATCCTCAGCAGCCTGACAAGCACGCTCAACATCGGCTATCGGCATCTGTTGCCGGCGCTGCCGTTGGTGTATATTGGAATTGGCGTTGCCAGCGCCAGAGCGCACACAGATCGCGGCATCAAATCCCATGGAACTTGTTACCCATTACGCATGACCCATGACCCATTACGCATTCCGCTTTACGCTTTACTCGCCTGGCTCGCGCTTGGCACCCTGCGCCTCGCCCCGAACTATCTCACCTTCTTCAACGAGATTGCCGGGGGGCCGGGAAACGGCTGGCGCTTTTTGGCCGATTCCAACACCGACTGGGGACAGGCCTACAAAGCGCTGGCGGCTTATCAAGAAACATACGATCTGAACACCGTACAGCTCTCAACCTTCACCTTTTACGACCCGGCAGCTTATGGCGTGAGCTATGTAGGAATTGCACCGATGACGGGCGCGCCACCAGTATTGCCCCGCCGCTTCAACCCGGAAGCGGGGATTTATGCCATCAGCGCCACCACCCTCGATGGCGTTCCCCTACCCTATCCGCCCACCTTCGATTGGTTCCGACACCGCGAGCCATTTGCCAAAATCGGTTACGCGCTATTCCTCTATGAGGTACAGCCTCTTGAAGGGACATGGATTGCGCAATGCAGCACCCCCGTCGCGCCGCTGAATGACGCTGCCATTGATGAGGGCTTTGGCATCCCTAACCTGCGCCGCGTCACCTTTGATTGCGAGCAAAGCTGGGTACTTCCGAACGGCGGTGTATCGCCCGGCTGGTTTGCGTGCGCCATCGAAGGGCGAACACGCCTGCAGTGGCCCACTGGCGATGCACAATACGATGATTTACTGCCCACCTGGATGCGCACAGTACCCATAAAAGGATTTGAATTCAGCTATCTACAATCCCAGAACGGAGAACTGCCGGCTTTTGCGCTATGGGAATGCGCCGCATGTCATGTGACTGTGTCGGCAGAATCGCTGCGATTGGGCGGGGTATTAGCCTATCAAGGGATGTCAGCGCCCAAAACCGCTCAGCCTGGCGCCACCATAACGGTGACCTCCTTCTGGAAAATATTGACGCCTCCTCAGCATCCACTTTCTATCATGCTGCATTTGCGCAACGTAGATGGCGCCCTCGTCGCCGTGGGAGATGGCCTGGGCTTTCCAGTAGAACAATGGCAGAAAGGGGATCTACTCGTGCAGAATCACTCGCTTATCATACCGCAAGAGACAACAACTGGAGAATACCGGTTGCACACCGGCGCTTATTGGCTAGAGACACTTGCCCCACTCACCTCTGCAGAGATCAGCGTACCCATCAATATCCATCCATAAGAAAGGAACATCTTATGATAAAGAAACAACGCTATTTGCCTCTTTTTATCGGACTTGTATCCCTATTCCTGATGACCTACGGCCTCTTCATGCACCAAGGCGACGCCTCCGTCGCCGCCACGCAGCAGGCGTCAATCACAGCAGTTGACGAAGCCTACATACCCGCCGGCACCTTTGCCATGGGGTGCACCGAGGATTTCTCGTCCCTCCATTGTGATGGCGACGCCCGTCCCATCCACCTCGTATATTTGAATGCGTATTATATCGATCGTGTCCAGGTCACCAATTCGCAATATGCCGCATGTGTGGCCACAGGCGCTTGCCCAGCGCCGCTGTCTATCGCCTCGGCATCGCGCCCGGATTATTACACCAACCCCAATTATGCCCAATACCCCGTACTCAACGTCACGTGGGAGGACGCTTATGCCTATTGTCAATGGGTCGGCAAACGACTGCCGACCGAAGCAGAATGGGAAAAAGCTGCGCGCGGCACTGATTTGCGCCCCTTCTCATGGGGTTTCGAAGAACCCACGTGCGAACGCAGCAACATTGCCCTCCTCGCCCCCGGCGAGGTAACACCTCGTCCCTGCATAGGAGATACCACCCCCGTAGGTTCCTACCCACAAGACATCAGTCCGTACGGTGTGTTGGACATGACCGGCAACGCCAGGGATTTCGTCAACGATTTCTACCTGACCACCTACTACTCTAAATCTCCCTACTACAACCCTCAAGGACCAGAAACTAACCAGGGTAAAGACCACCTTGCGCGCGGCGGCGACTGGTACGCGCACCCACGTTTGGCAACCACTTGGGTGCGCCATGATGAAGCATCAGCGTTCCTGTACCAACACATCAGTTTCCGCTGTGCTCGCAATGCACCCGTTGAACCACCGCCGACGCCAACGGCCTCCCCCACCCCCACACCACTGCCTTCCGATGTTAGAAGCATCGGCCCTGAGGGAGGACTCATGTGGATAACGCATCCCGATCACCTCACGGCGCTCCACATCCCATCTGGCAGCCTGACCTCTGAAATCACATTTACGGTCACCTATACCCAATCCCATTCCACCGCTGAACTTCAGGGCATGGATCATTTCTTCACTATCACAGGAACTCCTTCTCCCAAACCGGCCGCATTGTTGCTGGGGTTCAAAAACCCTGGCGGCGTCATCGCTGAGACGATAAACCTCTATCGCCTGGAATCTGGGACGTGGGTGACACGCAACATCACGATAACGGAACAAAGCGACAGCCACCTCCTGGCATGGATCAATCAGTCCGGCGTCTATGGGCTGTTGGGGGAGACCCACCATCTCTACCTGCCCCTGGTACTGCGGCGCCGCTGAAACGTCCCATCCAACCAGAAGAGCGCCGGCAGGTCACCGGCGCTCTTCTTCAATGGAAGGTAGAAGGCGTTAGATCCCGTACCGCTCGCGGGCCAGGTCCAGCACCGCGTTGATCAACTGCTCATACGGCACATTCCCCGCGCGGGAGACGATGACCATGTCGCTCACCAGCGGGTTGAGGCCCGGCAGCAGGTTGATCTCGACGATGTGAGGTTGCCCCTGCGCGTCGAGACGGAAATCCACCCGGCCCAGGTCCAGCCCATCGAGCGCTTCAAAAGCCGCCATCGTCAGCTCGAACAACGTCTCACGCAAGGCATCAGGAATGTCCGCCGGACACAGGTAACCCGGCGCGTTGACATCGTCCAGCGCATAGGACTTGGCCTCAGCGTTGTAAATGCCCTTCACCGCGCCGCGTTGCGTGTCGAGTTCCAACACCGGGAAGAGATGAAACCCCCGCGCGTTATAAAAATCGCTGCGCGGCGCCGCGTCGGGCCGCCGCGTGTTGCCGACCAATCCCACTGTGAACTCGCGTCCCGGCAGATAAGCCTCGGCCAGCGCCGGCTGATGGTACGTGGCTATGACCCACGCTACCTGGGCCCGCAACTCCGCCTCGTCATGGACGATGGAGCGCGCGTTGATCCCCATGCCCGACCCCTCGTGCACCGGCTTGACGAACAACGGGAACGTCAGATCGGCAGCCAGCGGCGTCTGGACCTGGCGGAACACCTGGAAGGGTGCCGTCGGCAGGCCATTCTCGCGCCAGATCATCTTCGCAGCGGCCTTGTCCAGCGCCAGCGCATTGGCGAGCACCCGCGCGCCGGTGTAAGGGATCCCCAACAACTCCAGGATCGCCGGAATGTGGGACTCACGGGAATCGCCCCGCAAGCCCTCGGCGATGTTGAAGCAGATGTCGGGGCGCGCCTCACGCACGGCGTCGTAGAAGCTCTCGTCCGCCTCCAGGAAGAACGACGTGTGGCCGCCCGCGCGCAGCGCCTCCTGGAGGCCCTCCACCGTCACGTCGCTGTCGTACTCGGCCAGGGCGTCCGGCGGCGCCGCCGGCCCGGTGCGAACCTGATGCTTGCGGTTGGAAACGACCGCAACCCGCAGGCCCACCACGTTACCCGACCTCCTGTTGCTGCCGGATGGCGTGATCCATGAGCGTCTCTTCATGCGCCCCACGCCGCTGCAAGCGTCTCGCGTGCACGTCGTTCCACGTATCGGGGCGGATCTCGCGGCTGTGCCCGGCCAACAGCCCGGCGACGCCAGCCTGCCCGCCCTCGTCGCGCTGCCGCTGACAGTAAGGGCAGGTCGCCGGGTCATGCGGGACGTAGTCCTTGGGCTGCGTGTACGCCGTGATGAAGCCCTCGTAGTTGCGCACCACCACCTTCGTGTCGGACATGCTCAACAGATAGTTGGGCAGGAGCGGCACCTTGCCGCCGCCTTCCGGCGCGTCAATGACGTAAGTGGGAATGGCATACCCGGAGGTGTGCCCGCGCAGCGACTCCATGATCTCCAAGCCCTTGGCGACCGACGTGCGGAAGTGTCCCGCCCCTTCTACCAGATCGCATTGATACAGGTAGTACGGCCGGACGCGGCTGCGTACCAGCTGGTGCACCAGGGCCATGATGATGTTGGGGCAGTCGTTGATACCGGCCATCAACACTGTCTGGCTGCCGAGCGGGATCCCCGCATTAGCCAACCGTCCCAACGCCGCCGTCGCCTCTGGGGTGAGCTCTTTGGGATGGTTGATGTGCACATTCATCCACAGCGGATGATATTTCGACAGCATCGTCACCAGCTCCCCGGTGATGCGTTGCGGCAAGAAGATCGGCATCCGCGAGCCGATGCGGATCACTTCAACATGCGGAATCTCGCGCAAGCGCTTCAGCAGTCGCTCCAGCACCGGCAACGGCAGGGTCAGGGGATCGCCGCCGGAGATCAGCACGTCCCGGACTTCTGGAGTCGCGGCGATGTACTCCAGCTGCGCTTCGTAGGTCGCCGAGTTAAACATCACATGCGAGTCCCCCACCAGCCGACTGCGCGTACAGAACCGACAATAACTCGCGCACTGCGTCGTCACCAGCATCAACACCCGATCCGGGTAGCGATGCACCAATCCTGGCACAGGCGAATGGGCATCTTCCCCCAACGAATCGGCCATGGCGGCCTCGAAAGGAATCAACTCTTGTGCGGTGGGGATCACCTGCTTCCGAATAGGGCAATTCGGGTCGTCAGGGTCTATCAAACTCGCAAAATACGGGGTTACATCAACACGGAAATGTTCGGGGGCAGACAGCCCCACAATCTCATCCGGGGTAAGGTTTATGAAGCCGGCAAAGTCCTCCACCGTATGCAGACGGTGAGCCATTTGCCAACGCCAGTCATTCCACTGCTCCCAAGTAACCTGCTCCCATGGGTGTGGCGGCGTACGTCCCCCAGGGGGCTCCTCAAATTCGGCTTGCACATCGAGCGACATCTTACACTTACCTCCTCGTGAATCTGAGTTTTGCAACCAGCACTCATCCCACAATGCCCATGCAACGTATGGGTATTGGCTGTTGCCTGACCGGCACCAAAAGCGGTTCCCCACACCGGTTTCGGCGCAGGCAACCGCATGAAGACATCTATCATACGAAGCAAGGGGTGGAAAGTTGCAAACGCGCATTATAATACGAAGGCGCTTAAATGCAACTCGGGTGACAAGGGATGAAAACAAGCGTAAACGTTTAGTCTTGTGGAGACCACAACTTTACTTATCCCACATCTCCAAACCGTAATGAACTGCCCCCAACAGGGCCGCCTTGGAATTCAACACCACCCTCACCGGCATCGGCGCCAGCAGGTGCGAGAGGCGCCCCTTCCGCAGGAACGCATCCATGAAAGATTCCCTTTCCAGCGCCGGCAGGATGCGCGGTGGAATGCCGCCTGCCAGGTATACCCCTCCCGTCGAGAGCACCTTGAGCGCCAGGTTGCCGGCTTCGGCGCCTAAGATCGCGACGAACATTTCCAGCGTTGCCTGACACAGCGGGCAGGGGCGCTCCTCATCGAAGGCAGCAGTCACGATGACGGGGGTCAGGTCAGACGCCGAAGCCAACCGCTCCGCGAGCCACTCGGGTTCCTCATAAGCGTCGGTGTCCTTGAAGAAACGGTAGATGTTCGGCAGCCCCATCCCCGAGCAAATGCGCTCATAACTAACGTGATCGAAACGGTCATGCAGGTAACGCAGTAGTTTGATCTGCAACTTGTTGACAGGCGCGAAATCTGCATGACCTCCCTCCGAAGGGTGCGCCGAGAAGCGCGTCCCCTCCCACGTGAGGAACGCCTCTCCCAAGCCGGTGCCTGGCGCGAGCACGGCGATCGCACCACCCGGTTCGGGACGCCCCTCGTTCAACACGTGCAGATCGCGTCCCTCCAGATGGGGCACAGCATAGGCGATGGAGACAAGGTCATTCAGCAGGTACACGGCTTCGAGGCCGAAGGCCCGCTGCAGGTTATGTTCATCCATCACCCAGGGGAGATTGGTGATCGTTGCCCGTCCGCCCACCACTGGCCCGGCCACCCCAAAGCTGGCGCGGCTGACCTCTATGCCGGTCTGATTCAGGAATTGCTGGACGATGCTCTCCAGGCTGGGATAACGGCCACTGGGGAAAGTCGCCTCGGCCACAGTTTTCCCCACGCCTCCCGCTGGATCTATAATGGCCAGATTCGTCTTCGTTCCACCGATGTCACCTGCAAGTAGCATAATAATTCCTCCTCGGAAAATAGCGATCAGTGAGTCGAGAGCTGTTGCAGTCTTCGATCACAACTCACAGCTCACAACTCACATTTGCATCCGCGGTGGTGTGCCGCAGGAACATGTCACTCCTTAAGAGTCATCCAAAATACGGGCCCCGGTACGCTTCACCTGCGCCGCTCGCGGCTCAACCACCGCAGTTGTGGCTGCGAGGCCAGCACTACCAGCTCGTCGCCCCCCTGGAGGATCACATCCGCCGCCGGGGGGACCGTCACCCGGTCGCCGCGCGCGTGCAAGGCCACGGTCACCCCTTCCACCGCAGTGAGCTGCGCGGGCGTGCTCCCGACGAGAGCGGACTCCGGCTTGACGGTCAGGCGCGTCAGGTAGAAATCGCCGCCGTCCACCGTCACCAACTGTGCCACGTTGAACTGCAATACCGCCGAAAGGAAAGCTGGACTGGCAATCGCGGAGGTGCTGTAAACGGCGTCAATCCCAAAAGCCTGCTGCAATTGCGCCCCGAGACCTTCCTCGAAAATCCGCAGCACAGTCCGCAGGCCGGCATTGACCTCCCGCGCTCGCAACACCACTTCCAGATTGAGAACATCGTCCTCTGAGCACACTACCAGCGCGCCCGCCTCGCCGACGCCAGCAGCGGCCAACACGGCCGGCTGCCGCAGGTCGCCAAAAGTCACCCGCACGCCGCGCTCGATGAGCCGCTGCGCCAGGCGTCCCGGCTCAAAATCCAACGCCATCACCGGCTGGCCCAAATCCAGCAGGCGCAGGACAACGCGGTAGCCGGTATGCCCCAATCCACAGACGGCGATGGGGCGCCGCGACGCGGCCACTTCCCCACAGGCGAGCAAGGGCGCCAGCTGTCCCTCCTCGGCAAAGATCAGCAGCGCGTCGCCAGCCTGCAACACCGCCTCGGATTCGGGTTCCCGGGGCAGGCCGTTCCCCACGCGATGCAGAACCGCCGCCACGTCCAGCGCGTCACAGAACGCGCCCACGCGGCGCCCCACCAGCGGCGAGCCCTCCTTGACGGGCAACCAGGTCAGGACACACTGCCGCTCGCCCAGCTGGAAAGTTTCAACGATCTCTAATCCCAGCGCGGCATGGGCAAAAGCCACCGCCGCCAGCGCCGAGCGGCTGATAATCGCCGCCACAGGGAATGTCGCGCTCAACGTTTCAGCGATCTCGTCTTCAAAGAGCCGCAGCACGATCCGCGCTTGAGGATTCAGGTCACGCACCCGCAACGCCGCCTCGATGTTGACCAGATCGTGATTGGTACAGACGACCACCGTCGTCGCCCGCGTCACCCCCGCCTGACACAGCACGCCCTCGTTGCGCACGTCGCCGATCAACACCGGCATGCCCGCATCCAGCAGCGTCTCGACCAGGGGCGAGGAAGCGTCGTTGATCCCCACCACGTCGAACCCCAACCCCAGCAGCTGCTGCGCCAGCCGATACCCGACCCGCCCCATCCCGCAGATCAGGATGTGATGGTGAGCCGTCGCCGCCAGCGCCGCCTGCCACGCCGGGCCGCGTTCCTGCCGCACGAAGAAAACGCGAATGACCCTGAAGACGTTGACGCCGAAGAGCAAAAACAACGGCAGCCCAATCAACGGCAGCAACGCGAAATACGGGTCAAGCGCCGAAGGCACGGGCAGATCGTAATCGAGCTGCAGGATCTTGATGACCGATAGCAGCGCCTGCACATACGTCAACGGTTCGGGAAGGGATCCCACCCGGCTGAAATCCCGCTGGAAAAACCACGCCGTCACCAACAGGCCGCTACCCATGATCAAGGCGATCCCCCAGGGGAAAAGTCGCACAAAGACGCGGATGTCCTGACGCAATCGCGGCCCCCGGCGACGCGCCTTGACTCTCTGGGCGGGTTTCTGTGCCTGCATTCTCCATTCACCTGGGGAACTGTTGATCCCATCTCAGCGCCCGCAGCGGAAATCACCCTCCACCGCGCGCGTAAAGCCATTATAATATCATTAGTAGAAGTTGCTACTGGAGGTTAGGAAGCTGAAAGGCCACGCGCGAGTGATGGGACAGAGGACCTGCATTTCGATAAACTTTCCCGCAATGCGCTATGAGGGAAGCCATGGAAGAAAAACCTGACGATGGAAAAACGCTGCTGCTCCTGCGGCACGCCAAATCGAGCTGGAAGGATGAGACGCTGGCGGACTTCGAGCGCCCGCTGAATGAGCGCGGGCAGCATGAGGCGCCCAGGATGGGGGCATGGCTGCGCCAGCAAGAGCTCCTGCCCGATCTCATCCTCAGCTCCTCCGCCCGACGCGCCCACGACACCACGGAGCTCGTCGTCGAGGCCAGCGGCTACGAGGGCCAGGTCATTTTCACCGCTGAGCTCTATCATGGCGGATTCCAGAGCTTCATCGAGGCCCTGCGCCATGTGCCCGACGCTTGTCAGTCGGTAATGCTCGTCGGGCACAATCCAGAGCTGGAACTGTTCCTCGAAACGCTCACCGGCGTTCCCGAACATCTGTCCACCGGCGGCCTGGCGATGATTGCCCTGCCCATCGCCAGCTGGCGAGAGCTCCATGAAGGGGTGCGTGGAAAACTGCGCGGCCTCTGGAGCCCCAAGACGCTGGAATAAGATCGGGCGGACGTCGTTGTGTTGACGTTTCCGTTGACCAGAAAGCTTCAGGGCAGGTAAAATTCGGGCGGGCCGAGGCGGTCGAGGCACGCCGTGTTGAGTCTGTCCGTCGGATGGTTGAAGAACGCCAGTCCGATGGACTGCGCACACTCACCTGAATCCAGCACGGAATGCCCCACACCTGGAAACTCCAGCAGGGTGCTCCGGCTGAGATGCTGCGCCGCCGATTCTGCCCACGCCGGCGGCGTGATGGGATCGTACTGACCCGCGAGCAGCAGCGTCGGAATGTCGCTGGATACGGGGCGACTCTCCATGGCCGGAGCGGCTCCCACCTCCCATACCTCGCAGACGTCGAACTGATTCTCCACGTCCGCCAATAAGTAGGGCGTCAGCGGTGAATCCAGCGCCTCTGTCAGCGCTACGCTGGTCTCCCAGCTGTTGAAGGGGATCTCCTCATAGCATTCCACGGAGTAGAAGACGCCCTCACTGTCACTCAAGTCTTCATCATCTTCCTGGGGCGTGACCAGATAACGCGGGCGCTGATACTCACTCTCGCCGCCTAACAGCAACACCCATGCTTCCTCATAATTTTCCTGCGCGATCTGATCAATCGCGTAGGGAATCCAGGGGATGGTAGCAGTGTCGTACATGGATTGGAAAATCTGATCCACCAATGCCTTGCCGTCGAGATAAACCGCCACATCCTCTTCCGTCCAGGGATCCACGACCTCGAATGAGACCGGATCAGCGTCTAGCGTCTCCAGCAGCTCATAGAAGCGGTCTTCGAGATCCGGGAACGCGGCAGCGCAATCACGCTCCGCAGCGCAATCCGCGAACAGCAGGTCAAAAGCCCGCACGCCGTTCTGGACCTCTTCCTCGTAAGCGTTGACTTCTGGCGGATAGACGGAATCCAGAATCACGCTGCGGATGCCTTCAGGATGATCCCGCATCGCCGTAAGCGCCAACCGCGTGCCATAAGACACGCCCAACAGATTCCACTCCTCGTAGCCCAAGACCTGACGTAGCCAGTCGAGATCGGCGGCGCTTAACGCGCTGTTGAACAACGCCGGCTCTATGCCAGCGTCTGTCAACCGCTCCCAGCACGCCGCGGCCAGTTCGGCGTCCGATTCCTCCGCCTCATACTCCAATTCCCGACAGTTGAGGCTGGGGTACGAAGCGCCCGTGCCCCGCTGATCAAAGAGGATGAGATCGCGCCCCTCAAGATAGGGCTGATCCAGCCAACCTTCCACCTCATCGGTGGCGCTGCCGCCGGGGCCCCCGGAAAGATACACCACCGGATCGGGATATTCCGCGCCGCCAGGAGCGTGCAAAATGGTCACTGCCAGCTGCCAATAGTCACTGTCGGGATCGTCGTAATCCGCCGGCACGCTCACATAGCCACACTCCACATCCGCGTCGAGATCTTCATAGGAACAATCCGTCGGCTCGAAGAAATCAGCGCTCGGCTCGTGCAATTCGACCGTGACTTCGGGGGCTTCGAGCGTCATTTCGGGGGTCTCAACCTTCTCGCTCGCGGTGTCATCCAGGAAACTACATGCCAGCATGTTCAGGAGCAGGAACGCCATTAGAAAACGAATGGCAAAAGGACGAGAATGCCCAAAAGTGACCATGGTGACCTCCAACAGGTGTAGGAATCGAAGGTGCAGGCAAAAGAAATCTCTAACCGACCGGCAAGCTCTGCTTGAACTTCAACATTAGTTCTGGGGAATGTGCAACCAGATCACGGCAGATTGAAGCGGGAGCAAATCCGGGGTGATGAACTCCAGCTCGGCGGGGATGATTTGACCCGGCGTGACGGCGAGGACGACCGGCACGCTGAACTTCTCCGTGACCCCCGGCCGCACCTGCACGCCGGCACTGCCCAGCACGGCGCCATGGGCGCGCACCTCCAGTTTGCCCTGCAACGCCGAGGGGAAGGGATTCTCCACCTCGACCAGCACCCGCCCGGTCCCGTCGTTCTGGAGCACGTGAACGGAATCCACAGGACGCCATACCGCCAGGCGCAGCGTCGTCTCGCTCTCACACAGGAACACATAACGCGGCGCGCCTTCGAGGCGCAGCTGCAGCTGCCCCTCGGTGACGGCGACGGCGCTGCGCTTCCCGTTCATCTCGACGACGATGACTTCCTCGCACAACACGGGCAGCGAGACCGTCCGCGGCTCCCCGTTCGTCCACAGCGCCAGGGCGGCCCGGCCGTCATTGCGGAACAGCAGGCTGAACTCCGTCGGCCCGTCGAGCGGGATCCGCCGCTGAAAGGCGTAGCCGCGCAGCGTCGCCACCAGCGTCTTCATCGCCGTGTAGGCCGGCTTGGGAGCGAGATCGCGCCGCACCAATCCGAAATTGAACTCGATGTCGTTGGGGTCGTCGCCGTCGTTGCGCCAATCGTACCAGATATTCAAATCCACATCGTAGGCCAGGTGTGCCAGCGCCTGACGCGCCGCGTATTGCGCCTGTTCCTCCTCAGTAGGGCCGCCCGCCACGGTAGAATAGCCCCACTCGCTGGTGATGATGGGGATTTTGCGGTTGGGACTGGCGCGGTCCAGGATTCCGCGCAAGCGGGCATAGTCCTCCCACGCCGTCTCCGGCGCGTTGGAACGGTAGGGATGCACGCTCACGGCGTCCAATTTGTTGAACAGCCCCAGATCAGCCAGCGTCTGAAGGTACTCCCACGGGAATCCCGCCGTCGCCGGGCCGATGATCAACGCGGTCGGGTCCACCTGGCGGATGGCGGTAATGACCTCAGAAGCGACCTTGTGGTAATAGACGGGGTCCGGCGGGCCATGCCAGAAGCGTTCCAGATTCGGCTCGTTCCAGATCTCCCAGATGATGCCCTTCCCGCGATAATGGCGCGCGGCGGCGGCGGCAAAGCGCGCGAATGCCGCCCGCCCGGCGTCGAAGTGATGCGCGTTCCCGCCGCCGTAGAGGTCATTGCCGTAGTCAAGGATGAAGACGATGCGGATATTTCGCGCCGTCATCGTCTCAACCAGGGAATCGTAGGCGGAGAAGTCGTAACGCCCCGGGATCTCGCGCTCGATCGTGTGCCAGAAAAGGTCCATCCGCACGAAGCGGAACCCGCCAGCGGCCAGAAGCTCCGCCTCGCCCGGTTCTGCCTGCGTGAAGTGAATGTTGACGCCCAACGGCTCTGGAATCACCCGTCCCGGCAGCTCCAGCGAGGGGGTATCCACGAGGACGGGGGCCGGCGGCGTGGGGGTCAGCGTCGGCGTGACCGTCGCGCCGACCAGGAAACCCAGCGAGACCGTCGGCGCAGGCGTCGGCGTGACGGGAGGGAGCGGCGTCGCCGTGGGGGTAAGTGAGGGTGGCAGGGTGGCCGTCGGCGTCGGGGAAGTCGTCAGCGCAGGCGAGGGCTGTCCCGCCGCCGGAGAGAAACCACAGCTCGTCAGGAGCAGCACCAGAATCACGACACTCAGTCGTCTCACGCCCCAGGCCCTCCGGGGGAAGGATGAGCTGCCCGCAACCGGGGGAAAGCCTTCCCGCGCCCCGGCCAATGGCTGACGTAGCGGGGCGCGGAACATGAGTGACGGACGATGGCCATGCTCGATTCTCTGCTCACACTGACAAGTTTTGCACCTCATCATACCACGTCTGCCAGGATTGGACAGTGCGCCGTTGCACCCTGTTTGTTGCGCCCGGACACAAAGCCATCCTCTTAAATCTCCGATCCGTGAGCTCCGTGGTCATCCGTGAGCTATTTTCTGCGAAAACGAGAGCGCTCGCGCCCATGAGATGGCGACGCGACGCCCACCCTTGACGCGAAGGCGCATTGTGTTAAAATGCCTCCTCGTTGTGGAGTTATACCGGGCTTTTCGCAAGAGAACCTCGGGCTGATGGCTCGAGGTTTTTTGCTGCCCCACTCAGGGAAGTGATGACATGAACAAAAAAGAAGAAGCGCCCATCAAAAACGTGCGTATCATCGGGATTTTCGCGCACGTTGACGCGGGCAAAACAACGACCACCGAAGCCATCCTGTATTTCACCGGGCGAATTCACCGCCAGGGGAATGTGGACGAAGGCAACACGCAGATGGATTTCCTGCAGCAGGAGCGCGAACGCGGCATCACCATCATGTCCGCCGCTACCGCCTGCCATTGGAAGGGCCATCGCATCAACATCATTGACACGCCGGGCCACATTGACTTCACCGCTGAAGTCGTCCGCTCGATTCGCGTCATTGACGGCGCGGTGATTGTCCTCTGCGGCGTCGGCGGCGTGGAGCCGCAGACCGAAGCCGTCTGGTTGCACGCGAACAACGAGCACCTGCCCCGGCTGATTTTCGTGAACAAGCTCGACCGCATCGGCGCGGATTTTCAGCGCGTGCTCGCCGAAGCGCAGGCACGCCTCACCCCCAAAGCCATCGCCGTCGAATTGCCCATCGGCGTCGAGAGCGACTTCCGGGGGGTCGTGGACCTGCTCACGGGGCAAGCGCTGTTCTGGGAGGCGGGACAGGATGATCCGACCCCCGGCCCCGTTCCGGTGGAGATGGCCCAAGAGGTCGCCAGGGCCCGGGAACACCTGTTCGACAGCATCGCCGAGACCGACGAGACCCTGCTCCTGCGCCACCTGGAAGGGGCAGAGATCGCGCTGGAGACGTGGCAGGCAGCGCTGCGCCAGGCCGTCATTCAGGGCGACCTCGTGCCGGTGCTGTGCGGCGTGTCCCGCAATCGCGTCGGCATCCAACCGCTGCTCGACGCCATCGTCGCCTACCTCCCCGCTCCCGTGGACATGCGCCCGGTGCTGGGACATCATCCGGCGGACGAAGAGCAGCTGCTCGAACGCCCGGATTCCTTCACCGCCCCCTTCTGCGCGCTCGCGTTCAAGATCGTCAGCGATCCGCACGTCGGGCATCTCACCTGGGTGCGCGTCTTCTCCGGGCAGGTCAACGCCGGCGAGGAGATCCTCAATCCCCGCACCGGCGCCCAAGAGCGCGTGGGACGCATCTACCGGATGCACGCCGACCGCCGCGAGCAAGTGGAATGGATGGCGGCCAGCGATGTGGTCGCCCTCGTGGGCATAAAAGACGCCGTCACTGGCGACACGCTCTGCGACCCGGCCCACCCCATCCTCCTGGAACGCTTCAAATTCCCCGAACCCGTGATCGCCGTCGCGCTCGCGCCGCAATCCACCAAAGATCGGGAAAAGCTGCAACAGGCAGTGCTGCGGTTGAGCGAGGAAGATCCGACGCTGATCCCCAGAACCGATCCCGAAACGGGGGAACTCACCCTGTCCGGGATGGGCGAGCTGCATCTCGACGTGACCATTGACCGCCTGCGGACGGAATTCGGCCTGATCCCGCAGGTGAGCGCCCCCCAGGTGTCGTACCGCGAGACGGTGCGCAAAGCCGTGGAGCTCACCTCAACTTACAAGAAGCAATCGGGCGGACACGGGCACTTTGCCGAAATCACGCTCCGCATCGAGCCGCTTCCCGACGCGGAAGCCGAGGAGGCCGTGAACGGGGTGTTGTTCCGCAGTGAAGCGCCGCCGGCGGAGCTGCCCCGCGATTTCTGGCGGCCAACGGAACTCGGCCTGCGGCGTGCGTTGGAGCAGGGCGTCATCGCCGGCTTCCCGGTGCAGCGCGTCAAAGTCACCCTCACCGGCGGGCGCTATCACGAAGTGGATTCCGCCGCCATGGACTTCGAGATCTGTGGCGGGATGGCGGCCCGGCAACTGGTGCGCGCTGCCAATCCCGCGCTGCTGGAACCCATCATGCGCATTGACCTCAACACGCCGGAGGACTTCATGGGCAGCGTTGTCGCCGACATCGGACGGCGGCGCGGGGTGATGAGCGCCATGCGCGCGCGCGGACAGCTCCGCAACGTGGAGGGGGAAATCCCCCTGGCCGAAACCCACGGCTACGCGACGGAGTTGCGCAGCATGACGCAGGGACGCGGCACCTTCACGCTGGAATTCAAGCGCTATGAGATCGTTCCTGACAACATCGCCGAAGACGTCATCAAGGCGCGCAAGGCAGCGGGGAAAATCCCGGAGCGGTAAAGCGGGCGCGCCCGGTCCTGCCCGAAACTTTATGCAAAATGGGGTATAATGGCGTCGTTAATGCGCCGGACGAGGATTCATCCCGCGCGCCGGCGCATCTAAACTTCAGCTCGAATACAGGAGGATTCTATGAGCACGACTTTCATGACATCGCCGAAGTTTTACTTCACGTCAGAATCGGTCACCGAGGGCCACCCAGACAAGATCTGCGATCAGATCTCCGATGCCGTCCTCGACGCCATCATCGCTGACGACCCTGAAGCGCGGGTCGCCTGCGAAGTCTCCGTCACTACGGGGTTGATCCTGGTCGCGGGTGAAATCACCACCAAAACCTATGTGGACATCGGCACGCTGGCCCGCAGCGTCGTGCTCGACATCGGCTATAACCGCGCCAAGTACGGTTTCGATGGCGAGACTTGCGGGGTCATCGTCAGCATCAAAGAGCAATCTCCCGACATCGCTCTGGGCGTGAACAGGGCTCTGGAGGCCAAAACCGGCGAGATGTCCGACTCCGAAATCGAGGCCATCGGCGCCGGCGACCAGGGCATGGTGATCGGCTTTGCCTGCAATGAGACGCCGGAGTTGATGCCGTTGACGATTTCCCTCGCCCACCAGCTCTGCCGTCGCCTCGCCGAGGTGCGCAAGAACGGCACGCTGCCCTACCTGCGTCCCGATGGCAAGAGCCAGGTGACGGTCGAATACGCCTACGGCAAGCCTCAGCGCGTGGACACGGTGGTCGTCAGCGCGCAACACGGGCCGGAAATCACTCACGAGCAGATTCGCGCCGACATCATCGAGCACGTCATCCAGCCGGTCATCCCCGAGGGGATGCTCGACGCGCAGACCAAGATTTACGTGAATCCCACCGGGCGTTTCGTGATCGGCGGGCCGCAGGGCGACGCCGGCCTCACCGGGCGCAAGATTATCGTGGATACCTACGGCGGGGTCGCGCGTCACGGCGGCGGCTCTTTCTCCGGCAAGGACCCGACGAAGGTGGACCGTTCCGCCGCTTACATGGCCCGGTACATCGCCAAAAACCTGGTAGCGGCGGGCATCGCCGACCGATTGGAGCTGCAAATCAGCTACGCGATTGGGATAGCGCGGCCCCTCTCGCTTTCCGTGGAGACCTTCGGCACGGCGAAAATCCCCGATGAGCGCATCATCGAGCTCATCCAGGAGCATTTCGACCTGCGCCCCGCGGCGATCATCCATTACCTGCGGTTACGCCGCCCGATCTTCAAGGCCACCGCAGCCTATGGCCATTTTGGGCGCACGGACATTGATGCGCCCTGGGAAGCCACAGACAAGGCAGAACTGCTGCGCAAGGCCGCAGGGCTCGCCTGATCTTAGCCTCTGCTCTCTCGTCAGGCCCGGCAACGTCCGGGCCTGCTTGTTTTCCAGTCACTGCTCAGCCGCCGACTAAAATCGGCCAGATTTCGAGCAGCTGCTGAAACTACCGGCGTCGGCACGAGCGCGCGGCGATGAAGGCGCCGCGCCACGCAGTAGCGACCCGTGAACGGGCCTCGAAACTTATGTAGCCCGCCGATGAACTCGGCGGGCGGGCGGGCGCGCGCCGGCCTGCGGTTCACCACCGATGACGAAAATGTGAGTCGTGATCGAAGGCTGCGACAGCTCTCGACTCACGGCTCTCTATTTTCGAAGGAGGCGCCAGGTGCTGGCGCACATCATCCCAAAATGAAAATGTGCGGTCATTGTTCAGCCTGGCGCCAGGTGGCTAGGCGGCGATGGATGAACCTTTGTGAGCTGTAGCTTTTGCCCCACCCCCTGCCCCCTCCCCGACGGCGCATACGCCGTCGGGGAGGGGGAAAAAAAATAGGGTTTTTGCAGGCGGGCTACGCCCGCCTGCAAAAACCCACAAAAAAAAGTTTCCCCCCTTTCCCCCGCGCAGCGCGGGGGAAAGGGGCCAGGGGATAGGGGGCAAGGAATTTCTAATCTTATTCGTGAAATTCGGGTTCATTCGGGGCCATTTTCGCAGGAATCCTCCATGAAATCCGCGTCCCTTCAGATTCAATAACGCTTGCTCTCGCATCCACCCAAATTCATGTTACAATAGAGTTACGATGCCATGACTCAGATAGAGGCACGCTCGACTTCCTCACACGAGGGAATGACGCAGCATGAATGGTCTCTTTATCGCTGACACGAATCCGCTGAAAGAAGCCCTTTCGGCCACCTTTGCCGCCGCCGGCGTGACCGTCCAACCGCTCGGGGATTTGAAGCAGCTTCAGGCAGTTTTGAGCGAGCCATCCATCGAGGCTTTGTGGGTTGCCCTGCCTCTGCCCGATCAGATAATGCTACTCCTGCCACAGCTGCTGTGCAAGCTCGCCCCGCAGTTGCCGGTGACGCTCGTGGGGATGGCTCCTCCACTAGAGGGCTGGGCCACTTACAGCGTCTATCCCTACATTCAAATTCCGGCGGATTCACCGGGGGCGCTGATCGCGCAGCTGCAGAAACCTCGCCGATCCCCGCCTCTCCCCTACAACACCTGCAAACGCCTGCTACAAGCCATCACTTCCCTCGCTACCACGCTCTTCACCGAATCCGATCTCGAGCCCTTGTTACAACACATCATCGAAGAAGCCGTAGCGCTCATTCCAGAAGCGGAAGCGGGCAGCCTGCTCCTGGATGAAGGCGGCCAGCTGGCTTTTCGCGCTTTCGTGGGGTATGTTCCGGAGCTGCGGCAGGTGAAAATTCCCCCGACCAGCAGCTTCGTTCCCAGGCTGCGAGCCGGCGAGATCGTCCACGTCCATGACATCGCCCAGGCCACGACGAGCGACTTTCCGGCAGAGGCGACCGAAAACCTGCGGCGGCATGGCCGGCTGGAAGAAATCCACGAGACCCTCGCTGCGCCCCTGCTCCACGCCGATGCCATGATCGGCTACATCACGGTAGATAGTTTCGAGCCGGGAACGCAATTCACTGGCGAGGACGAAGAAGCGCTGGGCTACCTGGCAAACATCGCCACGATTGCCATTCACAACGCGCAGCTGCTCGACGCCGAGCGCGCGACCCGCACCCTGGCTGAGACTATCGGCGAACTGGGGCAGCAGCTCGTCGCCTCGCTGGACATGAACGAGGTACTTGCGCAAGTGCTCGACGCCCTCTTCCATCTCACCCCCTGCGACGCCGCCGAAGTGCTGCTGGTTCGAGATGACCAGGCCGTGCTGGCGCAACAGCGCACCGCCGGCAACCTCCCGTATCCGCCCCTCAACTCCAGCCTCGACATCCAACACACCGCCAACCTCCGTCAGGCGGCGCAGCAGGGCACGCCCCTGCTCAGCGCCGACGTCATCAAAACGCCGGGGTGGATCTCCATGCCAGAAACGACCTGGATCCGCTCGCACATCGCTGCGCCCTTTTACCTGAATCAGCAGCTCGCCGGGTTCCTCTGCGTCTCGGGCGCGCGGCCGCAGCAATTCTCCCAAAGTGATTGCGACACCCTGGCAGCGCTGCTCCCGTTGGTCACCATCGCCCTGCACAATGCCCGGCTGTTTGAGGAAGCCCTCGTCGCCCGCCAACGCGCCGAGGCCGCCTACGAAAACCTGCGGCGCCTCGACGCCATGAAATCGCAGTTCATCCAGAACGTCTCGCACGAGCTCCGCACCCCGCTGGCGATCGTCAAAGGCTACCTCGATTTGGTGCTCGACACCAGTTTTGGCTTCCGACTGGAGCCCGCCATGGAGCAGGCACTCAAAGCCATGCAGACCCATACCGATCGGCTCGCCGGCCTGGTCGAAAGCATCACCACGCTGGAAGACGTCGAGACGGGACAGCTGGAGCGCCACCCGCAACCCATTCAGCCGGTCTTCCTGCGCGCGGTCCAGGCGATCCGCCAAAAAGTCGCGCGCCAGCAGCTGGAGCTTCAGGTGGATCTGAATCCGTCCCTGCCCGAAGTCAACCTCGACCCCCAACAGTTGGGGTTGGCGCTCTGGCACTTGCTCGACAACGCCATCAAATTCAACCGCCCGGGCGGACACATCTGGATGAAGGCCTGGATGGAAGATAATGAGGTGTTGTGCTCCATCCGCGATGACGGCATCGGCATTCCGCGCTCCGAACAGACCCGCATCTTCGAGCGCTTCTATCAGATAGACGGCAGCACCAAACGCCGTTACGAAGGCATGGGATTGGGGCTTTCGATCGTCCGCGAGGTGATCGAAAAACACGGCGGGCGCGTCTGGGTGGACAGCGAAGGGCCGGATAGCGGCGCGACCTTTACCATCGCCCTGCCCGCTTACCACGAGGAGGTGACGTCATGAACGGCCATCGCCTGGCACGAGGGTTGCGCCTGCTCCTGCCACTGCTGATCGTGCTGACGGCATGTGCCCCCACCCCTGAACCAACCGCGCCGCCGGAGACCGCCACGGAGCTGTTCACCGATGCCTTTGCCGCCCCGACGGCCGCCTGGGCGCGCTTCGATACCCCTGCCAGCGCGGCCTACGTGCAGCAAGGGGAGTTTTATCTCGAAGACCGGGGTAGAGGGAACAGCGTCTACACCCAACTCCTGGGACAGAACTTCACCGACGTTGTGATCCAGGTGACCGTGCGGTATGTTGAAGGCACACAAGACAACTGGATGGGCGTCCTCTGCCGGCAACAGGACGAAGAGAACTACTATCTCTTCGCCATCAGCGCCGATGGCTACTACCTCATGCTCAAGGTGGAAAACGGCCTTCCCACGCCGCTGGAGGGGCCGACGGCCGCGGAGGCCATCAACACCGGACTGGCGGAGAATACCCTCGAAGCGCGGTGTGAAGGCGAGACGTTGACCCTGCGCCTCAACGACACCTTCACCGTGACCCACACCGACAGCAGCTTCCAGGAGGGCGCGGTGGCGTTGTTCACCGATGCGGTGCGTGGGGGGACCACCACCGCGGCCTTCGATGACTTTCACCTGCTCCGGCCATGAGGGACGGGATGAGCGCGCGACCCAAATTGTCCTCCCTGCAACGGAGCCTTGATCTTGCCGCCTGGAGCCTTGCCGCGGTTGGATACTTCGGGCCGTGGATGGAGCAGGCGTCGGCGGCGCTGGCCTGGAATGCCTACGACCTCTTCGACATCCTGCGGGTCCTGCCGGAGATCGAGACCCTCGCCCTGCAGGTCAACCTCTACGCGCTGCGATTGCCGGCGGTGGGACTGGCGCTCCTCTTGCCGCTGTTGCTGGCGGAGGCCCGTCCCCTCTGGCGCTGGGGGGCGGCTCTCATCAGCGCGGGATTGCTGATCAACACGCTCCCGCCCTACGACGTCATCCGCAGCGCCTGGCGCACGCCCGGCTGGCGCGTCCCCTTCTGGTGGGGCGTCGGCGGCCTGCTCGCGCTGGCGGCGCTCACCCTGTGGCGGCCTCCCCGGCGAGGCGAGGTCCGCTGGCGCGCCTGGCTGACGCTCGGCTGGGTGCTGCTCACCGGCATACCGGCCTTCAGCACGTTTCCCCGCCTGCTGCCGGCCCTGGAACGTCTTTTTGCCGCGCCAGTGAGGCCCGGCTGGGGCTTCTGGGCCTGCGGCGCCGGCTGGCTGATATTGATACTTCGCTTATGGAGACGGGGGCTCGCTTCCCGACCCGCGATTGAGGAAGAAAAGGGGATTGCCATGAGCGCGCAAGAAGAAGCGCCAGAAACTGCCGAAATAGCAGCGGTAGACTTACAGCGAGCGCAAAAGGTCAAAGCACGGTACGAGCGGGAGTTGCTCTCCAAAGCCAACGTCGTCGGCGTGGGCGTCGGGCCGCGCAGGAGCGTGACGCGCGAGGGCAGCATCTCCGTGATCGTCAACGTGACGCATAAAGTGCCGCTGCAGGCGCTGGCGCCCGCCGATCGCATCCCCGACGAGCTGGACGGTGTGCCGGTCAAAGTGGAAGCCATTGGCACACCCGCCGCGCAGCCGGCTGAACCGCCAGGCCCTCGGGGCCCGGCGCCTGAATAGAATTCGCTGATTTTCGAGAGAAGATATTGGACGCAGATTCACGCCGATTTCACAGATTCTGATTTTGAAAATCGTATGTTGAAATCCACGAAAGTTTGCATCTTCATGCGGGTTGGCAGCATCAGAAAACGAACGTAAGTCGGCTGGGGATGGAATCCCCCACCTGACACGAGCCAACCGCGCTGAAGCGCGTTGTGTGAGGACGTAGCAGCCCCGGGGCAAGGAATTTCTAATCTTATTCGTGAAATTCGGGTGCATTCGGGGCCATTTTCGCAGGAGACGCCAGGTGCTGGCGCACATCATCCAAGGCTGAAAATGTGCGGTAACTGTTCAGCCCGGCGCCAGGTAGCCAGACGGCGATGGATGAACCTTTGTGGCCTGTAGCTTTTGCCCCACCCCCTGCCTCCTCCCCAACGGCGCATACGCCGTTGGGGAGGAGAGAAAAAATAAGGGGGCTTTGCAGGCGGGCGTAGTCCGCCTGCAAAGCCCCACAAAAAAAAGTTTCCCTTCCCCCCGCGCAGCGCGGGGGGAAGGGAAAGGGGATAGGGGGCAAAAATTGATTCTTAATCTTCAGCAACCGTCAGGAAATCTTCCGTTTTTTTAGTCAGTGGCTGAACAGTTACCCTGTGAGCCATAACCCGTGAGCAGCGAGGGCGACGGCTCACCGGTTCGACACGAGCCAACCGCGCTGAAGCGCGTTGTGTGAGGACGTAGCAGCCCCGGCGGTAAGAAATTTCTGATCTTATTCGTGAAATTCGTGCCCATTCGGGGCCATTTTCCGAGGAGGCTCAAAGATGAACAATGACATCCTGGCTCAAGTGCGCGGCATCTACAGCGCCGCCGTTCCCGAACTGCTGACGCGACGCAATGTAGTCGCCTGTGGCCTGGGCTACAAAGTTCGAGGCACGGAACAGACCGACGAGCTCAGCCTGGTGGTCTCCGTCGTGCGCAAAATGCCCGTCACCGAGCTCGCGCCCCGGGACCTCGTCCCCCAAGCGGTGGATGGCTTTCCGACCGACGTGGTAGAAACGGGCCTCATTCGGGCTTACCTGCCCCCCTTCGACCCCAAAGCGCGGCATCGCCCGGCAATGCCCGGCGTGTCCATCGGCCATTACCGTATCACGGCCGGCACATTTGGCCTGCTCGTGCAACGCGGGGACGAGCTCTACATCCTCAGCAACAATCACGTCCTGGCGAACAGCAACGACGCGCACATCGGCGACGCCATCTGGCAACCTGCCCCCCTCGATCAGGGCACCCCCGACGACCGCATCGCCACGCTGGCAGAATTCGAGCCGTTGGATTTCGGGGAGCAGCCCGGACAGTGCGCGATCGCGCAGACTGTGGTGCAGATCCTCAACGCGCTGGCCCGCCTCGCTGGCTCTACCCATCGGCTGGCAGCGGTGCAAAAAACGCCGGGGGAGAATCTCATGGATGCCGCGCTGGCGCGGGTGGTCGCGCCGGAACTCGTCGAAGCGGCGATTGGGGACATCGGCCTGCCCACCGGGGTCGGCGAACCGACCTTGGGGCTGTCCCTTCAAAAAGTGGGACGGACTACCGGCTACACGCAGGGGAACGTGCAACAGATCAACGTCACGGTGAATGTGGACTATCAGGGGAAAGTGGCTCGCTTCACCGATCAAATCATCGCCGGCCAGATGAGCAGTCCCGGTGATTCCGGCTCCGCCATCCTGGACATGGAGCGGCGCGCGGTGGGGCTGCTCTTTGCCGGCTCCGAGCAAGTGACCCTCTTCACGCCGCTGCAGCGCGTGCTCGACCGCTTCGGCCTGACCCTGGCCGGCTAAGCCCGATCCTCTACCCCGCCCGGCGCTGTTGTGAACCGCCGGGCGGGGTCATTTTAGCCTAACGCCACGTCCAGGAACATCATCACGGCGAAGCCCAGCATCACGCCCAGCGTCGCCTCGTGGACATAGCCTCCCTGCTGCGCTTCGGGGATCAAATCCTCGGCGACCACGAAAATCATCGCGCCCGCCGCAAAAGCCAGCGCGTAAGGCAAAATCGGCTGCGCCAGCATCACCGCGGCCGCACCCAACACCGCGGCGACAGGTTCAACCACGCCCGAAAGCTGACCGTAAAAGAAACTTTTGCCGCGCGAGATGCCCTCACGCCGCAGGGGCATGGAAACTGCCAGCCCTTCTGGAAGATTCTGGATCCCGATGCCCAGCGCCAACGCCATAGCGCCAGACGTCGCGGCCGTCGGCAACCCTGCCGCGAGCGCGCCGAAAGCCACCCCCACCGCCAGCCCTTCGGGGAAATTATGCAGCGTGATCGCCAGGACCAGCAACGTCGTCCGTTGCCAGGGGGACTTGAGGCCTTCCGGGGTCATTTCTCCGACGTGCAAATGCGGGAGGAGCCGGTCCACCAACCGCAGGAAAGCACCGCCCATCAGGAAACCGATGACGGCCGGGAACCAGGCCGGCAACGCCCCCCCCGCAGCCATTTCAATCGCCGGCGCGAGCAGCGACCAATAGCTCGCCGCGATCATCACCCCGGCAGCAAATCCCAACATACTGTCCAGCAATCTACGGTTGACCTCACGGCTCAAAAACACGGCGGCCGCTCCCGCCGCCGTCATCCCCCAGGTAAACAGCGCTGCCACGAGAGCCTGAACCACGGGGCTCAAACTTGCCAAAGCGTCCATGAAATCCTCCAGGAGGTGACGTGTTCCTGCGACACATCGTCAAGAATAAAAATGTGAGTCGTGAGTCATGAGCCGCAAGCATAGATTGCAACGGCTCCCTACTCACGGCTCACTGATCTCTATTTCTCGAGGAAACGTAGCTGTCGCGCGCGCTTAGATGTCCTCAACGTCCATCTCACCACCTTCGGCGGTGACGCCAACCTTGAGCGGCACTTCCTCCAGTGTCTGCAGGCGCTCACGGATGAGGCGCTCGATATCGTCGGCGAAGGTAGGATTCTCCCCCACATACAGCTTGGCGTTCTCGCGCCCCTGAGCAAACCGCTCGCCCTCATAGTAGTAGTACGAACCGCGCTTGTCCAGGATCCCCAGCTCCAGACCGATGTCCAGGAGATCGCCCGCCCGGCTGATGCCGCTCCCGAACATGATGTCGAATTCGGCCACACGGAAGGGCGGCGCGACCTTGTTCTTGGTGATGCGCACCCGCGTGCGGTGTCCCACGATTTCCCCCTGCTCCTTGATGGCGGTCACGCGCCGCACATCCATCCGCACGGAGGCGTAGAACTTGAGCGCCCGCCCGCCCGAAGTCGTCTCCGGCGAGCCAAACATCACCCCGATCTTCTCGCGCAATTGATTGGTGAAGACCATCACCGCATTGCTCTGCTTGATCGCGCCGGAGAGCTTGCGGAGCGCCTGGCTCATCAAGCGCGCCTGCAAGCCGGGGTGACTGTCGCCCATCTCGCCTTCGATCTCAGCGCGCGGCACCAGCGCCGCCACGGAGTCAATGATGACGACATCCACGGCCCCGCTGCGCACCAACGCCTCGGCGATTTCCAGCGCCTGCTCGCCCGTATCGGGTTGGGAGATGTAGAGATTGTCCACATCCACGCCGCAATGCGCGGCGTACGTAGGATCCAGGGCATGCTCCATGTCAATGAAGGCGGCAATTCCGCCGCGCCTCTGGCATTCGGCGACGAGATGCTGACAGAGGGTGGTCTTGCCGGACCCTTCGGGGCCGTAGATCTCGGTGATCCGCCCCCGCGGCAGCCCGCCGACGCCCAGGGCAATGTCCATCGCCAGCGACCCGGTGGGGATGACCTCCACCTGCAAATGCGTCGCCTCGCCCAGGCGCATCAGCGCGCCCTCGCCGAAACGACGCTTCACCTGCGCTACGGTTTGATCCAATACTTTCTGCCGTCCTTCATCAACCATGGTGTCCTCCTGGAGAAACATGATGGCGCTCCTGGCGTGCGCAACGCTCGGCCAGCTTTGTTTTGGCTGCGACTTGAAAACACTCTCATTATAGCACTAATGTTCTATATGAACAACTAACTTTTGTCGCCGCTGCTGCTGCGCTTCTGACGCGGCGCTTTGGCGCGAGGGCGGCTCGGGCCGCCCAGATACGGGGGCGCAGTGATGGCGAAGATCATGCTGCGGGTCGCGTCTAACATGCGGGTGCGCAATTTGGCGTCGAGCGCCTCGATGGGTTTGGCGGTCGTGATCACGGTGGGCAAGCGCGAGACGTAGCGGAAATTGAAGAGCTGGTAGAGCTTCTCCTGCGCCCAGGGCGTGGCGCTTTCCGTGCCCAGATCGTCGAGCACCAGGAAGGGGGCGCGGCGCACATCATCAAAGCGCTTGTCGTAGGGGATGGTGCTCTGGGGACTGAAGGCCGCCCGCAGGTAATCCAGCAAGTCGGGGACGACGATGAAGAGCACCGTCTGCCCCATGCGGGCGCGCTCGTTGGCGATGGCCGCCGCCAGGTGCGTCTTGCCGCAGCCATAGGGACCGGTAAAGGTGAGCCAACCGGCGGGGGCGAGGGCGAACGCCTGCGCGATCTCGACGGCCCGCCGCAGGTTCTCCGAATGCTCCCGCTCCAGCTCCGTCTGCCGCAAGTCGAAATTGTCGAAGGTCATCCCGGCATAGAACGGCAACGTATTGAGATCCGTGTGTGACTGTCCCGTCCCCGCCTGCCGGTAATCGGGCGCCACAATCCTGGCGATCTGCACGACCTCGACATCCGCGAGGCGCGAGCGCAGCCGCGGCTCCAGGTCTTCCACTTCCTGATTGGTGGTGATGACCGTCGGGAGGCGGTTCATGTAGCGGAAGTTGAGCAGCTGAAAGAGCTTCTCCAGGGCCCAGGACGTGCTCTGCTCCGTCCCCAAATCGTCGAGGATGAGCAGCGGCGCGCTACGGATCTCCTCGAAGCGTTCGTCGTAGCTCTGTGAGGAGCTCGGCGCGAACGCCGCCCGCAGATAATCCAGCAGATCAGGGACGGTGAGGAACAGCACTGGCAGTCCCTGCTCCACGCAGGCGTTGGCAATGGCGAGCGCCAGATGCGTCTTGCCGCAGCCATAGCCGCCGCACAACACCAGCCAGCCGTCGGGACGCTGCGCGAACTCCCGCGCACGGTCGTAGACGCTGTGCAAATTTGCCTGCTGCTCCGGCGACAGGCCGTGTCCCTCCGGGCGGAAGGTAGCGAAGGTGAACCGCTCCAAATGTTCGAGGGAGCTCATCGTCCGCAAGGCCTGGAGGCGACGCGCGCGCAGCTCCTCAGTGCGGCAACTGCAGGGGAAGAGCCGCCCGAAGTCAGGGTGGTCGAGCGGCACCTCACGGCGCACGTAGCCGATGCCGCCACAGACCGGGCAATTCGGCGCGCCCTGTCCGACAGCGCCCGACGCGCCCTCAGTGCTGGATGAAGTCGGCGAATTCGCCTTCGACATACCGGCGCCCATCTGCTTCGCTATCTCGTTGATCGCTCTCATCTCGTCCTTCTGCTTTCCAACGTTCCAAAATGGCGCGGATGTATTTCCAGTTACGTCGGTTCAACCGCACCGCCTCCCGAAAAGCGTCCTCGATCCAGGCCTGGGGGTAGGTCGCCTCGGCCTCGCGCAGGTCTTCGCTGATGAGCGCCGTGAGCGGGCCAAGGTTCTGCTCGTACAGCGTGTAGATGTTGGGGCGGTCGGCGCCAGCCAGCTGGCGGGGGATGACGCCGCGCCGCAACGCCTCCACAGCGATGCGCCCCCGCGGGCTGTTGGCCAGATAGCGGACTTCCTCACTGCCGTCCGCGCGACGCCAGGGGACGCGCAACAACGTCCCCCGGCTGACGCTGCGTCTAAGCGCACGCGCGAGCGCCGTCGCCGTCTCATCGGGGCCCAACAGGCGGTTGACGAAGGGATCCGCCAGCAATTCCGCCTCGGTGATCCAGGGGGCGACTTCAGCGCGCTGCTGCGACAGGCGCCACAGCACGAACAAGGTGATCTGCAATTCCGCCAGGTCGTCAATGCGGGGCAACAGCTCGGTGAAGAAGCTCTCCGGCAGGCGCACCAGCGGCGCCTCGCCCTCCGGGAAGCCCGAAAAATGCCACATCACGTCTGTGGGAGCCGCCATCGGCTAGACCTCCGAGGATTCGGTGAGGGTCGTCGCATCGGCAAACTGCGTCAGGTTGCGGTTGAAATAGAGTTGCACCGTACCGAGGGGGCCACTGCGGTGTTTCGCCACCATGATTTCCGCAATGTTGAGCTGCTGCGTTTCGGGATGGTACATGTCATCGCGGTAAATGAACATCACCACATCCGCGTCCTGCTCGATACTGCCGCTTTCGCGGAGATCGGAGAGCACAGGGCGCCGGTCCTGCCGCTGCTCCACAGCGCGGGAGAGTTGCGAGGCGGTGAGGATGGGGGTGTCCAGCTCCCGCGCCAGCGCTTTCAACATCCGCGAGAGATAGGAGACTTCCTGAACGCGGTTCTCCGTGCGAGTGTCGGCAGTCATCAGCTGCAAATAATCCACATACGCCATATCCAGGCCATGCTCCGAGTGCAGGCGCCGGCATTTGGTGCGCAGCTGCAGCGGGGTCAAGGCCGGCGTGTCGTCAATGTAGATCGGCAAATCCGCCAGGTGTCCAATCGCATCCTCGATCTTCGGAAGGTCCTCATCCTGCAGATTGCCGATGCGTAACCGTTGCGCGTCCACGCGGCTGAGCGACGAAATCATGCGCTGCACCAGCTGCTCCGCCGACATCTCCAGGCTGAAAATCGCCACCAGCTTGCCCTTTTCCGCCGCTTTGAGCGCCATCGTCAACAGCAATGACGTCTTCCCCACGCCGGGGCGCGCTGCCAGGACGATCAAATCCGAGCGCTGAAAGCCCCCCAACAGGCGATCCAGATCCCGGAAGCCGGAGGTGACACCCATCAGCTCGCCGCGATGCGCGTACAGATTGTACAAATAGTCACGGTACGTGCCGACGACTTCCTGGACGGGGCGCAGGTCCCGCGCGATGCGCTGCTGACTGACCGCAAACAGCGCGCGTTCGGACTGATCCACGACCTCGCCGATGCCCTTTTCCTCATCGTAAGCCAGTTTGGCGATCTCGCTGGCCACCTCGAGCAGCCGCCGGCGGACACTGGCCTGCTCTACCATGTGGGCGTAGCTCTCGATGTTGATGGCCGACGGCACGGCCGAAATCAGCTGCAGGATGTAGGCGCTGCCGCCGATTGCCTGCAGCTGCTCCTGCCGCTCCAGCGCCGCCGTAAGGGTGAGGAAATCCACCGGCTCGCGCTGTTCGTGCAATCCCAGGATCGCCTCGTAAATCCAGCGATGTTTTTGGAGATAGAAATGCTCGACGCGCAGGAAGGACAGCACGCGGAAGATCGCCTCCGCGTCAATCAGCAACGCACCGAGGACGGCTTCTTCAGCCTCGATATTTTGCGGGATGGTTTTGTCTGCTCCACTCATCGGATCTGTCCCGGTCGCCGGCCTTTTCCGCCACGAGCCTGCACCTCAGTCGGTAGGGATATCATCAAGGTCCAGCTGATTGAGGAAATCGCGGAACACATCCAGCTCTTCCGAGGCATGTTCCTCCAGCAGGCTTTTTTCAGGCAGCACACCCGCCTGATCCAACACGCTCTCGGCCACGTAGATGGGGACCTCCAACCGCACGGCAATCGCTATCGCATCGCTGGGGCGGGAGTCCACGAGCTGCTCCCGGCCATGCACGTCAAGCACCAGCTGCGCGTAGAAGGTGTCGTCCCGCAAGGCGTTGATCAGGATATAACGCAGATCGGCCCCGAACTGGGCCAACAGCGCGACGAGGAGGTCATGCGTCATCGGGCGAGGGGTATGGACGTTCTGCAGGCGCATCGCAATCGCCTCAGTCTCACAGGCGCCGATCCAGATAGGAAGATGCCGTTCCCCTTCACGCTCCTTGAGCACGACAATGCGGTGGGGTGAAACCAGGCTGACCTGAATCGTCTCGATCTCAACTTCAATCATAAACCCTCCTGTGGCAGTGAAGGAGCCTGCCTGTGCCTCGTATTATACACCGACAAGTGAAAAATGAGGAAAAGCGCCTGTCGCCCGGCGCCGGCGCTGATGGCCGTGCGGCGGCCACTCGACAGCGGCGCAAGCGCCTCATCCCCACAGGGACTCTTGCGCCACGAAGTGCACAAAAACGGGAAGAGCAAAACCGTCTGCTGAACAGGCGCCCAAAAAAAGTTGCCCTCCGTCAGTGTTGACGGAGGGCTTTCCTGCCAACTGACGCCCCGGGTCAGGGCTCCAGCGTGAATTCATCCGCCAACAGACTCATCAGCAGCAGATCGTGATACATGCCGTCAATGAAAATGGCGTCGCGCAGTCGTCCCTCATGCGTAAACCCGCACTTCTCATAGGCGCGAATCGCGCGCGCGTTCTCCGCCACCACATGCAGGAAGATGCGGTGCAGGTTGAACCAGCGAAACCCCACCGCCAGAGTCGCGCGCACCGCGTCAGAGCCAAAGCCCTTGCCCCAGAAATCCGGCTCCCCCACAATGATGCCAAATTCGGCATGGCGATCCCGCCAGTTGATGTCCTCCAGGCCCACCACTCCAATGGACTGAGAACTTTCCAGCGTCTCGATGACAAAGTGCAAGCGCTGTGGAGCCACGCCGCTCGTCGCCGCGACCAGCCCCTCGAACCAACGCCGCTCCAGCGCCTCGGAGATGTAGCGTATCGTCACATAATCCCGCAGCTCCGGATTGGAAAGCCAGCGCACAAACAGCGGAATGTCCTCAGCCTCTGAAGGCCGCAAGCGGATGAGTTGGCCATTGTAGTACACAGGAACCTCCTTCCACGGGTCCACGTGCCCACGTTCACACGTCCTACGTTCGCGCGTTATTCCTGAGTGCCTTCCGCCTCAAGACGCTTCCTGACGCGGATAATTGGGCAGACCCGAGGCGTTGAGCAGCCATTGTCCCGCCTTCGTCCGCGCCGGAATGACAGGCCCACGCCCCAGATAGGCCTGACCCAACGCCCACACGACGCCAAGGAACACTCCCACTACCAGGCCCAGGCCGATATTCATCGCCGTGTTGGGCGCGCTCGACGTGCCTGGTGGCAGCGGTTCGAAGGCCACCTGCACCTCTTTGGCGGTCACGGCCTGCTCGACCTGCACTTCGCGCAGCTTGTTGACCAGCGCGAGATAGGTCTGCCAGGCGGCGTCGCGCGTCGCGCTCAGTTGCCGGGACATGGCGTTTTCCTGCTCCAACTGCAGCCGCAGGGCCGTGAGTTCTTGCGCCAGCTCGTTGATTTGGGTCGAGCGCGCCTGAACAGCGCTGTCCTCCGCCGGCGGCGTCGCCAGCCTGGCCTGCACGAGGGCCAGCTTCGCCTTCAGGATCATGATCAGCGCGTCCACATCCTTTGTCGTCACCGTCGGGGTCGGGGCCGATAAATCCAGATACCAGACGCCGGGACTTGTCCCCTGCAAGGTGAGATCCATGGCGTTTTCACCGCTGCTTTGCTGGTAAGTTTGCCCCGCCAACTGCCCACCAAAGGCCTGCGTCTGCAAGGTGATGAAGGACATCGCCGTCCCCCAATTGCCGACTGAGGCGCCGTCGGCCTGCTGCAAACTCTGCTTGAGCGCTTCCGCGTCCAATAGCAGCTGCTGCAATAAGGCCTCCTGCCGGTAGGTGTTCACCAACGACATGTCCAGCGCCGTCCAGTTCAGCGAGCTCTCTACTCTCTGAATCTGGCTTTCCAACTCAGCGCGGCGGCTTTGGCCCAGGAAGGCCTCCCATTCAGCCTGCGCCCGCTGATATTCCCCCAGGGCGGTTTGCGATTCCTGCTTCAGATTGTCGGTCACGGTGCTATCCGGCGCGTACAGGGCGTTGATGTGGACCTCGGCCTCGTGCGCCCAGGCAGCCGCAAGGCGCGCTGCCAGCTCCGCCGTTGGGGCAGACGCCTGGATGGCGATCCAATCGTCCTTGCCCTCCACCTCCACTTTGCGCGCCAGCGCGCTCGGGCTGCGCACGTTGAGTGCGTCCCTCAACGCGGGATCAGCGGCCATGACCCGCTGCGCGATCTCGGCGCTGCCGGCGACTTCTACGAGGGCCGCGTTGCGATAACGCAGGTCCACCCGCTGAGCGTCCTCCGCACTCAAGTTCAGCGCGGCAGTCAAACGCAAATCCGCGCGTTTGGGTGCGACCACCAATCCCGTAGCCGCCTGATATGTCGGCGGCGTCAGCAAGGAATACAACCCACCCACCAGCATCAAAAGCACGGCAAACACCGCAATGCCGCGCCGACGGCGCAGCAGGACATCGAGATAAGCGCGCAAATCTATGTAGTCTTCTTCCATGAACTCAACCCTCTCCATAATGAATGATAGCGCTACGGCTTTAAGAGTGGAGCCAGCAGCTCCTGCGCTGCCGTCGCCGGATCCTTCTCCCGCCGCAAGACCGCTTCGACCGCTGCCGCAAAACGTTCCTCCCCCACCCGCTGCTCCACCAGCAGCAGCAGATGCCGTTGCAGCCACGTCTCCACCTCGGCGCGGGCGTGAAGCCGCCGACGCAATTCCCAACGGCCGCTGCTTTCGAGGTACTGCCGATGGGCGGTGATGGCTTCTACCAGCTCCGTGAGGCCCTGATTCTCGATCGCCGCCGTCTGCAGGATGGGCGTCTCCCACCCGGCGACGACCTCCAACGGCTCATCGGCGCGGGGGCCGTGATGCCCGGTCGTCGTGACGCCAAAGTAGGCCGATTGCAGCGCGCGCACCGTCTGGCGCGCTTCCGGGCGATCCGCTTTGTTGACCACGATGATGTCCGCAATCTCCATCAGCCCGGCTTTGAGCGCCTGCACCTCATCGCCCATCCCCGGCGCTTCGACCAGGACCACGGTGTGCGCAATGCGGGCGACTTCCACCTGCGCCTGCCCCGCCCCTACCGTCTCCACCAGAATCACGGGGAATCCCACCGCGTCGAGGAGCAAGACGACGTCCCGCGTGGCATACGCGATTCCCCCCGGATGCCCTCGGGAGGCCATGCTCCGGATGAAAATGCCCGCGTCGGCGGCCAGATCCTGCATCCGCAGCCGGTCGCCGAGCAACGCCCCGCCGGAGAAGGGGCTGCTGGGATCCACGGCGACAATCGCCAAACGCGGCACGCGCTGACGAAGCTCGCGGGCCAGTTTGCCCACGAGCGTGCTCTTGCCGGCGCCCGGCGACCCCGTGATCCCGATCACGTGCGCCTGCCCGGTGCGCGGAAACAGCGTCGCCAACGCCTCACGTCCCTCCGGCGCGCCGTTCTCCACCCACGAAAGCAGCCGCGCCAGAGCGCGACGATCTCCCGCCAGGGCCGCCTCGAGGAGCTGCACCTAGGCTCCTATTGTCTGATGGATGAAGGAGACGATGGTCTGGGTGTTCGTGCCGGGACCGAAGACCTCGGTGACGCCCAACTCCTTGAGGGCGGGGACATCATCCGCCGGAATGATGCCGCCCACAAAGACCGGCACCGCGTCAAGGCCCCGCTGTCGCAATTCGTCGAGGATGCGCGGCACCAACGCCATGTGCGCCCCAGAAAGGATCGAGAGGCCCACCACATCCACGTCTTCCTGCAGCGCCGCCTCGGCGACCATCACTGGCGTCTGGCGCAAGCCGGTGTAGATGACTTCCATGCCGGCGTCACGCAGCGCACGCGCGACCACCTTGGCGCCACGATCATGCCCATCCAGCCCCGGCTTGGCGATCAACACGCGGATTTTTCTTTCCATAAATGTTTGCTCCTCTCTTGGGATCGGGGAACTTCAGGTAATGCTGAAGGCTCCTTACAGATGCGATACGTCGTTCAGTCGCGAGACGCAGTAATGGGCGGCGGCGGGATCCTCGATCTCCACCACGCAGAGCGAACAATTCTTCTGGGGCAGCTCCCAGAAGCGCTCATAGCTCCACCCCAGGGCCCGCAGCAGGATCAAGCGATTGACCACGGCATGGCCCACCACGACCACGAGGGCCTGCGGATGCGCGGCGACGATATCCTGCACCGCCTGCAACGCCCGCGTGCGCACCGCCGCCAACGTCTCCCCGCCGGGGATCACCGCCTGATGGGGACGGCTATTCCACAGCGTTAACGTCTTGAACCAGCGAGCGCGCACCTCCTGCGTGCGCAATCCCTGCCACGCGCCGTAATTAATGTCGGTCAGGCCCTCGTGCAGGCGCACCTCCAATCCCAACGGCTGCGCGATCAGCTCCGCCGTCTGCCGTGCGCGCATCAACGGGCTGCTGTAGACAGCCTCGGGGGTCCACTCGGCGAGGACCCGCTGCGCCGTTGCCGCGGCCTGCGCCAATCCCACCTCGTCCAGGGGAACGTCCACCTGGCCGCGGAACCAGGGGTCTTGCGGCGCGTGGGTCTGCCCGTGACGGATCAACACGAGGGACGTCAAGGCTTGAACCTCACAGGGGGGCTTTGCAGTTGGCGCAGTGATCGGCGTGTGGCTCGTTCAGGAAACCACAACGACCACAGACCAAAGGTTGCGCTTCGGCCAGCGGTGCGCGGCAGGCTTTGCAGTTACTCTCGCCCGGGGCGTTGGGGGTGCCGCAATAAGGGCAGATTACCTGTTGCAACAGCGCCGCCGCCCCCACGCCCGCGCCTATCCCGCGGCAATAGGCCTCGATAGCATTCCAGGTCTCCTCGCGGAGGCGTAAACCGCGCACATTGCGCGCCACGTCATCCATCTCGGCGATGAGGGACCACGGATTCAGCAGCGCGCGCAAGCCGGTCCGCGCCAGATCCGCCGCCACGCCCAGCCACTGCTGCTCGGCCATCGAGACGACGATGCCGGTAGGAGAGGGCAGGATATGCAAGGTCACTGCCGTCTGCGGATCCCCGGGCTCCATGCGCCGCGCCTGAAGCTGCACGATCGTACGTCCTTCCGGGCCACGCATCCATTGGGCGCGCGTCTCTCCCTGGTTAAATTGCACCACCAACGCGTGGGCCAGCTCCTCAGTGTCAATCTTGCCGTGATACGCGCGCTGCTCCATCTCTGCTTTCATGCATGTGCTCCTCGGAAAATAAATACATGCCCACGTGCCCAGGTGCCCACGTTTCCACTTTCAGCGGGGATGCTGCGCCCGCCGCGCCCGCAGCGGATTGATGCCGGCGATCAGCACCGAGAACGCCACCGCAATCACCAATCGGCCCACACCGGATACCCAGAAAACGGGACGATACCCCCACACCTGGGCAATCCAACCGCCCATGGCCGCGCCGGCCGCCAACCCAATGCCTACCGCCGCCTGGTAGACGGCCACAAACTGCGGGCGTGATTCGGCCGGCGTCAGCTCCAACAACAGGTTGAAAGAGGCCAGATTGTAGCCAGCCCACAGGAACCCCGCCAGCAGTTGCAGAGGAAAGGCCTGCCACGGTTGGGTGATGAGTCCCCACAGCGCCGGGACGATCGGGATTCCAAAGCCGGTCAGCCGCTGCACCCACACCGATCCCTTACGGTCGCTCAGGGGCCCAAAGACGCGCTGCCCCGGCAACGAGGCCAGGGTGGAGGTCGCCGCCGTCAGCGCGATGACCGACGCCGACGCATGGGCCTCCTCGGCCAGGAAAATGTTGAAAAAGGGGCCGGAAATCTGCACGGTCAGGTTCCACAGCGCCGCGATGGCGCAATAGGCCACGAAACGCCCCTGCCCCTGGAGCAGCTGTCGCAGCGGCACAGGGGCGACTTCACTCTGAGCCGCTGCGGCCGGACGCGATGGCTCTTCAATTTGCCCAAAAGCGTAGACCGAGCCCAATCCCGTCAGCAGCGCCACCGTCAGCGCCAGCTGGTAGCCACCGATTCCCGGATGGTGATCAATCAGCTGCCCCACGAGCAGCAATCCCACAAGCCCCCCCACGCCCATGAGGATGTTGCGGGTGCTGAAATAGCGCCCGCGCCATTGGGCAGGCACGATGTCACTGATCAGCGTGGTCCACGCAGGCAACATCAAATTGGCGATCAGCGACCGCCCGACGATCAACGCAATGGACACAAACACCAGGGTCGGGCCAGGGGAAAGCCACAACGGCAGGAGGATGAGCAACAACAACAGCACCCGGCCCAGTAAGCCCGGCAGGACGACCAGCGGTTTGAGCCGCCGCGCTTTGGTCGCCAGCCGGCCGCCGGGAATCATCGCCGCGGGCAATGCCAGATTCATAAGCGAGCTGAGCAGGCCGATCTCCCCGCGCGTCGCGCCCAGCGCGGCGAGGTAGATGGATTGGTAAGCGCCGAAAATGGCCTCGCCGATATTCGCGAGCACCCCATCCACCGCCAGCCAGCGCAAGGAACGCCGGGTACGCGGTCCCAGCTGCGCACTCCACCGTCCGCCGGCTAAGATCAACTTCGCCTGCCGCTGCCAGCGAAATAATGGGGATGTGATCTGCCCCAGGTGCGGCGTACCCGAGGGCCAGTGGAACCGGGTTTTCATCCCAGCTGAACGAAATCCTCAGCCGGAAGTACAAACACGGTGGCGCGATGCTGGCCGGGTTCCGGTTCCTGAGTATGTTGCGTGAGGAGGGTAAACACCTGGGGCACCTGCTCGGCTTCCACGCCGATCAGCAATGTGACGTTCCCCCGCCGTAGAAATCCGCCGGTGCTGGCGATGCGCGTCACGCGGAATTGGTGCTCGATCAGAGCATCCGACACGGCCAGCGAATCCGAATCTTTGACGATCGCGACAACCAGTTTCATGATCTCACCTCACAGCTGCGCAAAGTGTTCGACGGGAACGACAAAGACCGAAGCACCGCCGACGTGAACTTCAATCATCATGGGATAGCCCGGGGTCATGCCCGTTTCCACTCCCATCGGCATGAAGCGGGTGCGGCGCGGACAGTATTTGCGGATCAGCGCAAAAAACTCCTGCAGCTGTTCCTCCGCCGTCCCGATCAGCAGGGTGACCAGTGAATCGTGCAGGAAACCGCCCACCGCATCCAGCGTGGTCACATGAAAGCCTTTTGCAGCCAATGCCTGCAACAGTTGGCGTGATTGGCTGCCATCCACAATTGTAACCGCCAGACGATTTACCGCTGTCTCGGCCATACGTGCCTCCCTCTCTCGTGTGACGGGGTGCGCTCCCGCCCCTCGCTGCCCTGACGCCGGCCTGGAGCCGGGTTTGCGCAGATGCCTTACCTTGATTATAATCAGTTTGAAAGAATGGCAAACACCCGCGCGGCGCGAGCTGACGCAGCGGAAATAACGCAGGAACGGGGGAACGTGTCCAGGTATGAAAATGAAAATGTGAGTTGTAAGCTGTAAGTCATGATCGAAGGCTGCGACAGCTCTCGACTCACGGCTCACTGCTCTCTATTTTCCGAGGAGGAGGCCCAGCTTGGATTCTGAACGTGATCTGACACGCATTCAGCCTGGCGATATAGTCCTGCTTTCCGGGCACGACCGGCGCGAGTTCCTGGTCGTGATGCAGCCCGGCGCTCAATTCCAGACGCATCGCGGCTACATCAATCACGACGCGATCATCGGCAGCCTGTGGGGCAGTGTGGTGAAAACGCACCTCGATTATGCCTACATGCTGCTGCCCCCCTCGCTGGAGCAACTGATTCGGGGAGTGCAGCGCACCACGCAGATCGTCTACCCCAAGGACATCGGCTATCTCATCATGAAGATGAACCTCGGTCCCGGCAGCCGCGTCGTCGAAGCCGGCACCGGCAGCGGCGGTCTGACGCTGGCCCTGGCACGCATGGTCAGGCCGGAGGGACACATCTACACCTACGAGAGCCGCCTTGAGATGCTGGAGGTGGCGCGGCGCAACGTCACCCGCCTGGGATTGGAGCCTTACGTCACCTTCACGCAACGCGATATCGCGGCGGGCTTCGATCAGCACGACGCCGACGCAGTCTTTCTCGATGTGCGCGAGCCGTGGGACTACCTGCCCCAGGTCCACGCGGCGCTCAAGGGTGGCGGTTTCTTCGGCGCACTGGTGCCCACGACCAATCAGGTCACGGAACTGCTCGAGGGGTTGGCCCACAACGCTTTCGGTTTCGTCCAGGTGGATGAACTCCTGCTGCGCTCTTACAAGGCCGTGGCGGCTCGCCTGCGGCCCATGGATCGGATGGTCGCCCACACTGGCTACCTCATCTTTGCCCGCGCGCTGCTGTTGGAAGAACCTGAGGCGCCATGAAACCCCCCGCCCTGGCCCGGCTTCCGCTCGTCCTGCTCGCGTTCGGCGTCGGGATCACCGCCTGTCATGCCACCTCCCCCGTCGCCGCGCCCGAAACGACGCCGACGGCTACCCTCACCCCCACGGCGACGCCTCTGCCCGTCGAGCAAAAAGTGATTACCATCTGGCACGATTGGCCGGGCGATTATGAGGAAGCCTACACCCTTCTGGCAGAAGCCTACACCGCCGCACATCCCGAAATCCACATCGAACTGGTCAAGACGGAGAAGCTCAACACGGCCTTGAGCGCGGAGCTGCCGCCCGGCGAAGGCCCCGACATCGTCCGCTGGCAAGAATATCAGATCAGCTCGGCGGCCCAGCGAGGGATGATCGTCCCACTCGATGACTTCATCAGCCAGGAGACCTTACAGCAGACCTTTGAGCCTGCCGCCGCGCAGGCGATGCTCTGGAACGGCAGCATCTGGGGGATTCCAGAGATGCAAGACGGCATTGCCCTCATCTACAACCGGGACATGCTCACCGCCGCAGACCTGCCCGCGCCGGATGATTTCGAGGAGCTGCTCGCGAAGGCCACCGCCTTCCGCCAGACCCATCCCGACAAATACTACCTGTGCAATCAGGGCCTGGGAAGTCCTGATGCCTATCACGTCGCGCCCATCTTTCTGGGATTTGGGTTGCAGGCCCATGGTGGATTCATCAACGAGCTGGGGCAGGCAAACCTCACACTGCCCGAAGCCTACGCCGCGGCGGAGTGGATCAAGGCCTTCAGCCGCGCGGCGCCGGCAGTCGCCAGCCCGGGCATCTGCCAGGCCATGTTTATCGAAGGGCAGGCCGCCATCTGGTGGACCGGTCCGCGCGCCCTGCGTTCGTTGCAACACGCGGGCATGAACGTCGGCATTGCGCCGATGGGCAGCCCACTCGTGGATGTGCGGCTCTTCATGCTCACCCGTCTTGCCGTCGAGCGCGGGAACGCGGGGGCTGCTTTCGCCGTGATGGAATATTTCGGCAGCGCGGAAGTGCAAAAACAGCTCACCCTGCGCAACAGCACAATCCCCGCCAACAGCGCGGCGCTGGCCTCGCCGGAGGTCCGCGCCCTCAAGACCGTAGCCACCTTTGGCGCGGCGCTGCATCGGGGGACGCCGATGGCCAATCACCCCTACGCTGATTGTCCCTGGGGCCCGGTCGGCGATGCCGTAACCGCCATCTGGAGCGGCGTCCTCACCCCGGCGGTGGCGGTCGAACAGGCGCAGGCAAGCCTGGAAGCCTGCGCTGCCTCCATCCGAGGGAGATGAGGGGATCGGCGTCATTGTTTTCGTCTCGCCGGGGAAGTGGCTCACGGATGAACACGAAAAAACACGGAGAGAACGGAATTCTGTCCATGAGAGTTGTGGAAAGGCAAGTCCAGAGGAAGTGAGGTCGCTGGCCAGCGGGAGGAGACGTCCCTGGGCTTGTACGATCTGGAGCGGTTCACTTATGGCATCCCATCGCCCCATCGCAGCAGGGAATGGACAATTCACGACGGCGGGTGTATTATAGCAGTAAACGCCAGTGAAGAGGAGCAGGGGAATGGCGACGCTCACCTTGACGGCAATGGTCCATCAGGAAGACGCTCTGTTCAACCGCCCGTTCTTGACTGTTTTTGAAGCCGCCGTAGTAGAGACGGCATATGCCTGAGCTACGACGCGTGTCCGGGGCAGATGCCATCGCCACCCTGGAACCGTTGGGGGTGTGTTCCTGCGCCAGCAGGGAAGCCATGTCGTCTTGAAGAAACAGACTGCGCAAGGAGCGGGGGAATGTGGGGTTCCCTTACCCCGCGAGTGAGCTATCGGTATGTCCCCTACGGCCACCGCGCCGCAGCTGTCTTGCCTGAGCGCGGGTTAGCCTGGCTGAGGTCGTATGAGCATGGAGAGGTCCTGATCTGGCACAAGGGCCCACCCCGAAAGGAGGCACTATTCACTATCGAAGAAATCACTTCAAATGTAAGTTCGCATTGTCATTCACACAATCAAGAAGGAGAGACTCATGAACAGGCGAGTGTTCGCGATGGTAACCCTGGTAGTTACACTGTCGGCCTTGTTTGCCGGCTGCGCTGGACAGGGCGCCCAGACGGAAACGATCAAAATTGGCCTCCAGGCGCCTCTCACCGGCGATTACGCTGCCGAAGGCCAGTGGGCGAAGCAAAGTGTCGAGGTGGCTGCTGAGCTCATCAACGCCAGGGGCGGCGTCTTAGGCAAGCAAATCGAAATTGTCGTGGCGGATGACGCTTCCAACCCCAAAGACAGCGCTCTCGCGGCGCAAAAGCTCATTGCCCAAGGCCTGCAAGAGGTGATTGCTTCCTACGGTTCATCGGTAACGGCGCCTGCCGCTGACCTGTACGATGCGAATAAAGTCGTCTCGGTGGGCTACGGCTGTACCGCCGTTCGCTTGACGATGGACAAGCAGCGCCCCTATTTCTTCCGCACCGCCGGGCGTGATGACACCCAATCCGAATTCTTCGTCAAATTCGCGACCGAAGTGCTCAACGCTAAACGCATCGCCATCATGCACGATAACCAGGACTATGGCAAGGGCGTGGCCGACGACGCCATGCGCTTCCTGCAGCCCTACATTGATTCCGGACAAGTCGAGGTCGTCTACTTCGACGCCATCACTCCCGGCGAGAGCGACTATTCCGCGGTCATCAGCCAGCTCAAAGAGCTCAAGCCGGATGTCTGGTTCTTCACCGCCTACTACGCCGAGGCGGCGCTGTTGCTCAAACAGGCTCGCGAAGCCGGCTTGACCACCATCTTCGTGGGCAACAACTCGGTGCCCACCCCGGAATTCGAGAAAATCGCGGGCGTGGACGCCATCAAGGGGTCCATTCATCTAAATGAGCCGATGCCGCAATTCCTGGACTTCCCCGAGTCCCATGAATTCTTGAACGCTTACAGAGCGAAGTACAACGAGCTCCCTGGCTCCATCTGGGCCGTTTATGCCGCGGATGCTCTCAATGCTCTCGCGGCGGCGATTGAAAAGGCCGGCAGCACCGACCCCGATCAAGTGGCCAACGCCATGCGCACGATGACCGACGCCAGAGGCATCACCGGCCCGCTGCTGTTCACCGAGCGTGGCGACAGAAAAGACATCCCCTATTATGCTTACATCTACAACGATCAGGGCGTATTAGAGCTCTACAGCGGCCAATAAGATCCCCCGGACCGTAAGGCCGGCTAAATCACCGGGGGCGCCCCCATGGCAGCCTGACATGCGAGGGCGAGGGTGAGGGTGCGCGGGCGCTCCCGGTGGAACTACGAGAGAGGAGATTCTTTTATGCAAGTGCTTCTCGAACAATTAGTGAATGGCCTGACCATCGGCACTTTCTATGCCCTGGTGGCCATGGGATATTCGATGGTCTATGGCATCATGAAACTCATCAATTTCGCTCATGGCGACCTGTTTACTCTGGGCAGTTATCTGGGATATACGCTACTGGTCATTGGCGGCGGTTGGGTGACGACCACTTTTGGCGTCTGGGGCGGCGTGGTCGTCGCAGTTCTGGGCGCCATGCTGGGCATCGGCATTGCCGGCCTGCTGCTCGAACGGGTGGCCTATGCCCCCGTTTACAAAGCGGGCCGTTTGCCGCTAGTGGTCTCAGCCTTGGGCGCTTCAATTTTCATCTCGAATGGCATCATGGCCGTCTGGGGTCCACGGTTCCAGGCCTATCCCGCCACCAGCATTCCATCCGGCAGTATTCTGCTATTTGGGGATTTCAGAATTACCATCCTCAAGCTCGTGACCATTCTGGTAGCCTTTGCGCTGATGGCCTTAATCTACTTCATCGTCGAGAAAACCCTGTTCGGCGCCGCCGTCCGCGCGATGGCCCTGGACCGTGAGACCGCGACGTTGATGGGCATTGATTTCCGAAAAATCATCCTCTTCGTCTTTTTCGTGGGACCGGCGCTGGGCGCCCTGGCAGGGGTCTTTGCCGGGCTGAACTATACCCGCATCATCTTCAACCTCGGATGGAGCTACGGGCTGAAAGCATTTACCGCCGTGATTCTGGGGGGCATCGGGAACATTCCCGGCGCGATGCTCGGCGGCATCATGCTGGGCTTGATGGAAGCGCTCTTCGAGGGTCTTGTGTCCGGCGCCTGGAAAAACGTCTTTGTCTTTATCATCCTCATCATCATTCTCATCGTCAGGCCCACCGGCCTCATCGGCGAGAAAATCGCCGAGAAAGTCTAACCATGAACCCGCTAACTCCAAAGGGGTTACCGCGCCTGCTAAAATTTCAGGGGCGGCAAGAAGCACCCGCCAAAGGCAGAAAATCCCGAGGGCTCCTGGCGCTCTTGATTGCGCTGCTTATCGCCTACCCCTTTCTGCCCTTTGTGAACAGCTACTGGATTGACGTGGCTTTTTTTGTCGGGATCTACGTCCTGCTGGGGCTGAGCCTGAATATCATCTTGGGAGAAGTAGGACTGTTTAACCTGGGTCACGCGGCATTCTATGCGATTGGCGCCTATACCACCGCCATCCTCTACACGCAATTCCAGGTGCCCATTTTGCTGCTGCTCCCATTGAGCGCGCTGATTGCGGGCGGTTTTGCCTATCTCGTGACCTCCCCCATCATCCACCTGCGCGGTGATTATCTGTGCATTGTCACCATTGGTATTGGGGAAATTGTCCGCATCACGGCGCTGAACAATCCCTTTGACCTGACGAAAGGGGCCAATGGGATTACAGGTGTGGGCAACCCTGATTTTGGACTTTTCGCCATCCAATCCCCCACCCAGTTCTATTACTACATCTGGGTCATTATCGCGCTGGTCATTATTGGGCTGATTAACCTGCAAAAATCGAGAGTGGGTCGGGCATGGAACTACATTCGGGAAGATGAAATCGCGGCGGAAGCCAGCGGCATCAACGTGCGCCACTACAAACTTTTAGCCTTCGTTATCGGCACGGCGCTCGCGGGTGTCGCCGGCAATATCTACGGCTCCAAGATGATGATTGTGTCTCCCAGCAACTTCACCTTTATGGAATCTTGCCTGATCTTCGTCATCGTCCTGTTGGGCGGCTTAGGTTCGATTCCCGGGAATCTTCTGGGCGCCACCATTATCGTGGTCTTCCCCGAGATTTTCAGGCAGTTCGCCAGCTACCGCTTGCTCTTCTTCGGGGCGGCGCTGGTGGCGATGATGGTATTTCGGCCTGGCGGCATTTTGCCACGCAAAAGGGAACGGGCGGGTCTCCGCGGCCTCGGTATCTCCAGGTTGCCGGCGGACGAGGATGCCTTCCTGCAGGAGGCCCTGAGAGCGGCCCCCGTGGCAAGTGCGGGGGCCGTTCAGCCTGCAGAGAATGCCATCGTTCTGGAAACCCAACAGATAACGATGCAGTTCGGCGGACTTGTAGCGGTGAACCAGTTCGACCTCAAAGTGAGAAAAGGGCAGATTACGGCGCTGATTGGCCCTAACGGCGCAGGAAAGACCACCCTCTTCAATGTCATCACCGGGATTTATCATCCCCACTCCGGCAAAGTACTGTTCATGGGCGAGGACATCACCCGGCTCAAGCCGCACCGCATTATCGCCAAGGGAATTGCGCGGACCTTTCAGAACATCCGCCTGTTCCCGTCGCTGACCTGCATCGAAAATGTCATGTCTGGCCCGCACTGCCATGCCCATCACGGCGTCTGGCCGGCGCTCTTCCACTTCGCTGGGCAGCAGAAAGAGGAGCGTACCATTCTGGAAGCCGCGGCGCGCCGTTTGCACCAGGTGGGGCTCTGGGACTACCGCAATGAATTGGCACGGAACTTGCCCTATGGCAAGCAAAAGATGCTGGAAATCGCTCGCGCGCTGGCTTCTGACCCCCAGCTGCTCATTCTGGATGAGCCATCCTCGGGATTGAATGACAAAGAAACCGAGGAGCTCATGGAATTCCTCACGCGCCTGGTACACGAAGGCTTCACCATCCTGCTCATCGAGCACGATATGAATGTCGTCATGGGCATCTCGGACCGGGTAACCGTGATGGACATGGGCTACAAGATTGCCGAAGACCTCCCACAGAATATCTACAACAACCCCAAGGTCATTGAGGCTTATCTTGGAAAGGAGGAGTAAGATGAGCACGCTGCTTGCCATCAAGAATCTTACCGTAGCTTACGGCGCCGTCGAAGCGCTCAAAGGCGTCGCTTTTGAAATACAGGAAGGGGATGTGGTAGCCGTTTTGGGCGCTAACGGCGCCGGCAAAACCACCTTGCTCAAAGCCATTTCCGGCCTGGTTCCCATCAAAACCGGGTCCATCACATTGAAGGGCGCGGACCTGAGCCAATACCCGGCGTTTCGATTGGCCGGAATGGGGATTATGCACATTCCAGAAGGACGCCGGGTCTTCGCAACACTTTCCGTTGAGGAAAACCTCAACCTGGGCGCCTGGAGTGTTCGCGGCAAGATTGCGCCTCAAGCACTCCAACAGAACCTGGACTGGGTATATGAGCTCTTCCCGATTTTAAGGGACAGAAAGAAACAGTTAGCCGGAACGCTTTCGGGCGGAGAACAACAGATGCTGGCGATTGGCAGAGGATTGATCTCGCGACCCCGAATTCTGCTCCTGGATGAGCCTTCGTTAGGACTGGCGCCGATTTTGGTATCCGAAATCTTTCGGGTGATCCAGAAAATCCACGAGGAGGAAGGGGTCACCATCCTGCTGGTAGAACAGAACGCGCGCAAGGCCCTGGGGATTGCGAACTATGGCTATATTTTGGAGACCGGGAAAATCGCACTGCATGACACGGCGGCCCGGCTCAGGGAGAACGACCACGTAAAGGCTGCGTATTTGGGGGGCGGAAGACTGCAAAGGAAGGACCAGCCCGCATAGGGGCGATAGCTGCGCCGGCCGGCAACCCGGTAAGCGTCCCAATAAAGCTAACCGCGCTGCCACTTCGTCCTGGCGCTCCGCTAATTCTTGGCCAAGCACCATCCCCAGCCCCTGTGCCGCCGCCGTCACTACCTGCAACGCCAGCAGGTCACTTCTCCGCAATCGCTTGTCATCCAGCGCCACCGTAACCTCGTCCTCCACCGCGCCCGTCGCCAACCACGCCCCAACACGCTTTCGAGCGTGGCCAGCGGAGGAGATGGAGGACGCGCCAGACGGTGCCGTAGACTGGCACAGGCGTTCCCACCTTGAAACCCAGCGGCCGGAAGAATTGCTGCCAATGATGTTCCCACCAGCCCAGCATCCCGCGCAAATTACCCTCGCCGTTCAAGGCGGCTAAGATCAGCATGCCCAACACACTTGCCAGGGGATAGAGCCGCCCCTGGCGCCGCCGGGCATCGAGCACATCCTGCAATTTCGCTAGCAGATTGATCGTGGTAACGGTTGAAACAGTCATGGGCACACCTCCAATGACTGTTTCTTACCATTTACACCCCTTCGTGCGGTTCTAGTCAAAGCATTGATAAGCCCTAAGATGAAACGCGGATCATTGACATCCCCCCGAAAACTGCTATGATGATTTTGATCGTGGCAGCGAGACACAAGCATGGAAAATCTGCGGACGCAAAAACCCATTTATACCATCCTGATCACCATCATCCTGGCGACCCTTCCCTGCTACTGCCTGGGATTCATCGCGCTGAGCCTGCGCCCCGGGGCACGCTCGACCGCCACGGCCACCGCCACCCCCCAGGCAACCCCGCTGCCAAGCGAGACGCCGTATGTGGTCGGCCCCGGCACGACGACGCCGCACGCCCTCCCGCCCACCCCCACCCAGTGGTTCCCGCCCACCTTCACCCCCACGGCGACGCCCACCCAAACGCCGACGCCCACCCCAACACCAACTGAAACGTCAACGCCGACGCTCACCCCAACACCAACTGAAACGTCAGCGCCGACATCCACCGAGACCGCCACCCCGACGCCCACCGCGACCGCCACACCCACGCCAACCGCGTCGCCCACCGCCACGCCGACGGCATCGCCCACCGCCACGCCGACGGCATCGCCGACGCTGACACCCACCCTGACGGCGACACCCACGGTCACCGCCACAGCGGTCATCACCCCACCCGCGCCATGACACCTGCATTCCCCGGCATTTCCGCACTCCCAAGCCGCGCTCCGGTCAGCCATCGCAGCGCGGCCATGCCGGAAGTTTATACCGTCGCCCAGCCAGGCACAGGTGAGCCAGCCCTCCTTCCCTCCTCGCGGCTCACCCCCTGCTGGATGCTATCTTCGCCGGAGTGAAAGGAGCCCCTTGAATACCCTCGAACTGATCCAACAACTGAGCGCAGCCGTCGGACCTTCTGGACGCGAAGCGGCGGTCAGTGACGTCCTCCGCCCTCTCTGGGAACCCTGGAGCGACGAGCTGCGCACCGACGCCATGGGCAACCTCATCGCCCTGCAACGCGGCAACGGCGCGGAACCCCGCCCGGCATTGATGAGCGCCGCCCACATGGATGAAATCGCGCTCATCGTCACCGGCATCGAAAAGGGATTCCTGCACGTCCACCGCATCGGCGGAACGGATTGCCGCGCGCTGCTGGGACTGGAAGTGACGGTGCACGGCCAGGAAGACCTGCCCGGCATCATCGGCACCCGGCCCCCTCACGTCCTGAGCGCCGATGAGCGCGGACGCATTGTCCCATGGGAAAAACTCTTTGTGGATGTCGGCCTGCCGCACGCCGAGGTCGTCGCGCGCGTCTCCATTGGCGCGCCGGTTTCCATCCAACGTCCGCTCATCCGCCTGCAGAACGACCTGGTCGCCGGGAAAGCCCTGGATAATCGCGCCTCCGTCGCCGCGCTCACGCTGGCGTTGCAGCAGTTGCGCCGCCGCGAACACGCCTGGGATTTCTACGCCGTCGCTACCGTGCAAGAAGAAGTCGGCGCGAAGGGCGCGCTGACCAGCGCCTTTGGACTCAATCCGACGCTCGCCATCGCCCTGGACGTGACCTTTGGCAAACAGGCCGATGATAATGGCGGCGGCACTTTCCCCCTTGACAAGGGCCCTACCATCGGCATAGGCCCCAACTTCCACCCGCAGCTCGTCCAACGGCTGCGCGACGTCGCCAAAAGTGAGGAAATTCCCACCGCCCTCGAACCCCTGCCCGGCCATAGCGGTACCGATGCGTGGAGCATCCAAACGGCGCGGGAAGGTATCCCCTGCGGCCTGCTCGGCATTCCCCTGCGCTACATGCATCAGCCGGTGGAGACGCTCGCCCTGCGCGACGTTGAACGTACCGCGCGGTTGCTGGCCGCTTTCACCGCGAGCCTCGAGGCCGATTACCGTCCCCGCTGGGAGGATGAACAATGAACCGCGATGCCCTGCTCGAATTGCTTTACATGCTGTCCAACACGCCGGGGACTTCGGGCGACGAGATCGAAGTGCGCCGGGCGCTCCGTCCGCACCTGGAGGGACATGTGGAAAGCCTGCGCGTGGACGCGATGGGCAATCTCATCGCCCACAAGAAAGGCACCGGCGCTCATGACCTGCGCGTGCTGCTCACGGCCCACATGGACGAGGTCGGCCTGATGGTGGTAGATCATACCGGCGAGGGCGCCCTCAAAGTGGCAACCTCCGGCAGCATTGACGCCCGCCTGCTGCCGGGATTGGAAGTGCGCGTGGGACCCCAGGCCCGGCCCGGCGTCATCGGCATCAAAGCCATTCACCGCGCGGATGAGGACGAGAACGTCATCCCCGTGAGCGCGCTCACCGTGGACATCGGCGCCCACGACCGCGAGGAAGCGCTCGAGCTCGCCCCCATCGGGACCCGCATCACCTTCGCCACCACCGCGCACCCCCTGGGACAGCTCGTGGCCGGCAAGGCCTTCGATGATCGCGCCGGCTGCGCCGCCCTCGTCGCGCTGTTGCAGGGGCCGCCGCTCCCCTGTGACGTCTTCGGCGTCTTCACCGTCCAGGAAGAAGTGGGGCTGCGCGGCGCGCGGGTCGCGGGCTACACCGTCGCCCCCGCGGCGGCCTTCGTCCTGGAAGGCACCATCGCCGATGACCTGCCCAAAGAGGAAGAAGGCAGTCCCACCTCGGAGATCGGCAAGGGGCCGGTCCTCACGGTCATGGACCGCTCCTACGTCGCCGATCCGAGGTTGGTGCGTTTGGTGATCCAGGTCGCTACGGCAGCGGGCATCCCCTACCAGTTCAAACAGCCCGGCATCGGCGGCACCGACGCCGGCACTATTCACTTCACCCGCGAGGGCGTGCCGGCGATCACTCTGGCGATCCCCTGCCGTTACATTCACGGCCCGGTCGCGCTGCTCGATCCGCAAGACCTGGAACACACCGTTGCGCTGCTGCGCGCGTCCCTGGAACAGCTGACGCCAGAGGTCATTCAACGCCCGTAAGGGCCGTCCTGAGCCATTGCCAGGGCAAAACCAATCTCACTCACACAAGGAGCAAACTGTGGATCTGGAACTGCTGACCCAACTCACACAGGCTTTTGGCCCTCCGGGGTACGAAGAGGAAATCCGCGCCGTCATCCGCGAAGTCGTCACGCCGCTGGCGGATTCCGTTTGGGTGGATCCGCTAGGGAGCCTGGTAGCGCTCAAACGCGGGACCGGCGGCGGGAAAAAGACCGTGCTGGCCGCCCACATGGACGAAATCGGCGTGATGGTCACCTACGTTGACGAGAAGGGCTATCTCCGGTTCACGCGCATGGGCGGCATCAGCCCGTTGATGCACATCGGGGGACGGGTGCGCTTCGCCGATGGCACGGTGGGGGTGATCTCCGTCGAGCGGCGCGAGGATTCCTCCAAAATTCCCGCCCTCGAACAGCTCTACATTGACGTAGGCGCCAGCAGCCGCGAGGACGCGCCGGTGCAGGTAGGCGATCCCGCCGTCTTCATGCGTCCGCTGGTCGCTCAGGGACGCCGTCTCATCAGCAAGACGCTGGACGATCGCGTGGGCTGCTACGTCCTCATCGAAACGCTGCGGCGCCTGGGCCCCACCCCTGACGACCTCTACTTCCTGTTCAGCGTGCAGGAAGAGGTCACCCTTTCGGGCGCACGCACCTCGGCCTACAAGATTGATCCCGACATGGCGCTTGCCGTGGACGTGACCATGACCGGCGACACCCCTAAGGCCCTGCCCATGGCGGTCGAGATGGGGAAAGGGCCGGCGATCAAAGTGCAGGATAGCGGCATGATCGCGCATCCCGCCGTGCGGGACCTGTTGATCGCGGCCGCAGAGCGCGCCGGCATTCCCTATCAGCGGGAAATCCTGCTGGGCGGCTCGACGGATGCGGCGGCCATGCAATTGGTGCGGGGTGGCGTTCCCAGCGGCTGCGTCAGCATCCCCTGCCGCTATGTGCACTCGCCTTCCGAAATGGTGGACGTCACAGACGTGGAACAGACGGTGGCGTTGCTCAGCGCCGCGCTGGCCCCCGCCTGAAGATTTGAGTTTGAATCCGCCGCATTTTATGCTATGATAAGAGTGAACGTGTAAACGTGCGAACGTGAGCACCTGGGCACGTGTTTATTTTCAAAGGAGAAATGTTGGATAGCCTGGAACTAGCTCGTCAGATTGCGGACATTCTGGCTGAAAAACAAGCCGAGGACATTCTCATTCTAGATTTACAGGCGTTGACGCCCATCGCCGACTACTTTGTCATCTGTACCGGCACCAGTCAACGCCAGCTGCGCGCCCTCCAACAGGCGATTTACGAGGGCCTGAAGCAAAGCGCCGACCGTCGCTTAGCGGCTGGCATCGAAGGGACGCCCGAATCGGGATGGCTGTTGATGGATTACGGCGAGGTCGTCGTCCATCTGTTTGAGGCTGAGACCCGCGCCTTCTATCGTCTGGAAGAACTTTGGGGAACCGGGCGCATCGTTGCCAAAATTCAATGAGCTCCTGGGCCTGAAACCCGCTCAGGATCTCAAGAGTACCTCACCACCTGGCCCAGGGGGCGCCCCCTGGGCTTTCTTATGGTTAGAAAAGCGCCACAGTCCCACGCGCCAAAAACCGTTGACACCCTTGCGACAACAGGTATAATGATAAAGATGAGGCAACCGACCGGAAAGACGCCGAAGCCCGCCTGGCGCAGCAAGTTATGGTGGCTCGAACCAGGCCTGGGCGTGAAGCGGTGGCTGTTGCTGCTGATGTTCGGCATCACCGTCTTCATCTTTGGCGGCGCTATGCTGCTGCGAGCGCTCTATCCGCTGCCGGCGTTCTTTTACTACGCGACATTGCAATTTCTCCCGCGCCCGGTGCGGATCGTCGGCCTGTTACTCCTGGGAGTCAGCAGCTCCCTGGTGGGTTTGTGGGGACTGAGCCGCGCGCTGCTGCGCCCCTTCCCCAAAGAAGCGCGCCTGCGCTACCCGGAGTTGCTGCACGACTATCAACGCCGTCGTCGCGGGCCGCGGGTCGTGGTACTGGGCGGGGGACATGGCCAGGCTACCATTTTGCGCGGGTTGAAGGCCTATACCTCCAACATCACCGCCATCGTGACCGTCGCCGATAACGGCGGCTCCTCCGGGCGATTGCGGCAGGAATTGGGCATCCTGCCGCCGGGCGACTTCCGTAACTGCATTGCGGCGCTGGCCGACGATGAATCGCTGCTCGCCCGCCTGTTGCAGTACCGCTTTACCAGCGATGCGGGGTTGGACGGCCACAACTTCGGGAACCTTTACATCAGCGCAATGGCCGGGGTGACCGGCTCCTTCGAGATGGCACTCGAAGCTTCCAGTCAGGTGCTCGCCGTGCAGGGGAAGGTCCTCCCCAGCACGTTAGAAGCCGTCACGTTGTGCGCCGATGTGCAAGTAGGCGCCCACACGCCAGTGCGCATCCGCGGCGAATCCGAAATCGCAGCGGCCAAAGGCCACATTCTGCGGGTCTTGTTAGATCCCGAGGCCCCGCGCGCCCATCCCAAAGCGGTGCGCGCCATCCTGGATGCGGAACTGCTCATCATCGGGCCGGGCAGCCTCTACACGAGCATCCTGCCCAACCTGCTGGTGCCGGAAATCGCCATGGCCCTGCGCGCCAGCCGGGCGCTCAAAGTGTACGTGTGTAACGTCGCCACCCAACGCGGCGAGACCGATGGCTACACCGCAGAAGACCATCTCCGCGCGTTGGAAAAGCACCTCGGGCCGGGACTCTTTTCCAAAGTGGTGGTCAATCTCCCTCCGCGGGGGAGTTTTCCCCCACCCGGGGCGAGCTGGGTCGAGCCGGAATTGCGGCCCCGCCCCCATCTGGACGTCATCCAGGGAGAGCTGACGAGCGCCACTACCCCCTGGCAACATGACAGCGAGAGACTGGCGGGAATCATCATGCAGCTGTTGCCCTGAGCCGGCTTGGAAATGACCGATTGGATACGTAGCCAGCCAAGCGCTACTGTCCAATCCATGATTTCCAATCCTGGTTCTCAATCTCATTTCAGAAAGGAGTAGCAGATGGTTACAAAAGTAGGGATTAACGGTTTCGGTCGCATCGGACGACAGGTGTTGAAGGCCATTCGCGATTACCACAGCGAGACGTTGGAAGTCGTCGCGGTCAACGACATCGGCGATACGCCGACCATGGCTCACCTGCTGAAGTACGACTCGAACTACGGGCGCTTCGACGGCACGGTGGAAGTGGTGCCCGACGGATTGCTGATTGATGGAAAACTGGTGCGCGTCTTCAAAGAGTCCGATCCCGCCAGCCTCCCCTGGGGCGACCTGGGAGTTGACATCGTCGTCGAATCTACCGGGCTCTTCACCGTCAAAAAGGACGGCGTGAACAAGAAGGGCAAGATGGTCAAGGGCGCCGAGAATCACATCACCAAGGGCGGTGCCAAGAAGGTCATCATCTCGGCTCCCGCCGAGGGCGAGGACCTCACCATCGTCATGGGCGTGAACGACGCCATGTATGATCCGGCGATCCATCATGTCCTTTCCAACGCCTCCTGCACCACCAACTGCCTCGCCCCGGCAGCCAAAGTCGTGCATGACAAGTTCCGGATCGTGCGCGGGTTCATGACGACCGTCCACTCCTACACCAACGACCAGAAGATTTTGGACCTGCCGCACAGCGATCTGCGCCGCGCCCGCGCCGCCGCGCTGAGCATCATCCCCACCACCACCGGCGCGGCCAAGGCCGTGGCCCTCGTCATTCCCGACCTGAAAGGCAAGTTCGACGGCTACGCCCTGCGCGTTCCAACCCCCACGGTCTCGATTGTGGACTTCACGGCGGAAATCGAAATGCCCACCACCACCGAGGGGCTGCGCCAGGCCTTCCGCGATGCCGCCGCCGGCCCGCTGCAGGGCATTCTCGCTGCCGTGGATGAGCCACTGGTCAGCATTGACTACAAGGGCGATCCCCACAGCTCGTCCGTTGACCTGCCCTTCACCATGGTGCTGGGCAAGGGCGAAAGCACCTTCGTCAAGGTCGTCGCCTGGTACGACAACGAGTGGGGCTACAGCGTCCGCACCGCCGACCTGGCCGCGCTGCTCGCCAGCAAGCTGTAGGCCGCGACCTGAGGGATAAAAGCCGGAAGCTGGTTGATTTTCACACACGACCAGCTTCCGGCTGTCATTCCAGACTGCGATTCTCTGACCTTTCCTGTCTGACCTTTTCTGGAGGAACGAGCTATGAACAAGAAGACGATCCGTGATGTGGATTTGCACGGCAAGCGGGTGCTGATGCGGGTGGACTACAACGTCCCCGTCAAAGACGGCGTCATCGGCGATGACAAGCGCATCAGGGCCACCCTGCCCACGATCAAATACATCCTCGAGCAAGGCGCCTCCCTGGTGCTGATGTCGCACCTCGGACGCCCCGCCGGCACCGGCTATGAGGCGGAGTTCAGCCTGAAACCCGTCGCCGAGCGGCTGGAAGAACTGTTGGGACAGCCCGTCATCTTCGCTCCCGACTGCATCGGCCCGGAGGTGGAAGCGCTGGCGGCGCAGCTCAAGCCCGGCGAGGTAATGCTGCTGGAAAATGTCCGCTTCTACAAGACGGAGACCAAGAATGACATGAAGATTGCGGAGAGCCTCGCTAAATTGGGCGATATTTTCGTCAACGACGCCTTCGGCACGGCGCACCGCGCGCAGTCGAGCACCGAGGGCGTGGCGCACTTCCTCCCCGCCGTCGCCGGCTTCTTGATGGAGAAGGAAATTGACTTCCTGAGCCGCGCGACCGAGAATCCGGAACGGCCCTACGTTGTCATCCTGGGCGGGGCGAAGATTTCCGACAAGATCGGCGTGATTCGCAACATGCTCCAGAAAGCCGATAAAGTCCTCATCGGCGGCGGCATGGCGAACACCTTCTTCAAGGCGATGGGCCTGGAGACGGGCGATTCGCTGGTGGAGCCGGAGGTTCTGGACGTCGCCAAAGAGCTGTTGGCCGAAGGCGAGAACAAACTGGCGCTGCCCATTGACGTGGTCGTCGCCGACGCCTTCGACAACGACGCGCACCGCAAGACCGTGCCCGTGGATGAGGTGGAACCCGGCTGGCGCATTCTGGATATTGGCCCCGCGACGATTGCCCGCTACGGGGAGATCCTCAAGAACGCCAAGACCATCGTCTGGAACGGGCCGATGGGCGTCTTCGAAATGCCCAACTTCGCGCAGGGCACCTTCGCCATCGCCCAAATTCTGGCGGAGGTTCCTGCCATCACCGTCATCGGCGGCGGCGATTCCGCCTCGGCGGTGAAGAAGGCCGGCGTCGCCGACAAGATGAGCCACGTCTCCACCGGCGGCGGGGCGAGCCTGGAATTCCTCGAGGGCAAAGTGCTGCCCGGCGTGGCAATTTTGCAGGACAAATAGCGAGCCGCGAGAAATCAAGGCTCGATGATCAACAAGGAGGCCCAATCCATGCGGACACCTTTTATCGCCGGCAACTGGAAGATGTACAAGACGGCTGCGGAGGGCGCGGCGTTGGCGCAGAGCCTGCGAGCGTCTTTCCAGGGCATCACGGAGATGGAACTCGCGGTCTGCCCGCCCGCCCCGGCGCTCATGGCCGTGAGCGCCGCCCTGGCCGGTTCCAACATCGGCGTCGGCGCGCAGAACATGCACTGGGAAAACGAAGGCGCTTTCACCGGCGAGATTTCGCCGCTGATGGTGAAGGAATTCGCCCGCTACGTCATTCTGGGGCACTCAGAGCGCCGGCAGTATTTCGGGGAGACCGACGCCACGGTCAACCGCAAGCTGCGGGCGGCGCTGGCGCACGGCCTCACTCCCATCGTCTGCATCGGCGAGAGCCTGGAGCAGAACCGCGCCGGGGAGACCGTGCCCTTCGTCACGGCCCAGATCCAGGGCGCCTTTGCCGGCATCTCCGCTGCAGAAGCGCGCCGGGTGGTGCTGGCGTATGAGCCTATCTGGGCCATCGGCACCGGGCTGACCGCTACCCCTGAGGAAGCCGACCGCATCATCCGCGAGGCGATTCGCGCGGTGCTCACGGCGCTCTACGACGCGGAAACCGCGCAGACGCTCCGCGTCCAGTACGGGGGCAGCGTCAAGCCGGAGAACATGGCGGACTTCATCGTCATGCCGGAGATTGATGGGGCGCTGGTGGGGGGCGCGAGCCTCAAAGAGGCCTCCTTTAGCGCCATTGTGAAGAACGCACTCGCGGCGCTGGCAAAAGCGTAATCCGCACAGCAAAGCCCCCGGAGGGTGGGATTCTCCTGCCGGGGGCTTTGCTTGATCCACCTACGGCCGGGTCAGAGCTTCCGCGCCCGCTGCAGCGCGTCGAGAAATCCCGGCCGCTCGTAGCTCGCCACCTCGTAATCGCTGCTCATCTTGATGGCGTCGAAGGGACAGAATTCCGCGCAGAGCCCGCATCCCATGCACAGGCTGATATCAAGGTGATACTGCGCCGGACGCCGCAGCGGACGCCCGGTCTCCGTATCCACTGCGCGCTCGATCCAGATGCACTGGACGGGACAGACCTGCGTGCAGATACCACAGGCCGTGCAACGCAATGCCTCCGTCGTCGCATCCAGGACGAGGAACGGGGAATGGCGGCTGCGTTCCGGTAGCGGTAACCGCTCGCGCGGATATTGCACAGTGAAAACACCCCGTCCGTGCGGCCCCTGCCGCTCAGGCAGCGTCTCCGGACGATACCGCCGTCGCGGCCCATAGCGCAGATCATCCACATACGTCATGAAAAAGTGACGCAGGGCAATCCACAACGATTTGAGCACCCCCAGGCCAGGCATCAGCGATCCACCTCCCCCAACGTGAGATCCAGGCTGCCCAGGATCGCGACGAGATCGGCAACTTTCGCGCCGCGCGCCATCGCACTCAACGGCGTCAGGTTCAGCAGCGAGGTAGCTCGCACGTGATAACGGTAGGGATTGCGCCCTCCATCCGAAACCAGGTAGAAGCCCAACTCGCCCTTCGGCGCCTCGACGCGGGTGTACGTCTCACCGGGCGGCACGGTCAACAGCGGCGACAGCTTGTGGGATTGAATCGGCCCCGCCGGAATGCGCTCCAGCGCCTGCCGCAAGATATGCAGGCTCTCCCAGATCTCATCGAAACGCAAGGCCAGCCGATCGTACGCATCGCCGTGCTCGCGGGTGCAGACGTTGAACTCAAAACGGTCGTAGATGCCATAGGGCTCCGCCCGGCGCAGGTCATAGGGGACGTTGCTCGCCCGCAACACCGGCCCGCTGACGCCGCAGGCGACCGCCATCTCCGGCGGCAGCACCCCCACCCCCATCGTGCGCGCCTGGATGATCTCGTTCTGGAGCAGGAAGGTCTGCATCGTCTTCACTTTTTCCGGCAAGCGCTCGCGCACCAGCTCGCCAGCGCGCTCGATCCAACCCTCCGGCAAATCGGCCGCCACCCCGCCGGGACGCATGTAGTTGCACATCATCCGCGCGCCCGAAACCGCCTCGAAGAGATCCAGAATCAGTTCGCGTTCCTCCAGGGCGTACAACGAGCCGGTGAAGTAGACCCCCAGCTCATTGCTGAGGAATCCCGCCGCCAACATGTGATTGACGATGCGCGCCAATTCGGCCATGATGACGCGGAGGTACTGCGCCCGTTCGGGGACTTCCCAGCCAAGCAATTTTTCCAGCGCCAGGCAGTATCCCAGGCTGTTTGTCATCCCGTTGATATAATCCAGGCGATCCGTGAAGGGGAGGTTCTGCAGCCAGGTGTTGCGCTCGCCGATCTTCTCGTGATTGCGATGCAGATATCCAAAAACCGGCTCGAGGTGCTGTACCGTCTCCCCGTCGAGCCGCGCCACCATACGGAACACGCCGTGCGTGCTGGGATGGTGCGGGCCGAAATTGACGATCAGCTCTTCCGTGCCGAGGGGCTTGTGGGGATCGCGGTCCGCCGAGAGCATCCGCTCATAGAGCAGCCGCTCCACTTCCTCAATGCCACCCTCGGAACCCGGCAGCCACCCGTCCGGCAGGCGGATATTCGCGCGGAAGGGCGTGCGCGCTTCCGCCGTGAGCGGCTTGCTGCCGTTAGGAAAGCGGCTGCGATACGGCTTGTGCTCGGCCTCGAAGTACGCCTCGCGCCAATCTTTGCGCATCGGATGTCCCTCGAACCCTTCCCACATCAGCAAGCGCCGCAGATCGGGATGTCCCTCGAAGCGCACGCCGAAGAGATCCCACACCTCACGCTCCTGGAAATTCGCCGCCGGGAAATGGGGGGTCAGCGAGGCCAGCCGCGGCTCCTCGCGGTGCACCCGCGTGTGCACGGCCACGGGCGCCCCGCCGCGCAACCGTGAGAAGTGATAAACCACGTCAATGCAGGGTTCGGGGATGTCCTCCGGCGGGGTGGGATAATCCACGGCGGTGAGATTGGTGAGAACGCGATAGCTCAGCTGCTCGCGGAGGTAATCCGCCACCTGAGAGAGGCGACGCGGCTCCACGAGCACCCCATCCTCCAACGGTCGGACATCCCTGGGAAACCGGCTCTGCAAGATCAACACCGTCTTCGCCGTGTCGCCGAAGGGCACCGGCTCCAGCGGATGAATACGTCCCGGCTTCGAGGGCGCTTCTTCCGTCACAGGCTCTTCCGGCATCGCCCGTAGTTCAGGGTGGCTTTGCAGCCAAAGCGTCTGCCAATCTGCCAGATCGGGACCGAGCAACGGCACCGGCACGCCCTCGTCGGGGGTCTTCTGGAAAGCGCGCATGGTGGCGATGCTCTCGTGCTCGATGCGCGCTAACAATGCCAGAATGCCCTGGATCAGGGACTCCGGGCGCGGGGGGCAGCCGGGGATGTAAACATCCACGGGAATCAACCGATCCACGCCAGAGACGACGTTGTAACCCTCCTTGAAGGGGCCACCGGAGATCGCGCAGGCGCCCATGGCGATGACATACTTCGGCTCCGCCATCTGGTCATAGAGGCGCACCAGCTGCGGCGCCATCTTCTTCGTCACCGTGCCGTTGACGATGAAGAGATCTGCCTGGCGAGGGCTGGCGCGCATGATTTCCATGCCAAAGCGCGCCATGTCATAGCGCGCCGCGGCCGTAGCGATCATCTCGAAGGCACAACACGCCAGTCCAAACATCATGGGCCACAGCGAGCGTTGACGGGCCCAATTGTAGAACACGTCCAAAGGCATGATTTTCACATTCCCGCCCAGTTCCGGCGGGATCTCAGGCAAATTCACCGGCGCTTTCATCCCAAGATCTCCCCATGCCCCATGCGATGCGGGGGCGCGAAATTCTCCGTCGAAAATAAAGAGCCGTGAGCCATGAGAAGAGAGCCGTCGCAGGCTCTGCTCACGGGCTACGGTTCACATGGTAACTGTTCAGCCATTGACTAAAAAAGCAAGATTTCATGGCGGCTGCTGAAGATTGAGAGTCAATTTTTGCAACCTATCCCCTGGCCCCTTCCCGCAGCGCAAGGCGCTGGGGGAAGGGGAACTTTTTTTGTGGGGTTGTGCAGGCGGGCTACGCCCGCCTGCACAACCCCCTGATTTTTTTCTCCCCCTCCCCAGCGGCGCATGCGCCGTTGGGGAGGGGGCTGGGGGTGGGGCAAAAGCTACAGCTCACAAAGGTTCATCTATCGCCGTCGAGCTACCTGGCGCCAGGCTGAACTATGACCGCACATTTCCATATTTGAATGATGTGCGCCAACACATGGCGTCTCCTTCGAAAGCATCCCTCGAGCAAAAACGGTAGGCGACGGTCAGAAAACAGGGGGAGCTGTCCTCTTCTCAGTCTGCCGTCTACCGTCTGTGTCAACGTTGGGGAAGGCGGGACTTGAACCCGCACGCCTTACGGCACATGATCCTAAGTCATGCTCGTCTGCCCATTCCGACACTTCCCCGGCACCACCATTATAGGCCCATCCCTTCCGCCGACAAGCGCCCTACGCCGCCGCCACGTGCTCGCCGAAGCTCAGCAGCTCCGTCACCTCGCCGGGCGTGCGTCCCTCGGCATACACCCGCAGCACCGGCTCCGTGCCCGAAGGCCGAATCAGCAGCCAGGCGTCGTCCGCCAGGACATATTTCACGCCGTCGAGGGTACGCACCTCGACCACGGATTGCCCCGCCAGCTCCGCCGGCGCGCCTTCGGTCAGACGGGTCACCATCTCGCGCTTGGGCACCGGGCGGGAAAGGGGAATGTCCCGGCGCGCGTAGCAGGTCGGACCGACCAGGCGCTGAATCTCAGCGATCATCTCGTGCAGCGGACACTGCGCGTGCGCCATCATCTCCAACAGCAACATGCCCATCAACACCCCATCGCCTTCGGGAATGTGCCCCTGAATGGAGAGCCCGCCCGATTCCTCGCCGCCAATGAGGACATGGTCGTTGAGCATGTAATCGGCGATGTAGTTGAAGCCCACCGGCGTCTCATACAGCGGCAGCTGATAGCGCTCGGCCAGGCGGTTGACCATGTGCGTCGTCGAGACGGACTTCACCACGGCGCCGGTCCAGCCGCGCACTTCGACCAGATAGCGCAACGACAGCGCAAAGATGTGATGCGGATCCACAAACTCGCCGCGCGCGTCCATGGCCCCGATGCGATCGGCGTCGCCGTCGGTCGCCAGGCCCACATCGGCGTGTTGCGCCTGAATCGCCGCGCTGAGCGCCTGGAGATAGTGCGCCAGCGGTTCGGGGTGAATGCCGCCAAAGCCAGGGTTCATCTCGCCTCGAATTTCCGTCACATGACAGCGGGTGCGGCTGAGCAAATCGCGGAAAGCCCCCCGCCCTGAGCCGTACATCGCATCGGCGACGACCCGCAGCTCGGCCTTCGAGATCAAATCCAGGTTGAGCAGCGTCGAAAGGTGCTGATAGTAGGCCCAGGCGGGATCGAAGGGCCGCACCAACCCCAGCTTGAGCGCTTGCTCGAAGTCCATGAGGTTAGGGCCGCGCGCTTCCGCCTGCCCGCGTTCCAACTGCAGTTCCACCTGCCGCGCCTGTTCGGGCAGCGCCGAGCCACCGAAGGCTGCCTTGAGCTTGATGCCATTGTAACGCGGCGGATTGTGGCTGGCGGTGACCATCACCCCGGCTTCTGCCTTCTTCTCGACCACGGCGTAGGAGACCGCCGGCGTCGGGGCATCGGCGCGGGTCAGATGCGCCACAATCCCATTGCCGGCCATCACCCGCGCCACTTCCCGCGCATAGCGATCCGAAAGGAAGCGCGTGTCGAAGCCCACCACCACTTCCGGGCGCTCGCGGTCGCTGCCTTGCCGCACATAATCGGCAATCGCTTGAGAGACCAGGCGGACATTCTCAAAAGTAAATGTATCGCTGATTACCGCACGCCAGCCATCGGTGCCAAAACGAATTGTCATAGACCCTCCTCGAAAAATAGAGCTCAGTGAGCCGTGAGAAGAAAGCCGTCGCAGCCTCTACCACTCGTGCCCAGGTGTCCACCTTCGCACCTTCACCCGTTATCACGCGCCCACATTCGCCTACAGATCATAATACAGCTCGATCTCGTACGGGTGCGGGCGATTCCGCACCTCGCGTTCCTCAAGGCGCTTCTGCGCGATCCACCGTTGGATCAAGTCCTCATTGAAGACGCCCCCCGCCAGCAAGAAGTCGTGATCGGCCTCCAGGGCGTCCATCGCCTGTTCCAACGACGTGGGCAACGACTTGATGCGGGCGCGCTCGGCCTCAGACCAGGAGAAAATATTCTCGTCCACCGGCCCCAGGCCCATCGCTGTGGGATCCATCCCCTTGAGGATGCCATCTATGCCCGCCAGCAGTTGCGCGGCCATCGCCAGGTACGGATTGGCGGTCGCGTCGGGAGGACGGAACTCGAAGCGGGCCGAATCCGGGCGATTGGCGTACTTGGGGATGCGGATGGCGGCGCTGCGGTTCGCCAGGGAGAAAATCGCGCTGATGGGCGCTTCGTAGCCGGGGATCAGGCGGCGATAGGAGTTGGTGCTGGGATTAGTGAAGGCCATCACCGCCCCGCCATGGTGCAGCAGCCCCGCCATGTACTGCCGCGCCAGTTGGCTGATACAACCATATCCCGCCGGGTCGTAGAAAAGATTCACCCCCTGCTTCCAGATGTGCTGATGGAAATGCATTCCCGAGCCGGCTTCGCCGTACAGCGGCTTGGGCATGAAGGTCGCGGTCATCCCAGCCTCGAAAGCGGTCATCCGCGTGATGTATTTGATGAGCAGGCTGGCGTCCGCCGCCTTGAGCAACGGCAGCAGGGAGGTCTCGACCTCACACTGACCGGGGCCGCCGACCTCATGATGATGATACTTCACCGCGACGCCCATCGCCTCCAGGTGCATGCTGATGCGGGAGCGCAGATTGTACAGCCGATCCAGGGGCGGGATCGCGTGGTAGCCGCCGTGGAGCGGAATCCCATAGCCGCTGCCTAATTCGTAGCTCTTCCAATCCGCCTCAGCCGATTCCACCCGATACGAAGCGGTGTTCATGGTGTTCTGATAGGAGACGCCGTCGAAGATGTAGAACTCGAATTCCGGCCCCCAAATGCTGCAATCGGCGATGCCCGTCTGTTTCAAGTAGTCCTCGGCGCGGATGGCGATGTTGCGCGGATCGTAGGGGAAGATTTGCCGGGTGTCCGCCTCGAGCGTGACGCAGATGAAACTCAGGGTGGGAATTTCCCAGAACGGATCCTGAAATCCCGTCGCCAGATCCGGCACCATGACCATATCGCCGGCGCTGACGCTCTTAAATCCCACACTGGAGCCATCAAAGCCCACGCCGTTTTCCATCAGCCGGGCGTTGAAACAGCCGACAGGCACGGTGACATGATGCCAGCGTCCCCACAGATCCGAAAACTTGAGGTCCACCTGCATGATGGAACGCTCCTGGATGAACGCCAAAGCCTCCTCGAACGTTTGGAACATGACCTACCTCCCTCCCTGGATTGATGGCAGACTCATTTTAATGGATCTTGGGCATGGCTCGGAGCGCCTCGTAAGCCGGGCGCGGCGAGCCATCGAAGTTCAACACACTGTAGGGAGCGTTGGGATCGGTCGGCCCCAGGCCGCCTTTCTGCGCGTAATCGAGGTTCCAGAGGAAAGCCAGGTGGACAAAGCCCCATTGCCGCATCAGTTGAAAGGCTTCCACATCCCATTGCGCCTGTTCCGCCAGAGTGTTGTCCCAGGCAAATTCGAAGCCCACCGGCGCTTCCGTCCACCCTTCCGCCGTCGCCCAGCCAAACTCCGTGAGGCACACCGGCTTGTTGTAGCCCGCGCGCTGCACCATCGTGTAATAATCCCAAAGGGTGCTCTTGAACGACCAGGAGTGATGGGGATTGTCGAAGGGCCCCCGGAAATGGGCGGTGGGATCGTTATACCCCTCGTTCCAGGTGACGTTGGGCGGCATGTTGATGCCGTTGTGATGCGCGCCGACACAATCGGCGTAATCGAGGAAGCCCGCGGCAATCATCCGCTCCAGATACAGGTAGTCGTCCATGTACAACCACCGATTGGGGTTGGCGGAGTCCGTCGCAGTCACGCCCGTCGGGGAAAGCGCGCCGCTGATGACGATGATGTTGGGATCCCGGCTCTTGATGGCCTGATACGCCAGGCGCAACATCTCCACGTACCGCTCCGGATTGAGGCCTTCAGCGGTGTCCCATTCACGGTTGAGGTTTTGCTCGTTCCACACCTCGATGGCGTGAATGCGCCCCTTGTAGCGGTCTACCACCTCGCCCAAAAACGCCGCATACAGCGACAGGTCGTCCGGCGGCGCGCCGAGCGGATCGGCGTCAATGTAAGAACGGGTCCACTCCGGCGCCGCGACGACGCTGAGCATCACCTTCAGCCCCATCGCGTTGGCCGATTCGACGACCGGGTCGTAAAGGCTCCAATCAGGCGGAGATGTTTTGTCGGGATGCACATCGGTCCACCGCAGCTGCTGCTTCATCCAATCGAAGCCCAGCTGCTCCTTGATCTGACGCATGGTATAGCTGTAATCGCCAACCACGGGGATCACGCCCTGAGCGGCGACGCCATAACCGAACTGTCCCCACGGGAGCGGCGGCAGAGTTGCCGTACCGACAGCCGTCGCCATGGGGGTAGGCGTCGGCAAGACGATCTCGCCCACACCCGGCAGCGAGGCCGTAGGCTGAATGCCGGCCTGCGGCGCGACGGCCGTTGACGTGACCGGCGCAACTTTAGCGCTCTCCGTCGGCGTGAACAGTGACGTCCCACTCACCGCGCAGAGCGCCCCCAATCCCAGCAAGACCACCCAGATGATCCCCACCATCACCAACGAGCGTCCATGTAACCCGCGCAGCGTCTCCTGTAAGTTTTGCCAGAAGGGACTCTTCATACACTTGCCTCCCTGCGTGCTTTTGAGATGCTGCGTCATGACATGCGCAAGGATGGCACACCACAGCATATCAGGGCTGAGTATACCCGGCTTCGTCAAAGGGGCAAGCAAACGCGGGCGACTTTCATCGCCCGCGTCTCCTCCATGACAGCGTCAGCCGGCCACTCAGGACTTGCACAACGCGCAGTTCGACCCGTCCTGGTTGGTTCGCACCTCGTACCGCGCCTCGCCGACCCGCAAGATCACGCGATAGCCGGGGACGATCACCGTCAGGCAGGCAACGCCCGGCTCCGCACACCCCAGGCAGGAGTCGGGCCATTCCACCGCTTCCGTCGAGACGACGGAAATCTCGCTTCGCGAAATCCCCTGCCGCTCCGCCAGCCAGGCGATGGCGCGTTGGGCGGCGGCACCTGTCGGCGACAGCTCAGCCGGCGCGGGGGTAGCCAGTTTCTGCTCACACACCACGAAATTCGCCGGATTGCGGCCGGTGTGGACGTCATATTCCCGCCCGCTCTGATCGGTGAAGCGGTACTGATAGCCGGGCGTGATCACCTGCGCGTACATCATCCCCGGTTGAGGACAGCCAAGACTGGTATCCGGCCACTCGACTTCAGCAGCCGAGATCAGCGTGAGCGTTTCCGGCGCGACGCGCAGCTTCTCCGCCAGCGACTCGCGCACCCGGTCCGCCGTCGGTGTCACAGCGGCGCCGCCCTCTCCCGTCGCGTCGCACAACACCGCCACTTGCAGCTCCTGATCCGTGTGCAATGTCACCGTCTCACCCTCCTTAGCGGTGAAAGTAAAACGCCAACCGGGCGTGATCTCCGCCGCGTAGATGACGCCGGGCTGCGGACAGCCCAGGCTCGCATCGGGCCACTCCACCGGCTCGGCGGTCACCAGCGTGAGGTCCGTCGCCGGCACGCCGAGACGCTCTGCTGCCAGCTGCGTCGCCTCGGACGTCAGAACGGCCTCGCGGGCCGGCGCCGTCGCCGGAGCTTCCGCCTCTGACGCCGCCGTCGGCAATGGTGAAGTCGTCGGCAATGGCGAAGTCACCGTTCCCCATGCCGTACACGCGGAGAGCGCCACGCTCATCAGCACTAACCATCGCAATACTTTCATCCCACACCTCCCCTTTGGGTTACGTAACTCAAACGTTTTCTCCAGCAAGAAGGTTCCTTGCTGCCCTGCGGCGGACGCTTGCCCCATCCCTTGCCCCAAGTATAATACCGATTGAAGAGGGCAGCAGGATGAAAGTGCAGGCGAATCCCGTATTTGTCCGCCAGCTCTACGGCGGAGCACACCGCAGCCGCTTTTTCTGGCTGCTGAGTGGCTATGTCTTGTTGCAAGGGTTGCTGATATGGGGAGTGCTCTACCTCATCGGGAGCGGGACTTTCGGCGGCGACGATGCGCGCATTTCACTTGCGGCGATCCTCAACAGCGCTCGACAGCTCTACTGGTTCTCCAGCCTGCTCCTGTTGTTGGCCGGCGGCTTGCTCGCCCCCATCGCCGCGATTGGCGAACTTGTCGGCGAGAATGAGCATCGCACCTTCGATCTGCTCCGCACGACAACCCTCACCTCTCAGGCCATCGTCCTCGGCAAATGGAAGATGGCACTCCTCAACGGCTTGTTCTTGCTGCTCGCCCCGCTTCCCATGCAACTGCTGGGATTCTGGCTTGGCGGCGTCACCGTCACCGAGCTGCTCCTGACGCAGCTGTTCCTTTTCGTGGTCCTGATGATGAACACCGCCCTGGCATTAGCCATCTCTGCCCGCGTCCGCAAGACCTGGATCGCAGTGCTCATCTTCTATGGGATCATCCTGGGGGTGATTGCCTTCGTTGGCGGGGGCGCTCTCTTTCTTTCTGTGGAAGACGTCTTTCCTCTTCTGCTCCCCGCTGCCGCTTCTTTGTGGCAAAAGGCGCTGCTGCAGCACGGCTGGGTGTTGCTGGTCGGCCTGCATCCGCTCTCTGCCGCCATCGCCAGCGTGTCGCTCTGCGCCGAGCAGGGAGCGTGGTTCCTTCTGGAATTTCCCGTTTCCATCGGCGGCCCCTCCGTGACTTCGCCCACGGTGCTCCTGCCAGCTCCCTGGCTCACCCACACGCTGCTGGCGCTGCCAGCGACCGCCTTCCTCCTCTGGCAGACCGCCCGGCGTGTCGCCCGGCCGGAGGTCTGAGATGAGGGACTTCCCGCTCGCCGCAGCCCTCCGTCCGCTACAACGCGCTGTCCGCCGCTATGACGCGCTTCACGGTGCGGCGTGGGGCAGCGCGATAGGACTGACTCTCGCGCTCCTCCTGGCGCTTGCCGCCCGCCTCGCCCCGCTGTGGTCCCGCTCCACGCTGCTCGCCCATCTCGGCCCGCTGCTGCTGTGCCCTCTGGGAGGCGCGCTGTGGGGCGGATGGCGTCCGCGACCCGTCATCGAGCAGCTGCGCCGCCTGGAACGCGCTACGGGCCTCGCAGAACGCCTCAGCACGGCCTGGGAACTTCACGCCGGCAGCATCACCAGTTCCCCGGCGCTGCGAGAAGCCCAACGCGCGGAGACCGCCCGCGCCTTGCAGGGTCTCGATCCGCGCCGCGCTTTCCCCCTGCGGCTCTCTCCCGCCGCCGCCATCCTCAACGGCGCCCTGCTGCTGGCAGTGCTCGCGGCGCTCTTCATCCCCAATCCCCAGGAGCGCGTCCTGGCCGAACGCGCGGCCCTACAACAAGCCGCTGCACGTCAGGCCGAGGAGCTCGCCGCCCAAATGGAGGCCGTGCGCGAGCTCCCGGCCCTCTCGTCGGCGGAGCGCGAACGGCTCCTGCAAAGCCTGGAGACCGCGCGCCAGGTCCTCCTCGATCCCCACGCCGCGCCTGAGGCCCGCCAGGCGGCGCTCCTGGAAGCCGAACAGCAACTCGCCGGGCTGCGGCAAGCTCAAGAAGACGCCGCCCGGCAGCTGCAAACAGCGCTCGCCGCCGCCCCAACAGAGGCTCCGACAGAACGCACCCAGGCGCTCCTCGCAGCGCTGCAACGCGGGGACCTCGCCGCAGCGGAGACGGCGGCGCGGCAGCTGGCAGAAGGCGAGGCGCTCAGCTCAGAAGAACAGGCGGCCCTCAACGCCGCTCTGGCGCAGCTGGCGGAGGCCGCCCAGGCGGTGGATCCCGAGCTCGCCGAAACGCTCGCAGCCGCAGCGACGGCCCGCGATGCGGGCGAAGCGACGGCGGCCCTCCAGGCGCTCGCCGGGGAGCTGGCGCAACAGCAGCAGGAGCGCGCCGCTGAGGAGGCGCAGCTCGCCGGGCTCCAGGCCGGCTTACAGAATGGACGCGAACAGCTGGCAGCCGCCCAACAGGCAGCCACCGGTGAGGGCGGATTTCCCCAGCCGGGCCGCGGCGCGGCCCAACACAGCGAGGATAGCGGCAGCGCGGCCCCTTACGGGCCCTCCGCCAGCGCACGCCTTCAGGGAGCCGGCAGCGAAATCACCCTGCCGCGCGCCGTCGTCAACGGCGATACGTCCAGCACGGGCCCCGGCGCCGAAACTGCCGCACGGGTGCCCTATTACGAGGTCTATCCCACCTACGCCGAAGCGGCGGCCGCCGCGCTCTCACGGCAACCGCTGCCGCCGGGCCTGCGTGCCTCGATCCACAGTTACTTCAGCGCCCTGGCCCCCGCAGACGCGGCGACGCCTTGACATCACGCCATTGTGTGCTAAGATGATAGCCATGCCGAAATTCACTCAACACTCACTGCATTTGGATAGCAAGGACCAGCAGCAGCCGCCTCTGCACTAAGGGGCCGGACGCTGACACACGTAGAACTGCCCAGTCACCGGAACCGGTGACTGGTTTTTTTTGGTAGAGACGCCATGTACTGGCGCACATCCTCCAAAAATGAAAATGTGCGATAACTGTTCAGCCTGGCGCCAGGTAGCTAGACGGCGACGGATGAACCTTTGTAATCTGTAGCTTGTGCCCCTCCCCCTGCCCCCTCCCCAACGGCGCAGACGCCGTTGGGGAGGGGCGAAAAAATAAGGTTTTTTGCAGGCGGGCTGCGCCCGCCTGCAAAAAACCACAAAAAAAAGTTCCTCTTCCCCCCGCGAGCGCGGAGGGAAGAGGACAGGGAGGGCAAAAGTTGATTCTCAATATTCAGCAGTCGCCAGGAAATCTTGCATTTTTTAGTCAGTGACTGTGCAGTTACCATGTGAGCCATAGCCAGTGCGCAGAGGCTGTGACGACTCTCTTCTCACGGCTCTCAATTTTCGGAGGAGGAAGGGAAATGAAATCTGAACTGCTTACCCGCGTCAAAGAAGGCAACATCAAATTCGTCAGCCTGCAATTCACCGACATTCTCGGCAATGTCAAAAGCGTCACACTGCCCGTAGATCAGCTGCCCCGCGCCCTGGAGGAAGGCATCTGGTTCGACGGTTCCTCCATCGAGGGCTTTGCCCGCATCTACGAGAGCGACCGCGTGCTCATTCCCGACCCGGCAACGTACCGCGTGCTTCCCTGGAGTTCCCCGGAGCGTCGCCGCGCGCGCCTGCTCTGCGATATTTACGGCCCCGAGGACCTGCCGTCGCCTGGCGACCCCCGGCAGGCCCTCAAACGGGTGGTAGGGCGCGCCGCCGAATTGGGCTACATCTTCAACACCGGCCCCGAAATTGAGTTCTTCATCTTTGAGCGCAATGCCAGCGAACGGCCGCATCCCGTCCCCTACGACGTCGTCGGCTACTTCGATTTTTCGCCCCGCGACAAAGCGCAGCAGGTGCGTAGCGAAATTGTCCTCGCGCTCAAGGCTCTCGGCATCGAGGTGGAAATGAGCCATCACGAGGTAGCGACCGGGCAACACGAGATTGATTTCCACTACAGCGACGCCCTCAGCAGCGCCGATAACGCCGTCACCTTCAAATACACCGTCCGCGCCATCGCCGCTGCCGAAAACCTCTACGCCAGCTTCATGCCCAAACCCATTTTCGGCATCAACGGCTCCGGAATGCACACCCACCAGAGTCTGGCGGATCTGCAAGGACGCAATCTGTTCTACGATCCCAACGGCCCGTACCATCTTTCCCCGCTCGCGCACGCCTTCGTCGCCGGGCAGCTGCTGCACGCGCGGGCGCTCTCCGCAATCGTCGCCCCTACGGTGAACAGCTACAAACGGCTCACCCCCGGCTATGAGGCTCCCGTCTACATCGGCTGGGCACATCTGAACCGTTCCGCGCTGATCCGCGTGCCTTCCGTCCACAACGGGAACGGCGCCGCGGTCCGCCTGGAGTTGCGCTGCCCCGATCCGAGCGCCAATCCCTACCTGGCGTTCGCCGCGATGCTGGCCGCGGGTCTCGATGGCATCGAAAAGGGGCTGACGCCGCCGGAGATGGTCAATGAGGACCTGTATCACTTCGATGAGGAAGAGCTCCAACGCCGTGGCATCGGCACGCTGCCTGGAACCCTCGCCGAAGCCCTGGACGAGCTGGAGAAAGATGAGGTGATCCTCAAAGCGCTGGGGGGCTCTATCATCGAGACGTTCCTGCGCGCCAAACGCGCCGAGTGGGAGGAGTATCGCATCCAGGTCACCCCCTGGGAGCTGGAACGCTATCTCGAAACGGCCTGACGCTGCAATCATGAGCGCCTGATCACATCGGGCTGCGCGTGCGGACTGCCGCCGTGCGCGCAGTCCGATCACCTTGAAATCCAATTTGCTGTGGAGGGGATATGAATCCAAATGCGGCTGCGTTTGTCAGCTACACGGCCGCCGGCGGCGTTGTGACCGACGGGACCGGCGAGCAGGTGCTGTTGTTGATTCGTCCCTCGCAGGATGAGGTTCGCCTGCCGAAGGGCCACATTGACCCCGGGGAAACACCTGAGGCCGCTGCCCTGCGCGAGGCCATTGAGGAAACCGGCTATGACGATCTTGAAATCCTCGCGCCGCTGGGACAACAACTGGTCGTCTTCTCGACGGACAATTCCAACGTCCGCCGCACAGAAATATTCTTCCTGATGCGCGCGCGCTCGCGGCACGAAACGCCACGTCCGCCCGAAGATGAAGCGCAATTCTTTACCATTTGGGTGACGTGGGAGGAAGCGTGGGCCCATCTCACCTTTGAAGCCGAGCGGGAATGGATCCGCCGCGCCCGTCAGGCAATTTCCCGGCACACGGTATGAGTCACGCCGCGCAGGACGCCGCCTCCCTCACCGCCAAAGCCCTGGAAGTCCACGCGCGGTTGGCAGCCCGCTATGGACCGTTCCCATGGCAGCCCACCGACCCGCTCGCCGAGCTGGTCAACACCCTCCTGAGCCAGAACACCAACGATCGTAACCGCGATCTGGCGTTCGCACAACTGCGGACGCGGTTTCCCACCTGGGAAGCGGTGCGCGACGCGCCCGTCGAAGAGGTGATCGCCGCCATCCGTCCCGCCGGGCTGGCGCCCAGCAAGGGACCGCGCCTCCAGGCCATCCTGCGCCGCATCACCGCCGAACGCGGCGAGCTGACGCTCGACTTCCTGCGCGAGCTGCCCCTCCCCGAGGCCCGCGCCTGGTTGCGCGACCTGGATGGGGTTGGCCCCAAGACCGCCGCGATCGTCCTGCTCTTCGCGCTAGGGCGACCGGCGTTTCCGGTAGACACCCACATTCACCGGGTCACCTCGCGGCTAGGACTCATCCCGCCAAAAACGTCCCGCGAAGCCGCCCATGAGCTGCTCGAAGCCCTCATCCCGCCGGAGCTCTACTATCCCTGCCACCTGGAAATTATCCAACACGGGCGCAGCGTCTGTCACGCCCGCCGTCCGCGCTGTGAAGAGTGTCCGCTCCAAGACCTCTGCGACGCCTACCCGCGGCAAGCCGCCGGCAAATGAGCGCCGGCGGTGTTCCCCGCCGCAAGTTTTTTGACCGCCGGGGCACGCCTCAGGCAGAATGCCTTGGTCAGAGTAGTTTTACCCGCCCGCCAGCCGCCTGTTTAGAGGCGCCCATCCGTATATCCAGGGCTTCGCCATTTCCAAACCCGTACCCACAGAGTATATGATATTTGTCCCAAATCACGGTTTACGCAACCTTAAAATTCAGGCGATTTTAACGTTATACCCCCCTTTGGGCATTGCCTAACGGCGAATTTTCTGGTAGAATGGAATCGTGCGCGGAGGTAAACCCCTCCAGCGCCAGCCTGGCAGATCCACAAAGACTGGCGTCAGCACGTAAAGGTTACACCAACGATATTATATCGGCTGAGGGGAATTTTTGCGCCTCTCGCCGAACCGAGGCCGTCTATGTCCAAAATGGATGCACAGCGTTTATGGCAGGCAGCGCTGGGGGAGCTGGAATTACAGCTGACCCGTGCCATGTTCGACACCTGGCTGCGGGATAGCCGGTGCATCACCCTGGAGGACGACCACTGCCTGGTCATCGGCGTGAAGAACGGCTATGCCGTCGAATGGCTGGAAAATCGCCTCTACACCGTCATTCAGCGGGTCCTCCACCGGCTCGGCGGCCCCCAATTCGAGGCTCGTTTTGTCGTCTGGGACAACAAACTGGCCGCGGCTGAGCCGCCACCCCCTCTGCTGCAAAACGCACCTGTCCTGCCCGTTCCCGATCCGGGACTGAACGGCAGCTACACTTTCGACAATTTCGTCGTCGGTTCAGGGAATCGCCTGGCGCAGGCCGCCTCCCTCGCCGTGTCCGAAACGCCCGCCCGCGCGTACAACCCGCTCTTCCTCTACGGCGGCGTAGGCTTGGGCAAGACCCACCTGCTGCACGCGATTGGGCACAGCTGCTACAAACGCAACCTGCGGGTCCTGTACCTCTCGTCGGAACAGTTCACCAACGATCTGGTCGAGGCCATCCGCACGCACACCACCGACAGTTTCCGTGACAAATACCGCGGGGCGGAAGTGCTGCTTGTAGATGACATTCAGTTCATCGCCGGCAAAGAAAGCACGCAAGAGGAATTCTTCCACACGTTCAACGCCCTGCGCGATACCGGACGACAAATCGTCCTCAGCAGCGATCGTCCGCCCAAAGCGATGATCACGCTCGAAGAGCGGCTCCGCTCGCGGTTTGAGTGGGGCCTGATCGTGGACATTCAGCCCCCGGATTTTGAGACCCGGCTGGCGATCTTGCAGAACAAGGCCGATCGGCTGCAGGCACCCATCCCTGCCGACGTCCTGACCTTCATCGCCGGCAACGTCGAAAGCAACATCCGTGAGCTGGAAGGCGCACTCAACCAGGTACTGGCGCTCACCCGGCTCACCGGGCAGCCCTGCACCCTCGAAACCGCCAGAAATGTCCTGGGAGATCACCTGCCCAGCCGTCGCGAACTGTCGGCGGATGAAATTCTCAAGACGGTCGCGGAGTTTTACGGCCTCACTCTCGAAGAATTGCAAGGCCCGCGACGCAATCAGCGCCTGGTCTTCCCCCGGCAGGTCGCCATGTTCTTTCTGCGCGAGGAGACCGGCGCCTCGCTGCCGCAGATCGGCGCGCGGCTCGGCGGCAGGGATCATACCACCGTCATGTATGGCTGCGAGCGGGTCCGCACCCGTATGGAAGAAGACACCCAAACCCGACGCGAGCTGCTCGCCCTCAAAGCGCAGCTGTACGAGAAAAATTGACTGACGCGAACGTACGAAGGTGCGAACGTGCCCACGTGCGAACGTAGTGACTCGCTGATTCGCTGACTCGCCGATTCGCCATTCGCCATTCGCTGATTCTCGAAGGAGCCGACCCATCGTGATCGCGGTACTGCTAGCCGCTTTTCCCATCCTCCTCATTCTGGCGCTGATGCTCGGCTGGCACTGGAACAGCGCGCGCGCCGGCGTCGCAGGCTGGCTCGCCGGGCTGATCATCGCGGGGCTGGCGTTCGGCGCCAACGCCCCGCTCCTCGCGTGGGCGCACGTTCGCGCCACTTTCCTCGCCGGAACCGTGCTCTTCATCATCTGGGGAGCGCTGCTGTTCTATCGCGTCACCGAAGCCGCCGGCGCAGTCCAGGCCATGAGCGAGGTGCTCACCCGCATCTCTCCCCACCGCGCCTTCCAGGCGCTGCTGCTGGCGTGGGGATTCGCCTCCTTCCTGCAAAGCGTGGGCGGTTATGGCGTGCCCGTGGCGGTCGTCGCGCCGTTGCTGGCCGGCATAGGCTTCCCGCCGCTCGCTTCGTTCGTGATGGCGTCGGTCGGACACACCTGGGCCATTTCCTTCGGCTCACTAGGCGCTTCATTCAAGACACTGCAGGGCGTCACCAACGTCCCCAGCGCAGAACTGGCGCTGTGGAGCGCCCTGCTCCTCGGCGTGTTGTGCCTCATCACCGGCGCGGCCTCGCTGTGGATCGCGGGCGGGAAAACAGCCTTGCGTCAGGGCGGCGCCCCGATGCTGCTGATGGGGATCGCCATGGCGGGGGGACAGTGGCTCACCGTCCGCGCCGGAGAGTATGAAATTGCCGCCATGATAGGGGCGCTCGCCGGGTTGCTGGTAGGAGTAGGGTGGGCGATCCTCCAAAAACGCCCCACCCTTCCCGCCCATTCAGGCGTCCTGCTGCGAAAAGCGCTGCTGCCCTACCTGCTCTTGCTCATCCTGATCTTTGCCGCCCGCGTCGAGGGAATCAAGGCCGGACTGGAGATTGTCCCGCCGCTGGTGGAACCGGAGCATCCCGCCCTCACGACGAGCAGCGGATGGACTGTCCCCGATGTCCAGGAAAACCGCATCTCCCTGCTCAGTCACACCGGCGCGCTGCTGCTGTATGCCTCGCTGCTCACCTGGCTCTACGGTCGGCGTCGCGGCGAGATCGCCAAAGGGCAGGGGCGGCAAGTGTGGCGCAAAGTGACCCGCAGCGCTCTGACGCCCACCCTCAGCATTGTGGCGATGATGGCGCTGGCGACGACCATGGAATACGCCGGCATGATTGACCTGCTCGCCCGCGGCCTCGCACGCGCCGCGGGAGGGCTGTTCCCCCTCGTCTCGCCGTTCATCGGGGCGCTCGGGGCCTTCATCACCGGCAGCAACACCAACGCCAACGCCCTTTTCGGCACCCTGCAACGTGACACCGCCCTGGCGCTCAAACTCGCCGCACCCCTCATCCTGGCGGCGCAGACTGTCGGCGGCGGGATTGGCTCCACCTTCGCCCCCGCAAAAGTGGCGCTCGGCTGCAGCACCGTCGGCCTCGAAGCGCAGGAAAGTGACGCCATGCGCGCGCTGTTAAAATATCAACTCCTGGCCCTCGGAGTCATCGCCGCCCTGACCTTCGGACTCAGCCGGCTGACTTTGCTCATCGCACCTTGAAATTCTGAGCGTTTCGGCGTATAATCAATTTGAATGACAAATCAGCTGCGCCGAAAGAGATGCCATGAAGCGACGAATTCTGATCGTGGATGATGACCTCGAAACCCTCAAGATGATCGAGCTCATCTTGCAGCGCAAGGGCTTCGAGGTTTACAGTGAACAGGACGGGGCCAGGGTTCTCGCCTGCGCCCGCGACAAGCAGCCCGACCTCATCGTCCTGGACGTGATGATGCCCGACCCTGACGGCTTCAAAGTGGCCCGTAGTTTGCGCAGCACGCCCGAAACCCAGCACATCCCCATCCTCTTCTTCACCGCGAAAGGCGCCGTAGCTGATAAACTGGCCGGCTTTCAGGCCGGCGGCGACGATTACCTGACCAAGCCCATCCATCCGGCAGAATTGATCGCCCGCATTGAACAGCTGCTGAATTGCGACCTCAATTCCGAGGACACTCTGCCCCCATAGCTGGCCGTCACGAGCGCGGAAGAAACACTCTTCTGAATCGCAACGGGCAGACCGGCTAAGTTTCTGACCCAGAGGGCAAACGACAGCTGCTCAAAGCCATTCGTCCTGGTCATGAAAGGCGCCCTATCGGCCTATCGCGGGTGCCTTTACAAATACCAAATCCATGGTATGATGTGAGAGCCTGTGAGTGTGACGCCACACTCCCGGGTTTTTTGTGTATTATAAAGCCCTGATGTCATCCATCATACGGCCCACAGCACAACAAATCAGTGGAGGAATGTTGCAGCCATGAGTGAACGCCCGGTGTATCTCACCCCAGAAGGCTATCAACAACTGCTGGAAGAGCTGGACTACTTAAAGACGGTTCAGCGCCAGAAAGTTGCTCAGCGTCTGCATGATGCGCTGGCTGAAGGTGAACTCATCGAAAATGCAGAGCTGGAAGATGCCCGGCGCGAGCAAGCCTTCGTGGAAGGTCGGATCTACGCCCTGGAAGGACAGGTCCGTAATGCCATCATCATCGAGCCCAATCAAGCCGTCAAGGGCGTCGTCGCCATTGGCAGCCGGGTCACCGTCCTTGAGGAAGGCGCAGACACCCCTGAAGTCTATCAAATGGTCGGCTCCGCCGAAGCGTCGCCTAAAGAGGGGAAAATCTCCAACGAATCTCCCCTGGGAAAGGTGCTGCTAGGAAAACGGGTGGGCGATAAGGCCGTCGTCAGGGCGCCGGATGGAGACATCGTGTTCAAGATTCTGGAGATTGCCTGAACACTGAACAGAACCGCCATCTACAAGCCCATACGTCAGGTTGTATGGGCTTGTATTTTTGTAGTGACTGTTCAGCCCGGCGTCAAGTGGCCAGGCAGCAATGGACGAACCTTTGTAAGCTGTAGCTTTTGCCCCTCCCCCAGCCCCCTCCCCAACGGCGCCTGCGCCGTTGGGGAGGGGGAGAAAAAATAAGGGGGTTTTGCAGGCGGGCTACGCCCGCCTGCAAAACCCCACAAAAAAAGTTTCCCCTTCCCCTGCGCATGCGGGGGGGAAGGGGCCAAGGGATAGGAGGCAAAAGTTGATTCTCAATCTTCGGCGATCACCATGAAATTTTGCGTTTTTCAGTCAGTAGCTGAACAGTTATCATGTGAACCATAGCCCATGAGCAGAGGCTGCAACAGCTCACCGGTTCGGCACGAGCCCACCGCGCTGAAGCGCGGTGTTGGAGGACGTAGCCGCCCCGGGGGCCAGGAATTTCTCATCTGATGCGTGAAACTCGTGTTCATTCGGGGCCATTTTCGCAGGAGACGCCAGGTGCTGGCGCACATCATCCAAGGATGAAAATGTGAGTCGTGAGCAGCGACGGCGACGGCTCACCGGTTCGACACGAGCCCACCGCGCTGAAGCGCGGTGTTGGAGGACGTAGCCGCCCCGGGGGCCAGGAATTTCTCATCTGATGCGTGAAATTCGTGTTCATTCGGGGCCATTTTCGCAGGAGACGCCATGTACTGGCGCACATCATCCAAGGATGAAAATGTGAGTCGTGAGCAGCGACGGCTCACCGGTTCGGCAACGAGCCCACCGCGCTGAAGCGCGGTGTTGGAGGACGTAGCCGCCCCGGGGGCCAGGAATTTCTCATCTGATTCGTGAAATTCGTGTTCATTCGGGGCCATTTTCAAAGGAGAGCTCATGGAACTCAACGAACTGGAACGCCAAAGGGCCGCCAAAATGGAATGGTTGCGCGCTGCTGGCATGGAAGTCTATCCGCCGCGCGTGCATCGCACCCACAGCACGGCCGAAGCCCTGCAAATTTTTGCCGGGAACGAAGAGCAGGAGACGCCGCTCCCACCGGTCACCCTCGCCGGGCGGCTCATCAGCATCCGCACCATGGGCAAGGTCTCCTTCGCGCACATCGAAGACGGAGAAGGCCGGATCCAGCTCTTCTTGCGCGCGAATGAGCTCGGCGACGCCTACGAGCTCTTCCTCAAAGGCTTCGACCTGGGGGATTTCGTTGAAGCCTCGGGAACGCTCATGCGCACCCGCAGCGGCGAGATCAGCCTGCAAGTCGCCGCCCTGCGGATGCTGGCGAAGGCCATCACCCCGCTGCCCCTCCCCAAAGAATATGAACGGGAGGACGGCGAGGTCGCGCGTTTCGCTGCGTTTGCGGACGTCGAAGAGCGCTACCGCCAGCGCTACGCCGATCTGGCGGTCAACCCCAACGTCCGCGAAGACTTCCGCATCCGTTCACGCCTGATCAGCGCCCTGCGACGCTGGCTTGACGCTCACGGCTACCTGGAAGTCGAAACCCCCGTGTTGCAGCCGATCTATGGTGGCGCGGCGGCGCGGCCGTTCGTCACCCATCACAACCAGCTCAAGCAGGACCTGTACCTGCGGATCTCCTTCGAGCTCTACCTCAAACGGCTGCTGGTCGGCATGTACGAGCGGGTCTACGAAATTGGGCGAGATTTCCGCAACGAGGGGGTCTCCTACAAACACAACCCGGAGTTCACCCAGCTGGAATTCTACTGCGCCTATACCGACCTTTTCGGCATCATGGAGACAGCGGAGGAGCTCCTCAGCAGCACGGCGCAGACCGTGTTGGGCACCCTCCAGCTGCATTTTCACGGACACGAGATTGATCTGACGCCGCCCTGGCCCCGCCAATCCCTCCGCGAGGTGATTCGGGAGGGCGTCGGCATTGACTACCTGGACTATCCCACTGCCGACGCGCTGCGCGACGTGATGCGCCAACGCGGGCTCGACGCCAGCAGCACCGCGTCATGGGGTCATCTCGTGGACCGCTTGCTCTCGGAGGTCGAACCGATGCTGATCCAGCCGCTCTTCGTCTACGACTATCCGGTAGCGATGTCACCGCTCGCCAAACAGAAGCCGGATGACGCCACGCACGTGGAGCGCTTCGAACTCTTCATCGGCGGCATGGAAATAGCTAACGCCTTCACCGAGCTTAACGATCCCTTCGAGCAAGAAGCGCGATTTTTGGAGCAAGGACGGGCGTATGAGGGAGGCGATGAGGAGGCCCAGCCTATGGACGAGGACTATCTGCGCGCCATGAAATACGGCATGCCCCCCAATGGTGGCTTTGGCATGGGCATTGATCGTCTGGCGATGCTCTTCACTAATCATCGCAGCATCCGGGACGTGCTGCTCTATCCCCATCTGCGGACGCGCGAACTTTAGGTAGGCTACCTCTCGCCGCGCACTTCGGCATCGAGCCGTTGGAAGAAATCCGCCATATACCGATGGCGGTCTTCCGCCAGGGCGCGGCCCGTGCGCGTGTACAGGCGGTCTTTGAGGCGGGAGAGCTTCACCAGAAACTCGTGAACGGGGGTGTGCTGGTCGGAGGCATCCCCCTCCCTGTGCCAGCGAGCGAGGTCTACGGTCTCGATCGGCGCCCAGAGGCGCTGTTGATGCGCGCCACCGTAAGCATACGCGCGCGCCACGCCAATCGCACCGATGGCGTCCAACTTGTCGGCGTCAAAGAGCACCTGCGCTTCGAGCGTCTGCGGCTCTGGAGCGCTGCGGAAACGATGGGCCGCAATCGCGTGCGTCACCGCCTCTACCCAGGCCGGATCGGCGCCCTGTAGCAGTTCACGCGCACGGCGTGCCGCTTCGGCGGCATGATCGCGCTGCAAGGCAGTCGCCTCTGCCCGTCCCCAATCATGCAGCAACGTCGCCACACGCACCACCGCCAGGTTGGCCCCTTCCGCTGCCGCAATCCGTTCCGCCAGCGCCAAGACCCGCAGGATGTGATCAAAATCGTGAACGCTATCCGCTCCGGCATACAGAGCGCGGGCCTGCTCCAAAGTCACTTCCATTCCTGCACCCCTCACCCACAAAAAAGCGGGCTCTACGGCCCGCTTCACCTCTGTTCAGCGCCAGCTCAGGGCAAGAAAATCAGGGGATTAGTGGGATATCCCTGGTAACGGATCTCGAAATGCAGATGCGGACCGGTAGAATTGCCGGTACTGCCCATCGCCCCGATGATCTCTCCCCCGCTGACGACCTGCCCCTCGGTGACGAAGATATCGCTCAGATGCGCATAATAAGTCTGGTAGCCGTTGCCATGATCAATCACGACCAGATACCCATAACCGACATCCGTCCAGCCGGTAAAAGTCACATACCCGCCGTCCGCGGCCCGAATGGCAACGCCGACGGCGTTGGCAATGTCAACGGCGCGATGCATGTACCAGTACCCCTGGCTGATGTACCCGCTGGCAGGCCACATGAAATCCCCGGCGGATGAGACATTGGTCGGCGCCGGCCCGCCATACGTGGTGACCTTACGAACTTCATAGGGCTTGGTCCCATTGGGCACGATCAATTTGCTGCCCACCGGCAAGGAGGAGCTGGCAGACAATTTATTGAAGGGGCAATGGACAATATCCGCCGCGGCGACCTTGTACTTTTCGGCGATAGAGTCCAGCGTATCGCCTTCCACAACGGTGTGATAAACCCCATCCACCGGCAGGATGATCAGATTCTGCCCCACCTTCAGCAGGTCCGGCGCCTTCTCCAGCTCGGGATTCGACCAAATGATCGTCGTCGGCTGCAGGCCGAACGCCGCGGCAATAGACTGGGTGTTGTCTCCAACCTGCACTTTATAGGTGATGATATCCAGACGGGGCCGTTCGGGGATGGCGGTGTGATACGTCGCCTGACGCATGACGCGGGTTTGGGAGGCCGCGCGGGAATAAGCGCGCATCACGTTGCTCGTCGCGGCTCCCAGCGTAGCGCTCGCTGCCGGCTCTGCGGGAGGTTGCGCCACCACCGTCGAGGCCACGCTGATCGCGTCGCCGGCTCGCATCCCGCCCCACACCACCAGCAGCGCAATGAGCAGTAGCCCAACATGGGAGGTGAGCCGACCCCGCAACGGCAGCTGCCCTTCTTTGTCGGCATTCCAACGCCAGACAGACGCGGCAACCCCCGCCATCGCATGGGTGATCCATCCCCCATGCCAGCGTTGAGCTTGTTTCACGCGCCGGTTTGATTTCGTTTCAGGCATCAGGGTTCGTAGATCTTAGGATCTTGAGGTACGCCGCCAAAGCGAATTTCATAGTGGAGGTGGGGGCCAGTAGACCATCCGGTCGTTCCACACTGCCCTAACACCTGACCCTGAGTCACCAATTGCCCGGCTGTGACCCAAATCGAATCGAAATGGGCGTAGCGCGTCTCAAAGCCATTGCCATGATCCACCCGCACCAACAGCCCATACCCGCCGCTCCAGCCGGAGAAAATGACCATGCCGTTATCCGAAGCGTAGATGTAGTCGCCCAAACGACAACGGTAATCCAGCCCGATGTGTCCCGGATTGCGTGGATCGGCAAAAGTCCAGCCAGAAACCGCATAGGAACCCGTGGGCAGGCCAAAATAACCTGTCGCCCCAGTCATGGCAGCGGTGACGCTGCCGTTATAGCTGGTCGCCTGCGGGATTGCCCGCCCGGCGACCACCGTCGTCACGGCCGGCGGGGGTTCCCAATCGAAATCATCGCCCGTGCCGTTAGGGATGACCAACAGCTGGCCTTCCCACAAGGCTTCCCCGGGCTTGAGGGAATTCCACATGTTAAACAACGCCGCCGGCTCGACCTCATAAGCTTCGGCGATGACCTCGACCGTTTCCCCTTCCGCCACGGTATGATAAGCGCCATCCACAGGAGGGATGAACAACGTCAACCCTGGTTGAATATGCCACGGCGCGCCCTGCAAAGTCTCCATGTTGGACCAAACGATGGTGTAGGGAGACAGGCCGAAATCCGCCGCGATGCCAAAAATGGTATCGCCAGATTGTACCGTGTAAGTGATGACTTCCAGACGCACACGTTCGGGGATGGTGGTATGGGGAAGCGCTTCTCGCGCAATGAGGACCTGGCTGGGGGCAGCCACATAACGTGAAATCGGCCCGCCGGCCGCTGCAAGCATCCGCGTCGGCGTCGCCAACGGCTCCGCAACCGCCGACATCACACTCGGATCAGGCACGGTAGCACGGCTCACCGGCGTCAAAGTCACCCGCCCCATGACGATCAAGGCCAGGGCGAGGACAGCGATCCCTAGATGCGCGCTCCAGCGCCCTAGTAGCGAGGCTAATGCCCGGCGATCGTCCTGCAACCGCCAGGCCCATGCTATTCCCTTAGCCAGCGCTTTGCTGACCCGACGCGGTAAAAACCGTGAATTATCTGCAGGCGCAGTTTCCAGTAACGGATTCTCGTTAGTGTCCATAATCGTCATTTGCCGCGAAAACGCAACAGCATTATTATAGCACGGGTAATTTCAAAATGCAACCGGCGTATCTGACGTTTTCCTTACGCTGTCGCCCGTCCCCGCCCCAGCTATGCCGACCTGTGCGTCGCGGTCTCCATCAACATACCATACTTATCTTGAAATGCAAGATAGCGGTTTTCTAAAAGGATCAAATCCCGCTGTCAGCCCCTCACAGCTTTCGACAGAAGGGGACACCCGAGGCTCTCGCGCCCGAAGGCATTCCCTTTTGCTTGACATCTCTTTCAGCCATGGGATAATTTCGTCCAGATTCAACAATCTGGAGAATGCCCCGTTGAACATGCAAACATGTGAAGGAGATAACTCAGATGGCAAATTTGAAATCGGTGGATTCAAGCACTTTTGAAACCGAGGTGCTCCAGGCGCCGCTGCCCGTGTTGGTGGACTTCTGGGCTTCCTGGTGCCCGCCCTGCCGCGCCCTGGCGCCGACGCTGGAGGAATTGGCCAACGAGGAAAGCCGGCTGCACATTGTCAAAGTGAGCGTTGAGGAAGAGCATGAACTGCCGGAGCGTTTTGGCGTGCGCAATATCCCGACGCTCATCTTGTTTAAAGAGGGGCAAGAAGTTACACGCATCGTAGGGAACCGCAGCAAGAAGGCGCTCTTGCGCGAGTTGGAGGCCTATCTGTAAAGACAGACCTCCACTCCACACCATCTCTTTGCGTCCATGCGTCAACAAAGCAATTAACGCTGAAGTTTGGCCGTCCGCCACAGCACGTCCAGGGCAGGACGATCCAATTTCTCCAAGGCCTGCCCTTGTTCGCGGGCCAGCGCTTCAACGCGGCGGAAACGTTGTGCAAAGCGCTGATTGGATTCACGCAAGGCGCTTTCAGGATCTACCCCCAGCCAACGCGCCAGATGCACCAGCGCCGCGAGCACGTCGCCCAATTCGGCCGCCACTTCCTCCGGAGAAGCAGCGGCGTCCAGCTCCGCGAGCTCTTCCGCTACCTTAGCCCGCACCGCAGCCAGGTCAGGCCAGTCAAAGCCCACCCGCCGAACGCGATTCCCATAGGCATGTGCCTGCGTCAGCGCCGGCAGAGCGAGGGGAATGCCATCCAGGAGCGACCGCTCGCCCTTTCCGTTAGCTTCACGCTCGCGCCGCTTCAGCACCTCCCAGTTATGGATGACCTCCTCCGCGCCTGAGACCTGCACCTGTCCCCACACATGGGGATGCCGGGACTTAATTTTGGCGTCAATCCCCGCCAGGACTTCATGCATCTGGAAATCGCCATCCTCCACGGCGATTTGCGTGTGCAGGACAATCTGCAGCAGCAAATCACCCAATTCCTCACGCAGCGCCGCCACGTCCTCACGGTCAATGGCGTCGAGCACTTCATAGGTCTCTTCCAGCAGATTCGTGCGCAGGCTCGCGTGAGTCTGTTCCCGATCCCAGGGACAGCCCTGCGGGGAGCGCAAACGCGCGATCGTCTCCTGGAAATTCTCGAAACTGCTGTTTGATGCCAGAGGGCTCAGGTAGAGGCTGCTCAAAGGGCCCACATCCTGCCGATCAATGGCATACAATGGCAACCAGACGACGGTCTGCGCCGCGGTTCCGGCAGCTTCCACCAGCGCCGCCGGGTGCTCATCGGGATACTCGTTCATCAGCGTTAGTTTGAGCTCCGACGCCACAGCGCGACTGTAGACTTGCGCAATCAGGACCGGCGCATCAGGGCGGAAGGGCGGGTGTGACCGCGCCACCACATCGAGGGCGTCGGCGAGCTGCAAGCCATCCACCGCATCCAGCCAGCCGGCCGGGGCCGGGATGGCGTCGGGAGATGACGGGAGAGGGGCAACCCGCGCCGCTTCGAGCGCCGTCAGCACCGGCTCGAGGAAGCTGAGTCCGGCCACGACGCGCACAGGCAAGCCTTCCGCCCGTGCCCGGGCAAGGATTTCGGGCACCGCCGCCTCTGCCACCAGCGGATGGCCGGGGGTCGCATACATCACCCCCTGCTCCCGACGTCCCAAGACCAGCACCTCCTCCACAATCGTGGCGTAGACCTGCTCGAAAGTAGGGAGCTGCTCATAGAGCGCGTCGAAAGAGCGCAGCTGCAGAGTCTTCGGCAGCTCTGCGACGACGGGATGATGCGTCGTGCGGAGCCACACCTCTTCGGCAGTCGCCAATACTGCCCAGGCCTCACGGGTCACCTGCTCCGGCGCGCCGGGCCCCAATCCCAAAATCACAATTCCCGCCATCGTTGCCTCACTATCGGAAATTCTCTCGCTGTCCCCCGCCCTTGCCAAACCCAGCGATTGCCTGACGCCAACAAGGAACAGGTAGGCGAAAGGGTCCGCCTACCTGTTCGAAAGGTCCAGTCACAGCGACGTGATTAACGCTTGGTGTACTGCGTCGCCTTGCGCGCCCGGCGCAGACCTGGCTTTTTGCGTTCCTTTTCGCGGGCATCCCGACTGAGGAAACCGGCCTTGTGCAACTCGGATTGAAAATCCGGATTCAACTTGATCAGAGCGCGTGATGCTCCCATCCGCACCGCCTCGGCCTGCCCGGTGACGCCGCCGCCGGCAACGACGACAGAAACGTCATACTTACCCGCCGTGTTGGTCAGCTGGAACGGCGCCATCAAAGCGATGAAGTCCGCCTCCCGACCGAAATAATCGTTGTACGCATGGCCATTGACGATGTACTGCCCGCTGCCATCGGGGTAAATGCGCACCCGTGCAGTAGCGCGCTTGCGACGTCCCAAACCCTCAAAATACTGCCCTTCCATCCTCGCCTCCTTATAAATCCAACGGCTCAGGTTGTTGCGCCTCATGCGGGTGGGTGGGACCCGCATAGACCTTGAGTTTGCGGTACATGTGGCGCCCCATCGGGCCCCGAGGCAACATGCCTTTGACCGCAGCCTCGATCACGCGCTCAGGGAACGTTTCCAGCTGGCGCCGCAACGACACCGACTTGAAGCCGCCAGGATAGCCAGAATGGCGATAGTAGAGTTTTTGATCGAGCTTGCGACCCGTGACCCGCACCTTTTCAGCGTTGATCACGATCACGAAGTCACCGACATCGGTATGCGGCGTATATTCCGGCTTGTTCTTGCCGCGCAACACACTGGCAATGCCGGTAGCCAGCCGCCCCAGCGTCTTGTCCGTGGCGTCCACCACGTACCACTTCCGCTGGACTTCGCCAGGCTTAGCCATATAGGTCTTTTGTATTTTTACGTCTTTCACTTTGTCCTCACTCACCCTGATTAGTCTGGTAGCCAGTGACCCCGCGATGGCCAGCGATCCTGCCCCGGCATCCTGCGCCCCGACTCCTTGACTCTCCGTCTTTGATTTTCCGTCTTTGATTTTCTATCCTTGATGTTGTTAAGCCTCATAGTAAACGGCCATCAACGTCAGCCCGCGCGGCGCGACCGCCGGCCCGCCAGCAGCCCGATTGCGAGTGTGCAAGATCCCAGCAAACTGTTCGGGAGACAATGCCCCTCGTCCTACCCGCAGCAGCGTCCCCACGATCATCCGCACCATGCGGAACAAAAAAGCATTGGCGACGATGTCGAAGGTCAGCCAGGCGCCAGCTGCCTGCCACTCAGCGCGCAAAACCTCTCTGACGGCGTTCTCTCCCTGCGGAGGCGAGCCGAACGCGCTGAAATCATGCCATCCCACCAGCATGGCCGCGGCCGTCTGCATGGCGGCCACATCCAACGGTTGCGGCACATGCAAGCTGTAGCGGCTGTGCAGCGGATCGCGGATCGGCGCGTTGTAAATCGTGTAGCGGTACCAGCGCGCCCGCGCGTCACGCCGGGGATCGAAATCCGTCGGCGCCTCTGCGACGCTGAGGACGGCAATCGCCTCCGGCAGAAGCGCATTCAGCCCGCGCTGCAGATCCGGCAGACCGTGCCGCCAGGTCACATCGAAAGCGATCACCTGTCCTGCCGCATGGACGCCGGCATCGGTTCTACCGGAGCCCAGGACCCGCACCGCAGCACCCGTGAGTCCGGCCAGAGCGCGCTCTAACACCGCCTGGATGCTCTCAGCATTGGATTGGCGTTGAAAGCCGCTGTAGTCGGTCCCGTCGTAGGACACGACGGCCTTGACCCGCACGGTGATCCTCCGCAATCGGAACTATGATGATTAGTCTTTAACGAGCTCTAAAAGTACCATGGGCGCAGCATCGCCTTTGCGCTGCCCCAGCTTCAGCATCCGCGTGTAGCCCCCCGGACGTTCCATGTACCGGGGTGCAATCTCGCTGAACAGCTTGGTGACGACCTCCCGATCGTTCAACCGCGCCGCCGCCAGACGACGGGCATGAACTCCCTGGGCAGGATTCTCCTGCTCCGCACTCAAACCATGCTTGGCCGTGGTGATGAGTTTCTCAGCCTGGCCACGGATGGCTTCGGCTTTAGCCCGCGTTGTACAGATCCGTTCATGGCGAAACAGCTCGGTCACCATATTGCGCCGCAGCGCGGTGCGCTGGCCCGCGGAACGGTTAAGTTTCTTACCCGCGACACGATGTCGCATACCAAACCTCCTGACAGAGAGACAACGTCACAAGGCGTCGTCATCCGTAATTATGAAGTCGTCGTACTCGTCGTCGGCATCTTCAGCCGCAGCCGGGGACACGTCCTCCGCGATGTCTGCAGCCGCAGCCGAATATGAACCCGCAGGCTCATCGTTCAGAAAGCCCTTCGTCCGAAGCTGCTCGACCAGTTCCTCCAGCGATTTCTCGCCGAAGTTGCGGATCGAAAGCATCGTGTCCTGACCGCGCCGCATCATCTCCAGCACTTCGCCGACGTTGGAGATGCCGGTGCGCTTCAAGGCGTTGTAGACCCGCACCCCCAGGCCCAGGTCCTCGATGGGCGTCGCATAAGCCCGGTGCGGGATCACATCGGTGTCGGCCTCCTCGGTCGGAGCCGGGGCCTCCGCCTCGGCTTCGGCTCCCGCAATCAGATGCAGATGACGCTGGAGAATCCGGGCGGATTCTTTGAGCGCTTCAAGCGGCGCGCACCGTCCATCGCCCCAGATTTCAATCGTCAGCCGATCGTAGTTGGTGAGCTGCCCCACCCGCGCCTGATCAATGTGATAGGCCACCCGCCGTATCGGGCTGAAAAGTGCATCTACCGGCAAGACGCCAATCGGCATCCGCCCGCGCTCCTCAGCCGGCCAGTATCCCCGGCCCTTCTCTACCGTAAACTCGAAGTCCAGGTGCACGCTGCTCTCATTCACCGTGAAGAGCACCAGCTCGGGGTTAATGATTTCGATTTCCGGCGGGGCAATTATATCGCCCGCGGTCACCGTCCCTTCGCCGTCAACGCGCAGCGTCATGTATTGCGGGCCCTCACCCTGCATCGTCAGGCGGACCTGCTTCAGGTGCAGCAGAATCTGGATCACGTCTTCCTGCACGCCGGGAATGGCCGCAAACTCATGCGGGATATCCAGGATGCGCATCGCCGTGATCGCCGCGCCTTCGAGAGACGAAAGCAGCACCCGTCGCAAGGAGTTGCCCAGCGTCACGCCATACCCGCTCTCCAGCGGCACGATGATATATCGGCCATACTGTTGCGTGTTGACATCAATCTCGATCCTTGGCAGAACTGGGGCTGTTAACACGTCGCCTCCTTCTGCTTAGCGTGAGTAGAACTCAACGATCAGCTGTTCCTGCACCGGCACGTCAATCTCTTGACGGGTAGGCAACGCCAGGACCCGGCCGCCCAGCAGCTCCTCATCCAGGACCAGCCAGGCGGGGACATTGCGCTTCCCCAGCAATTCCCGGCGGTCTTTGAAGTACGGGTGCCGACGGCTCTCCGGGCGCACAGCGATCGCATCCCCTATACGCACGACATAAGAGGGGATTGTCACCTTGCGGCCATTGACCGTGAAATGACCGTGCTCGACCAGCTGCCGCGCCTGGGAGCGAGAGTCAGCAAAGCCCAGACGATAAACGATGTTGTCCAACCGCGTCTCCAGCAGCACCAGCAAGTTCTCACCGGTGAGGCCGGGGCGGCGCTGGGCCTCCCGGAAGTAGCGGCGGAATTGGCGCTCCAGGACGCCGTAGATGCGGCGCACCTTCTGCTTTTCACGCAGCTGGATGGTGTAGTTCGTCGCGGTGCGCTTGCGGAAACCCGCCTCGCGCCCGTGCTGCCCCGGAGGAAAAGCCCGCGCTTCGAAGGGGCATTTTTCAGTATAGCACTTGTCGCCCTTGAGGTAGAGCTTCGCTCCCTCGCGACGACAGAGTTTACAAGCCGGGCCCAGATATCTGGCCATAATCCCTCCTACAAATTAGATCCGTCGCTTTTTGGGCGGACGACACCCGTTGTGCGGAATAGGGGTCACATCCACGATAGAACGCACCCGCATCCCCACAGCAGCGATAGCACGCAGCGAAGCCTCGCGGCCAGGCCCGGCACCATTCACAAACACGTCTACTTCCCGCACCCCGTCATTGGTCAGCGCTTCCTGGGCCGCCTTTTCAGCCGCCGTGCGCGCCGCAAAAGGGGTGCTCTTGCGGGTCCCCTTGAAACCCACGGTCCCGGCGCTGGCAGAACGTAACACGTTCCCTTCAGGGTCCGTCACCGTGACCAGGGTGTTGTTAAATGTAGCGTGCACATAGACATGCCCACGCGGCACATTCCGCTTAACACGACGCACAGATCGTTGAGTCGCCGTACGTTTAGCCATACATCCTCCTCGAATTTCCTCCTCCCCCTACTACTTCTTCTTGGAACCACGCCGCCGACCGCGACCGGGAACCGTCTTTTTCGGGCCGCGCTTGGTGCGGGCATTCGTGCGGGTACGCTGTCCGCGCACTGGCAAATTGCGACGATGCCGCAGGCCGCGATAGCTGCCGATCTCGATCAGGCGCTTGATATTCATCTGCACCTCGCGGCGCAGGTCACCCTCGACGAGAATGTAGTCGGGATTATCAATGAGATCGCGCAGCAGAGCCACTTCGCTTTCGGTCAAATCCTTGACGCGAGTATCCGGATTGATCCCAGTCTTCGCCAGGATTTCGTTGCTTGTGGCCCGGCCAATGCCATAGATATAGGTCAAGCCTATCTCTACCCGCTTGTTCCGGGGCAGGTCCACCCCTGCAATACGTGCCATACGCCTCCTCCAAACTCTTCGACTAGAAACGGCTCTCGGGACTACCCCTGCCGCTGCTTATGCTTAGGATTCTCACAAATCACACGCACCACACCGCGCCGTCGAATGATTTTACACTTCGGACAGCGGCGCTTCACCGATGGTGACACCTTCATGATTTCAGCCTCCTCATGCTAAAGCCGGGTCAAGATTTCCGGCTCACCCTCCACTATAGCCAGGGTGTTCTCGAAATGGGCGGTCAACGCTCCGTTGGCGGAGACCACAGTCCATTCATTCTCCAACACGCGCGTCTGCGCCGTACCGATGAGCAACATGGGCTCGATACACAAAGTCATGCCCACAGCCAGGAGCACCCCCCGGCCCGCCGCTCCGACGTTCAGAATCTGCGGCGCTTCATGCAACTGTCGCCCGATGCCATGTCCGCTGTACTGGCGGGTAAGATAGTAACCCTGCGATTCGGCCACAGTCTGCACCGCATGGGAAATGTCCCCCAAACGCTGACCGGGACGAGCCTGAGCCTGTCCCGCCTCCAGCGCCGCTGCCGTTACCGCCAGCAGGGAGGCAGCTTCCGCGCTCACAGTTCCCACAGGAAAGGTGCGCGCGGCATCGCCATGAAAGCCATTGTAGCAGACGCCCACATCCAGGGTGATGATATCGCCCTCATGGAGCACTCGCGTCCCAGGAATACCATGAACCAGTTCGTCATTGACCGAAGCACAAATCGAAGCCGGGAAAGGATGCCGCGCCCCCGGAGGATAGCCGAGGAAGGAAGGCGTCGCTCCGTGCTGCCGAATCCAGGTCTCAGCCAGACGATCCAATTCACCGGTGGTCACCCCTGGACGCAGCCGCTCCTCCAGCAGCGCCAGGACTTCTGCCACCATGCGCCCTGCTTGCCGCATGATGTGCAGCTCCTCACGCCGTTTTAGAATGACCATGTTGAATTCCTGATCCGCACCAAACACTTAAAGTTCGGGCGCGGGGCCATGCCCCTGACAGCCTAAAGGTCCATCATACCCTAGCTTTGACTTTTTGACAAGTCGAGCTGCCGCTCCGGCTCAGCGCAGGAAACCTTCGTAGTGGCGCATGAGCAACTGCGCTTCCAACTGCCGCATGGTGTCAATCACCGTGCCGACCACGATCAACAAACCGGAACTGGTGATGAGCATGACATTGGAATTCAAGAAACGGAAGAGCTCAATGATGTAGGGTAGCACCGCCACAATGCCGAGGAACAACGCCCCCACGAGGGTGATGCGGCGATAGATGTGATTGATGTACTCCTCCGTCTTCTTGCCGGGACGCACGCCAGGGATAAACCCTCCTTGCCGTTGGAGCATGTCGGGCAAATTCTGCTGCTGGACCATCACGTCGGTGTAAAAGTAGGTGAAGCCGACCACCGCCACGAAGTACAACGGTGCATACCAGGGACTGGTCCCGCTGAAGAAATTCACGATTTGGTTGGCGAAGTTCGGCTGGGAGGGGTTGGTGAAGAACTGCGCGATGATCGCCGGGAAGGTCAGGAATGACTGGGCGAAGATGAGCGGGATCATGCCGGCGGTGTTGACCTTGAGAGGAATATAGGTGCTGCCGCCGCCGTAGACCTTCATGCCGCGCACCCGCTTGCCATATTGCACCTTGATGCGGCGCTCGCCTTCCTGCACGAAAACAATGACGAAAATCGTCAGGATCGTCAACAGCAAGAAGAGCACGATGCCCAGCACTTTGTCCGTCTGCCACAAGCGCACGATATTGGTAGGCACGCGCGCCACAATCCCGCCAAAGATGATCAACGACAGACCGTTACCCACGCCCTGTTCGGTAATCATCTCGCCCAACCACACGCCGAACATCGTGCCGGCGGTCATGGTCAACAGGATCGTGATCGTAGAAAGCACATTGCCCCCGCTGAAACCGAAATTGGGCAGAATATTCGCCTGCGCGGACAGCGCCTGCGCCAGGCCGAACGAATACAACAGCGCCAGCGGCACGGTGAGGAAGAAAGTCCACTGATTCATCTTGCGCTGTCCAGCCTCGCCCTCTTCCTTGAGCTTCTTTTCCAGGCTCGGGAAAATGGGCACCAACAGCTGCAAGACAATGGACGCTGTGACGTAGGGTGACACACCCGCCGCCAGGACGGAGAAATTGGCGATGGCCCCACCCGAGAGCATATCAATGAGATTGATGAGTCGTCCCGTGGCAGACCCGCCGGCCAGGAACTGTTCCAGTGCCTGACGGTCAACGCCAGGCACCGGAATGTTCGAAGCCAGACGCCAGATCACCAGGATCAGCAGCGTGTACAGCATCCGCCGCCGAAGATCAGGCAGTTTGAAAGCATTGCGCAGGGCCTCGATCATGGATTTACCTCCAATATGGCCGGGTTAGCGGGTGCGGTAACCGCCCCGTTGCCACGGCAGCAGTTCAACTGTCCCCCCGGCCGCCTCGATCTTGGCGCGGGCGCCTGCGGAAATCCGTTGAACTTTGACATGGAGTGCGCGATCCAATTCGCCCTCTCCCAACACGGATACCAGATCGCGGGAGTGCTTGAGCAGGCCCCGCTCGGTCAACGTTTGAGGCGTGACCTCTTCGCCGGCGGCGTATTTCTCCGCCAGTTGCCCCACGTTGATCGGTTGGAACTGCACCCGGTACGGCTGCAAGAAGCCATAGCCCCGCGCGAAGGGGAGCTTCCGAACCAACGGCAGCTGCCCGCCTTCAAAGTAGGGGGAAATCCCCTTGTGACTGCGCGCCCCTTGACCTTTGGTGCCGCGGCCGGCGGTCTTACCCTGCCCGGCAGCGATGCCACGTCCCACCCGGCGCTTGCGTTTGGTCGCCCCCGCCGCAGGTTGTAGCTCATGTAATTTCATACGTGACCTCCTGTGCCCGCTACGCCTGTTCGGCAGCCGGCACTTCGACAACTTCGATTTCTTCTGCCCGCACCAGATGCGGGATCGCGGCAACCATCCCCCGCACCGCAGGGTTATCGGGCCGCACCACCGTCTGGCGGATCCGCCGCAGTCCCAGAGCGCGCACCGTGCGCTTCTGGCGCTCGTTATAGCCAATGGGACTGCGCAGCAACGTGATCTGCAGCATCTTAGCCATTATGCTTTCCTCCTGCGCCAGAACGGCATCACCTGCGCCTCCGGCACTCCCCGCTCGCGCGCCACATCCTCAACCCGGCGCAGCTGCCGCAGCGCATCCATGGTAGCCTGCACGACGTTAATCGGGGCAGAGCTGCCTTGCGACTTGGTCAACACATCGCGGATGCCGGCCGCTTCGAGCACCGCGCGCACCATGCCCCCGGCGATCACCCCGGTGCCGGGGCTGGCGGGGCGCAACAACACCTGCGCGCCGCCGCAATGTCCCACCACCTCATGGGGAACCGTCGTGCCCTCCATCGCGATGGGGGCCATGTCCCGATGCGCCCGTTCCGTGGCCTTGCCAATCGCCTCGGGGACGCGCGGGGCCTTCCCGATGCCGATACCTACCTGACCCTTGTTGTCACCAACAATCGCCACCGCACGGAAGTGGAAAGCGCGACCGCCCTTGACGACTTTGGCTACCCGCGCAATATCCACGATGCGCTCGTCGAATTCCGCTTCCGTCACTTCTTGCTTACTACGACGCTCTCGTCGTTCTTCCATGGTTCCTCCTGCAAGCCTTCCAGGCGTCTCTCGGGATTAAAACTCCAGGCCGGCCTCACGCGCGGCCTCGGCCAGAGCTTTGACCCGGCCATGATACTTGTAGCCAGCGCGGTCAAACACCACCTGCTTGACGCCCTTCTGCAAAGCGCGCTCTGCCACCAGCCGGCCCACCAATTGGGCCTGTTCCACCTTGCTTTTGTCCGCGACGAGCTCGCGCAGCTCCTTATCCACCGTCGAAGCCGCCACGAGGGTGTGCCCCTGGGTGTCATCAATGATCTGCGCGTACATGTGCGTCAAACTACGAAACACGTTCAAGCGTGGACGTTCCGGCGTCCCGGCCACCTTCCGGCGGACGTGCGCACGACGTCGTTCACGGGCTTTACGGCGATCAATTTCCGGTTTCATCTTTCTTGTTTCACCCTCAGTTCCACGCGGTAGCGGCGTTAGGCCTTGCCAGACTTGCCGGCCTTGTGGCGCACTACTTCGTTCAAATAACGCACGCCCTTGCCCAGGTAAGGATCTACCGGGCGCAAAGCGCGAATCTCCGACGCCAACCGACCGACAACTTCCTTGTCAATGCCTTCTACCGTGACGGTATTGGCGCGCGGATTGACCTCAAACTTGACAAACGGCGGAGGCGTCAGCACCACGGGATGCGAGAAGCCCAGATACAACACCAGGTTGGCGCCCTGCAGCTCCGCCCGATAACCGGTCCCATGGATCTCCAGAGTGATCCGATACCCCTCCGTCACCCCCACAATCATGTTGTTGAGCAAGGCACGGGTCAGCCCATGCAAGGCCCGAAATTGCGGGGTATCATTGGGGCGCGCCACTCGCAACACTTTCGCTTCCTGCGTGATCGTGATTCCAGGGTGGAAAGTGCGCGACAACTCCCCACGGGGACCTTTCACAGTCACCGTCGTTCCATCAAGGGTTACCTGCACTCCGGCGGGGACCGGAATGGGCATTTTTCCAATTCGAGACACGCTACACCTCCCTCCGGGCTACCAGACGTAGCAGATGATCTCGCCGCCCACGTTGAGCCGGCGAGCTTGCTGCCCGGTCATCACGCCCTTGGGCGTCGACAGGATAGCAATTCCCATCCCGCTGCGCACCCAGGGGATGTCCGTGACCGGCGTATAGATGCGCCGTCCAGGCTTGCTCACCCGTTTCAAACCAGTGATCACCGGACGTTGGTGCTTGACATCCTCACCCGTGTACTTCAGCCGCAGGATCAACGTCGGTTGTGGCTGCTCACGAGTGACTTTGTAATCCTCGATGTACCCTTCTTCTTTCAAGATCTTGGCCAGAGCGACTTTCATCCGCGAGGAAGGCATCGCCACGGTCTCATGCCGTACCATCAAGGCATTACGAACGCGAGTTAGCATATCAGCAATCGGGTCTGTCATTCTTCCAACTCCCTCACCAACTGGACTTCACGATGCCGGGGATCTTGCCCTCCAGCGCCAGTTCCCGCAAGCAGATCCGGCACAAGCCAAAGCGGCGATAGTATCCTCGCGGGCGGCCACAACGGCTACAGCGATTGCGCACCCGCACTTTATATTTCCGGCGAGTTTCGCGAACAGGCATTGATTTTTTAGCCATATTTACCTCTTCATCTCAGGCATGGCGAAAGGGCATACCCAACAGTTCCAGCAGCCGACGGGCTTCTTCATCCGTCTCCGCCGTGGTGTTGATGCAGATCTCGAAACCCCGCACCCGATCAATCGTGTCATAGCCGATCTCCGGGAAGATGATCTGCTCCCGCAACCCTAAAGTATAGTTACCGTGTCCATCAAACTTGTCCGGGACCCCCCGGAAGTCGCGGGTACGTGGCAAAGCCACATTCAACAGCCGGTCCAGAAAGTTCCACATCCGCTCCCCGCGCAGCGTCACTTTCACCCCAATGGCCCGCCCCTCGCGCAGCTTGAACGCCGCCACGGACTTGCGCGCCTTGGTGATCACCGGATGCTGTCCCGTAATGGTCGTGATGTCCCGCACGGCATTTTCGAGCGCCTTGGGATTATCCAGGGCTTCCCCCATCCCCACATTCAAGACGACCTTGCGCACGCGCGGCACCTGCATCACGTTGGAGTACGCGAACTCCTGCATGAGCGCCGGTACGACTTCATCCTCATAATGTTTCTTCAGATCTGGCATACGTCATACTCCTCAGTCAATGACCGCCTGGCACTTGTGGCACACGCGCACCTTGCTCCCGTCTTCGGTGACTTCAAACCCCACCCGGGTGGCGGCCTTGCAGTGCGGGCACACCAGCATCACATTCGACAGGTGAATGGGGGCTTCGTACTGAATCCGCCCCGCCTGCACCTGCGACCGCCCGGCGCGTACTGCGCGCTGGTGCTTGGTGATCATGTTCACCTTGGAAACCACCACCCGTTGCTCTTTGGGCAAAACGCGCAAGACCGTGCCGCGCCGGCCACGATCCTCACCGGCAATGACTTCTACAGTATCATCTTTCTTTATGCGATTCATCCTTCCACCTCATCACCGGTCACAGCACTTCGGGAGCCAGCGAGACGATCTTCATGAAACCCTTCTCGCGCAGCTCGCGGGCCACCGGCCCAAAAATACGCGTCCCGCGCGGATTGAGACCCGTGGCATCCAGAATGACCGCAGCGTTGTCGTCGAAGCGGATGTACGACCCATCCGAGCGCCGATACTCCTTGGCCACCCGCACGATCACCGCGCGTACGACCTCTCCCTTTTTGACCGAAGCCGTCGGCGAGGAAGATTTCACGGCCGCGACAATCACATCCCCCACACTGCCATACTTGCGGCGGGACCCTCCCATCACGTGGATGCACAGAATTTCCTGCGCCCCCGTGTTGTCAGCGATGACCAAACGCGTTTCCTTTTGAATCATCGCTGCCTCCTATGCCGCACGTTCCAGAATCGTCTCAACCGTCCAGCGCTTGTGGCGGCTCAGCGGGCGACTTTCCACGATCCGCACTTTATCCCCCACGCGACAGGCATTCCCCTCATCGTGGGCCATGTATTTCTTGGCCGAGGTCACTACCTTCTGGTACAACGGATGCCGATAGCGACGCTCTACCCTGACGACCACTGTCTTTTCCATCTTATCGCTGGTGACTATCCCGACCAGCTGTTTGCGACGCTCTTTCATGCCGCGCCTCCTTCTTCCGACTCCTGAGCCAGTTCCCGCTCCCGGAGCACTGTCAACATGCGTGCAATCTCACGGCGCACCGCCCGCATCCGATTGAAGTCCTCCAGACTGCCGGCGTACCATTGCTGACGCAAGTTGAACCACTCGCGCCGGGTCTCGGCCAGGCGCACCCGCATTTCATCCAGCGTTAGTTCGCGCAATTCACTCGTTTGCATGGCTCACTTCTCCTGGCAGCTGCTCCCCGAGTTCCACACGGGTAATGACCTGGGTGCGGATAGGCAGCTTGTGGGCCGCCAGGCGCAAGGCCTCCCGCGCCACGTCATCCGGCACACCCGCGAGCTCGAACAATACCCGTCCGGGGCGCACCACCGCTACCCAGTGATCCACCGCGCCCTTACCCTTACCCATGCGCGTTTCCGCCGGTTTCGCAGTCACCGGTTTGTCCGGGAAAATGCGAATCCAATACTTGCCGCGACGCTTCATGTAGCGCACAATCGCGCGTCGGGCAGCTTCAATCTGTCGCGCCGTAATCCAGGAAGGCTCCAGCGCTTGCAGCCCGATATCCCCGAAGGCAATATCCATGCCGCGCCCCGCCTTGCCCTTCATGCGTCCGCGATGTTGTTTGCGGTATTTGACCCGCTTCGGCATCAACATAGCACTTCCTCCATGCTCCCTTGTCAGCGCCGGCTTAGCGGCGCGGCTTCTGGGGCTCGCCAGCTACTTCGGCCCCGGCAGCAGGCGCGACAGGCTTAGGGAGAACCTCCCCCATGTAAATCCACACCTTCACGCCAATACGCCCGTAAGTCGTCAGCGCCTCGTCCTGGGCATAGTCAATGTCCGCGCGCAGGGTCTGCAAGGGAACGCGCCCTTCGCGCATGGTCTCACGGCGCGCCATTTCCGAGCCCGAAAGACGACCGCTGCACACGATTTTGATCCCCTGAGCGCCGGCGCGCATGGCCTGTCGCACCGCGCGCTTCATCGCCCGGCTGTGATAGATACGCCGCTCCAGCTGCGCCACGATGTTCTCCGCCACCAGGTGCGCGTCCAGATCAGGCGTTTCCACCTCCTGCACGTCCACATGCACGCGCTTGCCGCCGGTCAGCTCTTCCAGGCTCTGGCGCAGGATTTTGACGTTCTCGCCCTTGCGCCCAATGACCACGCCCGGGCGCGCTGTGCGGATGATGACCGAGACCTGATTGGGCGGGAAACGTTCAATCTCCACCCGCGAGAGGCTCGATTGCCCATCCTTGGCGCGGCTGCGCATTTCCTTTTCCACCAACTCCCGAATCTGCCGATCTTCCTTCAACAGGTCGGCATACGTGCGCCCTTCTGCATACCACCGCGACTGCCAATCGCGGATGATCTTCAGGCGGAAACCGTAGGGATGAACTTTGCGACCCAAGATGTGCCTCCTTCTTACGCTGCCCGTTCTTCGAGCACCACCGTGATGTGGGAAGAACGCTTCCGAATCGGACGATACCGCCCCCGGCTCCCCCACTGCGCGCGCCAACCCTTGCCCGGCATGACCCCGCTGGCCTCATCCGCCACCAGGTGCACGATGACCAGATGATCCGTGTCCAGCCCCTTCTCACTGGCATTGGCAATGGCTGACTGCAACAGTTTGACCACCGGCCCCGCCGCGGCATGAGGCATGGCCTTCAACAGCGTCACGGCCTGTTGCGCCTCCATCCCCCGCACCGGTTCCAGAATCCGCCGCACCTTGCGCGGCGCCATGGGTATATACTTTGCTTGCGCTCTCACTTGTTCTTCCATACCGGCGCCTCCTACTCTACCCGACCCTTCTTTTCCCTGGTGATATGCCCCCGGAAAGTCCGCGTCGGGGCAAATTCACCCAGCCGATGGCCCACCATGTTCTCGGTGATGTAAATCGGCACATGGCGCCGCCCGTCATGGACCGCAATCGTGTGGCCCACCATGATCGGGAAGATAACGGAGGCTCGCGACCAGGTGCGAATGACGCGCTTCTGCCCGGCGCGATTCATCTCTTCAATCTTCTTGTACAGCTTCGGCTCGATAAACGGCCCTTTTTTCAGCGAACGTGACATGCTAGCCTCCTCTGCGCTTAGCGCCCAGCGTTCCGCCGGCGAACGATGTACTTATCGGTAGACTTATTGCGCCGGGTCTTGCGGCCCAAAGTGTACCACCCCCAGGGCGACTTCGGCCCGGGCATCCCAATGGGCGAACGCCCTTCACCGCCGCCATGCGGATGGTCGCGCGGGGACATCGCTGAGCCGCGCACCGTCGGCCGCCATCCCAACCAACGCTTGCGTCCCGCCTTGCCCAACTTGATGTTGGCATGTTCCACGTTGCCGACCTGCCCGATGGTGGCCATGCATTCTTTGCGCACCAGCCGCATCTCGGTGCTGGGCATCCGCAAGGTGACGAAATCACCTTCCTTCGCCAACACCTGCGCGGAAGTCCCCGCGGCCCGCACCAGTTGCCCCCCCTTGCCGGGCTCCAGCTCGACATTGTGAACGATCGTCCCCAAGGGCAGGTTCGCCAGCATCGTCGCATTCCCGACGCTGATTTCCACCGTCTCCTTATCGCTGACGACGGTCGCGCCCACCTTGAGGCCCAAGGGCGCCAGGATGTAACGCTTCTCGCCATCAACATAGTGCAGCAAGGCAATGCGTGCGGAGCGATTCGGATCGTACTCAATGGTCGCCACCCGCGCCGGCACTCCCAGCTTATCCCGGCGGAAATCAATCACGCGGTACTGGCGCGGATGCCCACCGCCACGATGCCGCACAGTCACCCGGCCATACGCATTGCGGCCCGCCTTCTTCTTCAGCGGCGTGACCAGCGCGCGCTCCGGCCTGGCGCGCGTAATCTCCTCATACGTGTACCCGGTCATCCCGCGGCGACCGGGGGAAGTAGGCTTGAACTTCTTGATTCCCATGCTACGCCTCCAGAGCGTCAATCCGTTGACCCTGAGCCACCGTGACGACAGCTTTCTTCCACGCCGGAAGATGCACCGTCGCCTTGCGCCCACGTGTGTGACGGATCTTGGCCGGCATATTCATCACGTTGACAGCCACTACGTCCACACTGTAGATCTCTGCCACCGCGTCACGAATCTGTTGCTTATTGGCGCGGCGATGCACCTGGAAAGTGTACTGCCGCAATGCCTTGCGCGACTCGGATTTTTCCGTTGTAATCGGTCGAATGATCACGTCATAAATATCCATGCCCGTTACTCCGTCGCCTTGCGCCGCGCCAGAAGCGTGTCCACCACTTCCAGAGCGCCCAAGGGAATGATGACATGATCGGAACCCAAAAGATCCCGCACATTCACATAGCTGGCGCGCAGCGTCTGCACCGTCGGCAGATTGCGCACCGAGCGCTCGATGGCCTCATTCCGCTCCGGCAGCAAAATCAGCACCTTGCCTTGATCCACCGCCAGACTCTTCAGCACCTTGAGCATCTCCCTGGTCTTCGGAGCTTCCATCGCCAATGTCTCCACCACCACGATTTGCTGAGCCGCCGCCTTCGCCGAAAGCGCCGACCGCACCGCTGCATGGCGCATCTCCCGGGGCATCCGCTTGGTATAATCTCGCGGCTTGGGACCGTGCGCAATTCCGCCCCCCACAAAGAGGTTAGCGCTGCGGCTTCCATGACGCGCCCGACCGGTACCCTTTTGGCGATACCACTTGGCCGTCGTGCGATTGTTCTCGCCCCGCGTCTTGGTGCTATGAGTCCCCTGCCGCGCATTGGCCAGCTGCAACACCAACGCCTGATGCATCAGCGGAACATTGACCGGAGCTTCAAAAATGTCCGGGCGCAGCTCGATTTCCTGAACCTGCTCGCCCTGCATATTCAACACCGGAACGCGCATCTCTACTTTCCTCCCTTGGCGACCTTCTGCTTGCGAGCCAGCTTGACCAACACTAAGCCGCCGTTCGGACCGGGGACACTACCGTTGACAGCCAAGAGGTTACGCTCAGGGTCCACCAACACCACTTCGATATTCTGGGACGTGACACGCTCGGCGCCCATATGCCCGGGCATGTGCGCATTCTTCCAGATATGACCGGGAGACGAGCCGGCGCCGATCGAACCGACGCGCCGCTCACGATCCGACTGACCGTGCGTGTGGGGCCCGCCGCCCATCCCATGACGCTTCACCACCCCCGCGAAGCCCCGGCCCTTGGACGTGCCAATCACGTCCACCCGCTCACCCGGAGCAAAGACATCGGCTTTGATGACCTGACCGACCTCGTACTGCTCATCCTCGCGGATACGCAGCTCCCGCAGATGACGCAACAACGGCACGCCCGAATGCTCCAGATGCCCTCGCTCGCCCTTGCTCAAGTGCTTGGCCTTATCCGGCTCATACCCGAGCTGCACGGCGCGATACCCATCTTTCTCCGGGGTCCGCACTTGCGTCACATAGCATGGCCCTACTGACAGGACCGTCACGGCGACCACTTCACCGTCGTCCTTGATCACCTGGGTCATTCCCACTTTCTTCCCCAAAATGCCTTTCATAAACTCTGCTTCCTCCTTGGGACTGCCGGTGTAAGGCCCACCGCATCATCCCTTTTGATCACGCCTCGCTGCAACCGGGGTTTCCCCCGCCGGCAGCTCAGGACATGCTCCCACGCCCGGCTTTCGCCCACAACTTCCCCCCTGGACACGAGCTGTTACCAGCACCTGCCCAGGGGGGATGCAAATCGGTGTTACCATCAACCCTGCACCGCGAACGCCACAGCGCTGACGTTAAACTCCGACTTACAACTTAATTTCAATATCCACGCCGGCCGGCATATTGAGCCGCATCAAAGTATCAATCGTCTTCGAATCCGGCTCCATAATATCAATCAGTCGTTTGTGAGTGCGAATCTCAAAGTGCTCGTGACTATCTTTATCAATGAAGGTGGAACGTCGCACCGTAAAACGCTCGATCTTCGTCGGCAGCGGTACAGGCCCAACCACACGGGCGCCGGTGCGTTCAGCCGCCTCGACAATCCGACGCGCGGACTCGTCCAGAATCCGATGATCGTAGCCCTTGAGCCGAATACGAATACGTTGTTTTGCCATTGCTCACATCACCTGAAGTTCGGTTTCAGTACGCCGGGTTTATTCCAGGACTTTGGTGATGACCCCAGCGCCGACCGTCAGACCACCCTCGCGGATGGCGAAACGGGACCCGGTCTCGATCGCCACCGGCTCGATCAGCTCCACCGTCATCTGCGTGTCGTCGCCCGGCATGACCATCTCCACACCCTCGGGCAGGGTCACCGAGCCGGTGATGTCCATGGTGCGGATGTAAAACTGCGGCTTGTACCCCGTGAAGAAGGGCTTGTGACGGCCGCCTTCCTCACGCTTGAGGATGTAGACCTGCGCCTCGAACTTCCGATGCGCCTTGATCGAGCCGGGCTTAGCCACCACGATACCGCGGCCCACCTCGTCCTTCGCCACACCGCGCAGCAGCAGCCCGGCGTTGTCGCCCGCCACCACTTTGTCGAGCGTCTTGTGGAACATTTCCATGGAAGTGACCACCGTCTTGCGCGGCTGATCGCTCAGCCCGACCAGCTCGACTTCGGTATTAGGCAGCATCGTCCCGCGCTCCACACGCCCGGTCACCACCGTGCCGCGGCCCTTGATGGAGAACACGTCCTCGATGGACATCAAGAAAGGCTTATCCTCGGCGCGCTCCGGCGTGGGAATGTACTCATCCACCACCCGCATGAGCTCCCAAATGGAGGCGTAGTCCGGATGATTGGGATCCGTGCTGGGGCAGTTCAACGCGGCCAGGGCCGACCCTCGCACGATGGGCGTCTCATCGCCCGGATAGCCATAGGTGTTCAGCACCTCGCGGACCTCCAGCTCCACCAGCTCCAGGAGCTCGGGATCGTCCATCAGGTCCACCTTGTTCAAGAAGACCACAATGGCCGGCACTTCTACCTGACGCGCCAGGAGGATGTGCTCCCGCGTCTGCGGCATCGGGCCATCCACGGCCGAAACCACCAGGATCGCGCCGTCCATCTGCGCCGCACCGGTGATCATGTTCTTGATGTAATCCCGGTGGCCGGGGCAGTCCACATGCGCATAGTGGCGTTTTTCCGTCTCGTACTCCACATGCGAAATGGCCACGGTGAGGATTTTGGTCGCATCACGGCGGAACATCTTCGCATCGGCCTTGGCGACTTCGTCATACGCCTTGAACTCAGCCCAGCCCTTGAGCGACAGCGTCCGGGTGATCGCCGCCGTCAGCGTCGTCTTGCCGTGATCAATGTGCCCGATGGTACCCACGTTCACATGCGGCTTCGTGCGCTCAAACTTCTGCTTGCCCATTCTTTGCTTCTCCTTCTGTGAATACTATGAGTGCTAAATGTGATTGTATCTTGAGGCCTGCCTCGCTGGCGCCGCTTCAAGTCACCCTCTCCACGTCAGTCCACCTGCCAGGCATCACCCTCTGCCATACAAGATGGCATCCAATTGGGCGGGTTCCACCGGTGCATAATGGTGGAACTCCATGGTAAACGTGCCCCGACCCTGCGTGGCACTGCGCAAGTCGGTAGCATACCCAAACATCTTTGCCAGCGGGACAAAAGCCCGTACGGCTTGAGTCCCGCCGGGACGCGGCTCCAGCGCTTGAATGCGCGCGCCGCGAGCGTTGAGATCTCCCAACACGTCCCCGATAAACAGCTCCGGGGCCACCACTTCCAGATCCATCATCGGCTCCAGGAGGGTCGGCTGCGCCTGCTCTACCGCCTCACGGAAGGCCTGCGCCCCCGCCGCCCTGAAGGCCATGTCTGTAGACAACTCGGGGTCCACTGCGGCATCCAGCAAGGTGACTTCCAACCCCACCAGGGGATAACCGGCCAGAAAACCGCTGCTCAATGATTCCAGCACCCCGTTACGGACCGCCGCCATGAACACTTCGGGCAAACGTTGCGGAGGCACGACACTCGCAAAGTGTGTTCCCTCATCGGGGTGTGCGGCCGGCCGCACCTCCAGTTTGACCCGTGCAAACTGCGGTTTGCCACCCAACATCCGCTCAAAGGTCAGATCGGCCACACCGGTCTGCGTCACCGTCTCCTTGTAGGCCACACGGGGTCGTCCTACATTGGCAGCCACGTGAAATTCACGCAGCAGGCGGTCTACCAGAATCTCCAAATGCAGTTCACCCATCCCAGAGATGATGATCTGCCCCGTCGCCTCATTCATCCGCACCCGGAAAGTAGGGTCTTCCTCCGCAAGCCGCTCCAGCGCTTCGATCAGACGATCCTGATCCGCCACCGTTTTAGGCTCCACGGCCACATCAATCACCGGCTCCGGGAAGTGAATGGATTCCAGAATGATGGGCGCATTGACGGCGCTCAACGTGTCTCCCGTGAAGCTTTGCTTCAACGCCACCGTCGCGCCAATGTCGCCAGCCTGGAACACCTCAACCTCTTCCCGGCGATCGGCGAACAACCGCAGCAACTTGGGGATGCGCTCCCGCACATTTTTGGTGGCGTTGAGCACGACCATCCCCCGCCGCAATTCGCCGGAGTAGACCCGGAAATAAGCCAACCGTCCCGCATAAGGATCGGTCGCGATTTTAAAGATCAACGCTGCGAGCGGGGCCGCCGGATCAGCCGGCCGCTCTTGAATCCCCTTCTTGGTCTCGCCCCGCACCGGCGGCACATCCAACGGTGATGGCAGATAGGCCACAATCGCATCCAACAAAGGTTGAACGCCCTTGTTGCGCAACGCCGTCCCGCACAGAACCGGCTGTAAATGCCCGGCGATGGTCGCTTTCCGCAAGGCCGCGCGCAGTTCGTCCGCCGAGAGCTCCTCGCCCTCCAGGTAACGCTCCATGAGCGCGTCATCGGTCTCCACGATCCTCTCGATCATGGCCTCGCGGGCCGCGCTGGCCGCTTCCCGCACGTCGTCCGGCATGGGAATGGGCCTGAAGTTCGCCCCCAGCTCATCCGTCCAGGCGATGGCCTGCCACTCGAGCAAGTCCACCACCCCCACGAAGCTGGCCTCCGCGCCGATGGGCCATTGGATCGGCACCGGCCGGGCATCGAGCCGTTCGCGGATGGTCTGCACCGCATGTTCGAAGTTGGCCCCCAGCCGATCCATCTTGTTAATCATCACGATAAGAGGCACATTGAAAGCCCGCGCCTGACGCCACACCGTCTCAGATTGGGGCTCCACGCCTGCCGTGCCGTCAAAAATGACGACGCCGCCATCCAGCACCCGCAGGCTCCGCTGCACCTCAGCCGTGAAGTCAATGTGACCGGGCGTGTCTACGATGTTGATCTGGAAACCATTCCAGAAACACGTGACCGCCGCCGAGGTGATGGTAATGCCCCGCTCACGTTCCTGGAGCATCCAGTCCGTGACCGTTGTGCCCTCATCCACATTGCCCATGCGATGTGTCCGACCGGTGTAATAAAGGATGCGTTCGGTCGTCGTGGTCTTGCCCGCATCAATGTGAGCAATGATGCCGATATTGCGTATTTTTTCGAGTAAAGGTACGTTTTCCATGCTCCAGCAGTCTCTCAGTCCGCTAGTCTGGCAGGCAGCGCTTCTTGCTGATGCAGCCCCCGCGACTACGCGACTAAGAACTGCCCGCCTACCAGCGCAAGTGCGCGAAGGCGCGGTTCGCCTCGGCCATCTTCAGCGTTTCCTCGCGGCGCTTCACGGCGGCGCCGGTATTCTGCGCCGCATCCAGCAGCTCCGCCGCCAGCTTCTCCGCCATCCCGCGACCGTTGCGCTTCTGTGCCGCTGCCAGGATCCAGCGGATCGCCAGGGACACCTGCCGATATTGCGGCACTTCCACCGGCACCTGATAAGTCGAGCCCCCCACGCGCCGCGGCTTCACCTCGATGGGAGGGGCCACGTTGCGCATCGCCGATTCAAAGACCTCAAGCGCCGGACGCTTGGCGCGCGCCTCGATCGTGTCCATCGCCTCGTACATCATACGCTGCGCCACGCTCTTCTTGCCCACCCGCATCATGCGGTTGATGAATTTCTGAACCAGCACACTGTTATATCGAATGTCAGGCGGAACTTCACGCCTTACTGCACGAGACCTTCTCGACATGGCTCACTCCCTACTTCTTCTTGGTCGCGGCAGCCGCCGCGGCAGCCTTCGCCCCGTACTTGGAACGTTGCTGGTGTCGGTCTTTCACGCCACTGGAGTCCAGAGTCCCCCGCACGATGTGATACCGGACACCGGGCAGATCCTTCACACGTCCCCCGCGGACCAACACCACGGAGTGCTCTTGCAGGTTGTGGCCCTCGCCGGGAATATAAGCCGTGACTTCGATACGGTTGGACAGCCGCACACGAGCAATCTTCCGCAACGCCGAATTGGGCTTCTTAGGGGTCGTGGTACGCACCACCGTGCAGACGCCCCGCTTCTGCGGATTGCCTTTCTCGGCCCGCGAGCGCCGATTGCCCCGCTTGGTATTCAGATTGTACTGCAGTGCCGGGGACTTCGACAGATGTCCCTTGGGCTTCCGCCCTTTCCGCACTAACTGATTAATTGTAGGCACCTTTTCCTCCTGAAAATTCCACTGAAGAAGGCCATCCTACCGCTCATGATGGCCTCTCTTCAATTTCGTCCTTCCCACTTTCGTGAAGTGCAGGGTATCTGGCTGTCACCTCATCGGACGCTCATGATACCACAAAGCGATAAAAGGTCAAACCCTGCTCCGCAGGGCTAAAATTTCTCCGGGGCCAGGCCCAGCAGGCCCATGCCGAGCTTGGGCAATTGCGCCCGCCGCTCATCGCGGCCAAAATGCAGCACTTCGCCGGAATCGGTCACGGCTTCCACCGCCAGCGCCAGGCTCTGCAACTCTTTCACCAGCACCTTGAACGAAGCCGGAATCCCCGGCTCCTCGATCGGCAAGCCCTTGACGATGGATTCATAGGCCTTGACGCGGCCCTGAACATCGTCGGATTTGATGGTGAGCATCTCCTGCAAGATGTAAGCAGCGCCGTAAGCCTCCAGCGCCCACACCTCCATCTCGCCGAAGCGCTGACCGCCGAATTGCGCCTTGCCGCCCAAGGGCTGCTGCGTCACCAGCGAGTACGGCCCGGTCGAACGGGTGTGGACTTTGTCCTCCACCAGATGGGCCAGTTTGAACATGTAGATGATACCCACGGTGATGGGTTGATCGTAGGGCTTTCCGGTCTTGCCATCGTACAACACCATTTTGCCCAACGTCGGCAAAGGCTCGTTGGTCTCCTGGCTGTAGGCCGTGGCTTTGAGCAGCAGCGCTTCATCCTCAAGACCAGAGACATCCTGGCCGTGCGCTTCCATCCACAACCGCGCACAGACCGCCTGAACCCGCAGGTCCGCCTCACGGCGCGCTTCCATCGAGCGGGGGTCATCTTCAAAGACCAGCAAAGCCTCAGGGCGATACCCCAGCTCGCGCAGCCATTCTTGCAATACCGAACGCCGGGCGTAGATGGTATCATCCCGCAGGCGATCCACCTCATAGCCGAACTGGGAAAGCCAGGCTGCTACGTAGATCAGGCGCGCTTCATCGTCGTCGCGCAGCTGTTCGAGATCGTAATTCTGCGCTTTGAGCCACGCCCACGCGCGCTCCAAGGCCTCAGCCCAGGCCTGATCAATCAACCAGGCGCGAGCGAGTTCGGCAGCGATTTCCACCTCATCGGCGCCATCGAAAACAGGCGAGACGGTGCGGAATCCCAGGCGCTCGGAGGCCCATCCCAGGTGCGTCTCCAGAATCTGGCCGATGTTCATGCGCCCCGGCACCCCCAGGGGATTGAGAATGATGTCAATCGGCGTGCCGTCCGTCAGGAAGGGCATGTCCTCCACCGGCACGACTTTGGAGATCACACCCTTGTTGCCATGGCGCCCGGCCATCTTGTCGCCCGCCATGATCTTGCGCCGCTGGGCGACGCTGACGCGCACCACACGCTCCACACCCGCCGGCAAGTCGCGGTACTCGTCGCGGTCGAAGACTTTGATGTCCACCACCTTGCCGCTGGCCCCGTGAGGCATGCGCAGACTGGTGTCCTTCACATCGCGCAATTTCTCGCCGAAAATGGCGCGCAGCAGCTTCTCCTCCGGCGTGAGCTCTTTCTCGCCCTTGGGAGTGATCTTGCCCACCAGAATGTCCAGCGGGCCCACCTCCGCTCCCACGCGGATGATGCCCTCCTCATCCAGGTCGCGGAGCGCATCATCGGAGACATTGGGGATTTCCCGCGTGACCTCTTCGGGGCCCAGCTTGGTGTCGCGGGCCGTGAGCTCGTGCTTTTCAATGTGCACGGAGGAAAATTTGTCCTCCTCCACCAGCCGCTCGCTGAGCAGAATGGCGTCCTCGTAATTGCCGCCCTCCCAGGACATGAACGCCACCAGGACGTTCTGCCCCAACGCCAGGCTGCCGCTTTCCGTGGAGGAGCTGTCCGCCAGCACATCACCGCGCCCTACGCGCTGCCCCTTGCGGACCACTGGCCGCTGATCAATGCAGGTGCTCTGATTCGAGCGGCTGTACTTGCGCAGGGTATACGTCTCCAGCGTGCCGTCGTCCTGCAAAACCACCACGCGATCGCCGGAGACACTGCGGACCACGCCCTCGCCCTTCGACACCATCACCAGGCCAGAGTTGGCCGCGGCGGGACCTTCCATGCCGGTGCCGACATAGGGCGCTTCCGGCAACAACAGGGGCACGGCCTGCCGCTGCATATTGGAACCCATGAGCGCACGGTTGGCGTCGTCGTGCTCCAGGAAGGGAATCAGCGCCGCCGAAATGCCCACGACCTGAATCGGCGCCACGTCAATGTAGTCTACGCGATCCGGCGTCGTGAAAATGAACTGCTCCCCCTTGCGGGCGGCGATGCGCTTGAGCACAAAATGGCCGTCCGCATCCAACAACGCACTCGCCTGCGCGATGGTGTACGGCTCCTCACGGTCGGCGGACAGATAAAGGACTTCCGGCGTGACACGGGGGACGATTTTGATGGGCTCGCTCAGATTCAGCGCTGCGAGACGCCGGGCCAGCTCCGCGTCCACCTTCGTCTCTGCCGTAGCGATGACTTCGCCCGTATCCGGGTCAGTCACGTCCTCGCGCAGGGTCTCGCCGAGCAATTCCTCCTCGGTGCCCTGTACTACCCGCAAAACTTTGCGGTACGGCGTCTCAATGAAACCCAGATCATTCACCCGTGCGTAGGTCCCCAGACGCCCGATGAGACCGATATTCGGGCCTTCGGGGGTCTCAATGGGGCAGATGCGCCCGTAGTGGCTATGATGGACGTCGCGGACGTCAAAGCCGGCGCGCTCACGGCGCAGGCCGCCCGGACCCAGGGCCGAGAGCGTGCGCTTGTGCGTGAGGCTCGATAGCGGATTGGTCTGCTCCATGAACTGCGAGAGCTGGCTGGAGCCGAAGAATTCCCGAATGGCCGCCACCACCGGGCGGATATTGATCAGGCTGACCGGCGTAGGCGACTCCTCGCGGAGGCTCATGCGCTCCTTGACGACCCGTTCCATGCGGACGAGGCCCACGCGGATCTTGGACTGCACAAGTTCCCCCACCGTCTTCACCCGGCGATTGCCCAGGTGATCCATGTCATCGGGGCCGGCGACACCGTTGTTGATGAGAATCATGCGTCGCGTGAGCGCCACCAGGTCATCTTTGGTGATCGTGCGGATGGTCATGGGGATGTTGAGGCCCATGCGTTGATTGAGCTTGTAGCGTCCCACGCGCTGCAAATTGTAGCGCTGCGGGTCGAACATCTGCGAGACGAGATATTCCTGAGCGTTGTCTAACGTCGGCGGATCGCCGGGACGCATCCGACGGTAGAACTCGATGAGCGCTTCTTGCGCCACCGTCCGCCCCGCCTTGGATTCCCAATTCGGTTCCTGCCGCATCGTGGTCGCGATCCAGGGATGATCCGGGTCGTTATCGGCCTCAGTGAAGAGTTGGAAGAGCTCCTCATTCGTGCCCTGCACGAGGCTGGCGCTGTGCAGTTCGTCATCCACCGCTGCCAGGGCCCGAAGGAAAATGGTGATAGGCACCGTGCGCTTGCGGTTGAAGCGCAGAGTCAAATAGCCGGACTTGCGCGTTTCGAACTCCATCCAGGCGCCGCGATCGGGGATCAGCTTGGCCGTGGCCAGGCGCCGACCGCCATCCTCTTCCACGCCGAAATACACGCCCGGGGAGCGAATCAATTGGCTGACCACGACGCGCTCCGTGCCGTTGATGATAAAGGTCGCATTCTCCGTCATCTCCGGCAAATCGCCCAGGAAGATTTCCTGCTCGACGATCTCGCCCGTCTCGCGGATCAGCAAGGCCACGTCCACATAGAGGGGGATAGCGTAGGTGAGGTCCCGATCCAGGCATTCTTGCTGGGTATACTTGGGCTCGCCAAAACGATATTTGAGATCGAAACCTGCCTCCTGAGCCCTGGAACCAGGGAGATACAGGCTCAACAGGCCATTGTAGCTCTCGATGGGCGAGATCTCGTCGAACAGTAACCAAAGACCCTCCCCCTTGAGCCACTCGTAAGACTCCAACTGCACCTCGACCAGGCCAGGCAGGGGCAAGGCGCTGGGAATGCGCGCATAGGATTTCACACCCAGATCGGCTACTAACATGCTCTTTTCATCCCTCCCGGAGCGCTTTCGGAACAGTCCGTCCGCAGAGCAGGTGTTTTACAAACACGCAAAGTGAAGCGGAGAGGGAATCCATCCCCGCTTCAATTCTCCGAAAATGCTGTTTTTCCATCGTGTAAGCAAACGAGCATTATACCATACTTCCAGATCTGTCAAACAAACTTCGCGCTTTTTGTTCGTGCTCAAGCGCCAGCGCACCCTTCATCCGCATAGACGCCGCGATATTCCGGCGGCAGCAGCTCAGCGATGCGGCGCATGATGAAGGTGGTAGCCTCTTGCAATTCCGCCGAGCTCAACCGCCCCTCCTGGGGCAGGCGGAACGGCTGCCCGTAGACCACCCGAATCCGCATCCGGCGCAGATGTTTGAAGTCACGCACCATGTGCTGCGTGCCGGTGATCGCCACCGGGATGATGGTCGCTCCCGTGCGCGCGGCCAGAAACGCCACGCCAGATTTCGCCGGCTGCAAGGCGCCGGTACGCGAGCGCGTCCCTTCAGGCGCAATGCCCAAGGCCTCGCCTCGCCGCAACAGTTCAATCGCCTGGAGCAGGGCCTCGCGGTCAAAATCGGTGCGCCGCACCCAGATCACACCGGCCGCTTCCAAAATCCAACGGAATAGCGGGTAGGATTTGTATTTGGTGGCGGCAAAAGCGTAGATGTGACGGGTCGGGGTAATGCCCAGCACGACGGTATCCAGGCGGCTGACGTGATTGATGGCGACGATCAACGGCCCTTCCTGCGGGATATTCTCCACGCCTGCTACTTCGATGCGGGCCAGCAGGTGAAACAGAAAGCTCACCACAGCGCGAATGGTGCGGTACTTTTTCGATTCAGGCATCTTTTATCCTCGTCTCTTCTTCGTGCCCACGAAGATCAATGAACGCGCGTGGCCCAGGCAAGCGCCTCATACGCCGCCGGCGGCGTTTCTCCCTGGAAGGTGAGCAGCATCGAAAAGGCGGCTCGGGCGCCAGGGTCCAGCGTGGTGACGTCCTCCAACATGGCCTCACGATATCCCAACACCAGTCCCTTGGCGTCGAAGAGGGTGATCACGACGGTCGCCAGCGTCACCGGTCCGCCAGACGCATTCACCAGGCTGCCCGTCACCCGGTATTGGGGGCCGGACATGCCGGCATCGAGATCTGCGACGGTCAGAGGGACAAAATCCTCCGTGATGGCACTGATGGTCTCCGCCCGCAGCAGGGCGACACGCACGTCCACCGCTTGGGCAGGTGGATCGAGGAAAGTCACGGCGAAGGGAGCACGCTGCTCCGGCTGGAGATAATCCACCGCCGCCAGCGCGGTCTGCTGCGCGAGAGGATTGCCCGCCGCATCCACTAACACCGCCTGAACCTGCAGGTTCGTCACCGGAACGCCGATGACGTTGCGGACGGCCCCCAGGCACAGCAATCCGCCTACGGCAGTGCGGCGCAATGAGACGCCGACGAGCTCCAGGGGCTGCGGCGTTGGCGTAGGCAAAATGAGATTGCTGAGTGGCTCCCCCGCCAGGGGCAGTTCGGCTTCCGCCGCCTGCAGGGGGATGATTAAGGCCTGCCCAATGTCCAGATACTCATTGACGTCAAGGCTGTTGGCATGGAGGAGCGCATCTACGGTAACACCATATTCCAGGGCAATGCCGAAGAGCGTGTCCCCCGAGGCGACGTAATGCACGACCGGCGTGGGCGAGGGCGAAGGAGTGAGGGTCGGCGTGGGCGGGATGGGGGTCAAGAAGGCCGCCGGCGCGAGGGTCGCCGTCGCCGTGACGCGCGATGAAGCGGGCGGCATGGCGCCTCCGGTAGGTGTGGGCACCGCCACCGGCGTGATGACGGTCCCACACCCGCTCCATACCCAGAGCCCCATGAGCAGGCAGGCAACCCATAGCCAGCGGTGTGAGCGTTCAGGTTTCACAAAGAAAGATTATACCACAAGCGGTTTTCAGGCGACCTCCACCGGCTCCGCCTCGGCAATTCTCTCCGCCTGGCGCAGGAATTCGGGAGAGCGTTGGGGAGCCTGAGCACGGCGTTTGCCCAGCACGTAGAGCCCGACGAGCACCGCCCAGGGGACGCCCAACGCCCCCAGCAGGTAGGGCCCCGGCGGGAGCAGGGGAGCGGCGGAAAAACGATCCAGGTTGAAGAGGATGAGGGCCACGGAAGTCCACACGGTCAGGAAATTAGGGATGGCGTCCCCGGCATGAATCCAGCCAGGGCCGGGCAGGCGTTTGGTGGAGATGGGCCAGAAGAGATTGCTGCCCATGTGCCCCAGCTGATCCTCCAGGATGTGTCCGCTGAAGCCCAGCCAGGTCACGACGCCGCCCCACCCGGCAGTCTCCCAGTCGCCGGTGACCACGCCGAGCAGGAGTCCCAGCAGCAGGCCCACCCCCAGCGCCAGGATCAAACTGTGCGTCCAGCGATGGTGCCAGTCCAGGAAGTGTACCTGCAGCTGCTCGCCTTCGCGCGCGAAGCGGAACGTCGGCCCGGAGAAGATATTGACGCGATATTCCTCGCTGTACGTGTTCACCAGGGGCGCGCCGACCGCGCGGCGGACTTCCTGCGCGCCCTCCGGTTCGCTGCCAGCGTAGGGCACCTGTCCGGTATTGACCAACGGCCCGATGCGCACCGCGACCTCATCACTCTCAGGGAGAAAGCGGATGACGTACTCGCGCCACAGGTCCGCCCCCATCCGAATGGTATGCGCGACGAGATTGCAATCCTTGCCGGTCGTGTAAGCCTGGCGCATTGCGGCGACGAGCGCCTCGGCAATCGCCGCAGCATCGGGCTCCGGGCCGGGATCAATCTCGACGTCAAATTTCTCCCAATAGCGCGCGAACTTGAAGTCCAGAGTGTCGGGTAAAATGCCGCCGATGCCGCCAAGGACCGGCAGCAGGCCGCCGGCCGCTCCCGCCCGCACCACCTCGGGGAAGAAAGTGGCGATCGCCACGCCGGTGATGAAATGGGAAATGCCTTTCATGGTACACCTCGCAGGTGAGAGTGCTTACCAGGATGAGTGAGAAAATAAAAAAGGCAATCTCTGGCTTTGATTTCATGTACCTGCTGCCTTTCGTCTCTCAAGAACACCCCCTCAAGGCAGTGCCTGACCCACACCAGCCAAAGAGCCAAAGAGCCAAAGAGCCAAAGAAAAGGAAGAGATCAAAACGGCGGAATGCCGCCGCATCATCGCCACGTTGTATCTGCCTAAACGGTGCAGACAGACACCAGACACCCGTCTGAAACCGCCTAAATCAGCACTGCCTGGCAGCGTACCTCACCAGATTAAATACAGCCCCGCCCTTCAATCAACCAGAAATCGCCGAGGCTTCACGCCAGCAGGGCCTGCATCTCCTGTGTGAATTGCGACACAGTTCCGGGCAACATATCCATTGGGGCATCTGGTCCGTTGAATCGAAACAACCACACACGTTCTGCCCCCCCCAAGAGCAACACGCCCCTTTCGGAAGTTGGAATATGCTCCGCTGTATACACGACGCGCAAGGCGCTCCCACGATAACGGCTATTGAGCAAATCCTGCCGCAGCCACTGCTGCACTATCTCCGATAGATAGAGCTGCGCCTGTAAATGCTGTTCCAGCACAGCAGCATTCGCATCCTTGAGTGCTGTCAAAAAGTCAGCCGGCAAGTGGCTTGCTGGCATCTCAAAAGGCAAGGCTTGTGCTATCTCGAAGAATTCCACTCCCTCCTGGACAACCATCGCTGCATCATGGATCTCAACCAAATGGTGCAACAATCCTTGCTCGACGCGATGCGCCACAATCGCGCCGTTAAGGAAATGGAATGCAGCTGACCATTCACCCCGAGGTTGAGAACGATGATAACGCAATGAAAAGGCCGGTTGGATAAGCGCAGAGACTGGCCGCTCCAAATCTGGGGCCAGCTGCAAACGCGCTTCAGCATCCAAGGTCAGCCATCCCCGTGCCAACAGCGAGTGCCCGGCGGTCTTCAAACGCACGTGAGCTTCATCGGCAGACATATTCCCTAATTGCGCCACCATGATGTCGTGTGCCATCTGCGGCTGTCCCAAAGCGCTGAGCGCCAGAGCCAGTTCCTCAACACTGAGCAAAAATCCTGTATCAGGCATGTTATTTCTCCCTTCACGTCAGCTCAAAATTGAAACAGGCGGCTCACTCCGCCCGCAAGATCGTCCAACGCCCGGTCCAGGTACTGTGCACCAGCGTTGACGCCGCTAGAGATCCCATCCACCACCCATTGGTCCAGTTCTTTATCACTCACCTTGACATTCTCTAATTGCTCAGCGGCCCAAGAAGCCGCTCTGCTGCCCCATACGCCGCCGATTTTCCCACCAATCACAGTCCCCACAGGGCCTAAAGCGCTGCCAAGTGCTGCGCCAGCAACGGCACCAGCCCAAGCGCCAGCTGCGGAACAACCCACGCCTATGGCAGTATCCACAATTACGCCGGTGGCAACCTTGCCGGTATCACCCTGGTATTCCTCCCAGTTTTCACCCAGCTCACTGGCGCCTTCAAGAAGGATATTGCCTTTGCTGAAGCTATCTTTCCAGGCTGCCTTTGCCATGTGTGCGGACAGATTGGCAGATTTGATGTGGGTAAGATAAGGGCTAAGCCCAGCCCACTCTTTGAGATCATGAGTGCCCCAGAAAATGACCTGGCCCGGATAGGTAACACCGTAGGTCAAAAGACCGGCTACTGCAAAGCTCGCACTGATATCCCTGAGATCCACCCAATCCTGAAGTTTTTCAGCAGCTTTAGAGACGTTTTTGAGATGCCCACCAATGACATCCGTAGCTGCGGCAGGGGGATTTGTTCCAGCGTCACTGACAACCACGTCAAGCATCAAAGGCGCCGCCAGGTCAATATCCCAGGGCAGGTTGAAAACCGCAGTGGATGCCTGCGCATCTTGTTGTTCGAACGTAGTCGCTACTCTATCCAGCAGTCGCCCCAGACGATGGAGCTCTTCAGATAGCTCCTGACATTGTGGAGTGACCCGTCCCAGTTCGGGTTCAATCCGCCAACGACTGCGACCATCCCAGGCGCCAGTATCCAGGGAGTGGATGGCGCGACGCAAGGCAGCGGCAGTTTCGGTGAGCTGTGTACTGGCATAGTCAAAACGCCAGGCGGATTCGCGCACCTGTTCAGTATCAATGCGAATGTGCTTCATGGCGCCCCCTTTTAACTCCAGATGATCTCTGACCATAATCCATCAGCATGTTCACCACTCAACTCCCGTCAATTCCACATCAGATTCGCCTGCCGGTTCCAACAACCACTTGGCTGCCGAGGAAAACCGCCATGCGGTTGCCTCGCGTACCAGACCTTTGCGACGTGGATTATCATGCAGATAGTTGAATTTCGTTTTCCAGAAAGGGTAGGTGTAAAGCCCCTCTGCATGGCGACTTTGCTGCCAGAAATGGTTGGCACGGTCTTCGCGCAGTGTCCCTTGAATTGCCTGGCGAAATACCGCCGGCCCTTTTTCCACAGCATACCTTGCCAGTTGTTTGCCTGTGTATTTCCGCAGATCGGTGATGGTTTGGCGTAACCGCTCGACATTGTAATCCGCATCTGTGACAATTAAGTGAAGATGCGTTGGCATAATCACGAAAGCATTAATCCGTAGGCCCTTCTCGCGGTGGCAGAAGTTCAAACTCTCGGTAATGATCAAACATGATTCCTCGCTGACAAAAACGGGCAACCATTGAATGACCGAGAATGTCAGATAGTACAAGGCGCAATCTTCATGGATACGCAGTGTTTCCAAATATCAACTCCTGGCGGCTCGGTCAGAGACCGGCCGCAGCGCATGTGTCGCTCGGGCCGGTCTCCTGACCGCGCCCGCGCCACAAGCCAAAGTCCCGCCGGCGGCTCGGTCGGAGACCGGCCGCAGCGTGTATGTCTGGCTCGGTCGGAGACCGGCCGCAGCGCGTGTGTCGCTCGGGCCGGTCTTTGACCGCGCCCGCCCGGCCATCCAGATTTGCCAGCGGCGGCTCGGTCAGAGACCGGCCGCAGCGTGTGTCTGGCTCGGGCCGGTCTCCTGACCGCGCCCGCGCCACAAGCCAAAGTCCCGCCGGCGGCTCGGTCGGAGACCGGCCGCAGCGTGTGTGTCTGGCTCGGGCCGGTCTCCTGACCGCGCCCGCCCGGCCATTCAGATTTGCCGCCGGCGGCTCGGTCGGAGACCGGCCGCAGCGTGTGTGTCTGGCTCGGGCCGGTCTCCTGACCGCGCCCGCCCGGCCATTCAGATTTGCCAGCGGCGGCTCGGTCAGAGACCGGCCGCAGCGTGTGTGTCTGGCTCGGGCCGGTCTCCTGACCGCGCCCGCCTGGCCATTCTGGTAGCCCGCGGCGGCTCGGTCGGAGACCGGCCGCAGCGTGTGTGTCTGGCTCGGGGCGGTCTCCTGACCGCGCCCGCCTGGCGGCTCGGGCCGGTCTCCTGACCGCGCCCGCCTGGCGATTTGCCCGCGGCGGCTCGGTCGGAGACCGGCCGCAGCGCGTGTCTGGCTCGGTCGGAGACCGGCCGCAGCGTGTGTGTCTGGCTCGGGGCGGTCTCCTGACCGCGCCCGCGCCACAAGCCAAAGTCCCGCCGGCGGCTCGGTCGGAGACCGGCCGCAGCGTGTGTCTGGCTCGGGCCGGTCTCCTGACCGCGCCCGCCCGGCCATTCAGATTTGCCGCCGGCGGCTCGGTCGGAGACCGGCCGCAGCGTGTGTGTCTGGCTCGGGCCGGTCTCCTGACCGCGCCCGCCCGGCCATTCAGATTTGCCGCCGGCGGCTCGGTCAGAGACCGGCCACAGCGTGTGTCTGGCTCGGTCGGAGACCGGCCGCAGCGCGTGTGTCGCTCGGGCCGGTCTCCTGACCGCGCCCGCCCGGCCATTCAGATTTGCCGCCGGCGGCTCGGTCAGAGACCGGCCACAGCGTGTGTCTGGCTCGGGCCGGTCTCCTGACCGCGCCCGCCCGGCCATTCAGATTTGCCAGCGGCGGCTCGGTCAGAGACCGGCCGCAGCGTGTGTGTCTGGCTCGGGCCGGTCTCCTGACCGCGCCCGCGCCACAAGCCAAAGTCCCGCCGGCGGCTCGGTCGGAGACCGGCCGCAGCGTGTGTGTCTGGCTCGGGCCGGTCTCCTGACCGCGCCCGC